>MDTA01105025.1_pt1 | contig 210274 bp, 195 predicted proteins | sample 811151 | NCBI WGS metagenome assembly MDTA01 (sample SAMN05326648, study PRJNA326480) | marine metagenome | isolation source: seawater | place: Indian Ocean: South | collected 2010 | reverse complement strand
TAAACACCACCGCGCGCGGGAGCCTTATCGGGCTCCATAACAAAACCAATAGACCCATAATCGCCCGGACTGCTCCCGCGCGCCCTGCTCATGCCCTCGCCGTCTTGCGGCGGGGATGGCGGTGTTTCTTCAACCCTCTCAAAACGTCATCCCGGCCTTGAGCCGGGATCTACCGGCTTCATTTCTGTGATCAAAATAGAGCGGTTTCGGTAGATCCCGGATCGCTTCGCGTCCGGGATGACAGAACTGGGAAGTGAGGGGAGACTGGCGAGATGAAGTCTTTCGCCGTTTATATCCTCACCAACAGGCCCAGAGGCGTCCTCTATACGGGGGTGACAAGCGATCTTGTGGGGCGCGTCTGGCAGCACCGCGAAGGCGTGGTTGAGGGCTTCACCACCCGCTATGACGCCAAACAACTGGTCTGGTTTGAAAGGCATCAGGATGTTGAAGCCGCGATCACGCGGGAGAAGCGGATCAAGCGCTGGCGGCGTGACTGGAAACTCGATCTGATCGAGATCGCCAATCCGGGCTGGAAAGGCCTGTGGCCTGAGATATCCCGCTAGCGTCATCCCGGCCTTGAGCCGGGATCCACCAGCTTCATTTCTGCGATCAGAACAGAGCGGTTCCGGTAGATCCCGGATCGCTGCGCGTCCGGGATGACAGGGTGAGGTATTGCTACAACCCCCCGCCCACGCGGTTTTTCCAATAGCCGACATCCTCGGCGTATTTGCCGACCACTTCACCCAGCACCTGGTTGAGCTTGAGGGTGTGAAAGCTGATCCATTCGCCCTGGTCGATTTCTTCCAGCGCGGTCATCGAATTGCCGAGGAAGAAGGCGTAGAGCGCGCCCACCAGGATGAAGAGCACGGGGAAGACCCAGCCCAGCGCTATGATCGTGGCGAAGGGGTTGAAGAGCCCCAGCACCGCCGCAAGGCTGAACAGCGCGATCAGGCCTGCGATGAAGGCGGCGGGCACGAACAGGAGGTAATAGCTCGAATTGCGCGTGATCTGGAACACGACATTGCGCACATAGCTCTCGATGAAGAAGACGCGCAGGGCCAGCCAGTTGATGTTCAGCGTCCACAGGCGCGCCTCGGCGGAGAGCTGTTTGGAATCACGCTCCTCGCCCACGGTGACAGACTTGGCCCGGCCGATGGCGGTGCGGTAATGGTCGTTCAGGCGTGCGCAATAGCGGGTCAGGAAGTTCGCCATCTCCCGCGCGGTGTTGCGCTGATAGGGGGCGTATTCGGCATAATACAGCGCCCACATCACCAGCGCCGCCAGAATGCAGGACCCGGCGCCGAACATCAGCGAGTTGAGCGCCCCGGCGGTGCTTTCCCCGAAGAGATCGCCATGCAGCGGGCCAAAGGCGTCCACCACGCCCACGGCGTTGAGCACGATATTGGCGATCAGCACCACGGACAGGATGGCCGACAGCCAGATCGACAGGCGCCGCACATTGGCGTTCATCAGCTTGCGGGTCTCGTTGAGCATGTACAGAAGCCCGTGCTCGCTATCGGCGAATTGCCGGGCGATCACCGCGCCTTCCACGTCTTCAAACAGGGCGCGCGGATCGGACGCGATGGGGACCTGAGCGCCGAGGAACTTGTCCGCCAGCTCGGCGTAATCCTTGGCGAGGCTGTCGGTCATCTCTTCGGGCATGCGCATGAAGCCCACGCGCACCGCCATCCATTTGAAGATCAGGCCCTGGCGGGAGATGAAGCTCTCCTCATGCGCAAAATCATCGCCCAGCGCGCCTTCCAGCAGGGTCTTGTGACCGGACACCGCCGCCGCCCAGGCGGAGGGGCCCATCTCGCTGGCGCGATTGGGGGCGGATTTCTTGCCCAGGCCAAACAGGCGCAGGACCAGACGGAAGGGAAAGGACAGCCCGCGCAGCAGGCCCGCGCCCAGACGGCTGGCATACTGGCTGATGAAAACGACGAAGAGCGCCAGCGCCAGTCCGACCGCCAGCCCGGCGACAAATTCCGAAATGCTCATAACCCCGTCCAATCCTTGCGGCCCCCTCTGATCCGGCGGTCCCAAGGCGCCGGATCAAAAGGAGTTTAGCCGCAATTCACGGGCGAGGCGAGTAAGGGTTAACGCAAATTCACCCTTAGAACGGGATCCAGTTGCGCTGCCGCGAATAGGCGAGATAGCCCACATTGGCGCCCGCGCGCAGGCCGACGCCCGAGCGGATCGGGGCGAGGGTGATGCCGTCGGCGCGCTGATAGTTCACGCCCATGCCCGCCACCAGATAGGCCGAACCCTCTACGCCCGGAAAGCGCTGATAAAGCCGGTCGGTGTCGTTCAGGCGATAGACGAGGGTGAAGACGCGGCTGGCGTTGCCGCCAGCGTCAAAGCCTACGGTCGGGCCCTGCCAGTAGACCTTCTGCTGGTCCGGGCTGCCTTTCAGGGTCAGATAGCCCTCGCCATAGCGCAGGCCCACGCCCGCCGCGCCGGAGACTTCCTCGCCGGCGATATAGCCCACCGGGCGACCGAGATCTGAGAAGGTGCGCTCGAGCACGGAGGCGGCGGCTTCGGCCGTGACGCCGAAGAAGTCCGCCACCACATCCACCAGCTCCTCATTGGAATAGGTGTCGATATTGGACTGGTAGTCGCTTTGGGGCGCGGCCGCTTCGGCGCTCTGCGCGCGGGGTGATCCCGTGGTCGAGCACGCGCCCAGCGCGAGCGCCAGCGCAGTGGTGGTGATCAGTGAAAGCGAGGATCGTTTGAACATGATGTCCTGCCTTTTCATCCTGTTGTCTTCGCCCTGACGGTGACGGGCAATTGGGGCTGCGTTGAGGCGAAAGGGTGAAGACTGTCTTAACAGGGCCTCTTCCCCCGTCTTCACTGCCAATCTGCTTGGCGAGCGGCCTTCCCAATGCTAACTCCCGCCACATGAGCACAGATCCGTCCCTGATCCGAAATTTTTCCATCGTTGCGCACATCGACCACGGCAAATCGACCCTGGCCGATCGCCTGATCCAGCACACTGGCGGTCTGACCGACCGCGAGATGAAGGAGCAGGTGCTCGACAATATGGAGCTTGAGCGCGAACGCGGCATCACCATCAAGGCCCAGACCGTGCGTCTGGAATACACCGCCAAGGATGGGAACACCTACGCGCTGAACCTGATCGACACGCCCGGCCATGTGGACTTCGCCTATGAAGTCTCCCGCTCGCTGTACGCGTGTGAAGGCGCGCTCCTGGTGGTGGACGCCGCCCAGGGGGTCGAGGCGCAGACGCTGGCGAATGTCTACGCCGCGATCGATGTGGACCTCGAGATCGTGCCGGTGCTCAACAAGATCGACCTGCCCGCCGCAGAGCCGGACCGGGTGAAGGCCCAGATCGAGGATGTGATCGGCATTGACGCGTCCGACGCCATCGAGATTTCCGCCAAGACGGGCCTCGGGATCGACAATGTGCTCGAAGCCATCGTCACCCGTCTGCCGGCGCCGAAATCCGGTGATCCGAGCGCGCCGCTCAAGGCGCTGCTGGTGGACAGCTGGTATGACCCCTATCTCGGGGTCATCTGTCTGGTGCGGATCATCGAGGGCACGCTGAAAAAGGGCATGCGCGTGCGCCTGATGGGCGCCAAGGCCAGCTATGGCGTGGACGGGGTGGGCGTGTTCACCCCCGCCAAGGAAAACCGGGACAGCCTGGGCCCGGGCGAGATCGGCTTCCTGAACGCCTCGATCAAGCAGGTGCGCGATGCGCGCGTCGGCGACACCATCACCGAGGAAAAACGCCCCACCGACTCCATGCTGCCGGGCTTCGAGCCCGCCGTGCCGGTGGTGTTCTGCGGCCTGTTCCCGGTGGATGCGGCCGACTTTGAAGACCTGCGCGATGCCGTGGAGCGTCTGGCGCTCAACGATGCCTCCTTCAGCTTCGAGATGGAAACCTCCGCCGCGCTGGGCTTTGGCTTCCGCTGCGGCTTCCTGGGATTGCTGCACCTGGAGGTCATCCGCGAGCGGCTCGAGCGCGAATACAATGTGGACCTCATCACCACCGCGCCGTCCGTGGTCTACAAGATGCAGCTCACCGACGGAACCGAGATCGATCTGCACAACCCCGCCGACATGCCCGATCCGGTGAAGATCGCCTCCATCGCCGAGCCGTGGATCAAGGCGACTATTCTGGTGCCGGACGAATATCTCGGCGGCGTCCTGAAGCTGTGTCAGGACCGTCGCGGCGTGCAGCTCGAGCTCACCTATGCCGGCGCGCGCGCCATGCTGGTCTATGAGCTGCCGCTCAACGAGGTGGTGTTTGACTTCTATGACCGCCTGAAATCGGTCACCAAGGGCTATGCCAGCTTCGACTACCAGTTCATCGAGCACCGCGAGGAAGACCTCGTGAAAATGTCGATCCTCGTCAACGAAGAGCCGGTGGACGCCCTGTCGATGATCGTGCACCGCTCGCGCGCCGACATGCGCGGTCGCGCCATGTGCGAGAAGCTGAAAGAGCTGATCCCCCGGCACATGTTCAAGATCCCGATCCAGGCCGCCATTGGCGGCCGCGTGATCGCGCGCGAAACCTTGTCTGCAATGCGCAAGGACGTGACCGCCAAATGCTATGGCGGCGACGCCACCCGCAAGCGCAAGCTTCTGGAAAAGCAGAAGGCCGGCAAGAAGAAGATGCGCCAGTACGGCAATGTCGAAATCCCGCAGGAAGCGTTCATTGCGGCGCTCAAGATGGACGACGATTAGGCGTTGGGTGCTTTGCGAACCCAAAAAAGCCCCGGCCGATGGCCGGGGCTTTTGCGTTCAGGAGCGCGATGATTGCGCTAGTGACCGTGATCTTCGGGCTCGGGATCTTGAGGATCAGAGGCTCCGGTTTCACCCTCATCGCTCATCTCGTGACCGTCATGACTCATCGCGCCCATCTCGGGATCAAGCTCGGGGGCGGCGTCGCGGACGGGGAGGGTGACGGTGAGGGTTTCGCCGTCGGCGAATTCCAGCGTCAGGGTCATCTCGCCGTCTTCGAGGTCTTCAGGGTTCACGCCGAAGATCATCATGTGGTCGCCGCCCGGCGCAAGGCTCATCGCGCCGCCTGCGGGAATGTCGAGGCTGTCCACATGGCGCATGCGCATGACCGCGCCATCCATGGCCATGGTGTGCAGCTCCACCGCGTCCGCTTCTTCGGTGGAGGCGCCAACGAGCTGGCCGCCCGGCGCGCCGGCGGTGAGGGTGACAAAGCCGGCGGTGACGTCGCGGCCGCCCAGCGGATTGCGCACCCAGCCTTCGATCACGGCGTATTCGGCCGGCTCGTTGCTCACCGGCGCCTCTTCGGCGGGCGAGCAGGCGGCGAGGGTCAGAACGCTCAGCGGGGCAGCAGCAAGAAGGGCGCGTTTGAACATGTCATCTCTCCATGTGAGACGGGCGAGGTGATCCACCCCGCCCGGTCCCGGTTCGCCAAGACATGGCGAGTTTTTTCAAGCCGCGCAAGCGTACGGCCTGCGGCGATTAGGCGCCCCAATAGCCGATCAGTTTTTTCACTTCCGCCATCACCGGCCGGGCGGCGTTGCGGGCGCGCTCGGCGCCGTCCTTCAGCACCGCGTCGATCTCGCTCTTGTCGTTGAGCAGGCGCGCATATTCCTCACTCACAGGGGCGATGTATTCCACCGCGGCTTCTGCGAGTTTGGGTTTGAAGACCCCGAAGCCCTGCCCGCCGAACTCGCCCAGCACCTCGGCCACCGACTGGCCGGTGAGCGCAGCGTAAAGACCCACAAGGTTCTTGGCCTCGGGACGATCATTGAGGCCCTCTGCGGTTTCGGGCAGGGGTTCGGGATCGGTCTTGGCCTTCTTGATCTTGCGCGCAATCGTGTCGGCATCATCGTGCAGATTGATGCGCGCATTGTCGCTGGGATCGGACTTGGACATCTTCTTGGTCCCATCCTTGAGCGACATGATCCGCGCGCCGGTCGGCAGGATCACGGGCTCGGGCTGGGGCAGGATGATCTCGTCGCCGCCAAAATCGCGATTGAAGCGGGCGGCGATGTCGCGCGCCAGCTCCAGATGCTGTTTCTGGTCATCGCCCACAGGCACATGGGTCGCCTTGTACACCAGGATGTCCGCCGCCATCAGCACCGGATAGGTGAACAGGCCCACGCTGGCGCGTTCGGCGTCCTTGCCGGAGCCCGCCTTGTCCTTGAACTGGGTCATGCGCTCCATCCAGCCCATGCGGGCCACGCACTGGAGCACCCAGTTGAGCTCGGCATGCTCGGGCACGGCGGACTGCGCGAAGATGGCGCTGCGCTTGGGATCCACGCCCGCCGCGATATAGGCGGCGGCGACTCCGCGCACCCGGTCGGGCAGTACGGCGGGATCGTACTCCACCGTCATGGCGTGCATGTCGACCGCGCAGAAGAAGCATTCCTTGCCGCTGTCCTGCATCGGCACCCAGTTCTTCAGCGCGCCCAGATAATTGCCCAGATGCAGCCCGCCTGTGGGCTGCATGCCGGACAGAATGCGTTCAGGGCCGGAATAGGCGGGCGTCGCGTCAGTCATGGGAGTTTCCGCTAGAGAACAAGGGTCGAGGAAGGCTGTGTCTTAAAGCGCGCGCGCCCGGGCCTCAAGCGTCCGTGCCGGCTTGGGGCTGTTCGGTGACCGCGGCGCCCGGATCACGCTTGAGCGCGCCCAGCAATTCCTGCGGCCGCAGCCCGCCCAGCAACAGGGTGGACGCCACGAAGACGGCGAGACCGGAGACCACGAGAACCCCCATCCAGACCAGCGCGGTCAGGGCGGCGCCCAGCGGCGCGGCGAGGGCCGCCGTGACAGGCGCTTCGGCGAAACGCACGATCAGCCAGAGCGCGGCCATCATTACGAGACAGGCGAGAACGATCCGGGACAGGCGATGTTTCAGGCGCGGGTCAGCAATGAATTGCCCTCGACGCACCAAGGTCCCGCCAAGCAGGATGGCGTTCAGCCAGCCCGCCAGCGTGGTTCCGAGCGCCAGGCCGGCATAGCCCATGGGCCCGAAGAACAGCGCCACGCCGACCAGCAGGTTCACGACCATGGAGGCGGCGGCGAACTTCATCGGCGTCAGCGTATCCTCGCGGGCGAAGAAGCCCGGCGCGAACACCTTGATCAGCACGAAGGCGGGCAGACCCGCCGCGTAGATCGCCAGCGCCAGCGCGGTGCGGGCGGTGTCTGACCCGTCAAAGGCGCCGCGCTGGAACAGGCCGGCCACGACCGCGTCCGGGATCACGAGAAGGGCGGCGGCGGCCGGCAGGGTCAGCGCCATGGAAATCTCGATCGCGCGGTTCTGGCCGCCCATGGCGCCGGCGTCATCGCCGGCGCGCAGGCGCTTGGACAGGGCCGGCAGAAGCGCCACCCCCATGGCGATGCCGATCACGCCCAGCGGCAGCTGATAGAGCCGTTCCGCATAATAGATCCAGGATCGGGCGCCCTCCTGAAGGGTGGCGATGGAGCCGGAGACCAGCTGATTGACATGGGTCACGCCGGCGGCGGCTGCGCCGGGCACGCCCAGGACGATCAGGCGCTTGACGCCCGAGGTCAGACGCGGGGCCTGGAAGGTGAGCCGGATGCCCGCGCGGCGCGCCGTGACATACAGCCAGCTCGTCTGGAGCACGCCCGAGACCGTGACGCCGATCGACAGCCACAGCGCCAGGTCCCGGCGCTCTCCGGGCGCGAACAGCAGCACGCTGATCAGCACCACGTTCAGAAGGATGGGCGCCGCGGCTGCGGTGGCGAAACGGGCATGGGAGTTGAGCGCGCCCGAAATCATCGCCGCCATCGACATGCACAGCAGATAGGGCATGGTGATCTGGGTCATCAGCACGGCGAAGGCGAACAGGTCCGGATCGCTGATGAAGCCCGGTCCCAGCGGATACATCAGCCAGGGCATGACGATCTGCGCCAGCACGACAATGCCGAGCACGGACACGGTCAGCACGGACAGGACCTCGCTGGCGAAGCGGTCGGCCTCCGCGGCGCCCTCGCCTTCCAGCCGTCGGGCATAGAGCGGGATGAAGGCGGAGTTGAAGGCGCCCTCGGCGAAGATGCGGCGGAAGAGGTTGGGGAAGGTCAGGGCGGTGAAGAAGGCGTCGGTGAGCGGTCCGGCGCCCAGGCGCGCCGCCAGGAGGATGTCCCGCGTCACGCCGAAAAACCGGCTCAGAAGCGTGAACCCGCCCACAACTGCAGAAGAGCGCAACAGACGCATGATCTATCGTCCTGCGCTGGCGGGCGTGGAGACCAGGCCCTGCCTGGCGCGGTGCACGGCGACCGCCTCTTCCGCGTCGGCGAGAACATTCATCAACTGCACCTTGATCCCCGCCAGTCGGGCGTCGCCCGACGGCTTGCCGCCCTGTTCCGTGACATAGAAGGTGTCGACGGCGCGTTCTCCATAGCCGTCAATCCGGGCCGCCTCCAGCGACAATCCGATGTCGGACAGGGTTTTCGCCAGCGCATGCAGGAGGCCGGGGCGGTCGCGCCCCGTCGCCTCGATCACCAGTGCGTCATCGGACGCCTCGAGATCAAGATTGACCGAGGGCGTCACGGTGAAGGCGGCTTCGCGGCGGCGCAGGGGTTTGAGCATGGACCGGGCGTCATCGCCGGACAGTCCGTGCTCGGCGGCGGACTGCACGCTGTCGCGCAAGCGGTCCTGGATATAGCTGTCTGACCAGCCAAAGGGCTTGCCGCCCTGTTCCTGCACATAGAAGACGTCAAAGGCGCGCCCGTCCGAAGTGGTGGTCACCTGCGCGCCGACAACATTGGCGCCCTCGCGCGACAGGGCGCCGGCGATGTCGGCGAAAAGACCATGCCGGTCAGGGGTCAGCACCATGACCTCGGTGGCCGAGCGGCGCTTGTCGGTGCGCACGCCGACGCTGGTCGCCTGGCCCCGCTCAAAGGCGGCGCGGGCGAAAGCGGCGTGACGGAAGCGGTCATCCTCGCCGAAGGCCAGCCAGTAGGAATGGTCGAGCACTTCGGTCCAGATTTGGGTGAAGTCGGGATCAATCCGCGACAGGGCCTCATGGAAATGATTGCGCGCCAGCGCCGCGCGTTCGGCCAGCCGGGCGCGGGCCTCGGCCTCGTCGCGCCGGTCTCCGCCTTTCAGGACTGCAGCCGTGGCCTGATAGAGATCGCGCAAGAGCTGGGCCTTCCAGCCATTCCACACGCCCGGTCCCACCGCGCGAATATCCACCACCGTCAGCACGGTCAGAAGGTTGAGTCGGTCCATCGTGCCGACCTTCTCGGCGAAATCGAGCACGGTGCGCGGGTCCGAGAGGTCGCGGCGCTGGGCCACATCGCTCATCTCGAGATGGTTCTCGATCAGCCAGGCGACGAGATCGGTCTCGTGATCGTCCAGCCCCAGACGCGGACAGACCTGACGGGCGTTCTCCCCACCTTCAATGCACTGATCGCCCTTGCCCTTGCCGGTGTCGTGCAACAGCACGGCGAGATGCAGGGCCCGGCGATGCAGGATTTCAGGCGCGAGTTTCGAGGCCAGCGGATGGTCGGCGTTGAGCTTGCCCTGTTCAAGCAGACGCAGAAGACCCAGAGCGTTCAGCGTGTGCTCGTCCACCGTGAAGCGGTGATACATGTTGAACTGGGTGCGCGCGACAATGTCGCCGAATTCGGGGATATAGGCGCCCAGAAGCCCGGCTTCGGTCATGGCGCGCAGGATGATGCGCGGATCATCAGCATCCATCAGCACGGCGAAGAAGCTGCGCGCGGCGCGCGGATCGGTGCGAAACCGCTGGTCGATCTGGCGCAGGCCGCGCCCGATGGCGGCGACGGCGTCCGGGTGCAGATCCAGATGGCGGGCGGCGGCCTTTTCAAACAGGCGCAGCATCATGACCGGATCGGTTTCGGGCGCCTGGGGGTCGGCGAAATCGAGCCGACCGGCGTGCAGGATGAAGCCCCGCTCGGCGAGCTCGGCCTCATTCGCGACGCCGTCCGCCGGCAGGAATCGCCCGCCGGGCGGGTCCTTCAGCTCGTCGGCTTCGAGCTTGGCGCAGACCAGACGGGTCAGCGCGCCCACATCGATCGCTTTCAGGAAATAGCTGCGCATGAAGGCCTCGACGCCGAGCTGGTCGTCGGTGTCCTCAAAGCCCATGCGGCGCGCGATCTCGGGCTGCAGGTCAAAGGTCAGCCGATCATCCTTGCGGCCTGCCAGCGCGTGCAGGTGGAAGCGGACGGTCCAGAAGAAATCCGCCGCGCTGAGATAGCGCTTCACATCGTCGATGGAGAACAGGCCGGCCACCACCCAGCGTTCCAGCGCATCGTCGCCGTACAGGATTTGCGCCAGCCAGCGCAGGGTCTGAAGATCGCGCAGCGCGCCCTTGCCGTCCTTGATATTGGGTTCGACCGCATAGCGGCTGTCGCCCTGCCGGTCCACGCGCTCATCGCGCTCGGCCAGCTTGGCGGCGGCGAACTCGGCGTCATTCTTGATGCGGATCTCTTCGTCGAACCGGGTGTGCATCTGACGCACCAGGCGGATATCGCCGGAGATGGAGCGCAGATCGAGCAGGGCCGTGCGTTCGGACAGGTCTTCCTTGGCCAGCGCCAAGGCTTCATCGAGGGTGCGCACCGCGCCCCCGCCGATTTGCAGTCCCGCATCCCAGATGGCGTACTGGGTCTGCTCGATCACGGCCCGGGCGTATTCAGGCGGCGCGTCAGAGGTCAGGAAAACGAGATCGATATCTGATTGCGGCGCCAGTTCGCCCGCGCCATACCCGCCGAGCGCGCACAGGGCGATGCCCTCGATCGCATCCTCGGTGTAGTCCGAAATGATGGAATCAAACAGCGCCCGCAGCGCGGCGTTCATCACGCCCGACCAGGTGCGCGCCGCTTCCAGCCCGCCCTCTGCGCCATTCAGGCGCGTGTCAGCCAAGGCCCGTCCCTTGTCGAGATAGCGTTTGAGCCGGGTCATGGCCAGCTGGCGATTGGCGGGCTTGTCCCAGCCGTCGCGCGTGGCGGCGGACAGTTCGGCGCGCAGGCGCAGGCCATCAAGGCCCGCAGGGAGTGTGGTGGGTCGCATGGCTTGATTTTATGCGAGTGCGAAGGCGGCGTCAGCCTCAGTTTTCGCTCAAGGCCTTAAGCGCATACAGCACGTCCAGCGCTTCGCGCGGGGTCAGGCTGTCCGGGTCAATCGCTTTCAGCCGCTCCTCAACCGCGCTGGGCTTCGCCTCCGGCTCAACGCTGAGCGCGGAGAACAAGGGCAGATCGGCCAGCGCCGCGGCGGGCGCATCATCGCTTTCGAGGCGATCGAGGATCTCCTGCGCCCGCTTGACCGCCGCCTTGGGCAGGCCGGCGCGCTTGGCGACCTCGACGCCATAGGAGCGGTCGGCGGGACCTTTCTGCACTTCGTGCAGGAAGATCAGCTCGCCCTTCCATTCCTTGGCCTTGAGCGAGCTGTTGCCTGCGGCGTCCAGCTCTTCGGCGAGCCGGGTCAGCTCGTGATAGTGCGTCGCGAACAAGGCCCGGCTGCGATTGACCGCATGCAGGTGCTCGACCGCCGACCAGGCGATGGACAGGCCGTCAAAGGTCGCCGTGCCGCGCCCGATCTCGTCCAAGATCACCAGGGCGCGCGGCCCGGCCTGATTGAGGATGGCGGCGGTCTCGATCATTTCCGCCATGAAGGTCGAGCGCCCGCGCGACAGGTCATCGGCGGCGCCAACGCGGGAGAACAACCGGTCCACCAGGCCGATACGCGCGGATTTGGCGGGCACATAGAGCCCGGCCTGGGCGAGGATCGCCATCAGCGCGTTCTGCCGCAGGAAGGTCGATTTACCCGCCATGTTCGGCCCGGTGACCAGCATCAGGCGCGGATGCTCGCCCCCGGCGCCATCGAGATGACAGCCATTGGGGGTGAAACGGCCTTCGCCGGAGCGTTCGAGCGCGCGTTCGACCACCGGATGCCGTCCGCCCTCGATATCAAAGGCGAGGCTGTCTTCGACCTGCGGACGCTCGGCGCCGGTTTCCTCGGCCCAATGGGCGGTGGCGGCGGCGACATCAAGGCTTGCCAGCGCTTGCGATGCGCGGCGGATGGGCGCGTCCAGCGCCTCGATGCGGCTGCGGAAGGCCTCAAAGATTTCAAGCTCCAGCGCCAAAGCTCGCTCACCCGCCTGGGCGATCTTGGCTTCCAGCTCGCCCAGCTCCGGGGTGGAGAAGCGCACCGCGTTCGCCATGGTCTGGCGGTGGATGAAGGCGTCATCGCCCATCAGCGCGTCGGCGTTCTTGGCGCTCACCTCGATGAAATAGCCCAGCACATTGTTGTGCTTGACCTTGAGCGCGCTGACGCCCGATTGCTCGGCATAGGTCGCCTGCAGGCCCGCCACGATGCGGCGGGAGTCGTCACGCAGCTTGCGCGCTTCATCCAGCGCAGGCGTCCAGCCCGGCGCAATGAAGCCGCCATCGCGCGCCAGAAGCGGGGGTTCGGCCACCAGCGCCTGACTGGTCTCCTGCACCAGGCTCGCAAGCTCGGGATTCTGCGCCAGCGACAGGGCGTTCAGTGCGCGGTCGATCAGGGCGGGCGGCGCATTCAGCGGATCCTTGGCGAACCCGGCAATGAGCTTCTCGCCTTCCTTGAGCGCGCGGGAGAGCTGGGCGAGATCGCGCGGACCGCCCCGGCCCAGCAAGAGCCGTGACAGGCAGCGCGCCGGGTCGCCCGCCGCTTTCAGCCGCTCGCGGGTCTGTTCGCGCAGGCTGCGGTTTTCCAGAAAGTATTGCGCCGCATCGAGCCGGTCATGGATTTCGGGCAGGCTCATGGACGGACGCGCCAGTCGGTCGGCCAGCAAACGCGCGCCCGGTGCGGTGAGGGTGCGATCAATCGCGTCGATCAGCGATCCCTTGCGCGAGCCCTGCAGGGTGCGGTCGATCTCCAGACTCATCCGCGCCGCCGGGTCGATGACCATGGCTGCGCCCGACGGCAGGCTTTGCGGCGGACGCAGGCGCGCCGGCGCGCCGGCCTGAGACAGTTCGAGATAATCCAGAAGCGAGCCCAGCGCCGACAGCTCGGCTTTTGAGAAGGCGCCGAAGCCATCAAGGCTTTGCACCTCAAAGCGCTGCTTGAGGCGACGTTCGCCCGCGCCGGAATCAAACTTCGCCCTGGCGCGGGGGGTGATCACGGCGTGGGGCGCCAGCTCACTGGCGAGCCTGGCGTCCTCATCCGCGCACAGGATTTCGGACGGGTTGAGCGCGGCCAGTTCCGCTTCCAGCCCGTTCGCGTCCAAGCTCATGGCGGCGAATTCGCCATCGGACACGTCCGCCCAGGCGAGCGCCGCCTCGCCGGACGCCAGCCGCGCCATGGCGGCGATGCGGTTGGCGGCGCGGGCGTCCAGAAGATCATCCTCGGTCAGCGTGCCGGGGGTGACGATGCGGGTGATGCCGCGCCGGACGACCGATTTCGCGCCGCGCTTCTTGGCTTCGGCGGGGGCTTCCAGCTGTTCGCCGACAGCAACCTTGAAGCCCGCCTTGATCAGGCGCGACAGATAGATCTGGGCGTTGTGCACCGGCACGCCGCACATCGACACCGGCTCGCCCTGATGCTCGCCGCGCTTGGTGAGTGCGATGTCGAGCGCTTCAGAGGCGCGCACCGCATCGTCAAAGAACAGCTCGTAAAAATCGCCCATGCGGTAGAACAACAAGGCGTCCAGCGGCGCTTCAGCGCGCAGTTCCAGGAACTGCACCATCATGGGCGTGCCGCCTTCGGAGGTGGGGAAGGCGCGAGCGTTCAGCGCGGCGGGATCAGCATGGCGAGTCATGCGCGCAAGTTAACTGCGCCAACGTCCGCCGCAAGTGTGACAGCGCGTGATTTGCTGTCTGCCGCGAAGCGGCTAGTGTGCTTATTCATACCTGTCCACATCCCTTGTTTTCCGAGCCAGACATGACTGACCGCCGTTCACGCGTCGATGACGAAGAAGCCCTGAACTTCCACCGCTATCCCAAGCCCGGAAAACTGGCGATGTCCGCCACCAAGCCCATGGCGACCCAGCGCGATCTGTCGCTGGCCTACAGCCCGGGCGTGGCCGCGCCGGTGAAGGCGATCGCCGAGGATCCCGACCTCGCCTACGATTACACCTCCAAGGGCAATATGGTCGCGGTGATCTCGAACGGCACCGCCATTCTGGGCCTTGGCGATCTCGGGGCCATGGCGTCCAAGCCGGTGATGGAAGGCAAGTCGGTGCTCTTCAAGCGCTTCGCCGACGTGGATTCCATCGATATCGAGGTGGATGAGAGCGACCCCGAGGCCTTCATCGAATGCGTGCGCCGCTTCGGCGCCAGCTTCGGCGGCATCAATCTCGAGGACATCAAGGGCCCCGATTGCTTCATCATCGAGGAGAAGCTGCGCGAATATCTCGATATTCCCGTCTTCCACGATGACCAGCACGGCACCGCCATCATTTCCGCCGCCGGCATCATCAATGCCTGCGAACTCTCGGGCAAGGACATCACCACGCTCAAGGTCGTGGTGAACGGCGCGGGGGCGGCGGGCATCGCGGTGCTGGAGCTGATCAAGGCGATGGGCGTCAAGCATGACAACGCCATCCTGTGTGATTCCAAGGGCGTCATCTACAAGGGCCGCGACCATGGCATGAACCAGTGGAAGTCCGCCCATGCCGCCGATACCGAGGCGCGCACGCTGGAAGAGGCGATGAGCGGCGCGGACTGCTTCATCGGCCTGTCAGTCAAGGGCGCGGTGACCAAGGAAATGGTCCGCTCCATGGCGGCCGATCCGATCATCTTCGCCATGGCGAACCCGGACCCCGAGATCACCCCCGAAGAAGTGCGCGAGGCGCGCTCTGACGCCATCATGGCGACCGGCCGGTCTGATTATCCCAATCAGGTCAACAATGTGCTGGGCTTTCCGTACATTTTCCGCGGCGCGCTGGATGTGCGCGCGCGCACCATCAATGAAGACATGAAGATCGCCGCCGCCCAGGCCCTGGCCGAGCTGGCGCGCGAGGATGTGCCTGATGAAGTGGCCGCCGCCTATCACGGCGCGCGCCCGACCTTCGGCAAGGACTACATCATCCCCGCCCCGTTCGATCCGCGCCTGATCAGCCATGTGCCGCCCTATGTGGCGCAGGCGGCGATGGATTCCGGCGTGGCGCGCAAGCCCATCGCCGACATGGATCAGTACAAGGCCGCTCTGGCGCGTCGTCTCGACCCGACGGCCGCGATCCTGCAATCGATTCATGACGATGTGCGTGCGTGCGAGCCCAAGACCATTGTCTTCGCCGAGGGCGAGGAGCCGTCGGTCATTCGCGCCGCCTACGCGTTCCAGAACCAGGGTCTGGGCGAGGCGATCCTCATTGGTCGCGAAGAGACGGTTCACGCAAACATGCGGCTTCTGGGCGTTCAGTCAGACGCCATCCGCATCGTCAATGCGCGCCTGTCGGACAAGAATGCGGACTATGCCGACTTCCTGTTCAAGCGCCTGCAGCGCCGGGGCTATCTGCGCCGGGACGTGCAGCGTCTGGTGAACAACGACCGGAACGTCTTCGCCGCCTGCATGGTGGCGCTGGGAGACGCCAACGGCATGGTGACGGGCGTGACGCGCAACTACGCCCAGGCGCTGGGCGATGTGAAGCTGGTGCTCGACACCGCCGAGAACGAACGCGTGATGGGGATGAGCCTTGTGCTGTCGCGCGGCCGCACGCTCTTCATCGCCGACACCAACGTCACCGAATTCCCCAGCCCCGAAGCGCTGGCGGATATTGCGGTGGAGACCGCCGCAGCCGCCAAACGCTTCGGCGTCACCCCGCGCGTGGCCTTCCTGTCCTATTCCACCTTCGGCAATCCGTCGGGCGATCGCGCCGACGCGATCCAGAAGGCGGTCAGCTATCTGGATGAGCGGGGCGTGGATTTCGAGTACGAGGGCGAGATGAACGCCGATGTGGCGCTCGACCCCGATCACCGTCGCCTCTATCCGTTCTCGCGCCTGTCCGGCCCGGCGAATGTGCTGGTGATGCCGGCCATCCACTCGGCCTCCATCGCCACCAAGCTGATGCGCGCCGCGGGCGGCGCCACCGTGCTGGGTCCGATGCTGGTGGGGCTTGAGAAGCCGGTGCAGATCGCGCGTCTGGGCGCCAGCGTGAACGACATTCTCACGCTCGCAGCCCTGGCCGCGCACGACCTGTCAGAAGAGCGGGCGGAGAAGGCGGCGGAGTAGTTACTCCGCCTTGCCCTCTGCGGTTTCATCAGAGCTGTTTTCTGTGGTCCGGCGCTCGGCGAACTTGAACTGCCCCTTCGCCGCCGCCGGGCCCCAGCCCAGCACCAGCGCCAACAGGAATGCCGCCGGCACGGTCCAGCCTGCAGTGAGGATGAAGAACCACACCCAGCCCACCTGATCGGCCAGCACGCCGGAAAAGCCCGCCATGAATTTCGGCAGGAGGGCGTAGAACGAACTCAACAGGGCGTACTGGGTCGCCGCGTTCTCCGGGTCCACCAGGCTCGAGAGGTAGGCGATGAACACCGTCGTCACGAAGCCGCCCGCCAGATTGTCACCGACCACCGCAATCGTGAGCTTGCCCAGATCGTCAGGGCCGGCCGTGGCGGCCAGCCAGGCATAGGCGCCATTGGTGATCAGGGTGATCACCAGGCCGATGACCAGGGCGCGCATCATGCCGAACCGCATGCTGGCGATGCCGCCCAGGAACAGGCCCGTCATGGTGGCGATGAGGCCCGGCCCGCCCTGAATGCCGCCCACCGCGTCACGCGGAAAGCCGAGGTCGGAATAGAGCGGGGCGGCCATCACGCCCATGGTGAAATCGCTGATCCGGTAGAGCGTGACCAGCATGAGCACCGGCAACAGCCACCAGCCCAGACGCCCGATGAATTGTCGGAAGGGGTCAACGACGGCCTTGACGATCTTCTCAGGCAGCGACCCGGTCAGGGCGTGCTTGTAGGCAGCTGTCGCAGGCTCTTTCATGAAGAAAACAAGGCCCGCCGAGATCGCCATTGCGGCGGCCATGGCCAGGAAGGACCAGTTCCAGTCCGCCCATTCGGAAATGGCGAGGCCCAATCCGGACGTCATGTAGGCGACGCGGTATCCCAGCGAATACCCCGCGGCCATGTTCGCCTGCATGTCATTGGGGGCGCTTTCGATGCGCCAGGCGTCGATGGCCACGTCCAGCGTCGCGCTGGAATAGGCCAGCAGCAAGGCCGCGATGGCGACCGGGGCAAGCCCCTGGGTCGGATCGGTCTGGGAGATGATCACCAGCGCGATCACCGTTCCTGAAATCGCGGTGACGATCCAGGACCGACGGGGTCCAAGAAGCTTGGCGAGAAACGGGATCTGCACCCGGTCAATGATCGGCGCCCAGAGGAATTTCAGGGTGTAGGACAGGGTCACCCAGTAGAAGAAGCCGATGGTGGACCGCTCGATCCCGGCGTCACGCAGCCAGTAGGACAGCTTCTGGAACACCATGTAGAGCGGCAGGCCGGAGGCGAAGCCCAGCACGATCATCGAAAGCATGACCGGGGTGAAATACACCCGGACCGTTTGCCGCCAGCTGCGCTGGGGCTGAGTGACGTCCTGCGACATGGTTTTCCCTCGTCAGATCACCCGAAACTGGCCCGGTTTTGCGGGGCGCACAAGCCGGTGAGGGTTTCGATCAGCGCCTGGGGCTGCAAGGGCTTGGTCAAGAAGGCGTCCATGCCGGCGGTGAGGCAGGCTTCGCGGTCGTCCTCGGTGGCGTTCGCGGTCAGCGCGATCAGGGGCAGGGCTGCAACATGGCTCCTGAGGCTGCGAATGGCGGCGGCGGCCTCGAGCCCGCTCATCTCGGGCATGCGCATGTCCAGAAGCGCGGCGTCAAACCGACCGCCGGACACCGCTTCCAGAGCGGCGCGGCCTGTGTCGACCACCTCCACACCGGCGCCGAGCCGGGTCAGCACGGTGCGGGCGATCATGGCGTTCACCGGATCGTCCTCGGCGACCAGCACGGTCAGCCCGTCCAGCGCCCGTTCGGGAACCACAGGCGCAGACGCGACTTCATCCTCAAGCTCAAGCCCTTGCGCATAGGCTGCGAGCGAGCTCAGCCGCACCGGAGACACCAGCCAGCCATCAATGCCGGGCTGTCCGTCCTTGCGGGTGAAACGGTCCTTGGTCCGCGGCTCGGCGAGCACGAGAATGCGCAATTGCGGCGCGGCCTCCTTGAGCGCCGGCGCCTGCGCGGCCCAGTCCGCGTCCAGAATGAGCGTGGCGGGGCCCTGTGCGTCTTCCAGCAGGGTTTCGATGCCGTAGAGGGTTTCGGTCTCCAGGGCGACGCCGCCCAGGGCTTCCGCTTTCAGGCGCAGGGCTTCGCGTCTTATGGCGGAGTCGGACGCGATGATGATCGTCCGTCCGGACAAGGGCCGTTCCTCGGGCGGCGGGGCGAGGGCCCGCGCGGGGAAGCGCGTCCAGAAGGTCGCGCCCTGTCCGGGTTCGGAGCTGACCCCGACCTCGCCCTCCATGGCTTCGGCGAGCCGCTTGACCATGGCCAGCCCGAGGCCGGCGCCCGGCGTGGCGTTGTGCTCGGCGGCGCCGCGTTCGAAATGCTTGAAGAGCGTGGATTGATCCGTTTTGGAAATGCCCGGGCCTGTGTCCTTGAAGATCAGGCTCAGCTCGCCATCATGATAGCTGGCCTGAACGATCACGCCGCCGGTTTCAGTGAATTTCACGGCATTGCCGCCCAGATTGAACAGGATCTGACGCAGGCGAGCGGGGTCGGCGCGGATCTCTGCGGGCACGTCAGAGGAAATGGCGTGGGCCAGCGCCAGGCCTTTCTCGGCCGCGCGCGTGGCGAGGATTTCACAGGCGTCCTCGATGAGCGCGCGCAAGTCCACGGGTTCCGCACGCAGGGTCAGCCGACCGGCCTCCAGGCGTGACAGATCGAGAATGTCGTCGATGAGGTTGAGCGCGTGCTGGGCGCTGGAGCGGACGGCCTCAAGGTATGCGGCCTGATCGGGATGCAGTCCGCTATCCTTCAACAGCGCGGCGGCGCCGAGGGCGCCCGACAGGGGCGTGCGCAATTCGTGCGTGACCGAGGCGAAGAACACCGACTTGCCCTGCGCCGCCTCGCTGGCTTCGGCGCGTTCGCGGCGCTCCTCGCTGACATCGCGGCCCACCGCGATGGTGCCGCCATCGGCGAGGGTGGTTTCGGACCATTCAATCCAGGCCGCCCCGGCGCGAGTGCGCATGGCGGCGTCATAACGGCGCGGCTGACCGGTTGTGCTGGGGGCTGGCGCCACGGCGAACCAGCGTCCGATCCAGTCCTGGCGTGACCCGCCGAAGGCGTTCAGGAATGCGGCGTTCACCTCGGTGACGCGGCCCGAGGAATCCCGGGCGAGCACGAGCTCCGCCATCGCGTCCAGAAGGGCGCGTTGGGCGCAGGCCGTCTTGGTGTCGGAATCCCATTCACGCTCCATGAACCCTGTTTACGCGCCGCGTGTTAACGAAGCGTCGAAAGGCTCTGGCCCGTGTTCAGCGCGGCAGGCGTGGAGATCGCCTGTCCCTTCGCGCTGGCGCGTCTGGCGCTCAGCGCCTCGGCCACATGAATGCGTCGCACCTGTTCGGACTGGTCAAGATCGGCCAGCGTGCGCGCCACCCGCAGGATCCGGTGATAGCCGCGGGCGGTCAGGCCCAGCGTTTCGCACGCCCTGAGCAACAGGGCGCGGCCCGGCTCGTCCGGGCTGGCGTATTGATCAAAGGCCTCGCCGGTGAGATGGGCGTTGAGCGCGCCGCGCTCCATTTGAATGGCGCGCGCGCTGGCGATGCGGGCCGCCGCCTCCGCCGTGCCTTCGGGCGCTGGGGGCAGTGCGAGATCGGCCGGGGTGACCGGGGGGATGTCGATCTGAAGATCAATCCGGTCGAGCAGCGGCCCGGAGACCCGCGCCTGATAGGACTGGGCGCATTTGGGGCCGCGGGCGCAGGCCTGTCCGTTCTCTCCGGCCCAGCCGCAGCGGCAGGGGTTCATCGCGGCGATCAGTTGAAACCGGGCCGGGAAGGTGATGCGGGCATTGGCGCGCGCCACCGCGATGTCGCCGGTTTCGAGCGGTTGACGGAGACTGTCGAGCACCTGCGGGTGAAATTCGGGCAGCTCGTCGAGAAACAGGACGCCGTGATGGGCGAGCGAGGCCTCGCCGGGCCGGATGCGCGTCCCGCCGCCCACCATCGCCGCCATGGATGCGGAATGGTGCGGCGCCCGGAAAGGCCGGCTGCGCGACAGGCGTCCCCGGTCCAGAAGCCCGGCGACCGACTGCACCATGGAGACTTCCAGCAATTCCTGCGGCGTCAGGGGCGGCAGCAGGCCCGGAGCCCGCGCAGCGAGCATGGACTTGCCCGCGCCGGGCGGGCCGACCATCAGGAGATTGTGGCCGCCGGCGGCGGCGACTTCGAGGGCGCGCTTGGCGGTTTCCTGCCCGCGCACATCGCGCAGATCCTTGCAGGGTCCGGCTTCGATGAGATCGCCTGGCGCGGGGCGGGAGAGCACCTGCCCGCCCTTGAAATGATTGACCAGCTGGATCAGAGAGGCAGGCGCGAGGATGGGCAGTTCGCCCCCTGCCCAGGCCGCTTCCGGACCGCAGCTTTCCGGACAGATGAAACCCAGATCCTGTTCCTGGGCCAGCATGGCGGCGGGCAGGGCCCCGGGCGAGGGCGCGAGCGCGCCGTCCAGACCCAGCTCGCCCAGGACTAGATGCTCGGCCAGCATGTCGGTGGGCAGGACGCCCATGGCCGCCATCAACCCAAGCGCGATCGGCAGGTCGTAATGCGCGCCCTCTTTGGGCCGGTCGGCGGGGGCCAGATTGACGATCAGCCGCTTGGACGGCAGGGACAGCCCCACGGCTGCGAAGGCGGCGCGGACCCGTTCACGACTTTCCGCCACCGCCTTGTCCGCAAGGCCGACAATCATGAAATTGGGCAGGCCGCCGGCAATCTGGACCTGAACATCGACGAGCCGCGCCTGGGCGCCGTCAAAGGCGGCAGAGAAGGTGCGAATACCCATGGCGCCCTCATTCAATGAACATGGTCAGCCGAAAAACACGGTTAACGCGAGTTATCCACAAGGCCGGGAACAGAGCCGGTCAAAACAGGAACATTAATAGAATATATGAAGCCAAACAGTCAACCCACAGGGGAAAAATGGACAAGCACGCCCCAGGCGGGCGCTATCAATCGTTTGAATCTTAACACTTCCGCCGCGAACTATTCGGCCGCGTCCGGCGTCAGATCGCAGACCCGGGCCTGTTGCGCCCCGCGAGCGGGCAGGTCGACGGCTTCATCCGGGGAACGGGTCAGCACCACGACGCGCTCCACGCCGTCCACGAGTGCGGCATGGGCGGCGGCGCGTTCGCTTTCGGCGCTGTCGCGCGCAAAGCCCAGCAGATAGACCACCCCGGAATGGGTCTCGATGTTGAAATTGAGACTGCGAATGGCGCTGTCAGCGGCAAGTCGCGAGCGCACCTGCTGGGTGATCCAGCCATCACGCGTCGCATTGGCGAGGCCGCGCCGTCCGCCGACCTCGATCTCGTTGGACACCGATCTTACGCTCTGAACCGACCAGGCGAGGCATTCGGCATAGACCCGGTCCTCGGCGCGCGGCGCGTGGCCGGTCAGAAGCGCCACGCCTTCGGTGATCTCCACATCCACCCCGTTCAGGGCATAGCCTTCCGCGCGCAGCATGGAGGATTTGAGGGAGACGGACGCATTGAAGTCGTCGATCTGTCGCCCGACCGAGCGACCGGGCTGAAAGGCGGCGCAACTCGTCAGGGCGAGACTGAGGGTCGTCAGAAGGACAATGCGGACCAGAGGCATGACAGGCGCCTTTCTTCGGGCTGAGGACCGGACCCCTGACTAGCTGACGGGCGTGAGAAAACGGTTAACCGGGCGTTACCGCCGACAGCGGCGCTAGATCAGGCGATCAAGGTCTCGATGCTCCAGCGAGAAGGCGCCCTGAATATGACGCGGCCAGCCCTGAGCAGGCCAGAGCATGACATCAAATCGGGGCTGAAGATGATCGACGCCGGCGTGCCGGCTGCGCCACAGGCTGGCGGCGCGGATCAGGCGCATCTGTTGTCTGGGGGTTATGGCCAGACGGGCGGCGTCCACGGTGGGGCGGTGCTTGACCTCGATGAAAGCGAGAACGCCGCCGCGCCGGGCGACGAGATCAAGCTCTCCGACCCCGGTGCGGGCGCGTTCGTCGAGAATTCGCCAGCCCTTCAGACGCAGCCAGAGCGCGCTGATGGCTTCGGTTCGGCGCCCCCGGCGTTCAGCCTGTTCCCGGACCTGCGTCACAGTCCGGCCTCACGCTGTCCGCATGCTTGCCCCCTGCGCGGTCGACGGTTAGCTTCTGCACCGACAGGGGCGGGCCGCGTCAGCGTTCGCCGGGGGGATAAGGTGGCCGTCATGGTTGAAAACAATACATCCAAAACGGGTGCATCGCGAGTCCTTGCAGGGCTGGTTGTTCTGGGCGGCGCGCTGGTGCTGGGCGCCTGTACGGCGTCAACGCCCTCCACCCCGATCCAGACGGCTCCGGACCGCCCTGTGGTCGGCGCCCCGCCGCCGCCCGCCACCTTGCCTGTCGAGCTTGCCGATCGCGGATACACGCCGGCCTTTCTCGAGGGAGAGCCCGACATTGTGCGCGTGGCGCTGCTTCTGCCGTTCAGCGCGTCCTCGACCGCCGCCCGCAATGAAGCCACGCAATTGCTGCGCGCCGCAGAGCTTGCCGTGTTTGAGCGTGCGGACTCCAATCTGGTCCTGCTGCCCAAGGATACCGGCGGCTCGCCGGACACCGCCCGCCGCGCCGCCCAGTCCGCGATTTCCGATGGCGCCGACCTGATCATCGGCCCGCTGTTCCAGCAGGCCGTCGCAGCGGCGGGCGAAGTCGCCCGGGAAGCGGACGTGCCCCTGCTCAGCCTGTCCTCGTCCAGCGCGGTCGCCGGCGACGGCGTCTATCAGCTCAGCTTTCCGCCGGATGAGGAAGTGCGGCGCGTCACTGAATATGTGGGCGCTCTGGGCGCGACCCGGTTCGCCTTCATCGGGCCGGCTTCCGCCTATGGCCAGGTCACCCAGTCGGCTTATGCGCAAACGATCTTGGACCTTCTGGGCGAGTATCCGATGCCCGAAACCGTCATGATCGAGGAGCCGGTCTCCGACGAGGAAGACGCGGAAACGCGGCTTGTCGAGCGCACCTTCGATACGGGCCTGGTTTCGAGCCAGTTCTATGATGGCGGCGTGTCTGCGATGACCGAAGCCGCCGCGCGTCTGGCCTCTTATGGCGTTGAAGAACTGGATCCGGCCGAAGCGGCGACCATGAGCGGCGCGAACTGGACGCCCTCGCCTGCCTCTCCTTTCCAGGTGGTGTTGCTGCCGGAAGGCGGCGATCAGCTACGCATGCTGGCCCCGGTCCTGCTCTATCAGGACATTGATCCGTTGCTGGTGAAGTTCATCGGCACCGGCCAGTGGCTCGACAACTCGCTGGCGCGTGAACCGGCCTTGTCCAATGGCTGGTTCGCCGGCCCGGATCCCGAAGCCCGCACCCGGTTCGAGACCGTCTATGCCCAGTATTATGGCGCAGAGCCGTCCCGGATCGCCGGCCTTGGCTATGATGCAGCCTCGCTGGCCGCGCTGCTGGCCGATAACGGTTACGGCCCGGATCAGCTGGGCGCGCCGGATGGCTTCATGGGCGTGGACGGGCTGTTCCGGTTCCGCGCCGATGGGACGATCGAGCGGGGGCTCGCCGTCTACACGGTGCGAGGCGGCGGTTTCCGCGTGCTGGACCCGGCGCCGCAGCGCTTTGGTCCGCCCGTTCCGACCGACGAGACCGATGCCGACAAGCCGGTGAACGAGCCTGCGTTCTAGTCCCCGAAATCAGGGATCAGCGTTTCGGCCACATGGTCGGCGAAGGCGCGGCCGCGTTCGGTCAGCACAAGTGCTGAGTCGCCTGCCTTGATCAGCCCCTGGGCGGTCATGCGCGCAAGCCCCTGGGCGTCTGGCGACAGCCCGGTCAGGGCGTGCAGCCGGGCGACGTCCAGTCCGCTGCCTGTCAGTCGGATTCCCATTAGCAGGCGCTCGATGAATTCCGCTTCGGCGTCCAGCGTTTCGCGCTCATGGCCGTCACCAGACAGAACGCCTTCCATATAGTGTTCAGGGCGGCGATGGGCCGCCGCGCCGCCGCGTCCGCCTGACGCGTGCGCCCCCACGCGCGAGTGCGCGCCAGGACCAATGCCGATCCAGTCCTCGCCTTCCCAGTAGAGCCGGTTATGCACCGATTGGTCGGCAGCGCTGCGGGCATGGTTGGAAATCTCATAGGAGGGCAGGCCCGCGCTGGCGCAGACATCCTGGGTCAGGGCGTACATGTCCGCCGCCGCATCGTCAGGCGGCGGGGTGAGCGCGCCGCGCTTGAGCTTGCGCGCGAACGCCGTGCCCGGCTCGATGGTGAGCTGATACAGCGACATGTGCCCGGTTTCGAAGCCCAGCGCGGTTTCAAGTTCAGCACGCCAGCCTTCCGGGGTCTGGTTCTCGCGCGCATAGATGAGATCAAGGGAGATGCGCTTGAACAGGGATTGTGCGCGCTCAAGCGCCTGTAGACCGGTGCGGGCGTCATGATCCCGGCCGAGCGCCTTGAGGCTGTCATCATCAAGGGCCTGCACGCCCAGCGACAGGCGCTCCACACCGGCCGCCGCAATCCCTTCAAAGCGCTCATGCTCCATGGGATTGGCCTCGAGCCCGATCTCGGCGCCCGGGGCGAGGCCGAACAGGGCGTCAGCCTGCTCCAGAATGGCCGCAATGGCGGAGGGCTCCATCAGCGACGGGGTGCCGCCGCCAAAATGGACGCTGTGGACCGGCCGCGCGCCCAAACGCGCGCGCCAGTGCGCCAGATCCCTCAGCATGGCGTCCAATAGCGCCTCAGGCTGCGCATGGGCGGCCTTGTAGACGTTGAAGTCGCAATACGGGCAGATGCGCGCGCAATAGGGCCAATGGACATAAAGGCCGAGACGGGCGGGGGCGGACATCATGCGCCGAAGATATCCTCGACCAGCAGTCTGAAGGCATGGGCGCGATGGCTCATGGCGTGTTTTATCGCCGGATCCATCTCCGCAAAGGTCAGCTCATGGCCGTCGGGGATGAAGATCGGGTCATAGCCGAAGCCCTTCTCGCCGCGCGGCGGGAAGCTGAGCTGGCCGCGCACCTCGCCTTCATAGACGCGGGTCTCGCCATTGGGATGGGCGAGCGCCAGAGCGCAGACGAAGCGGGCGCTGTAATCGGTGGCGTTCCTCGCTTCGAGTTCGCGGCGCACTTTCTCCATGGCGGCGTGGAAATCGCGCGGCTCTCCGGCCCAGCGCGCGGAATAGATGCCCGGCGCGCCGTCGAGCGCGGTGACTTCCAGCCCGGAATCGTCGGCCAGAGAGACCAGTCCGCAGGCCTCGGCGCCAGCGCGCGCCTTCAAAAGCGCATTGCCAGTGAAAGTTTTTTCAGTCTCTTCAGGCTCTGGAAGACCCAGGGATTCCGCCCCTTCGGCAGCCAGCCCATAGGGGGCGATCAGCTCGGCTATCTCTTTGATTTTGCCTTTGTTATGGCTCGCAATCGCCCATTTGGGGGCTGCTGAAAAGAGGGTCATTTCGGGCTGTCCTGTCATTGACGCATATCGCCTTTCGAAAAATTCATATCGATTTTCGATATTTTTTTGTTGCGAAGCGATAGGGCGTGGTCTACATAGATACTCGTGGCGAGGGGGAAACACCCCGGCCGCACCGAAGACCCCCGGCGCTCAAGGATCGGAACGGCTTCGGAAACTGGTTGGTCAAACAAGAGACTTAGGAGAGTATGAGATGGTCAGGTCCAAAAACAATGCCGGTCACAGCGCTATCGCGATGGTGATCAATCTGGCTCTGGTCGCAGGTGTTTTCGCCGGCATGGCCGCAGCGATCACCTCGATGGTCGGCTAATGAAGGTCCGGATCGTAGGCCGGGTGAGACGAGACGCGCCGTTCCTCCCCTTGCGGAAGACGTCTCGCCGCCCGGCTGAAGGTCCGAATAGCAACGCCCTGGGGGACGCATGAAGACGCTTGGTCAGGGATCGCTGGCCTCACTGCTGAAGATCCTCCTCGACATCGTCTATTATCTGCTTTGGGCGGTATTGGGACTGGCCAGTCTCATTATCGTCGTCATTGTGTTTGGCGGTCTGTACCGCCTTCTGGGCTTTGGCTCGGATCTGCCCTCCAGCATCCGCCAGTTCCTGGCGATGGATGTGGTTCTGGCGCTTCCCCTTGCGATCATGGCGCTGGCCGCGGTGACCTTCGTGGTCGACCGTCTGCGCCGCATCATGGCGACCCTGATCGCCGGCGATCCGTTTGTGGAAGAGAACTCCAATCATTTGCGCTCGATCGCCATCGGCATCGCCGTCTATCAGCTCCTGCATTACGGCGCGCATGGCGTACTGTCCCTGATGATCACCCTGCTGGGGCGTCCCATCGAGGGCGGAGCGCGCGTCGTTCCCGAATTCAGCCTGAATCTGGGCGCCTGGTTTGCTGTGCTCGCCATGCTTGTCTTGGCGGAAATTTTCCGCGAAGGCACTCGCATGCGTGAAGAACAGAAACTCACGATTTAAGGGAGCGCGGATCAGTTCATGCCCATTCGCGTCACCCTGGACCGCATGCTGCTCGACCGCCGGATGTCGCTGACCGAGCTGTGCGACCGCGTCGGCATCACCATGGCCAATCTGTCGATCCTGAAAACCGGAAAGGCCAAGGCCGTCCGGTTCTCGACGCTCGAGGCGCTGTGCCGGGAGCTCGATTGCCAGCCGGCCGACCTTCTGGTGTTCGAAGAAGGCGATGAGGACGAGGCGGACGACGACTAGGTCGCCCGCCTGACCCCCGAATTACTGACCGAGCGCCTTGAGCTGGGCCGCGCACAGATCAGAGACGCCCTTGCGGGCGAGCGCGAAGATCTGGTCGAACTGCTCCTGGGTCATCGGCGCGTCTTCCGCCGTGGCCTGAACCTCGATCACCCCGCCGGTGGAGGTGAGCACGAAATTGGCGTCGGTCTCGGCGACACGATCCTCTTCATACTCAAGATCAAGGACGCAGTCGCCATTGACGACGCCCGCGGAGACCGCGGCGATCTGGGCGATGACCGGATCGGCCTTGAGAACGCCTTCTTCCATCAGATACGAAACGGCCGCTTTCAGCGCCAGCCAGGCGCCGGTGATCGCCGCCGTGCGGGTGCCGCCATCGGCCTGCAGCACATCGCAATCGACCACGATCTGGCGCTCGCCGAGCGCCTTGAGATCGACGGCGGCGCGCAGGGAGCGACCGATCAGGCGCTGGATTTCCTGCGTGCGGCCGGACGGCTTGCCCGATTGCACTTCACGGCGGGTGCGCTGATGGGTGGCGCGGGGCAGCATGGAATACTCTCCGGTCACCCAGCCCTTGCCCTGACCGCGCAGCCAGGGCGGCACATTGTCCTCGACGCTGGCCGTGCACAGCACCTTGGTGTTGCCAAAGCTGATCAGGCACGAGCCCTCGGCATAGGGGGACCAGCCCATTTCAAAGCTGAGCGGACGCAGGGCGTCAGGTTGGCGGCCTTCAGGGCGCATGGTGTTCTCCAGGTTCTGATTTGGCTCCTGTGTTAACCGAGCCCGGCATGACGCGCAAAGCGCTTTGCACCCGATCTTGGCGATTGCGCTCCTGAAGGGGCGACACTAACTCTTGAGGCGCCATGACCCATTCGACGTCTTCACCCTCAAGCCTGATGGCGCTCGATGAACGCTCCCGCTCGATCTTTCGCGATCTGGTGGAGACCTATCTCGACACCGGAGAGCCGGTGGGATCTCGCACGCTGTCGAAAACCTCGGGCCTCAACCTGTCGCCCGCCTCGATCCGCAATACGCTGGCCGACCTGACGGCGGCGGGCCTTCTGGCCTCGCCCCATGTTTCGGCCGGGCGCATGCCCACCCATGCCGGTTTGCGCCTGTTTGTGGACGGGCTGCTGCAGCTCGGCGACCTTGAAGCCGATGACCGTCACGCCATCGACAGCCGCGTATCCGCTGTGGGCAAGCGCCCCGAGGATGTGCTGACCGAAGCCTCAAATCTCCTGTCCGGCCTAGCGGGCGGGGCGGGGCTGGTGGCGAGCCCGGCCCATGACGCTCCCTTGCGCCATGTGGAATTCGTCAATCTGTCTCCGACTGAAGTGCTGGCGGTGCTGGTCACCGAGGACGGCAATGTCGAGAACCGCCTGATGCGTCCGCCGCCCGGCCTGCCGCCGGCGGCCCTGATCGAGGCGGGCAATTACCTGTCTGCGCGATTGCGCGGACGGACCCTGTCAGAAGCGCTGAGCGCGATCCGCGAGGAAATCTCCGCCAAGCAGGCCCAGCTCGACAGCGCCGCCTCGGCTCTGGTGGAGGCCGGACTTGCAGACTGGGCGGGGCCCGAACAGCGCACCCTGATCGTGCGCGGCCAGTCACGGCTTCTCGAAAGCGTGGAGGCGGCGGAGGATCTCGAGCGCATCCGCATGCTGTTTGACGATATCGAGCGTCAGGAAGGGCTGTTGTCCCTGCTGGACGAGGCGCGGCAGGCCCAGGGCGTTCGCCTGTTCATCGGTTCGGAAAACCCCTTGTTTTCGCTCTCGGGCTCGTCGGTGATCGTCGCGCCCTATCGCAATCGGGACAACCAGATCATCGGCGCGATCGGGGTAATCGGCCCCACGCGTTTGAACTATGCCCGCATCATCCCCATTGTGGATTACACCGCACAACTGGTTGGCCGTCTTCTGGCCAGCCCCCGCTAACACCCGTCCGGGTGACTCTCCCGGGTTGACGGATAACCCTCTAGCCTTGAATGACCGCACGCATGAGCAACGAAAACCAGACCCCCGAAACCGAAGACGCTGACCTCAACGCCGAGGAGGCCCAGGCCGCCGAGGTTGAACAAGACGCGCCCGCGAGCGACGAGGCGGACCCGGCTGCAGAAGCCGCCAAGCTGCGAGATCAGCTGCTGCGCGCGCTGGCGGAGATGGAAAACACCAAGAAGCGCGCCGAGCGTGAGGTGAAGGACACGCGCGCCTACGCCGTCAGCGGCTTTGCCCGCGACATGCTGGACGTGGCCGACAATCTGTCACGCGCCCTGTCCTCGATCAGCGATGAGGCCAAGGCCCAGGCCGGCGAGGCGCTCCAGACGCTGCTGGAGGGCGTGGAGATGACCGAGCGTCGTCTGCATTCCACGCTGGAGCGCCATGGCGTGAAGAAGGTCGAGCCCGCCCCCGGCGATCCGCTTGATCCGAACCTGCACCAGGCCGCCGCACAGATCCCGGCGGATCAGCCCAAGGGCGCGATCGCGCATGTGATGCAGCCGGGCTACAAGATCGGCGATCGCACCCTGCGCGCCGCCATGGTCGTGGTCAGCGCCGGCCCTGCCGCCCCGCCCGAAAGCGGTGGTGAAACCGGCGGCGGCGTGGACGTCAGCGCCTAGGCAGAGCCTTAATCCGGCGCGTGCTCGGCGACACGGCTCTGGAAATACGGATTTCCGGGCTGCAGGCTGAGCGCGCGCCGCATGCTCACAAGCGCGGCGGCGTTTTCGCCAAGCGCCAGTTGCGCATCGGCCAGCGAATCCCAGACATTCGCCGAGTCCGGATAGGTGCGGGCATTCAGTGCGAAGAGCGTCCGCGCCTCGTCCGGAGCTGCTTCCAGTCGGTCATAGCCCATCGCATTGATGACGGCTTCGGCGCCGTCAAAGCCATAGCGGGTATCGGGATCATGCCACTCCTGCTCGAACAGGCTGACCAGGACCTGCGCCGAGCGGTCCTCTGAGTCATAGAGCAGGCTGGCGATATGGGGGCGCGGCGCCTGCCCTGTCAGAAGCGCGCGCATCACCATGTCGGCCACATGAATGGTCAGTTCGCGATTGCCGACCTGGTCGGTGCAGGTCATCACGCCAAGGCCCGCATCGGGGGCGTAGCGCAGATTGGCCCGAGCGCCGCCGCCGCGATGCCCGACGGTCCGCTCGCCGGCGACATCCTGAAGAATAACGCCGAGCCCGTATCCGTCCTGGACGAAGCGCGGATCCGACAGCAGATCGGCCAGAAAGGCGCGCTCTGCGATATCGCCAGCGTTCAGGGCCTGAAAGATGCGCGCCATATCGGACGCGGTCGTCAGATAACCGCCCGCCGAGCTGATCATGGGGACCGATTTGGCGCCGCTCGCCAGCGCCTCCTGAACGGTGTGCGTGGCCCCGGCCGGACCGGTCAGATGCTGATCCATCAGCACGGGCCAGCTCAGGCCCAAACGTGATTCGGCGATCATTTCAGCCACCGCATAACCGCTTTGCTGGTACCGGGAGTGGGCGCCCGGCTCGAAATCGAGCGGCAGGTCCCGGACAATCTCGTAGATTTCGGCATTGCCCGCTTCGGGGTCCTCGACAATGTCGCCGAAAGCGTCCCGGTTGACGATCATGGCGAGACCGCTGGTGTGATTGTACAGCCGCCAGAGCGGGATACCGCGCCAGATGTCGGGGCTCTCCTCAAGCAGCTCGCCCAGAGGCGCATCCAGATCAATCGCGCCATCTTCTACGAGCGAGGCGAGGGTGAAAGCGGACAGGGCCTTGGTGGCGGAAAACAGTCCGCATCGGGAGTCCTCGGTTGCGGGGCCGTCCTCAAAACGCCCGAAGCCTTCAGACAGGATGACATGATCGCCCTCGACCACGCTGACCGCGAGCCCGGAAACGTCATAAGACCGCCGCATGGCCTCGATCTCGGACCTCAAGGCGTTCGCCAGTTCAGGCTGAGGTGACGCAGACGGTGTGGCGACCAGCAGAGCCAGACTGGTCAGGATATTTGAATACATGGCGTCCCCCGGAATGAATGATCGGGGAGGACGCTAGGAGCACAGCCTGTGAGTGCAAGTGAAACTCATTTCATGAGAAGATTGTAATCCAGACGAACTGTGTTTTCCGGCCACGGGGATTGCCCGGCCGGGCCGCATGACAAAAAGGGCGGCTCATCGAGCCGCCCTTTTCTCTCTGGATTTGGCGCAGGCCTAGCGACGCGGCGCGCGGGTGCGCGGCTCGCCATTCTGCCAGAATGTCGCGCCAGTCCGGTAATCGGTATAGTAGTACCGGTTGGAATACTGGTCATAGACCAGTTCGGAATGGTTCGGATTATTGGCGTTATGGCCGCAACCGCCCGGACGCGAGCAGCCATAGGCTGCGCCGGCGGCGGCGCCGACGCCCGCGCCGATCAGCGCGCCGGTCTCGGCGTTGCCCGAGCCCACATTGTTGCCGATGACAGCGCCGGCGACGGCGCCAACGCCGGCGCCGATCCCGGCGCCCTGGACGCCCTGGTTGGTGGCGCAGGCGCTCAGAGCCAGCGGCGCAGCGGCGATCATGGTGATCAGAATCTTTTTCATACCCAGTCTCCCTTGATGACGCTTTGGCGCGCCTCACAGCAAAAACGCTTAACACCGAAGTTTGTTTCAGACCGAGGCGGAAAAAAGGCCACAGCGTGAAACTTTGAAAATTTAGTTCCGGACCCGTCTGAGAGTCAGGTTCAATCGTCCCGGACGCCAGTCTTCAGGCAGCAGCGTCGAGCTGCCGGCGAAGATCCGGTCCACGCCATGGTGAAACCGGCGGCTCCGGCCGCCCAGCACGACCACATCGCCTGAATTGAGGCGCACAGAGCGCGTCGGACCCTTGCGATCCGGACCGCCGAGCCGGAAACGCGCGCTGTCGCCCAGGGACACCGAAACGACGGGCGCGTCCTGCGCATCCTCATCGGCATCCACATGAAGACCCATCCGGGCGTCCGGCCCGTACCAGTTCACAAGGCAGGCCTGGGGCGGATCGGGCCAGCCCGACACCTCACGCCACAGCTTGAGAAGCGCCTCGGGCATGTCGGGCCAGGGCGCGCCTGTCACGGGATGGTGTTCCTGATAGCGGTATCCGCCGTCCTTGTCGGTCATCCAGCCCAGCGGACCGAGATTGGTCATCTGCACGCTCAGCGGTTTGCCGGTGCGCGGCATGGCGGGCTGATACAATGGCGATCGCGCGACCCGGTCCAGCACTTCGGCGGCGAGACGCGATTGCGCCTGCCGGTCAAAATGACCGCTGAGCAGTCTGAAGCCGTCCGCCGTTTCGATCATGGAGTCATCACACGCTTTCACATAGCCGCCAGCATGGTTCAGCATTATCGTTGAACCCGATAGGCTCACGACCGCAACTATAGGGGATTAGATATGGTTCCGTCCTGGGCGCTTGATGTTCTGGGGGTGATGGCGCAGCTCTTCATCCTGCTGGTGGGGCTCTTTGCCGCCCTGATTGTCCTGATATGGCTGGCTGACCGCACCCAGACCGCCGATGCGGTGCGCCGCAATTATCCGGTCGTCGGGCGGTTCCGGTCGCTCTTCATCAAGCTCGGCGAGTTCTTCCGCGCCTACATGTTCGCCCTGGATCGCGAGGAAATGCCCTTCAACCGCGCCGAGCGTGAAGCCGTGGCGCGCATGTCCAGGGGCACGGGCAACATCATACCCTTCGGGTCGACCAAGCTTCTGACCCCGCCCGGAACAGTGCTGTTCGTCAATTGCGCCTATCCGGTGCTGGAACAGGATGTGGCCGAGACCCAGCCGTGCGAGTTCGGCCCCTATTGCGAAAAGCCGTATCATGCCCGCTCGGTCTTCAATATTTCCGGAATGAGTTATGGCGCTCTCTCAAAACCCGCCGTGCGGGCGCTGTCGCTGGGCGCGGCGAAGGCGGGAATCTGGATGAATACCGGCGAGGGCGGGCTGAGCCCGATGCATCTGGAAGGGGGCGGGGACATCGTCTTCCAGATCGGCACGGCCAAGTACGGCGTGCGCGACAAGGCGGGCCTGATGTCGGATGACAAGCTGCGCGAGATCGCCGCTCACGAGCAGGTGCGCATGTTCGAGGTCAAGCTCGCCCAGGGCGCCAAGCCGGGCAAGGGCGGCCTGTTGCCCGGCGAGAAGGTGACGCGTGAGATTGCGAAAATCCGCGGCATCGAACAGGGGCGGGATTCCATTTCGCCCAACCGCCACCCTGAAATCTTCGACAATGGCTCCTTGCTGGACTTTATCGCCCATGTGCGCAGCGTCACCGGCAAGCCTGCCGGCATCAAGACGGTGATCGGCGCCTATGGCTGGCTGGAGGAGCTGTGCGACGAGATCTGGGAACGCGGCATCGAGAGCGCGCCGGACTTCATCACGATCGATTCCGCGGATGGCGGCACCGGGGCTGCGCCCATGCCGCTGATGGACAATGTGGGCCTGACCGTGCGTGAAGCCCTGCCGCTCGTATGCGACATCCTCATCCGCAAGGGGCTCAAGGACCGCATCCGCCTGATTGTCTCGGGCAAGATGATCACCCCGGCCGGCGTCGCCTGGGCGCTGGCGGTGGGCGCCGATGCGGTGGTGTCCGCGCGCGGCTTCATGTTCTCGATCGGCTGCATCCAGTCGCTCAAATGCGACAAGAACACCTGCCCGACGGGCGTCACCACCCACAAGAAATCGCTCCAGCGCGGGCTCCAGCCCAAAGAAAAGTCGGTGAAGGCCGCGGAATACGCCAAGGCCATGATCAAGGATGTGGAGATGATCGCCCATTCCTGCGGCGTGCCCGAACCGCGCGCGCTCAAGCGCAAGCATGTCCGCATCGTCGAGGCGGACGGGCGCACCCGGCCGCTGGACGAGATCATGCCCTATCCGCAGGTAGAGACCCGTTAGGTCTCGCCATGCTTCTGGTCCTGCAGGTCGCGCATTCCCTGATCTATGCCCTGGCGGTGCTCTGCATCCTCGGAACCTGGCGGTTTGCGCTGACCGGCCAGGGGCCGCGCCTTGCCGGTCTTCATCGGTCTTCCCGTGCTGATTGGCCTGGGCCTGCTTCTCAATGACGGCGATTGCATTTTCCAGAGCTGGGCTCGCGCCCTGTCGGACGCGCCTGATGACATCTGGGTGCGCGACCTGTTGTTTCTGCCTGAAGCCGTGGCGCGCCGTACGCCGATCATCTTCACGCCGCCCTTCATACTCGGCGTTGCGCTCTCACTGCACCGGATATGGCGGCATAACCGCCTGAATGCGTAAGCAGCCCTTGCGTCCCCGCACCCGCCTTCCTAAATCGCCCCATGACACGCATGGCTTTTCACAAAGTCGTGAAAGTGAAGACGATCGAACGGGTCGGAGAGCAGTCGCTTGAAGACCAAATTGTTGAAATTTTGAACGCGAGCCAATAGGGGGGCGGCTCCCGGCGAGAGGGAAGCGCTTCGGGCTTCTCACCACCGCCCCGCCCCGCCGCTAAACAGGAGAGACGCACGCGATGAGCAAAGTTATCGGGATCGACCTTGGGACCACCAACTCCTGCGTCGCCGTCATGGACGGTGACCAGGCGAAAGTGATCGAGAACGCAGAGGGCATGCGGACCACCCCGTCCGTGGTCGCCTTCACGGAAGACGGCGAGCGCCTGATCGGCCAGCCCGCCAAGCGCCAGGCCGTGACCAACCCGGACCACACCTTCTTCGCCATCAAGCGCCTGATCGGCCGGACCATGAGCGATCCGACCGTGAAGAAAGACGTTGACATGGTGCCCTACACCATCACCGAGGGCCCCAATGGCGACGCCTGGGTGCAAGGCCGCGACAAGAAGTACGCGCCGAGCGAGATTTCCGCCTTCATCCTTCAGAAAATGAAGGAAACCGCCGAGAGCTATCTGGGTTCGAAAGTTGAAAAAGCCGTCATCACCGTCCCGGCCTACTTCAACGACGCCCAGCGCCAGGCGACCAAGGATGCGGGCAAGATCGCGGGTCTGGAAGTTCTGCGCATCATCAACGAGCCGACCGCGGCTGCGCTCGCTTACGGCCTCGACAAGGGCGATAACCGCACCATCGTCGTCTACGACCTCGGCGGCGGCACCTTCGACGTGTCCGTGCTGGAAATCGGCGATGGCGTCTTTGAAGTGAAAGCCACCAATGGCGATACCTTCCTGGGCGGCGAAGATTTCGACATGCGTATCGTCGAATACCTCGCAGACGAGTTCAAAAAGGAAACCTCGATCGACCTGCGCCAGGACAAGCTGGCCCTGCAGCGTCTGAAAGAGGAAGCGGAGAAGGCCAAGAAAGAGCTGTCTTCCGCCTCGTCCTATGAAGTGAACCTGCCCTTCATCACCGCCGACGCCTCCGGTCCGAAACACCTGAACATGAAGCTCTCCCGCGCCAAGCTGGAAAGCCTGGTGGACGACCTGATCAAGCGCACCATCGAGCCGTGCAAGAACGCGCTCAAGGATGCGGGCATCTCGGCGTCCGAGATCGACGATGTGGTGCTGGTGGGCGGCATGACCCGCATGCCCAAGGTCCAGGAAGCGGTGAAAGGCTTCTTCGGTCGCGACCCGCACAAGGGCGTGAACCCGGATGAAGTGGTCGCCATGGGCGCCGCCATCCAGGCCGGCGTGCTGCAGGGCGATGTGAAGGACGTGCTGCTGCTGGACGTCACCCCGCTGAGCCTCGGCATCGAGACCCTGGGCGGCGTGTTCACCCGTCTCATCGACCGCAACACGACCATCCCGACCAAGAAGTCCCAGACCTTCTCCACCGCGGACGACAATCAGACCGCTGTGACGATCCGGGTCTTTCAGGGCGAGCGCGAGATGGCGGCGGACAACAAGCTGCTGGGCCAGTTCGACCTTGTGGGCATTCCGCCGGCGCCGCGCGGCATGCCGCAGATCGAGGTGACCTTCGATATCGACGCCAACGGCCTTGTGAATGTGTCCGCCAAGGACCAGGCCACCGGCAAGGAACAGGCGATCCGCATCCAGGCCTCTGGCGGTCTGTCCGACAGCGATATCGAGCAAATGGTCAAGGACGCCGAGGCGAACGCCGACGCGGACAAGAAGCGCCGTGAGCTCGTGGATGCGAAGAACAATGCTGAAGCGCTGATCCACCAGACCCAGAAACAGGTCGAGGAGTTCGGCGACAAGGTGTCGGCCGAGGACAAGTCCGCGATCGAGGATGCGATCAAGGAGCTGGAAGGCGTCAAGGAGGGTGAAGACCCTGAAGCGATCCAGCAGAAGACCCAGGCCCTGATGCAGGCGGCCATGAAGCTGGGCGAGGCCATGTACGCCGCCCAGCAGGCCGATGGCGGGGAAGCCGCTGCGAAAGCGGATTCCGAAGCCGAGGAAGGCGTGGTCGACGCCGAGTTCACCGAGGTGAGCGACGACGACGACGACAAGAAAAGCGCCTAACGCTTGACCAGACGAGGCGCGCGGCCCCGTCCCGCATCAGGGGCGGGGCCGTGTTGCTTCAGGCTGAAACTCCAAACACCGGACCGCACGCATGAGCAAACGCGATTATTATGAGGTTCTGGGCGTCGCCAAGGATGCCGACGCGAAGGCGATCAAGTCCGCCTATCGCAAGCTGGCGATGAAATACCATCCCGACCAGAACCCTGATGACGCCGAAGCCGAAGCCAAGTTCAAGGAAGTCGGCGAGGCCTACGCCATTCTGTCAGATGCGGACAAGCGCGCCGCCTATGACCGGATGGGCCACGCAGCCTTCCAGCAGGGCGGCGCTGGCGGCGGCCACCCGTTCGGCGGCGGCGCGGGCGCGGCGGATTTTGCGGATATCTTCGAGCAGGTGTTTGGCGACGCCTTCGGCATGGGCGGCGGGCGTCGCGGCGGCGGACGGCGGTCCGGACCTTCGCGAGGCTCGGACCTGCGCTATGACATGCAGATCAGCCTCGAGGAAGCCTATCACGGCAAGGACGCGAATATCCGCGTGCCCACCACCGTCACCTGTGAACGCTGTGAGGGCGACGGCGCCGAGCCGGGCACCGGCGTGACCACGTGTGAAACCTGTGCGGGCGCAGGTCGTATCCGGCGCACCCAGGGCTTCTTCACCATGGAACAGACCTGTCCGACCTGCGGCGGGCGCGGCTCCTATGTCGAAACGCCCTGTCAGGAATGCGATGGCGCGGGCCGGGTGCGCAAGACGCGCGATCTGCGCGTGCAGATCCCGGCAGGGGTCGAGGACGGCATGCGCATCCGCCTGGCCGGTGAAGGTGAAGCCGGTGCGCGCGGCGGGCCCAAGGGCGATCTCTATATCTTCGTCTCGGTCGGCCATCATGACCTGTTTGAACGCGATGGACCGAACCTGTATTGCCGGGCGCCGGTCTCCATGGTGACGGCGGCGCTGGGCGGGGAGATCGACGCGCCGACCATTGATGGCGGCAAGGTCAAGATCCGCATCCCCGAAGGCGCGCAGACCGGCGAACGCATGCGCCTGCGCAACAAGGGCATGGTCAAGCTCAATGGCGGCGGCGCCCGCGGCGACATGTATGTGGAGCTGTTTGTGGAGACCCCGCGCAAGATGACCGAGCGCCAGAAGGAGATCCTGCGCGAGTTCTGCGAGATTTCCGGCGCGGGCTGCAATCCCGAGAGCGATGGCTTCTTCAACAAGGTCAAACGCTTCTGGGATGATATCAGCGGGGATGACGAGCACGGCCAGCGCCCCGACGCCTGACGGGCGTCCCGCCTGCGGGACTTACGCTTTTTTCACCTAAAGGCGCGATGACAAAGCGTCAGGTTGTGAGGGGCGTCATGTCGGGATCCAGCATTCATATCGCCGTTACGGGCATTTCGGGTCGGCTCGGTCGGGCGATCGCCACCGAGGTCATTCGCGCCAGCGACCTGTCGCTGGTGGGCGGAATGGTCAGCTCGGATTCGGCCAATCTGGGCGCTGACCTCGGAGAGCTCTGCTCGGCGGGCTTTCTCGGGATCGAGACCGTCGTTTCCCTCGAGCAGACGGCGGATCAGGCGGATGTCCTGATCGATGCCTCCTTGCCCAAGGTGACGAGCGCCATCGCGCCGCGCCTCGCCGCCATGGGCAATCGCGCGCTGGTCACCGGCGTGACCGGCCTCGACAAGGATCAGCAGGCGGCTCTGGAGCACGCCGCCGAAACGATCCCGGTCCTGCAGGCCAGCAATTTCTCGCTTGGCGTTGCGCTCGTCGAACGCCTTGTGTCGCAAGCCGCCCGGGCGCTGGCGGACGATCATTTCGATCTCGAGATCGTGGAAGCCCATCACAAACGCAAGGCCGATTCTCCGTCCGGAACAGCGCTGAGCCTTGGCGAAGCCGCCGCCAGGGCGCGGGGCGTTGAGCTCGAGGATGTGGCCCAGTTCTCACGCCCGCGTCAGGACGGCCATCGACCGGTCGGCGCGATCGGGTTCAGCGCCATTCGCGGCGGCGGCGTGGTTGGCGAGCACGAAGCCCGTTTCCTGTCCGCGTTCGAGGAAGTCAGCATTTCCCACAAGGCGTATGACCGGTTTATCTTCGCCCAGGGCGCGCTGGAAGCGGCGCGCTGGATCAAGGGCAAGGCGCCGGGCCTCTACACCATGCAGGACGTACTGGGTGACTGAACAGACCGATGACCCTCGCAGCCCCTATCTGGAAGTGAGGCTGCATCGCCTGTCGCCCTTGCCGCCGGTTCTGACCGGGATTCTGATCAGCGCCCTGCTCTACGCCCTCTATCTTCTCTATTCGGTCGAGGTGGGCCAGCCCATCATCGAACAGACCAACGGGAGCGTCGGCTTCAACAACGCCGCCTGGGCGGCTCTGGTGATCTGTCTGATCTTCGGCGTCGCCACGACCATGCCCGCGATCACTCAGCGGCAATGGCAGGCCTCCTTGCCCCAACTGAAAGCGGTGCTGGATGAAAAAGGCCGCCTTCAGGTCGAGGCGATGGCGACAGGACCGTCGCGAAAGCATTCCTGGCGCTCGCTTCTGGCGTTCCTGGCGGGCGCGGCGGGGGGTGTTCTGGTCAATCTCTGGCTGCTCAATCCGCCCAATCTGAGCTGGTCCGAATACTGGAGCACGATCTCGCCCTTCTTTGCGATCATGAATGCGGTCGTGTTCGGACTGGCGGCGCGCGGCGGCTATATGGTCCGGTATGAGGATCGCGAGATGCGGGAGCTTGTGGAGACCCATCTGCAGGTCGATCTCGCACATCTTGAGCGCAATCAGATCTTCGGCCGTCTGGCCCTGCGCGGCGCTCTGGCCTGGCTGGTGATGACCGCGGTCATCCTGCTGCTCTTTGTGGATTCAACGCCGGCTCCGATCTCGGCGACCGCCCTGGTGCTGGCGCTGATTGCATCGGGCTATGCGTTCGCCTCTACCATCGGGCCGGTCGTGCGCAAATGCTCGGCCGTGCGCGATGCGGCGCTTCAGTCGGTGCGGGAACAGATCACTGCGAGCGGCGACGCCGCCCTGAAAGGCGCGCCGGGCGGCGCGCCTCTGTCAGAGCTGATCGCCTATGAAAACTGGCTTGAGAAGCTGCCGGTCTGGCCAATCTCGGCGCCGGTGACCCGGCGCCTGGCGCTATACGGCTTCATTCCGGTGCTGGCCTGGTTCGGGTCGGCGGCGGCGGAGCTGGTGCTCAACCGCTTTACCTGAAGTCAGGCGTGGCCGAACAGGTCCGGCTGCCGCGTCAGGCTTTCAAAATCGGGACGCTGGGCCGGGCTGCGCAGGCGCGACAGCGTGCGGCTGGGCGGCGGCGCGACGACCGGAGCCGGGGCTTTGAGTTCCAGGCCCAGATGGGTCGCCTTGGCGCGGATGGCGTTGTCAGGGCGACCGAGCTTCAGGCTGATCAGGCGCAGGCTGGCGCCCTGGCGGGCCAGAGCCTTGAGCAGTTTCACATCCTCTCCGCGCCAGCGCTTGCCAGCGTTGCGGGCATATCCGGCAGATTTGGTTGCATACGCCATGGTCCACTCCTTACAGGAAGGAACATAAGCGGAACATCTGTTCCCGTCAAGAGGCCAGCAAAAAGGCCCGCCTTGCGAGCGGGCCTTTGAGGGTTGGACATCTTACCAGCTGCCGGTGTTTTCCATGCTGGCCCAGGGCTCTGACGGTTCGAGCGCCTCGCCCTCCTGCAAAAGCTCGACCGAGATGCCGTCGGGGCTTTTGACAAAGGCCATGCGGCCATCCCGCGGGGGACGGTGAATGACATAGCCCATGGAGGCGAGGCGGCCGCACAGGGCGTAGATGTCTTTCACTTCATAGGCGATGTGACCGAAATTGCGCCCCGACGCATAGGTTTCAGGGTCCCAGTTATAGGTCAGCTCGATCATCGGCGCGCCCTTGGGCAGGATTTTCGATTCCCCGATGACGCCCGATTTGGCGATGTCGTCCCGGCTGGCGAGGAAGATCAGGGTGAAGCGGCCGGCTTCATTGTCGGTGCGGCGCACTTCTTTGAGGCCCAGGCCGTCGCAATAGAATTTCAGCGACGCGTCGATATCGGTGACGCGCACCATGGTGTGCAGGAAGTGCATGTAACGCTCCTTGTGAGAGGATCAGCTGTCAGTGTCGGCGGGGGCGGAGTCGATCTTGATCTTGCGCGCCCATTTGGGACGCGGCCGCCAGCCCGTGTCTTCGATCGGTTCGCCCCTGGCCCGGGCAAGAGCGTGGTTGAAGGGTTCGGGGGCGCGCAGATGATGTAGGCGCGCAATCACCGCAGCGAAAGCCGCCCAGATGAAAACCACGCCGAAGAACAGCGCGAACATGAAGACATAGCCCGTGCGTCCGCCCCATTCGGGTGCGCCGTTTATGCGCCAGATCACATCATAGAGCGCGGGCACCGCCAGTAGCGCGACGGGGCTGATGAGGATGGCGGCGCCGGCGGATGCGGCGGCGTAGAGCGTCCAGCGCGGCTGGAAGCAGGAGACATACAAACGGATGAATTCGGCTTCGCTCACACCCTTGATGGTGCCGGGCTTCTCCGCCTTGCGGGTCTGGTATTCCGCGTGCGCTTCCTCGGTCAGGCCGCGCACGGACACCCACCAGCGTACGAGGCAGGCCAGGATGAAGAGGACGAAGACGCCCCCGAGAATGAAGAGAGACAGATCGAACATGAGACGGCTTTTAACCCGTCGCGGCCTCATAGGCGAGCATTGCGCGCTTACGATCGAGACCCCAGTGATAGCCGGTCAGGCGGCCATCCGCCGCGAGCACGCGATGACAGGGGATCAGCCAGCTGATCGGGTTCGCGCCCACAGCCGCGCCGGTGGCCCGGGCCGCGCCCGCCTTGCCCGCGGCTGCGGCGATATCGCCATAGCTGACCGTGCAGGCGGCAGGGATGGTCAGCAGCGCCCGCCAGACCTGACGCCGGAAGGGCGCGCCGTAGAGCGCCAGCGGCACGGAGGCTTCGCCCGCCGCCGCATCAAACACTCGCCCGGCCCAGTCGGACGCGAGCGCATCATCACGCGCATATTGCGCCTGAGGAAAGCGCCGGGCGAGGTCCTGAAAGGCGTCGTCCTCCTCGCCGCGACTGCAGAAGGCGAGCCCGGACAGTCCGCGCGGCGCGATCACGAACACCGCAACGCCGAAAGGGGAGGGTGCGAAGCCATAGCGAAAATCGAGCCCGGACCCGCCGGATTTCACATCGCCAGGGGTCGCCGCTTCCTCGGCGATGAAGATGTCATGCAGGCGCGAGGGACCGGACAGGCCGGTCTCCAGCGCGGCGTCGAGCACGCTCGCCCCGTCCACCAGCAGCTTGCGGGCGCTGGCGTGGGTCAGCGCCTGAACGAGTTTTTTCGGGCTGGCGCCGGTCCAGCGGGTGAAGACCCGTTGGAAATGATGCGGTGACAGGCCCGCCGCTTTCGCCGCGGCCGCAAGATCAGGCTGCTCGCGCCAGTGCTCGGACAGGAAGTCGAGCGCGGCGACCACGCGATCATAATCGCTGGCGCGGATTTTCAGCCGGTCTGCCGGAGAGAGCGTATCGAGGTCAGCGGTCATGAGCGCACCCTGCCGCGCGCCGTCAGGCCCCGCCACCTGATTCTTGCGCCCATTGCGGACCCCGCGCCCGGCGCGCGGTCTCAAGAGCGTCACGGATGGCGTCAGCGAGGCTCTCGCGTTCTCGGGGCGACAGCCAGCTGCCGACAATCAGGCTCTTGCCCATGGCGGTCAGGCGGGTCTGGACATCGGGTTCGCCCTCACCCTCGACAATGACGCGCGTCCAGGCGCTGGGCAGGACGAACTGGATGAGATGGCCGGTGGGGAAACGGCGGATGACGCGGATTTCCTCGCGGGTGATCTTGATGGATTCCATGCGACGTCCGTCCCGATAGGAGAGCATGAAGCCGATCCAGATCAGGAGGACGTCGAGGCCGAAAAAGCCCATCACCGGCCAGGCGCCCATGGCCATGAACGCGATGCCGGCGGAAAAGCTGATCACGCCCATGGCGATCATCAGGGCGATGAAACCGGGATTGGGCAGGGAGCGATTGGGGCGGACCTGCGCATCCATGAACAGCGCCTCGCCCTCCGAAAGCGGGGGTGCGGTATGGTCTGCAGGCCAGGTTTCTATGAGCCGACGCCGTTCCATGCCGGACAAAATAGGGCGCGGGTCGGGCTCTGGCCAGCTTGGCCTCTAGCCGAAGACGGTCACCATCTGCCGGCCCTTGGCGACGCATTCGCCGTTGGTGTTCCAGATCGTCATGTCCTGGGTCGAAAAACCGCCGCGCACATGGTCGGCGCGGCTTTCCAGGAGCCACCAGCCGTCACGTGTTCTGGGTTCATCGGTGAGAAAATCCACCATCCAGGTCATCGAGGACAAGGGCGTCGGCGCGCTCAGAAGCGGCGCCAGCGCCGGAGCGAGCGCGTCGCCGAGCGTCAGCAGCGCTATCGACATGTCTCGCGCCGCCGGATCGGCATGGCGCACCCACATGCGGATGACCGGCTTCTCGCTCTGGGTGAAGGGCACGCCGCCGCCCGCCCAGACGAACTCGAAATTGCGGGTGAACACCGGGGCGCCGTCCGGGAAGGTGAGCGTCTCGGTTCCCGCATCGGGCGCTGTCGCGCGCTCGGGCATGCGCGGCGCGTTCATCTGATAGGCGGACTCCCGTTCACCCGCGAAGGTGAACACCGTCTCCACGCCGATCCCGGCCTCGCCCGACAACCGCGCCCGCACGGAGCAGGCGGTGCGGCCCTCGCGCAGCTTTTCCGCTTCCACTGTCAGCAGGCCGGCGCTGGGGCCGACGAAATTGATCATGGCGCTGCGCAGAGGGCGTCCGTTGGCATGGGGCAGGGCCGCCTGCAGACACAGGCCCGATGACAGCCCGCCATAGACGGTGCGGCCCTGTTTCCACTGATCCGGCACATCCAGCTCGAATGTGGTGAGGGCCGGGTCATGATGGGCGAGCAACTGGGCGATGGACATGAGGACTCACGAGGCTGGCGCGTGGACAGGGGAGCGGCATCAAGCCCGAACCGCTCTCGGAGGGCAAGCGCTGGCCGCTGAAGTCTGTCGCGAAGATGAATGACTTGGCCTTTCTCACGCCCAAATCCCGGTCTAGACAGGACCCATGAACACGACAGCTTTTCTCCTCTCCGCCGCGCTGACGCTGATTTCCGGCGCCCAGCAGCACACCGAAGCGCCCGCCGAGGCCCTGGCTGAGCCGCTGCCTGAAGCGCAAGCCGTCGAGACGGCGCCGGGTCAGATCACGCCTGAAGCCGGCGCCGATCGCGCCCAGGCCTGGCTGGAAGGGCTCGATACGCTCCGCGCCCGGTTCGAGCAGATCGCCGCGGACAATTCCGAGACCGCCGGCGTTCTGGAGATCGATCGTCCGGGCAGGGCGCGCTTTGACTATGACGATCCCAATCCGGTGCTCGTCGTGGCGGACGGGTCGACCGTGGCGATCGCCGACTTTGATCTGGAAACGATTGATCGCGCGCCCATCGGCGCCACGCCGCTGCGTTTCCTGCTCGAGGACGATCTCGATCTCGCCGGGTCTGGCGCTGTGGTGGATGCGGGTCGCTATGACGGGCGGCTGTTCGTGACGCTGGAAGATCCGGAGGGAGAGGTTCAGGGCCGGCTGACGCTGGTCTTTGAGGACGCGACCCCTGACGCCGGTCCCGAGACCATGGCGCTGGCGGGCTGGTATGCGGTCGACGCCATGGGCGGCCTCACCGAAGTGAAGCTGACCGAGGTCGAGACCGGCGTGCGCATCAGCCCGCGCCAGTTCATCCTTGATGATGAGGACGTGATGGGCGGAGACCGCCGCCGTCGCGGGCGCTAGGGCCTAGAGCGCCCACCAGAACAGCAGCGCCGCCAGACCCAGACGGTAGATCACGAAGGGCAGGAAGCCCAGACGGTCCACCACGCGCATCAGCACGGCGATCGAGGCGAGGGCGGCGACAAAGGACAGCGCCGCCACGATCAGCCCGTCGGTCAGCGAATGGGCGGTGTCCGCCCCCCGCGCCAGCTCGATCACCGCCAGCAGGCCGAAGGCGGCGATCACCGGCACGGCCATCAGCATGGAGAACCGCGCCGCTTCGCTGCGGGTCATGCCGAGCGCGCGGGCGGCGGTCATGGTGACGCCCGAGCGTGATGAACCGGGGATGAGCGCGACCATTTGCGCCACACCGATCAGAAAGGCCCCGCGCCAGCTGAGGGTCTCGGTGGTCACGGTCTGCTTGCCGAAATGGTCCGCCAGCCAGAGCGGAACCGCCAGGATCAGCGTCGCCCAGGCGATCACCAGCGGCGAACGCAGCGCATCCGCCATGCCGGAAATGTAAAGTCCGCCGCCGGCGATCAGCACGGGCGGGGTGGCGAGGGCGATCAGCAGCGCCAGCTTGCCGCCGGGCGTGATCTGGCCCTTGAGGAGCGCGAGCTTGCCGGTCGCCACATTCACCACGTCAGCGCGGAAATAGACCAGCACGGCGAAGAGCGTGCCCAGATGCGCCATGACGTCTATGAGCGGGCCCTGGTCCGCATCCCCCAGCACTTGCGGGGCGAGGATGAGATGCGCCGAGGATGAGATGGGGAGAAACTCTGTGATCCCTTGGACGATCGCCAGAATAATGAGATGAAGAAGGCCCATGGCGTCACTTTCCCCCCGCTGGTACGGCGGCAGAGTGCGCGCGATTGATGCGATCGCCAAGAGGCAATGCCGTTTGGACAACACATGATGGAAGTCAGCCATGGCGCATGACGCTCTGGAGGCCGGGCCGGGCAAGCTCGCCCCTGAAGACGCCCGCAAGATCACCGGTCGGGTCACCCGGCTCTCGGTCATGGTGGCGGCGACGCTGGTCGTGGCGAAGCTCGTCTCCTGGATCCTGTCCGGCTCGGTCGCGATGCTGGCGTCTCTGGCGGATTCCTCGCTGGATCTGGTGGCCTCGCTGACGACCTTCTTCGCGGTGCGTTACGCTTCCAGCCCGGCGGACGCCGAGCATCGCTATGGGCATGGCAAGGCGGAAGCCCTGGCGAGCCTTCTGCAGGCTCTGCTGGTGGCGCTGTCGGCGGGCTATCTGATCCACGAATCCTGGAACCGTTTCACCAATCCCCAGCCGCTGGAGGCCGGCGCCATCGCCCTGTCGGTCATGGCGCTCTCGATCGCGCTGACCCTGGGGCTGGTCTGGGCGCAGACCCGGGCTGTCAAGCAGACCGGCTCGCTGGCGGTCACGGGCGACCGGGCGCACTATTTCGCCGATCTCAGCTCGAACATGGTGGTCGTGGGCGGTCTGGTGCTGGCGCTGGTGGGGATCGAACGCGCCGACCCGATCATGGGCTTCGTCGTGGTGCTGTGGTTGTTCTGGACGGCCTTTACCGTAGGGCGTGACGCCATTTCCGCCCTGATGGATCGCGAATTGCCCGATGAGGAGCGCGAACAGATCATTGCGCTCGCCGAGGATGATCCGCGGGTTCTGGGCGTGCATCAGTTGCGCACGCGCGCCTCTGGGCCCTTCATCCATATCCAGATGCATATGGAGCTCGATCCTGATCTCACCCTGACCCGGGCCCATGCCATCCTAGTGGCGGCGGAAGCGCGGGTGATGGCGGCCTATCCGGCGGCGGATGTGCTGATCCATCCCGATCCCAAGGGCCGGGCGGCGCCCCATGGCAACGCCTATTTCGGCAAGGACGGCGCCTCGAGTGCAGGTCCAGCAGATGAACCGGCTTAAGCCGTTCGCCGAACACGGTTAGGGTGGGGCCATGCGTATCTTGCACCATTGGCCTCTTGATCCCTGGTCCCGACAGGTCCGTCTCGCGCTTGCCGAGAAGAAGCTCGATTTCGAGGTCGAGTACCAACGCTTCTGGGATATGCCGGACGACCTTGTCGCGCTCAATCCCACCGGCTTGCCGCCGGTTCTGGTGGAAGAGACCGAAAAGGGCCGCACCGCCCTGTGCGAGACCCGCGCGATCCTGGAGTATCTTGAGGAAACCCACCCCGAGCCAGCGCTTCTGCCCGGCGGTCCGGCGGATCGCGCCGAGGCGCGGCGGCTTGCAGCCTGGTTCGATGTGAAGTTCACCGCCGAGGTGAACGCCTACCTCTTGCACGAAAAGCTCGAAAAGCGCGTGCAGTCGCTCGGCGCGCCGGATATGGAGGCGATCCGCATCGGACGCGACATGCTGCGCTGGCATCTCGACTATATGTGCGGGCTGCTTGATCAGCGCGACGGTCTGGCCGGGCCGCGCTTTACGCTGGCCGATCTCGTCGCCGCGGCGCACCTGTCCTGCATCGACTATCTCGGGGATGTGCCCTGGGAGGACTTCCCGGCCGCCAAGGCCTGGTATCAGCGCATCAAGTGCCGTCCCTCCTTCCGCGCCATTCTGGCGGACCGCCTGCCGGGCTGCCCGCCCGTGGACGGCTATCAGGATCTGGATTTCTAGCCATGTCTGCGCCTGAAGCCCAGGCCGAGCGGGTCAAGGCGCTGGCGCTGGAGGCCGGCTTTTCCGTCGTGCGCGTCACCCGCGCGGATGAACCCTGGGAGGCGGGCGCGCGGCTGAAAGAGTTCGTTGGCGAGGGGCGACATGGCGATATGGCGTGGATGGAAGACACGCTGGATCGGCGGTCCCATCCCACGGCCATGTGGCCGGACGCGAAATCGGCGGTTGTGGTGGGCCTTGATTACGGCCCCGAGCACGATCCGCTGGCGATCCTTGAGCGGCGCGACGAGGCCGCAATCAGCGTCTATGCGCAGAACAAGGATTATCACGACGTTCTCAAGAAGCGCCTGAAGCGCTTCGCCGGCGCGTTTCACCGCGAGACCGGGGCCGAGGTGAAAGTGTTCGTGGACACCGCCCCCCTGATGGAAAAGCCGCTGGCGCACAAATCCGGCCTCGGCTGGCAGGGCAAGCACACCAATCTCGTCAGCCGCAGCCATGGCAGTTGGCTGTTTCTGGGCGTAATGCTGACCGCGGCTGAGCTGGAGCCGGATGCGCCGGAGACCGATCATTGCGGCTCGTGCCGGGCGTGCCTGGATATCTGTCCGACAAAGGCCTTCCCGGCCCCTTACCAGATCGATGCGCGGCGCTGCATCTCTTATCTGACCATCGAGAACAAGGGCCCGATTCCGGTCGAGTTCCGCAAGCCCATGGGCAACCGGATCTATGGCTGTGACGATTGCCTGGCCGTGTGCCCGTGGAACAAGTTTGCGCAAGCCAGCGCGGAAGCCGCGTTTCACCCGCGTGAGGCGTTGACCGGACCGAAGCTCTCGGAACTGGCGAGGCTCGATGACATGGCCTTTCGGGAGTTCTTTCGCGGCTCGCCCATCAAGAGGATCGGGCGGGACCGCTTCGTCCGGAATGTGCTGATTGCGCTGGGCAATAGCGAGAATCCAGCACTGGCGGACCAAGCCGCGGACCTGCTGGATGACCCGTCAGAGCTCGTGCGCGGCGCGGCGATCTGGGCGCTCGCGCAGCTCGATCCTGTCCGGTTTGACGCTGAAAAGGCGAAACGGGCCGGCGCAGAGGCCAGCCCGGACGTGCGTTCGGAATGGGAGAGCGCCTAGGCTTCGCCGATGCGCGGCGGGCCGCCCTTGTCGGCCTGGCTGGGGCCGAAGGCGCGATTGAGCAGGTGAGAGCTGTCCTGGGCCAGCTCGATGGCCTCGGTCAGATGCTCGAGCACTTTGACGTTGTTGGCCAGCACATGCAGCGCTTCAGGACGCAGATCATGAGAGATCTTGGTGCAGCGCAGGAGCACGTCGGCGCGGAGTTCGAGCAGGATGTCTTCCAGCTTGCGGCCGGACGGATTTTCTTCAGACACCAGATAGCGGGTCATGTCCGCCTCCGTGGATTACAATCAGAGCCTGAACTCTACACCCGCACCCCCTCATTTTTAGTAAACGCAGGGGGATGGCCTTGAAGCGCAAGCGGTTTGCGGCCAGCTTGCAGGCCAGAAACTCAGGAGGACATGATGGCGGACAAAATTGGCGCACAAGCCCTGATCAATCAGCTTTCAGGCTGGGAGGCGGTCGAGAACCGCGATGCGGTGCGCAAGGTCTTCAAGTTTGATGACTTCAAGAGCGCCTTCGCCCTGATGACCCAGGTGGCGATGAAGGCCGAGCAGATGGACCATCACCCGGAATGGTTCAATGTCTACAACACGGTGGACATCACCTTATCGACCCATGATGCCGATGGCGTCACCAAGCTCGATCTCGAGCTGGCGCAATTCATCGAGGAGCGCGCTGCGGTCCTGAACAAGGGCTAGAGTCTGACGGTCAGGTCAGGTGGCGTGAATGATGACGGTGTCGAGCACGACCGTCGCCTGACCCGGGCCGATCACGCGATCGGTTTCTTCCTGCAACAGGCGGGCGATCACGTCGGCGTCCGGGATTTGGCCCCAGCGATACATCCGGCCCGAATACAGCAGCATGGCCTGGGAATAGGCGTCGCGAAGCCAGATCTGGCGTTCGGCGATCACCTGCCGGGTCCGGCTGTGAGGCGCGTCGAGCGCCAGGCCGACCTGCAACAGGCCCCGCATGCGGAAATCCGCTTGCACCGAGGCGCGCACAGGCTCCATGCGCACATAGCTCGTCGCATGGGTCAGAGACCGGCCCATGGATTCTTCGGGAGCGGGTTCGGAGGGGGCGCCATGCCCGCCGCTTCCGCCGCCCCCTCCACCGCCGCCGCCGCCAAGGGCGTAGGCGGGCGCAGAGACCAGAAGGCCGCACAGGGCGCAGAGCCCGAGTATGTGACGCAAGGTTTTCATGAGGCCTTCTTACCCTTTTGAGGTAAAGAAATCGTATGGCTCCGCTTGTTCTGATGCGAGGCTGGTCTAGCTTGGTCAGCCAGATGCCTTGAGGGGGACGGAATGAAAAAATCTCTATTCGCAGCAACGGGTTTGATGATCGCCGCGTGTGTCGCCCCGGGCGCCGCCCTGGCTCAGATGGCGGAAGGCTCCCAGTCCAGCCCCCTGCCGCGAAATTATGTCGCAGCCGGCGCGGCCATGCTGCCGGACTATGCCGGGTCGGATGATTATCGCGTCATTCCTTTCGGTGCGGCGCGGTTTGAACTCGCTGGCGTGTCCTTCCGCACGCAGGGGCCGGGGCTGGCGGCCAGCCTTTATGAAAACGGACCGTGGGAGCTGGGCGCCTATGTGCGCTGGTCGGGCGGCCGTGACGATGTGGAGGACGAGATTGTCGATCGTATGCGCGACGTGGATTCCTCCCTCATCACCGGTGGTTATGCCCGCGTGACCCTGGCCGAGAACGTCTTGTCTGAACGCGACCGCTTCGGTCTGGGCGTGGATCTGGGCGTGGATGCGCTGGGCAATTTCGACGGCCTCGCCTGGAGCGCCTCGGCCGATTATGGCGTCATGGTCTCGCGCGGCGTGTTTGCCGCCCTGTCGGCCTCGGTCAGCGGCTTTTCCGATGATTATGCCGACACCCTGTTCTCGGTCGATGCGGTGGACGCCGCCGCTACGGGCCTGTCGCTCTACACGGCGGAAGGCGGCGTGCGCGATGTGGGTGTGACGGCCATTCTGGACGTCGCAGTCAGCCAAAGCTGGTCGGTCACCGGGGTTGCGGGCTATTCACGCCTTGTCGGCGACTACGCCGACAGCCCGATCGTGTCAGAGCGCGGCAGCGAGGATCAGGTCTTCCTTGGCCTCGCGCTGGGGCGTCGCTTCTAGGGGCGAAACCCAACACAACAGACACAGCAAGCGCCGCCTTCGGGCGGCGTTTTCATTTCCTGAAGGTGTTGGGAAGGAACTGGTGGAGCCGAGGGGAATCGAACCCCTGACCTCGTCATTGCGAACGACGCGCTCTCCCAACTGAGCTACGGCCCCGTTCCAGAGGATGCGTGAGGTACGGTCCGCGCTCGCGCTTGTCAAGCGGTGGCGCCACCGACCAATGATTGACGTTTGCGTAAACTGCGCTTCGTTATAAAACATGCGCCATGGGTGAGGGGTCAGGACTTTCCGATGGGGTGCAACTCCATCTGTATGGTCTGGGAGATGGCGCGCAGAGCGTGATCTTCCAGATGCTGTCCCATGGGCTGATCGCAGGCGCCTACGCCCTGATCGCCGGGACGCTGATCTGGCAGATGCGGTGTAACAAGTCGCTGATCCGCCTGAAGATGGTGCGCTCGATCACCGTGCTGGCCTCACTGGCGGCCATTGCCCATCTGGCGCGGCTTGTCTCTGTCAATGCGCCGCATCCCTGGATTGACGGCCTGGTCTATCTGACAAGCGCCGCCTTTGGTCTGTGCGGGGCGCTCCTGCTCTGGTACTGGCTGCCGCAAATGCTCGCCATGGCGCAGGAGCGGCGCCTGACCCCGGTCAACATGGTCAAGCGCGAAGACTATCAGGCCTTGCAGAAGAAGATCGACAACACCCATGCGGGGCTTCAGCGATTCGCCACGGCGGCGTCTCATGATCTGCGTGCGCCCTTGCGGCATATCTCCGTTTTCGCTGGCCTGATCGCGCGCGAGGAGGCGGAGACGCTGAGCCCGGCGGGACGCGATTATCTGGAGCGTCTGACGGGCTCCGTGGACCGGATGCAGGAGCTGACCACCGCGCTGGTGGAGTATGTGCGGGCGATCAGCGCCGACCATGTTCCCGTGCGTCTGGACCTGCAGGAAGTCATTCGGACCATCCGGTCCGAAATGAAGGTCGAGATTGAAAGTCAGGGCGCGCAGATCGAGGTTGCGCCCATGCCGGCGGTCTGGGCGGACGAGCGGCTCGTGACTCTGGTGATCACTCACCTCATTGATAACGCGCTCAAATTCTCCAAGGACGTTCCAGTTGTGAGACTCTATGCGCGGGGCGTTGAAGAGGGCTGGGTCGAGATCGCGGTCGAGGATGAGGGGCCGGGCGTCGATCCCCGCCAGAGCGAGATGATCTTTGATGTGCTGTTCCGCATGTCCACGGGGCCGGCGGAGGGGGTGGGTCTGGGCCTCGCCCTGTGCAAGCAGGTGATCGAGGCGGCGGGCGGACGCATCTGGCTCGATACCGACTATGAGGCCGGCGCGCGTTTCGTGCTGACGCTTCCCGCTGCGCCCTGAGTCTGAGCGAAGCTGCTTGTCAGCCCGGCCCGGCGAGGGCTAGACCAGCATCAGTGAAGAGAATTCCGAACGAGAGCGCTGATACCCATGGAATACATGTCTCTGGCGCAGGTCCTTGTGTACCTGTTCATCCTGATCCCGCTGCAATTGCTGGTCTACGTCATCTTTGTGGGGGTGATCCTGAGCTGGCTGATCTCGTTCAATGTCGTCAATCCGCATAATCAGCTTGTCAGCACCATCTGGCGTCTCACCGGCACGATCACCGAGCCTCTCTTGCGCCCGATCCGCAACATCCTGCCGCCGCTCGGCGGGCTGGACCTGTCCCCGCTGGTGCTTCTTCTCGTGATCATGTTCGTTCGGAACTGGCTGATCCTTGGACAAATCTTCCCCCGACTCGGCTGATCAAACGCCTGCGCAAGCCGTGAAGGACGGCCTGCGCCTGTTCGTGAGGGTCCAGCCCAGGGCGTCCCGCGCCGGGTTTGATGGCGCGCGCGCCGGGACCGATGGTCGCATCCGTCTGGCGGCGAGAGTGCGCGCGGCGCCGGACAAGGGCGCGGCCAATACCGAGCTCTGCGCCCTGACCGCCAAGACCCTGGGCGTGCCCAAATCCACGGTCAGCGTGATCGCAGGCGCGACCCAGCGGGAAAAAACCCTGCTGGTGCGGTCCGAGGAGTCAATTCAGCTGCTTGACGCGGTCACGGCCTTGCTCCATGACCCCGGCTCATGACCGACATCATCACGCCCTCCCGCGCGACCGCCAAGCTGATTGACGGCAAGGCCGCCGCCGCCGCTGTTGACGCCGCCGCCGCCGCCGGCGCGCGCCAGCTTGAACCCCGGCTGGGCCGTGCGCCCTGCCTTGCCGTCGTGCTGGTGGGCGAGGACCCCGCGAGCCAGGTCTATGTGCGCAACAAGGTGCGCCGGACCGAGGCTGCGGGCATGCGTTCGGTCGAGCACATCCTGCCTGCCGATATCAGCCAGGCCGAGCTGCTGACTGTGGTGCGCGCACTCAATGAGGATGAGGGCGTGGACGGCATCCTGGTCCAGTTGCCGCTTCCCGAGGGTCTTGATGAGACCGAAGTGGTCCAGACCATCCGCCCGGACAAGGATGTGGACGGGCTGACCGCCCAAAGCGCAGGCGCGCTTGTACTGGGCGCGCCGGGCATGCGGCCCTGCACGCCGTCCGGCAGCGTGTTCCTCGCGAAACAGGCGCTGGGCGATCTGACCGGGAAATCGGTTGTGGTGATCGGGCGCTCGATTCTGGTGGGCAAGCCCGCCGCGCTTCTGTTCCTGGCGGAGAACTGCACGGTGACGCTGGCGCATTCGCGCACGCAGGATCTTCCGGCGGTTTGCCGGGAGGCGGACATCATCGTCGCCGCGGTCGGACGCCCGAACATGGTCAAGGGCGACTGGCTCAAGCCGGGGGCTTGCGTCATTGATGTGGGCATCAACCGCGTCGAGGGCGAAACCGGCAAGAGTCGGCTCGTGGGCGATGTTGATTTTGAGCAAGCAATTGAAACCGCAGGTTTTGTGACTCCGGTCCCGGGCGGTGTCGGTCCGATGACAATCGCCATGTTGCTCGCCAATACGGTTGCAGCCGCCGCCCGGCGTGCTAGCTTGGCGGTGCCGGGGCCTGTCGCGGATGTTTTGCCGGGTTAAAACCTGATTAAGCATACATCCCCTAGTTTAGCGCCCGTCGGGAGAGGACCATGCCGCAACCCCTGTCTGTTCTTCATATCGAAGATGACTTCGCTGACGCGATGCTGCTCCAGCATGCGCTGTGCGACGCCGGGGGATATGACATGGATCTACAGGTTGTGCGCACTCTGCACGATGCGCGCCAGAAACTGTCGCGCCAGTCCTATGACCTGATCATCGCCGACTTGCGTCTGCCTGATTCCACCCAGCCGAATGAAACCGTAGGTTTGCTCGAGAGACAGGCTGGCGGAACTCCGATTCTCGTGCTCTCCGGCGCGGCGGGTGTGAAGACCGACCGTGACGGGGAAAGCGTCAAGTTTCTGGACAAGAATGACTATTTCCAGAAAGGCCTGGACGAGAAGAGCGCTGAATTGCTGTTCTGGGTGAAAAGCGTCGCCAAGGGACATGGTCAGGACGGCGTGATTCTGGATGACCTGACCGGCACGATCGAAATCTGACGCCGCCGCGGGACTGGACGGGCGACCGGCGCAGTCTATCTGCGCTCCCATGGCACAACTGACAACATTTCCTGATGGTTATCGCGCCCTGATCGTGGGCGCCTCTGGCGGTGTGGGCCGCGCGTTGACGCAGCAGCTGGCGGCGGATCCGCGCTGCGGTTCGGTTTACGCGGCCAGCCGGTCCGGGGTGGCGATCGAGGGCGCTCAATCGCTCTCACTGGACTTCAGCGCGCCGCAGACGGTCGAGGACGCCGTGGCGACAGCGTCTCAGGACGGACCCCTTCATCTGGTGATCGTGGCGGCAGGGGTGCTGGTGGACGAGGCCGGTCGCGGGCCGGAAAAATCCTGGCGTCAGATTGATCCCGATTACATGGCTGAAGTCTTCAAGATCAACACGATCGGTCCGGCGCTGGTGGCGCGGCATGCGCTGGACGTTCTGGCGAAGGGGCGCAAGGATGCTCCGGAAAAAGCGGTGTTCGCGGCGCTGTCCGCGCGCGTCGGGTCGATCAGCGATAACCGTCTGGGCGGCTGGCACAGCTATCGCGCCTCCAAGGCGGCGTTGAACCAGATCCTGAAGACCTGCGCCATCGAACTGGCGCGCAAGCGGCCCCATGCCGCCTGCATCGGTCTGCATCCGGGCACTGTGGACACCCGCCTCTCGGAGCCCTTCCAGGGCAATGTGCCCGACGGCAAGCTGTTCACGCCCGACTATAGCGCGGAGCAACTTCTGGCGGTCATTGATCAGGTCCAATCCGATCAGAGCGGCTGTGTTTTTGACTGGGCGGGCGAGATTATCGATCCTTAAGGGCTTGAGCTTTTTGCTCTGAACCGTTTTGCTGCAGGCAAACACATCAGGGAGTATGCTCATGACCGGCCATATCGATCCAGAACGCGAGGCTTTCAAACTCTTCAAGGAGATGCCGCGCGACGAGCCGATCCAGATGCTCAATCTGCTGCGCCTTCGGGACAAGGCCGCCTATCCCGATGGCCGGGACGTCAGTGGGTTCGAGGCCTACAAGACCTATGGCCAGACCTCCGGACCGGTGTTCAAGCGCGTGGGTGGGACCATTGTCTGGCGTGGCGCGCCCAAACTGACCCTGATCGGCCCGTCCGAAGAGAACTGGCACCTGTCCTTCGTGGCGGCCTATCCCAGCGCCGCGGCGTTTCTGGAAATGGTCACCGACCCGGTCTACCAGAACGAGGCGGTGCCGCATCGTCAGGCTGCTGTCCTGGACAGCCGCCTGATCCGGCACACGCCGCTCGATCTCATCTCCGAGTTCAGCTGAGCTACTCGTTCAGAAGCTCAAGCTGCATCGCCATCCGGACGAGGTGAGACAGGCTGCGCGCCTGCATCTTCTCCACCACGCGGGCGCGATGGATTTCAACGGTGCGGGCGCTGATGCCCAGCTTGTGGGCGACGACCTTGTTGGGGTGGCCATAGGCCACCTCGACCAGCACTTCGCGTTCGCGCGGCGTCAGGTGTTCAAGCCGCTCCCTCAGCGCAGCCAGCGCCAGGCTGGCTTCAGCCTGCTCCTGACCGGTCTGCACCGCCAGCTCCACGCTCTCGAACAGGCGTTCTTCCTCATAGGGCTTCTCGATGAAATCGAGGGCTCCGGCCTGCATGGCGCGCACCGCCATGGGCAAATCGCCATGACCGGTGACGATGATCACCGGCAGGGTGGCGTTCCGGTTCGCCAGCTCTTCCTGAACCTGCAGGCCGGACAGGCCCGGCATGCGCACGTCGAGCACCGCACAGCCTGCCCAGTCCGGGGAATAGGCCTCCAGAAAGGCTTCCCCGCTCTCAAACGTCTCCACTTCATGTCCGGCCGACAACAGCAGGGCTTCAAGGGATTCGCGGGCGGCGGCGTCGTCATCGACGACATAGACCTGGGTAGAAATCTCACTCATGGTTTGTCTCCGGGCGTGATGACGGGCAGGCAGAACCGGAACACCGCGCCGCCGCCGGGGCGGTTTTCGGCCGTGATCGCGCCGTCATGGTCTGTGATGATGGAATGGCAGATGGACAGGCCCACGCCCATGCCGTCCGACTTGCTGGTGTTGAAGGGCTGGAAGAGCCGCGCCTGCTGGGCGTCCGAAAGGCCCGGCCCCTGGTCGGCGACCTCGACCCAGATTTGATCGCGACTGCTCCAGCAGGCCACATTGATGGCGCCGCCCCTGTGTTCGCTCATGGCCTCCGCGGCGTTGCGGATCAGATTGAGCAGGACCTGCTGGATGTTCACGCGCTGCAAGAGCGTATGGGGCACATCCGGATCCAGCTCGCACGACAGGGACAGCCCCGCCGCGGCGACCGCGGGTTCAATCAGCGGCAGGGTGTCGTGGATGACGTCATAGGGGCTGGCGAATTCGGTTTCTGACTCGCCCTTGTCGAGGAAGGTTCGCAGGCTGCGGATGATCTCGCCCGCGCGTGCGGCCTGGCTCAGCGCCTTCTCCATCATCTGCACGGTGCGGGAGTCGCCCTCGAACTCGGCTTTGGACAGGCGCCGCGCGGCGCCGAGATAGTTCATCACCGCAGACAGCGGCTGGTTCAGCTCGTGCGCCATGGCCGAGGCCATCTCGCCCATGGCGCTGACGCGGGAGACATGATGCAGCTCGCTTTGCAGGGCGCGGGTGCGCGCCTCCATCTCGCGTCGGACCCTCAGATCGGTCGCCAGCACCAGAAGGCCGGTCCGGTCCGCATAGCGGATACGGCTGGCGGACAGGCGCACGGGAATACGCTCGCCGCTGGCGGTGATGGCGTAGGAGGTTTCGGTTTCCGCCGCGCCCTCGCGCTGGACCTTTTGCCAGAAGGCTGCGATCTCGCCCGGCGCTCCGACAAACAGATCCTCCGCGCGCAAGCGGCGCAATTGCGCCTCGTCATAGCCGAACAGCGCGCAGGTGCGCTTGTTCTCGTCGAGTACGTAACAGGTCTCGGCGTCGATCAGGAAACCGGCGGCGTTTGAGCCGTCAAACATGGCGCGATAGCGCTGCTCGCTGTCGCGCAGATCCTGCTCGGCGCGCTTGCGGTCGGTGATGTCGCGGAACGAGACCACGGCGCCCGCGATCCGGCCGCCATCCCAGATCGGGGTGGAGACATACTCAACCGGAAAGCTGGTGCCGTCCTTGCGCCAGAACACGTCGTCATAGATGCGATGCACCTTGCCGTCTCGGGTGGCTTCATGGATTGGACATTCGTTGCAGGGAAAAGGCGATCCGTCCGCACGGGTGTGATGGACCAGCTCATGCAGGTTGAGGCCGACCATTTCCTCCATCGAATAGCCCGACATGCGCGCAGCGGCCGGGTTCACGAAAGTGGAAATGCCCTCGCAATCGATCCCGTAAATGCCGTCGCCGGACGCCATCAGGATCAGGTCGCGCTGACGTCGGAACAGGTCCGCCGGATCGGCGGTCGGTTCGCTCCCGGTTTCAGACATGATGTCGCCCCCTGATCATGCGCGTCACACCAGGAACTTAAGGTCAGAGGAGAAGGTGGGATAGGCATAGGTCATGGCGGCCAGTTCCGAGGCGGTCAGTTGCGTCTTCATCGCCAGGGTGAACAGGTGGATGACCTCCTCAGCGCCGTGCCCGGCGAGATGCGCGCCAAGAATGCGGTCGGTGCCGGGGTCTATCAAGACCTTTGCAAAGGCCACCTGCTCGGCATAGGTCTTCGCCGAACGCCAGTCGCGCATGTCATTGACCTTCACCACAGGCTCCAGACCCGCCGCCTGCGCCCCGGCTTCGTCCAGGCCCACGCTGGCGATGGCCGGCACGGTGTAGACGGCGGACGGGATGGAGGAATAGTCCGGGCTCTCCTTGGCGTCATTGATCGCGTTCTCGCCCGCAATTCGACCCTCATAGCTCGCCACCGGGCTCAGTTGCGGCGAGGCCGCCAGCGCGTCGCCCGCCACATAGACGGACGGATTGGTCAGGCTGCGCAGATTGACATCCACCTCGATATGCCCGCGATCGGACCGGATGCCGCCCGCTTCCAGATCCAGATCCTCGACCGCCGGACGACGACCGGCGCCATTGACCACCAGATCGGCGCTCAGGGACAGGGTCTCGCCATCGATGACCACCTCGACCGCGCGGCGCGCGCCATCCTCGCGGATGGCCCTGACGCTGACGCCGGTCTGGATCGTCACGCCCAGCGAGCGGGTATGCGCCACCAGCGTGTCCACCATGTCTTCATCCAGACGCGGCAGCACGCGCGACGCGGCTTCGAGGATCGTCACCTTCGCGCCGGCGCGCACCATGATATGGGCGAACTCCAGCGCGATCACGCCGCCGCCCACGAACACGACCTCCTTGGGCAGGGTTTCCAGGGTCAGAAGGTCATCGCTCGTTGCGGTCAGCGCCCAGCCCTCGATCGGCAATTGCGCGGGTTTTGAACCGGTGGCGATGACGATCCTGTCCGCCGTATAGGTTTCGCCCTCCACATCGATTGCGTTCGGACCGGTGAAGACCGCTTTTCCCGAAACCAGAGCCATGCCGCGATTGGTGATCGAGGCGCGGAACATCTCCGGCACGCCTTCCACGAAGGTGCGCTCGCGCTTGATCAGGGAGGGCCAGTCGAGTTTGACCTCGCCCACGGAGATGGCGTGGTCGCTGGCGCGGGCGATGGCGTCCAGATTGGCGGCCGCGGCGACCAGAACCTTCTTGGGCACGCAGCCGCGAATGGCGCAGGTGCCGCCCACATCGCCCGATTCCACCAGGGTGACGGACTTGCCCGCGCGCTGGGCGACGCCCGCGGCGGCCATGCCGGCATTGCCGGTGCCCAGAACGAGAAGATCAGAGTGACGGGTCATGACGAGGGCTCCTGAAGATCGGGTCAGGCCGAGCTGCGCACGCCGGCGCGACGCAGGGCTTTGACTTCTGACAAGAGGTCGAGAAGCCGGGTCTGAAGAATGTCGGTGGGATCGAAATTGCGTTCGGTGAAACAGTGATAGCGCATCACCGAGCGCGCGAGCGCGAAGCCGGCGGCGGTCGAGGCGAGGGTGAGCCCGCTCAGCGGGGCGGCGTAACTCCAGCCCCACAGACCCATCACCACGGCGCTCAGGGCGAGACCCAGAGCGAGGCTGACCAGGGTCAGGGCGGCGAGGGACAATCCCGCCCAGTCGCGGTCGCGCTGGATGACTTCCACATGGCGCCACTCAAACACCACGTCCTTCACGCCTTCGATGACATACTGGTCCTCGTCGCGCGCCAGTCTTTCCGCCGCAATGGAGGCGCGCATGTTCACCCGTCGGAACAGGCGGTCGAGCCCGGTATGGGTTTCGAGCCAGACCGCGCCCTCCGCGAGCGCCAGCCCCAGCGCCCCGGTTCCCGCTGCGCCCAGAATGGCGGCGTGCGCCGACTGACCCAGCGCCAGCAGCGCGATCGTCAGGAGGGCATAGACCAGGGCTGCGCCCGGCAGGGTCAGGGCGTGCATCAGCATCCAGCGCCGATAGGCGCGTTCGAAGCGCAGGTCGGAAGGCGGGTTCGGGCGGGTCATGATCGGCTCCCTGAAGGGAGAGGGCGGAGGCTAGAGCCGCCGCTCCTCCGCCTTGATCGGCATGTCGTTGACGCTGGATTCGCGGCGCGCCATCAGACCGTCGCGATCAAATTCCCATTGCTCATTGCCGTGGGAGCGGAACCATTGGCCGGTCTCGGCCTCCTGCCATTCATAGAAGAAGGCCACGGAGATGCGGTTGCCCGTGAAGGCCCAGAGCTCTTTCTTGAGCTTGTAGTCTGCTTCCCGGGACCATTTATCGCGCAGGAAGGCCTTGATGGCGTCGCGGCCCGTGAAGAACTGGTCGCGATTGCGCCATTGGGAATCTTCCGAATAGGCGAGCGCCACGCGCTCGGGGTCACGGCTGTTCCAGGCGTCTTCGGCGAACTGGACCTTGGCGCGGGCGGTCTCGGCTGTGAACGGGGGTACAAGTTTCGGGGTCATCATTTTTCTTGTGGGTCTTGAAGGGCAAGGAGGGTCCGGCGGCGATGGGGGCAGACCGCCGGACCCTCAGGGGCCCGTCCCGTGTGGAGGGGCAGACAACACGGGGGACGGGTAGGGCTTAGCGGCTGTAGGCCGCGGTCATGGCGGCGACCGTCTCGTCGGTGTCGCCCACATGGTTCGCGATCATGCGGAAATTGGTCAGGGCGGCGGCGTAGCCGTCATAGCCGGGGACCTGGGCGGCGGCGGTGGCGTCGGTGACTACCAGCACTTCAAAGCCCTGCTCGATCAGCTCGCGCATATGGGATTCGGTGCACAGGTTCGCGGACATGCCCGCCAGGATCACGCGGTCCACATTCTGCTTGCGAAGTTGCAGGACCAGATCATTGGTCTCGGGGCCATAGACCTTGTGGGGCGAGGTGACGACGGTGTGGTCGTGCTCGATATGCGGACGGTATTCTTCCAGCCAGTCCGCGCCGGAGCCTTCAAAGCCTTCAAGGTTCAGCGGGCCGGCGCGATCGAACATGCCGATCTGGTGCATCAGCGCTTCCAGAGCGCCCTCGAAACGCCATTCATGGTCATGCTCATAGTAATAGTGCGGCGACACGAAGACCGGCATGCCCACTTCATGGGCGGTCTCGAACAGGCGGCCGATATTCTCGACCGTGCCGTTCTCGGTGACGTTCGGGCCGACAACGCCCCAGGTGACGCCGTCCGGGCTGAGGAAGTCGTTCTGCGGGTCGGTGACGACGAGGGCGGTGACGCCGCGCTCAATCTGCATGCCCGGATCGGGCAGTTGCGCCAGGGCCTGACCGGAGAACAGCGCCACGCCGGCGATGGCGCCCAGAAGCATGGAACGGGAGACAGTCTTGAATGCACGCATGGTCGTATCCTTTGTCCTGTGAGCCAGGAGCGCCGGGGGGAGGCGGTGTCGGCTCTGGGAGTACAGATACGCAGGGCGGCCTGCGCGCATAATTCGTTTTAGTGCCTAAGGGGAACCCCGTACCCGGATCGACAAAGACAACCTGATCTTTACCAGACTCTGCTAGAGTGAACGGGTTCATGGGGAGAGAGGCTTGAGCGGTCTTTTTGAAATCCTGATCGCCCTGACGAGTCTGTCAGCAGGGCTGGTGCTGTATCTGAACCTGCGTGATGCGCCTCGCTTGCGGAAGGGCAGTCGCTTCGTGGTGAGCGGTCTGCTGGTGATCGGCCTGTCCGCCCTGATCGATTCCAGCAATGGCTTTGTGCCCTATCGGCCCGGACAGCTGGAACCGGCCTATGACGCCATCGAGGCGATTTCCTATATCGGGGATGCGATCGGCCTGTTCCTGATCAGCGTCGGGTTCTTCCGCTGGTTGCCGCTCCTGCGCCGGGTCGATGGCGAGGTGCGGGCGCGCGAACGCGCCGAGACCAGTCTGAGGCAGACGCTCGAACGCTCCCGCCAGCTCAATCAGCTCAAGCGTGAACTGGCTCTGGACCATCTCAACAATGGCTGGGACTACGATCACATGACCCGGCAGGTCGTGGAGCGTCTTGTTCTGGCGCTTGACGCGGAAGAGGCCGGTTTGTGGCTGTTCAATGCGGATCAGACCGAACTGCGCGCGCAATGCGGCTGGAGCCGGACGCGCGGAGCGACCCGGGATTCGGGTCGCCTGACCGTGGAAAACGCGCCGGCCGCCTTTGATTTCGTTGTCCGCGGCGCCTTCTTGGAAGCTGCGGACGTAACAGAATGCGATCCTGCCGCGCAGGAGCTCGCCCTTGCGATTCATGGCGCAAAAGAGGGGGCGATGCTGGCGGCGCCCGTGCTGAAGGAACAAAGCATCAGCGGCGTTCTGAGCGTTCACATCGCCGACAGGCGTCATGTCTGGACGCCCGAAGAGCTGTCTCTGATCCATGCCCTGACCAATTACATCGTGGTCGCCGAGCTGGTGCTCAACGCGCGGACGCTGACCCAGGGCGCCCGCGACGCCCAGAACGCCGCCGAACGGGCGAGCGAGGCGAAGACCGAGTTCGTGGCGAATGTGAGCCATGAATTGCGCACGCCGCTCAATGGCATGCTGGGGCTGGTGCGGGCCCTGTCCGAGGCGGAGCTGGAACCGGCCCAGCGCGAGCAGGTGGAGCTGCTCAAGGGGGCGGGCGACCAGCTCTTGCGCGTGCTCAATGATCTGCTGGATCTGTCCCGTCTGGACGCGGGACGATTCCAGCTGCGTCCCGAAACCACCAATCCGGCGCGTCTTCTGAACGAAGTCTGTCTGCTGTTCCGGGCGAATGCTCAGGAAAAGGGACTCACGCTTGACGAAACGCTATCGGGCCTTCCCGAAAGCGTCGAACTGGACGCGACGCGTCTGCGCCAGTGTGTGTTCAATCTCCTCTCGAACGCCATCAAGTTCACCGAAACCGGCGGCGTCAGCATTGCGGCGGAGGCCGAGCGTCTGAATTCAACGGCCTGCACGCTTCGCATCACGGTCAGCGATAGCGGACCCGGCATGGAGCCGGACCAGCTCGACAGGCTGTTTCATCGGTATGAACAGGGCGGGGAGCGACAGGGTCAGGGCGGCTCGGGTCTTGGACTCGTGATCACGCGCGAACTCGCCCGTCGCATGGGTGGAGATGTGAGCGTTGAAAGCGAGAAGGGAAAGGGCTCGCGATTTGTCTTGACTGTCGTGGCGCGCCTGACCCCTGCCCAGCCGCAACCCGCTGTCCGGCGTGATGCGGACGCGCCGTCCGAAGCCCGTCTCGCGGATGCGCGCATCCTTCTGGTCGATGACAACGCCATCAACAGGATGGTGGCGCGGTACATGCTGGAGCCGGAAGGGGCCCGGGTGACCGAAGCGGAATCCGGCGCCCAGGCGCTGACCCTGTTTGAAGAGCAGACCTTTGATCTGGTGCTTCTGGACGCCAGCATGCCGGTGATGTCGGGAGAGGAAACCCTCAAGCGCCTGCGCGCCTTGAATGAGGCCGGCGCCTCGGCGCCTGTCATAGCGGTGACCGCCCATGCCGGCGCGGGAGAGCGGGCGCGATTCCTGGCGATGGGCATGGACGATTACATCGCCAAGCCCATTGACGAATCCGACCTTCTGGACACTTGCGAGCGAACGCTCCGCAAGCATCAGCGCCTGGACGCCTCCGCCCCGTAATTCTCGCCTCCGCAGCGTCAGCGAGGATCACCTGAGCGGAGGCGAGGGAGACCAGGCTGCCGGACCACAGGTCCGCAAGGCCAAAGGCCGCCCGCAGCGTCAGCGAGGATCGACCGAGCGGAGGCGAGGGAGAACAGTCTCCCGGACCACAGGTCCGCAAGCGCAAGTGCGCGCCCGCAGCTTTAGCGAGGATCGCCTGAGCGGAGGCGACAGACCAGGCTGCCGGACCACAGGTCCGCAAGGCCAAGGGCCGCCCGCAGCTTCTGCGAGGATCGACCGAGCGGAGGCGAGGGAGAATAGGAAAAGAGAAGAAATGGTGCCGCTTGCGTGACTCGAACACGCGACCTACGCATTACGAATGCGTTGCTCTACCAGCTGAGCTAAAGCGGCGCTCGGAGCAGGCGAAAGCCTGCCTCGGAGGGCGCGGAAACTAGCCTTGAACGGCGATGGGGGCAAGCCGGTTTTGCCAGCTTGTCTGCGTCAGGGCCGCACTTTTCCGAAGCTCTTGATTTTCTCCACGATCGGCGCGGCCAGCGCGTCAAAGAAACTGCTCAGATGGTCCGCCGGGCGCGCCGCCGCCGCATCATTGCGGATCAGGATGTCGGCGTATTCCTTGTTGGGCGAGGTCCATTCATGGTGCATGGGCCGCACGGTCCGCAGATACTGGTGCACCACCGAATGCGAGGTCCGGCCCCGCTCGTTCACATCGCGCAGCAGGCGTCGGGCCAGGCGGATATCATCCGGCGCGGAGACATAGACCTTCAGATCCAGGCAATCGCGCACCTGTTCATCGCAGAACAGATGGATGCCTTCCACGATGATCACATCGGCCGGCGCAATGTTGCGCGTATCGCTGCGGCGGCGGTGGATGGTGAAATCGTAGATCGGCCCCTTGATGGTCTTGCCGGCCTTCAGCGCGGCGAGGTGCTTGGCCAGAAGACCATGATCGCGCGCCTGGGGATGGTCGAAATTGAAGTCGGACGGATCAAAGTCGGGCTTCGAGCCATGGTCCGCATAGTAATCGTCTTCGGACAGGACAAGCGCGCTCAGGGGCGCGGCGGCGCGCGCCGCCGACCGGGCGATCTCGGTCTTGCCGGAGGCGGAGCCGCCGGTGACGCCGATGATGAGACGGGGGCGAGCTGGATCAGATGCGGTCATGGGGCGCGAACAGGGCTAGGTGTCGGGATCGGAAGCGCCCGGATCATCCGGCGCCGGCCCGGGTACATAAAAGTTCGGGCCCTGTTTGTCGCCTGCTTCACTGCGCTTGGCGGAACGCTCTGCAGTGGGGCGCGCATCGATCAGCACGGTTTCGGGCGCGGCGGCGGCGGCGACTTCGTAACGCTCATGGCGCGGATGGATCAGCACGCCATCCCGGCCCCAGCTCTCCACCATGCGCTTCCAGTCCGCGTCAGTGTAGTTGAAGGCCTGGCCGCCCTCATCAATATCGGACCAGTCCGCTTCTGCGGGCGCGTGAGAGGCGCGCGCCATCCAGCGCTGGGCGTCTTCGGGGTTCTCTTCAAGACGCGCGAGACGCGCTGCCAGCGCGCAGGCGCGGGCGGAGACCGGGCTGGTTTCAAGAACCGGTTTCAGGGCGGCGTGCGCGGCCTCGCGATTGCCCTGGTCGAGCGCGGTTTCCACCAGCAGGAGCCGGCTTTCGCGATGATCGGGGTTGAGCGCTGCCAGACCGCGCAGGCGCTCGGCGCGCTTGGCCTTGGTGTCCGAGCGGCGCAGATTGGCGAAAGCGCGCGCCAGCGCCGGGTGCGGCGCGTGCTTCCAGGCGTCTTCGAGAATGTCCACCGCCCGGCGATGGCGGCGCTGTTCGGCCAGCAAGCGCCCGGCCAGCTCAGCCGCGGGCGCAAAGCCGGGTGAAGACGTCGCCGCACGATCGGCGAGCCTCGCAGCGGTTTCCGGATCGGCGCTTTCCAGTCGACGGGCTTCCGCGGTCAGGAGCACGCTGCGCATGCGAGCCGCGACCAGACGGTCCACATGCCCACGGCGTTCGCCCTCGGTCAGGGTGGCTTCCGCCTTCGCCCACAGGGCGGCGTTCACTTGCGCCTCAAAGAGCGCGTCAAACGCCCAGCGCGCGCGTCCGGCCTGTTCAAAGGCGTCGGCGGCATGGGTCAGCAAGCCCTGGGAATCCGAGCGCGATTGGGCGATGCCGACGAGGCCGCGCTGGGCGACCAGCCGGGTCTTGGCGTCCGCCAGCATGGCTTCGTAATGGATCTGCGCGCTTTCGAGATCGCCGGCGGCTTCTGCGGCGCGCGCCGCCAGAAGGCGGGACAGGGCGGGTCGATCCAGAAGGGCTTCGGCGCGCGCGGCCTGCCGGACGGCAAGATCGCCTTGCCCGGCGGCGGAGGCGATCAGCGCACGTTCGAGCGCGTCAAAGCCCTGATCGCGGCGGCGGCGCAGGGAAAAGCGTTTCCAGGCGTCCGGCGCCGTCCAGAGCTTGGCGATCACCCACCAGGCGACCACCAGCACGAAGGCCGCGAGGATCAGCGCCCCCATGGCCAGCGCGAAGGGGGCCTGCGTGGTCTGTCCCAGGAACTCGACGGTCACAAGGCCGGGATTGAGGGTCAGGAAGACCGCCAGCATGGCGGTGAGGACGCAGGCGATGACGGTGAGGATGAGGCGGATCATAGTCTAGCGCTCCTCGTTGACGTCGGCCTGACGGGCCAGCGTGTCGCGCATGTCTTCCAGCGTGGCGTCGAGCGCCTCGCGCTTGCGCGCCTCGATCAGCCAGGGTTCAAGCGTCGTGTCCGCCTCCGCATCCAGACCTTCCGCCAGGGCGATCGCCTCGTTCAGCGCGCCCTGTTCGATGAGGCCGAGTATCTGATCGGCGACCCCCTGATCATCTCCGGTGCGGCGCACTTCGATCACCCCCCACAGGCGCTGGGTCTGGCCCAACGCTTCACGTACGCTTTGCGCGGGGAAGCTGTCAGCGAGATCATCAAGCGTCGGCGCGCCGGTGCGGGCGGGGGCGGTCAGAGCATCCAGCTGTCGGCGATTGGGCCAGACCTGGCTCAGCATGGCGTATTCCATGGCGAAAGGCTGGGAGTGAGCGGCGGCTTGCGCCAGATCTGAGAAGGCGAGCGCCTGCCGGGCGAGGCTTGCGGACGCGGTCGGCGACGCCGCGCTGACGCCTGAGGCGTCAAGGCTGGAGACCGTGGCCTCGAGCGCATTCATGCGCGCGGCCAGCGTTTCAAGATTACCGGCGCCTGACTGCAGGGCGCGCACATCGGACTGCAGACCAGATACATCGCGACGCAGCGAGGCCAGGGCGTCGGACGGCAGGCTGGCGCCGGTCTCGTCCGAGGTCGTCGCGGACTGATTGCGCATCTGCTGCAACGCCGATTGCGCGGTCTCGGCGGTCGCCAGCGCGGTCTCGGCGTCGCTGGCCACGGTCTCGAGGCGCTGTTCAAGGGTGGCGAGCCGGGGGGTGAGGGCGGAGATGTCTGCAGAGCCGCCCGATGTCTCGAGCGCCTGAAGGTCGGCGCGCAGATCGGCGACATCCCGGATCAGCTGCTCGAAGGCGTCCGTCCGCAGCGGGGCGCCCGCGCTTTCTTCCTCGACGACCGCAAGGCGGGCCTGGAGCGTATCGAGCTGATCGGTCGTGGCGCTCTGGTTTTCCAGCGCCTCGATTCGGCTGACAAGCGCGCTGTCAGGCTGCGCCTCGCCCATGGGGGCATAGCGTCCGATCAGCCAGCCTGCGCCACCGCCCACGCCCGCCGCCAGCACCGTCAGGCCGATGAAGGCGAGCACCGGGGCGCCGCCTTTGCCATCCTTTTTGGGCTTGGGCTCCTTAGATCTGGATTTGGAGCCCGCGCCGCTGCTGTCCGGCGCGGGTTCGAACTCGGCGTCCACGGGTTCGGCGGCGTCAGGGCGGGGGGTGTCGGCGCTCATACTGTCCTCGGGGCGCAGGGCCAATGCATCAGGTTCGAGTCTAGGCTGCGTTGCAGCGCAGCGCCACCTCAAGCACGGGCTGAGGGGCGGTTTTCCAGTGCGTCAAACAGCGCGTCTTCATCGGGGCGTCTGGCGATCTTCAGCCTGGCAACGCCCAGAGACTTCAAAGGTTCGGCGGCCGCGGTCGAGATCGCGACGATCCGCGCCGCGAGCAGGGCTTCAACCTGACCGGCGGCGTTTGCGAGGTCGTTGAACCGTTCCGCGCCCTTGGCGGAATGGATCAGAACCGTCGCGCCGGCTGCGAGGCTCGCCCAGACCGCTTCGGGCAAGGCGGAAACCGGCTCGGCGGCGTAGAGGATTTCGGAGCGGGCGCGAATGCCTCTGGCGTTCAGCTCCGCGCTCAGATCGCCGGTCTGGTCGACGCCGCGCACATGCAGCACCTCGCCCTCGGGCGCGCGTTCCCGGATCATCGCCAGAAGATCACGGGCGTCGCCGCTGGCGCTGTTGACCTTCTCAAAGCCCGCCTCTCTCAAGCGCGAGGCCGTCACATCGCCCACGGCGATGACGGGCAGGCGGCGTTCAGGCGTGGCGGTCGCCAGACAGCTTGCGCCGAAGGGGCTGGTGACGGCGATCAGGCTGACGCCCTTGAGATCGAGCGTCACCTCATGCGCCTTCAGGACGGCGGTCGCAGCGTTGATGGCGTCAAAGCCCCGCTCTTCCAGCGCCGCACAACTGCGCGTCGCGCCGGGTTCGGCGCGGGTCACGAGCACGCGAGAGCGGTCGGAGGCGGACATGAATCACCCGGTTTCAGCCACGATGCGCGCCAGCGTATCACCGCCCGCCCGTTTCACTTCAAGCCCGAGTTCATAGCCCAGAAGGCGTGCGGCGTCGGGATCGAGTTCGGGCAATTGCGCGCGGGTTTCATTGGCCCAGCGTTTTGAGCCGTCCGGCATCAGGGCCTCGCCGCGCAGATGGATCTCCGCGCCCTCAAGCGTGGCGTGCGCCGCAATGGGCGTGCGGCAGGAGCCGTCCAGCGCCTGCAGGAAGCCCCGCTCGGCGGCGATGGCGATGCGGGTCGGCAGGTGATTGAGCGGTTCGAGCGCCTTGCGCGCCTCGACGTCATCAGAGCGGATCTCGATCCCCACCGCGCCTTGCGCCGGGGCGGGGATGACGGCGGTCAGCTCCAGCGGCGGCAGTTCGGCCTGTTCACGACCCAGACGGCGCAGTCCGGCGCGCGCCAGGAAGGTCGCGTCCACCTCGCCGGAATTGAGCTTCTCAAGGCGCGTATCCACATTGCCGCGCAGGAGCACGATGTTGAGATCGGGCCGCAACGCCAAAGCCTGGGACTGGCGGCGGATGGAGGCGGTGCCCAGCGTCGCGCCCTGGGGCAGATCCTCGATCCGGCTGATGCCGTCGCGGGTCAAAAGCGTGTCGCGCGGGTCCTCGCGTTCGAGCACGCAGGCGATCTCAAGACCATCGGGCAGGGTAGTCGGCACGTCCTTCATGGAGTGCACGGCGAAGCGGGCGTCGCCATCGAGCAGTGCGCGTTCAAGCTCCTTGGTGAACAGGCCCTTGCCGCCCGCCAGCAAGAGCGCGCGGTCGGTGATGCGGTCGCCCGTGGTGGTCATGCCGAGGATCGGGAAGCTCTCCTCAGGGTCCTTCTCGCCATGGGCTTTCGCCAGGCGCGCCTGCACGTCGAGGCTCTGCGCCATGGCCAGGGGCGAAGTGCGGGTCGCAATCGGCATATTGAACAGGTTCACGACAGACGCACTCCTTCACGCGCTTCCAAGGTCCCGCCAGCAGAGGCTGATGATTGCGCCGAAACGCCAGCGAGGGTACTGCAAGGTCATGGCGTTATCCCATGATCAAGTCCACCCGCAACCGGACGCGGCGCCGCAGGGCGTTCTGACCGTGCTCGGTCTGGAATCAAGCTGCGATGATACCGCCGCCGCTGTGCTGCGTCGCCATGGCGACGGGCGCGTGGAGATTCTGGCCGAAGCCGTGATGGGGCAGAACAGCGCCCATGCCCCCTTTGGCGGCGTGGTGCCCGAGATCGCCGCCCGCGCCCATGCCGAGCGCATGGATGCGCTGGCCGAAGGCGTTCTCAAGGACGCCGGACTGAAACCGTCTGATCTCGATGCAGTCGCCGCGACCGCAGGGCCGGGCCTGATCGGCGGGGTGATGGCGGCGCTGATGACGGCCAAGGGAATCGCCATGGGCGCGGACATTCCGCTGGTGGCGGTGAACCATCTTGAAGGGCACGCCCTGTCTCCGCGCCTGACCCATGAACTCGCCTTCCCCTATCTGCTGCTGCTGGTCTCGGGCGGGCATACCCAGCTCGTGATCGTGGAGGGCGTGGGTCAGATGACGCGCCTTGGCTCGACCATTGATGATGCGGCGGGCGAGGCCTTCGACAAGACCGCCAAGGTGATGGGACTGGGCTTTCCGGGCGGGCCGGCGGTCGAGCGCTTTGCGCAGGACGCTAAGGACCCCAAACGCTTCGCGCTGCCCTTGATGCTGGCGCGGGACAAGTCGTGCAATTTCTCGTTCGCGGGGCTGAAAACCGCGGCGCGCCGCCATTGGGACAGCCTTGAGGCCCCCTCTGATCAGGATCGCGCCGATCTCGCCGCCGCCATGCAAAGCGCGATTGCGCGCCATCTCGCGCAACGCGCGGGGCGGGCGATGGAGATTTTCAAGGGGCGCTTTGCCGATCTTGAAGGGCCTTTGCCGCTCGTCGCGGCGGGCGGGGTCGCTGCGAATACGGCTGTGCGCGAGGCGCTTCAGACCGAAGCGCGTGCGCATGGGTTCGAGATGATTGCGCCGCCCCTGAAATACTGCACGGATAACGCCGCGATGATTGCGCTCGCGGGCGTGGAACGTCTGGCGCTGGGGCAGACCGATGGCCTCGACGCCGCGGCCCGGCCGCGCTGGCCGCTGGATCAGGACGCCGCCGCCCAGGACCCCGCCAGCGGGTCAGGGCGCAAGGGGCCGAAGGCTTAGGCCCGGCACAAGGGGGAGAGTATGGTCGAGTATCAAAAGATTGGCGTCATCGGCGCCGGCGCCTGGGGGACGGCTTTGGCCCAGTCCGCCGCGCAGGCCGGCCGCAAGGTGACCCTCTGGGCCTATGAGGCCGAGGTGGTCGAGGCGATCAACACCGCCCATGAAAACACGGTTTTCCTGCCCGGCGCCCCGCTGAACCCGGCCATCACCGCCAGCTCTGACCCGGCGGAACTGTCTGGGTGTGACGCCTTCCTGATGGTGGCGCCCGCCCAGCATGCGCGCTCGATCCTCAAACAGTTTGCGCCCCTTATCGCAGACGGCGCGCCTGTCCTGTTGTGCGCCAAGGGGTTTGAGCGCGAGAGCCTCGCTCTGATGACGGATGTGCTGCGCGAGACCGTGCCCCACGCCGTCCCCGCTGTCCTGTCCGGTCCCAGCTTCGCGATTGATGTGGCCAAGGGCCTGCCCACGGCCGTGACGCTGGCGTGTGAGGATCGGGAAATGGGCGAGGCCTTGATGGAGGCCGTCGGGTCCAAGACCTTCCGCCCCTATTGGTCGGGCGATCTTGTGGGCGCGGAGGTGGGCGGTTCGGTCAAGAACGTGCTTGCCATCGCCGCCGGGATCGTGGAGGGGCGTGAACTGGGCAAGTCGGCTCATGCGGCGCTGATCTCGCGCGGCTTCGCCGAGATGACCCGGCTGGGCCTCGCGCTGGGCGCCAAGCGTGAAACCCTGACGGGCCTGTGCGGGCTGGGTGATCTGGTGCTGACCTGTTCCTCGCCCCAATCGCGCAACATGTCCTGCGGGCTGGCGCTGGGGCAGGGCCAGACCCTTGAAAGCGTTCTTGGCGCGCGCAAGGCGGTGACCGAAGGCGTCGCCACCGCGCCGGCTGTCGTGGCGCTGGCCAAGAAACACAATGTCGAAATGCCGATCTGCGCCGCCGTGGACGCGGTGCTGGCGGGCCGGATGAGCGTGGATGACGCCATCACGGCTCTGCTGACCCGTCCGTTCGGCCCTGAAACCTACTAAGACCAGGATATCCCATGCTGTTTGCCGTCACTTGCACCGACCGTCAGGGCGCTTTGGATGTACGCCTGAAACACCGTTCCGAGCATCTGCTGTGGGCGTCTGATGAAAGCTCGCCGGTGAAGATGGCGGGGCCGCTTCTGGGCGCGGAAGGTGATCCGGTGGGTTCGCTTCTGATCATCCAAGCGGAGAACGAGGAAGGTCTGCGCGATATCCTCGCGACGGACCCCTACGCCAAGGCGGACCTGTTCTCGGACGTGTTCTGGATTCCGTTCAAGTGGACGGTGAAGGCGCCGGAGGGGCTGTAGATGTCGGACGAGACCGAAACCGTCATGCCCGAACCGGGCACGGTGCTCAAAACCCTCGCCGACATTCCCGATCCGGGCGGCCTCCCCGCCGATTTCGAGCCCACCCCCATTGTGGTGCTGCGCTCTGGCGAAACGGTGACGGCGTATCTCAATGTCTGCCCGCATGCGGGCCGCCCCTTCTCGCTGCCATCGGGCAAGACGCTGGTCAGCGAAGGCAAATTTCTCGTCTGCCCGTTTCACGGGGCGAGCTTTGACGTTCAGTCCGGCGCCTGTGTGGGCGGTCCGGCGGGAAGCGCGGTGCTGAAAGCCGTGCCGGTCAAGGTCGAGAACGGTCAGGTGGTGGCGGCCTGAGGCCGCCCCCCAACCTTTATTCTGATGCGCGTTCGAGCTTCGGCTCTAGAGTCCGCCAGGCCGCGATCAGCGGTTCGATGGCGTCGCGTTCGGTCTGAAGCACGCACAAGCCGCCGTCACGTCTGCGGTCAGCGCCGGTGAGATCGCGGTTCGGGGCGTCTCGCTCCATGTTCCAGCGCTGGAAATCCCCCACCGCAAGGTCGAACGGCAGGCGGTCATCCAGCGGCACATCGGGCGTGAAGATCACATGCTGTTCGGCGACGCCATTCTGGTTCCAGCCCACAAACACGCGGCCATCCCCGCCGCGGGCCGCAAAGGCTGTGCCGGGCTCGAGCAGGGCGGCGAACTCGCCTTCCACGGCGCCGCACAACTCACGCGCCTTGCGGTCGGTGGGGCGCAGATCGTCCCCGGTCTCTTCGAACGAGGCCTCCCCGGCAACGTCCGCGCCTTGTTGCGCAACGCCATCCGGGCCGCCGGCATAGGGCGACAGATCCGGCTCCTGGGGTTCGCCGCAGGCGGCGATCATCAGGGCAAGGGCGGACACACTGAGAAAACGCATGGGATTCATGAGATGTCTCCGGATATGAAAAAGGCCGGGCCGAAATCTAGCCCAGCCCTTGCCGCTGCGGGAGGGGAATTGCGCCCTGTCGCTGAAGCTTCAAGCTCTAGCGGCTGAAGAAGGTCTTCACGTCGCTGATCAGCGCCTTGCGGGCGGCGGCGACGATGGTCGCGCCCTTTTCCGGGGTGGCCTGGGCAGGGTCCGAGCCGATCCGGCCGTCCGGAAAGCTCTTGCGATAATTGTCTGCGTCGGTGAATCGGCCGTTCGGCGCGATCTTCGGGCTCATCTCGACCGTTTTGACATGCTCGGGATAGGCGTAATAGGTCACAGAGACCTCTGACGCCGTCGCATGACTGCCTTCACCGACGGGGAAGAGCGAGCGGCACACATCCATCACGCCGGGCAATTCCCACCAGTTCATCTGCTTGAGCTCGTAGGGGCAGGGCTCGCCGTCATAGGACCAGTTGGCATAGCTCTCTGCGAAGGCGGCGGCGATTGTGGCGATATTGCCGCCATGCCCGTTGAGGAAATAGATTTTCTCAAAGCCGTGACGGGCCAGGGAGTCGATCCAGTCATTGATCGCCGCGATCATGGTGGTCGGGCGCAGGGTCATCGAGCCCGGAAAGCCCAGATGGTGCTGGGCGACGCCCACATTGAAGGTCGGCCCCACCAGAATGCCCGCTTCCGCGCCCGCTTCGCGGGCGATCACTTCCGGGCAGATTGCGTCCGTGCCCACCAGGCCATTGGGACCATGCTGCTCGGTCGAGCCGATGGGAATGATGATGCCCTTGCTGGTCTTGAGATAGGCTTCCACCTCGGGCCAGGACGCGGTGTGCAGCAGCATGAAAGTCACTCCAGCCATCAATGTTGAGGCGTGACTGGATACCAGACCGTCGCGCTTCACAAGAGGGCGTAACACGTTCGTCTGCCTTGCGGTGGCCCGTCCGGCGCCGCACATCTACATAAAAGACTGACCCCGAGGGAGGAGAGCGATCATGTCCGAGACCGTCATTCCGGTTCCGCAAAGCTTCGCAGACGCCAGGATCAACGCCGAGCGCTACAAGGAAATGTATGAGCGCTCCATCACGGATCCCGACGGGTTCTGGGCCGATGAGGCCAAGCGGCTCGACTGGTTCACCGCGCCCACGAAGATCTCCGATGTCTCCTTCGCCAAGGATGACCTGCACATTCGCTGGTTCGAGGACGGCGTCCTCAATGTCAGCTATAACTGCATTGACCGGCACCTGCCCAAGCGCGCCAACAAGGTGGCGCTGATCTGGGAGGGCGATAACCCGGCCTTCCACCACTCGATCACCTATGCCCAGCTTCACAACCATGTCTGCCGCTTCGCCAACGAGCTGAAGAAGATCGGCGTGAAGAAGGGCGACCGCGTCACGCTCTACATGCCGATGATCCCCGAAGCGGCCTACGCCATGCTGGCCTGCACGCGCATCGGCGCGGTGCACTCGGTGGTGTTCGGCGGCTTCAGCCCCGAGGCGCTGGCGGGCCGCATCAATGACTGCCAGTCCGAGTTCGTGGTCACCGCCGATCAGGGCGTGCGCGGCAACAAGGGCGTGCCGCTGAAAGCCAATGTGGACAAGGCGATCGAGCATGCTCCGGGCGTCAAGGCGGTGCTGTGCATCCGCCATACGGGCGCGGACGTGCCCTGGGTGGAAGGCCGTGATTTCTGGCACCATGATCTGGCGCTCGAGGTGGACGCCAAGTGCGAGCCCGAACCCATGAAGGCGGAGGATCCGCTCTTCATCCTCTACACCTCGGGCTCCACCGGCAAACCCAAGGGCGTGCTGCACACCACGGGCGGTTATCTCGTCTGGGCGTCCATGACCCATGAATACACCTTCGATCATCGCGAGGATGACGTGTTCTGGTGCACCGCCGATGTCGGCTGGGTGACCGGACACACCTATATCGTCTATGGCCCGCTGGCGAATGGCGCGACTTCCTTGATGTATGAGGGCGTGCCCACCTGGCCGGGGCCGGACCGCTGCTGGCGGATCGTCGCCAAGCACAAGGTCACCACCATCTACACCGCCCCCACCGCCATCCGCGCCCTGATGCGCGAGGGCGACGAGCCGGTCAGCAAGCATGACCGTTCCTCCCTGCGCCTGCTGGGTTCGGTGGGCGAGCCGATCAATCCTGAAGCCTGGCGCTGGTATCATGAAGTGGTGGGCGACAAGCGCTGCCCGATCGTGGACACCTGGTGGCAGACCGAGACCGGCGGGCATCTCATCACGCCTCTGCCGGGCGCCCATGACCTGAAACCGGGCTCGGCGAGCTTCCCCATGTTCGGCGTGCAGCCCGCCTTGATGGATGCGGAAGGCAATCGCCTGCCCGATGACGGCCCGCAGGAGGGCAATCTGGTGCTGCTGGGCAGCTGGCCGGGCCAGATGCGCACCGTCTATGGCGACCATCAGCGCTTTGTGGAGACCTATTTCTCCACCTACGACAACATGTACTTCACCGGCGACGGCGCGCGCCGCGATGCTGACGGCTACTGGTGGATCACGGGCCGGGTCGATGACGTTCTGAACGTCTCCGGCCACCGCCTCGGCACTGCCGAAATCGAGAGCGCTCTGGTCGCCCATGAACTGGTCGCCGAAGCCGCCGTCGTGGGCTATCCCCATGACCTCAAGGGGCAGGGCATCTATTGCTATGTGACTTTGGTGGCGGGCCTGACCCCGACCGAAGACACCGAGAAGACCCTCAAGGCCCATGTGCGCTCCGAGATCGGGCCGGTGGCGACGCCTGACGTCATCCAGTTCGCGCCGGGCCTTCCGAAGACCCGTTCGGGCAAGATCATGCGCCGCATCCTCAGGAAGATCGCCGAGTGCGAGTACGACAAGCTGGGCGATACCTCGACGCTGGCTGAGCCGGGCGTGGTCGAGGATCTGATCGAGGGCCACAAGGTCGCGACCGGCCAGGGCTGATCCCAGCCCGCTCGGAACCATGAACGGCGGCAGGGATTTCCCCGCCGCCGTTTTTTATCTGGCGTCCAAGCCGTCTCGCCAGGCGCAGAACGGCAGGTCGGTCCTAGCCCTTGTTGATGACTGTGGACTCGAAATTTGCGACCAGCTGCTCGAATTTGCGCTTGCCGAATTTGCGATCAACCCAGAACGAGCCCACGAACCCCAGGGCCAGGAAGATGAAGGCCAGGGCCATATAAATCATCTCCAGCGTTTCATTGCGATCCCAGCCTTTGCCGGCTTCATGCGACAGCCAGAAGAAGACCAGAGGGCTCAGGAAGAAGAGCGCGGCCAGCGCCCGCATGACCCGGAAGCGCTGCATGTATTTCGAGGTGAATTGCCAGAACTCCGCGAAGGAATAGGGCAGAGGCTTGTTATTCTCGCGCATGTAGCGCGATTCAAAAGCGTCAAATTCCAGGCGAATTTTCTTTTCAAACGCGCCGCGTCCAGCAAGGACCAGCACAATGAAAAGAATGAGGAAAAGTGTAATCGGCCCGATAATGATCATATCGCCCCCCGTTTTGTTGTCGATCTCGAAGCAATTTCCTCCGACGACCGATGTTTTGTCCCCCGCTTACAAGTGCCAGGCCCGGCCAAGCGTGTGAGGCATAATAATATTCCAATTCGGGACCGGATCCGCCTTTTGTGGGGTCAGATCCGTCTGAAGCCGGACCTCAGCTGACAAAGCCCTCTGCCCTGACCAGCCCGTCCAGCCAGTCCATGAAGACATTGAGCCGGGGCGAGGCGCGGCGGCGTCTGGGATAGACAAAAGAGAGCGGCATGGGCGGCGGCGGACAATCGGGCAGGATTTCCACCAGTTGTGTGGGGCCGTCCGTATTGTGCCTGTCCAGATGGATGCGCGGGATTTGCACGATGCCGAGCCCGGCCTGCGCGGCGCTCGTATAGGCCTCTGTATTGTCGACCGCAATAACGCTCGCAAGCGTGCAGGTGACGAGCCCGCTTGGGCCAAGCCCTTCCCAGAGGCGGGCCTCGGCGCTGCCTGACGGTCCATAGGCCACGATCAGATGCTGATCGAGATCCTCCGGGCTTGTCGGGGCGCCGCGCTGGTCGAGATAGGCGCGAGAGGCGCAGCTCACCATCGGAATGTCGCCGATCTTGCGGCAGATCAGGTCTGAATCGGTCAGTTCCGCCGCCCGCACCACCAGATCCATGCCTTCCAGAACGGGGTCGATCAGGCGATCGCTGGCGCTCAGCTCAATCTCGAGCGCAGGGTGGGCGGTCTGAAGCCCGGGCAAGTTGGGGATGACCAGCCGGGAGGCGAGCTGGCTGGTCATATTCACCCGCAACCGGCCGCTGACCGGCCCGCCGCCGCCCTGGAACAGGGTTTCCGCCGCTTCGGCGTTCTCCACTACATCGCGGGCAAGCTGCAGGAATTGTTCGCCTTGCGGCGTGGCGCTGACCTGCCGGGTCGTGCGGTGGAGCAATTGCTCGCCCAGTCGGTCCTCCAGGGTGCGCAAGGTGGTCGAGACCGTGGAGCGCGGCAGACCTAGAGCCTCGGCGGCGCGGGTGAAATTCCCGCTCTCGAGGATCTGGATGAAGATCTGGTACTGACGGATCGTGTCCATAATTGTTCGCCATTTTCGACAAGTGACGACAAAATTGCCCGCCTGTTTCTGAAAAGTCGACCGATTTACATAGCGGTCCTCTCAAGCTTTTCAGGAGCAAGACAATGAGCATCGCACTTGTGACCGGCGGCAGCCGGGGGCTGGGCCGGGATATGGCGCTGAAACTGGCGCAATCGGGTCACGACGTTCTTCTGACCTATGTCAGCAATCCGGAAGCCGCAGAGGCCGTGGTCGCCGAGATCGCAGGCCTGGGCCAGCGTGCACACGCCCTTCGACTGGATGTGGCGAAGGCGGAGGACTTTCCGGCCTTCTTCGAGACGGTTCGCGCAGCCCTGCGTTCGGAGTTCGACGCCGAGCGCTTTGACTATCTCGTCAACAATGCCGGGATCGGTCTGCACAGACCCTTCGAGGAAACCAGTGTTGAAGATTTTGATCTGATGATGAACGTGCATCTGAAATCGACCTTCTTCCTGACCCAGGGCGCGCTGGAGCTCCTCAATAATGGCGGCGGGGTGGTCAATGTCTCAAGCGGGCTGGCCCGGTTCAGCTTCCCGGGCGCGGCTGCGTACGCCACGATGAAGGGCGGAGTCGAGGTGCTGACCCGCTACATGGCGCAGACCCTGGGTGCGCGCGGTATTCGCGTGAATGTGCTGGCGCCGGGCGCCATCGCCACCGATTTCAATGGAGGGGTTGTGCGCGATACTCCGCAAATGCAAGACGCCATCGCCGAGCATACGGCGCTGGGCCGGGTGGGGCTGCCCGAGGATATAGGCGGCGTCGTAGCCTTTCTGTGTTCTGACGCGTCACGCTGGGTCACCGGCGTTCGGATCGAAGCGTCAGGCGGCATGTTGCTCTAGGCATGGGCGGGGGTATGGGGCGTCACGCGTCCCATAACCCTACTTTTCATACCCCTATAATCTGTAAGCGCGCCGGGGTCGCATCCCGGTGTGCGCGTCCAGCGTCTAGATAGATCGCCAACAAGAACAGACATTGGACGATCTGATGCGTTTCCTCCCCTATTGGATCGGCGGTTTCATGCTGCTGCCCTTCATGCTGTGGGCCGGGATGTTTCTGGCCTTTCCGGGCGACAAGCCCGGCATCACGGACTCCCCCCTCACCGCCGCACTGGTGGCGGTGTCCCTGCCGCTGGCGCTGTTTCACTACATCGCCGGGCTGGGTTTTGTGGCCAATTCCATGAGCGGGCAGGCCGGCGAAGTCCTGCCTGTCTGGGGACCGGCGCGCTGGGCGCAGCGGGCGATGGCGCCCCTGACCGTGGTGCTTTCGGTGCTGGCGGTGGTGTTCCTCACTCAGGCGGGCGAGGGCTGGCTGACCGCGCTGGCGGTGGGGCTGGGCGGTCTGGTGATGGCGGGCGTCATGGTCGCCGCGCGTCGTCCCACGCGCTCGGCGGTCCTGCATGTGCGCCCCGGCGAGTGGCTGGACAGCCTTGTGATGGCGCTCGGTCGCGGCCTGCTTTACGTGCCGGTGTTGGGCGGCCTGCTGCGTGAAGCCGGGCGCGACCCGCATCGCGGCGTGCCGATGCTGCTGCTGAATCTGGCGCTGCTGATGGGCGTTCTGGTCGCGCTGTTCGGGTTCTCCGTCCTGGTGATCCCGGCATTCCTGGCCCTGCCCTTTGTCTTCTACGTGCTGCTGGTCCTGGCGGCGGGCTAGGCCATGACAAAGCCCCGGCGCCTGAGGCGCCGGGGCTCATGCTCCGTCTGTCGGCGGATCAGTTGTCGTTCGAGGCGTCTTCCTCGCTCTCGGGTTCGCCATGGGTTTCAAACCATTGGCGCAGATAGAGCTGGGTCCGCATCATGTTGGACGGTTTGGACGTCGTGCCGTGATACTCGTCATTCATGGCGATGAGCATGGTGGGCACGCCGCGCCGACGCAGATTGGCGTAGAATTCCTCGGCCTGGGCCAGAGGCGTCCGCAAATCCTTCACGCCGGTCATCAACAGGGTCGGCGTCGTGACCTGATGGGCGTGCATGATCGGGGAGTGGTCCAGCCAGAGCTGGGGGTCTTCCCAATAGTGCGGACGGAAACGCTCGAACGCCCAGGCGGAAATGTCGGCCTGACCGGTGAAGGAGATCCAGTTCGTCACCGGGCAGAGCGAGGCCGCCGCGGCGAACCGGTCGGTCTGGGTCACGATCCAGGCGGTCAGCACGCCGCCGCCCGAACAGCCGGTCACATACATCCGGCTTTCATCCACGAAGCCGCGCTCCAGAACCGCATCCACGCCCGCCATCAGGTCGCCATAGTCGACCGGCCCGGGATAGGCGTTGTCGATGGCGTTGGCGAATTCGGGCGTATAGCCGGTCGAGCCGCGCGGATTGGTGTAGAGCACCACATAGCCGTTCGCGGCCCATTCCTGGAAGCGGTAGTTGAAATCCACACCATACATGGCGTGCGGACCGCCATGGATGTTCAGCACCATGGGATAGGTCTCGTTCGGATCGAAGTCCGGCGGGTAGATGATCCAGCCCTGGATCTGCTCGCCGTCAAAGGACGGGTACCAGATCTCCTCGATGTCGCCGAGCTCGACGCCGTCCAGGATGTCGCCATTGAGATCGGTCAGGAGGCGGATGTCGCCGCGCCGGTCGATCAGGGCCACATTCGGCGTGGACTGCGGCGCGGAGTGCACGGCGGCGGCGACGCCATCCTCGCTGATGGAGGAGACATAGAGCCGGTGCATGCCTTCGGTGATCTGGCGGTCAGAGCCGCCCGTGGTGATGTAGTGCAGGTCCGTCGAGCCATGATAGTTCATGGTGTAGTACAGGCCGCGGCTATCGTCTGACCAGGTGGGGTTGCCCACCCCGTCCGGCAGATCGGCGCGCAGGACGCGCTTGTCCGAGCCATCGAGATCCATCCGCATCAGATGACTGGCGGGATAATTGACCTCGGAGGCGGCGTGACCGCTATAGACCACATAGCGCCCATTGGGCGAGACGCGCGGATTGGCCCAGTTGCCGTCGCCATCGGTCAGGGTGGTGATATCGCCGCTGGCCAGGACCACCCGATGAATATCGGACTGACGCGACGCCGCTTCGTCCTCGGGGTCCAGAATGCCGTCGAAGACAAGGCTGGCGCTGTCCGGCGTCCAGTCAAAGGAGCCCGCGCCGACGCCTGAAAACTTCGAGGTGGCGTCCCAGTCTCCGGCCGTGATCTGGCGAGGCGTGCCGCCTTCGGCGGACACCACGAACAGATGGTCATACCCGCTTTTCAGACCCTGACGATCGATGCGGTAATTCATCCGGTCGGTGACCAGCGGATCGGCCGTCCATTGCGCGCCCTCGGGGCGGGCCGGCAGGGAGATCTGCATCGCCGGTTCTAGCGGGGTCTCCGCCAGGAACGCGATGGACTCCCCGTCCGGCGACCAGCGGAACTGCTTGATCGTCAGCTGTTCATGGGTGATCTGGGATTCCGCGCCTTCCGCATCCATCCAGCGCACGAAGAGCTGGGTGTGCCCGTCCACGCCGCGAATGAAGGCCAGACGACGTCCGTCCGGAGACCATTGCGCGCTTGAGCCGCGCGTGAGGAAGCGGTGGCGTTCCCCGTCGCTGTCCATCGCCCACAATTCGCTGGCGAAGCCGTCATTGACGGCGTCCACGCGGGTGCGCGTGTAGACGATGTCCTCCCCGTCGGGTGCGATTTGCGGACTGCCCGCCTGCTCCCAGTCGAAATAATGCTCGAGCTGAAGCGTGTCGGGTCGTTCCTGAGCGGAAGCGAGCGACACGCCAGCCACAGCCAGCCCGAAGGCGGCGAGTAATGCTTTCATGAGTGTTCCCCTTGCATGCGAGGCGCTTCTTGTGGCGCTGACGCAAGCCTATGGGTCGCAAGGCAGGCAGGCAAGTTGAGGTTAATAACCCCCGGCCAGGATCAGGGCGCCGGGGCGTCTTCATCGGGCGCCGTGTTCAGGTAGAGCGACAGATAGGCTTCGAGCGCCTTCACAAGTTCGGCGAACATTTCGCTCAGGGCCTTGGGGTCGCGCATCTGGGCGCAGCGCGTTTCGATCGACATGAAGATCTCGACCGTGAACCTCGCCACCAGATCGGGATCGCCGCCAGAAAAGCCATCCTGGCCCTGGCGCCAGCGCGCGCTGAGCATGTCGGCCACATGACCGATCATCACCGCCTTGGCGTCCCGCAATTCCTGGCTGGTCTGCATCACCAGGAGGAGTTTCCAGTAGCCCGGATTCTCCATCAGGAAGAGATGCAGGCGGGTGATGATCGTGCCGGTCACCTCGCGCCAGTCATCCCAGCCGGGTTGGGAATTGGCGAGACACTCCTCGATGACCGCAATGATCTCCTCGTTCAGGTCCTCGAACAGATAGGCGAACACCGCCGACACATTCTTGAAGTAGCGATAGACCGAACTCACCGGAACGCCGGCGCGATCCGCAATCAGGTTGGTGGTGATGGCTTCGGCGTCCATCTCCTCCACCAGCTTTTCAGCGGCGTTCAGAATGGCGTCCAGACGCTGGCGAGCCCGGCGTTGTTGCGGCTTGTCGCGCAGGCGTGATTGCCGGGGCAGGGCGTCATTGGCGGGTGTTCCGGGCACAGGGCGATCCTTGGTTCTACAGGCTCTAACTAGTGTGGCTTGATCCAATTTGCAAAATGAGAATAGTATTCTGTTTCTAAAACCGGGATGAGGGAATACCCCACCGGTCTCTGGGGGAGAGGAACACCATGAAACAGGCGCTCTTTATCGGCGTATCCGCAGGCGTGATGGCTCTGGCCGCACCGCTTGCGCCGGCGACGGCTCAGGAAGGCGTGTCCAATACAGGCGTGGACACGATCACGGTCACCGCCCAGCGACGGACGCAAAGCATCCAGGACGTGCCGCTGGCCCTCGAGGTGGTGACGGCGGACAATATCGATGCGATCGCCGCGACCAGCCTCAGCGATCTCGACCAATTCGTGCCGGGGCTTGATGTCAGCGGCGGCAGTCCGACCCAGCCGCGATTTTCCATCCGTGGCGTGTCCACCTCCGATTTCGGCGTGGGCACCGACCCGGCGGTCGGGGTGTATGTGGACGGCATCTACGCCGCCCGTTCGGGCGCGTCCCTGCTGGCGTTCAACGATGTCAGCCGCGTCGAGGTGATCAAGGGCCCGCAAGGCACGCTGTTCGGTCGCAACTCGGCGGCGGGCGCCATTTCGGTGACGTCCAATGACCCCAATGTGGAAGAGGTGGAGGCCGAGCTCGGCCTGCGCCTGGGTGAGAACAATCTGCGCCGGTTCGAGGGTTTGCTGAACATTCCCTTCGCCGAGACGTTCGCCCTGCGACTGAACATGGTGGTGAACCAGCGCGACGGCCTGCTGACGGATGCTGCAACCGGCGAGGATTACGACCGTCAGGATAATTGGGCGGTGCGCGGCGCGATCGGCTGGGAGCCGACGGCGCTCACCGATGTGGTCTTCCGCTACACCCGGGAGAAGCTCGATGAGGACGCGCGTCCGGCCATCGGCATCACGCCTCTGCCCGCCGCGCCGGCGCGGCCCGGCGTGCCGGTGGACCCGTCAACGCTTCTCAATCCGTTCGACACGCCCGTCACCAATGACGTGACGTCCAATCTGGAAGCGCGGGACCTGGATGAGGCGTCCCTGCACATCACCCATGACTTCGGTGCGTTCACCCTGCAGTCGATCTCGGCCTTCCGGTATTTTGAAACCTCGAACCGTCAGGACGAGGACGGCACCAACCGGATCGAGCTCTATTTCGACACCAACAATATCGAGCAGAACCAGAGCTGGTATCAGGAGTTCCGGCTGTCCGGCGCCAATGATCGCTTCGACTGGGTCGCCGGGATCAGCTATTATGACGAGAACGCCACCCAGACGAGCGAGACCGACGCCTTCACGGACTCCATCGAGACCGTGTTGTTCAATCTGGGAGCGGGCACGCCCTTCACCGATCTGCAATATGGTCTGCTGATCCCTTACAATCTGCCCCAGCGTCTTCTTGGTCTGAGCTGGGACGAGTCCATGTACAATCGCGGCGATTTCTCCGCGTTTGCCGCCTTTGCGGACGTGGAGTGGCGCATCACCGACCGGTTCTCGCTGATCGGCGGCGCGCGCTATACTCGTGACGAGAAAACCTTCAGCTGGCTCAACGGCCCGCGCGTCGCGCCGGAACTGGATCAGGCCCTGGCCGAACTGGACGCCCTGGGCGTTCTGGCGCTGGCGGGCGTCAGCCCTGCCGATTTCGGCTTTGACGTGGTGTTCGACCTTTCCAGTGCGGCGGGCCTCGCCTGTGACAATGGCGTCACCGTCGCGGAGGGCGTCGTCTGCGAACGGTCAGACAGCTGGAATGATATCAGCCCGCGTCTGGTGGCGAACTTCCGGGCGATGGACAACCTGCTGCTCTTCGCGTCCTACACACAGGGCTACAAGGCGGGCGGATACAATTCGGTCGAAGTGGGCTCACGTTTCGAGAACGAGGATGTGGACAATTTCGAAGCCGGCCTGAAATGGACCGCGCCGGACAATTCCATGCGGGTCGCCGCCTCGATCTTCCACTATCTGTACAAGGACAAACAGGCCGTGCGCCTGGTCAACAATGTGGGCGGTTCCGGCGTGCCGCAATATGTGGTCGAGACGTCTGACGAGACCGGGACCGGCGTGGACTTCCAGGTGGACTGGGCGCCGCTGGCCGGGTTCGAGGCCTATCTGAACCTGCAGTATATCGATGTGACCTTTGACGAGCGGATCACCCGTTCAGGCGTCGACCTGTCCGGTCAGCCCACAGGCACGCCGGAATGGTCCATCTCGACCGGCGCCAGCCAGACCTGGGCGATGCCGAACGGATCCGAGGTCGAGCTCCTGGGCGCTTACGCCTATACCAGCGAACGCCGGTGCAATACCGAAAGCCGCCAGCAGCTCGGTTGCGCCGTCATTGGCGGCGTGCAGAACGGCGAGGCCACGCAGCGTCTGGACCTCCGGGCGTATTGGCGTGACGCCAATGATCGGCTCCAGCTTGGCGCCTACGTCAATAACGTCTTTGATGAGCAATATATCGACGGCGTGGGCACGCTGACGGCGGACACTTTCGGAACCGTGCACGCCCAGATCACTCCGCCGCGCATGTGGGGTGTGGACCTGCGGGTCCGGTACTGAATTCCGGGGAGGATGAACCAATGAAGACCATCAAGACCGCCCTTGTGGGCGCCAGCCTGCTCACCCTCGCGGCATGCGGGGCTCCGGAAGAGAGCCGTGATGTCTCCGGATTTGACCGGGCGTATCAGAACACCCTGATGAACGCCTTGCTGGATGCCCAGCCGGGCGATGTGATCGAGATTCCCGAGGGGGAGTTCATCATTGAACGCGGCCTGTCCCTCACGGTGGACAATGTCACCATACGCGGCGCGGGCATGCATCACACCGTATTGTCCTTCGCCGAACAGCGCCAGGGGGCGGAAGGCCTTCTGGTGTCGGGCGTGGAGGGTTTCACGCTCGAGAATCTCGCTTTCGAGGATACGGTAGGAGATTCCGTGAAAATCTCGGACTCCACCGATGTGGTGATCCGCAATGTGCGCGTTGAGTGGACCAATGGTCCGTCTACGGATAACGGGGCCTATGGCCTCTATCCGGTCCAGTCCACCAATGTGCTGATCGATGGCGCGGTGGCGATCGGCGCCTCGGACGCCGGCATCTATGTCGGCCAGTCGGAAAACGTCATCGTCCGGAACTCCCGCGCCGAATACAATGTGGCGGGGATCGAGATCGAGAACTGCAACAATGCCGACGTTTACGGCAATACCGCCATCAACAACACCGGCGGCATCCTGATCTTCAACATGCCCAACCTGCCCCGTCCGGGCGCCGGAACCCGGGTCTTCGACAATGATGTGTTCGAGAACAACACCAGTAATTTCGGCCATGCCGGGACGCCGGTCGCCAGCGTGCCGGCCGGTTCGGGCATTCTGATCAACTCCAATGACGATGTGGAGATCTTCAACAACCGGCTGAGCGATAACCGCACCGCCCACGTGATCATCTCTTCCCTGTACACGTCAGGTTATGAGGATCTGGGCGTGACCGAGGGCTTCGATCCCTATCCGGAAGCCATCTACATCCATGACAACATCTATTCCGGCGGCGGCGGCAATCCGGATGGTCTGGAGCTCCAGGCCCTGCGCGTGGCGCTCTTCGGCCCGACCGGGCGTCTGCCGGGCGTGCTCTGGGACGGCTATGTGGATGAAGAGAAGATGATCGACGGCTCCCTGCCGGATGATCTGCGTCTGTGCGTGACCGACGCCCAGGTCGTCAATGCGGACGCGCCCAACGGCTTCTCCAGCCCGCATGTGGCGGACTCGGCGCTGTTTGACTGCACTCTCGAGCCGCGTCCGGCGGTGGAGCTGGACCTGTGATCCGCAGCCTGCTCGCGAGCCTGTGCCTGTTATGCCTCCTGTGCGCCTGCGCACAGGAGGCGCCGCCCGAACCGCCGACGCCGACCTTTGTTCCTGACGGGCGGCCCGAAGCGCTGTCAGACTGGGGCCAGCTTGCCGTCGGCGGCGGAACGCTGGTTCTGGGCGAGGCGGTGACGCCGTATCATCTGGCGACGGCGCTTTTCACCGATTACGCCCAGAAGCTGCGCACGGTCTGGATTCCGGCTGACGCCGGTCCCGCCGGCTATGACCCCGAGGGCGCGTTCGACTTTCCGGTCGGGACGGTGATCACCAAGACCTTTTACTATCCCCGCGCCGGCGGCGGTTTCGAACGCGTCCTGAAGTCGAATGACGGCATGGCGCATTACGCGGATCGACAGATCGATCTGGACGCCGTGCGCCTGATCGAGACACGGGTGCTCGTTCATCGCGAAACTGGCTGGGAAACCCTGCCCTATGTCTGGAATGCCGAGCAGACCGAGGCCTATCTCACCCGCGCAGGAGCCTTTGTGGATCTGACCCTGGTCTCGGACGCCGGGGAGGAGGCGCTGGGCTATATGGTGCCCAATGTGAACCAGTGCGCCGGCTGTCACGAGACCGACACCACTGACGGGATCGGCGCCCGCCCCATTGGCCCGCGCGCGCGACACATGAACACCGATTTTGAGTATTTCGACGGTGTGGCGAACCAGATCGATCACTGGTCCGAACAGGGCCTGTTGCGCGGCGCTCCCCCCGCACAGGCGGCGCCCCGCAACGCATCCTGGCACGGGGAGCCGCCCCTGATCGGCGCAGCGCTTGATGCGGCTGCGCGCGCCTATCTCGACATCAACTGCTCGCATTGCCATTCGCGAACGGGACCGGCGGACACCTCCGGCCTGTATCTGGAAGCGGATGAACCCGTGGGGCCGCATCTGGGCGTGTGCAAGCTGCCGATCGCAGCCGGGCGCGGCACGGGTGACCGTCGCTATGACATCGTTCCCGGGGCGTCAGAGGAATCCATTCTGACCCACAGGCTCGCCAGCGTGCAGTCCGATGTGATGATGCCCGAACTGGGGCGCGCCCTTGATCATGAGGAAGGGGTGGCGCTCATCGCCGCCTGGATTGATGCGATGAGCGGCGGTTGCGGTTAAACCGTCATGGTTTAGCGCTTGGCGGACGGGACAGGTTTGGGCACACTGCGGCCTCTCAGTCCTGTCCCGCTGCCGGAGCCCTCCATGTTCGTTCGCTCGATTTCCGCCTGCGCTCTCGCCAGCATCGCCCTGACCGCCTGCGCGACGTCCCAACCGGTGTGTCGTCCGGCGGATCCGATGGAGCGGGCGGCGTTCGGCGCGGTGGTCGCCCATGACCAGGCGCGCCTGGCGCAACTGATGGCCCAGGGTCCGACGGCTGACGAGGTCCGGGCTCTGGATCCGCGGATCGAGGCGCAGGTCTTCGGCCAGCGCATGGGGGACACGGCCGTGCGCACTGTCCTGATGCAACCGCCCCTGTGCGTGGTGGACGGCGCCGCCAGTAATGGCGCCCGGATCAGCTATGTCTTCCCGCAAGCCCGGTTCGACGCCTTGCAGAATCCTGATCTGGAAGGGCTGGAACGTGGACGGCCCGGCCAGGACCACATCGCCTGCCGCTATGAGGAGACGGCGGAAGGCTGGCGCCTGTCGGATGCATGCCTGAGCACCTTCGCGCCGCCGCCGTCTGCAAGCTGAGCCCACGCGACCTTTCGCCGTCTGGGCGCATTGCGACGAGGGTTTACACTGGCTCATCCAACCTGATGGGAGGACGAGCATATGCCATTTCGCAAAGGTCCGCTCTGGGTCGTCGCCTTCGACGGCGGCCAGGCGAAAATCTTCCTCAAGAGCGGGGCGCTGACCGCCCCCGCGCTGGACCTGCTCAAGACGTTCGAGATCGACAACCCGCCCGATCATGAGCAGAGCCGTGACGCCGAGGGGCGTTTCGCGGACGGGGCGGGGCGCAAGGGCGGGCGCGGACTGCCCGCCGGCGTGGCCGTGGGCGCGTCCAGGGTTGAAGGCCAGGATGCGCACGAGCAGGCCGAGACCCGGTTCATTGCAGAGTTGATCGCTCATCTCAACGCCAGGGCGGACGCGGATGCGTTCGCCGAGCTGGTCGTGCTGGGCGCGCCTCAGGCGCTGGGCGTGGCGCGACCATTGATGAGTTCTGAGCTGAGTTCGCGCGTTCGGGTCGAGGCCGCCAAGGATGTGGTTGGGGCGACGCCCGAGGACATCGCCTTGCATGTCGGCCAGCTGCTGCGGCCGGATTAACGCGACCCGGCCGGCGTGGCTGTCACGTCCCGCCATTCCATCTCGAGGAACGAGCCAGCCCCGGGCGAATTGTCTGTTCGCGTCCCCAGTTCGCGGAAGCCGAGACGCGTGTAGAGCTGGCGCGCCGGGTTCATGGGATGGACCTGCAAGGTCACGGGCATGCGCTGGGCGGCCGCCTGGGCGCACAGGCTGCGGATCAGGATCTCGCCGATCCTCTTGCCGCGATAGGGCGGCAGGATATTGATGTCGAGCAAGCGGATTTCATGGTCGCGGAAGTCGGCGTACAGGCGTCCGATCGGCTGCCCGCACCACTCGATCACTGCGTAATGGGCCAGCGTGAAGGCATTGAAATAGACGTCGTGCTGGGCGCTGTACTGCTGCTGGTAGATCGTCTCGATCAGCGCATCGTCCACCTGACCCTTGAGCGCCTGGAATTCCCAGGCGCGGCCGGCGTCATGGACGGATTTGAGAAACGCCTCGTCCCGGGCGGAGGCTGGCCGCAAATGCAGGTCCAGCGGGTTCACATCGGCGGAATTGGCGGGTCGGGCGTGAGTCTGGATCATGCGTCAGTACCGGTCAGCGGTCAGTCAGGGACAAGCTTTCGCCCCGGGCCGCAAGGCCCGGGGCGAAAGGCGTCTTAGTTGAAAACGATTTCGAATTGCGCGCCCTTGGGGGACGCAATCCGGTGCACCATCAGCTCATGTTCGCCGATCGCGTCATGCTGGACCGGGACCACATCCGCCAGTTTCAGGGCTTCGGGACCTGAGAAGATCAGGCTGAACGGAGCGCGAAAATCAGGATGGGGCGCGTCGCGGGTGTCGATTTCCTTCAGAACCAGGGTGTGATTGTGAGCCAGGGTGAAGTTCTGGCCGACCAGCGGTTTGAAATCGTCAACGGTCAGGTTTTCAATGGGTTTCATGGCTTGGACCTCCTCGCGCCTAGGACCGGCTCGGATAAATGCCGTACATGCAGATCTGATAGTTCAATGCCTGATAGGGCGATTGAACGAAGAGCGACTGGCCGCCGCCGGTGTTGTAGGTGGTGCCGGAGACCGACACGGGCTGGCCTGGAATCGGAATCGGACCCATGCTGCCCGGCGGGGTGGAAAGCGTTGTTGAATAGGGCCGCACCGAGCCGCTCGTGACGCCAAGATATGCGCCATCCGGATCCGAACCGATCGCTGCGTCAGAGGAAACCGGCAATTCCGTCGTGGTGGGCTGGGTTGAACCGACCACGCTGAAGGTGTGGCTGTGCGGCGGCAGGTTCACATTGGTGATGGTGGAGTATTCAACCCCGCCCATCTGCCCAAGGCTCATGGGATTGAGGCCCGGGCCATTGCCCCAGCCAGCCGGAGACCGGCCCCGCAGATCCGGCAGTCCGAACGTGCTGGTCGCGTTGCCGCCGAAATTGTCGCCCAGCAGCGAGAACAGCGCACTGTACTGCCCCACCGAGAGCAAACCGCCCCAGCAGGCGCCCCAGTTGCGAATGACGAAATTGCACCCGAATGGGGTGATCATGGACATGAATGCTTCCATCTGTCCCTCCCTGTTATCAATGATGGGGAGAGTGACAGACAGATTTTCGCCCGCAACAAGAATTTCCCCCTTTTGGGGAAATTCTTGTCAGATAATATCGTGTTGCGGGTGCGAAGCTCAGGCGGCGCTGTCGAGATCGGTGCGGAACTTTCCAAGCTCCTGGGAGAGGTGTCGCGCCGCGGTCCGCAATCCTTCCGCCGCTTCATCGAACTGACCGGCAGCCTGGGTGGCGCGTTCCGCCGCGCCCGTCACGGCCGTCACCTCATTGCTGACGCGACTGGTGGACTGGGCGGCGTCGGCCGCCAGACGGGCGATCTCGTCGGTCGCGCTGGATTGCTGGCTGAAGGCGTCACGCGCGCTGGAGGACGCATTGCGGATCTCGCCAATGGTGGAGCCGATCTGGGTCAGCGCCGAGCTGGCTGCATCGGCGGCCTCACGCATGGCGTTGATCTTCTTGTGAATGTCCTCGGTGGCCTTGCCGGTCTGGTTGGCGAGCTCCTTGACCTCGCTGGCGACGACGGCGAAGCCCTTGCCGGCTTCGCCAGCGCGGGCGGCCTCGATGGTGGCGTTCAGCGCCAGAAGGTTGGTCTGCTCGGCGATATCACTCACCAGCTTGGCGATGTCCTCGATCTCGCGGGCCGCTTCATGAAGCTCCTTCATGGAGCCGTCTGCCCGGCCGGCTTCTGATTCCGCGCGAACGGAAATCTCGTCGGCGGTCGTCAGGGTGCGAGTCACCTCGGCAATGGAGGCGGCGAGCTCCTGCGCGGCAGAGGCCACAGCCTCCACATGGCCGCTGGTCTGATAGGCCTGATCAGAAGCCGATCCTGCACTGGCCGCGGTGGCGTTGGAATCCGTGCGCAGCTGGTCAGCCAGCGCGCCCAGCTCCGAGGAGGCGTTCTGCAAGCGATCCAGAACGCTCGCGACGGTCTGTTCAAAGGCGTTGGCGATGCCGGAGATGGTCTGGCGCGACTGCTCGATCTCGGCCTGACGTTCCTTGTCGGCGTCAAACAGCTGGCGCGCCTGGATGTTGGCGGCTTCGGCTTCCGTGACCGCCTGATCGGCGTCAGTCAGCGCCTTGGAGACCGCCTGGGCCAGCCACAGCAGAACGGCCGTCTCCGCGATGACGACAACGGCGTGGAACAACACGCGCAGTATGTCTCCTCCGCCCGGGAAGACTGCGGAGGGCAGGATGAAGTTCAGACCCAGATGGTGAACCGCGGTGACCCCTGCGGCCGCCACCAGCGCCCGCCAGTCGCACATGAGCGTGACCATCGCCAGCGCGGCGAAGAAGGTCATGTGCATGTCGATCTGCCAGGCCTGGCCGCCCATCATGTAGGTGAGCATGGCGGGAAACCCGACCATGCCGGCGCCGACGACCATGCGGCTGGAGGCCTGGCGCGGCGCAGTCTTCCACACAAAGGCGGACATCCCTGCGATCAGGCCCAGCATGACAGCGCCAAATATGGCCTTCCCGGGGTCCAGGAAGACGGCCTTCAACAGATAGAGCGGGATGGCGGCGAACTGGATGCCGACCAGGACCATCATGGCTTTGGTCTGCAGTTGCTCGAGACGGGTCATGTCAGAGAATTCCCCCATTCTGGGATCCAAGTTCCGAGCAGCCGCCCAGAATGACCGGATCCGCAATGATCCAGGCCCCCGCAGCACGCAGTTCGGCGGGGCCTGACGCTGGCGTCATGTTCACGATGACCGCTCCGGGGACTGCGCCGAAGCGGACGAGTTCCGCGCCTGCGTCGGATATCCGGCGTAACTGGTCAGCGCGACTGAGTGACGGATTGAGTAAGACCGCCGCCTGGCCCTGTTCAGGCGCGGAGGCGATGGCGCCCGTAAAGGGCGCGCTGGTGATGAGCGCGACCATCAGGCCGAGACAGATCTGGGGCGGTGACAGGCGCATTCCACTCATTCCCATGAATAATAACATTCAGGAATGACTGAAGAAGATTAACCCAGTATTGAGCTATTTGCGTCTCAACCCCAGGGCCCGCCATAGTTCCCGCCAGAAGATGCGTCTTTGCCGCCAGCCTCGCTCCAGGGGCCCAGATCGCCCCAGGGACCGGAGGCGGAGCCCGGCGCAGCGCCGCCCATCCGACGCAGGCGCGCAATGCGATTCGCGGTCGCCGGATGAGTGGAGAACAGATTGTCAGCGCCCTGCCCATTCAAGGGGTTGATGATAAACATGTGCGCTGTGGCCGGATTGCGCTCGGCCGCAACATTCATCGTGCGCCGCGCGCCGCGTTCGATCTTCTCGAGCGCCGAGGCCAGCCAGAGCGGATCACCGCAAATCTCGGCGCCGCCCTTGTCTGCGTCATATTCACGCGCCCGCGAAATCGCCATCTGGACCAGACCGGCCGCCATGGGCGCCAGGATTGCGAGCGCCAGCGCGCCCAGAAAACCGCCGCGATCACGACCGCGGCCAAAGAACAGCGCGAAGTTCGCCAGAAATCCGATGGCGCCCGCCAGGGTCGCCGTCACCGTCATGGTCAGCGTGTCGCGGTGGCGGATATGCGCCAGCTCATGGGCCATCACGCCCATCACTTCCTGCCGGTTCAGCGTTGCCAGAAGCCCGGTCGTCGCCGCCACGGCCGCGTTGTTGGGGTCGCGGCCTGTGGCGAAGGCGTTGGGCTGGTCGCTCTCGATCACATAGACCCGCGGATAGGGCATGCCCGCGCGTTCGGCCATGCCGACCGTGTCGGACGCGAACTGGCGAAGCGCCGGATTGCGCTCCTCGGGCGTGATCTCGCGCGCGCCATGCATGCGCAGCACCATCTTGTCCGCATTCCAGTAGGCGAACAGGTTCATGCCGCCTGCGATCACCAGTGCGATCAGCGCGCCGCCGCTCCCGCCGATCAGATAGCCCACGGCCATGAACAGGCCGGTCAGAGCGGCGAGCAGAATGAAAGTGCGAAGCGTGTTTGCGGTCATTGATGCGGTCACCTGTCTTGGCGGAGCGCGCTCCGCGACTTAGGTAAATGGGCGCGAGACAAAAGGACCGCAAGTGATGAGCGATGCACAAACGCCTGAACCGGACGAGCCCCGCAAACCCCTGAGCGAGGCGGCGAAACGCGCCCTGGCCGAAGCCGAAGAGCGCCGCCGGCAGGCGGAGGCCGACGCTGAACGGGAAAAGGAGCTGGGCGGCCCCAAAGGCCCTGAACCCACCCGCTTTGGCGATTGGGAGAAGAAGGGCATCACCTACGATTTCTAGCCGCGCCTGTCCTGACTTCAGTCTCTTCGGGACTGTGCTATATTGAAACGATGATAACCCTGCTCGCCTTCACCCTGATCACGGTCGAGCCCGCCCAATTGCTGGGCGGCCCGGAGGATGTGCGCGAACAACAGCCTCAGGGCGTCATCGTCTATGAAGAGCAGGCTTATCGCGCCGAAGGGTCTGATGAGCGGTATCGTCATGAGCGGTCCCGCTTTGGCGGATACGCCGACGCCGTGACCGCTGCGCCCCGCAGACCCGTGCAGGCCGGCGACCCCGTACAGCTGGATGAGGCCTTCTTTCAGGGCCCGCTCACAGGCGGCGTCGGCGGCGAAGCGCCGCGCCTGATCGTGGTCCGTCATTCCGGACATCAATATTACCGCTGGCGGTAGGATGTGAGCGCAGGCGACGGCCTGATGCGCCAATGTCGCTTTTCCGAATCTGATAATTTTCCTATAATCGCGGCATGATCGGAATTATCGCCAGTATCGCGAGCGCTTTCGTCTCAACACACCTACAGGCTGCAGACCGGATCGCCGGGCCTGTCGCTGCGGATGTGGTCGAGGTGATCGACGGCGACACGATCGCCGTGCGCGCACATATCTGGCCGGGGCATATCGTGGAGACGCGAGTACGGCTCGACCGCGTGGACACACCCGAAACCCGGCGCCCCGATTGTGAGGCCGAGCGCGAGGCGGGCCATCGCGCGACCGCGTTCACCCGTGACTGGCTGGCTCAGCATCCGTCTGTGACCCTGCATCAGGTGCGGCTGGGCAGTTTTGCGGGTCGGGTGATCGCGGACATGCAGGATGAGCAAAGCCATCAAAGCCTGTCGGACGCGCTGCTGGAGGCCGGACTCGCCACACGCTATGGCGAGGACGGACTCTGGTGCCAGAACTCGTCTGTCAGTGGGCCGACGCCGTCGCGTCCACGCTAGGCGCAGGGGCCCGGTTCCAGGCGCGCTCGTGCAGGGTGTAGGCGACCGTCTGCACGGCCGGTTCGATGAGGCCGATCGCCAGCGCCGCCGTCCAGCTGCCCGTCAGAACGAAGGCGACGCTGATCGCGACCACCAGGTGCATAAGCCCATAGGTGACAGGCTTGAGCGCACGCAGCGGCATGAAGACCGGAAAATCTAACAGCAGGCCCTTGCGGGGGATGGCGTTCAGGATGACGGACATCGGGGCTTCCTCATGCGAACCATTCGCAAAAGAAAGATAGGAAACCTACGTCCATTTGTCACATGAATGCTTCTGATCGTTTCTATCGAGAACGCCTATGGATTAGCCGGGCGTGGATTGCACCGATCCGCCTTCGCTGAGCGCCAGCACTTCGCCTGCCAGATAAAGCGAGCCGCAGATCACCACGCGCGCGCCGGGATAATCGCTGATGGCGTCGCGGACGGCTTCGATCACGTCCGAGGCGGTCTGGGCGGGCAGGCCCGCCATGCGGGCGGCTTCGGCCACTTCGCCCGGCGTCTGCGCGCCCTCGCGTCCACCCTGAAAATCAATGGCGATGACGCGGGCGGCGAGGCCTTCGAAATACGCAAGGAAGCCCTGCGCATCCTTGTTGTTGGAGAAGGCGCAGACCAGCACCAGCGGACGCTCGCGCCCCGCTTCCATCTCCCCAAGGCTGGCGGCGAGGGATTCCGCGGCGGAGAGGTTGTGCCCACCATCAAGCCAGAGCGCGCCTTCGCCCTCTGACACGATCTCGGCCAGCGGACCGTCGGTGAGCCGTTGCAGGCGCGCGGGCCAGCGGGCGGTTTCCAGCCCGGCGCTGACCGCTTGCTGGCTGTAGCCGCAGGCGCGCGCCGCAGCGGCGGCGACCCCGGCATTGATGATCTGGTGTGAGCCGGCGAGGCTGGGCGGGTTGAGATCCCACAACTCGTCCTCGGCTTCAAACACCAGCCGTCCATGTTCGGTATAGGCGCGGAAATCCTGCCCCCAGATCGAGACGGGCGCGGCCATCGCCTCGGCGGCGGCGCGGATCATGTGTTCGGCTTCCAGGGTTTGCGGGCCAACGATGACCGGAACATGACGCTTGATGATCCCGGCCTTCTCGGCCGCGATCAACTCGATGCTGTCGCCCAGAAACGCCTGATGATCGAGGCTGACCGGGGTGATCACCGTGCATTGGGGTTTGGGCAGCACATTGGTGGCGTCCACGCGCCCGCCCAGACCGACCTCCAGGATCAGCCGGTCCGCCGGGACTTCGGAGAAGAGGAGAAAGGCCGCCGCCGTGGTGATCTCGAAGAACGTGATCTCATGATCGCCATTCGCCGCCTCGCACCGTGCAAAGGCGTCTTCCAGCCGGGCGTCATCAACGATCTCACCGGCCAGCACGATGCGCTCGTTAAAACGCACCAGATGCGGGGAGGTGTAGACATGGCAACGTTCGCCCGCTGCTTCCGAAATCGCCTTGAGAAAGGCGCAGGTCGAGCCCTTGCCATTGGTTCCAGCCACATGAATGACGGGTGGCAAGCGGTCTTGCGGGCGGCCGAGCGCTTCAAGCAAGCGCTCGATCCGGCCCAGCGACAGGTCGATCTTCTTGGGGTGCAGGCGCGAGAGGCGTTGCAGCGCCGCCTCGATGGTTTCAGCGGTCGCCACGATGCCGTCTCCGCTCTCTAGGTGCGCGCCGGAGTGTTGTCCGCAGCGGCCGGGCGCTTGAGCATGGTCCGCATCAGATTGCCCAGCACCTTGCGAAGCTCGTGGCGGTGCACGACCTTGTCCACCATGCCCTTGTCCAGAAGGTATTCCGAGCGCTGGAAGCCTTCGGGCAGCTTTTCGCGAATGGTCTGCTCGATCACGCGCGGACCGGCGAAACCGATCAGCGCGCCGGGCTCGGCCAGATGCACATCGCCCAGCATGGCGTAGGATGCGGTGACGCCGCCCGTGGTCGGGTCGGTCAGCACGACGATATAGGGCAGCTTGGCGTCTTTGAGCATTTCAACGCCCAGCGTGGTGCGCGGCATTTGCATCAGCGACAGGGCGCCTTCCTGCATGCGCGCGCCGCCGGCGGCGGTAAAGACGATCAGCGGCGTGCGACGCTCCACAGCGGTTTCACAGGCCTTGAGGAAGCCCTCGCCTGCGCCCATGCCCAGCGAACCGCCCATGAAGGAGAAGTCCTGCACGAGAACGGTCGTCTCGATATTCTTGATCGAACCCACGCCGATCGCCATCGCGTCCTCGCGCCCGGTCTTCTTGCGGGCAGCGGCGATGCGGCTGGTATAGGGCTTGTCGTCGCGGAATTTCAGCGGGTCCTTGGCGACCTCGGGCAGGGCCACTTCGGTATAATCGCCATCAAACGTGTACTTGAAGCGCAGGGCCGGACCGATGCGCATATGGTGGCCGGCTGGCGTGACATGCTGGGACGCTTCAAGGTCCTTGTTGAAGACCATCTCGCCCGAAATCGGACACTTCACCCAGAGATTTTCCGGGGTGTCGCGTTTTTCGAACATTTTCTGGACGCCCGGCGGGGTCAGTCTTTGAAGCCAGCTCATATCGCGTCACACCTCTTCAAACGTTTCTTCTGCGCCCGGTGGGGCCGCCTCCGCTAGCGCGCGGAATGGGCGGCGTCCGCCAGCGTGCCGGCGAGATGCAAGGCCTGGTCCACACCCTTTGTCGCCAGCTCTTCCACAATCGCAGAGCCCACGACGACGGCGTCAGCCACCTTGCCGATCTCTGCAGCGCGCTCCGGCGTCTTGACGCCAAAGCCCACCGCCACCGGCAGACCGGAAGCCGCACGCACGCGTGCAACCGCCGCTTCGATATCCCCGGTCGCGCCTGATCCAGCGCCGGTCACGCCCGTTGTGGATACGTAATAAACAAAACCGGACGTGTGCGCGACCACTTGCGGCAGACGCTTGTCGTCAGTGGTTGGCGCGGCGAGGCGCACGAAGGACAGACCGTTGGCGTCCAGCGCGGAGCGGAACTCGGTGTCTTCCTCGGGCGGAATGTCCACGCAGATCACCCCGTCCGCGCCCGCCGCCGCCGCGTCGGCGGCAAACGTTTCAAAGCCATAGGCGAAGAACGGGTTGGCATAGCCCATCAGTACGACGGGGGTGTCCTTGTGGGTCTCGCGGAAGCGTTTGACGAGCGCCAGCACACCGCGAAGCGTCATGCCGCCGTCGAGCGCGCGGATCGCGGCGCGCTGGATGGTCGGGCCGTCCGCCATGGGATCGGTGAAGGGCACGCCAAGTTCCAGCACGTCCGCGCCCTTGTCGGCGAGGCCCTGCATCATCTTGAGCGTGGTGTCCGCATCGGGATCACCCGCCATGACATAGGCGACAAAGCCAGCGCGGTTGGCGGATTTCAAGGCGGCGAAGGTGGGGGCGAGGCGGGTCATGAGCAGGCGTCCAGGTTTTCACGGCGCGTCATAATGATGAGCACATCCGTGTTTTCACTCATAGTATCAAGAGGCTCTTCGTCCGCATAATTCGTCATCGATCCTATCACTAGGTCTCTTACGCACGAGTCGTCGCGGATGGGTTCTGCGAAGGACATGTATCCGATAGCACTGAAGTGAGTGTGACCAACAACAGTGAAATGTTGCTCCAAGGTCTCTCCTATTTGAGGCAAGTTTGAAGTCGGATACTCCAGACACACCAGAGCATATTCTCGAAGGTCATCCAAAATGCGCGCTTGAGTGTACCCTTCAGACTCCAACCTAACTTCGCATTCGTGCTGAACTACAGCCCCTTCAATCTCGTTGAGCTTAAAGATATCGACGAGTTGAGAGTTCGATGTCAGTTGGAGAGCGACAAGGGTAACGAGCGTCAGGAAGTTCACAGCTCCACACCAAGCGCTTCGGCGACGGAGAATACGTCCTTGTCGCCGCGGCCGCACATATTCATCAGGATAACGCCGTCCTTGCCCAGCTCTTTCGCCAGGTCGCGCACGCGGGCGAGGGCGTGGGCGGGTTCAAGGGCGGGGATGATGCCCTCTTTCTGCGAGCAGAGCTGGAACATCTCCAGCGCTTCAGCGTCGGTGGCCGAGCGGTATTCCGCGCGTCCCACATCATGCAGGAAGGCGTGTTCGGGGCCGATGCCGGGGTAATCCAGACCGGCGGAGATGGAATGGCCTTCGGTGATCTGGCCGTCCTCGTCCTGCAAGAGATAGGTCTTGTTGCCGTGAAGAATGCCCGGCCGACCGCCATTGAGGCTGGCGGCATGGTCGGGCGTGTCCAGGCCCTTGCCCGCCGCTTCCACGCCGATCAGGCGCACGCCTTCGTCTTCCAGGAAGGGATGGAACAGGCCCATGGCGTTCGAGCCGCCGCCAATGCAAGCGACCGCCGCGTCGGGCAGGCGCCCGATCCGCTCAAGCATCTGTTCACGCGCCTCGCGCCCGATGACGGACTGGAAATCGCGCACCATGGCCGGATAGGGGTGCGGGCCCGCCACCGTGCCGATCACGTAGAAGGTCTCGTCAGGATAAGTCACCCAGTCGCGCAGCGCCTCGTTCATGGCGTCTTTCAGCGTGCCGCGACCGGAGGTGACGGCATGGATCTTCGCGCCCAGAAGGTTCATGCGGAAGACGTTGGGCTTCTGGCGCTTCACATCGGTCGCGCCCATGAACACTTCGCAGGGCAGACCAAAGCGCGCCGCCACGGTGGCCGTCGCCACGCCATGCTGGCCGGCGCCGGTTTCGGCGATGATGCGGGTCTTGCCCATGCGCTTGGCCAGGAGAACCTGACCGAGGCAGTTATTGATCTTGTGCGCGCCGGTATGGTTGAGCTCGTCGCGCTTGAACCAGATCTTCGCCCCGCCAAATTCCTCGGTCAGGCGCTCGGCGAAATAGAGCGGGCTCGGACGACCCACGAAATCACGGCTGAATTCCTCGAACTCGGCGATGAAATCGGGATCGTTCTTGTAGTGCTCATACGCCTCTTCCAGCGCCAGAATGTTCGGCATCAGCGTCTCGGCCACATAGCGGCCGCCGAACTGTCCGAAACGCCCTTCAGCATCAGGCTGTTGGGAAAATGCGTTGGGTTGGGTCATGACGAAGTCTTTCACGACGACAGGGCGGTGGGGTCCACCATCCTGAAAGGGTCAGAAGGTCGGCCTCAGAGAAGCCGGTAAAGGGCGGCGGCGCAAGCCTTCAGGCTGCTTTGACGGCAGTGATGAAGGCCTTGATTTTGTCTACACATTTCACGCCCGGCGCGCTTTCAACGCCCGACACGACATCGACGCCCGGCGCCCCCGATTGCGCGATGGCGTCCGCCACGCTGTCGATGGTCAAGCCGCCAGCGAGCAGCCAGGGCTGGCCGGGATCAAAGTCTCTCAGAAGGCTGTAATCCCATGCCTGACCCAAACCGCCGGGTCGGTCGGCATGCTTGGGCGGTTTGGCGTCAAACACGAAGCCGTCCACATGGTTCTGATAGGCGCGCGCCTTTTCAAGGTCTTGTGCGGTCGAGATTCCCAAAGCCTTCCATACGCCCAGCTCGGCATAATGGCGGGCGTCGAGGCACCGCATCGGGCTCTCCCCGCCATGCAGCTGGATGTAGTCGGGCCGCATGGCGCGCAGCACTTCGCCCATCAGGGCTTCATCGGGATCGACCAGCACCGCCACCGATTTCGCAGCGCCCTTGCGAGCCGCGAGTTCGCGCATCTGCGCAAGTGAGACATGACGCGGGCTTTTGGGAAAATGGATGAAGCCCAGATAGTCCGCGCCTGCCGCCACGGCGGCGTCGACCGCCGCGATGGAATTGAGGCCGCAAATCTTGATCTGGGTATGGGATGACGCGCTCATGGAGCGGACTTAGCGCTGAAGCGCGGCGTCGCCAAGTCACAGCTGCAAAAGGCAGCCTATGCGAAGATGGCGCTGGTCTGGCGGATCGCTTGCGCCCGTGTGGTGGCGGTATAGGCGCCATTGGCCTGATTGAGCGCGGCGGGAGCAGGCTCGGCGCCGCTGAAGCCGAAGGCGGTCTGGCTCTGATCGGTGTTGGCCTCTGACGCAGGGGCCACCTCATCGCGAGGCAGCACCGAGCCCGATTGCGCCGGGTCGACGGGCTTTTCGCCGTCAAGCGCGGCCTGTCGTTCTTCGCGGTCCTGCGCGGCGAGTTCCGCGCGCGCCTGTTGAGCGGCGGCGTCGGCGGCGGCGGCGACCTTGCGGTCCTGACCTGAGGGCTCGGCCGGGGCGAGAGCGGCGGCCTTGACCACGCGCATCTTCTCGATGGTCGCCTCGGGATCGCCGGCAATGGGGCTTGAATCGATCTGGACCTCGCCGCCCACCGCGTATTGCTGACCGTCTGGTCCTTTTTGATATTCGTAAGAGGGGGCGCTGGCGTATTGGCCGCCCGCGGCCTGGTGCGCCTGTTCATGCTGGCGCACTTCCCGATCGCGCTTCTTCAGCTCTGCGACCTGCTTCTGCTCGCCTTCGGAGAGCGTCTCGCCAGACGCGGACCGGGCGGCGCCGGGCTTGTCTGACGGCTCGGCGGTGCGCGTAGCGTCCTGAGCGCCGACCTGACGGGCCTGGGCGGAGAGGGTGACGGGATCAGAGATGACGCGGCGGGACGTATCCGCCAGTGCAGCGTCGGATGCAGGTTGAGTCCGCCCGTTCGCCTGGGCGCGCAGCTCAGGCGATAGGGGCGTCGCGCCATACCCGCCCTGATAGGCAAGGTCAGCGCCGCCGGCTGTCAGCGGCGAAAGCGCCATGCATCAACTCACAGGTGCAACCTGCCGATGAGCGTGGCCGATAAATCTTAAGGTTTGGGTAACGGGGGTTAAGGCCTAGGCCTTGCCGTCGACCCGTTCACGCAATTCCTTGCCGGTCTTGAAAAAAGGCACGTGCTTTTCCTTGACCGAAACGGGCTCGCCAGTGCGCGGATTACGACCCTGGCGCGGCGGGCGGTTGCGGACGGAAAACGCGCCGAAACCGCGCAGTTCAACGCGGTCGCCACGCTCGAGCGCCTGAGTGATTTCTTCCAGCACCGTATTCACCACCCGCTCCAGATCCTTCTGGTACAGATGGGGATTTTCTTCTGCGAGCTTCTCGATGAGTTCGGATTTGATCATGGTGCGGTCCCCTTGAAGGCCGTCAGTGTAGGAACACCTGAACAGACCCGTCAATCGGTTAGCCGGGTTGCAACCCAAAAAAGAACCCCCGATGCCGGGCATCGGGGGTTCACGCTCCCTCAGACGGGGAGAAAGTTGAAGATCAGACGATTAGTCCTCGTCTTGACCTTTCAGAGCGGCGCCCAGGATATCACCCAGGGACGCGCCGGAGTCCGAAGACCCGTACTGTTCGACGGCTTCTTTCTCTTCCGCCATTTCCAGCGCCTTGATGGACACCGAAACGCGGCGAGACGCCTTGTCGATATTGGTGACGCGCGCGTCGACCTTGTCGCCGACAGCAAAACGCTCGGGGCGCTGCTCGGCGCGGTCACGCGAGATGTCGGACTTGCGGATGAAGGCCTTGACCAGGTTGTCCGGGCCGAGGGTCACTTCGATGCCGCCGGTGGTGATTTCGGTGACGGTGCAGGTCACGGTCTCGCCGCGCTTGAAGCCGCCTTCGTCCATCGGATCGCCGCCCAGTTGCTTGACGCCCAGGGAGACGCGTTCTTTCTCGACATCGACGTCCAGAACCTTGGCGCGCACGGTGTCGCCTTTCTTGTAGTCCTGGATGGCGTCTTCGCCCGAACGATCCCAGTCGAGATCGGACAGGTGAACCATGCCGTCGATTTCTTCGTCGACGCCGATGAACAGACCGAATTCGGTGATGTTCTTGACTTCGCCTTCGACTTCAGAGCCGACCGGGTGCGCTTCCGCGAAGACTTCCCACGGATTGCGCTGGGTCTGCTTGATGCCAAGCGAAACGCGACGCTTGTCCGGATCCACGTCGAGCACCATCACGTCCACTTCCTGGGAGGTGGAGACGATCTTGCCCGGATGGACGTTCTTCTTGGTCCAGCTCATCTCGGAGACGTGCACCAGGCCTTCGACGCCCGGCTCCAGCTCCACGAACGCGCCGTATTCGGCGATGTTCGTGACGCGGCCCTTGAAGACAGCGCCGTTCGGGTATTTCAGCGCCACGCCGTCCCACGGATCGGACTGCAGCTGCTTCATGCCGAGCGAGATGCGCTGGGTGTCCTTGTTGATCTTGATGATCTGCACCTGAACGGTCTGGCCAACCTCGACCACTTCGCTCGGGTGACCCACGCGCGACCAGCTCATGTCGGTGACGTGCAGCAGGCCGTCAATGCCGCCCAGATCCACGAACGCACCGTAATCGGTGATGTTCTTGACGACGCCTTCACGCACTTCGCCTTCGGCCAGCTGACCGACGAGCTCAGCGCGCTGCTCGGCGCGGGATTCTTCCAGGACAGCGCGGCGGGAGACCACGATGTTGCCGCGCGGACGGTCCATTTTCAGGATCGCGAACGGCTGTTCCTTGTTCATGAGCGGAGCCACGTCGCGCACCGGACGGATGTCCACCTGAGAGCCCGGCAGGAACGCGGATGCGCCGCCCAGATCCACGGTGAAGCCGCCTTTGACGCGGCCGACGATGGCGCCGTTGACCGGCTCTTTGGATTCGAACGTCTTCTCCAGACGGTCCCAGGCTTCTTCGCGGCGGGCTTTGTCGCGCGACAGAACCGCTTCACCCATCGCGTTCTCGATACGCTCAAGGTAGATGTCGACCTGATCGCCCAGTTTCGGGGCTTCAGAGCCGGGGCCGGTGAATTCACGCAGGGCCACGCGGCCTTCGGTTTTCAGACCGACGTCGATGACAACGGTGTCGTGCAGGACGGCAGTGACGGTGCCGCGCACCACCGTGCCTTCCATGAGGTCGCGGCCCGCAAGGGACGCTTCCAGCATTGAGGCGAAATCATCGCGGCTCGGGGCCGAGGTGTTGGTTTCAGACATGTTAGAGGATGGCTCCAGGGGTTGTCGTCGTTTCCGGCCGGCCGGTTGTGTCCGGCGGTCTTGCCGCGCGCGGCGGCTGGAAGTCTCCAAATCAGCCGCGAACGGCCGGAATACGCGTTCCAAATGAGCAGAGCGAAGCGGCAGGGCGGCGCGATCGAGCCGTAAGTCAGAACCGACGAACAAGATGAAGGCGCGCCAGGCCGCGGGACATCGCCCGCCCGGCGAATGACTGGCCTCTTCCTGTCCTCAGACGCAACAGGCCAATCGCGCGCGGACTTACCGCAAATTTACTAGGAGAGCAAGGCTTTCAGGGCTGGCTAACTGACTCCAGCCCCTAGGCGATTTCCGCGCCGAGCGCCGCCATGTGGCCAAAGAAGTCCGGATAGCTGGTGGCGATCATGCCGACATCATCCACGCTCACCGGCGCCTGCGCCCCGAGGCCCATGATCAGCGCGCTCATGGCAAGGCGATGATCATGATGGGTTTTCACCATTCCGCCGCCCGGAACGCCGTCCTGACCGCAACCGTGAACGGTCAGGGAATCCTCGCCCAGCTCGATCTCGACTCCGTTGGCTTGCAGGAGCGCGGCGCTGGCAGCCAGCCGATCACTTTCCTTGGCGCGCAATTCCGCCAGCCCCTTCATCACGGTCACCCCGTCGGCGAAGGCGGCGATGACCGAGAGGATCGGGTATTCATCGATCATGGAGGGCGCGATGGAGGCGGGAACCTCGACGCCGTGAAGGGCGCCCGAGCGGACGGTGATGTCCACCAGCTGCTCGCCGCAACGCTCGCCGGCGGGAGTCATCTCAAGGTCCGCGCCCATCATCTTCAGGACCTCGTAGAGTCCGAACCGGGCGCTGTTGGTCATCACGCCGGTGACCGTGATCTCGCTGTCGCGGGTCACCAGCGCCGCAGCCGCCGGGAAGGCCGCCGAGGACGGATCGCCGGGAATGGAGACATTCGCCGGGCTGAGCGTCCGTCCGCCGCGCACCCGGGCGATCAGGCCTGCGCCCTGGCGCTCGACGCTCAGATCGGCGCCATAGACCGGCGCCATGACCTCGGTGTGATCGCGGGTCGCGTGGGGTTCGCGCACGATGGTTTCGCCGTTCGCGCCGAGACCCGCCAGCAGGATCGCGCTTTTCACCTGGGCGGAGGCGACGGGCGGGGTGTAATCGATCGCGTTGAGGCTCGACGAACCGCGCAGCGTCACGGGCAGGCGCCCGCCATCGCTCGACTGGCTTTTCACCCCCATTCGCGACAGCGGATCGAGAACGCGCGCCATGGGGCGCGAGGACAGGCTCTCATCCCCTACAAACTCCGCGGTGAGGTCAAAGCGGCTCGCTGCACCCATCAAAAGGCGCACCCCGGTGCCGGAGTTGCCCAGATCAAGCGGTTCGGACGGGCTGGTCCACTGGCCGCGACCCGTCACGCTCCAGCGGCCAGCGCCTTCGCGCTCCACCTGCGCGCCAAGCGCAGCGACGGCTCGAGCCGTCGCCAGCACGTCTTCACTTTCCAGCAATCCCTCGATGCGGCTCTCGCCATCGGCAAGCGCAGAAAAAATGACGGCGCGATGGGAGCAGGATTTGTCAGCGGCCGCCTGCAGTCGTCCTTTCAGGGCATTGACAGGGCGGGCGGTTTTAGGCCCGCTTACGGCCTTGGACGGGGTGGGCGTGGCGTTGGACATGCAGGCTCCGCGGGCAGGCAGATGACAGAAGGCTTCAATCGGGTTTTGACAGCCGCGCCAGAACATGGCAACTGGCGCGCCGATTTGATCGCCCTTCGCTGTGAAAGGATATGGACTCGTGGCGAAAGCTGAACTTGGGACCAAGCGCGTTTGCCCGGAAACCGGCAAGAAGTTCTATGACCTGAACAAGGACCCGATCGTGTCCCCGTTCACCGGCATGGAATATCCTCTGTCGTATTTCGAGGAAGTCTCTGTCTCCACGAAGGCTCCCAAGCCTGAGAAGGAAGCAGAAGAGGATACGGACGCTGAAGCCGAAGACGAGTCCGATGAGGACGAAACCGAAGACGACGACGCCCCCGAGCTTGACGAGGAGCCGATCGATCTGGGCGGTGATGACGATGAGGACGAAGCGCCGGTCGCCAAGCGCGCAACCCCGGCGGATGATGATCTCGACGGCTTCTCCGACGATGAATCCGATCTCGATGATGATGACGATGACAGCGTCCTTCTGGACGATGACGACGATGATCTGGACGATGATATCGCTCTGGACGACGATGAGGACGACGTCTGATCGCGCGCACTGTCATTGAGGGGATCGAGTGCTGAAAAACAGGCTTGATTGCTCTCAAACGCGCGGCTAGGTTCCGCGCTCTCGAAACGGCGGGCCCCAATCCCGCCCGCTTCGCAAAGGTTTCGGGGCCATAGCTCAGTTGGGAGAGCGCTTGAATGGCATTCAAGAGGTCGGCGGTTCGATTCCGCCTGGCTCCACCAAAAAGAACCCCTGCGCTCACGCGCGGGGGTTTTTCTTGGTCTGGCACGGGTCGCCTCAGATTGCGCTTTCCAGCAGGGTGATCTCGTCCCCGGTCAGGTCAAACAGCGCATAGACGATCTGATCGATCTGGCGCTCGGCGTCCCTGATCTCCGCACTCAGGCGATGAATCTCGGCGCGGTCGCGTTTCATCCAGTCCTCCCAGTCTGACCGTTCAGCGAGCGGAATATCGCTCTTGAAGACCTTTTTCACTTCGGCCCGGAAGGCGGCGAAATCAGGCAAGTCCCACCAGGTCTTGAGTTTGGTGGTCAGCTTGGGTTCGCGATCCGGCGGACACAGATCGGCAATCCGGCGTGTGAACGCGGATTGGAGATCGAGGCGGGATTGGGCGGCTTCTTGTGCCTTTGCCGCGCAATTTGCAATTATAGTGCCTTCTTCGAGGCTAGTATTGGGTAGGGGAAGGTCCTGAATGTATTGGGATTTAGCTCTATAATACCCTCCCCGAGCTAGGGGTGTCATTGCTTTAAAGTAAAACCATATTATTTTTGAGTTTAGTATTCCAAGGTGGGTGTAAGAGCTTGACGGTATTATAAACCCAGTTGTATCGCAAATAGACCCTGTAGTATCAATTTGCATTGACGGACAGGAAATAATGTCTCCATACATAATTTTGGGATTTGAGAATTTCTCATAGTATGAACATGCTCTCAGCTCCCACCAAAAGTCACCTTGATCTGTTCGGCGGCGCGCTCGATCTTCGAATTTAACCAGCCAATCTGATATTGCAGGGTAATGCTGACTAAGTCTTGAGAATGCGAGATCTTCATCCAGGTCACCAAATTGTGATTTAGTCCACCCCTTGGGAAACAAAATTAGCCATTTTTGAGATTCTGAAGAGTGCCATCGTTTCAGATTCTTACCTTCTAGGAAGGGTTTGAACATCTCTTCAGAATTGGGATCTTTGCGGCATATTTCCTGTTTCTTGCTTTCATCAATAACAAAAGCGGGATTCAAGCCAGTTTTTATACCGTATAAGGGCTTCCCATATACCTCTTTCAGGGTCTTGCGCCCCTTGCGGATCTTGTCGCGAAGGGCGCGCAAGGCGGGGTTTTCCAGTTCCCACGAGCCGCAGCCGAGCGCGGATTGCGGATAATCGCCCGCCGCTTGTTCCCAGCTGGCGGCGAAATTGGTTTGCGGCAGGGCGTCCAGCTTCCAGAAGCGCAATTCATGCCCTTTGGGCGCGGCGCCGCGTTTGAGCGTCAGGATGGCGGGGTAGGTGGTGACGCCTTCAAACACCTGAAGATCGCCAAAATCCACCACGCTTTCAATTGTGGCCTCTTTCAGCAGATAGTCACGCAAGGGCCTGCCCGAGCCGGTCTTGAAGAAGGTATTGGACGAGATATAGCCCAGCCGCCCACCGGGCTTGAGCAGGCGCAAGCCGCGTTCATAGAAATAGCAATACAGGTCTGCCCGGTCGGCGACCACTTCGTAGCGCTTTTCCAGATAAGGCTTGAGCGGCTTCAGGAATTCCATGCGCACATAGGGCGGATTGCCCAGCACCACATCGAACCCGCCTTCTTCAAAGACCTGGGGGAAGGCGCTTTCCCAGCTGAAGGCGTGATCGAGATAGGCGAAATTGCTGTCCTCGATCAGGCTGTCGCCAACGCGAATGCTGGGCGAGAGGCTGTCGAGCACCTTGCCGCGTCGGGCGGTCTTGATCCACAGCGACAGCTTGGTGATCTCGACGCTTTCCTCGTTCACATCCACGCCGAACAGGTTCTGGGTCAGGATCTCGCTATCAGGCACGTAATCGAGCAGGTCGCCGAAATGCTCGGTATGGGGCAACAGATCCCTGATCTTGTCGTTCACCCGCGTCAGCTCGGCCTTCATGAAATCGAACGCCATAATCAGGAAGACGCCGGAGCCGCAGGCCGGATCGACAATGCGCAGTGTTCTCAGGCGCTCGCGATAGGCTTGCCAGGCTTCAAGTTCGGCCGTCTTGCGCTTCCACTTGATCGCTTCATAGTCGGTGACATCCACGCCTTTCAGGGCGTGGGCGCGCAAAATGTCCTCGAAAATCTCTTTCAGATGCACGCCCAGCGTCTGGGCGACGATAAAGCGCGCCACATAATCTGGCGTATAGACCACGCCATCGCGCTTGCGCCGGCCTGTTGTGCCGCTGGTGCGCTCTTGCTCGACCTCCTCGCCGCGGGCGATCGCCTGCAGGCGCTCCACATCGGCGATGGATTGCTCGAAAATGTGACCCAGCACGGTAACGGAGACTTCAGAGGCGAAATCGTATTCGCCCAGCGTCTTGAAGCCTTCACAGATGTCATCGGGCAGATTGAGGGCGTCAATCGCCGCATCCTCGCGAAATAGGCCGCCATTATAGCGCGGAATGTTCAGCTCCGTGCTGCCTTGGTCGATAGCGCGGAAGAGGCCCTTGAAATTGTCCCAAACCGGGCGCGGATTGTAGGGGTCACGGGCGATGAAGGCGTTTTCAAGCGTGTTGTTGGGCAACAGCCCGGTGTCTTCAGCGAAGGCGATGAAGAGGACGCGGTCGAGGATCTTCTGGGCCAGGGCGATGGCGTCGAGCGGGGCGATCTCGGTATTGGCGAATTGCACCGCGTTCAGAAGCTGAAGGCGGAGCGTCTTATAGTCCTGATAGAGGTTGTCGGTGATGTCCTTGTCTTCGCGCCGACTGTCCTGCAGCAGGGATGCGGTGCGTCCAGATAGCAGTGTCTCTGCGGACAGGAGCAGTCTGAAGCGGGCGTATTCGACTGGGTCTTTAAGCTGATCGAGACGGAAGCTTTCATAGGCGCTGGCGCCTTCCCCGAAGCCATAGAGCCGTAACTCGACCATGTTGGAGACCAGCACCCATTTCACGCCCCGGGCGTTCATGGCGTATTCCCACGCCTGCTGGACCGGGCTCTTGTTGCGCCCGGGCATGATCGCGTCGAGATCGGTGGTGTCCGCGCCCTTCAGCTCGAACGGCGCCAGGATTTCAGGCGCCTCGCCGCCGAAATGGCCCAGGGCCAGATCGACGCTGCCGCGCAGAATGGTTTGCTCTGAAGAGACGGTGTAGCGCGCCCCGGCCGCCGGTCCCTCATAGCCCAGCACACCCTGAATGATCTTGTTGGTAAACTCACCATGCAGCGCGACTTCCTTGAGCCGCTTGACGCGACCGGACTGAATCAGTTGCGCCCATTCTTCCAGCAGTGTGAGGTGGTCGGAGGGAATGGCCTCGGGTTTGAGGTGTCGGGCAAGCGTTTTTTTGTTGAACAGATTCATGACGGCTTTCAGAGCGTTACGTCCGGATCAGCTCACTTGAAACGAGTCTGGTGTGCACGTGCAAGTCTTATCGCGCGTATGATGCGGCATCATAGCGTGCTCCGCCAGACCGGCGCATGCCTTGAACGTTCTGATAAGAAAACCCATGTGATAGTCCAACAAAGCAATGCATGGGGCGTTGGATGGATACCGAAACCGAACTGATGCTGGACACGACGCCGACGGTGTATGTGCGCACCATCGACGCGACCGAAATCATGGAGCAGGCGGCGAACGCCGGGGTCAAACTCGATTCCGACGCGACGCTCTACGCCATCCATGACGAGAACGGTCAGCGCATGGCTGTGTTCTCGGACCGTGAAGCGGCGTTCGCCGCCGCGCGCGACCATGGCGCCGAGCCGGTGAGCGTGCACTAGCCTTCAATCCTGACAGGATGACGCAAGACGCCCCCTGCGCTGCAGGGGGCGTTTTCGTGTGCGCTTGGTGGTTTGCCACAGACGACGGGCGCGGCTAAACGCAAATCCATGAGAGGTTATTTCGCAGTCGGCGTCGAAGGCATTTCCAAGGCGCGCAATCTGGGCGCGGTCATGCGCACGGCGCACGCCTTTGGCGGCAGCTTCGTGTTCACCGTGGGCGCGGCCAATCGCGCGCGCGAGATGTTCCAGACCGACACCGCCAAGACCACCGAGAACCTGCCCTATTACGACTGGGAGACGGTGGACGACATGGCCTTGCCGCGCGGCTGCCAGATTGTCGGTGTGGAATTGACCGATGATGCGGTGGAATTGCCGAGCTTTCGGCATCCGCGCATGGCGGCCTATGTACTGGGCAAGGAGCGCGGCGATCTCAGCCCGGAAATGCTCGAGCGCTGCGCGCATGTGGTGAAGATCCCCACGAAATTCTGTGTGAACCTGTCCGTTGCGGCCGCGATTGCGCTCTATGATCGCACATTGTGTCTTGGGGGCTATCCCGAGCGCCCGGTGATGCCGGGCGGCCCGCTCGAAGACAAACAGCATGTCTGGGGCGCGCCCAAGAAGCGCACCTGAGCCTCTGACGCTCTCGATCCTCTACAGGTGCAGGCTGTCCCCGCGCAGGAGCGCTGGCAGATCGCCCACCTCGCCGCCCGCGGTGCGCATGAAGAAGCGTCGGGCGACCGGAATCTGGTCGACAATCGACAGGCCCAGCCCGCGTGCGGTGCGGATCAGGCTGTGATCGTTGGAGAATAGCAGCGTGAACAGGTGCGAGCCCAGCCCGACGGCGGCTGAATCCGTCCGCCGCCAGCGTTCATAGCGTTGCAGGGTGGCGGGCGCGCCCAGATCCAGCCCGGCGCGCTTGGCGTCCACCAGCACATCGGCCAGCACCGCTGCGTCACGGACCCCGAGATTGAAGCCCTGGCCCGCAATGGGGTGGATGCCGCGCGCGGCGTCCCCCACCAGAGCCAGCCGATCATCAGTGAAGCGTTCGGAGAATTTCAGCGTCAGCGGATAGGTCCAGCGCGGGCTGACCGGCTTCACCCAGCCCAGAAAATCGCCAAAACGCGCTTCCAGCGCTTCCTGGAAACCTTCGTCGTCCATGTCCTTAAGCGCATCCGCCGCCTTGGGCTTCTCGCACCAGACCAGGCTTGAGCGATTGTTGGGCAAGGGCAGGATGGCGAACGGGCCGGTGGGCATGAAGAATTCATACGCCACGCCCTCATGGCTGAACTCATGCTCGACGGTCAGTACCACGGCTTTCTGGTTATAGGCGTGATCGACGGTGCGCACGCCCGCCTGTCGTCGCAGACCGGACTGGCGCCCCTCACAGGCCACGATGAGCGGCGCTTCGAGAACCTTGCCGCTTTCGAGCACCAGCCGGTTCCTGCCCGGCGTCGCATCGGGTTGCATATGGCGGGCGCGTTCTGGCGCAAGAACCGTCAGGCCCGCCTCGTCAGCCGCCTTGGCCAGCGCCACGCGCGTCCAGCGGTTCTCGGCCATGTAGCCCAGCGCCTCGCCGTCATCCTCGGGCGAGATCTCGCGGCGATCAAAATGCAGCTGGTCATGGCCCGGCCCACCGGGCTTCAAACCGTCATAGGGGCGGCCATCAACGACCAGTATGTCTTCGATTGGCTGCACGTGTTCGCGCAGATGCTGGCCGGCGCCCACCGCGTCGAGCATGCGCATGGAGGTGTAGGCGAGCGCCGAGGAGCGCCCGTCAAATTCGGGCGTGACGTGCTGGGACAGCTCCATCGCGTCCACGACAGCCACAGCCAGCCCGGCTTTGTGCAGGGCCAGCGCCAGGGTGAGTCCGGCGAGCCCGCCGCCGGAAATCACCACATCGCCAGAGAAGATCGGTTTGCTCATGGGGGACAAGATAACAACGCCCCCGCCGAAAGAAAGCGGCGCGGCGCCGCAGGCCGCGCCTAGCGGCTCAGCGCCCGCTGGATCCAGCCCAGAGCGCCCGTGAAGGCCAGAGGGCCATCGGTGACGGCGAGCACGATGCAGACCTCGCCTTCATCGGCGACAGGTTTGTGGATCGTGTCGGGATTGGCCATGCACACCTCGCCCGGGCCATAGCTGGCGCGGCCATCGGAGAAGCCGCCGGTCAGCACGAGCGTGAATTCGGTGCAGTCATGGCCGTGATGAGGAACGCCGCGGCCCGGCTCGATACGGATCAGTTCGGCCTTGGCGCCGTCCTCATTGAGCAGGGTCATGTTGCGTACGCCAGGGCCTGCGAAGGACCAGCCGCCCTGGTCGAGGGCCAGGTCGCGCACCGGGTCGGGCAGGTTCAGCAATTCCTCGATCGCCTGGCCGGCCTTGCTTGCGGCGTTGCGAGAGCGTTCGGAGCCCGCCCTTGAGTCAAAGCGCGCCGGACCGGCTTCGCCCAGCCCTGCTTCCTCGCTATCGATCACGTCAAACAGGGTGGCCAGCGCGTCGGGCATCATCGAGGCCGGCGTTTCCTGTTCCAGCAATACGCCCGCCATGGTTTCCACGACGTCGCGCGCCTGCGCCACATCCGCGTTCACCGCGGCCTGGGCGTCCAGCAGCAGGCGCATCGGAGCCGACAGGGCGCCCGAAGCGTATGCGGTATAAATTTCGTCACCCAGCGGATGGTTTGTCATGGTCGTTTCTGGTCGTCGTCTGCTACAGCGTCGCGGATATTGATCAGTTTTGCCTGATATCAAGTCTGCGGGCCATATTTCTTCTCAAGCGTTCAGTTTTGTTTACAGGGTGTCGGAATCCAGCACCCGTCTGAGTTTGTCGAACGCCAGCCTGAGCCTTGATTTCACGGTGCCCAGCGGCATGCCGAGCTGGTCGGCGATGTCGCGATGGGACAGCCCGTCAAAGAAGGCCAGCCGCAGCAGCGCCACCTGCTCGTCCGGCAATTCCAGCATGGCGGCGCGCACCCGATCATCGCGATCGCTGGCGTGCACGGCGTCGTCAGGGGCCTCGATCTCCGGCGGGCGAAGGCTCGGATCCTCGCCGTCGAGGGCGGGTTTGTTGGCCTGTCGCGCGGCGTCGATGCGCCGGTTGCGGGCGATGCGGAAGATCCAGGTGGAGGCGGACGCCTGGTCGGGATCAAACTGGCTGGCCTTGCGCCAGACGGTCAGCATGATCTCCTGGGTCAGCTCCTCGGCCAGGCTGTCATGGGCGTTGAGCCGCAACAGATAGGCCTTCACCCGGGGCGCATAGAAATTGAACAGCGCCGCAAACGCCTGTCGGTCCCGCTGCGCGGTGGCCAGAACCAGCGAATTCAGGGTCGTGCGGTCCGGCGTTGCGCCGGAAGAAAAGGGGGCGTCAGGCAAGTTTCACCCTTGAAGCTCTTTGCAGATCACTCTCACATCCGCACTCATGACGATCAAGCCACATCCTGCCTTGAAACCGCCGTCTCAGACCGCTTTAAACAGGGACGCGGATCTGCGCCAGCAGATCTGCCAGCGCCAAACCGCTTAAACTGAATGGAAATTCGCCATGCGCGTGCTTTTAGCCAGCCTGTGTCTGTCCCTGACGAGCCTGACGCCCGCTCTGGCGCAGGACGCCTCCGAGCCTGAATTCCAGGGCGCGCATCGCGACTGGCGCGTGTTCACACGCGGCGAAGGCGAGGCGAAGGTCTGCTATGCGCTGAGCCGGCCGCAGGAAGCGCTGCCGAGCAATGTCGATCATGGCGACGTGTTCTTCCTGGTGGCGAGCTGGGCCAGCGGGGCGGCGGACAACCAGCCCAGCTTCCTGGCCGGGTATCCGCTGCGTCCTGACAGCCCGCCGCGCGTGCGGGTCGGCTCGGATCGCTTCCAGATGTTCGTGTCCGAGCAGGAAGGCTTCCTCGAGGAGACAGGCGAGGAATCCCAGCTGGTGCGGGCCATGCGGCGCGGGTCCGACATGCGGGTTGAAGCGACCAGCAATCGCGGCACCGCCACCGCCTACACCTTTTCGCTGCTGGGCGTGACCGCGGCGCTGGAGCAAGTGGACGATCTCTGCGGCTAGGCGCGTCGCGCCGCCGCTTCAAAACAGTCAAACAGATGATCGCGCGCTGTGCTTTGCGGGGCGTTGGCGCGATAGATCAATGCGGGACGCAGGCGCAGGCCGCTCGGCGCGTCGGGCAACGGGACCAGCCCGTGCTCGGCCATCAGCCGGTCCATGACCGAGTGCGGCGCCGCCAGGATATGGTCAGACGCCGCGCACGCCAGCGCCAGCACGGTGTAATCGTCGCAGACCAGACCCGGCCGTTCCCCGCCCCAGGGCAGGGGCTGGCGGGCCAGACGGTCCGGCGGGGTGGCCGTCGCCAGCGGAAACCGCTCCGGCGGGGCGCTCGCAAGGGCCGGGTGGCCGGGGCGCACCAGGGCTGCGACGCCTTCTTCGGGCAGGGCGTGGACCCTCAGAGCGGGATCGTGCTCGGCTTCACCCATATCCGCCGCCACCAGATCAAGCGCTCCGCGCCGCACCTGGTCGAGAAGCGCGTTCGCGGCTCCGGCGCGAATGGTCAGCTGTACGGTGCGGCCTGCACGGTAGAAGCGGGCGACCGCCTCGGGGAGCAGGCGATAGGTGACGCTGGGGCCGGCCCCGACGCTGAGCACGCCATCCTCACCGCTGCGCCAACGCTCTGCTTCGGATTTGAGGTCCTCCGCCTGTTGCAGCAGCGCGCGTGCGCGCGGCAGCAGGGCTTCTCCCATGCGGGTCAGCACCAGCTTGCGCCCGGCGCGTTCAAACAGTGCGCCGCCCAGATCCGCTTCCAGCTGGGCGAGAGACTTGGTCGCTGCAGGCTGGCTGACATGCAGCCGTTTGGCGGCGGCGGTCAGCGTGCCGGCGTCAGCAGAGGCGACAAAGAGGCGGGCCGTCCGAAGGCTCAGCATGGGTTATAATCCATGGTTATGTCATCATGTAAAACTTGTATTGGAAGTTATGGCAAGCCTCGCCCAATCTGGGGCTGGGAGGCGACCGTCATGATCAATGAGAAAATCCTGGTTCCGGCCATTTTTGCGGCTTTCATCCTGCTGGAAGCGGTGACGGGGAGGTTCTTCCAGAAGGAGAAGGGCTCGACGCGGGATGTGGTGATCGAGGTCTCATCCTCGCTGACAATCGTGCTGATCACCGTGCCGCTGATCTTCGCGGTCGCGCCCTTGCTGGTCGAGGCGGTTCGCCCCGGATCAGAGGATGCGCTGGCCTTTCTGCCCTGGTGGGCGATGCTCGGCATCCTGCTCGTGGCTGACGACATGACCCAGTACTGGTGGCATCGCGCCAGCCACACCTTTCCTGTGCTCTACAATCTGCACCGGGCGCATCATTCGGGCGGCTATCTGTCGATCCGCACCGCCTATCGCAACAACCTGTTCTATTACCTGTTCATGCCGGGTCTGTGGCTGGCCGCCATCCTCGTGCATCTGGGCTTCTATCCGGTCTATGCCGTGTATCTCGTCGTGAAGATGACGGTGATATTCGGCGCGCATTCCGCCTGGCGCTGGGATGAGGCGCTCTACAGGGTTCCGGCTTTCACACCGGTGATGTGGGTGCTTGAGCGCACCATCTCCACGCCCGCCACCCACAGCGCCCATCATGGTCTGCACAAGGAAGACGGCGTCACTCATTACAAGGGCAATTACGGCAATCTGCTGTTCTTTTGGGATGTGCTGTTCGGCACCGCGAAGATCACCCGCCGCTATCCCGAGACCTATGGCATTGAAGGCGTGGAGCCGGTCAGCGCCGGGCGTGAACTGCTCTGGCCCCTGGTGCGCAAATAGGGGCTAGCGAGTCTTTGGTGCGGCCTTGGTGAAGGGTTTGACGCGCAGCTTGGTCTTGTGGCTGGGTGCGCCCTTGCCGCCATCGGGCATCAGGCCGCGATAATAGCCCTTTTGCCATTTTTCCTCAGCGGCGTCGGCGTCGTTCTCCCGCAGGCGACCGGCGAAATCGGCGCGGCTCAGTCGCCATGTCTCCATCGCCTGCGCGGTTTTCGGATCAGACTGGATGGGGCGGATCTCGGGCGTGATCTTGTCAAATAGATCGCGCCGGACCGGGAAGATATGCGCAATGGCTTCATCGGCCTCAAAGCGCAACTCGCCGGGGCGGGTGAAGCGCCAGTTCATGGTGAAGCTGTAGGGACTCCAGTCGGTCTCGATCACGCCGGACAGGGGCGCTATGCCGTCCTTGACCGCGTTGACCGGGCCCTGGACCCAGATGTTCCAGCCGGGCGGGGTGCGCAGCAGGAACCCCATCTCGAAGGTCAGGATTCCGGAGCCGAAATTGCTCATCGGTCTGGCGGGGGCCTGCCCGGACGCTGCGTCGGGGTGAATGCTCACATCCTCGACCCGATCTCCGCCGGTCCAGCGAGCGGTGAAGCCGGACGGGGTGAAGACCTCCCAGCCATGCTGGTTCCCGATCACCAGTGGCAGGCAGCGATAGGCATGGCTCTCGGGCGTGTCGTCCATCCAGGAGCGACGCGATGAGGCGGGACGAACAGGCGGGTCAAAGGCGGTCAGCGGATGGCAAATCAGTTTCATGGCGGGCATGAGACCGACCGCGTGCGGCGGACGCAACCCCGCCATGCGTTCTCGCCCCTCGAACTTTGTTCAGTTTTCCATTATATGACGCCGCCATGAACGCACCTTTGAAAACCCTCGACCTGTCCTTTTCCAACCGGCCGGAAACGACCGGTCCCATCGCCCTTGTCGGCATGACGCGTCCGCAATTGCGTGACGCGCTCGTCGAGCATGGCCTTGTGGACGAGAAGAAAGCCAAGATGCGCGCCGAACAGCTCTGGCGCTGGATCTATCATTACGGCGTCACTGAGTTTGATCAGATGACGAACGTCTCCAAGGATCTGCGCCAGCAGCTGGAGGCGAAGTTCACCCTTGCCCGCCCGGAAATCACCGAGCGTCAGGTCAGCGTGGACGGCACCCGCAAATACCTCATCCGCATGGCGTCGGGTGTTGAGGTCGAGACGGTCTTCATTCCCGCCGTGGCGCGGTCGGGCGCGCTGTGCGTGTCCTCCCAGGTGGGCTGCACGCTCAACTGCACCTTCTGCCATACCGGCACCCAGCCGCTGGTGCGCAACCTGACCGCCGCCGAGATCGTCGCCCAGGTGATGATCGCGCGCGATGATCTTGGCGAATGGCCGACCTCCAACGAGGACCGCCAGATCACCAATATCGTCTTCATGGGCATGGGCGAGCCGCTCTACAATCTCGACCATGTGTCGGATTCGATCGATGTGATCTCCGATCATGAAGGCATCGGCATTGGCCGTCGCCGCACCACGGTGTCGACCTCGGGCGTCGTGCCGAAAATCCCCGAACTCGGCGAGCGCACCCGCTCCATGCTGGCGATCAGCCTGCACGCCACCAATGATGAATTGCGCAACGAGCTGGTGCCGCTGAACAAGAAATACCCTATCGCCGAGCTGATGGACGCGATCCGGGCCTATCCGGACCTGTCCAACTCCAAGCGCGTGACGTTCGAATATGTGATGCTGAAGGGCGTGAACGATAGCCTCGCCGAGGCGCGGGCGCTCGTGAAACTGCTCAAGGGCATTCCGGCCAAGATCAACCTCATCCCGTTCAATCCCTGGCCGGGCAGCCCCTATGAGTGCTCGGACTGGGATCAGATCGAGGCCTTCGCCGATGTGGTGAACCGGGCGGGATACGCCAGCCCGATCCGTACGCCGCGCGGCCGGGATATCTTTGCGGCCTGCGGTCAGCTGAAAAGCGAAAGCCAGAAGATCCGCGCCAGCGAACGCCGGCGTCTGGAACGTGAGGCGGAAGCGGCGCAAGAGGATCAGGCGTGAACCGGCAGCAGGACCGCCGCCAGCCGCGCAGATCTGGACCCGAGCCCAAATCCTCCACCAAGAACCTGATGCCTCGCGCGGTTGCGCTGGGCGCCGTCGAGGGCGTGCTCGCCAAGGCCGTGCCGCTCGATGGGGCCTTGGCCGGGCGACCCGAATGGAAGCGGATGGAGCCGCGGGACCGCGCCTTTGCGCGCGCCATCGCCTCCGCCGTCATTCGTCGTCCCATCGCGCTCGACGCGGCCCTGATGCAGGTGCTCGACAAGCCCTTGCCGGATGAAGAGGTGAAAGCCCATCTCATCCTGCGCTGCGGCGCGGCGGAACGCCTGATCCTCGACACCCCAGCGCATGCGGCCGTGGACGCCTGGGTCAGCCTGATGGCGCAGGATCGCCACACCGCGCGTTTCAAGAATCTCGCCAACGCCGTGCTGCGCCGGGTGGTTGATCAGGGGAAGGATGCCTTCCTTGATTCCGATCCGCTTGAGGACCTGCCTGACTGGCTGGCCGAGCGCTGGGTGGAGACCTATGGCGAGCCCACCGCGCGCGCCATCGCTATCGCACGCTCTGTCCCGCCGACGCTCGACCTGACCGCCAAGCCGGGGTTTGACACCCAGAGCTTCGCCGAGGAGATCGGCGCCAGCGTGCTGGAAACCGGGACCATCCGCCGCCCGGACATTGGCGCGGTCGATGGCCTGCCCGGTTTTGAAAACGGGGACTGGTGGGTTCAGGACGCCGCCGCTGCGCTGCCCGCGAAACTGCTGGGCGTGAAAGCGGGCGAGACAGTCGCTGATCTCTGCGCCGCGCCGGGTGGCAAGACCTTGCAGCTCGCTGCGACCGGCGCATCCGTGATTGCGGTCGACGCCTCGCCCAAGCGCCTGAAACGCCTGGAAGACAATCTCGAACGCACAAAGCTCAAGGCCGAGATTGTCGCCGCGGATGTGGCTGACTGGACGGCGCCCGAACCGCTGGACGCCATCCTGCTCGACGCGCCGTGTTCTGCGACCGGTACGCTGCGCCGTCGCCCGGATGCAGCCTGGGCCAAGCAGCCCGGCGACATCGCCAATCTTGCGGACATTCAGCGCCGACTGCTGGATGCGAGCTTCAATCAGCTCAAACCGGGCGGCCGCCTCGTCTACTGCACCTGTTCGCTGGAGCGCGAAGAGGGGGAAGACCAGATCGAGGCCTTCCTCTCGCGCACGCCGGACGCGCGCCTTGATCCGGTGACGGCGGACGAATTGCCGGGACTCAAGGCTGCGATCACGCCAGACGGCGCCGTGCGCACCCGCCCGGATTTGTGGTCCGAACGTGGCGGCCTGGACGGGTTCTACATTGCCCGGATCGTGAAGGGGTAGGGCGCTCCCGCCTTTCCCATTCCTCTGATTTCAAACTGAAAAACCCCGGCCTGGCATGGCGCCGGGCCGGGGTTCTTTCAGGCTGACATGTGTATCGCTGGCGGAGCTTCCGGGTGCTGGAGGCAGGCCCGGGAGTCCAACACGTTCAGCCCTACTGGCCCTGACCGAGCGAATAGCCGGGCTTGCCGTCAAACTCGTAGAGTTGCTCGGTCTTCACGAAATCAATGCCGGCGGCCTCGATGCGGCCCAGAAGGTCGACCACATCGGCGTTCTTGCTGACGGCCCCGCTCATGAAGCGGCAGCGCCAATGGTCGGTCTTGAAGGTTTCCGGCAAACCGTTCGGCCAGACCTTCACGCCACGATTGGTGATCATCTTCAGGCTCAGGGATGCATCGCCCGCTGCGGCGTTCAGCGCGCCGGCGAGTTCATCGGGGTTCTGGGTCGGCATGTCGACGAAGACATCCACGCCCACCAGGGTCTTGGTCTGGCGCTCACGGCGCTTGTAGGGCGCGATCTCGACGCCGCCAGCATCCGCATTATAGCGCACCGGGGTGAAGGTGCTCGGCTCCTGACCCAGACGGGCGATGACGGCGTCGGCAAAGGCGTCGGTGCCCACTTGTTCCTTCGTCATGTCTTCAGACGCGATATCGACGGTGTGAACGCCGTCCTCCAGCGTCTTGAGCCAGGCATTGTGGATTTTCTCCGCAACATCGGCCTGACCGATATGCACCAGCATCTGCACGCCGGCCAGCAGCAGGCCGGACGGGTTGGCGATGCCCTGACCGGCAATCATCGGGGCGGAGCCGTGAATGGCTTCGAACATGGCGCAATGCTCGCCAATATTGGCCGAGCCGCCCAGGCCGACCGAGCCGGTGATCTCGGCGGCGACGTCAGAGATGATGTCGCCATACAGGTTCGAGGTGACGATCACGTCGAACTGTTCGGGCGCGTCAGCGAGCTTGGCGGTGCCGATATCGATGATCCAGTGATCGGTCTTGATGTCGGGATACTCCTTGGCGATCTCGTCAAAGACCTCATGGAACAGACCATCGGTCAGCTTCATGATGTTGTCCTTGGGCAGGCAGGTCACCTTCTTGCGGCCATTGGCGCGGGCGTAATCAAACGCATAGCGCACGATCCGCTCGCAGCCCGGACGCGAGATCAGCTTCAGGCACTGCACCACTTCATCGGTCTGGCGGTGTTCGATGCCGGCATAGAGGTCTTCCTCGTTCTCGCGCACGATCACCACATCCATGTCCGGATGGCGCGTCGCGACGAACGGGGAGAGCGCCGCACAGGGGCGCACATTGGCGAACAGGCCCAGCGATTTGCGCACGGTCACATTGAGCGATTTGAAGCCGCCGCCCTGGGGCGTGGTGATCGGCGCCTTGTAGAAGACCTTGGTGCGGCGCAGGGAGTCCCAGGCGCTGTCCTCGATCCCCGCGCTCACACCCTTCAGATAGACCTGCTCGCCAATTTCGATCGGCTCCGGCGCCAGCGCCGCGCCCGCGGCGTTGAGCACCTTCAGGCTGGCCTTCATGATTTCCGGACCGATGCCGTCGCCATAGGCCACGGTGATCGGGGTCGGGGTGCGGGTCGCCGTAGCGGCGGACTTGGAGGCGGAGACGTGGACGTTCATGCGGGTTTCCTCATTCCAGCGTGAGACTTTGCAAACCGGCGCCGGGTGGACGAAGCCGGGATGAGGGCTGTTTAGCCGCATGCAGCCAGATTTGAAAAATTGATTGTCATGCGTCCATGCATTTGAAAAACTCATCCAATGCAAACTGACCGTCTCGACCTTGATCTGTTGCGCGCCTTCGTGGCGGTGGCCCAGTCCCAGAGCTTCACCCGGGCGGGGGAGCTGCTCTTTCGCAGCCAGTCCGCCATCTCGCTACAGATCAGGAAACTCGAACAGATCACGGGCGAGCGCCTGTTCAGCCGCACCGCGCGGCGCGTGACGCTGACGCCGGCGGGCGAGCGGCTGATGGGCTATGCCGAACGCATGCTGGCGCTGCATGACGAGGCGCTCTCGGCGTTTCGCGATGGCGGCGCGCGCGGCACGGTGCGCCTGGGCACGCCCGAAGACATCGCGACGGCGCACCTGCCCAAGGCGCTGGCGGAATTTTCCCGCGCCCATCCGGGCATCCAGCTCGAGGTGACCTGCGACCTGACGCTGAACCTGATGAAGATGTATCACGCCGGCCGGCTTGATGTGGCGCTGGTGAAACGTGAGCCCAGCGCCGCTGTGGATGGTCAGCGCGTCTGGTCAGAGCCACTCGTCTGGGTGGGGGCGAATGACGGCGTGTTTGAAACAGGCGGCGTGACTGCTCTCGTGGTCAGTCCCGAACCCTGCGTCTATCGCAAGCGAGCCGTGGAAGCGCTGGGCAAGGCCGGCGGCCGCGCCCGAGCCGCCTATGTGTGCGGCTCGCTCGCCGGTGCGCTGGCGGCCGTGCGCGCCGGTCTTGGCGTGGCGGTATTGCCGCGGGACTTTGCGCCCGATGATCTCGCCATTGATGAGGGCCAGCGCATGCCGCCGCTTGCGGATGCCGAGGCGGTGCTGCTGACCGCGGCTGACGCCGGGCTTGCCGCCCGACGCCTCGCCGATCATCTGGCGCACGCGCTGGAGGACGAACCGGCGCGGTTCTAGAGCGCTTTAGGCCGTCTGGGCGTCCGCCGCCTTGTGAATCTCATTCACGAGGTCTGCATCAAGATTGAGCCGCGCCGCCAGCATCTGCAGATAGGCCTGTTCGGCGGGCGTATCGATCTCGATGGCCACAAGGGACGCGGCGTAGATTTCCGCGGCGTGTTCGGGCGTGTCGGCAGCGTCCACCACGGCGTTGATGTCGAGCGGGGCGGAGAGTTCGTCAAACACGAAGGCCTTGTCCTCGGCGCTCAGATCCATGGCGTTCAGGCGCGCAAAGATGGCGTCCTTCTCCTCGGCGTCGACCTTGCCGTCGGCCTTGGCGGCCGCGATCATCGCGCGGACGAGCGCCTTGCCCAGCTGATCGACCGCAGCCTCATCCGTCGGGGCGGGCAGGAAGGCGGAGTTGTCCGGCGCGGGGGTGAAAGCGGCGTCCTGGGGAGCGGCCGCAGACGGAGCGGCGCCCTGACCCTGCTTGTTCTGCTGGGATTTCTGCCAGGCATGGTAGGCGATCCCGCCAATGGCGGCGACCGCGCCATACTTGGCGGCCGTGCCCATCATCTTGCGCCCTTTCTTGCCCATCAGCATGGACGCGGCGAAGCCGGCGGCCAGTCCGCCGCCGCCCGCCAGCGCCGGGTGCTGGGCGTTGGGGTCAGTCTGAAGGGCGGTGATGATCTTGTTCACGTCAAACATGGCGGACCTTTCAAGAAGAGGCTGGCGCAGCGCAGAGCCAAACGTCCGTCTGGGCGCGGATGGATGGGTCAGAAGCACTTGGGAATACGGCAATTCCAGCGCAAGAACCCGTTACCGCTTTTTCACGCACATGGAGCAGCCCTCCGCGCTTGACTGCCGCCTCTGATTGGGTACTTTCCGCCGCCTTACGGTGAGGTGGCCGAGTGGTCGAAGGCGCACGCCTGGAACGCGTGTAGGCGGGCAACCGTCTCGTGGGTTCGAATCCCACCCTCACCGCCATACTTCTTTTGACGACGTCAAGACAGGTCCCTTTCCGGGGCCTTTTTCTTTGCGCCGACTTTCCCCGATGCAGGTGATGACAAATGAATTTCAGCACCTTAGCCTGGCGTCATGTCAAACAGGCCTTGGGATGATCGAGAGAACGACCTGATCGTCGCAGACTATTTCGCGATGTTGTATCGTGACCTTTCAGGGCAGGCTTACAACAAGGCGGAGCATCGGCGCGCCTTAATGCGAAAGCTCGAAAACAGATCGGAAGGATCTGTCGAGTTCAAGCACCAGAATATAAGCGCTGTCCTTAAAGGACTCGGCGAGGACTGGATTCAAGGCTACAAGCCAGCGTTCAATTTCCAGATGTCGCTTGTTGATGCTGTGGTCTGGTGGCTGTCAGAGAATCCATCCTGGCTGGAGCGTCACACGTATTCTCGTCCACTGATGGGCATGGCTGAAGAAGCGCCGCTTTGGATTGGCCCCCCGCCGACTTTGTCAAATGAGCCGCCGCCCCAAGAGCTTGACCAGATGCTTCAAATTGCGCGGAAGTTTGACATTGCTGAGCGCGATGAGCGTAACCGGGCCCTTGGTCGATCTGGTGAAGAGCGTGTCTTCTTTAATGAGCGATCGGTTCTGAAGTCTGCCGGTCGTGATGACCTGGCGCGTCAAGTGCGATGGGTGTCGCGAGACGAGGGCGATGGCGCCGGGTACGATATCGCGAGCTTCACACTGAGCGGGCAAGAGCGACTTATCGAGGTGAAGACGACGAATGGCTGGGAGCGTACGCCATTCTACATCACACGGAATGAGTTGGCTGTTGCGGACGCGCGGAGATCAGAGTGGTGTCTGCTGCGCCTATGGAACTTCTCTCGCGAGCCGAAGGCGTTTGAATTGTATCCACCTCTGGATGCCCACGTTTCGCTGACAGCGACATCATTTCAGGCGAGTTTTCATTGATCTAAGGAACTTCTCTCTCTCCCTGAGGCGCTGAAGTATTACCTTTGAAATCAATTTTCTGATTGATCTCCTTTGTGATTTCCCTGCCGCCCCCTGAACAGGGGAGGCGCGGGGGATGCGTGCCGGTCTAGCCTCCCCGCTCTGCTGAGATGGGAGGCTCACATGTTCCGATTCCTGATCGTTCTCGGTCTGCTCTGGGGGGCGGGCGCTGCGGCCGAGGCCCGGCAATCGCAATCCGAAGCGGGGTGCCGCGCCAATGACGCTGAAGCCTGCTTCTATACCGGGGCGGAATATGCGCAGGGCATGGGCGTGCCCGAGAACAAGCAACGCGCGGTCGAGTTCTTCCTGCGCGCCTGCGATCTGGGCGTGCCTGACGGATGCAACACGGCGGGCGTTCTGGTGAGCCGGGGCGACGGCAATGTGGCGCGCAATGTGATCCGCGGCGTCGAGTATATGGAGCGCGCTTGTGCGATGGGACATGCGGACGGCTGCAGCAATGGTCTGGGCCATCGGATCAGCACATCGTCTGAGGCGGGCAATCTCAACCGGGTCCTGCCGACCGCCCGCGCCGGCTGTGAGGCCGGGGTGGAGAATGCGTGCCTGTGGGGGCTGGACTGGGCCTATGACGGCAATGAGGGGCAGTTCATTCGGCTCATCAACATGGATGAGGCGGCCTGGTTCGCCGAGCAGTCGTGCGACCGGTATCGCGACATCAAGGGCTGCGACGTGGCGGCGCGGCTGTACGCCAACCCTGAATTCCCGACCTTCGACGCCGAGAAGGGCATGCGCTATTCGCTGATCCGCTGTGACGAGCAGAATTCATCCGGAGACTGCCGGAATGTGGCGGCGGTCTATGTCCTGATCGAGGAGCATCAGCTGGGCGCGCGGTACTATGAGCGCGCCTGTTCGCTGGGGCATGAATTCTCCTGCGGCATGGCGCAGGAATGGCGGACCTATTTTGCCGAGGTCGCCGAGTATGAAGCCCGTCAGGCCGCACAGGCGGCGGAGGTGAACGCCGCCTTGTCCCAGGGCCGGTATGGCGATGCGGTGTCTGTTGCAATCAATTCGGCGCGGTCCCAGGACCTGGCTCAGCGCGCCATTCTGGCGGCGCGCAATGCGGGACGTATGGGAGATGTGGCGACCAATGATCTGTACGCCGCCGCCCTGTGGTTTTCCTCGGGGCCGGTGCGGCAGGCTGCGGATGCGGAGATGGCTGCGCGCGGCACGGGACTGGAAGGGACGTTCGGGACCGGAACCAACACAGCGGGCGCTGCAGACGCCCGATGGCGTGAACTCTATGGTTCCAGCGCCCCCTCCTACAGCTCAAGCGCGTCCAGTGTGACGCCGCCCAGCGTGGCGAGCGCTGCGGAGATTTCCGCCGCCACGCGGGATCGTTATCGCTATGCGCATTGCGTGATGAGCGGTAGCAATACAAGCGCATCGGTCTGCCAATAGGCGGATTACGCGCGGCCTGCGACCCTCGCGCCGATTACGGCGCAAGTGACGATCGGGGACGCTCGTCATGGGCAAGCAGGTCGCGCGAAGGGGGCGAAGGGGCATGCAGCAGAACTTGAAGACGGAGGCGGTGCGTCTGGCCGCCACACCCTTCACGCGGTTGATCGTGTTGACGGCCCTGGGGCTGGCGGCCTTTGCCCTTCTGAGCCTTCTGTCCCTTCAGCCCCAGACCGGCTGGTCCTGGTCGCCTGCGGACTGGCGCAATCCCTTCACCATTGATCCGGGGATCTGGAGCTCCTTGCTGACGGGGCTGGTCGCCTATCTGCTGTCAGCCTGGGTGTGGGCGCTCAAGCCCGCAAGCCTGCCGGCCAGCCTGTTCGCCATCAGCGGTCTGGCCACTTTGGCCTTCTGTTTCTCCTCGTTCTCCTTCTCGATTGCCCTGCCTCTGACGGAAGACACGATCGCCTGGTTCTGGATCGTGAACATGCTGGGGGCGTCTTCGTTCGGGATCATCATGATCAGCCTGTTCCTGATTTACCCGACGCGGTTGCCTGGTTGGCGGATGCTGATGGCGCTCACCGGTCTGGGGTTCGGGCTGTGGACCCTGCTGCGCACATTCGGTCCCTGGCGCGAATTCGCCGAGGTGCAGCTGATCACCACGGTGGAGATGCTGGTGATTGTCGGCGTTGTGGCCTGGCAGATGTGGGCGAGCGCCCACGAACCCCGCGCCCGCGCGATTGCGGTCTGGCTGGGCGTGTCGGTGCTGTTGGGCGCGGGCGCCTTCATCGCAACCGTCGCTGCGCCCCTCAGTTTCGGCTTCCAGCCGCTGGTGCGGGAGAACTACGCCTTCGCCTTCTTCCTGGCGATCTATGTGGGTCTGGCGGTCGGGCTGATGCGCTTTCGCCTGTTTGACCTCGGCGCCTGGTCCTATCGCATCATCTTCTATTCTGCAGGGGTTCTGCTGATCTTCGCCTTGGATCTGGGCTTGATCACGCTTCTGTCCATCGGGCCGTCCCAGGCGCTTGGCGTGTCGCTGCTGGTGGCGGGCTTCGCCTATCTGCCCTTTCGCGAGCGCATCTGGCGACACTTCGCGATGAGCGCGCGCCCCGAGGATACGCCCTTGTTCAGTGGCGTGCTCGAAGCCGCCTTCAAGCCGTCGGCGGCGGAACGCTCCCAGGCGTGGACGGACTTGCTGAGAGCGCATTTCCGCCCGCTTTCGCTGGATCTCGACTCCCTTCCTGTAAGCGAGCCTCAAATCGAAGAGGAGGGGTTGGTGCTTCGTCTTCCCGCCAGTGACGATGCGCCAGTCCTCCGCCTTGCCTACAAGCAGGGCGGGCGCGCCCTGTTCAATTCGCGTGATGTTCTCTTGGCGAAGGAGCTGATCGCCCTGGCGCAAAAGGCGCGCGAGAACCGGTCGGCCTATGATCGGGGCGTCAGCGAGGAGCGGGTGAGGATCGCGCGCGACCTGCACGACAATATCGGCGCTCAGCTGATGCGCGCCCTGCACTCGGCAGCGACCGAGAAAAAGGATGCGATGATCCGCGATACGCTGTCGGATCTGCGCGACGTCATCAATCATGCGCATGGCGCGGAGTTGTCCCTGGATGAATTGCTGGCGGACTTGCGGGCTGAAACCTCTGACCGGCTTGAGGCTCATGGCGTCCGGCTTCACTGGACGCTGGAGGCCGCCGCGGGCCACAGGCTGATGCCGGGCCAGGTTCATGCGCTGCGATCTGTGGTGCGCGAAGCGGCGAGCAACACCATCAAGCATGCAGACGCCCGGATGCTGTCGATCAAGGTCAGGGCCCGGCAAGGACAAATCCGGATCGAGATCCGTGATGATGGCGTCGGGTTCGATCCGGCCCAAAGCTCGTCCGGTCAGGGCGTGTCGAACATGCGGGCGCGCATGGAGAGCGTGGGCGGCGCGTTCGATGTGGTCAGTCAGAAGGCCGGCGTCGCCCTGCACGCCAGCTTTCCCTGCCAGGGACTGTCATCATGAAGACGATCTTGCTGGTCGAGGACATCGCAGAAACCCGCGCCTGGCTGCGCGAAGCGGCCGAGCTGGCGTTTCCGGGCTGCCGGATTTCCGAAGCGACACGCGTGCGCGACGCCTTGGGTCTCATGCAGAGCCGGGCCTTCGACCTCGCCATTGTGGACCTGGGATTGCCGGACGGCGATGGCGGTCAGCTGATCCAGGCCATGAAGGACCACCATCCTGCCGCCACCATCGTTGTGGCGACGGTCATGGGCGATGACGCCTCGGTGATTGCGGCGCTTTCAAACGGCGCGGACGGTTATCTTCTGAAGGATGCGCGGCAGGACGTCTTTGTGCGGCAACTGACCGCCATTGATCAGGGCGAGCCTGCGCTCTCTCCCTCCATCGCCCGACGCATCATCGAGCATTTCCGGCGCACGGCGCTGGTGGAGACCGATGGCGGGGATCTGACCCCGCGTGAGCGGGATGTGCTCAGCCTGATCGGGCGCGGTCTGCGCAATGCCGAGGCCGCTTCGGCGCTGGGGTTGAGCGAGCACACCATCGCGGGCCACATCAAGTCGGTCTATTCAAAGCTCGGCATCTCCACCCGGGCCGAAGCGGCGCTTCTGGCGTCACGGCTGGGCCTGACCTGATGGCGTCAGTCCTGACGCCCGGCCGCTGACTCGAACAGGTCATGCTTCTGCATGATGCGCTTAAAGCGGTTCGAGTTCAGATGATCGTCAAGCCAGCGCTGAAGATTGGGCCAGGGCTGGGCGTCAAACCAGTCCCGATCGGTATTGGCGAACTGGCGCACGAACGGAAAGAGCGCAATATCGGCAAGGCAGGGCGCGTCGCCCAGAAGCTGGTCGGACTGACCAAGCCGGTCTTCAAGCGCATCCAGATGCCCGCTGGCGGCGGCCCGGTGCTCGCTCGCCACCGCGCCTTCATATCGGGTGTCGTACTTGTAGCGATCAAGATGATGCTTGAACGGGCCGTCATTGGCCGCGATCAGCGCCTCCATCTCCGACCGGTCGCCCGAAGGCGGGGTCAGCCAGTTTTCGGGGTCATTCTGCTCAAGCGCCCAGAGCATCACATCCAGGCTTTCCTCGATCACGCCTCCATCGGGCCGGACAATCACCGGCACCGTACCCTTGGGCGAGGCGGCCAGCATTTCGGCGGGCTTGTCCTTGAGGAGGATTTCGCGGTGCTCGACCGCGATGCCGGCGACATCCAGCGCCATCCGGCCGCGCATGGCATAAGGGCAGCGACGGAAGGAGTAGAGGATCGGGCGCGCGTCAGTCATCCGAAGCGGCCGAGGCGTCCAGCACAGCCCCTACATGTCGTTCGCCGCGGGCGGCGGCGCGGGCTTCCTGACGCTGGCGCTCGGCATAGCGCTGGCGTTGTTCCCCGGTGCGGGATTCATGGCAGTGCGGACAGCTGACGCCGGGGGAGAAGAACGCCGATTTGAGGTCTTCGGGGCCGAGCGGTTCGCGGCAGGCGTGACAGGTGGTGTAATCGCCTTCCTTCAGGCCATGGCCGACCGCCACACGCCGGTCAAAGACGAAGCACTCGCCTTCCCACAGGCTGTCCTCCTCGGGCACGGTCTCGAGGTATTTCAGGATGCCGCCCTTGAGGTGGTAGACCTCATCCAGCCCTTCAGCGAGGGCGAAGGCGGTGGATTTCTCGCAGCGAATGCCGCCCGTGCAATACATGGCGATGCGGGCGTTGGGCCGGGTCTGGCGGAACTTGCGGAACCAGTCGGGAAATTCGCGAAAGCTCGTGGTTTCAGGATCCACCGCGCCCTTGAACTGGCCAATGCGCACTTCATAGGCGTTGCGCGTGTCGATGGTGACCACGTCCGGCGCGCTGATCAGGTCGTTCCAGTCTTCAGGCTCCACATAGGAGCCTACGGCGCGGGTCGGGTCCACGCCTTCGACCCCCAGCGTCACGATCTCCTTTTTCAGCCGAACCTTCAGGCGCAGGAAGGGCTGCTCGCTGGCGACGGAATCCTTGTGTTCGATGTCGGCGCAGCCAGGCAGGGAGCGGATCACATTCAGGACCGCCTCGATGCCGTCCGGAGAGCCGGCAATCGTGCCGTTGATGCCTTCGCGGGCGAGCAGCAGCGTCCCCATCACGTCATGCGTGCGGCAGGCGCTCAGCAGATGGTCCTGCAGCGCCTTGTCGGCCTGCAGCGGGGTGAACTTGTAAAGGGCGGCGACGCGGAACTGGGTCATGGCGGTCTTATGCCAAAATCAGCAGCTCAGGGGTACTGGCGGATCGCAGGCTGCGTCAATCCTGCGCGCATTGCCTCCTGTGCCGAGCCTGTCGGGCGTTAAATTCGAACACGAACCAAGATTGTGGCGAAGGTGGAGGGGAAGACCTGCGTTCTGGAAACGGTTTCAGCCTGTTGTTTCAAAGCAACAACTTGATCCAACTTAATGTAAGATAACAGAAATATCGAACCGGTCTCGTACGTGGCCGGACTTTTGATGCACCGCAAAAGCTTTGTGGCGAAAGCTTGGCTGGTCAGGGGCGAATGGTTTGTTTACATCGGAATAATCATAATCAATCGGAGAGCGCTAAACGATGAGTCTCAAGAAACGAGTTCTCGCCAGCACCATGTTGTCCGCCGCCATGGGCGTCGTGATGGGCGGTGCGGCAGTCGCGCAGGTGGACCGCATTGTCGTCACCGCCACCAAGACCGAACAGGATTCCCAGGACATTCCGGTCGCCGTTTCCGCCATTGGCGAGAACGATCTGGAAGAGCTCGATGTGGATGTGTTTGCGGACTATCTGGTCCAGCTTCCCGGCGTCACCGCCGGCGGCAGCGGGCCGGGCCAGAACACCATCTACATCCGGGGCATCGCATCGACCACGCCGAACATGACGACGGCCGGCGTGGCGGGTCTTGCGCCGAACGTGGCGTTCTATCTGGATGAACAGCCGCTCGCCCAGCCGGGCCGGAACCTTGACGTCTACGCTGTTGACCTTGAGCGCGTGGAAGTGCTGCCCGGACCGCAGGGCACGCTGTTCGGCGCCTCCTCACAGGCCGGCACAGTGCGCATGATCACCAACAAGCCGGCCATCGGCCTTTATGAAGCGGCCGCCAATTTCGGCGTCTCCTTCACCGAGGGCGGCGAAGCCAGCTACAAGACCGACGCCATGGTCAACCTGCCGGTCAGCGACAATTTCGCGCTGCGCCTGGTGGGCTTCTGGGATCAGCAGGGCGGTTATATCGATAACGTCCAGGGCACGGTGAACACGTCGGAGTCCGCACGCTTCCGCCCCGCGGGCACCGTGCGCGCAAACGGCGTTCCGGTGAGCGCGCGTCGCGCCGGTTTCCAGGCCGGCTCCGACCTGTCGGGCGTGACCTTCATCGATGCCGACAATTCCGCCCTGGTCGAGGATGACTTCAACGACACCACGTATTCCGGGTTCCGGATTTCGGGTCGTTACGAGTTCAATCCTGACTGGCGCCTGACCGTGTCGGCGATGAGCCAGCAGCTCGATTCCGATGGCGTCTTCTTCCAGGACCCAGAGCTCGACGACTATGAAGTCTCGCGGTATTCCGACGAAACCCTGCAGGACGACTTCGTCAACGCCGCCTGGACGCTGGAAGGCCGCGTCGCCATGCTGGACGTGGTCTACACCGGCGCGTTCACCGATCGCGACACTGATCAGATCATCGACTACACCGAGTACATGTTCGTGGGGCAGTACTTCCCGTACTATACCTGCGAAGGCTCCGTGACCTATCCAGGCGCGGCTGCGCCGTCGGGCACCTGTTACAGCCCGCAATCGCTGGTGGATTCCACGACCAACACCCAGGTCGAAAGCCACGAGCTGCGCTTCAACACCCCGCAATCGGAACGCCTTCGCGTGACGGCCGGTGGCTTCTATTCCAGCACGGAAGTCGAAGAGCGCAACGATTTCACCTATTTCGGCATGATCCAGGCGGATCCGTTCGGGCCGTTTGCGCCGAACTTCCCGTTCACCACGGGCTTCACCTCTGATCCGGGGCCGTTCCCGGAAGGCGTGATCTTCCGCAATGACGTGCGCCGCACCGACGAACAGCTCGGCGTGTTCGGCGAGGTGAGCTATGATCTTGTGCCGGGCGTGTTCTCCGTGACGGCGGGTGCGCGCTACTACGACATCGAGGTCGATCTGGCCGGCAGCGCCAACGCCTCGTTCTGTAACTCTGGCGGGACCGATGCGAACGCGTTCGGCACCGACATCTCCGACCTTTACAACGGCGATGGCCAGTACACCTTCCGGGGCACCTGCGACACCAGCCGCCACATCACCTATAACGACACCCAGTCCATCGCCGACATCATGGCGATCGACCCGGCGCTCAGCATGTCGCAAGCCCAGCAGATCTTTAACGCCACGCGGGCGCCGGATGTGGCCGCGACCGATGGCGCGATCTACAAGCTGACGGGCACCTGGACGCCTGCGGCGGGCGTGCTTCTGTACGCCACCTATTCGGAAGGCTTCCGTCCGGGTCTGCTGAACCGTCCGGGCGGTGCGCCGGGACCGAATGGCTACACCGTGCCGTTCGCGATCGATTCCGACGAACTCACCAACTATGAGCTCGGCTGGAAGCTGGATCTGTTCGGCGATCAGCTGCGCTTCAACGGCAACGCGTTCTTCGTGGAGATCGAGGACCTGCAGACCACGATCTTCGATCCGTCGATCGTGAACCTGTTCTTCTCCGATAACGCCGCGGACGCCGAAATCATGGGCGTCGAGGGCGATGTCACCTGGGCGCCGGCGGATGTGCCGGGTCTGACGGTGTCGGGCGCCTTCTCGGTGCTGGACAGCGAGATCACCGAGGTGCTGACCCCGACCGATGACGTCGTCGAGGGCGAGGAGCTGGCCTATGCGCCCAGCCTGCAGCTCAATGCGCGTGCGCGCTATGAGTGGCAGCTGGAGAACAGCTGGACCGCCCACGTTCAGGGCCAGGTGATCTATTCCAGCGACAGCCGCTCCGACATCATCGAGATCAACGCGATTGATGTGGACAGCTACGCCACGCTGGGTCTGCGCACCGGCCTGACGTCCGATAACTGGACCGCGGAAATCTTCGTGGACAATGTCACGGATGAGAACGCCGAGCTGGCCAACAATTTCGTCAACGATCGCGAGCGCGTCACCGTGATGCGTCCGCGGACCTACGGAATTCGCTTCGGCATTTCCTACTAGGACGAAAACACCCGGCCTGACGATCAGGCCGGGTGTTCTCACGATGTCGGCGCTCCATTTCCCATGGGGCGCCGGTTCGTGTTTTATGGAGATGTGATGTCCGCTGACGAAACCCAGACCCAGGCCCTCCGCGAGGCGGAGACGCATATGCGCAAGGGCGCCTTCGAGGCGGCCTTGCAGGTTCTGGAGCCGGTCCTGAGCGATGCGCCCGACCATGTGGACGCGCTCTACATGCGGGCGGTCTGTCAGCGTTATCTCAAACAGGGGCATGACGCCCGCGCGACTCTCGATCATTTACTGCGCGTCGCGCCCGAATTCGGCCGCGGGCTGCAGGAAGACGGACATCTGTTCCGTGATCAGGGCGATCGCGATCGTGCTCTGGGCAGTTACCGCGCTGCGGTGCGCGCCAATCCGGCGCTTCACGCCGCCTGGTCCGCCCAGGCGCAGATTCTGGCTGAGCAGGGCCGTGCGGATGAAGCCCGGCTGGCGCAGGCCCAGGCCGATCAGATCAAGGCGCTGCCGCCCGCGCTGCAGGCGGCCATGCATCATCTTCATGAGAACCGGCTTCTGAAGGCGGAAAACCTGTGCCGGTCCTGGCTGACCCAGAACCCGAAGGACGTCGCCGGCATGCGGCTTCTGGCCGAGATCGGCTCGCGGCTGGGCGTTCTGGAAGATGCGGAGTTTCTGCTTGAAAGCGCTGTGACCTTCGAGCCGGGCAACGCCGATCTGCGGGTGGACTATATCCGCATCCTCAGAAAGCGTCAGAAGTTCGGCAAGGCGCTCGAGGAAGCCCAGACCCTCTATGATCGCGACCCGGACAATCCGGTCTTCATTTCCCAGCTCGCCATCGAGCGAATGCAGACCGGCGACTATGCACGCGCCGTCGAGCTGTTCGACCGGGTGCTGGAACGCGCGCCGGGCGATCCGGCGACCCTGACTTCACGCGGGCATGCGCTGAAGACCTGGGGGCGGTCGGAGGAGGCCATTGCTTCCTACCAGGCGGCTTGCCAGAGCGACCCCGCCCATGGCGACGCCTGGTACGGGCTTGCAAATCTGAAGACCTATCGCTTCGACGCGGACGAGCGCGCCATTATGCAGGCCGAGGACTCGCGTCCCGGACAGCCGCTTCAGACCCGGATCAATCTCAATTTCGCGCTGGGCAAGGCGTTCGAGGACGAGGGTGATTTCGCTTCCGCCTTCGAGCGCTATCGCGAGGGCAATGCGCTGAAGACCCGCCAGACCCGCTACACGACCGATCAAATCGAGCGCGAGTTCGAGGCGCAAAAGAAATACTGCACGCCGGACCTGTTTTCGCCGTCCGCTCCCAGCGGCGACCCGTCCCCGGACCCCATCTTCATCGTCGGATTGCCGCGGGCGGGCTCGACGCTGCTGGAGCAGATCCTCGCCTCCCACTCCCAGGTGGACGGCACGCTGGAATTGCCCAACATCATCTCGATCAGCCATGCCTTGCGCGGACGCCAGCGCGCCAGCGACAAGACCCGCTATCCGCGCATCCTGTCAGAATTGGATTCAGAGGCGCTTGAAAAGCTGGGACGACGCTATCTGGAAGAAACGGCGATCCATCGCAAGGGCGCACCCTTCTTCACCGACAAGATGCCGAACAATTTCCGCCATATCGGTCTGATCAAGGCGATCCTGCCCAATGCGAAGATCATCGATGCGCGCCGCCATCCCATGGCGTGCTGCGTGTCGGGCTTCAAGCAGCTCTTCGCCGAAGGGCAGGAATTCACCTACGGACTCGAGGAGATCGGCGCCTATTACCGCGGCTATGTGGAGCTGATGGATCATTGGGACCAGGTCATGCCCGGTCAGATCCTGCGCGTGATCCACGAGGATGTGGTGAACGATCTCGAGGCGCAGGTCCGGCGCATCCTCGACTATTGCGGCCTGGAGTTCGAGCCGGGCTGCGTGGCGTTTCACAAGACCAAACGCGAAGTGCGCACCGCCAGCTCCGAACAGGTGCGCCAGCCGATCAACACGAAAGGCCTCGAGCAATGGAAGGCGTATGACGCCTGGCTCGATCCGCTCAGAGACGCGCTGGGCCCGGTGCTCGACGACTGGCGTCGGGACACGCCGCTGCAAATCGCCGCCTGCTCATAACGAGAGGACCACCCCATGAAGAAGTTTGAACCCGCCGTATTCATACCGGCCGCAATCCTCATATTCGCCGGGGTGGGCTATGCGGTTCTGGCGGGGGATCAGGCTGAAACCCTGTTCGTGCATCTTCGCATGATGATCACAGAGAAGGCCGGCTGGGTCTATTCGGTGGGCGTGGGCGTCTTCCTGGTGGCTTCGGTGTTCGTCGCCCTGTCGGATTGGGGGCAGATCAAGCTCGGGCCGGATGATTCCGAACCCGAGTACGGCTTCCTGGGGTGGTTCGCCATGCTGTTCTCGGCGGGCATGGGCATTGGTCTGATGTTCTTTGCGGTCGCCGAGCCTCTGACCCACTATATCGCGGCGCCGCTGGGCGATCCCGAGACCGTCGAGGCGGCCGAGCAGGCCATGGTGCTGACCTTCTTTCACTGGGGCATTCACGCCTGGGCGGTCTACGCGATCGTGGGGCTGAGCCTGGCCTATTTCGCCTTCCGCCATAACCTGCCGCTGACCATCCGCTCGGCGCTCTATCCGCTGATCGGGGACCGGATCTATGGCCCGATCGGTCATGCGGTGGATGTGGTCGCCATCCTGGGCACGCTGTTTGGCGTAGCCACCTCGCTCGGCTATGGCGTCAACCAGATCAATGCGGGGCTGAACACGCTGTTCGACGTGCCGATCTCGCCTGTCGTGCAGGTGGTGCTGATCGGCCTGATCACGGCGCTTGCGACCACCTCGGTCCTGGCGGGGCTGGACGCCGGCATCAAGCGTTTGAGCGAGTGGAATCTCTTCCTGGCCATCGCCCTGATGCTGTTTGTCTTCATCGCCGGGCCGACGCTGTTCCTGATTGGCGCCTATGTGCAGAACATTGGCGACTATATCGACCAGCTGGCGGTTCTGACCTTCAATGTGGACGCTTATGGCGATGGCGTCTGGGTCAATGACTGGACCCTGTTCTACTGGGGCTGGTGGATTTCCTGGTCGCCGTTCGTGGGCATGTTCATCGCCCGAATCTCGCGCGGCCGGACAATCCGCGAGTTCATCTTCGGCGTCCTGTTCGGACCGACCCTGTTCACCTTCCTGTGGATGACGATCTACGGCAATTCCGCCCTGCTGCAGGCGGTGAACGGCATGGCCGACCCGATCCTGCAGCTGGTCAGGGACGGGGATACGCCGCTGGTGCTGTTCGCCTTCCTGGACACCCTGCCATTCAGCGCCATCACCTCGGTGCTGGCGATCATCCTGGTGACGACCTTCTTCGTCACCTCGTCGGATTCAGGCTCGCTGGTGAAAGCCACGCTGGCGTCGGGCGGCTCGCTGACCCCGCCGCTCTGGCAGCGTTTCTTCTGGGCGGTGCTTGAAGGCGTTGTCGCAGCCGTTCTGTTGCTGACGGGCGGTCTCGCCGCGCTGCAATCGGCGACTATCGCCGCCGCCCTGCCGTTCACGCTGGTTATCTTCCTGGCGTTTGTCGGCCTGATGCGGGCCTGGTCCATGGAAACCGCACGCCGGGCCGGCGCCAAGTCGGCGCCGCAACTTCCGGTCGAGGGCGCCGCCGTGCCGTGGCGGACGCGGCTCAAGCTGATGTTCTCCACGCCCAAGCCCGAGGATGTGCGCGCATGGATGAAAGACGCCGTCGACGCCGCCTTCCGCGAGATCGTGCCCGAACTGGAGAAGCAGGGTCTGAGTTCGCGCGTGGAGACCGATGAGGAGCAGGACCGGATCTGGCTCACCATTGAACATGGCGAGCAGCCTGACTTCGTCTATGGCATCGAGCTCAAGAGCTATGAGGACACGGCCGTGCCCGGCTCGAGCGTCAGCCAGCAGAATTCACGCGGCGAGGTGTTCCTGGCCGAGGGCGGCCAGCACTATTGCATCTACGGGTATTCCAAGACGCAGGTGATCCGTGACGTCATCCGTCATTACGAGCGTCACCGTCAGTGGATCCACCATCTGGTGAATGTGAACTAACCGGCGGACGGGAGAGCCGCCGCTAGTCGCCCGGCTGCGGGAAGGGCGCAAGCGCGTCTTCCAGAATGGTCCGGATGCGGTCCTTGAGCATGGCGGCCTCGTGCTCGGGCACGCCATACGGGCCCATGATCGTGCGGCTGATGGCGAGGCCCATCAGAACGCTGCCGAACAGGCGCGCCCTGAGATCGCATTGCTCGCCTTCGAGCAGCGCGGCGACGGGCTTGTGAAAGCGTGTCTCGATGGAGTCGCGCACCGCGCAGGCCGCGTTGCTGGAGCTGGCGGAGTTCAGCATGATCAGCAGATCCACGAGCTTGTCGTCATCCTGCGGCCCATCGGTAAGCATCTCCGCGGCGAGCGCAGCCATGCCGCTGCGGCCTTCCAGGAGGAATTCGGGATGATTGCGACCGTTTTCGAGCGCTTCCAGAAACAGGCCTTCCTTGGAGCCGAAATAGCGCCCGATCAGAGCGGAATCCACGCCGGCCTCTGAGGCGATGTCGCGAATGCCGACATTGTCATAGGTGTCGTGGGCAAAGAGTCGCCGCGCCGCGTCCAGGATCTTGGCTTCCGTCGCGTTACGATTCTTGGTGATGGGACCGCAGTTCAAATTCCGACCTTTCTGAGAACAGTTCTCATGTCTTCAGCTGTTGACATTTTGTGTGCGCTGCACAATATGTCATCAATCGATGACAAAATCAAAAGACGTTTAGACGCACTCAACGGAAGGTCCTCCCCCATGTCATTTCGTTTTGGCCTCCCCGGCGCCGCGATTGCGGCGCTTGTCCTCGTTTCAGGCTGCGGACAGGCGCCCGCCGAAGAGAACAACGCGCCGCCGGCGCCCGTGGTTCAGACCGCCCAGCCTCTCAGCCTCGAAGTGGCGGACTGGGATGAATTCACCGGCCGGTTTGAGTCGCCTCAACAGGTGACCATACGGGCACGGGTGAGCGGCTATCTGCAAGAGGTGCATGTCGAGGATGGCGCTCTGGTGGAAGCCGGCGACCTTCTCTTCACGCTGGATCAGCGTCCCTATCAGGCGACGGCCAACGCCGCGCGCGGCCGGGCGCAACAGGCGCGGGCGACGCGTGACCAGGCGCAGGCCGATCTCAACCGCGCCCAGCAATTGCGTGAAGCGGACGCCATTTCCGAGGAAGAACTCGAACAGGCCCGCACCGCCTCCGCCACCGCGCAGGCCGCCTATGCGGCCGCCCAGGCCGATGCGCAATCAGCAGCCCTCGAGCTTGAATACACTGAAATCCGCTCGCCCATCGCCGGACGTCTCTCACAGCGCATGGTGGATCCGGGCGACCTTGTCTCGGCTGCGGGCGAACCCATGATCACGGTCGTTCAGACCGACCCGCTGCAGTTTCCCTTCTACGCCTCGGAAAGCATCTTCCTGCGCTATCAGCGCGAGGAAGGCGCGGGCCTGGGCGCGCCGGTCCAGGTGCGTCTGCAGGACGAGACCGAGTTCACCCATGACGGCGTGCTGAACTTCATCGACAACGCGGTCGAGGCCGGTACGGGCTCGATCCTGATGCGGGCCGAGTTCAACAATGAGGACGGCCTGATCCGACCGGGCATGCTGGGCACGATCCGGGTCCGCGGTTCGGCGCCCTATCAGGCGCTGCTCGTGCCCAAGACGGTCATCTTCTCCGACGCCACCCGGCGCTATGTCTTCGTGCTGGGCGAGGGCGATCTCGCCACGGTCCAGCCGGTGACCCTTGGCCCGGCCGTGGACAATCTTCAGGTGGTGCATGGCCTGTCGGCGGATTCGCCGGTGCTGGTCAGCGGACTTCAGAACCTGCGTCCGGGAACCCAGGTCCAGGTGCGGCCCGGCGGTGAAATCGTTCACCAGCCTGCGGATGCGCAATCGGGCTCAAATCTACAAACCCGGCCGGCGGGCAGTGCGCGCATCGCGCAATAACGCGCGCACCCCGTTTCGCCTGTCCCCCCTTTTTAAAGTCTGGAAAGACCGCACATGCGCCTTTCACATTTCTTCATTGAGCGGCCGATCTTCTCAGCTGTGATCGCGGTGTTCATCACCCTGATCGGCCTGTTCGCCTATCCGTCGCTGCCCCTGTCGCAGTATCCCGAAATTGCGCCGCCCACCATCGAGGTGCAGGCCAGCTATCCCGGCGCGACCGCCGAGGATCTCGCCGAGCAGGTCGCCGCTCCGCTGGAGCAGGAGATCAACGGCGTCGAGGACATGCTCTACATGACCTCGTCCGCCACCGCCTCGGGCCAGGTGGCTCTGACCGTGACCTTCCAGCCCGGCACCGATCTCGATACGGCCCAGGTGCTGGTCCAGAACCGGGTCAACCGCGCCGAACCGCGCCTGCCCGAACAGGTCCGCCTGCGCGGCGTGCAGGTGAACCAGCAATCGCAGGGCTTCTTGCTGATCGCGGCGCTGATTTCGCCCGACGAGTCCCTCGACAAGACCTTCCTTGGAAATTACGCCAACACGACGCTGCGCGATCGCCTGCTGCGCCTTGAGGGCATCTCCAACGTCCAGATCTTTGGCGGCGGGAACTACGCCATGCGGGTCTGGATCGACCCCGAGCGCGCAGCGGCTCATGACATGACCGCCGGCGATGTGGTGGCCGCGCTTCAGGCGCAGAACATCCAGGCGGCGGGCGGATCGCTGGGCCAGCCCCCGTTTGACGAGAACAATCCGGCCGAGTTTCAGCAGGCGATCTCCGTTCAGGGCCGCCTGATGAGCACCGAGGAGTTCGGCAATGTTATCGTCAAGCGCGGCGAGAACGGCCAGCTGACCCATCTGCGGGAAGTGGCGCGGATCGAACTCGCTGAGGAAGACTATTCCATCAAGGGCTATTTCGGCGGTGATCCCGGCGTGGCCATGGCCATCATCCAGCAGCCGGGCGCGAACGCGCTCGACGCCGCCAATGCAGCGCTGGAAGCGCTGGACGAAGCCTCCGCCGACTTCCCCGAAGGCATGGAATACTTCATCCCCTACAACCCGACCGAGTTTGTCCAGGCGTCGGTGTCGGCGGTGCAGCGCACCCTGATCGAAGCCGTGTTCCTGGTCGTTCTGGTCATCGTGATCTTCCTGCAGAACTGGCGCGCGGCCGTGATCCCCATCGTGGCGATCCCGGTGTCGATCATCGGCGTGTTCGCCGTGCAGCTGGCGCTGGGCTTCTCGATCAACTCGCTGTCCCTGTTCGCCCTTGTGCTGGCGGTGGGCATCGTGGTCGATGACGCCATCATCGTGGTGGAGAACGTCGAGCGCCTGATGCGCGAGGGGATGTCGCCCCGAAAGGCGGCTCACCAGTCGATGAAGGAGGTCAGCGGCGCGCTGATCGCCATGACGCTGGTGCTGGTGTCGGTGTTCGTGCCGACGGCGCTGGTGCCGGGCATTCCGGGCATCTTCTATCGGCAGTTCGCGGTGGCGGTCGCCACATCGGCAGTGATCTCGCTGATCATCTCGCTCACCCTGTCGCCGGCGCTCTCCGCCCTCATCCTCAAGCCTCACAAGGAAGAGGATCATGGTCCGGGCTGGCTGGCGCCTCTGCGCTTCGCCGCCAACAAGTTCAATGCCGGGTTCGACTGGCTGTCGGACCGCTATGGTCGCCTGACCGGGCGTCTGGTGCGCCTCGTGACGATCATGCTGATCGCCTATGCCGGCCTGCTGGCGATGACGGGCTGGCGTCTGATGGAAACCCCGACCGGCTTTATCCCGGAGCAGGACCAGGGCTTCCTCATCGGCGTCATCCAGTTGCCGCCCGGCGCGTCTCTGGACCGTACCGACCGCGTGATGCAGGCGGCTCAGGAGGTGCTTCTGAGCACGGACGGGGTGAGCACGACCGCGGCTATTGTGGGCCTCGACGGCGCCAGCTTCTCCGCTGCGTCCAATGCGGGCACCATCTTCATTCGTCTCGATGATTTCGCCGAGCGCGAACACCATCCGGGCATGTCGGCAGTGCAGCTCAGCCAGCAGCTGACGGGCACGATCAACATGGCGATCCCCGAAGGCGGCGCCTTCATCATCGCGCCTCCGGCGGTCCAGGGGCTGGGCAATGGCGGCGGCTTCAAGATGATGATCCAGGCCCGCGAAGGGCAAAGCTATGCCGAGCTCCAGAACTCTGTCTTCGCCATGATGGGCGCGGCGCAGGAGAACCCGAACGTCACCCAGGTCTACTCCACCTTCAACACCAACGCCCCGCGCATTGATGTGAATGTGGATCGCGAGCTGGCCTTCCAGCTCGGCGTGCAGCCGGCGGATGTCTATGAAACCCTGGGCGCTTACATGGGCTCCACCTATGTGAACGACTTCAACTTCGTGGGTCGGACCTTCCGGGTGCTGGCCCAGGCTGACGCCGAGTTCCGCAATGATGTCTCTGACCTCGCCCAGCTACGGGTCCGGTCGGCCTCGGGCGGCATGGTGCCGATTTCCGCGATCGCCCAGATCCAGGAAAATTCCGGGCCCGTACGCGTGGTGCGTCACAACCTGTTCCCGTCCATCGAACTGCAGGGTCAGGCCGCGCCGGGCGTGTCCACCGGCCAGGCGCTGGCCTCCATGGAGGCGCTGGCCGATCAGATCCTGCCGGACGGGGTCAGCTATGAATGGACCGAGCTCGCCTATCAGCAAAAGGCGGCCGGCAATTCGGGCCTGATGATCTTCGGCCTCGCCGTGGTCTTCGTCTTCCTGGTGCTCGCGGCCCAGTATGAAGCCTTCACCCTGCCCTGGGCGGTGATCTTCATCGTGCCGATGTGCGTGCTGGCGGCGATGATCGGGGTCAATCTGGCCGGGTCGGACAACAACATCCTGACCCAGGTCGGCCTTGTGGTGCTGATTGCGCTGGCGGCGAAGAACGCCATCCTGCTGGTCGAGTTCGCCAAGCAGGCCGAAGACCGCGATCACAATGGCCCGCAGGAGGCGGCGGTCGCCGGCGCGCGCGTGCGCTTGCGTCCGATCCTGATGACCTCCTTCGCCTTCATCTTCGGCGTGACGCCCCTGGCGTTCTCGCACGGGGCCGGCGCGGAAATGCGTGAGGCGCTGGGCATCGCGGTGTTCTCGGGCATGATCGGGGTGACCGTGTTCGGCCTCCTGTTCACGCCGGTCTTCTATGTGGTCGGGCGCTGGCTTTCGGGGCTGATGCCCCAGGGGCCGAGCGGCTCGACCGATCCCGATTACTGGCTGACTGACGATGATCCGGGCGCCGAGCGCGCCGATCAGGAAGGAGGTCGCGCATGACCTTGAAATCCCTGACCCTCATGATGGCGAGCACGTTGGTCCTGACCGCCTGCGCCACAACTGAACGGCCTGATGTCTCCGATTCCACTCTGACCGGACGTCTGGAGGGCCCGCTGGTCTCGACCGCTGACGCTGCGCCCTTCACGACGGCGCAGCCGGATGCCCGGTGGTGGCGGCTCTATGACAGCCCCGAGCTGGACGGGCTGATCACGGACGCGCTCGAGAACAACAATTCTCTGGCCCAGGCCGCCGCCTCTCTGGAGCAGGTTCGCGCCAGCCTGGGCGAAGCCCGCTCCGCACGCCTGCCCTCCACCGAGCTGTCCGCGCAGGGCGGCTATGTGGAGCAACCGCTCTCCCAGGGCGGCTATGACGGTGAACAGTATGACGCCGGCTTCTCCACCAGCTGGCAGGTTGATCTGTTCGGCCGGGTGAGAAACGCCATCCGCGCGGCGCGTCAGGATGTGGTCGCTGCCGAAGCGGCCCATGACGCCGCCGCCATCCTGGTGGCCGGCGAGACCGCCCGCGCCTGGGCGGATTATTGCGCCGGAACGCGGCTTGTCAGCGTGGGCGAGAACAATGTCGCCCTCGCGGAGCAATCGCTGGATCTGACCGAGCGTCTTTATGATGCGGGTCGTGGATTGCGGCTGGATGTGGTGCAGGCGCAAAGCCGTCTGGAAACCAGTCGCGCCGAACTGCCCTCCCTGCGCGCCTCACGCGACGCCGCCGTCTTCCGCCTCGCGACCCTGACCGGGCGCACCCCGGCGGAAATGCGCGCGGTGATCCCCGCCTGCGAGGTTGCGCCGCGTCTGGAAGGCGCGATTGCGGTGGGGGATGTGGCGAGCCTTCTGGCGCGTCGTCCGGATGTGCGCGAAGCCGAAGCCCGTCTCGCCGCAGCCTCTGCGCGCGTGGGCGTCTCTGTCGCCCAGCTCTATCCGTCGGTGACGCTGGGCGGCTCCATCACCTCCACCGCCTTTGATCTGGGCGATGTGGGCGATGAGGACAGCCTGTCGGTCTCCCTCGGCCCGCTCATCTCCTGGAGCTTCCCGAACCAGACGGCGGCGCGGGCGCGCCTGCGCCAGGCTGAAGCGGGAGCGCAGATCGCGCTTGCCGGCTTTGACCAGACGGTGCTGGAGGCGCTGCAGGAAACCGAAACCGCATTGACCGTCTTTGCGGCGGAGCGCCAGCGCCGGGCGTCGCTGGAAGTGGCGCGGGACGCCGCGGCGGAAGCCGCGCGCCTCGCCCGTATCCGCTATCAGGCCGGATCGGAAAGCTATATCGCGGTGCTCGATGCAGAGCGCACCCTCGCCAATGCGGAAACGGCGCTTGCCAGTTCCGATGCGGCGGCGGCGAGTTCCGAAGTGGACGTTTTCATGGCCCTGGGCGGTCGCTGGACTGATACCGGCGACGAATAGGCTCTTGGTTCATGAAACGTGTTGAAGGCCGCGCTGGATGTCCCCCCATTGGCGCGGCCTTCATGATTTTCGGGCCCTAGAGAAGATCGCCGGACTCGGTGATGATTTCGAATTCGTCCGCCCGGTTTGAAAGCCGCACGGCGGTCAGGGGCGCATCCCGGAATCGGGTCTGCCGTTCGATGACGAACACCGGCGCGCCCGCTTCAAGCCCGAGATGGTCCTGATCGATCTGATGGGCCCGCTCCGCCCGCAGGGCCGTGCGGATGAAGGAATAGGGCGCGCGCTGGACCAGCCATTCATTGGGGCTGATGGTTTCGAAGGTCTCGTCCGCCGCCTCGGGCACGGCGTCGAGATTGATCAGCCGGTCCTCAAGCTGGAACGGCTTGCCGTCGCTCAGATGCAGGCAGCGCACATGGCGCAGCGGCGCGCCCTCAAAGAGCGCCGGATCGAGCGGAGAGGCGGCCGCCTCATCCACGCAGATCAGCTGATAGCCATAGCGTCCGCCACGCGCTTCGATCTCATGGCGCACAATGGGAATGGTCAGGGTGGAGCGATGACCGCGACGGTCCACGACCCGCGTCCCTGCGCGGCGCTTGCGCTCGATCAGGCCCGCCTCTGACAGGCTGGCCAGCGCACGCCGGATCGTGCCGCGCGCGACGCCGAACTCGTCCGCCAGATCCTCTTCGCGCGGCAGGGTGAAGCCTGCCGGCCAGCTCTGGTCATTGATACGGCGCAACATCTCTGTGCGGATGGATTCATAAGGATGCATGCCGCCCTTTTATGACGGCTGAGTGATTCAGCAAAGCCCGTCTTGATCCGCAATTTCAATATGTATAGACATATTGAACGTGTGACGGAGCGATCCATGAAACTGTTGACCGATCTAGTGCTTGCCGGGTCTGACGCCCCGACGCCCTATGGCCGTATCGAGCGCGGCGCGCTGGTGCTGGAGGGGGATCAGATCGTCTATGCCGGGACGCAGGCCGATCTGCCGGAGCAATACGTCTCCCTCAAGGCCACCTCGCTGGAGGGACGCCTCGTTACACCCGGTCTCATCGATTGCCATACTCATCTTGTCCATGGCGGCAGCCGGGCGCGCGAGTTCGAGATGCGCCAGTCCGGAGCCAGCTATGCCGATATCGCCAAGGCGGGCGGCGGCATCGTCTCCACCGTCGCGGCGACCCGTGAGGCCAGCGAGGACGCGTTGATCGAGCAGGCGCTGGTGCGGCTCGACCGTCTGATCGCGGACGGCGTCACCACGGTGGAAATCAAGTCCGGCTATGGCCTTGATCGCGACACCGAGCTCAAGCAATTGCGGGTCGCGCGGCGTCTGGGCGAGCTGCGCAAGGTCCGCGTTGTGACGAGCTTTCTGGGCGCTCACGCCATTCCCAAAGGCATGGACGCGGACGCCTATATCGACACGGTCTGCATCCCCGCCCTGACAGAGGCGCACGCCGCAGGACTCGTCGACATGGTGGACGGCTTCTGTGAAAGCATCGCCTTCTCCCCCGCACAGATCGCGCGGGTCTTTGACGTGGCCGCCGAGCTGGGCCTGCCGGTGAAACTGCATGCCGAACAGCTCTCCGATCAGGGCGGCGCCGCGCTGGCGGCGCGCTATGGCGCAAAGTCTGTCGAGCATCTCGAATACATTTCCGACGCCGATATCGACGCGCTGGCGAAGGCGGGCAGCGTGGCGGTCATGCTGCCGGGCGCATTCTACTTCCTGAAGGAAACCCGCAAGCCGCCCATCGAAGGGTTCCGCCGCGCCGGCGTGCCGATGGCAGTGTCGACCGATTCTAATCCCGGCTCCTCGCCCATGACCTCGCTTTTGCTGGCGATGAATATGGGCGCGACTCTCTTCGGCCTGACCCCGGAAGAAACCCTCAAGGGCGTGACCGTGAACGCCGCGAAAGCGCTGGCGCGCGATGATCTGGGCCGTCTGGCGCCCGGTTGCCGCGCCGATCTCGCGGTCTGGGATGTCGCCGATCCGGCTGAACTCACCTATCGCATGGGCGACGCCCCGCTCCATGCCCGTTATCTGGGAGGCGAAGCGTGCTGACGCCCGGTTCTGTCACACTCACCGAACTTGAACATACCTGGCGCGAGGGCGGCGATATCCGCCTTGACCCCGCTGCGCGTGACGGCGTGCGCCGCTCGGCTGAACAGGTCAAAGCCGCAGCCCGCGGGTCCGAGGCCGTCTATGGCGTCAATACCGGCTTCGGCAAGCTCGCCTCGATCCGCATTGCGCCCGATGACACCGCCGCGCTTCAGCGCAATCTGATCCTGTCTCATTGCTGCGGCGTGGGCGAGGAGACGCCCGAAGCCATTGTCCGCCTGATGATCAGCCTCAAGCTGATCTCCCTGGGCCGCGGCGCATCGGGCGTGCGTGATGAGCTGATTGATCTGCTGGAAGCCATGCTGGCCAAAGGCGTCATGCCCGTCGTGCCCGCGCAAGGCTCGGTCGGCGCGTCGGGTGATCTCGCCCCGCTCGCCCATATGGCCGCGGTGATGATCGGCGAGGGGCAGGCGCGCTATCAAGGTCAGGTGCTGTCCGGCGCCGAAGCGCTTGCGAAAGCCGGGCTGAGCCCGGTGGTGCTGGGCCCCAAGGAAGGGCTGGCGCTGATCAACGGCACCCAGTTCTCCACCGCCTATGCGCTGGCGGGCCTGTTTGAGGCGCAACACGCCGCCCGCACCGCGCTTGTGACGTGCTCTTTGAGCGTGGATGCGGCGATGGCCTCGACCGCGCCGCTGCTGGAAGAGATCCACACGCTGCGCGGCCAGCCCGGCCAGATCACAGCGGCGCGGGTGATGCGGGGCCTCCTGGAAGACAGCGAGATCCGGCAATCGCACCGCACCGATGATCCGCGCGTTCAGGATCCCTATTGCATGCGCTGCCAGCCCCAGGTGGTCGGCGCGGCGATGGACATGCTGGACAACGCCGCCCGCATGCTCGAACGCGAAGCCAACGCCGCGACCGACAATCCGCTGGTGCTCGCCGATGAGGGCGTGATTGTCTCGGGCGGGAATTTCCACGCCGAGCCGGTGGCCTTCGCCGCCGACATGATCGCGCTGGCGGTGTCGGAAATCGGCGCCATCGCCCAGCGGCGCATCGCGTTGCTTGTGGACCCCACCCTCAGCTTTGACCTGCCGCCCTTCCTCGCCGCCGATCCGGGCCTCAATTCGGGCCTCATGATCGCGGAAGTGACGAGTGCGGCGCTGATGAGCGAGAACAAGCATCTCGCCAATCCGTGCTCGACGGATTCAACGCCCACTTCGGCCAATCAGGAAGACCATGTCAGCATGGCCGCCCATGGTGCGCGCCGCCTGATGCGGATGACGGCGAACCTGTTCCACATTCTCGGGATCGAGCTGTTCTGCGCCGCCGAGGGCGTGCGCTTCCGCGCGCCGCTCAAGACCTCCGCGCCGCTGCGCGCCGTGATCGAGGTCTTCAGCGCCGAGATCAAACCGCTTTTGCAAGACCGCTATCTCGCCCCTGATCTCGAAGCCGCAGCGCATCTGGTGCGCGGTCCGCAGATCCTGGCCGCCGCCGGGGTGAGCGCCTCAGATTTGGAGACCCTGTGATGACTGATCGTCGCCAGAACGCCCGTGAAGTCCGCCCGCCGGTGGGGACCGAGCTTAACGCCAAATCCTGGCTCACCGAAGCTCCGCTCCGTATGCTGATGAACAATTTGCATCCGGATGTGGCCGAGAACCCCGATGAGCTGGTGGTCTATGGCGGCATTGGCCGCGCCGCGCGCGACTGGAACAGCTTTGACAGGATCGTGGAGAGCCTCAAGGCGCTTGAAGGTGACGAGACTCTGCTGGTCCAGTCCGGCAAGCCGGTGGGGGTGTTCCGCACCCATGAGAACGCGCCGCGCGTTCTGATCGCCAACTCCAATCTGGTGCCGCACTGGGCCAATTGGGACCATTTCAACGAACTCGATAAGAAGGGTCTGGCCATGTACGGCCAGATGACCGCGGGCTCGTGGATCTATATCGGCACCCAGGGCATTGTTCAGGGTACGTACGAAACCTTCGTCGAGGCCGGTCGCCAGCATTATGACGGCGATCTCAAGGGCCGCTGGATTCTGACGGCGGGCCTCGGGGGCATGGGCGGCGCCCAGCCGCTAGCCGCTGTGATGGCGGGCGCGTGTTGTCTGGCCATCGAGTGCGACGAGACCCGCATCGATTTCCGCCTGCGCACCGGTTATGTGAACGAGAAGGCGACCTCGGTGGACGAGGCGCTCGCGATGATCGAGCGCTGGACCAAGGCCGGTGAGGCCAAATCCGTGGGTCTTCTCGGCAACGCCGCCGAGATCGTGCCCGAGCTGCACAAGCGCGGCGTCCGCCCGGACATGCTGACCGACCAGACCAGCGCCCATGACCCGATCAATGGCTATCTGCCGGCGGGCTGGAGCGTGGCCGAATGGCGCGATGCGCGTGAACGCGATCCCAAAAAGGTCGAGGCGGCGGCCCGCGCCAGCATGAAAACCCATGTGGAAGCCATGCTGGCGTTCCATGCCGATGGGGTTCCGACGCTCGATTACGGCAACAATATCCGTCAGATGGCGCTGGAAGAGGGCGTGAAGAACGCCTTTGATTTCCCCGGCTTCGTCCCGGCCTATATTCGCCCGCTCTTCTGCCGCGGCGTCGGCCCGTTCCGTTGGGCGGCGCTGTCGGGTGATCCCGAAGACATCTACAAGACCGACGCCAAGGTGAAGGAGTTGATCCCCGATGATCCCCATCTTCACCAATGGCTTGATATGGCGCGTGAGCGCATCAGCTTTCAGGGCCTGCCGGCGCGCATTTGCTGGGTGGGTCTGGGCCAGCGCCATCGTCTGGGGCTGGCGTTCAACGAGATGGTGCGCACCGGCGAGCTGAAAGCGCCGGTGGTGATCGGACGGGATCATCTGGATTCCGGTTCCGTCGCCTCGCCGAACCGCGAAACCGAAGCCATGAAGGACGGCTCGGACGCCGTGTCGGACTGGCCGCTGCTCAATGCGCTTCTCAACACCGCCAGCGGCGCCACCTGGGTCAGCCTGCACCATGGCGGCGGGGTCGGCATGGGCTTCTCCCAGCATTCGGGCATGGTGATCTGTTGCGACGGTTCAGACGCCGCCGACAAACGCCTCGCCAATGTGCTGTGGAATGATCCCGCCACCGGGGTGATGCGGCATGCCGACGCCGGGTACGAGATCGCCCTCGACTGCGCGCGGGAGAACGGGCTCAATCTGCCCGGCATTCTCTAGGAGCAAAGATGAGCGTCACACGCACTCAAGCCCCGGACTGGACCGGCCGCATGGACCCTGAAGACGGGCCCGATGCGATCCGTCTGAATCAGCTTGTAAAGCCCGGCGCCAAGCGCGCCGTCATCGGCTTTGCCTGCGATGCCGGGGTGAAGCGCAATAAGGGCCGGATCGGCGCCAAGGAGGGCCCCGCCGCCCTGCGTCAGGCTTTGGCGAACCTCTCCGCGCCCGCGAACGCTCTGGCGTTCTCCGATCTCGGGGATGTGGCCGTGGATGGCGACGCGCTGGAAGCGGGGCAGGAGACGCTGGCGAACGCCATCGCTGACGCCCTGCCACAGCTTGAGCGGCTGGTGGTGCTGGGCGGCGGGCATGAAACCGCCTTCGCCAGCTTCAGGGGTCTTCGCAAGGCGCATCCCAAGGCGCGCATCGGCATTCTCAATCTCGACGCCCATCTTGATCTGCGCCTGCCGGGCGAGGCGGGCGGCTCCTCCGGCACGCCCTTCGGCCAGATCCGCGACCTGGACCCGGAGGGATTTGACTATCTGTGTGTGGGCTATGCCGAGGAATCCAACACCCAGGCGCTCCTCAAGCGGGCGCAGGACTGGGGCGTGGGGCTGGTGCGCGATCACGAGCTGATCGCCGATCCGCTGGCGGCGCATCCGGCGATCACCGACCTTATCGCCCGCAATGATGTGTTCTACCTCACCATCGACATTGACGTGCTGAGCCATTTTCAGGCGCCGGGCGTCAGCGCGCCCGCCGCCCGCGGCATTCCCTTCTCCACGATCGAGCAGATCGTCAGCTTCGCCATCAAGACGGCTGCGAGCCTCAAGACGCCGTTGGCGCTGGCCGATCTCGTCGAGCTGTCGCCCGCCCATGACCGCGATGGCGTGACCGCAAAGAGCGCCGCCCTGTTGGCGCGTCGCCTGTTGATGAGCTGATCGGACGCAGGCGGTTTGACGGCGTGAGACCTTGTCAGCTCCGGGCTGGCGCGGCTCTATGGCGTCAAAGGTCTTGAGAGCTGCCCATGAATGTCCGGCGCAATCTACGGGTCCGCGATATCAGCGGGCTAATCGAATCCCGTTTGTGGGCGCAAATCCTGGTGGCGATGGTGGTCGGCGTCGGGCTGGGGCTGCTGCTGTCGCCGCAAACGGAAGGCCCGTTCTCGCTCAGCCCGGAGAGCGCCGAACTCTGGGCGGAATGGCTGCGCCTGCCCGGTCAACTCTTTCTCAATGTCATCCAGATGGTGGTGATCCCGCTGGTGGTCACCTCGATCATTCTCGGGCTCACCTCGGCGGGCGATCCGGCCTTCCTGCGCAAGGTGGGCCTCAGGATCGCGCCCTATTTCGTCGGCACCACGACCCTGGCGGTGCTGCTGGGGGCGCTGGTCGCCACCACGATCAAGCCCGGGCGGTTCATCGATGGCGCCGGTTTCACCTCCGAAGCAGTGAGCGCGGCGGGTGAGGTGATGGAGGCCCCGGCCGCCCTGGCGTCGGTCCCCGACCAGATCGCCAATCTGGTGCCCGCCAATATCGACAACGCCATGCTGACGGGGAACATGCTGCAGATCGTGGTCTATGCCCTCTTCATCGGGGTGGCGATGTCGATCATCGGGCCGGACCGCTCCGAGCCTCTCAGCCGCCTTCTTCAGACCGTGCAGGAAGTGGCGATGAAGATTGTCGGCTGGGCCATGCGGCTGGCGCCCTTCGCGGTGCTGGGGCTGATTTCCGACTTTGTCATTCGAGCAGGCCTTGATGCATTGGTGGGCTTGTCCGCCTACATCCTGTCGGTGCTTCTGGGGCTGATCGCGCTTCTGGGCGCCTATCTACTGATCGTGCTGGTTCTGGGACGGCGCAATCCCTTCGCCTTCGCCGGTCAGGTGGTGGAGGCGCAATTGCTCGCTTTCTCCACATCGAGCTCGGCTGCGACCATGCCCTTGTCCCTGCGGGTGGCCGAGGACCGGTTGAAAGTCGCCCCGCCCATCGCCCGTTTCGTCATTCCGTTGGGCGCGACGGTGAACATGGACGGCACGGCGCTCTATCAGGTGGTCGCCGCGCTCTTCATCGCCCAGCTCTTCGGGGTGGAGGTGAACACGGCCCAGTTTGCTCTGCTGGTGGTGACGGTGGTGGGGGCCAGTATTGGCAGCCCGTCCACACCGGGCGTCGGCATCATCATCCTCGCCACCATCCTGCAAGGGATGGGCATTCCGGCGGCGGGGGTGGCGATCCTCCTGGGCGTGGACCGGATTCTAGACATGTGCCGGACGGCGGTGAACGTCACCGGCGACCTGACCGCCTGCGTGGTGATGGATCGCTGGCTGGAGGATGTGAAGGACGACCCGCTCGCCGCTGTGCCCGAGAGCGCCCCGCCGGCCTCAGAGAGCTAGCTTGAAGCCTTCATGGCTCGCGATGAAGCCAAGGCTCTCATAAAAGCGGAGGGCGTCAGAGCGGCTCTTGTCCGAGGTGAGCTGGACAAGCTGACACTTGCGCTGCCGGCACTGGTTGATCGCCCATTCGAGCATCTCTCGGCCCAGCTTTGCGCCGCGCAAACGGCTGGCGATGCGCACGCTTTCAATCTGGCCGCGCCACATGCCTCGCCGCGACAGGCCGGGGATGAAGCTGATCTGCAGGCAGCCCGCCACGCCGTCTTCATCCTCCACCACCGCCAGCAACTGGTTCGGGTCCGTCTCGATCGCGCGAAAGGCCTGCGCATAGGCCGGGTCGGTTGGCGTTGCGACGCGCTCGCGCGTCTGCCCCAGGGCGTCATCGGCCAGCAGTGCGATGATGGCGTCAAGATCACGAGCCTCGGCGCGACGGAAGCGGGGCGATACACGGCTCATGCGTCGATGATCTCGGCGCACAGATAGGCCCGGCTGAGCGCCTTCATGTCCTTGATATAGCGCGTCTGATCCCAACCGCAGTCCTGCACCAGGCTTTCCCAGTTGCGCACGGACAGGAGCGTCCACAACATGTCCGTTGCAGGTTTTTCGCCAAGCCCGGCCCTCAACCGCCCTGCCATGGCCAGCGCCTTCACCGCGGCTTCACAGCCCTGGCGCATGGCGTTCATCCGGTCGTCCCAGGCCAGGCGCGCGGCGTCATCGGTCGGCGCCATCGCCATGAGCGCCTGCCCCACCGGGTAGATCACGGGGATATAGCCGCCCCAGGCGTCGATATAGGCGTCCAGTCGCTCCAGCCCTGTGGCGGATCGGCTGGCGACAAGCCGCTCCTCCACATGTTCAACCTCATCAATATGCCGGGTCAGGGCGATCAGCAGCTCCGCCCGCGTCTTGAAATGCAGGTAGACGGCCTGCCGGCTGACCCCGGCCGCCTTGGCCACATCGCTCATGCGGGTGACGGCGCCGGCGTCGCTTTCCAGAAGGGCGCGGCAGGCGTTGAGAATTCGGGTGCGGGTGATCGAGGCGTCCGCCATTCGAGGCTCCTTCAGGGGAAACCGGGTCAGGTTCGAATACGCTTGACATCGTGTCAAGTTGCTGTCACTTGTCATCATGTAAACTTTACATAGCGTCAAGTGACGCGTCAGGAGCTTGAGATGAGTATCTTCACATCCGTTCGCCGCGCGTTCACGCGCACCTCTCCCATTCTGGTCACCGGCGCGACCGGCAAGACCGGCAGCCGCGTTGCAGCCCGGCTCGCCGAGCGCGGTCATGAAGTCCGTCTTGGTTCACGACGCGCCGAGATCCCGTTCGACTGGAACGCGCCGCAAGGCTGGGCGGCAGCGCTCAAGGATGTGAAGGCGGTCTATATCGCCTACGCGCCGGACCTTGCCGTGCCGGGCGCGGTCGAGCTGATCAACCGTTTTGTCGAGGCGGCGAAAACCGCAGGCGTGGAACACCTTGTGCTGTTGTCAGGTCGGGGCGAGGAAGAGGCCCAGGCGTGCGAACAGATCGTTCTGAAAAGCGGTCTGAACGCGACGGTGGTGCGCGCCGGCTGGTTCAACCAGAATTTCTCCGAAGGCGGGTTTGCAGACATGGTCCGGGCCGGGCGGATCACTCTGCCGGGTGCAGACGTGCTCGAACCCTTTGTGGATGTGGACGATATCGCTGATGTCGCGGTCGCTGCGCTGACCGGGGATGGTCATGCCGGCGAGATCTACGAGGTGACCGGCCCGCGCCTTCTGGGCTTTGCGGATATGGCGCAGATCCTGTCGGAAGCGTCAGGGCGCGAGATCGCCTACATCCCGCTGAGGCATGAGGATTTCATAGAGGGTCTCAAGGCCCAGGGCGCGCCGGGCGAAGTGGTCTGGCTGATGGATTACCTCTTCAGCACCGTCTTTGACGGCCGCAACGCCCATGTCTGTGACGGTGTGGAGCGGGCGCTCGGACGCAAGCCGACCGATTTCGAGACCTTCGCGCGCAAGGCTGCAGCGGCGGGCGCCTTCAGGGTCACCGAGGCGGCCGAGTGATGGGGATGGCCCTTTATGCAAGCATGGTTCTGGGCCTCGTCATGATGACGGGGCTCGGGGCCGGGGTGTTCCTGGCGTTCTCCGACTTCATCATGCGCGGGCTGCAACGCGCCGAGGCCGGAGCCGGGGCGATGATCGCGATCAATCAGGTCATCTTTCGTTCGATCTTTCTCACCGGCTTCATGCTCACGACACCGGTGGCGGCAGGGCTCGCGATCTGGGCGCCGGACGGGGTGAGCGATGAGGTGCGAGCCCTGATCGGCGCAGGTGCTGTGATCTATGGCGTCCTCGTGTTTGGGCTGACCGCGGTGCGTAATGTGCCCCTCAACAAACAGCTCGAAGCCTCAGGCGGCGAAGCGTCGGTCTGGGGTCGGTATCTCCGCGTATGGACGGTGTGGAACCATGTTCGTAGCGTCGGGGCGATTATGGCCTTTGGCCTGTTCGTGCTGGCGTTTGCACGCCTGATCTGACGTCCGGAGGGCGCGATGAGACCCTGTCTGGCCCCTGCTTTTCTGAGTCTGTCCCTGCTGGCGGCGCCGCAGCCGGACCGGGCCGTTGAGCGATTGTCCTGCCCGGCCCTGACGCCGGAACCGGATCTGACGGCAGAGCGCCCGCTTTCCCCCTTCGCCGACTTGGCCCAGACTGACGCCATACGGGCGGACCGGGGTTGGCGTCATGGATCGACTGAGCACGCTTGAGATTTTCAGGAAGGTCGTGGACCGCAATGGTTTCAGCGCGGCGGCGCGGGATCTGGGTCTGTCGAATGCGTCGGTCAGCAAGGCGATCAAGGAGCTGGAGGCCCAGCTGGGCGCGCAGCTGATCGTGCGCACCACCCGCTCGCTGCATCTGACCGATGTGGGACAGGCCTATTATCAGCGGGTGGGGGGTGTTCTGGATGCGCTTGATGACGCGGACGAGCTGGTGCGGTCGGAGACCGCCACTCCCCGCGGGCGATTGAGATTGGCGGCGCCCCTGTCCCTTGGGCTGGTGGCGCTTCAGGAAGCGCTCCTGTCCTTTTGCAAGACCTATCCCGACATCCTGCTCGACCTTCATATGAGCGATGCGGTGGTCGATGTGGTAGGCGAAGGGTTCGACGCCGCGATCCGCGGCGGCAATCTGCCCGATTCAAGTCTGAAAGCCCGCAAGCTCATGTCGCTGGACCGTGTGGTCGTGGCGTCGCCAGACTATCTCGCGCGGTCTGTCGAGCTGAAACGACCTGAGGATCTCTCTCGTCACGATGCGTTGATCTATTCCGGCGCCGAGCATAGCGAGACCTGTATTCTCAAGCGGGACGGCGAGGCGGTTCAGGTTCAGCTTCGCCCACGCTTGCGGGTGAACAGCTCCATCGCGGTCAAGAGCGCGGCCGTGGAAGGGCTGGGCATCGCCGTCACCCCTCATGTCTATGTGCGTCAGGCTCTGGAAGAGGGCGCGCTGGTGCAATTGCTGCCGGATTGGTCGATTGAAGGGCGCGCGCTGTATGTCGTCTATCCGGAACAGCGCGAAGTGTCGCGAAAGCTGCGTGTCCTGCTGGACCATCTGGCCGAGACCTTCCGCGAACGTTAGCAGTCTTATTTTTCAAATCGTGAAATATATATTCAAAAATTTGCCAATTATTTTCAATTTGTGAACGGCCTAGCTGTGTCCCGTCAAACAACGGGAGATCCTCATGCAGGCTCATATCGCAATCGCCTATCATTCCGGATATGGCCATACCCGGGCGCTGGCGGACGCTGTCGCCCAAGGCGTGGCGCGTGTACCGGGCGCCACGGCCGCGCTCATCGATGTCGTCAGCCTGTCCGACCCGGACTGGAAGGCGCTGGGCCAGGCCGACGCCATCATCTTCGGCTCGCCCACCTATATGGGCGCGGTCTCGGGACCGTTTAAGCATTTCATGGACCTGACTTCGGCGACCTGGCTGGCGCGCGGATGGTCCAACAAGCTCGCCGCCGGCTTCACGGTCTCAAGCTCCCAGGCGGGCGACAAGTTCGCCACGCTGAGCCAGCTCTCCACCTTCGCCGCCCAGCACGGCATGATCTGGGTCAGTCTCGATCAGCTGCCGGGCAATAACAGCTCCACCGCCAGCGTGGACGATCTCAATCGGATCGGCGCCTCCATCGGTGTGATGGCGCAGGCCAATAATGATCAGGGCCCGGATGTGGCGCCGCCAGGGTCGGACCGGGAAACCGCAGCCCGGCTGGGCGTTCGTGTGGCGGAGCTGACGCTTCGTTTCCTGCGGGGCGCGGATGCGGCCCGGATGATGGAGGCGTCGGCATGAAACCGCATCTGTGGGCCAGTCTGGCGGCCTTCGCCCTTATCGCCTTTCCCGCCCAGGCGCAGACGGAAGATGTGCCGGCCAAGGTCGGCGTCAGCCCCTGGGGCGCTGAGGACGAAATCGGCCGGCTCAACCTCATGACGGACGAGAGTCAGGCCGCGATCCTGAGCCGGATTTCCGGCGGCGCGCCCCATGACCTGTCGGTGGAGTATTTCATCGGCATGCCCAGCTGGCAGGCGGCGGGCGACCCCCATTACCGCATCTGGATGACCCATACGCCCCATGGGACCGAAGTTGATGACCCTCTCGGCGTCGGTCACGCGATGAACGCCCATGTGGGTTACACCGGGGCGGCGGTGGCGATGTACACCCACACCGGCACCCATATCGATGCGCTGGTCCATTTCGGTCTGAACGGTGAGGTCTGGAACGGGTTCTCCGCTGAGGACCATCTGGGCGATCGCGGCTGGCGCGTGGGCGGGGCGGAGGCTCTGCCGCCCATTGTGGCGCGCGGGGTCATGCTGGACCTGGCCCGCTACAAGGGCTTGAGCATGCTGGAGGACGGCTATCGGATTACGGCGGATGACTTGCGGGGCGCGGCGGAACAGCAGGGCGTCACGCTGCAAACCGGTGATGTGGTGCTGATCCGGACCGGCCGGATGCAGGTTTATGAGGACGCCGGGCGGTACATGCGCAACCCGCCCGGCCTGGGGCTGGAAGCGGCGCGCTTCCTGATTGAGGAGGCGGGCGCAATGGTCGTGGGCGCGGACAATCTCAGCTTTGAGGCCTTCCCGTCCGAAGATCCGCATAATTATGTGCCCGTTCATACCTATCTGCTGGCCCAGCAGGGCGTACCCATTCTCGAGCTGGTCAATCTTGAAGGCTTGGCGCAAGCCGGCGTGCATGAGTTCGCCTTTGTGGGCGGCGGGTTGAAGCTGCGGGGCGCGGACGCTGCGCCCTTGCGGCCCCTGGCCTTTCCCCTGACCGCTGGGGCGCCGCGCCCCTGACGCTGAAAATGGCGTGAAACGCCCAGCCCCGGTCCGGATTTGCGCTTCCCTTGCGATGTGCGCGATTCCAGACTGGGGCCAGTTATGGGGGGCGGCATGCGGATCTTGACGATCGGATTGACGGTTCTGGCGCTTTTGGCGGCTGGGATCTGGGCGGCATTCTTCCGATGGCCGGGCGCGCTGGTCAGTGCGTCGGTTGAGCCGGCGGTGCTGATTTCGGATGTGCGTCTGGTGTCCATGAGTCCAGGCGCTGCAGAGGTCGAACTCCACAAGGACGTCCTCGTGCTCGACGGCGTCATCGTCGCCATCGCCGATCACGGCGGGCTGGATGGGGATCCGCGCGTCGCAAGCGCGCTGCGGGTCGACGCCAGCGGTCAGACGCTGCTTCCGGGGCTGATCGACGCCCATGTGCATGTCTGGGATGTGCCCGAACTCGCCGCCTATCTCGCACATGGGGTGACGACCGTGCGCAATGTGTCGGGTCTCGAGGTGCATCTGCGCTGGGCAGAAAGGATCGAGCACGGGGCGCTGCTGGGCCCGACCTTGCTCACGACCGGTCCGATTCTGAACTCTCCCGGTCCCAACGCCCAGCAGAACCATGTGCTGGTGATGACGCAGGACGAGGCGCGCGCCGCGGTGCGCCGCCAGCATGAGCAGGGTTTCGAGCATCTCAAGGTCTATTCCAACCTGACGGAAGACGCGTATCGCGGCGTGCTTGAGGAGGCGCGGGCGCTGGGCATGACCGTGTCTGGCCACACGCCCGAAGGGGTCCGCGAGCCAGGCATTCCGCTCGAGCGCGATTTCCTGATCCCCTTCTTGAGCGTGCTCGATGACGGCTTCCTGACGATCGAGCACACCGAATCCATTGTCTGGCATGGTTTGCGCGACCGCTTGAACGCCGAACGGATGGAGGTGCTGGCGCAAGAAATGGCGATGGCGGGCGCGGTGGTGACGCCGACCCTGATCGCCCATGACAATCTGGTGCGGGTCGCGGAGAGCGATGGCGCGTATCTGGAGCGCGACGGCGTTGCGTCGATGAACCCGCTTTATGTGAAGGTGGATGCGGGGGTTTATGACTTCTGGTCCCGTCAGGATCCAGCGTTCCGGGAAGAGGTGAGGCGTCAGTTCTATCAGCGCGCCACCGGGATGATGCACGAGGCGGGCGTCACCCTGATTGCGGGCACGGATGCGGGCATTTTCACCAACCTTCCCGGTCGCGCAATGACGCGGGAGCTTGAATTGCTCGTCCTGTCCGGGCTCACCCCCTATGAGGCGCTGCAGGCTGCGACAGTGACGCCGGCCGGTGTGTTCGGGCTGGACGATCGCGGCGTCATCGCGCCGGGCATGCGCGGCGACCTCCTCCTCGTCTCCGGCGATCCGCTCAGTGATGTGTCCAGTGTGGAATATCCCGCCGCGGTCATGGCGAATGGCGTCTGGCTGGATCAGGATGCGCTCAACCGGCTTGAGGCTGCGAGCTATCAGGGCTCGCTGCCACGCAGCGTGCTGAACGCCCTGCCGGTCCTTCTGGGGACCCAATAAGGCGCGATTGGCGGGATTTGCGTTTTTTCCGGCCTTACGGTTTTGGGAAAAGCGCGCAATATCCGCCACATGAACACGACAGCCGCACGCCCCGCCGCCGACGCGCCGCTCATCCATGTGGTGATGGTGGCTTACCCTGACGCCCATGTGCTCGACATCACCGGGCCGATGGAGGTGCTGTCAGGCGTGAAGCTGTTCAAGGATGGCGGGGTGGGTGGCTATGAGCTGACCCTGGTCGCTGCTGACGCAACGCCCATCCGCACCACCTCGGGCCTGTCGCTTATGCCGGACATGACCTTTGATCAGGCGCGCGAGAGCGGTCTGCCGGTGGATGTGCTGATGATTGCGGGCGGGCACGGGACCCAGGCCGCGCTCAAGGATCAGCGCCTGCTGGAGTTCGTGCGCTGGGCGGATGGCGAGGCCGAGCGGGTGATCTCGATCTGCACCGGCTCTTTCATCCTGGCCGAGCTGGGGCTTCTGAACGGTCGGCGCGCCTCCACCCATTGGTGGTGGTGCCCGGTGATGGCCAAACGCTATCCGCAGATCGCGCTCGATGCAGACGCCATCTATGTGCGCGACGGCAAGTACTGGACCTCTGCGGGCGTGACCTCGGGCATGGATCTGGCGCTGGCGCTGGTGGAGGCGGACTGGGGGCATGACATGGCGCTCAAGGTCGCCCGCTATAATGTCATGTACATGATGCGGCCGGGCGGACAGGCCCAGTTCAGCGCCCAGCTGGTGGCTCAGCAAGTGGATGACGGGCCGATCAACCGTACGCTCCAGCACATACTCGCGAACCTCACCGACGAGCTGAGCGTGACCCAGCTGGCCAATTTCGCCTGCATGTCCGAGCGCAGCTTTGCCCGCAAGTTCAAGAGCGAGACCGGCCAGACGCCCGCCACCTATGTGGAGCAGGCGCGGCTGCAGGATGCCCGGGTCAGGTTGGAGCAGTCCGATGACACGATTGACCTGATTGCGCTCAAATCAGGATTTGGCGCGGCCGAACGCATGCGTCGGGCCTTTCACAAGCATCTCGGGGTGACGGTGCGCGAATATCGCGAGCGCTTCCGCCCCGTCCGCGTCCGATCCGCAGAGGCCTGAGATGCGTTCACACGTCATGCCCGTGCGCGACGCGGGTTTCCGCCCACATGTTCGACCAGTCGCGCAGGGCGTACAGCACCGGACCCAGCTCCTCGAGCAGGGCGGTCGGCTTGTAGCCTTCATCGGTGCTTTCCAGCAGCAGCGTCTCTTTGAGAAGCGCCAGACGCTGGTTGAGGACGGTTGGCGAAATCTCGTCGCACTGGGCCCGCAGCTCGCGAAAGGTCAGCGGGCCGTTGCGCAACTCCCAGATGATGCGCAGCACCCATTTCTGACCCAGGACTTCAAACAGGGCCATTACCGGGCGCGAGGATTCGGTCAGTTTCGCCACAATCTCTCCTCGAAATGGTCACTTGCGCTACGGAAAGCGTAGCAGTACTTCTTGCTACATAATACGTAGCGATTGCCGCCCTGATTGAAAGGGCGGCGCCTACGAAAGGGGGCATCGTCCCCGCTGGTTGGTCAACCCTTCCGCCTGGACACGGGAAACCCGGTCGGCGGAGACTGCAGGAGACGCCAGGATGGCGCACACAGCAGTTCGGGCGCTATTCGCGCCCGTCGCCAAGATGACGACAGCGCCGCCCGGCGTTGCGCATGCCGTGTCCGGACCGCCGATGATCGGCCCGGACACCTGACTGACGCTGCGCGGTAAGCGCGGCCCAAGATTCGGGTCCTGACAGGCGGACCCTTCCTCAGGAGAGAGACATTATGAAACGCAGTATGACTGCGCGCACGGCTCTGTGCGCGTTGCGGGGCGGGTGCGCCCTTATGGCCGGGGGCTTCGCCGCGCTGGCGCTGGGCGGGGCGAGTTACGCCAAACCCGGAGACGGGAACTGGTATTTCTTTGGCGACAGCTCGACCGGGCAGGGCAATCACGCCGCCCTTCTGGAGCAGCGCGGCGAGACCCAATTCCCCTATTCGTCCAATAATGGCTTCCGTCGCCTGTCCAATGGTCTGGTCTGGTCAGAAATGATGGGCCGGGATGTGGACATTGTCCTCGACCCCGACCGCGACAGCAACAATGTGAACTTCGCTTTCTCCGGCGCTCATATCACCGCAAGCGGCGATCTGGCCGAGTTTGGCCTCTATACGGGCGTGCAGATCCAGACCGCGATCTTTGCGGAGATGGTCGAGGCGGGCGAGGCCAGCGTTGGCGCAGACGATGTCGCCTTCATCATGGCGGGCGCCAACGATCTGATGGATCGCGCCGCGGCGGGCGAGGATTTCGATGCGATCATCGCCGATATCGCCGAAGCGGGCTCGGACAACATCACCACCCTGGGCGCGCTGGGCGTGAAGACCGTGCTGATGGCGGAAGTGCGCCCGATCAAGTTCGCCCCGCTGGTGCGCGATGACGCCGAGGCTCAGGCCGCCTTCGCCGAAGCCGTGGATGCGGCGAATATCGCCCTGTTTGATGCGGCGGTCGCAGCCGCGGATGCGGCGGGCGTCAATCTGGTGACGGTGCGGGACGAGGCGTTCCTCACCTATATCCGGGATAACGCCGCAGCACTGGGCTTCGATCAAGTGGATCGCGAGTGTTATCTTGAAGACGCCGACACGGTCTGCGCGCCTGATATGGCGGGGCAGAACCGCTATCTGTTCCTCGATGATCTGCACTTCACCGAAGCCGGTCAGCTTCTGACCGCGCAATGGTGGCAGGCGACCTTGGCGGGCGCGAATGGCGAGGCCGCGCGGCCTGCGTTGATGCTGCCCTCGCTGGTCGCCGCCGGGCTGGAGATGAGCGAGCAATCGGTCTGGACGGGTGCGCGTCAGGGGCCGGGCGTGTTCGGTGATCTCGCCTATCAGGACGTGAAGTTCGACTTTGACGGCCTTACGGCGGACGTTCGTCTGAAAGCTTTGAGCTTTGGCGGCGCCTATCGTCTGACCGACGTGTTCAGCGCCGGCGCGGCCCTGCGCCATGACGACGCCGAGATCCGCTTTGGCAACGGGGATCGTCAGGACTACGCCGCCACCACTCTGACGGGCTTCCTGCGCTATGCCGAAGACGGTTATGGCCTGACGGCGGCGGTCAGCCATAGCTGGCTCGATTTCGAGGATGGCGTGCGCCAGACCGGTGTGCGCGGTCTGTCCGCGCGCACCGGCTTTGACGGCGAGGCCTGGCAGGCGAGCCTTTTGAGTGATTCGGCCTATGAGTGGGGAGTGTTCGACCTGCAGGTCAGCAATTCCTTGCAATATGACGCGATCCGTATCGATGGCGCGACCGAGACCGGCGCGACCGGTCTGGCGCTGCGCTATGGCGCGCAATCGCTCAATGCCTGGCGCTTTGACACCCATCTGGATGTGCGCATGGACGGCTGGCGCGTGGCGGAGAACGTCACCGTGGCCCCTGTGGGCGCTGTGGGCTGGACCTGGCGCAGCAATGCCGATCACAGCCTCGTCTCACAGCTGATCGACAACACGGCTGACCCGGTGACGCTGTTCGGCGAGGGGCTGGCGGAGAACAGTTTCGAGACCCGTCTGGGCCTTGAGGCGCAGATCGCCGAACGCTTCACCGCCGGGCTCAGCTATGGCCGCGGCTGGGGTGATGACCGCCATTCTGATGACCGGATCGCGCTGACCGTGCGCGCCCGCTTTTGATCCTCAAATCCAAAAGAGCAACAACAAGAAAGGATACTCCCCATGAAACCGATTATTCTGATGACCGTGATCGCCTCCGGCCTGATGATCACCGCCTGCGCTGGCGGCGGCGCCGATTACGCCCCGATCGTGGATGGTCCGCATTCCGTGGCCTATGAGGCGGATCTTCAGGCGTGCCAGGCGCTGGCGCGCGAGCGGGCCTATCTGAACTCCGAAACCCGCACCGACATGGCGGTGGGCGCTGGCATCGGCGCACTGGCCGGTCTGGCCGATGACGATGTGACCGACACCGAAGGCGCGATTGCCGGCGCCGTGGTGGGGGCGGCGGCGGGCGCTCTGGGCGGTTCGCTCGAAACCCGCGACGAGCGGCGCCAGATGGTGGTGGAGTGCCTGCGCATGCGCGGGCATCGCGCGGTGGGCTGATCCATCAGCGGCCTCGGGAAGGCGTCTCTCTGCGGCGCTTTTCCGAGGCTTCTGAATCCGGCGAACAAACTGACGTGAAAGGCGTGAAAGCCGCCGCCGCATCTTGCCCAAAATGCGGGCCGCTGATACGCAATCAGCATGGCTCGTTCGACGATTATTTCACCCTCGATTCTGTCTGCTGATTTCGCCCGGCTGGGAGACGAGGTCAAAGCCATCGACGCCGCGGGCGCCGACTGGATCCATATCGACGTCATGGACGGGCATTTCGTGCCCAATCTGACCATTGGCCCGGCGGTCGTGAAGGCCTTGCGGCCCTGGTCGGACCAGCCTTTTGACGTGCACCTGATGATTTCGCCGGTGGACGCCTATGTCGCCGACTTCGCCGAGGCGGGCGCGGACATGATCACCGCCCATCCCGAGGCGGGCCCGCACTTTCACCGCACCGTGCAGACCATCAAGAGCCATGGCGTGAAGGCCGGCGCGGCGCTCAATCCGGGCTCCTCGCTGGACATGATCGACTATGTGCTCGACGAGCTCGATCTCGTCCTGATCATGAGCGTCAATCCCGGCTTTGGCGGGCAGAGCTTCCTGACCTCCCAGCTGCGCAAGATCGAAACCCTGCGCAAGACCATCGAGCGTCGGGGGCTGGACACGATGATCGAGGTGGATGGCGGGGTGAACCCGCAAACCGCCCAGCACTGCATCAATGCGGGCGCAGATGCGCTTGTCGCAGGCTCCGCCGTCTTCAAGGGCGGTCCCGGCGCCTATGCCGGGAACATTGCCGCATTGCGTGGCGTTTGAGGCCTTGATGAAACGCCCGCCCAGGACCCGTGAGATCGCCGCCGCCCTGGCGCTGCGCGGTCGTCGGGAAATGTCAGATCTGCTCAATGCGGCCCCGCCCTATCGCATGCTGACCCAGAGCCAGCGTGCGCCCGAAGCGCTGGCCGTGCGGCCCAAAGCGCTGATCAAGGGCGACAAGGCGCGCGGCGCCGCCCTGCTGGGCGGTCGGTTCGCGCTGGCGGGCGAAATGCTGGAAGTGTCCGAGGAGGAGTCGGTCTGGGACCGGACAGCGCCGTCCAAACGCTTTGCCGAAAGCCTGCACCGGTTTGACTGGCTGGCGGACCTTCTGGCGGTGGAGGACCCCGAGGCGCCGACCATGGCGCGCGCCCTGGTCGATGACTGGCTGGCGCGTTTTGGCAAATGGAACTGGTTCAGCTGGGAGCCGCATGTGCTCGAAGGCCGGTTGTGGGCCTGGATGCTGGCAAGCGAAACCGTCTTCGCCTCCGAGGACCCCGAAACGCCGAAGCGGCTGAAATCCGCGGTGCGCCAGGGTCTGCGTCTGGCGCGCTGCCTGTCGCTCATGCCCCAGGACAAGACGCGGCTCTTCGCTGCTATCACCCTGCGTCTGGCCGCGCTGACCCTGGACTTGCCCGCCAAGCTGCAGACCCAGGCCCAGAGCGCGCTTGATCGCGAGCTGACCAGCCAGATCCTGCCTGATGGCGGCCACGCCAGCCGCAATCCGCGCGTCGCGGCGGATGTCCTGATTGCGCTCGTCATTCTCGACCGCGCCGCCGATGCGCGCGGACTCAGCCTGTCCTCCGAGGTCAGTCGTGCGATGGATCGCACGGCGGCCTTCATCCGCTTCTGTCGCATGCCGGGCGGCGGGCTGACCGTCTTTCATGGCGGGGATGAAGGGGATTCCCGCGCCATCGAGACCGCGCTCAAGCATGTGGGCGGTGGTCAGGGGCGTGGCTTCAATGTCGCGCCGCACAGCGGGTTCAACCGTGTGGAAGCGGGCGGCGCCGTGCTGATCATGGATTCCGCAGGCCCGCCATCGGGTCCGCATTCGGCGGATGTTCACGCCAGCGCGCTGGCCTTTGAATTCGCCGCTCCCGGCGGGCGTCTGGTGGTCAATTGCGGCTGGTCCGCGGATCAGCCGCGCACCTGGCGCGAGGCGGTTCGGGCGACGGCCGCCCATTCAGCGCTTACTCTGGAGGAAACCTCTTCAACGCGGCTTGTCGCCCAGGGGTGGGCCCGGGCCCTGCTGGGGCCGCGGGTCGCTGCCGGACCCGAGCCGGTGAAGGCGCGACGCAATGAGGAAGATCTCGGCGTCTGGCTGGAAGCCAGCCATGAAGGCTATCGCCGCGAGTTCGGCCTCTCCCTGCGCCGCCGGCTCTTTCTGGCGTCTGATGGCGGAGATCTGCGCGGGGAGGACAGCCTGTATCGCCCCGTCGAGGACGGCGCGCCGGACAATCCCGAACTGCGCTATCGCTTCTCCATCCGCTTCCACCTGCATCCCAGCGTTCGTGCTTCTCTTTCAAGGGATTCCTTGAGCGCACTTCTGGTTGCGGGTAATGGTGATGGCTGGCGCTTCCGGACCGATGGGGGACCAGTGCGCCTCGAGCGTTCCGTCTATCTGGCGGCAGGGGGCAAGCCCGAACGGTCGACACAGCTGGTGGTGTCGGGCGAAGCGGAGCCCTATGGTGGGGGCGAACGTCCGCCAAACCGGGTCCGATGGGCGTTTCAGCGCTTGGGCCGCGTGGGGGCGGCGGGGTAAACATGGCAGGCGGGTCCAGGATCGATTGCGCTGTCGCAGGGGGGAAGGCGGCGATATGAGCGAGAACGCCAAGGAGCAAGCGCAGACGACGCCGCCTCGCGGGGTGGCGCTGACGACCAGTCTCGTCTTGCTGTACGATACGCTGGCGGCGGCCATGGCGATGTTCGCCAGCCTGATGATCCGCTATCACTTTTCCGAATACAGCGTACCGCCCGGACCGCTTGAGTATCTCGCGCCGGCAGTGTTCGCGCCGATCAGCGCCGCCGTCTTCCTGGTGCTCGGCGTTCATCGCGGCCTGTGGCGTCACATGTCCATGCCGGACCTGCTGCCCATCGTGCAGGCGGTGCTGCTGTCGCATCTGATCTTCCTGCCGGTCTTCTTCGCCATGAACCGGCTGGAGGATTTCCCGCGCTCGACCTTCGCCCTGTCCGCTCCGCTTCTGGTCTTCCTTCTCGTGGCGCCGCGCGTGGCGGCGGCCGCCTGGCGCTCCGGCGATCTCAGATCGCTGGTCCAGCGCGGCGATGAAAGCGCGCCCATGGCCATCCTGGTCGGCGCGCGCGAGCATCTGGCCGATGTGCTCAAGGCGCATTTGCGCCGCGCCTCCGGCCCCAGCTTCCGCTTCCGCGCGCTGGTGGAGACCGAGGGCACGGCGGGCGGTCGCGCGCTCTACGGCATTCCCATCGAGGGCGGACCCGACAAGCTGACCCGCGCCGTGCTGCGGGTGAAGCGACAGGCGGGCGACGGCCCGGTGCGCATCGTCCTGGCCGATCCCAATCCGGATGCGGCGCTGGTGAATGAAGTGGCGCGCGTGGCGGGCCGCACCGGCGTGCAGCTGAGCCGGGCGCGCGGCGGCAATGGCGTGCGCGCCTTCACCTCGGTCGAGGCGTCTGACCTTCTGGCCCGCCCGCCCCGCGCCCTGGCGCGCGACGGCGCGCGCCGCCTGATCGCCGGCAAGCGGGTGCTGGTCACCGGCGCGGGCGGCACGATCGGGTCCGAGCTGGTGCGCCAGGCGGCGGCGCTCAAGCCTGAACGCCTGATCCTGCTCGATAGCGCCGAACCCAATCTCTACGAGATCGACATGGTGCTGCAGTCCATGCCGGACGCGCCCAGCTGGCGCTCGGTGCTGGGCGACATCAAGGACCGCAAGGGTCTGGATGTGCTGATGGCCGAAGAGCAGCCCGAAGTCGTCCTCCACGCCGCAGCGCTCAAGCATGTGCCGCTGATGGAGGAGAATGTCTCCGAAACCGTGCGCACCAATCTGATGGGCACGCGCAATGTGGTCGAGGCCGCAGCCGCGGCCGGCGTGGACGCCGTGGTGTCCATCTCCACTGACAAGGCGGTCGATCCCAGCTCGATCATGGGGGGCAGCAAGCGCGCAGTGGAGCTCTATCTCGCCGCAACGGCCAGCAAGGTCGAGCCCATGAAGCTGGCCTCCGTGCGGTTCGGCAATGTGCTGGGCTCCGCCGGTTCGGTGGTGCCGCTGTTCGAGCGCCAGATCGCCCAGGGCGGCCCGGTGACAGTCACTCATGAAGAGACCACGCGCTATTTCATGACTGTGGAGGAAGCCGCCGGCCTGGTGCTGGAAGCGGGCGCCCAGGCGGGCGCTGTGGGCCTTGAGGGCGGGGATATCTTCCTTCTGGACATGGGCGAACCGGTCTTGATCTCGCGCCTGGCGCGGCAGCTGATCCGCCTGCGCGGGCTGGAGCCCGAGCGCGATGTGCCGATCATCTATACCGGCATGCGTCCGGGCGAGAAGCTGCATGAAGCGTTGACCCATGCCTTTGAACGGGTCTCGCCGGCCGGTCCGGCCGGGGTGTTGCGAATCCAGACGCCGGATCTGGATCTGGCCCGGGTGGAGTCCGCGCTGGAGCAGTTGATCGCCGCGGCGCAGCGCCGCGATGACGATCAGGTGCGCAATCGGTTAAAACTGGTCATCGAAGCCGGCTGGCCAGAAGGCGTGACGGCGATCAGTCAGACGCTTCCCGCCGCGCGTGACGCGTGATAAGGGGCCGTCTTCGTTCCTGGCGCAGCTAGTTTGGCGCCGTATGGGAGGACGTTTCCATGGATGATTCCGGCCTTGCCCCGCTCAAGCGGGCGCTGATTTCCGTTTCCGACAAAACCGGTCTCGCCGAACGCGCCGCCAAGCTGGCGGAAGCGGGCGTCGAGCTTCTGTCCACAGGCGGCACGCTGCAGGCCCTGCGCGACGCCGGACTGGAGGCGCGCGACGTCTCGAGCGTCACCGAATATCCCGAAATGATGGATGGCCGGGTCAAGACCCTGCATCCGCGCATCCATGGCGGTCTGCTGGCCCGGCGCGACCGGGAGGATGATCTGGCGGCCATGGCGGAACATGGCATTCCCCAGATCGACCTTCTGGTGGTCAATCTCTATCCGTTCGAGGAAACCGCCCGTTCCGGCGCCGACATCGACGCCTGCATCCAGAAGATCGATGTGGGCGGGCCGGCGATGATCCGCGCCGCCGCCAAGAACCACAATCATGTGGCCGTGTGCACCGACATGCGCGATCTCGACAAGGTGCTGGAATCCATGGCCGCCCATAACGGCGAGACCACGCTGGCCATTCGCCGCCATCTGGCCGCAAAGGCCTTCGCCCGCACCGCCGCCTATGACAGCGCGATCGCCGCGCGCTTCGAGCCGGAAGTCGAGAAACCGGCCCATAGCTGGTTCACCATTGGCGGTCGCCGTCTGAACAAGCTGCGCTATGGCGAGAACCCGCACCAGGATGCGGCGCTCTATGAAGCCGCCGAACAGCGTCCGGGCGTGGTCACGGCGCGCCAGATCCAGGGCAAGGCCCTGTCCTACAACAATATCGCCGATGCGGACGCCGCCTTTGAACTCGTCAGCGAGTTTGATCCCGAGGACCGCGCCGCAGCCGTGATCATCAAGCACGCCAACCCGTGCGGCGCCGCGGCGGCGGATGATCTCGCCACTGCCTATGAGCGCGCCTTCGCCGCGGACCCGATCTCGGCCTTTGGCGGCATCGCGGCGTTCAACCGCACGCTGGACGCCAGCACGGCGGATGCGATCACCAAGATCTTCACCGAGGTTGTGATCGCCCCGGACGCGGACGAGGCTGCGCTCGACATCCTGTCCGCGAAGAAGAATGTGCGGGTGCTGCTCACCGGCGCCCTCGCGGACCCCACCCAGCCGGGCTGGACCACCAAGGCGGTTGCGGGCGGTCTGCTGGTGCAGGAACGCGATACCGGCCATATCCTGCCGTCCGATCTCAAGGTGGTGACCAAGCGCGCCCCGACCGAGGAAGAGCTGGCGGATCTGATGTTCGCCTGGCGCGTGGTCAAGCACGTCAAATCGAACGCCATCGTCTTCGCCAAGGGCGGTACGACGGCGGGCGTCGGCATGGGCCAGACTTCGCGCGTGGAAGCGGTGCGACTTGCAGCCCGCAAAGCCGAGGACGCCGCCAAGGAAAATGGCTGGGATGCACCGCGCACGGCGAACTCCGCCTGCGCGTCCGATGCGTTCTTCCCCTTCCCGGACGGACTTCTGGAAGCGGCCAAGGCAGGCGCGCGCTGCGTCATCCAGCCGGGCGGCTCGGTGCGGGATGAAGACGTGATCGCGGCTGCTGACGAGGCGGGCCTGGCGATGGTCTTCACCGGCATGCGCCATTTCCGTCACTAGACTCTTCGTGTTTGACCCTGATCCTGATGGGCTTAGTCATGAGGACAAGACCATCAGGATTGGGCGCGTGACATGGATTTGCTGATCTGGGTTCTGGCGATGGCGGGCGCTGGCGTTGTCGCATTCGCGCTCTACATCGCCTGGTCGCTCTATCGGCGACTGCGCGGCCAGCACATGGCGCGCAAACCGTTCGCGGAACACGCCGCCTTCCTGGAGCCCTATGTGCGGGTGTCCTATCCGCCGGGCGAGGGCCCGTTTCCGGCGGTGCTGTTGTTTCATGGGTGCGGCGGCGTTCGCCAGGTCACCGAGAATTACGCCGCTCTGGCGGTGAAGTCCGGCGTCGCGGCGGTGATCGTGGACAGCCTGCGGGCCCGCAATATCAGCTATGAAGAGGCGCTGGCCCAGGTCTGCACCGGGCACAGGCTGTGGGGCCGCGAGCGCGCGGCGGATGTGTATGCCGCGCTCGCCCTGATCCGACAGGACGCCCGGATCGACCCGCGCAGGCTGGCGCTGGCCGGCTGGAGCCATGGCGGCTGGACCCTGCTGGACGCGCTGACGCTGGCGCGGATGGCGCTGCCGCCTGACGGACTGTCCGATGCGCCGGCCCAGCCCTTTGAAGGCGTGCGTGGGGCGTTTCTCGTCTATCCCTATGTCAGCGGGCCGTCCCTGGCTGTGCGCCATGACTGGCTCAGGGATATTCCCATTGAAGCCATTCTGGTGGAGCGCGATTCCATGGCCAGCGAAGCGGACGCCTCGGTGGTCTTCAGCCGGGCGCGCCAGGAGGGGGCGCCGGTCAGCTGGTCGGTGCTAGGGGGCGTGACCCATGCCTTTGACGAGCCCGACCACCATCCGGACTCCACCCTGCGATATGATGAACAGGCGAGCCGGGAGACCGAGGGACGGTTTGTCGATTTCCTGCGTCGGCGCGTGCTCGCCCTGCGGGATCCATCCTGACCGGGCAGGCCGACGTGTCCCCAAAAGCCTTTCAGGGTCAATCTCTACAGCTCCGCGTCATAGGCTTAAACATAATACACGATGGCGCCTGACCTCTTTGTACTTTTGACCAAGCCGATTAAAGTCCGCCCCAACGATTAAACACAACCAACGCAAGGGGAGCGGCGTGGGCGATCTTTTTTCCGGCCTTGATGGCCTCATCAACAACGTCTCCAATTTCATTTGGGGCGGCACCTGGAATGATTCACAGGTGTTGCCGCTGGGCTTTCTGGCCGTCGTGCTGCTGGGCACCGGCCTGTACTACATGATCCGACTGGGCGGACGTCCGGTCCTGCGCTTCGCGCCGGCGCTCAAGGAGCTCTGGGCGGGTCGCAAGTCGCAGGGCGAGGCGGGCGACATCACCCCCTGGCAGGCGTTGTCGACGGCGCTGTCCGGTCAGGTTGGCACGGGCAATCTCGCCGGCGTGGCCACCGCGATCTCGCTGGGCGGTCCGGGCGCGATCTTCTGGATGTGGATCACGGCCCTTCTGGGCATGGCCTGCGCCTTTGCGGAATCGAGCCTCGCGGTGAAATATCGCGAGACCCACCCGGATGGCCGGATCCATGGCGGTCCGATGTTCTACATCAAGAATGGCCTGAACAAGGGCCGCGCCGGCTTTGGCGGCTGGTTCGGCTGGCTGGCCATGCTGTTCTGCATCGGCACCCTGATCTCCGCGGTCGCGACGGGCGGCATGATCCAGGCGAACTCGATCACCGAATCCGTGGTTCAGACCGGCAATGAGCTGAACTTCACCATCCCCACCTGGGGCGTTGGCCTGGCGCTGGCGGCGCTGGTCTTCCTGGTCATTGTCGGCGGCATCAAGTCCATCGGCTCGGTGGCGGGCAAGGTCGTGCCCTTCATGGCGCTGTTCTATGTGGCCGTGGCCTTCGTGGTGATCTGCATCAACATCGTTCACGTGCCCGAGGCTTTCGGCCTGATCTTCAGCCACGCCTTCGGCTGGCATGAAGCGGTGGGCGGCGCAGCCGGCTATGGCGTGATGCAGGCGGTCCGCTACGGCGTGGCGCGCGGCCTGTTCTCCAACGAGGCCGGTCAGGGCTCCGCTCCGATCGCGCACGCGGCGGCCCAGACCAAGAGCCCAGTGGCCCAGGGCGAGATCGCCATGATCGGCGTCTTCATCGACACCATCGTGATCTGCACCATGACGGCCCTGGTCATCCTGGTGGCCGAAGGCTCCTATCCGGCGGAGGGCGGCGGCGTCGTCTCCTACGCCTGGCAGTCCACACTGAACTCGTCCGCCATCACCACGGCGGCCTTTGCGAGCGCCATTCCGGGAGGTCAGTTCGTGATCACCGTGGCGCTGGCGCTGTTCGCCTTCACCACGATCATCGGCTGGTCCTACTATGCCCAGCAGGCCGCGAGCTATCTGTTCGGCGACTGGGTGACCAACATCATCCGCTATGTCTGGGTCGTGATCGTGTTCGTTGGCTGTCTGGTGGTCGACACCGTGACCCTGTGGCGCTTTGGCGATATCGCGAACGCCTCGATGGCCTTCCCGAACCTGCTGGCGATCCTTCTGCTCTCGGGCGTTGTCGCCACCATGGCGCGCGAAGCCGACGAGAAGGTCAAGCACGGCGAAACGATCATCTAGCGATCCTTTCGCATCCTGACGGCAAAACCCCCGGCGCGCGGCGTCGGGGGTTTTCTTATGGGCGCAGGCGGACCCGCAAGCGGCGGACCCCGTCGATCAGGGCGACGCCCAGTCCCAGGCCGATCAGGTCCGCAATGACATCCGCCAGCGATGCGGTCCGGCCCCACCCGCTCAGACCCTGGGCCAGTTCGATGGCCACGCCGAAACCGGTCAGGCCAAGCGCGAGGGTCCAGAGGCGGAGGGACGGCCATCCGGCGCGCGCCAGCACGGTCAGAACCAGGAAGGCGGCGATATGCTTGAGTTTGTCGACGCCGAACAGAACAGGCTCCTCGATGGGCGCCGGCAGCAATGCGACGCCGAACACGCACAGCGCGGCGACCAGCAGCACCAGCCGCGCCTGCACCGGGCTGACTTGCAAGGCTTGCGGCCCGGCGGCGGGCTTTCTACCGTCTCGCTGATTTTCCAAAGGCTCAGAGGCGCTCATGTCCACACTTCTCACCGATCTCGACCGTCTGGCCGAACCCCGTCACGACTGGACCCGTGATGAGGTCGCCGCCCTCCATGATGCGCCGTTCAATGATCTGATCTTCGCCGCGCAAAGCCTGCACCGCCGGGTGCATCGCCCCAATACGGTGCAGAAATCGCGCCTGCTGTCGATCAAGACCGGCGGCTGTGCGGAAGACTGCGGCTATTGCAATCAGTCCGCCCATTTCGACACGGGTCTTAAGGCGTCCAAGTTGATGGATCCCGAAGAGGTCGAGAAAAAGGCGATTGAAGCGAAAAATTCAGGCGCGACGCGGTTCTGCATGGGCGCGGCCTGGCGCGAGCTCAAGGAGCGCGACGAGCCGAAGATCCATGACATGATCCGTCGGGTGAAAGGGTTGGGGCTCGAGACCTGCATGACGCTGGGCATGCTGGGCGAGGGTCAGGCCGAGCGCCTGGCCGAGGCGGGACTCGATTACTACAACCACAATCTCGACACCTCGCCGGAATACTACAAGCAGATCATCACCACCCGCACCTGGGATGACCGGATCGACACGCTCGCCAAGGTGCGTGCGGCGGGCATGAAGACCTGCTGCGGCGGCATTATCGGCATGGGGGAAAGCAAGGAGGACCGGATCGGGCTTCTGACCGAGCTGGCGACCCTGCCTGTGCATCCCGAAAGCGTGCCGGTGAACCATCTCGTGGACGTGGCGGGCACGCCGCTGTCAGGGTCGGAGAGCCTGGACGGGCTCGACTTCGTGCGCGCGATCGCCACCGCGCGCCTGATCATGCCCAAGAGCGTGGTGCGTCTCTCCGCAGGGCGGGAGACCATGTCGCGGGAGCTGCAGGCGCTGTGCTTCCTGGCGGGCGCCGGATCGATCTTTGTGGGCGATGAGCTTCTGACCACGCCGAACCCCGATCAGGATACCGATACGGTCCTGTTCCGGGATCTGGGGCTGGAAGGCGATGAGGCGGGACGTCAGGCCAACGCCTGACGTCTATTCCGCGCTCAGGGAGTGGCTGCCGGGCAGATCGAGCTCCGGCGCCGCTTCCGAGCTGGTCAGACGGGGCAGGTGACAGGTCACGCGCGTGCCTTCGCCCGGCTCGCTTTCAAGCTCCACCCAGCCGCCATGCAGGCGGATAATGTCGTTGACGAGGGCCAGGCCCAGGCCCGCGCCGCCGCCATCGCCGCGCTCGAAGCGCTCGAAGATCTTCGCCTGACGGTCGGGCGCAATGCCGACGCCGTCATCAGCCACCCAGAGCGACACGTCATCGCCCGCGACCTCAGCGCCGACTTCCACCGCGCCGCCCGGATTGACGTGATCCATGGCGTTGGTGAGCAGGTTGTAGATGACCTGCTTGAGGCGTTTTCCGTCGGCGCGGATCAGCGGGCCGTCCTCGTCGGCGTTCAGCGTCAGCTTGATGCCCGAATGCTCGGCGCGCGAGGCGATCAGCTCCATGGATTCCTCGGCCAGGGCGTGCACATTCACGTCCCCGAGCTCCATTTCCAGCTGGCCAGCGTCAATGGCGGCAATGTCCAGAATGTCGTCGATCAGCTTGCCCAGCTGCGCCGAGGCGGTCTGGATCGCGCCCATATGCTCTTTCTGACGGTCTGACAGATCGCCGGCGAAGCCGCCCGCCAGCAGGTCGGCATAGCCATGGATCGTCGTCAGCGGCGTGCGCAGCTGATAGCTCACATGCTCGACGAATTCGGTCTTGATGCGTTCGGACGCTTCCAGCGCCTCGGCGCGGTCACGCAGGGCGGATTCGATGCGGCGGCTGTCGGTGATGTCATCCCAGGCGATCAGCGTCGCGCCATCGGGCAGGGGGCGGGTCAGCCAGGTCAGCACGGAATGATCCGCGCGGCGGATCTCGCCGGTCATGGCCTTGCGCGATTCCGGGCTGGGATCGGTAATGCGCGCCTTGAGCTGTCCCCAGGCTTCGGCATTGTCATAGAGCGGGGTGCAGGAGGCGACCATGTCGTCAAAATGCACGCCGTCCAGCCGCTCCGGGTCGAGCTTCCACAGCGTTTCGAAGGCCGCGTTGCGCAGCTTCAGACGCCCGTCCGATCCGAACACGGCGACAGCTTCGTGCAGCTTGTCCAGCGTCGCGCGTTGCACCTTGAGCTGGGTGTTGTAGCGCGCCTGCAAGGAGAGCTGGTCGGTCATGTCCTCGAAGATCAGCAGGAGCCCGCCCATCGGGTGACGCTGGCGCGCCACACGCAGGGTGCGGCCGTCGGGCAGCGCCCACAGCTCGTCCGGTTCGGCGTCCTGGTTCGGCGCGGTTTCGTAGCGCGACAGCTCGGCCTGGCGCCAGGCGCTGTAATCGGCCTGCTCGGGCAGGCGGCGCTTCTCGCGCAGGCGATCAAGCAACACGCCATGAGCCGGGCGATCATTGAGGAAGGCTTCTTCCACATTGAACATCTGGCTGAAGGCGCGGTTGTAGAACACGAGCTTCTTGGCGCGGTCAAAGATCGCCACCGCCTCGGTCATGTGGTTGAGCGTCAGGTCATGGGCTTCGCGGAAACGGTTGAGCGCCGCCTTGGCTTCCTCGCCATCGGTCACGTCCACGGCAAAGCCGGTCACCCCGCCCTGTACGGGATAGCTCGTCACCGACATTACCCGGCGCTGGCCCGCCAGCACCACGCCGCGGGCGCCGGTGCGCGGATCGCCGGAGTTGAGCACGTCGCGCGCCTGCTCGCCCAGGGTCGGCTCCAGAAGGAGCTGACGGTCAATCACCTCTGCGACGTCCGACGCTTCCACCGCCTTCACATAGGCGTTGTTCACCCAGTTCAGACGGCCCTTCTGGTCCATGCGCCAGGCGGGAACCGGGTTGCGGCCCATCATGTCCATGAAGCCGATGGGATCATCATGACTGATCTCATCATCGGACGCGCCCTCGGTCTGGCGCAGGGCGGTGTCGGTCAGCCAGATCACGAGCTGACGCCCGGCGGGGCGGCCATCCGCCTGGATCTTGCGGCCCGAACGTCCCGTCAGGGTCAGCGAGAAGGGCTGGCCCTCCGCCATCAGCGCGCGGGCGCGATCGCGGAAGCTCACCGTTTCGCCAGAGGCGTTGCGGGCGCTGAACTCGGAAATGCTGTCGAGAATGTCGGTGGCGATCTGCCCGTTCGCGCCGGCCGACTGGCTCAGCTCGGCGAATTGCAGCAGCGAAGCGAGCGCGGCGGGCGAGCCATAGAGCTTGGGCGCGGACCAGTGCTCCGCCTCGGACTGGGGCGGAACATCCCAGACCACGACCACGCCGGGATGGGCGGCGAACAGGCTGGTATTGCGTTCGGCGCGGTCTTCAGCAGCCAGAAGGCGGTCGCGCCAGAGCTTGCGGGCCTTGCGGGCGCCCGCGGTCAATCGATAGGCCCAGACAGACGAGGCGAGGGCGAAGGCGACCGAGCCGCCCGTGACGATGAGTGTGGCCAGTTGTACCGGTTCGGCTGCGGTCATGACGCGCCTTTTCCCCAATTGCCTGGTGCGCCATCCCGCTGAAAACGCGCACGCGTGCGAATCACATCTTACCGGAAGGTGAATTGAGACGCGATGGGCAGAGGAATCCCGGCCGTGAATTGACCGCGCTGCGCTGTGGACAAGGTCAATAAAGGCTTAAGTTTCAACTCAAATTGAATGATCAGATTCACCGAATCCGCACTTCGCCTTGGGTGAATTCAAACAGCACGACGCAGCCTTGCAGCCCTGCACCCTGGTTGAGCGGGGCAAAGCGCCAGTCCTCGACCGCGCGCCGGGCTTCGCGATCAAAGCTGCCGCCGGGCACGCCGCGCGCGATGGATACATTCGCCACCTCGCCCGCTTGCGTGACGTCAAACTGGACGATGGACCAGCCCTGCAGGCCGCGCGACCAGCCGCGCGCGGGATAGTCGGGCAGGCTGGCGTTGATCGCGCGCAAGGGCTCGCCCGCACACTGATCCGAGCTTGCGGCGCGCTCCACATTGGGCGGGACCGGCATGTCGGAGGTAGCGATGAAGGGCTGAAGCCGCGGATCGGCCAGCGGGTTCAGCTCCGGGCTCGAGCCGCAAGCTGCGAGCGAGAGCGACAGGGCGAGACAGGTCGGGATCAGGATCAGGCGCATGGCGCGCACAGTGTGCCGGGAGCGCGGGAAGGGCAAGAAGCGGATATGAAAAACCCCGCCGGATCGCTCCGGCGGGGTTTCTGGTTTGGCGATCGCCGAGGATTAGTAGCGATAGTGCTCGGCCTTGAACGGGCCTTTCTGCTCGACGCCGATATAGTCGGCTTGCTCCGGCGACAGCTCGCTCAGTTGCGCGCCCAGCTTTTCAAGGTGCAGGGCGGCGACTTTCTCGTCGAGATGCTTGGGCAGGATGTAGACCTGGTTGTCGTACTGATCGCCGCGGGTCCACAGCTCGATCTGGGCCAGCACCTGGTTGGTGAAGGACGCAGACATCACGAAGCTGGGGTGGCCGTTGGCGTTGCCCAGATTCACCAGGCGGCCTTCAGACAGCAGGATGATCTTGTGGCCTTCTGGGAACTCCACCATGTCGACCTGCGGCTTGACGTTGGTCCACTGGAAGTTCTTCAGCGCCTCGACCTGAATCTCGTTGTCGAAGTGGCCGATGTTACACACGATCGCCATGTTCTTCATGGTGCGCATGTGGTCGACGGTGACGACGTCCTTGTTGCCGGTGGCGGTGACGACGATGTCGGTGTTCTTGATCGCGTCTTCCAGCTTGACGACCTCATAGCCGTCCATGGCCGCCTGAAGGGCGCAGATCGGGTCGATCTCGGTGACTGACACGCGGCAACCGGCGCTGCGCAGGGATTCCGCCGAGCCCTTGCCCACATCGCCATAGCCGCAGACGACGGCGGTCTTGCCGGCCATCATCACGTCGGTGCCGCGACGGATGGCGTCCACCAGGCTTTCACGGCAGCCATAGCGGTTGTCGAACTTGGACTTGGTCACGGAGTCGTTGACGTTGATCGCCGGGAAGGCCAGCTCGCCCTTCTTGGCCAGCTGATACAGACGCATCACGCCGGTGGTGGTTTCCTCGGACACGCCCTTGATGGCGGCCTTGGCCTTGGCGAACCAGCCCGGAGAGGCCTCGATGCGCTTCTTGATGGTCTGGAAGAGATAGCCTTCTTCCTCGGACTTCGGCTCGCCGAGGAAGTTGGGGTCCGCTTCGGCCTTCTCGCCCAGCTGCAGATACATGGTCGCGTCGCCGCCATCATCCAGGATCATGTTGGCGGTTTCGCCGTTCGGCCAATGGAAGATGGCGTCGGCGAACTCCCAGTACTCTTCCAGCGTCTCGCCCTTGTAGGCGAAGACCGGAATGCCCTTGTCCGCGATCGCGGCGGCGGCGTGGTCCTGGGTGGAGAAGATGTTGCACGACGCCCAGCGCACATCCGCGCCCAGCTCGACCAGCGTTTCGATCAGCACGGCGGTCTGGATCGTCATGTGCAGCGAGCCGGCGATGCGCGCGCCTGCGAGGGGCTTCTTGCCCTTGTACTCTTCACGCAGGGCCATCAGGCCGGGCATTTCAATCTCGGCCATCTCGATCTCCAGCCGGCCCCAGCGAGCCAGCGAGAGGTCTTTGACATAGCGATCGTCGCCGGTGTTGGCGGCATTGAGCAGGGTCATGAATGAGCGCCTTGTTTTCTGACTGCGGGCAGGGGGTCCCCTGCCGGTTCCATATGAGACGGCGCATCTCTTAACACGCGTCCCAAAACGGGCAAACCGTCTGGCGTGCACATCATTATGGGACAGGAAATTCGCTCTATTTCTTAAATTGGTCCTAAATCTGTATAAACTTTATGGTAAGGTTTTTGCTCGGGCCCTGTGTTATGGGTCTTTGCGGCATGGCCGCAGGCGTCGCCGAGGGGCGGCGCGCCTGTGCAACGGACTGAGGGGACTGTTGAAATGGCGAATTTGCCGACCGCCTATGCGAGCCAGAATTTCGGCCGCAAGACGCTGGATTTCTACGCCGCCTCCGGCGAGGTGAGCGGATCGGATCCCCGCGCACGCGCCGATGAGCGCAGCCTGACCGATTATGACGGCGCCAAGCACACCGTGCGCGTCATGGACCGCAATTTCGCTCTGGAGGCCGGGGATCAGGCGTCCGTGCTGCGCATGCAGACCGGCCCCTCCCAGCGTTCGCGTCCCGTGGCGCTGGTCAATCACACCCAGAAAGGCTGGTCGCGCACCCATCCGGGAGCCAGCGCGCTGCTGTCGCGGGCCGGGGTTGCGCGGAATGTGAACTGGTTCCTCACGGTTCTCCTGTTTGCGCTGGTCTCCATCGTCATGGTCTGGCCGGCCTTGCGCGCCTTCCTGGTGGAGGTCGATCCGGGCCTGTTCGGGGCTTTGCCCCAGTTTGATCTGTTCGCTCTGGCGCTGACCGCCCTGCCGGATCTGGCGAGCTGGAGCTTCTCTGAGAGCGTCGCCCCGGTCAGCGGCCTGATCGCCCAGGCCGGGCCGCTGGCGGCCGAGCATGCAGACGCCATTGTCTTTTACGGTCTGAGCGGACTGGCCGCGCTGACCGTGTTCGCCACGCGCTCCTGGCGCCTGCTCTGGGCGCCGCTCTTTGCAGGGCTCGTGGGCGCTGCGGCCCTGGGCCTGGGCGGCGAGGCCGAGGCTGCGGGCTATGCCGTTGGCGCTTACGGGCTCGCGGCGCTGATCTTCGTGATCGGAGGCCTGATCAACCGGGTGCGCGATTCCGCCCGTCTCGAGCGCCGGATCGCGCTTCTGGCCGACCATCTCGAGCGTCATCCTCCGGAAGAGACCATTGCGCGGGCTGAAGACCCTGACGAAATTGTCGATAACGACGCGGGCATTGAGGAGCCGGACGACGCGGCGGCCTCTGATGAGGATGCGCCGATCGCCATCGCCGTACCGGTCAGCGCTGCGCTGAGCGAAACAGCGGATGAGGCGGACGCCGAACCGGTCATCGCCGAGTCCGAGACGCAGGCTGTCGATCCCGAAACGGCGGACTCTGAACGCGGTGACGTAGAGGCTCAGGAGGCTGAAGCGGTCGAGGCGGAGTTCGAAGCCCCTGTGGTTGATGCGGAACAGGACGTTGCGGTCGATCTCGATGAAAGCGAGACCGAGGCGACGGACGCTGCAGAAACGCGCGTCGAGGCTGAGCCTGAAGCGGATGAAGCGGATGAATCCGCCTCTGAAGATGCGGTCCTGAGCGAAGAGACGCCTGAGCCGGCCCTGTCCTCGCCCGAGGGGCGTGACGAGGATACGGCTCTGGACGCGTCTTCTGAAGGCGATGATGTCTCCGAGGATGCGGACGCGGCTGCGGCCGACGCCGCGGCGGAAGAGGCTGAACACGAACCGCTTGCTGGCGAAGCCGTCGCCTTTGAGTCCGAGGACGAAGTCGAGACCCGGGCGGAGCCTGACGCGCTGACGGCGGAGGCGGGCGAAGAGCTCGAGCCGGCGCTGAGCGCTGAAGCGCCCTCTGACGACGCGCCCGAAGAGGCGGATCTCGAGCTCGCAGGGCTGGATGCCGAAGAAGCCGAGCGTCTGAAGAATGATCCGCGCTATGCCGCGCGCGCCATCGTACTGCCTTCTCCGCCGCCCATGCCGGCTGCCGAAGCCGAGAGCGAGGCGGTGTCGGACGTGGACGAAGCCGTAAAGCCGAGCACGGGACCGGTGACGCGTGAGACGCGGGAGCTGCGCCCGAGCGCGCCGCTGACCAACCGCGTGCTGTCGCTCTTCTCCAATCCGCCCGTGCCGCCTGCGCCTCCGGCGCCCCCGGCGCCGGCGCGCAACGCCGAGGATGAGGACGCCTGAGGGCACGCCCCGACCTGAGACACGAACGCCGCCGGGATGACCGGCGGCGTTTTCATGTGGGGCGTTGGGCTGACAGGCTCAGTCGTTCTCGTTGAAGCCGCATTCCACCAGCGCGCTGAGGGCGTCCACGGCCTCTTCTGCGTCCGCGCCCTCGGCCCTGATGGTGATGGCGACGCCGGGTCCGGCCGCCAGCATCAGCAATTCCATGATGGAATCCGCGCTGACTTCCTCGGCGTCACGCGCCACGCTGACCTGGGAGTCAAAGCGGGCGGCCTCGGCGACGAATTTCGCAGATGCGCGGGCGTGCAGACCGCGCTGATTGCAGATGGTGACCGTGCGTTGCTGGCTCACGCGGCGCCGTCCAGGATCTGGGAGGCGACGGCGATATAGCGCTTGCCCGCCTCGCTGGCGCTTTCGGCCAGGGCGTTCATGTCGAGCCGCGAGCGCGCTTCGGCCAGCTTGATCAGCATGGGCAGATTGGCGCCGGCGATGACTTCCACGCGCCCCTTTTCCAGGAGCGAAATGGACAGGTTCGACGGCGTGCCGCCGAACATGTCGGTCAGGATGATGACGCCATCGCCCTGGTCGGCTTTCTCCACCGCCTCGCGAATATCGTCGCGCCGCCGCTCCATATCATCGTCCGGGCCGATGGAGATGGCGCTACAGGCTTCCAGCGGGCCAACCACATGCTCTGTGGCGGCGACGAGTTCGTCAGCGAGACGGCCATGGGTGACGACGACAATGCCGATCATGGTGCGGATCAGATCCTCAGACGGAGTAACTTGATGTCCATGTAAACCCGGTTTTGCGTCCGGCGAAAGCCCTGTGCGTCGGGTGTGCAACAGTCCGCTGCATGCTGATGACAGGCGCCGTTTTCGCGCCACACATCCGCTAGCGCGACGAGGCGGGCAGGGTGACGGTGAAACAGGCGCCCAGCACCTGGCCCTGATCATCGGTGCGGTTTGAGGCGCGTATCTGGCCGCCATGGGCCGTCACGATCTGCCGCGCGATCGCCAGGCCGAGCCCGGAATGTCCGCCAAAGGCCGCCCCCTTGGGGCGCTGGGTGTAGAAGCGGTCGAAAATGGCTTCGAGATTGTCTTCGGGAATGCCCGGACCGTCATCTTCGATGCGGACTTCCTGGCTCTGCCCGGCGCCGCGCTCGATCCGCACGCGCACCCCGCCCTCTGCCGGGGAGAAGGTGACGGCGTTCTCGATGAGATTGATGAAGACCCGGCTTAACGGGTTCTCGTGTCCGCGCACGATGTGCCGCTCGGACTCGGCCGTGACGATGACCCGGGGGGCGGGCGCGTCGGGATCATTCTGCAAGCTGGCGATGTCGGTCAGCAAGACAACGAGATCGATGGTCTCGAGATCCTCGCGGGCCAGCTCCGCGTCCAGGCGCGAGGCGTTGGAGATGTCCGTGATCAGCCGGTCGAGCCGCTTCACATCGTGCTGGATCACTTCGATCAGGCGCGCGCGCTTGTCGTCATCCTTGGCCAGCGGCAGGATTTCCGACGCCGAGCGGATGGAGGTCAGCGGGTTCTTGATCTCGTGCGCCACATCGGCGGCGAAGGCCTCGATGGCGTCAAGGCGATCATAGAGCGCATTCGTCATCTGGGTGAAGGCGCGCCCCATATCGCCGATCTCGTCCTTGCGGCCCTTCATGTCGGGCAAGGGCACGCGGCGGCCCCCCGCCAGACGCACTTCCCGCGCCGCTTCCGCCAGTCGCCGCACCGGCCAGGCGATCTGCACGGTCAGCACCACCGCCATGAAGAAGGTGACGAGCGCGGCGACGATCACATAGGGCAGGATGGCGGCGCGCTCCTGCGCGATCAGGGCGTCAAGGTCATAGGATTCATAGGTGATCGTGCCCACCACCGCCTGGATCAGCTGGATGGGGATGGTCACCGACACGACGCGTCCGCCATCAGGGTCGCGCCGAACCCCGGTCTGCGCCTCGCCGGTCTGGAAAGCGGCGCGCACCTCGTCAGACAGGCTGCGGTCGAGCGCCGCCCGCTCCTCGGCCGACAGGAAGATCTCGCCCACATGCTCCATGACCGAATGGCCGAAACCGCGGGCCCGCGAGATCGGCGTCTGGGGATCGTCTGTAATGGGCGGCAGGGGCAGCTGGTCGACCTCGCCCGCAATGAGGTCGGAGTCGGCGATGCGGATGGGGCCGGGCGCATGAAGCAGAGCACGCGTTTCGTCCGGCACGTAAAGCCCGGACAGACGGCGCAGGACCTCGCGCGCCGCATCGCGATCCATTTGCGGGCCGGGGGCGTCGCCATAGACGGCGGTCTCGGTGATGATGTTGGCGATGATCTCGGCCTGGGCGGACAGGGAGTCCACCTTGGCGTCCACCAGGCCGCGCCGGTTCTCGGTGATCGCGAACATGCCGCCGATCAGAACGCTCAGCGCCACCAGATTGGTCAGGATGATGGTGGCGCCGAGACGCGTGAACAGAAGAGGCTTGAGCTGGGCGGACAGGCGCACGATGGCGCGTCGTGCGACCTTAAGCCTCCTTATATCGGTAGCCGACGCCATACAGGGTCTCGATGCTGTCGAACGTGTCGTCCACGTCGCGGAATTTCTTGCGGATGCGCTTGATGTGGCTGTCGATCGTGCGGTCATCCACATAGACCTGATCGTCATAGGCCGCGTCCATCAGGCTGTCGCGGCTTTTGACAAAGCCCGGACGGTTCGCCAGCGCATGCAGGATCAGGAATTCGGTGACGGTCAGGCGCACCGGCTTGCCCTGCCAGGTGCAGGCGTGACGGTTGGGATCGAGCACCAGCGAGCCGCGCTCGATCACCTTGTGCTCATTGCCCTCGCCGCCCTCCGCGCCGGCCGGATCGGCCTGGGCGCGGCGCAGCACCGCCTTGATGCGGCGCGCCAGCAGCTGGTGGGAGAAGGGCTTGGCGATGTAATCGTCCGCGCCGAGATCGAGACCCAGGGCTTCGTCGAACTCGCCATCCTTGGAGGTCAGGAAGATCACCGGCAGGTTGGAGGACTGACGCACGCGGCGCAGCAGCTCAAGCCCGTCCATGCGCGGCATCTTGATGTCGAAGATCGCCAGATCCGGCGGCGTCTCGGTCAGGTGCGGCAGGGCGGCGGACCCGTCGGTGAAGGTGCGCACATTGTACCCCTCGTTTTCCAGGAACATGGAAACAGAGGTCAGAATGTTCTCGTCGTCATCCACAAGGGCGATGGTCGCCATCGTTCGTATCCTGTCATTCTCTCGGCGGAACCGATGTCTCTAGCGCTTCACACTAATTGGTGTCCAAGATCAAGCAAAGACATGGTTACCTCGGGTTAAGGCGGGTAGTGCATTACTTTATGAAACCTGCTGGGGAATGAGGCGGAAATGGCGCACGAAGACGTCCATTACGAGGTCTTTCTGAAGAAAAACGTCAAGGCCTCCTGGACGTTGGTGGAGGCGTTGAAGGATCGCAACGCCGCCCTGGCGCTGGCCAACAAGCTGCACGCCAACCATTCCAGCGGCTCCATCCGCGTGGTGCGCGAGGTCTGGGACGCGGAGTCGAGCGGCTTTCGCGGCGGCGCCATCTTCGAGATCGGTCCCGAGAAATTCTCCGGCGACGAAAAGCCCGCCGAAGCGACCATCCCGTGCCTGACCCCTGATGACCTGTCCGGTCCGGCGGCGCGCGACACGGTGCGCCGGGCGCTTTCGGGCTGGCTGGAGCGCTCCCAGGTCTGTCCCATGGAGCTTCTGCATCGGCCGGATCTGATCGAGGAGCTGGACGGGTCGGACACCGATCTGCAGCACGCCATCCAGAAGGTCGCCATCGCCCGCGCCCAGAATTCGGACGCCAGCGTGCACGCCTATGTGCGCCTGATCACCGAGCTCGTGCAGCGCGGGATCGAGCAGTCGCGCAAGGAAGCCAAGGCGGCGGGCAAGCCGCCCAAGGGCAAGTCCTTTTCAGAAAGCGCGACGCTGCTGGCCAGCAAGACCACCTCGGAAAAGCAGATGCGTCGCCTGATCGCGGACGAGCTGTCGCAAGCCTATGACATGGGCGAGAAGGTTCGTCGCCTGCTCGACATGCATGACGACCTGCCGCAGAGCGAAGAGGCCCGGGCGCTCGCGGCCAAGCAGACCGACGCCTTCATCGCTGAGATCTTGTCCTTTGATTCCGCGCTTCGCCGGGTGCTGGGCGACACTGTGGATCTGGGCGACGAGGTGCTGCGCCTGACCGGCATCTATGAGGGCGCCCCGGACAGCCCCGATCTCAGCCGGGCGCCGGAAACCGCGCGTCGGCTGGCCAGCCAGATCAAGGCGGCCTCCCTGCCGGCCGCCCACAATGAGCTCGCCCAGCAGATCCTGGAGAAACTCCGCGCGCCCAAGCGCTTCCGGCCGCGCTCGGTGATGGCCGAGATCGAGCTGGCGCGGAAGCTCGCCCAGCGTCTGATCGTGTCGGCGGGCGAGAACCTCAACCCCGAGGCGCTGGTGGACGCCTTCACCCACCGCTCCGCACGCCTGCTGCAGCCGGACGCCATTGAGGAGGCGCTGTCGGGCGCTCATACGCCGGTGGACCAGATCGAGCGCCTGTTCGCGATGGAAGACCATCTGGTGGGTGAGGAGAACAAGAAGAAGCTCGCGAGCTATATCCGCGCCAAGGTCACCGCCAACACGACGGTGAGCTATTTCGTGCGCGGCAGCGGACAGCCGCTTGAGCGATTGTCGCGCGTGACCAGCCTGCAGGCGCGCGCCAAGAAGGGCGGCTTTCCCAAGACGGACAAGCAAGAGCTGGTCGACGCCTTTGACAGCCTCGGTCTCGCCATTCTGGACGCCACCAAGGTGATGGACCGGGTGGCGGGCTCCCAGGCCCCGGTTCTGGACCGCGCCGCCGCCCTCTTGAAGCTGTCGACGACAGGCGTTCTTCCGGAAGGGCGCTGCCGGACCGATGCGCAGCTGCGCGCGGTGCGGATGATGGAAAGTGATGAAGCGCGCGTAGCCGCGGCGTCCCCTGGCGGTGAAGCCAAGATGCTGGCCGTGCAACAATTGTTCGCCCAGCTGGCCCCGCCGGAAACCCAGAGCCCGCCGCAGAGCGACACGGCCGCCTAGTGCGGCAGGCCGGAGGCTTTCAGTCGATCGCGATAGGCCTGCATCAGGGCGTCGGCGTTCTCGCCCAGCTCGTGCAGATAGTCCCAGGAATAGATGCCGCTGTCATGGCCGTCGTCAAAGCTCAGGCGCACGGCGTAGCGCCCCACGGGATCCGCCGCAGTGATCTGCACGCCTGACTTCCCGCTCACCAGCTTTTTCTGGTCCGGGGCATGGCCCTGCACTTCTGCGGACGGACTTTCCACACGCAACAATTCGAACGGTATCGCGTAGCGGTCGCCGCCTTCAAAACTGATGTCCAGCACGCTGTCAGAGCGTTTGAAGCTCAAACGGGTCGGCCAGGGGCGGTCGCTCATGGATCAGTCGTCCAGATTGCGGGCTTCTTCAGGCAGCATGATCGGCACGCCTTCCCGGATCGGATAGGCGAGTCGGGCCTCCTTGGAGATCAGCTCATTCGCCGCGCGATCATATTCGAGCGGGCCGCGGCTGACCGGGCAGACCAGGATCTCAAGAAGCTTGGGATCGAGAGCGGATTGTTCGGTTTTCACGTCACTCATGGGGAAAACTCTTACGCCGACGCTTTCAGGGCGTCCAGCCTCGCGAGCCGCTTGCGGCCTCGTCGAGGCTGTTTTGCATCAACCGGTCCAGGATCTCCGCCCGATGCGGGATCGAGCTCGCTTCGAGCAGTCTCTGCTTGGACTCGGCGTCAAAGGGAGCGGCCATGGCGGTCTTGTTGATGACCAGCGACAGGGGCGCCTTTTCAAGGGCGGGCCAGTCGGTTTCGATCCCCACCAGGTCGAAATAGGCGCGCAACCGCTCGATCAGCCCCTGAACATCAATGGCGGGCGGCATGTGCACCTCGACGAGGTCCTGGGTGAACGGACGGTAGTCCGCTTGCGCCACGCGATAGGGGGTCTGCTGCTCAAGCTCGGCCTCGACGGCGAACCGGGTCAGCCCTTCCAGCACCATCAGATAGCGCCCGTCCGCCGTTTCCTGGTGGCTGACGATCCGGCCCGCCCCGCCCACAGGCTGGAGCGCCGGTTTCTCGGGCGTTCCGCCGGTCGCGGGCTGGATCACCCCGATGATCCCGTCAGAAGCCAGCGCGTCATCCACCATGTTCAGATAGCGCGGCTCAAACACGTTCAGAGGCAGGTGCTCGCCCGGGGGCAGGATGCAGCCGCGGATCGGAAACAGCTTGATGGCGCTGGGGAGGATGAGGCTCTCGGACATGACTGGGCTCTTGGGTCGCTCCTTGGACGTGAGATAGCCCGATCAGGGCCGCAGGCGAGTGCTGCGGCCCACTCAGATTCAGGAAAACAGGATCGAGGACAGGCGGCGACGGCCGTTCTTGGCCAGGTCGGATCCCGCGCCCGCGGATTCAAACACGCGCAGCAGCAACTGACGCGCGGCGGCGTCATTGTGCTCGCGGTCAATGGCGATGGATTCCAGCAGCGCCTCCGCAGCGCCGCCCATATCCCCCGTACCCAGCCGTGCGCGGCCCAACTCGTACCAGGTCTGGGCCCCGGGATTTGATTTCACGGCCGCTTCGGCGGCATCGAGCTCGGGGGCGTCCTCGGCCTCGCCCGCCAGCTCCATGGAGGCGCGGACGGCGGCGATGGCGGGGGCGGAGCGCAGCGTGTCAGGCACATTGTCCAGAAGCGCCTTGGCCTGAACCGGATCGCCGCTGGCCAGATAGACCCGCGCCATGCCGGCGATGGCGTCGGCATTGTCCTTGTCCATTTGCAGCGCCGTGGCGAAATCCTGGGCGGCGCCGCCGAAATCGCCGTTATCCAGCGCCTGCTGGGCCCGCTCCACAAGCGCGGAGACTTCCTCCTCGGAGACTTCGCCAGTCATGCGGTTGATGAAGTCATTGACCTGGCTCTCGGGCAGGGCGCCCATGAAGCCGTCCACCGGCTGGCCATCCTTGAAGGCGATCACGGCCGGGATGGACTGGATGCGCAATTGGCCCGCGACGCCGGGGTTCTCGTCGATATTGACCTTGACGAGTTTCACCTTGCCGCCTGCCTTGGCGACGGCGCGTTCGATGGTCGGGCCCAGCTGGCGGCACGGGCCGCACCAGGGCGCCCAGAAGTCCACCAGCACCGGGACCTCGCGTGAGGGCTCGATGACGTCGGCCATAAAGGACTGGTCGGTGCCGTCGCGCACCAGATCATCACCGCCGGGCGCATCCGCGCCGTTTGCACCGATAATTTCCATGAAAGCCTCCCGTTTGGGGCGAAATGTCGTTTGACCACTAGGTGGCCGTTTGCGCGCCGTGATGCAAGCGCGCCCGTTCACCCGTCCAGCTTCACGATTTCCGGAGCGCGCCCGAGCGCTTCGACAAATCTGAGCAGATCCGCGGACCGGATGGCGGTGGTGGCGTCGTTTTTCAGCGGATGAAAGTTGACGATATCATGGGCCATCAGCGCTTCATCCAGAATGAAGCGGACCTGATGATCGTGATCATTGAGCAGGGCGAAGGCGGTGACCGAGCCCGGCGTCACGCCCAGCTTGTCTTCCAGGAGCTCGGCCTTGCCGAAGGAGAGGCGGCCGCATCCCAGCGAATGATGGAGCTGGTTGAGGGCGATCCGGGTCGACTGCAGCGCCGAAATCAGGATCAGCGCGCCCTTCTTGTCCTTCAGGAACAGGTTCTTGGTGTGTCCGCCGGGCATGTCGAGCTTGAGGGACTCGCCCTCCTCGACGGTGAAGATGGGCGGGTGGTCATACGTTTCATGCGCGATCCCGAGGCCATCGAGAAAGCGCAACAGGTCCTCGCGCGAGGCGGGCGGAGCGGGCAGGGGCGGGGTCTTTGTCATGGCGTGTAGATCAGCAGGACAGGGGAAGTCAGGCAAGGTGCAGCACGACTGCAAAAGCTGCAGATGACAGGCTTGCAAAACGAACGGCGATGAGCGATATACCCGGCCTCGGCGCAAGCCGGACCCTGTACGCAGGTAGTGAGCGGGCGTAGCTCAGGGGTAGAGCATCACCTTGCCAAGGTGAGGGTCGTGAGTTCGAATCTCATCGCCCGCTCCATTTCTTCAGACGACAAACGACTTGCGCTGCAGCCGGGCCTTGTGTCCGGGCAAGTTCCCAGTCGCCGGCCTTCGGGCCGGTGATGTTGTTTGAGGAATGCGTCCCCCGGACGCTGCGCTCACAGGATGGACTGCGCGGGGCGGATCAACCGTCAGCCTTTCCCCCGAAGGTTCTCGGCCACCAATCCCTCTGGACCGCCTGTGACAGGCTCCGCCCCGCTCCCATCCCTGTTCCAGTTATCGCTTGCGCGCCGCGCGCCAGACAGCAAGGCTGCGCCGCATCCTGAAGATCAGGATGACAAGGCCTGCGAGCGCCACGGCGAGGCCCAGACTGGCGGCGATGACCAGCAGGGGATGATTGAAATCCTCGCCGTCATCGTAATCCATCACATGCAGACGCCAGAAGAAGTCGAACAGGCGCCAGGTGTCCGACCGGCGCGCGCGCACAAGTCCGCTCTCGGGATCCACATACAACCGGGTCCCCTCGGCATCCGCGAAAACGATTTGCCAGACAGGCCCGCCCGGGCCGTATTCGGAGGGGGGATCGGCGAGCAGGCGGATGCTGTCAATTTCGGCCTCGGGCGCAAAGTCATAGTCGGCGATCCGGCGCACGAGGGACTCGTCCAGGAAAGACAGGGGCTCTCCGCTGCGGGCCGAGATGACTCTCGTGCGCCCCCGGCTTTCAAGTCGCCAGACCGGCTCGTCGGTGATCGAGGTCAGAACCGCGCTGTCGAGTGTCTGGAAACCGGCTGATCGCGCGGCGTCTGAGAGCGGGATCAGGGCTTCCGGCGTCATCAGGACCGGAGGGTGGTCGGCGATCTTGTGCTCGCCGCGCACGCGCTCGATCGGCAGGGCGCTCATCACAAGCCCGCCCAGAATCCATAGCAGAACCTGCACGCCGATGATCAGGGCCAGCCATTTGTGGACCCGCACGGCCGTTCGCAAAATCATCATCCCGCTTCTTCCCCCGCCAGACTGTCGGCTCCCGAGCTTGCGATCCTGCCCCGGAATGTTGCCGGACAGGAAATACATCTTTCACGCAGCTGTGAGACGGCGTGTCTGGCGAAACGGTCGCGCCCGCCCCATATCCCGTCCTGCGAAGGCGGAGCCGGATCCCCTCACCGGACCTCTCCCCAGCCGGAAGACCCTGAAAGCCCTGGCTTGACGGGCCTGACCGGCTCCGCCCTTCGCCAACCGGCGGCAAGCCGGAGATCAAGACAAGAAAGAAGGTTCAGCCATGACCCGCGCCATCTCACTGGTGATCGCAACTGGTATTTTTCTGACTCTCGCCCTCATAGCCGCTTGCGCTTCAGGCGAGGGGCTCTACATCACAGGCTGATTGAACGCGATTCGGTGAAGCGCGTCAGTGAACAGAACAGGCCTCAGAGTGCGTCCCCCCAGCCTGCCCGATGAGGCCTGCAGGCGCCGCCGGACAAGCCTGTCCCCGTCCGGCGGCGCCGCTTGAAACGAAAAACCCCGCAGCAAGGCTGCGGGGTTTTTTGCTGTCCGGTAATGGCCGGCGTCTACCAGGGCAGGTCTTCACCGCTGATATGGAAGAAGCGCCCGCTCATCGCAGGGTTGGCGCGCGCGATCAGATCCAGCTGTGCGCTGACGGATTCGCTGGGCGTCATCAGCCCGTTCGGGCCGCCCATATCGGTGCGCACCCAGCCTGGATGCAGGATCAGCACGACGACGCCCTTGTCCTTGAGATCGATGCTCAGCGACTTGCCCACGGCGTTCAGCGCCGCCTTCGAGGCGCGATAGGCGTATCGCCCGCCGCTGTCATTGTCGGCGATGGAGCCCATGCGGCTCGATTGCAGCGCGATCACCTTGAGCTGGCTCTGGGCGACCTGATCGGCGAAAGCCTCCGCCAGCGCCAGCGGCGCGAGCGTATTGATGCGGAAGGTGTCCAGGAAGCCGTCATTGGCGGCCTCGCCGAAGGCTTGCTCTTTCGGGCCCATCACGCCGGCATTGGCGAACAGAATGTCGAGCGGACCGGTGACCTTGTCCTTCAGCGCCTGGGCGGCGTTCAGATCGGAGGCGTCATAGGGCAGGATCGTCAGGCGTCCATCGCCCGGGTCCAGCGCCTTGAGCGCATCCGCGCCCTCGGGATCACGCACGGCGGCGCTGATCGTCCATTCGCGCTTAAGAAGTTGGCTGACATGCTCAAGGCCGAGCCCGCGATTGGCGCCCGTGATGAGAGCGTGAGGCATGGTCGTCTCCGATGTGGAAATCTGTTGTTTTGTTAGTGCAGAACCAAGCACAGCCATGATTGCAGGTCTAGCCGCTCAGTACCGCTTGAACCCAGCGCGAGCGGGAGTAGGCTGCGGGTCATATGTTCATGGTTATTCGATGAACACCGTCCACCGTCCACCATTTTTCCGTTCAGGAGCCCCTTGATATGAACGCCGTGGTCAGCGTCCGACACGCATATGACAGAGAGGCCTTTCTGAAGGCCGCGCAAAGCCGTTTTGCTGCGGCGTTTGGCGATAGCGGGCCCGATGCCGCCAGCTTCCTGGAGCAGCTCTGGGGCGATGCGCTGGCGGACGATCTCGCCGGGATTTCCGAACAGGATGCGATCTCCCTGGCCGAGGAATTCTGGCGCTATGGCGTCGAGCGGGGATCGGACAAGCTTCTGGTGCGGGTGCGGACGGCGCATGGCGCGGATGGCCGCAATCTCGAGCGCGACATCCTCGAGGTGATCGGTCAGGACCGGCCCTTCCTTGTGGATTCCGTCATGGGCGAGATCGCCAGCCAGGGGCTGGACGTGCTCGCCATGTTCCACCCGGTGGTCCAGGTGCGCCGTGATGATGAGGGGCAGCGGGTCGCGTCGGGCGGGCGGTGCCTGAACGAGTCCATGATCCAGGTCCATCTCGACCTTCTGAGCGAGGATCTGCGCGAGCGGCTCGTCGCGGGCGTGCGCGCCACGCTCGATGATGTGCGCGACGCGGTCGAGGACTGGAACGACATGCGCGCGGAGATGGACGATGCGATCGACCATCTGACCAACGCCAACACTTCCGCCTCCAAGGAAGAACAGGAAGAGGCCGTCGCCTTCCTGCGCTGGCTTCGCGACAACCATTTCGCCTTCCTGGGCAGCCGCACCTATCAGTTCGACTTCGAGAAGGGCGCTGGAGGCGATCACAAGCCCGAAGTGAAGTCCGAAAGCGGGCGCGGCGTGCTGCGCGATCCCGAACGCAAGGTGCTGCGCAAGAGCGCCGAGCCGATGATGCTGACCCCGGCCATCGAAGCCTATATGCGCGCGCCCTCGCCGGTGATCGTCGCCAAGGCGAACATGAAGAGCCGCGTCCATCGCCGGGTTTACATGGATTATATCGGCGTCAAACGCTATGACGCGGACGGCAATGTGGTCGGCGAGACCCGCTTTGTGGGCCTGTTCACCGCCGAGGCCTATGACCAGATGGCGCGCGAAGTGCCGCTGATCCGCCGCAAGGTGCGCCGCGTGCTCGACAAGGCGGCCAAGGCGCCGGGCTCGCACTCGGCCAAGAAGCTGCAGAACATCGTCGAGAACTATCCGCGCGACGAACTGTTCCAGACCGAGGAACAGGACCTGCTGGATATCTCGCTGGGCATCCTGCACCTGCATGACCGGCCGCGCACCAAGCTGTTCATGCGTCGCGACCAGTTTGACCGCTTTGTCTCCTGCCTCCTGTTCGTGCCGCGTGACCGCTATAACTCCAAGGTGCGCGAACTGGCGGGGGAGAAGATCCGCGAAGCCTTCAATGGCCGCCTGTCGGCCTTCTATCCCCAGTTCGGCGATGCGCCACTGGCGCGGGTCCATTTCATTGTCGGGCTCGATCCGTTCAACCATCCCGAGCCCGATCCGTCCGAGCTGGATCGCGAGATCGCGGCGCTCGCGCGGACCTGGGAGGACGAGCTTCACAACGCGGCGCGCAATTCCGGCGACGCCGAGCTGCGCCGGGCGGTGACGCGCTATCTGGACGGCTATTCCGCTGGCTATCGCGAACGGTTCACTCCCGAGGACGCGCTGGCGGATATTGGCCGCATGGAGCGGGTCAAGGCGTCCGAAGACACCAGCGCGCGCGCCTATCGCGTGGAAAAGGACGGCGAGGACCGTCTGCGGGTCAAGCTGTATCGCTGCGGCGAACCGGTGGCGCTGTCGGGCGTGATGCCGGTGCTGGAAAATCTGGGTCTGCACGTGCTGGCCGAGGCCGGCTATCCGGTCCAGCGTCATGGCGAGAACGGTGCGGAAACCGTCTGGGTGCACGAGTTCGAGGCCTCCCTGAATGGCGAAAGCGCCAGCAAGATCGACAGTGAAGCGGAAGCCTTCGAGAGCGCCCTTCTGGCGGTTCTGAACGGGCAGACCGAGGATGACGGCTTCAACAAGCTGGTGCTGGCCATCGGGGTCAGCTGGCGCGAAGCGGCCTTCCTGCGCACCGTCGCCCGCTATCGCCAGCAGACCGGTCTGGATCCCTCCCAGGCCATTCAGGAAGAGGCCCTGGCGGCCAACCCGGAAATCGCGCGCGGCCTTCTGGAGCTGGTGAACACCAAGTTCAATCCCGAGCTCGATTTTGGCGAGGAAAGCCGCGAGAGCCACGCCAAGGATGTGTCCAAGGCGATCCGCATCCTGCTGGAACGCGTCGAGAGTCTCGATCATGACCGCGCCCTGCGCCGCATGCTGCGTCTGATCGAGGCGGTGCTGCGCACCAACTTCTTCCAGACCGATGAGGAGGGCCGCGCCAAGCCGTGGATCTCCATGAAGATCGCCAGCCGCGACGTGCGCGAGCTGCCTGATCCCAAGCCCTATCGCGAGATCTTCGTGTGGAGCCCGCGCGTCGAGGGCGTGCATATCCGCTTCGGCCCGGTCGCCCGCGGCGGCCTGCGCTGGTCGGACCGTCGGGAGGATTTCCGCACCGAGGTTCTGGGTCTGGTGAAGGCCCAGCAGGTCAAGAACGCCGTCATCGTGCCGGTGGGCTCCAAGGGCGGGTTCTATCCCAAGCAATTGCCCGATCGCAGCGATCGCGACGCCTGGCTGGCCGAGGGTCAGGAAGCCTACAAGACCTTCCTGCGCGGCCTTCTGGATATCACCGACAATCTCGTTGATGACGGCGTGAAGCGTCCCGACAATGTTGTGTGCTGGGATGATGAGGACCCCTATCTCGTCGTCGCCGCGGACAAGGGCACGGCCACCTTCTCAGACCTCGCCAACTCCGTGGCCCAGACCGAGTATGATTTCTGGCTGGGCGACGCCTTCGCCTCGGGCGGTTCGGCCGGGTACGACCACAAGAAGATGGGCATCACCGCACGCGGCGGCTGGGTCAGCGTCCAGCGCCATTTCCGCGAAATGGGCAAGGACATCCAGAACGAGCCCTTCACGGTCATCGGCGTCGGGGACATGTCCGGCGACGTGTTCGGCAACGGCATGCTGCTCTCCAAGCAGATCAGGCTGATCGCCGCGTTCGACCATCGCGACATCTTCATCGATCCCAACCCCACTGATCTCGAGAAGACCTGGGAGGAGCGCAAGCGGCTGTTTGAACTCGGGCGCTCAAGCTGGCAGGACTATGACAAGTCCCTGATTTCAAAAGGCGGCGGGATTTTCCCGCGGGCCGCCAAGTCCATCAAGCTCAGCGACGAGATCCGCGAACTGACCGGACTTAAGGCGCAGACCGCTCCGGCCACGACCCTGATCAAGGCCCTTCTGAAGGCGGATGTGGAGCTGTTGTGGTTCGGCGGCATCGGCACCTATGTGAAGGCGTCGACCGAGCAGAACTATCAGGTCGGCGACAAGGCCAATGACGCCCTGCGCATCGATGCGAACGAATTGAATGCAAAGGTCATCGGCGAGGGCGCCAATCTGGGCGTCACCCAGGCGGCGCGCATCGAGTACGCCCGCAAGGGCGGCCGCGTGAATGCGGACTTTGTCGACAACTCGGCGGGCGTGGACAGCTCTGACCACGAGGTCAACATCAAGATCCTGCTGAACCCGATGGTGCGCGAGGGCTCGATGAAGCTCGATGACCGCAACACGCTGCTGGAATCCATGACCGATACGGTGGCGCACCATGTGCTCGAGCACAATTACGACCAGACCCTGGCGATCACCATCGCCAAGGAGCATGCGGTCGAGGATCTCGACGCCCATGAACGCCTGATGGAGCGGCTGGAGCAGGACGGCCGTCTCGACCGCAAGGTCGAAGGCCTGCCGGCTCCCGATCAGATCCGGGAGCTCAAGGATCAGGGGCTCGGGCTGACCCGTCCCGAGATCGCGGTGCTGATCAGCTATTCCAAGATCGCGCTGTTTGATGCGCTCGTGGAGTCCGACGTGCCGGACGACGCCCACTTCAAGCAATCGCTGGTGACCTATTTCCCGGACAAGCTGGAGAAATTCTCCGACGCGATGGACGGTCACCGCCTCAAGCGCGAGATCATCGCCACGCGTCTCGCCAACGACATGATCAATCTGGGCGGTCCGACCTTCGTGAACCGGGCCATCGAGAGCACCAGCGCGGATGTGGCCGCGGTGGCGCGGGCCTTCGAAGCGGGACGCAATATCTTCCGCTTCAACGAGTATAGCGACCGGATCAACGCGCTCGACAACAAGGCCCCGGCCGAGGTCCAGATCGCGCTGCATGACGAGGTGATCCGCCTGCTGCGCCGTCAGAGCTACTGGCTTTCGCGCCGGACCCTGGGTCAGGACGCCCTGCCGATCGCGGATGTGATCGCGGCCTATCAGCCGGGTGTGGATGAGCTCAAGCCGCTGGTCACCGAGATTGCGAGTCCGTTTGATTGCGAGGCGGTCGAGCATCGCTTCCAGGCCTATGTGGAGGCCGGGGCGCCCGAGGACATCGCTCGCGATGTGGCGCGTTTGCGCCCGCTGACCTCGTCGTCTGACGTGATCGATCTCGCAAAGGCTGTGGACTGGCCGCTGGCGGCGGTGGGGCGTCTGTATCACGCCGTGGGGGCGCGCTTCCTGTTCGACCGCTTGCGCGCGGCGGGCAATCAGCTCTCCTCGACCCTGCACTGGGACCGTCTGGCCATGCGCCGCCTGATCGAGGACCTGTATGGCAGCCAGCAGGCGATCTGTGAGGGCATGATGGCCTACGCCAAGTCCGAGCGCGCCGATCTGCTCAAGGATCTGGGTTCCGCCGATGCACAATGGGCTGATGAGGTGGTCTCGGCCTGGACGGACTCCCAGAGCGTCATGGTCAAGCGCGCCGACCGCGCGCTGGAGGAAATCTCCTCCACCGGCGGATGGACCCTGTCAAAAGTGGCGATCAGCTCCACGCAGTTGCGGGAGCTGGCGGCCGTGGTCGACCGCGGCTAGGGCGCAGGCTGACGGGTCAGAGCCAACCGTTTTCGCGGGCGATCTGGAACGCCTCGATCCGGTTGGCCGCCCCCAGCTTCTGGGTGGCTTCGGCGAGATAGTTTCTCACCGTGCCCGGCGACAGATTGAGAAGGCGGGCGATCTCCTTGTTGGACTTGCCCTCTTCCACCAGTCTCAGAATATCGCGCTCGCGGGCGGTCAGCACGACCGGCGCGCTCCAGGCGGTTTCGGCGAGTTCCGAGGCGATGGCGCGCTGGCCCTGCGCCACGCGGCGCACGGCGTCCGCGAGTTCCTCACTTGGCGCATCCTTGAGCACATAGCCCAGCACCCCTGCCTGCAGCGCGCGCTGCAGATATCCGGGGCGGGCGAAGGTCGTCACGATCAGCACGCGCGTGTCGCTGCCGGACTGACGCAGGGCTTCGGACGCCTCGATCCCGGTCAGGCCGGGCATCTCGATATCGGTGACCAGAACGTCGGGCTTGAGTTCGTGGACGAGGCGAACGGCTTCTTCGCCATCCTGGGCTTGCGCCAGAAGCTCGATATCGGGCTCGAGCGTCAGAAGGGCGGCCAGCGCGCCGCGCAGCAGCGACTGGTCCTCAGCGATGACAATGGAAATCATGGGTGGGACTCAAGGCTCTCGGTATCAGGCTGGGGCGGGGGCAGGCTGAGGGTGACGCGAACGCCGGTGTCCCGGCTTTCGATCTCCATTTCGCCGCCGAGGGATTCAATCCGGCGGCGCATGCCCATAAGGCCGGTGCCGGCGTTCAGCTCGCCGCCCTGTCCGTCATCCTCGATCACGAGGACTCCCTCGGGGGCGAAGCGGATCAGCGCCGCCTCCGCGCCGGAATGGCGAATGATGTTGGTGACCGCTTCGCGCAAGGCGAGGCCGAGCGCCGCATGGGCGGCCTGGTCCAGATCGGGCGGTTCTCCCTCGACCCTCAGGCCTATATCCGCCGCTGACAGCGCAGATCGCGCCCGCGCCAGCTCCTGATGCAGGGTGGTGACATGCATGCCCGCGACGGCCGCGCGCACATCCTTGAGCGTGATGCGGGCGGCGTCTCGGATCTCGATGATTTCAGAGCGCGCCCGGTCCGCATCCGCATCCAGAAGGCGTGCTGCAAGCTCGGATTTGACGGCGATCGTGGTCAGGGTGTGGCCCAGAAGGTCATGCAGATCCTGGGCGATGCGTTCGCGTTCGCGCAGGGCGGCGAGCTCGGCCTCCATGCGCAGATTGCGCTCCCGCACGGACACGCGCTGGGCGGATTCAAACCCGGCGAGGGTCGCCATCCCCGCCATAACGGCGATGAACTGGGACAGCACCATTTCAAAGATCGTCACGCCCAGCAGCCAGGAGGCGCACAGATAGAAGGCGCTCAGCCCGGCCATGGCCAGCAGCGCGACTCTCTGGGGGCGCAGGCCCGCCAGCAGGGTCACCGCATAGATGTGGAAATTGCCGCTCATGCCCACGACCGGGATCAGGGCGAGCGAGAGGGCCGAGGCGTAGCCCGCCGCCATCAGCGTCCGGACGGGTTTGACGCCGTTGCGATAGGGGTCGCCGGCATTGGCGTACAGATAGACCGGGATGAAGCTGCCCACGGCGGCGAAACCGATCAGCGCATCTCTCAGGCCCGGGAGCTGGAAGAACCAGGGCGTGAAATAGAAAACGAGATAGATCAGATAGAAGGCAGGCGTCTCTGACAGGCCGCGCAGGCGGTTCGCCCGTGTGGGCGGAGCGCTTTCCGGTCCGGCGCGCTCCGAGGCGCTGTCGGGTTTGTAAAGAGGGTCTGACGCCATGGGAGAGGGGTTTCCGTAGTGTGGCGGGCGGAGCGCGAGCGGATACCCTGCCCTGCTCCGCCTTCCAGAACCAGACCCTAGCGCTGGCGCGCCCAGGCCAGCAGCGCCAGCCCGGCGGCGATGGCCGTGATCGCCAGCGCGGCGAGGATATGGCCCGGAAGGGCCGTCTCACCGCCCGCGCCGCTGACCCCGAGCGCGATTTCAGCCAGATGATAGCTGGGCAGGACTTGCGCGATCTGGCCCATGATCTTCGGGAAGACGCTGATCGGCATCCACAGGCCGCCCAGCACCGCCATGCCCAGATAGGCGATATTGGCGACCGCTACGGCGGCGTTGGCGCCAAAGACAAAACCGAGCGCCAGACCCAGCAGGACAAAGGGGATGGCCGACAGGACATGGACCAGCAGAAGGCCCAGCCAGACCTGAGGGGACAGCTCCACCCCGGCGGCGAAGGCGGCGACGGCGTAGATGGCGCCCAGCGACACGCTGGCGATCAGCACGGTCGCGGTGGTCTTGGCCACCAGCAGGGCGGCGGCGGGCGCCGGCACGGCGCGCTTGAGGGTCAGCCAGCCGCGTTCGCGTTCCTGCGCCACTCCCGCGCCAAAGCCGAACAAAGCGGGGCCCATCACGGCGAAGACGCCGAAGGTGGACAGAAGATAGGCGGCGTTGTCCCGGCTGCCCGGAATGATCACTCCGAACAGGGTGAAGAACATCACCGGCAGGATCAGCGTCGGGATGGCGAATTCGGGCATGCGCGAGAGCTTGAGGACTTCGGCCTTGATTTCAGCAAGATAGGCGTTCGCCATGATCAGGCTCCCTCGGTTTGCGGTTGGCCGGTCAGCGCCTCGAAGGCGTCTTCCAGCGTGGGTTGGGCGACGCCGAGATCGCTCAGCTCCGGGTCCAGCTCGAACAGCGCCTTGAGCGCCGGGACGGCGTTGCTGACCTGCAGGCGCAGCTTGCGACCCGACCGGCTGAGCGCGATCAGGCCGGGCAGGGCGTTGAGGGCGTCATCGTCCAGGGCCGTCACACATTCGATGATGGCGCCGCCCATGCGGGTGCGCAGGCCGTCGGCCGTGTCATCCGCGATGACGCGCCCGTCCTTGAGCACCACGACCCGGTCTGCGAGCGCATCCGCCTCTTCCAGATAGTGGGTGGTGAGGATGACCAGCGTCCCGCTCGCCGCCACATCGCGCACGATCGCCCAGAGCGCGCGTCGCGCTTCGGTGTCGAGCCCGGTCGTGGGTTCGTCGAGAAACAGGAGGTCGGGCTGGCCCACAAGCGCCAGGGCGAACTGGATGCGCCGCTTCTGGCCGCCCGAGAGCTTGCCATAGCGTTGCCGGATGAAGCCCCCGAGGGCGCAGCGCTCGATCAGGGCGTCGAGATCGGCGGGGTCCGGATAATAGCTCGCGAACAGCTCCAGCAATTCGCGCCCGGTCAGGGTGTGCGCCAGATCGGTATCCTGCATCATCACGCCGATGCGGGTCCGGATGGCGCGATCCCCGGGACGGGCGCCGAACACGCTCAGGCGGCCGCTGCTGGGGCGGGTGAGGCCGAGGGCGGTCTGGACAAAGGTGGTCTTGCCCGCGCCGTTGGGGCCCAGCAGGGCCAGCACGCCGGGTTCTGACAGGGAGAGTTCAAGCCCGTCCAGCGCCGTCTTGCGGCCATAGCGTCGGGTCAGCGCATCCGCCTTGAGAATGGGCGGCGCAAGATCATGGGAAACAGTCATCAGCCCTCACAGCCTGGCGATCAAGGCTGCAAGCATGCCGGATGGGGCCAGGGGAGAGGAGTGACGCGCGTCACATGGGCGGGATGACAGATGTCACCCCGGGCGTGTCAGCCGAAGAAATGGATCGCGCCGCCGATCATGGCGCCCCAGAAGACGCCGCAGGAAAAGACCAGGAAGGCGAGGGTCTGACGCGGGCTCCAGCGATTTTCCACCACAGGCTCGGCAAAGGCGGATTCAAGCCGCTCCTGCAGGGCGTGCGCCGGGGAGGGAATGGACGGCGCTTCGCCGCTCGCGCCAATGGTCGGGAAGGGCGGCGGCGCCACGCGCGCTTCAGGCTCCGGCGTCTGGGCCGGGGCGGGCATCGCGTTCATTTCAGTCTTGCGTTGGGCCTGCATGACATCCCTCCATGATCACCGAAGGTAGCAGGAAAAGCTGAACAAAGACCCAACCAGCGTTGTAAACAAAGTGTTAACAGGTTCTAAACGACTGGCGCGGCCGGCGCGGATTTCCGGTCCGGCCGCGGGCCCGACGCGCCTCAGACACCTTCGCCCGCGAAGGCTTTCTCGACCACGAAGTCACCGGGCTTGGCGTTAGAGCCTTCCTCGAAACCGCGCGCCTCGAGCATTCTCTTGAGCTCGTCGAGCATCGCCATGGAGCCGCAGATCATCACGCGGTCGGTCTCGGCGTTCAAAACCGGGCGCTCAATCATCTCGAACAGCCTGCCGGTCTCGATCAGCGTGGTGATGCGGCCCGTGCGCGGTCCATGCTCGCGGGTGACGCTGTCAAAATAGACCAGCCGTCCCTCCGCCGCCTCGCCCACCAGCGGATCGGTCTTGATCGCTTCCACGAGGCCGCGCGAATAGGTCAGTTCGGCCTGGGTGCGGCAGGTATGGGTGAACACCACCTCGTCAAACTGCTCATAGACGCCCGGCTCCCGGATCAGGCTCGCAAAGGGCGCCGCCCCGGTGCCGGTGGAGAGCATGTAGAGCCGCTTGCCGGGCTTGAGCGCATCGGTGACGAGCGTGCCCGTGGGCTTGCGGCCCACCAGAACCCGGTCGCCGGGCTGGATATGGCGCAGGCGCGAGGTCAGGGCCCCGTTCTCCACCTTGATGGAGTAGAATTCGAGCGTATCGTCCCAGCTCGGGCTCGCCACCGAATAGGCGCGCAGCACCGGTTTCTTCTCGCCCTCAAGCCCGATCATCAGGAATTCGCCCGGCCGGAAGCGCAGCGTCGCCGGGCGCGCCGTGCGGAAGCGGAACAGGTCGTCGGTGAAGTGTTCGACCTCGGTGACCTTGCAGGCGAAGAAGGCGCCCTGATCGATCACGTCCAGGTCTTGAGCCGTATCCAGCATGAAAATCTCCGTCAGGCGCTCAGGCCCGCACTGGCGTCGGCGTCCGTCCAGGGCGGAACCGGCAGCCCGCGGGCGCGTAGAAATTCGGGGTTGAAGAGCTTGGCGGCATAGCGCGCGCCGGAATCACACAGAAGGGTGACGATGGTCCTGCCCGGACCCAGGGTTTTGGCGAGCCGGATGGCCCCGGCGATATTTACGCCTGCCGAGCCGCCCAGCGACAGGCCTTCGGTCTGCACCAGATCGAACAGGAGCGGCAGGAATTCGGCATCCTCGATCCGGTAGGCGTGATCGACACTGAGCCCTTCGAGCTGGCCGGTGATCCGGCCCACGCCAATGCCTTCGGTGATCGAGCCGCCCTCGGATTTGAGCGCGCCTTCAGTGAAGTACGAATAGAGCGCGCCGCCGGCCGGATCAGCGAGGCCGATCTTCACGTCCGGCGTGGCGGCCCGAAGCGCGGAGGCGATGCCCGCCAGCGAGCCGCCCGTACCCGCCGCGCAGATGAAGCCGTCGATCTTTCCGTCTGTCTGCTCAAGGATCTCCCGGCCCGTGGTGGCCGCGTGGAACGCCTTGTTGGCGGGATTGTCGAACTGGTTGGCCCAGACCGCATTGGGCAGGCTCTCGGCGATTCGGCGCGAGGCGTGGACGAAATGGTGCTCGCTGGAATAGGGGGCGGGGTCGACCTCGATGATCTGTGCGCCGGCCGCGATCAGGGCTTCGCGCTTGCCGGCGCTTTGCCCGCGCGGCATCACGATCAGCGCCTTGTATCCCAAGGCGCCGGCGACCAGCGCCAGCCCGATCCCGGTATTGCCCGCCGTGCCCTCGACGATCACGCCGCCGGGCCTGAGCGAGCCGTCGGCTTCCGCGGCCCGGATGAGGCCCAGCGCGGTGCGATCCTTTACCGAGCCGCCGGGATTGAGAAACTCGGCCTTGCCGAATATCTCGCAGCCCGTGGCCTCTGACGCGGCTTTGAGGCGGATCAGCGGCGTATCGCCGATCAGCTCCACGATCGGTGCGGTCATGACAAATCCTCTTTGATCAGCCGCCTCAGATCAGGCGGATGGCGCCAGCGCGTTTGGCGCGCTCGGCGCGGGCCGGATCAAAGATGCCGCACTCATCCCGGTCCTGACCAGCCCAGCGACCATCGCGAGAGCCGGGCTCGTCCGCCGGGGCGGTGCAGGGCCAGCAGCCGATCGAGGCGTAGCCATCTTCCGCCAGCGGATGGCGGGGCAGGTCGAGCGCCTTGTACCGATCCGCCACATCCTGCGGGCTGAGGAAAGCGAACGGATTGATCTTCACCCGCTCGCCGTCGAACTCGACGGCGGCAATATCGCCGCGCTGGCCGCCATGATAGCGCTTGCGCCCGGTGATCAAGGCATCGAACGGATCAAGCGCGCGTCCCAGAGGGCGCACCTTGCGCAGATCACAACACGCCACGCCATCACGGTCATAGAGCCTGTTGTCGGGATCCTCGTCGCGCAGCTCAGCTTCATCGGGCTTGAGGATGTGCAGGTTCGTCAGGCCCAGATGTTTCACCAGACGGTCGCGATAGCTCAGCGTCTGGGGGAAATGCATGCCGGTGTCCAGAAACAGGATCGGCGTGTCAGAGGCGATCTCCGCCACGAGCGCGAGCCCCAGCGCCGCTTCCGCACCGAAGGAGGACAGCATGGCCATGCGCCCGCCATAGACTTGGGCGGCGCGGCAGAGAATGGCTTCAGGCGTTGCGCCATCAAGTTCTTTCGCCAGCGCTTCTGCGGTCGCCTTACGCGCCGCCAGCGCCCGGATTTGCAGCGCCGTCGGGCGGGCGGTCACAGCGCCGGGGTCGGGCTGATAGATATAGGGGGCACCGCCGGTATTGCGGTTGCGGGCCGGGCCGTCGGGACGTTCGATGTCGACCGCGTCAAACCCCATGCGCAACAGGTCATCGACCTGATCGGGCAAGAGCGGGCCTGCGGCGCGCAACTCGCCCTCATAGCCCGAGCGGCGCAGAAGGGCAGCGAGCGAGAAGCCGCGCCCATCCTTGAAGGTGGGAAAGCGGATCACGACCCGGTCCGCGCCCTTGATGGCGGCTTCGGCGTCGGCTGGTGCGGCGTCGCCCGGCAATTCCACGGCCTGCGGTTCGATCCGGCGTAGGGCATCAAGCGCCATAGACGGCCTCCTTGAACGGGTCTGTGCCCAGACGGTTCAGCGTCTGGATGAAGCTTTCCTGAGGCTGGGCCTGTTCGGCGTAGACCCGCACGCAGGCGATGACGGCGGTCACCGCATCGTCGGCGGACAGGCCCGGACCCAGAATTTTACCAATAGCCGCCTGACCGTCGCCAACCCCTCCGAGGGTGAGCTGGTAGACTTCCTCGCCCGCCTTATCGACGCCGAGAAGGCCGATATTGGCCACATGGTGGTGGCCACAGGCATTGATGCAGCCTGAAATCTTGATGGTCAGATCGCCGGTGGCGTCATCCAGCCCCGCTTCGTGCAGGCCGGTCGAAATGGCCTGGGCGATGGGAATGGAGCGCGCATTGGCGAGATTGCAGTAATCAAGCCCCGGGCAGGCGACGATATCGCTGGCGCGGCCATGATTGGGCGTCGCCAGCCCGGCGCCGTCGAGGGCGCGGAACAGATCGCCCAGAGCCGCCTTGTCCGCATGCGGAAGGACGAGATTCTGCTCCTTGCTGACGCGGATCTCGCTCAGGGCGTAACGATCCGCCAGGTCGGCGATCAGGTCCATTTGCTCGGCGCTGGCGTCGCCCGGCGTGGCGCCCGGCGCCTTGAGGGGGATCACCACGACGGCGCGGTTCTTCACCTTGTGCGGCTTCACATTCACTGCGCGCCAGCGGGCGAAGGCCGTGCCGGTCGGAATGTCGGTCAGCGGTTCGCCTTCCGCCGGCGGGACGAAATGGCTGCTGACGCGCTCGATCTCTTCGACCGGAAGGGTCAGGGCGCGACCCCGGCTGGCGTCATACTCGGCCTCGACCGCATCGCGGAATTCGTCCGGACCCATGGCGTCGACCAGGATCTTGATGCGCGCCTTGTACAGATTGTCCCGGCGTCCCGCGAGATTGTAGACGCGCAGGATCGAGGTCAGATAGGCCAGCAGTTCGCGCTGGGGCAGGAAGTCGCGAATGATTTTCGCCACGATGGGCGTGCGGCCCTGACCGCCGCCCACATGCACTTCAAACCCGGTTTCGCCAGCGTCATTCTTCACCAGACGCAGGCCGATATCGTGCACGCCGATGGCGGCGCGATCGGCGGGCGAGCCGGGGACCGCGATCTTGAACTTGCGCGGCAGCCAGGTGAATTCGGGGTGGGTGGTGGACCATTGCCGGATCAGCTCGCACCAGGGACGCGGATCGGCGATCTCGTCCGCCGCCGCGCCCGCGAACGGGTCGGTCGTGGTGTTGCGGATCGTATTGCCAGAGGTCTGGATGGCGTGCATCTGCACCCCCGCCAGATGGTCGAGCGCATCGGGAATATCCACCAGCGCGGGCCAGTTGTACTGGATGTTCTGGCGGGTGGTGAAATGGCCATAGCCGCGGTCATAGGTGCGCGCCACATAGGCCAGCGAGCGCAATTGTTCCGAGGACAGAACGCCATAGGGAATGGCCACGCGCAGCATATAGGCGTGCAGCTGCAGATAGACGCCGTTCATCAGGCGCAGCGGCTTGAACTCGTCCTCGCTCAGCGCGCCCGACAGGCGGGCATGGACCTGTTCGCGGAACTCCGCCGTGCGGGCGTCCAGAACCGCGCGGTCGATCTCGTCATACTTATACATGCGCGCCCCCGGTGCTTGAGGCCAGCTTGGTCGAGCCTGCGCTGGGGCCGGACAGGCGGATGGTCTCGCGCACATGCTTGCGGCCTGCAGGAGAGAACCCCTCAGCCTCGGCGTCGATGTCAATCGGATAGGGTCCGACGACGGTCAGCACATCGCGGAGCGCCGTTTCGAGCGCGGCGTCCGTGGCGTCATCCTCAAGACGGACAGCCAGATCCGCGTTTTCGGTCCAGCTTTTCTCGGGCGTCAGATAGACCACGCGGCCATCGGTCAGCCGGTTTGCGGTGATGGTTTTCATGCGGCGTGCTCCAGCGCTTTCTGGCTCAGGCTTGAAAGGTGTTCAGGCGCATAGGCGACCACATCGCCGATCACGAGGACGGCGGGGCCATTGAGCTGTTCGGTCGAGATCGTGTGCGCCAGGGCGCCCAGCGTGGTGAAAACCCGGCGCTCGGTGCTCAGACTGGCGTTCTCGATGATCCCCACCGGGGTGGCGGGGGAGCGGCCGGCCTCGACCAGGCGGCGCGACAGGGTCGCGGCCACCGCGACGCCCATATAGACGACGAGGGTGTGGGTGGAGGCGGCGAGGGCTGTGTAATCGAGATCGGGACCGCCCAACTTGGGACGGCCGGTGACGAAGGTCACGGCCTGCGCCGCATCACGATGGGTCAGCGGAATTTGCGCCTGGGCGCCGGCGGCGAGAGCAGCGGAGATGCCCGGGGTGACATGGACTTCAATGCCCGCAGCGCGCACGGCGTCGACTTCCTCACCGCCGCGACCGAAGATGAAGCTGTCTCCGCCTTTCAGACGCACGACCCGGCGGCCGAGTTTCGCCTGCTCGATCAGGATTTCGCAAATGCGTTCCTGCGGCACCGGATGGTCGCCCTGACGCTTGCCCACATCAATGCGGTGCGCATCGCGGCGCGCACGGTCGATGATTTCGGGTGAGACCAGACGGTCATGCACGATCACATCCGCATCACGGATCAGGCGGGCCGCCTTCACGGTCAGAAGTTCGGGATCACCCGGACCCGCGCCCACGAGATGCACTACGCCCTTGCTGGCGGGGGCGTCGTCTTTCAGGGCGTCGATCAGGGCGGCGCGCACGCCGTCTTCATCGCCTGCATCGGCCAGTTGGGCGGCGGGACCGCGCAGAGCGCGCTCCCAGTATTTGCGGCGGGCCTCCACACTCGGGAAGGCGTCCATGACCCGCTGACGCAGACCGCGCGCGGTTTCCGCCAGCAGGCCAATGCCCGGCGCGATGACGGTCTCGATCGCGCTGCGAAGATCGCGCACCAGGATCGGTCCGGCGCCGCCCGAGGACAGGGCGATGGTGATGGCGCCGCGATCCACAAGGGCGGGGGTGTAAAAATCGCAGAGCGGCAGATTGTCGACCACATTGACCAGCGCGCCAGCCTTGCGGGCTTTCGCAGCCAGCTTGATCGCGCGCTTCTCATCCTCGATCCCGATGAAGACGAGGCGGGCGCCCCTGAACACGTCATGGGGGCGGGCGCGGGTGTCGATCCGGGTGTTCGGGTTGAGATCCGACGGCAGGGTCGGAGAGACGCCCAGCGTGCACCAGACCAGCTCGCACGGGGCGGTGCGGAAAAGGCGCAGCTTGTTCAGCGCGGGCTCTCCGGCGCCCAGAACGACCACGCGGGCGTCCTTCAGGGGGATGGCGGGCAGGAACTGATCCATAACACTAAGGCCTTCTCGTAATGCGGCCCGCACTCTCGCTGTCAGTATAGCTTTTTACAAATCAGTATTTTTGCGTCATATAGAAAGAAATTCTTTTCGATGGTGATCCATGGCCGGTCTGGCTCCGCTCAATGCCCTGCGCGCTTTCGAGGCCGCCGCCCGTCAGGGCGGATTTGTCGGCGCGGCGGAGGAGCTCAATGTCACGCCCGCCGCCGTGGGCCAGCAGGTGCGCCAGCTCGAAGCCCTGATTGGCGAAGCGCTGTTTGAACGGCAGGGCAAGACGCTGATCCTGACCGAGCGCGGCGCGGCGGCGTTGGAGCCCTTGCGGCGCGGTTTCGAGCTGATGGGAGAGGCCAGCGCCGCCCTGCGTGCGATGCAGGCGACCCCGACGCTGACCCTTGCCGCGGATCACGATGTGATGATCGCCTGGCTTGGCCGGGACCTGGCCTCGACGGACGCCGCCATAAGGCTGGTGGCGCGCGGTGAAGAGGCGGAGCTGACCCTGACGCGCTCCTCTGTCGCTACGGCGCCGGCGGGCGCGGATCGCATCATGGACGAGGTGCTGACCCCGCTCGCGCGGCCCGGTCTGGTCGCGCCGGATGCGGGTTTGGCGGTGCTTGAAACCCTGCCCCTGATCGAGGACAGCGCCAGCGGATTGAGCTGGGCGCAATGGCTCAGCGCGCGGGGCGGCTATGGCCTTGAAGCGCAGCCGCGCCTGCGGGCGGCGGACTCGCTGGCGGCGCTGGCGCTGGCCGAAGAGGGCGCAGGCATCGTGCTGGGACGCAAGCCGCTCGCCTATGACGCCATCCGCGCCGGGCGCCTCGCGCCCGTATTTGCCGACGGGGATCAGCCGACGGACCAGGCGTATTTCCTGCAAGGCGTTGCGGGGCGGTCGCCGTCGGCCGCCGCGACCCGTCTGGCCCAGCATCTGAAGGCCTGCGCAGCGGCGCGTCAGGATCTCGCGGGCGAGCTCTGATCAGGCGTCGAGCCGAGACAGCGGGTGAACCGGGCCCATCTCCGGCTCGATATCGGGCGCGGGATGGTGATCGGGCCACAGCCAGTGGGCCAGCGCTTCGAGGCTGTCGACAATGCGCGGGCTCGATCGGCTGAACAGGCGATTGCCGTCAAACACAATAAGCTGACAGCCCCGGGCTTCGAGCTGTCGCAGCGCAGCCACAGCCTCCTGATCGCCGGCGATGTCCTCAAGCGTGCGCGCGGCGGGGAAGCCGCATGGCGCGATCACCAGACGCTCAGGGTTGAGAGCGTGCAGATTGTTCCAGCTCGTCGTCCAGCTGGGCCGGTCTGCGGTATTGCCCGCATCCTCGGCGCCCGCCAGCGTCAGGAGCTCATGCATCCAGTGGCCGCCAATGAAGGGCGGGCTGGTCCAGTCCAGCAGCACGGTGCGCGGGCGCGGACCGGGGAGCGCCTGACTGCGCGCGGCCACCGCGTCGATGCGCGCCTGAAGGCTGGCGCGAAGCTCGGCCGCGCGATCAGCAACGCCCGCCGCCTCGCCGATCATGGTGATCGTCTCGAGAATGTCGCGCAGCGAATAGGGTTCGAGATTGACGAGCGTCGGTTGCGGATCGAGATCGCTCAGGACCGTGCTGACCTCCGCGCCGGAGACGGCGCACACATCACAGAGCGCCTGACTGATCACGAGATCGGGCTTGAGCGCGGCCAGCGCCTGCGCATCGAGCGCGTAGATCGCATCCTGTCCCTGCAGTTTGGCGCGCACCGCCTCATCAATGTCGCGGGCGGTCTGCGCTTCAAAGAGGGCGCTCGTCAGCGCGGGCAGGTCCCTGACTTGCGGCGGCCAGTCACAGCAATGGGAGACGGCGACCAGATCATCGGTCAGGTCCAGAGCGGCGACGATTTCGGTCGAGCTGGCGAGGAGGGAGGCGATGCGCATGCCGCGAAAGGCTCGGATCAGGATTTGGGCGGGGCGACGAAAGGCGCGATGCCGGTCATCAGATGATAGACCATGCTGGCGGGCACATGATCGACTGCGGGTTCGAACTCCGCGTCGAGACGGTCAACCCAGCCATGGGCGGGGCCCTTCTGCAGATAGCGGGCGTTGATCTCGTCGATCATCGCCTTCACCGGGGCCTGGGGCGAGCCCAGGGTGATATAGGTGCGCAGGCGTTCCAGCTGGGGCCACAACCGATAGGTGGTTGCGCCATTGCCCAGAACGTCCAGCGCCAGGCCGTTGCGAATGCCCTCACGCTCGGCGAAGGCGTAGATGCGGCGCAGCCAGCTGCCGCAATCGCGGCCGATCAACCGGTCCGTCTCGCTCAGCAGATAGATCCATTCATAACAATGGCCGGGCTCGATCCGGTCATCCCGCACCCGGGTCCAGTCCGGACCGAAGCGCTCCAGAACCGCGCCGGTTTCCGGCGCGAACATGAAGCGTTCAAACAGGGTGGCGATCGTCTGGATGCGCGCGGCCGACGCCGGATCGCCCATCACCTCGTAATGACGCAGGCTGGCTTCCAGAAGGTGCATGTGCGGATTGGACAGCTTGCCGCCGCCGCCGGTCTCGTGATCGACCCAGCCGCCATAGATGTCGTCGGCGAACAATTCGTCGATAAGGGCGAAGGCTTCCTCGGCCAGCGCTTCGCCTCGCGCATCGCCCAGGGCGGCGAGCTCGGAACCCGCCAGCGCCACAAAGGCGTGATCATAGAGATCGCGGCGCGGATCATTGATCTTGCCCTGACCGTCAAAGCCATGCGCCCAGCCGCCCTGGGGCGCGCGGGCCGGACCATTGAGAAAGGCGACCGCCGCATCGATGACCTGATCAGCGAGTCCGTCCGGATTCCAGCCCAGGGATTTGGCGCGGGCGAAGCTGAACAGCTGGCGCTGGGCGACCCGTCCGCGCCGGTGGAGATTCGGCGCGGCTTCGCCGCTCAGATCAAGCCCCTCGACAAACCCGCCCGAAGCCGGATCGACGGCGCGTGCAGCCCAGCCCGGCATCACCGTGTTCCAGAGCCAGTCGCCCAGGGATTTGCGCTGATCGGCGCGCAACAGGGTCTGGCCCAGGGTCTGGATGGCGGAAACGGCGGGCTTGATCCCCGCCGCGCCGTCCAGGCTCGACACCAACACGGCGTCACGGGTGGCGATGACGGCGATGGCGTCCAGCCCGTGGACGGCCACCTTCGGGCCTGAAGACTGGATGAAGACGCGTTCGGCGCCGGGCGCGACCACGGCCCCGCGCAGAACCTTGGGGTCGTGCGTGGCTTCGGCGTGCAGGGCGTGCACGGCGCGGAAATCGCCCACATCGCTCCATCCCATCGATACGGGCAGGACGGCGATATTGTTCGCCGCTTCCATCACCGCATAGTCGATGGATTCAGAGCGGCATCTGGCGAACAGGGTGCGATCGAGCTGGCCGTGTTCGTCCAGGGCCGCCTCGACGCTCTGAAGAATATCGGGCGCATGGGCCTCAAGCGCCTCGCGCATCACACGCGCGGTGAACATGAAGACGCCGGCGTTCCAGTAAAAGCGTCCGGTCTCGATATAGGTGCGCGCGGTTTCAACGTCGGGCTTCTCGACAAAGCGCGCGACAGGCTTGGCGGCGCTGTCGGCGGGGAGCGCCTCGATATAGCCATAGCCGGTGGCCGGGAAGTCGGGATTGATCCCGAAGGTCACGATCTGGCCTTCGCAGGCGGCGGGCTGGGCGTTGCGGATGGCGCGGTGAAAGGCCGCCACGTCCTTGATGTGATGGTCGGCCGGCAGGATCAGGAGGATCTCGTCCGGCTCGGCCAGCAAGGTGGCGGCGGCGATGGCCGGCGCGGAATTGCGGCCCATGGGCTCCAGCACCAGCTTCACGCCCGGAAGCTCGGCCTGCAGCTGATCCTTGTGCCGGAAGGAGCCCACGGCCATGGCGGGATTGAAGAGGCCTTCATCGCTGACGCGCGACAGGGTTTCGGCCACCATGGATTGCGGGCCGGTCAGGGGCAGGAATTGTTTCGGGGTGCGCGGGGTGGACAGGGGCCATAACCGGGTGCCGCCGCCGCCGCACAGAATGACGGGCGTGACTTTGGTCATGTTGGCTCTCCCCCGTTGATCCGTATCCGTCCAGACCGTGCGTCAGCTATCGCAGCTCGCCTTAAGCCTTGCAATGTTTTGTGTGAGTGTCCGTCACTCAGTAAAGGGCTTCAATCCGGAGCGCCGCCCATCAGCGCTCGTCTTGGGTCAGCGCTGTCCACGCATCATGCTGGGACAGGAAGACCTCGCCCGTCAGCGCGGTCAGGAAATGGGTGTGCTTGAGCTTGTCCATGACAGGCCCTTTCACCTCGGACAGGTGCAGGCGCACGCCCATGTCGTGAAGACGCGCGTTGAGCGCCTCCAGGGTTTCAAGCGCGGAGTAATCCACTTCGTTCACCGCCGAGCACATCAGCACGACGTCCCGGACCGCCTCGGCATTCTGGCTGAGTCGCTTGAGAAGCATGTCCTCGAGGAAGTTGGCGTTGGCGAAGTACAGGCTCTCATCGATCCGCAGAGTGAGCAGCGAGGGCGTGGTCTCAACCTGGTGGCGGTGGATATTGCGGAAGTGCTCGCTCCCCGGCACGCGGCCCACCTCGGCGATATGGGGTTTGAACGTCTTGGTGACGTGCAGGAGCATGGACAGGCCGACCCCGGCTGCAACGCCCGCCTCGACGCCCAGGGAGAGGGTCAATGCGATGGTGGCGAAGACCGCGATGAAATCGGACGTGGAATACCGCCAGGTGGCCTTCAGGATCGAGAAGTCCACCAGGCTCAGCACCGCCACGATGATGGTGGCGGCGAGCGTCGCCTTGGGCAGATAGTAGATCAGGGGCGTCAGGGTCAGGGCGGCGAGCGCCAGCCCGAGGGCGGTGAAGGCTCCTGCGGCGGGCGTGCGCGCGCCGGCATCGAAATTGACGACCGAGCGGGCGAAGCCGCCCGTCACGGGATAGCCGCCGGTGAACGCCGCGCCCAGATTGGCCGCGCCCAGTCCGATCAGTTCCTGGTCGGCGTCGATGCGCTGGCGCTTTTTCGCGGCGAGGGTCTTGGCGACCGAGACCGACTCCACGAACCCGATGATCGAGATCAGGACGGCGGGAATGAACAGGGCGCGGATCAGGTCTGGCGACCAGTCCGGCGCGGTCAGGGGCGGCAGGGTCTGGGGCACGACGCCGACCACGGCGACGCCGCGCGCCTCAAGGTCCAGCCCCCAGGTCAGGGCCGTTGTCACAAGCACCGCGAAGACCGGACCGGTCTTTGTGATGAAGCCCGCAATCCGGTCCGGCAGGCCCAGCGTGGTCAGGACGGTTTTCAGACTGGTGCGCACAAAGAACAGGAACGCCATTGCGCCCGCGCCGATCGCGAGAGTCGGCGCATGGATGTCGCCCGCATGCCGGACCAGGGAGATCGTCAGCTCGATCAGCGAATGACCCGAGGCCTCGACGCCCAGCACATGCTTGAGCTGGCTGGCGGCGATGAGAACCCCGGAGGCGGTGATGAAACCGGCGATCACCGGATGACTGAGAAAATTCGCCAGAAAGCCCAGTCGCAACACGCCCAGCACCAGCAAGATTGCGCCGGACAGAAAGGCCAGCGTCAGCGCCGCCGCGGCGTAGCTCGCGGTTCCCGGTTCGACCACCTGTCCGATCGCGGATGCGGTCAGCAGCGAGACCACGGCGACCGGGCCCACGGCCAGCGCCCGGCTGGTGCCGAACACGGCATAGAGCAGGATGGGCGCGATCGAGGCGTAGAGCCCGGTCTCGGGCGGCAAACCGGCCAGCATGGCGTAGGCCAGCGATTGCGGGATCAGCATCAGGGTGACGATCACCGCCGCTGTCAGATCCTCGCTCAGGGCCGCCCTGTCATAGTCGCGTCCCCAATCCAGAACCGGGAAATAGCGTTTGAAGCGGTCCATGGGGTCGGGGGCCTTTCTGATTTGCGGCGGGATCTGCAAACCGTCGCTAACCCTTACTGGGACTGAGCTGATCTTTGTTTGCAATCTGCTTGCTTAAGAGAATCAAACTGGATTTCTGTTCAGCTTTGCTAGCCAAGTGCTTTAAGGTTGTAAGAGTGCTGCTCTATTGTCTTGCCAACTCTGCGTAGCGCGCACGTAGGATTGTACCAATGACAATGATTTAAAAAATAATAGGAGTAATTCAATCATGATTGAATTTCATTTTTAGGCGGATTGGGCGACGAAATAGTAAACTGTTAGGTGCCTTCCAATAATATTTGTCTCCGGCCCAACCGCGATAAACTCCACCCCCTCCGCCTGACACTCATACCTCAGCACCAGGTCGGCGCTGCCGTCCGGCAGGGCGGTGTTGGAGACAAGGGTCAGGGGGCCGATCTGTTCGCGGGTGACCTCCAGATTGGAGAGCGGTCCGGTGAGGAGGCTCGCAAGGCTGCCCGGCCCCATCGGGCCGATCCGGCGGTTCTGGCTGGTCCCGTCCGCCGTGCGGACGCGGATCCACACCGTCTCCCCGATCCTCAGCGGTCGTTTCAGTTCGACATTGCAGCGATGCCAGGTCTCCCCGCCCGTATTGATGAGGCGGGCGGGCGTGAAGGGGGCGGGCAGCGGGTCGGGCTCGACCCTGACGCCATTGCGCGGCCACAGATCGGGCCGCAGCCCGTTCACATCGAGACGCACCGGCCCGTCGGCCGGGGCGCCGCTGACCAGTTCTGGCCCGAAGCCGATCATGCCAGCACCGTGATGCTGGCCGCGGTGGTGCCGGCCTCATGGATATGGGTGAGGGCGAGGGGGTAGAGCACGCCCTCGCGCAGGGCGGGCAGGGTCAGGCTGTCGCCGCCCGCGAGGGTGACGCTGAGATCGCCGCCCAGGCCCAGCAGCACGGCGCGGCTTTCAAAGGGCAGGGCGGTCGTCTGGCCGGGGGTGAGGGCGAGATTGGCGGCGCGGCGCAGCGGGTCTGTGGCGGCGGCGGCGCGTTGGGCGGGGACAGCTTGGGTCATGGCAAGGCCTTTCAGCTTGGCTTGGGTGAGCGCTGAAAGCCTAGGCGCAATGCGGGCGCCCGCGGACAGGGGCTGGCGCGGGGCGGCGGGCCGCGACGGTCATGGCCGGGGCGCGGCGGGCCGGGCTCCGGGTGTGCGGGCGGGGATAACCGGCCGGGTCTAGTGGCCGTAATAGGCCTTCCACCAGGCGGCGAAACGCTCAAGCCCCTCGGCCAGCATGACTTTGGGCTTGTAGCCGGTCAGGGCGCGCAGCTTGCTCACATCGGCATAGGTGGCGGTGACGTCGCCGGGCTGCATGGGGCGCATGATCTTCTCCGCCTCAAGGCCCAGGGCCTGTTCCAGCGTGGATATCATGTCCATCAGGCCGACCGGATGGCTGTCGCCGATATTGTAGACCTCGTGCCCGCCGGTGGGGGGCGGGTTGTCCAGAACGCCGATCACGCCGTCCACGATGTCGTCGATATAGGTGAAGTCGCGCGCCATCTTGCCTTCGCCATAGACCTCGATGGCCTGGCCGCGCGCCATCATCTGGCTGAACTTGAAGTACGCCATGTCGGGCCGGCCCCAGGGGCCGTAGACCGTGAAGAAGCGCAGGCCGGACAGCGGGAAGCCGTAAAGATGCGCATAGCTCTGGCTCAGGAGCTCGCACGAACGCTTGGTGGCGGCGTAGAGCGAGACTGGGGTGACGGTGGGGTCGTCCTCGCTGAAGCCCTTGCCGTCGAGCGGGCGGTCGCCATAGACCGAGCTCGAGGAGGCGTAGACCATGTGGGTGACGCCGTTATGGCGCGCCGCCTCCAGCAAAGACAGGTGCCCGGCGAGGTTGGAGCGCTCATAGGCGAACGGGTTCTCCAGCGAATAGCGCACCCCCGCCTGGGCGGCGAGATGGACGATCCGCTTCACGCCATGCTGCTTCACCAGCGCGCCGATCATGGCGTGGTCGGCAATGTCTCCGCGCACCATCTCGAAGGCCGTATGCTGGGACAGCTCGGCCGCGCGCGCCTCCTTCAGCCCGGGATCGTAGTAGTCGTTGTAGTTGTCGACTCCCACCACACGCTCACCCCGTTCGAGCAGGCGTTGGGCGACGTGCATGCCGATAAAGCCGGCGGCGCCGGTGACCAGGACGGGCGTGCTCATGACCTATCGCCCCACGCTGACATAATTGAAGCCGCGGCCCTTCATGTCTGCGGGGTCGTAGATATTGCGCAGGTCCACGAGGATGGAGCCCTTCATGGACTCCTTCACACGATCGAGATC
>MDTA01097316.1_pt1 | contig 211367 bp, 183 predicted proteins | sample 811151 | NCBI WGS metagenome assembly MDTA01 (sample SAMN05326648, study PRJNA326480) | marine metagenome | isolation source: seawater | place: Indian Ocean: South | collected 2010 | reverse complement strand
TCTTCTCCATCCTGCCTGAAGAATGGCCGGGCGTTCAGGCCGGGCTCGACCTGCGGCTCGCAGGCGCTTGAGTTTCCGCCCCAACAGGCGAGTATGAGCGGGCAGTTTACAGGGGACGACATCATGCTTCGCACGGCTCTGGCGCTTGCCGCACTCGGCGCTTACTCCACCTCCGCCCTCGCCCAGAGCGAGCCGTCCAGCGCCTACGTGCAGATCGACGCCTGCCCCAGCTATCAGCTCGAAGGCGAGCCGGTCTGGGAAAGCGCCTGCCCCGGCTATGAAAACTGGAGCGTGTTCTTCCGCGCCAGCGAGCATGGCAGCGGGATTTCCTACGCCTTCAACGGCAGCGAGCGCACCGATTTCTATCGTCCGCCGGCCCAGCTTCTGTTCGGCAATTTCCACAATACGATCGAATGGCGCATGGATGCCGAGGGCGTCTACGCCACCATCCATCGCTATATCAGCGAGGGGCCGAACATGGATGCGGACCCCAACGAAACGGAGGAGCCCGCAGGCGAGCCCCCCATGCAGCGCCATGACCTTCTGCTGATCACGGCGCTCACCCCGGACGATTACCAGACCGTCGCCTGCCCGCTCTATGTGGTGGACGCCAGCACCATCAGAGACGCCAACAACGCCGCCCGCATCCTGGCGGACACCTTCGCGCCCGGCCATCAATGCGATGACAGCGAGCCCTATGTCTTCACCGCCATGGACGAGATCTACGCCACGGTCGAAGCCTTCGACATGCAGCAGGAAGCGGCCGGTCAGGCCACGCCGCCCAAGTCCAAGCCTTGACCCGCTCCCCCTCCGTCCCGACATGGTCTGAAGGCCGGTCGGGGGACAGGAGCAAGACATCATGATGATTATTCAGGTCCGCGAACGCGGGGGATGCTTCGGCAGCGGCTGTCTGGGCGTGGTCGCGCTAGCCGGCTGGATCACCGCCGTGGTCCGCGACGCCATGATGGTCAAATGGCTGTGGCTGATCTTCGACCTGGTGCTCGCCCCGCTGGGCGCCCTGCGCGGCTTCATGATGTGGTTTGGCTGGGCCTAGCCCTTCGCCTTGCGCCGCGCTCGGAAGAAGGCTTTCAGCATCTCACTGGCTTCATCGGCCAGCACGCCGCCCTGAACCTCGGGCCGCCAATGACAGGTGGGCTGTGCAAAGAATTGCGGACCATGATCGACCGCCCCGCCCTTGGGGTCGGACGCCCCATAGATCACCTTGCCGATGCGGGCATGGCTGATCGCGCCCGCGCACATGGCGCAGGGCTCGAGCGTGACATAGAGTTCCAGCCCGGTGAGGCGGTAATTGCCCAGCTTTTGCGCGGCGAGGCGCAGGGCGCGGATCTCGGCATGGCCGGTGGGATCGCAGTCTGAAATCGGGGCGTTGCCCGCCTCGGCGATCACTTCATCCGTCTCGGGATCAACGATCAAAGCGCCCACGGGCGTCTCGCCCGCGGCAGCGGCGGCTTGCGCAAGACCCAGTGCTCGCCGCATAAAGCCGGTTTCACGATCCTGCTCGGGCGTCGGTTTCATCGTCGTCATGAGCGGGCCTTACCTCTGGCCTGGAGCGCTGGCAAGTTTTGACCGACACCCCGTCTACCCCCGACACGCCTGAAGAAGAGGGCGGAGAACGCATCGCCAAGGTTCTGGCTCATGCCGGGATTGCGTCGCGGCGCGAGGCCGAACGGCTGATCGAGAAGGGCCGGGTCAGCGTCAATGGCGAGATCCTGCGCACCCCCGCCTTCAAGGTCATGGCGGGCGATGATGTGCGCGTGGACGGCGAGAGCATCGGTCAGCGCCCGCCGACGCGTGTCTGGCGCTATCACAAGCCAGTGGGCCTTCTGACCACGCACAGCGATCCTCAGGGCCGCGACACGGTGTTCCAGACCCTGCCCCAGGATATGGGCCGGGTGATCTCGGTCGGGCGGCTCGACCTCAATTCCGAGGGCCTCTTGCTGCTCACCAATGACGGCGAGCTGGCAAGGGTGCTCGAACTGCCCTCCACCGGCTGGACGCGCCGCTATCGCGTGCGCGCCTATGGCAATGCGTCCGACAAGGCGCTGGCCGAGCTGGAAAACGGCACGGTGGTGGACGGCGTGGTCTATGGCCCCGTCGAAGTCACCGTCGATCGCCGCACCGGCGCGAATGTCTGGCTGACCGTGGGCATCAAGGAAGGCAAGAACCGCGAGGTCAGGAAGGTGCTGCAAAGCGTCGGTCTGACCGTGAACCGGCTGATGCGGGTCGCCTATGGCCCCTTCCAGCTCGGCTCGCTCAAGCGCGGGGAAATCTCTGAAAGCAAGCTCAGCGTCCTGCGCGACCAGCTGGGCAAGCTCTACCCGCTCGACACGGACGGCCTGCCGCTCAAGCCCGGCGAGACCGCCAAGCCCGACACCCGCACCGGCACGGCGAAAGCCAAGCCCAAGGCGAACCGTCCGCATCAGAAATCCGGCGGCAAGCCCAGGGCGGGTCTCGACGCGGATTCCATCATGCCCGCGGGCGGCAAGTCCAAAACCGCCAAGGGCTGGGCGAAAGCCAAACCCAAGGCCAACGAGAAACCCAAATCCTCCAAACGCTCTGACCCCAAGGGCTCAGGCGGCAAGAAGGCTGAAGGCAGAAAAGATGCGGATCGTCGCCGGCGCTCATAAGGGCCGCGCCATCACCGCCCCCAAGGGCGACAAGACCCGGCCCACCACCGACCGCGTGCGCGAAAGCGTCTTCAACAAGCTCACCCACGCCCAATGGGGCGTGGAGCTTGAGGGCTTGCGCGTGATGGATCTGTTCGCCGGTTCGGGCGCTCTGGGCCTGGAAGCGATCAGCCGCGGCGCGAGCTTTGCCCTGTTTGTGGAGACCGATCCCGCCGCCCGCGGCGCCATCCGCACCAATGTGGACGCGTTGCAGCTGTTTGGCTGCACCAAGCTGCACCGGCGCAGCGCGACCGATCTCGGCCCAAAGCCCGCCAATATGGGCACGCCCTTTGATCTCGTGTTCCTCGATCCGCCCTACGCGCAAGGGCTGGGCGACACCGCCCTCGCCCGCCTGGTGGAGGGCGCGTGGGTGAAGGACGACGCCATCGCCGTGCTGGAAGAGCGCAAGGGCGTCGAGGTCACCGCCAAGGGCTGGGAGCTTCTGGACACGCTGGAAGCGGGCGACACGGTGGTGCGGTTCTTCAGGCGGATCCCATCCTGAATTCCCAGGCGAGCGCAGCGAAGACCCGGGACCTCCCTCCGCCTAAAGCGCCCTATCCTGATGGAGACCCCGGCTCTGCGCTGCGCTTGGCCGGGGTTTCAGCGCTGGAAAGCCTAAACCCCCAGCCTCTCCCGCGCGGTCACGCTGTCAGCGCGTCCAGCCCATCAAACTTCAATTCGGGGCGGATCAGGCCGAAACGCAATTGTGAGTGAGCAATTGGCATCCGGCGCGATGTCCGCAATATCAATCGTGAAATGCTTACCCGGAACCTGCACATCCGCCAGCTCCAACACTCTCCATGCCAGACTAAGCAATGCGGCACGATTCCCGGAAAGTACAACCTCATTACCTTCTAGACTTAAATCGCAATACAAACCTTCTTCTTGATCTAGATTTCGAGAAATTAGTTTTACATTTTCATGAATCTCTGAAATTCGACAACTTTGAAATTCGTTATTCATAAAAACCTCACTTTAGATACCTAACCAGTCTTTCAGAGCTCAAGTGAGCTGCATAACAAGATCATAGTCAGCTCTAAGGAATTAAAACCCCAGAATCTCCCGCGCCGTGGCGCTGTCCGCCGCGATCTGCGCCTTCAACGCATCCAGCCCGTCAAACTTCTGCTCAGGGCGGATGAAGTCGATCAGCTCGACCTCCAGCACCTGCCCGTAAAGATCACCCGAGAAGTCAAACAGGTGCGCTTCCAGCCGCGCCTCGGTCCCGTTCACGGTCGGGCGGGAGCCCAGATTGGCGACGCCGGGGACAGTCCGCCCTGACGGCAGATGCGCGCGCACGGCATAGACGCCGAATTTCGGCCGCAGATACTCCCCCAGCGCAATATTCGCTGTCGGAAAGCCCAGGAGGCGCCCGCGCTGATCGCCCTGGGACACTTCGCCTTCGATGGCGAAGGGACGATCGAGCAGCGCCGCTGCGGTCTTCACATCGCCCTCACGCAGGGCATTGCGCACATTGGTCGAGGAAATCTTGCCCGAGGCGTCCTCAAGATTGACCGCATCGGCGATCTTCACCGCCACGCCATATCGTTCGCCCAGCGTCTTGAGCGCCTCGGCGTCGCCCGCCCGGTCCTTGCCGAAACAGAAATCCGCGCCCGTCACCACGCCCTTCAGGCCCAGCCCGTCCGCCAGCACGTCGCGGACAAAGACCTCCGGCGTCATCGCCGCCATGTCCCTTGAAAACGGGATGTGAAACACGGCTTCCGCGCCGGCCGCCTTCAGGGCGCGCACGCGCTGGCTGTCGCTCATCAACAGGAAGGGCGGCGCGTCGGGAGCGAACACCTGGCGCGGATGCGGGGCGAACACCGCCGCCGCACACGGGGCGTCGAGGCTTTTTGCGAAGGCGCAGGCGGTCTCGATCACGGCCCTGTGGCCGCGATGCACGCCGTCAAAATTGCCCAGCGCCGCCACACAGCCGCGCGACAGGTCGGGCAGGTCGGAATAGCCGTGATAGACCGCCACGCCTTACGCCGTGCTCTTGCGGCGCTTGCGAACGATGACTTCAGCGTCGGCTTCCATGCAGGTCTGGCCCTCCACCTCGCACACGCAGGCGAGTTTCACGCGCCGCGCCTTGACGTCAACGTCTGTGACCGTGGCGCGCGCAATGACGGTATCGCCGATCCGGACGGGACGTTCAAACCGCATGGTCATGCCCGCGAACACCGCGCCAGGCCCCGGCAGATGATTGCCCAGCACGCAGGAAATGAAGCTCGCCACCAGCGCGCCATGGGCGATCCGTCCGCGGAAGGGCGAGCGCGCGGCATAGGCCTCGTCCATGTGCAGCGGGTTGAAATCGCCCGACACCTCGGCGAACTGCCGCACCGTGTTCTCATCGACCAGCCGGGTGATCTCAGCGGTTTGACCCACTTCCAGTTCGGTGATGCCGAAGCCTTCAAATTCACTCATGGTGTAACCGCCTTTCCTGTTGCGGCGCGTGTTTAACCGAATTTTGACCGCGCTTGTCTACAGTCTCGTTCGTACGGAGCCCTTAAAGTGGAGCTTTTAAGGGGTCCTTATGGTCGTTAATTGGATGGAGGAAGGGTCATGGCGGTCGAAATGACGATGCCGATCCTGGTGGTGGACGATTACAAAACCATGGTTCGCATTATCAAGAACCTGCTCAAGCAGATCGGGTTCGAGAATGTGGACGAGGCTTCGGACGGGACCGAAGCGTTCGAGAAGATGAAGAAGAAGAAATATGGTCTGGTCATCTCTGACTGGAACATGGAGCCGATGACCGGTTACGAGCTGCTGCAGAAAGTGCGGGCGGACGAATCGACCAAGGCGACCCCCTTCATCATGGTCACGGCGGAATCCAAGACCGAGAACGTGATCGCGGCGAAAAAGGCGGGTGTGAACAATTACATCGTCAAGCCGTTCAACGCCGGCACGCTGAAAGCCAAGATGACCGCCGTCATCGGCGAGTTCTAGGCCGGGAGAGCCCGCGCCGCCCCTATGGCTAACGGCTCATTAGGGACGGTCCGATGTAATTCCCGCAAGGGCTGGATTGAAAGGAAGACCGACATGCCTGCCGCAGAAGTCGCCGCACGCGTACGCCAGTCTCTGGAGTCGGTAAAGGTTTCCGATCTCGAAAACGTGCAGCTGATCGAGGTGTTGCGCATGGCGCAGCAGCTCACCGACACCATGCAGATGTTTTTCGGGTCGCTGGACAAGTCGATCCACGCCGAATTCAACTCCATCGCCGAGTACATCGCGAAAACCCGTGATGAAATCGCCCATCTGCGCCCCAACGACATCCGCGAATCCCGGCTTCCGGGCGCGGGCGCCGAACTGGAAGCGCTGATCGCCGACACCGAACGGGCGACCGAGACCATCATGAGCGAGGCTGAAGCGCTCATGATCAGCGAGACCGACGATCTGGACGCCTACAAGATGGAAGTCAGCGACGCGATGACGAAGATCATCGAGGCGTGCTCCTTCCAGGACCTCACCGGTCAGCGCGTGTCCAAGGTGGTCAGCTCGCTCAAGCATATCGAGGAGCGCGTGGCCCGCTTCGCTCAGACCATGGGCGTGAACGACGCCGAAGCCACGGCCAACGAGAAGGCCGAGGAAGAACGCAAGGCCAAGCTCCACCTCAACGGTCCCGCCATTGGCGGCCCGGAGACGGACCAGACCAATGTGGACGACCTGCTGGCGATGGATCAGGACGCGATCGACGCCCTGTTCGACTAGGAGCTTTTCCAACAAAAGTGGGAACCGGTTTTGTGGTTCGGAAAAGCGACCAGAAACAGACCTTCATGCACTCCCCCTGAGCGCATGCAAAACGCCCCGCCGGATCCCGGCGGGGCGTTTTACTTTTGATATAACGAGGCAGGCGCTTTTTCAGTAAAAGTGGGGACCGGTTTTACCGTTCGAAAAAGCGCCCCGCAAAAAACCGCCTAAGCTGCATCCAGCTTGCGGCCCGAGCCTTCCTCGACGCTGACCACGTCATTGTTCTCGTCCAGCAGCACGACCGTGGGGACGAACTGGCGCGCTTCTTCCGCCGCCATGCCCGCATAGGCCACCACGATGATGCGGTCGCCCGGCTGCGCCAGGCGCGCTGCGGCGCCATTGATCCCGAACATCTTCGAGCCGCGCGGGGCCGAGATGGCGTAGGTCGTGAAGCGCTGGCCATTGTTGATGTTCAGGACATCCACCTGCTCATTGACCAGAATGCCCGCCGCATCCAGCAGGTCCTGGTCGATGGAGATGGAGCCTTCATAGTGAAGGTCCGCCTGCGTCACCGCCGCGCGGTGAAGCTTGGTCTTCATCATGGTGAGTTGCATTCCGCCCTCGTCATGAACATGAGTGTGCTGCAGTGCGATATACTCCATCGCGCCGGAAAAAACACCCGTTTCGCACTGACAAGTTTGTCATATGGCGATTAAGGGGGCGTTGGTGAAGGGGGTAGGGGGGACTAACCGCTCAATCCCGAAGGCGGACATTTCGGGACGCATACCGAGATTGAAATCAATACGGTCGATAGCCTCTGGCGAATTGCTGAATGAGCGTCCCTGAAACGTTCGTATATGAGACATTCAGGCTAGTAGCACCATGCTGTATCATCGGCACTTGTAGCGGCTCAACATCTCTATAAAGTTCATCGCACTGAATTTATTATATTTTTCGCCCTTCGCGTTAGGACGTTTATAGGCTATAAAAATAAACCAGATCGGAACGAGAACAACCCACCCTAAGCACCTGTTCTGATATGATTTTTGACGTTTATCGGATCGAATCATGAAGTCACTGCCGAAAACTCCGAATGTCGATGAACTGATGGCTGAAAAGCTCAAGGACATGCCCGTCGAGAAGCTTAAGAAGCTGTTCTCAATCCGCATAGACATGCCTGGTGGAGTTTATCCACACTACGAAAAGCTAAAGCGAATGCCTCCGCCACAAGGTCTAACACCGGAGGAGCACTGGATGGGCGTAAAGAACGCCAGACAGAGCGCTAGACGTAACGTCGATCTTTTTCAGAAAGATGGGAGCCGCTTTTGGTTCACTGAACCTAGTTGCGTTCGAGCGCGCCTCTCAAGGCTAGATAAACGCGCAGCAGGCTCCATCGCCACAGATGGCTACGAACTCAATAGAAACGAACAGGAGCGCTATTTCGCTAGGTCGCTAATCGAAGAACCTTTTTCAAGTTCTGTGCTCGAAGGTGCCGCCACCACACGTCAAATTGCAAAGGAGATGATTGAAGCAGAGCGCCTGCCAAGAACTAAGGACGAGCGTATGGTGCTCAATAACTATCGGGCAATGCGCTACGTAAAAAGCATTGTAAATCAAAAACTCACACCCAAAATCATTTTAGATATTCATCGTATCGTTTGCGATGGAACGATGGATGATGGTGCGAAATGTGGGGTTTTTCGATGCAATGAAGACCAAGTTACAGTTCAAGATGAATTGAGTGGGGAAATACTACATTATCCGCCTGATGCATCACAATTGCCGGACCGAATCCAAGAAATATGTGACTTCGCGAACACAGACGATTCGGATGAAAACTTCATCCATCCACTCATACGTGGAATAATAATTCATTTTATGATCGGCTATGATCACCCATTCGTAGATGGCAATGGTAGAACTGCTCGCGCATTATTTTATTGGTATGTCGTTAAAAATGGGTATTGGATTCTTGAGTATGTCTCCATTTCAAAAACAATAATGAAGGCGCCAAGCAAATATGGTAAAGCGTACCTTCAAACAGAGAGCGATTATGGAGACTTAACTTATTTTATTATGCACCAACTTGACGTTCTTGAAGACGCGCTAAAAGATCTTTTTGAATACGTTAAACTTCGCAAAAGCAAGCTGGATGCTTTTGCGCATGCATTAAATGACCAATCCATCAATCATAGGCAATCATTTGTCCTTAACGAGGCTGCTCGAAACCGTATCCGATACATAACTATCGCTCAGCACGAAAAAACTCACAATGTCGCCTATCTAACAGCGAGAAAGGATTTAGAAGAGCTTGTTTCTGCTGGGTATTTTAAAAAGAGAAAAGATGGTCGCGAAAACGTATATATTCCCTCTCCCGGTCTCTTGGAGAGGCTAACCTCAAGCTCAAAATAATGAGATCAGGTTCGAGCTACGTATGTAATATTCTGGGCTTATCGACATGACGCTGTTGGTCGCGCGACTATCCGCCAATCAAGCTCAACGCTGCTCCTAAGCGTCTATCTGATCAGGCCTGAGCACCCAAAAGCGAACTTATCTCGTCTAGTTACCAGTGGAGTGTCATCGCTATAAAGCTCGTGCCACACAGCGGCCGGGCACCCCATCAAGCCATTGATTTTTATAACTTGATAGGTTTGTAGCGGTGAGACTGGGACTGTTGAAAAGAGTGCACCCAGCCTCTCGGCCTTCGGGCTTGACCCGGAGGCCCATGCGGCGGCTCGGCTAGGTATGGGTCCCCGGATCAAGTCCGAGGACCGAGGTATTCTTCCCTTCCCCGGCCCCCAATCGAGTTGAGGGTAAACTCCGTCCAGGGTCCAGAGCCGGGTGCGCGGCCCTGGATGATCTCCGGGCCCCGGCCTTCGTCAGGATGACGATCTCTAAAGGCTCAATACTGTCATCCCCCGCTTAATGCGGGGGATCCATGCCGGTCGGTTGGATCAAAGGTCACGGCATGGGTTCGCCGGATAAACCGGCGAATGACATGGATATGTGAGTGAAACCCCGGCCAAGCGTAGCGCAGAGCCGGGGCCTCCATCAGGATAAAGCGCCTTACGCGGAGAGAGGTCCCGGGTCATCGCTTTGCTCGCCCGGGAATTCAGCTCTCAAGTTTTAACTCATCCCCCTCCCCCGCAACCGCGCCTAGACTCCGCCCGGTTCTTTCTCAGGGTTGGTAGGTAAAGGCGAGGCGGCGCGACTCCGGTATCGGAGTCGCGCGAGTCCTGAGAGCCCGGATGAGAGCCGAATGGTAGTCGTAGTAGGAGGAGTCACCCCGATGCGACTCGCACGGGGGATAAGTCCGCGCGGTCGGGCCTATTTGGGGTGTTTGCCGCGCCAGGCTTCCATGGACAGGGAGATGGCGAAGGTTTCGCGGTATTTCGGGCTGCCGGCGGGGCGCGGCGGCTGTTCGCGGGTCAATTCCATGATCTCGGCGAGCTTGTTGTGCGCGGCGCCCGCCTGCCCCGCGCCGATATAGGCGTGCAGTTCGACCAGGGCGTTGGCCAGCGGGTCATGGGCGCGGATGACGAAATAGGGTTCGTCCTCGGCAAGATCCGGCAGGCAGTCATACTGGCTGGGATTGGCTTTCGAGCCGAGCGGGGCGGTGGTCATGGCGAGCTCCTTGGCAGGCGGGGCGCGAATCGGAGGATCGCGCTTTGGCGAAGACTAGCAAACTGGGGCGCGGACGCATCGCCCAACTGAAGCGGCAAGCTGCGCCCCTTCGCCTCGGGGCGGACAGGGTCGCGCCTCAAAATCGCCTCACGCGCTTCAAGACTGGTTCAGGTTCGCCCTGCGCATGATAGGGTGAAACCGGGCCAATACGAGGGGATGACCATGTGGCGTGAAGCGGGATTACTACTGGCCGCAGGCCTTGTGCTGACAGGCTGTGGCGAAGATGCGAGCCGGCCCGTCTCGGGCGGCGCCTCCACCGAATACGCGATCAGGGAGGCCGCCCCCGAACCGGCGCCGCCGCCCCCCGCCTCCCGGATGCGCGCCAGCGCGGACGAGATCACGGTCTCGGGCAGCCGGGTCCAGCGCCCTGACGGCGCTACGGAGGCGGCTCAAGGGCCGCTGCTGGCCTATACCTACCAGACCAGCCTCGAGCTGCCCGCCGACATTCTAGGCGGCGCCCATGCCGCCCATGTGGAGGCCTGCCAGAACGCCGGGCCCGCCACCTGTCAGGTGATCCGCGCCCAGGTCAACAATGCCGACGGCCCGCGCCCCAGCGCCTATCTGCAATTGCGCGCCGCGCCGGACTGGATCGTCGAATTCCGCGCCGGGCTTGAAACCGAGGCCGAAGAGCTGGGCGGCCAGGTTCTCTCTGACCAGACCTCGGTCGAGGATCTGACCACGCGCATTGTCGACACCGCCGCCCGCGTTCAGGCCCAGACCACCCTGCGCGACCGGCTGCAGCAGCTGCTGGAAACCCGTGACGGGGATCTGTCTGACCTCTTGGCCGTCGAGCGGGAACTGGCGAATGTGCAGGCGGATCTCGACGCGCAGGCCAGCGTGCTCGCCGCCCTGCGCCAGCGCGTGGACACCTCCCTGCTGACGCTGAACTATCAGGCCGAGCGCCAGGTGGTGGAGCCCGAAACCTTCAACCCGATCGGTCGCGCGTTCAAGGAGATGGGCGATGTCTTCGCCGAATCCGTGGCCAGCCTGATCCTGTTCCTCGCCGGCGCCCTGCCCTGGCTGGTGATCGCGGTGCCGGTGATCTCCGGCGTCATCATCGGCTTCCGCCGCCTGCTGCGTCGGAAGAAAGCCGCCGGCTAGACCGACAGGTGCAGCACCATCTGCCGGACATGCGGCCGGTCGCGATGCTCGAACAGATAGAGCCCCTGCCAGGTTCCGAGCATCAACCGGCCGCCGCTGACCGGCACGCCCACCGAAGACGCGGTCAGGGCGGACCTGATATGGGCGGGCATGTCGTCAGGCCCCTCGGTGGTGTGGCTCAGCCAGCTCATGGACGGCTCGTCAGACCGCGGAACCAGACGCGAGAAGAATGCCTGCAGATCGCGCTGTACATCCGGGTCCGCGTTCTCCTGGATCACCACCGACGCCGAGGTATGGCGCACGAAACAGGTCAGAAGCGCTTCGTCCGCGCCGGACGCCGCCACAAAGCGCTGCGCCTCGCGCGTGAATTCGTAAAGCCCCGGCCCGCGGGTCTCGATCTCAAGCGTGTGCTGAGCCATACGTGCAGCCTCTATTCGGTTTCACCATTCCGTGTATCGACCGACCGCCTGAAATCTGAAACAGTCCGGCCGCACACAGACAATCGAGGGTCATCATGCGCGATCAGGTTCGGGATTATTACGGCGATGTGCTGCAGTCGAGCGGCGATCTGAAATCGGACGCCTGCTGCGAGATCTCCACCCCGGAACCGCATATCCTCGAGGCTCTGACACACATCCACCCCGAGGTCGCCAGCAAGTATTATGGCTGCGGTCTGATCGCCCCCGAAGGCCTTGCGGGAAAACGCATTCTCGATCTGGGCTGCGGCACGGGCCGGGACGTGTTCCTGCTAGCGCAGCTCGTGGGCGAGACGGGCGAGGTCGTCGGCGTCGACATGACCGACAATCAGCTCAAGGTCGCGCTTGAGCATGAAGCCTGGCACGCCGAGCGCTTCGGCTACGCCAAGCCCAATACCCGCTTCCTCAAGGGCTATATCGAGGAGCTCGATCAGCTCGATCTCGAACCGTCGAGCTTTGATCTCGTGATCTCCAATTGCGTGATCAACCTCTCCACCGACAAGCCTGCCGTGTTTAACGGCGTTCGCCATCTGCTGAAGCCCGATGGCGTGATGCATTTCGCCGATGTCTATGCCGAGCGCGAAGTGCCCGCCGAGCTGCGCACAGACCCGATCCTGTACGGAGAATGCCTGGCGGGCGCGCTGGCCTGGACCGACTTCCTTACCATCGCCAGGGAGAGCGGTTTTGAGGCGCCCGATCTCGTCGATCACCGCCCGCTGGCGATCACCGATGAGGCGCTGATCGCGAAGCTCGACGGCCTCAAATTCATCTCCGCCACGGTGGAGCTGAGCCCGGCCGGCGCCAGCAGCGCCTGCTGCAAGACAACCGGCAATCCATTCGAGCTCCCCTCCCCGCACGCGCCGTCCAGCGGCACGTGCTGCGGCTAGAGCGCTAGCGCCAGCAGGTCAGACCGTCTTCGGGCACGTCCATCCCTGCGGCATGGCCCGCCGCCCAGGCGATGGCCATGGGGGAAACCAACCCTTCCCCATCCTCGCGATTGGTCAGCACGATCACCGACTGCCCCGACGTCATGTCGCGCACATAGGCCGTGCCCGAATAGCCGGCATGGCTGGTGATCTGATGGCCGTTGACGTCGTGGCTCCACCAGCCGCGGGCATAGCCCCAGCGCTCGCAGCTATCGCCTGCATCAAAGGCGCGCTGGATTTCGGCGGCCTGCACGATCACGTCAGGATCAAGCACCTGCGGATCATCCAGCTCCGCCTCCCAGATCATGAGATCCTGAAGCGAGGAGGTGACGCCGAAATGCGACGTCAGGCCGAACTGCCAGACCCGGCGATTGCGCGCCAGCTCACCCTCATAAACGCCATAGCCTTCCGCGCGATGGGGCACGATGGCGGACTGATCGAGCATGCGTGTCTGGCTCATGCCCAGCGGCGCCCAGAAACGCTGACGCAGGGCGGCTTCAAAAGACTGGCGTGTCACCTCTTCGATCACGAGTCCGAGCAGGAAATAGCCCTGATCCGAATAGCCCCAATCGGTCCCCGGTTCCGATTCCATCGGGGTCGACCTGGCAGACGCCAGCATGTCCTCGGTGCTGTAGGCGATCTGGAACTCACCGTCGGGCCGCGCCTCAAATCGATGCGCCAGCCCGGCCATATGGCTCAGGAGCTGATTGATCGTGATGGCGGACCAGGCCTCCGGCGTGTCTTCGACATAGCGCGAAAGCGGATCATCGAGCGACAGATGCCCCTCCTCAGCCAGGCTGAGCACCATCAGCGCCGTCATATGCTTAGTCAATGAGGCCAGCTCGAACACGTTGTCAGCGCGAGCGGGCGCGGCGTGCTCAAGGCTCGCAAAGCCATATTCGCCCACATGCACGGGCGCGCCCTGATCGAGCACCGCCACAACAACGCCTGGAAACCGCCCCGCCTCCATGATCGGCGCGACGGCGTCGTCCACAGCGTCCAGATGCGGCGTCGCCCGCTCCTGCGCGGTAGCCGGCAGAGCCGTCAGCGTAAGCATCATCAAAGCGGTTTTGAGCATGAATCCCCCAGTCGCGCTCAGCGTATCGGGTAATCGCCCCACACCCAAATGACAGTCCATCAAGGTCTGAAAACGTAGTCAGAGCCCGTTGAGCTCCCAGCGGCGCACAGGCTTGGCGTAACCGCCCGAGCTTTCATAGAGCGCCTCGGCGGCCTCGGTTTCAGAACTGGTCCACATCAGGAAGGTCGCCGGGCTCTCGCGCACATCCTCGACGACGGCTTCAAACAGGGCACGCCCGGCGCCCTCGCCGCGACCGGCCTTGCCGACGCAAACCTCGGCCAGCCAGGCGCCGGCGCCGCCATGTCCGCTATCGTAATAGGCATGCCACACCGCATAGCCAATGGGTTCGCCATCAGCCGGCACGGCCACCAGCACATGAAAGCTCGCATCCTGACCGAACAGCGTGCTCTTGATGTTTTCTGGCGTGCAGTGCTCGGTGGAGTCCCCCACCACCTCATTGAGTTCTCGCGACAGACGGGCGATGGCCGCAGCATCCTTGGGGCGCGCTGCGCGGACGGTCAGGTCTGACTGGCTCATGGTATCTCCTGTATTGGGACGGGATAGGCCCGGTTATTCGCTGGGCGCGTCCTCTGAAAGCAGGTCGCCCGACTTGCCCTCTCGACGCTCTTCCTCGACGCGCTCGGCCAGCGAAGTGTCCGGCGCCACGTCCGTAGCGTCTGCAAGCTCGGGTTTTGCCGGCGCTGAGGGCGGCTTCGCCGTCCTCGCGGGCGTTTTTACTGACGGGGACGCCGACGGTAGGGCGCCGCTATCAATGCGCAGGCGATAGGTGGGGTCTGGCAAGGTGAAGCCCGCCGCGTCGAGCGCCGCTTTCACGGTCGCGATCGCGACCGAGCGCGACTTCATGAAGTCGGACTGTGTCTGGTCGATCCAGCCGGCGAAGAACAGGTTGATCGTGGAATCCCCCACCTCGCGAATGCCCGCGGACGGGTCGGGTTCGGTCATCACGAAAGTCAGTGATTTCAGCGCGCCCAACCCCGTCTCAATCGCCGACAACGGATCGTCTTCGGGGTCCACGCCCAGCACAAAGTCAAAACGGCGTTCGGGGTTGCGGGTGTAGTTGAGAATGACCGCCTTGAACACCAGGGCATTGGGAAGGCGCAGATGATTGCCTTCAAGCGTCATGAGGACGGTTGCGCGGGAGGTCAGCCGGATCACCCGCCCCTCCTGGCCGTCGATGACCACATGATCATTGGGACGGAAAGGCTGGCGCACCGACAGCATGATCGAGGCGATATAGTTCTCGATGGTGTCCTTGACGGCAAAGCCGACCGCCAACCCGATCACGCCCGCCGCCCCCAACAGCGCGCCCAGGAACGCCGTTGCGTCCAGCAGGTTCAGGGCCGAGACCAATCCGAACACCACAAACAGACCAAACACCGTCGAGCCCACAAGCTCGGCGACGAAGCGATTGGGCGTCAGAACGCGCCACAGGCCATCCCAGCGGCTCAGCAGCCAGCCCAGAAGGCTCAACGCCATGAACACCAGCACCGCGAGCGCCAGGAGCGGCAGTACGCGCACCAGGTCCTGCACCGTCGTTTCCAGCTCGCCCACGGCCGGCGCGACGCGTGTAGCGACAGAGACGTCCCGGCCGATCCGGTTCTCCACCGTCACCACGCCTTCAACGCGCAGCGCCAGCGTCTCCGCGCGGTTGGCCGCATCCGCGGTCACGGTCTGCCCGGTCAGGGTGACGACCCCGGCCTCAACGGTGATCTCGACCGCGGACAGGGTATCGATCTCGCCAAAAATAGTCGCGATGCGTTGGGCGATGGCGGCGTCCGACGGCGCGTCGGTCTCAAGCGCGATCTCGCCGCCAGCTGGCTCGTCTTCTGTTTGCGCGAATGCAGGCGCTGAACACAGCGCCAAGGCGCTCGCCAGAAGGATCAACAGGGCGAGAGGGCGAAACAGGGTCAGTAGATTCATCCGGCAAGCCTTGCGCAGAGCGCAGGAAAAGGAAAGGCGCTTGCAGACCCAACGCCCCGCCGCGGCGTTGGTTGCGCCCCAACAGCAAAAAGCCCCGCTGTTTCCAGCAGGGCTTTTCGTGTTGACCTGTCGCCAGCGCTCTAGCTGTCGAGGAAGGAGCGCAGCTTGCGGCTGCGGCTCGGGTGCTTGAGCTTTCTGAGGGCCTTGGCTTCGATCTGGCGGATCCGCTCGCGGGTCACCGAGAACTGCTGGCCCACTTCCTCAAGAGTGTGGTCGGTATTCATGCCGATGCCGAAGCGCATGCGCAGCACGCGTTCTTCACGCGGAGTGAGCGAGGCGAGGACCAAAGTGGTGGTTTCACGCAGGTTGGAGTGGATCGCCGCATCGATGGGCAGAACCGCGTTCTTGTCCTCGATGAAATCGCCCAGATGGCTGTCTTCCTCGTCCCCGATCGGGGTTTCGAGGGAGATCGGCTCCTTGGCGATCTTCATCACCTTGCGCACTTTCTCAAGCGGCATGGAGAGCTTTTCCGCCAGCTCTTCCGGGGTCGGCTCGCGGCCGATCTCGTGGAGCATCTGACGGCTGGTGCGCACGATCTTGTTGATCGTCTCGATCATGTGCACCGGAATACGGATGGTGCGCGCCTGGTCGGCGATCGAGCGGGTGATCGCCTGACGGATCCACCAGGTGGCGTAGGTGGAGAACTTGTAGCCGCGGCGATATTCGAACTTATCGACCGCCTTCATCAGGCCGATATTGCCTTCCTGGATCAGGTCGAGGAATTGCAGGCCGCGATTGGTGTATTTCTTGGCGATGGAGATCACCAGGCGCAGGTTGGCCTCCACCATCTCCTTCTTGGCCACGCGGGCTTCACGCGCGCCTTTCTGGACGGTGGCGACGATGCGCCGGTAATCGTCGATCGGCACGCCGGATTCCTGAGCCAGGGTCGCGATCTGCTCGCGCAGCTCGCCCGCCTCTTTCTCTTCGCGCTCGACAAACCGGCCCCACGCCTTGGACTTGCCGGCCATATCCTTGAGCCAGTTGGGATCAAGCTCGTGGCCCTGATAGGATTTGAGGAAGTCGGTGCGCGGCACGCCATGGGCTTCGGCCATGCGCAGCAGCTTGCCTTCCAGGCCCATCAGTTTCTTGTTGATGGCGTCGAGCTGTTCGACCAGCGCCTCGATCCGGGCGTTGTTCAGGTGCAGCGAATTCAGATTCGCCACGATCCGCTCGAACACGTCGTCATAGGCGGCCTGATCCTTGTCGCTCAGATGCTTGCCGGACAGACGCGAGGACACCAGACGGTCCTGAAGCTGGCGGAAGACGTCGAAATCGGTGGCGATGGCGTCGAGGGTCTCCATGACCCCGTCGCGCAGCTCGGCCTCCATGGCGGCGAGAGACATGTTCGCGCCGTCATCCTCGTCGTCGCCGTCCTCGTCGCTCTCACCCTCGGACTTCTCGCCATCCTCGCTGTCAGAGGACTCATCATCGGACTTGGCCTCGGCGTCATCCGCCTTCGCCTCGTCGCCTTCGCCCTCTTCCTCATCGTCAGAGACCGCGGTGGCGTCTTCACGCACGCCGCCATAGGTGGCGTCGAGGTCGATGATGTCGCGCAGAAGGACCTGGCCTTCCTGCAGCTCGTCGCGCCAGACCATGATGGCTTCAAAGGTCAGCGGGCTTTCGCACAGCCCGCGGATCATCGCGTTGCGGCCGGCCTCGATGCGCTTGGCGATGGCGATCTCGCCTTCGCGCGAGAGCAATTCGACCGAGCCCATCTCGCGCAGATACATGCGCACCGGGTCGTCGGTGCGGTCCTGCGCAGACGTGGTGTTCTGGCCCGCGGCGACTTCGCTCTTGGCCTTCTTGGCGACGGCCGTGGACTTTTCTTCGTCCTCGTCGTCCTCCTCGTCGTCAGAGCTGGAGGCCTCGTTGTCCACATCCTCTTCGGAATCCACGACCGTGATCCCCATCTCGGAGAGCTGGGCGAGAATGTCCTCGATCTGCTCGGAGCTGAATTCCTCGCTCGGCAGGACCTTGTTCAGCTCGTCATGGGTGACGTAACCGCGCTTCTTGGCGGTCTTGATCATCGCTTTGACGGTCTGATCGGTCAGATCGAGCAGCGGCCCGTCCTGATTTTCAGAGGTCGCTTCGGCGTTTTCAGCGGCGGCTTTGCTCATTCGGTGATCGTGCTCCCGGAGGATTTCATGGCTGCGCGCACATAAGGGCGGCGAGGTGGCGCGCTAGCGCTGTCGGCCCCGTCGTTCGGCGACGAGGTAATTCTTGAGAGCGTCGGAATCGCCCTCTTCAAAGAAATCGGCGTGTCGTGGTCGGTCCTGAGTGTCTTGCGCAACTCTTTCCATATAAGAAGCCGAAAGCCTGCGCCAAGCCTCTAGCCGGCTGTCGGCATCCGCCTCACTCCCCCCGAGACTGGCGCGCATGGGCGACCTGTCCACGGCCAAACGTGTCAATTGGGGCGCGAAACCCCGTCGTGACAACGCATCGCGCAGTCCGCCGACAGGCAGAGGCTCCCCAGAGAAACACGCGTCTAGAATCGCGTCCCTAAGGCTGTCAAGCGTCCCGAAGGACATTTGCAGCAAAGTCTCGGCCTCCGCTTCGGCGATTTCGGGGTATTCGATCACCGCCAGCAGCAATTGTCGAGCGCTCGCGGGCGGGGGTTTCTGCTTGCGCTGCGCGACCAGCTCCGCCGTTGGCGGCTGCAGCGCATTGAACCGTCGCCCGGCGGCGCGACCGCCATACCCGCCGCGCTGCCCCTCGGCGCGGAAGCCGGCCTGCGGCGCACGCCCGAACAGGGTCTCGATGCGCTGGTCGAACTCGGCGCGATATTCCGCCTTGATGTCGGGATCCTTGATCCTGGCCACCAGCGCCTTGATGCGCTTGCGGAATCCCGCCCGGCGATCCGGATCATCAAGCGGTTCGAGCTCAACCTCGCGCCGCCACAGCACATCAATGAGAGGTCTGGCGTCGGCGATGGCGTCCTTGAGCGCTTGCGCGCCCTGTTCTCGAAGCAGGTCATCGGGATCCTGCCCGTCCGGCAGAAAGACAAAGCGCAAGGTCCGGCCCGGCTCGAGAAGCTCCAGCGCCCGCTCGGCCGCCAGGGCCGCGGCGCGCGTGCCGGCCGCGTCTCCATCCAGGCACACCACCGGCTCAGGCCCCGCACGCCACAACAGACGCAGCTGGTTCTCGGTCAGGGCCGTGCCCAGCGGCGCGACCGCCTGGCCCAACCCGGCGCGGGCGAAGGCGATGACGTCCATATAGCCTTCCGCCACGATCAGCCCCCTGGCCTTGACCTTGGGATCGTGGGCGAAGGCGCGCGCTTCGGGATAGCGATAGAGCAGAGACCCCTTGTGGAAGAGCTCGGTCTCGGGCGAGTTGAGATATTTCGCCCGCACCTCCTTGCTCATCGCCCGGCCGCCAAAGGCCACCAGACGATCGCGCGCATCCTTGATCGGGAACATCACCCGGCCGCGAAAGCGGTCATAGGGCTCGCCGCCATCCTCGGGCAGGATCGACAGCCCGGCCTCCGACAGCTCCTGAGCTGTCGCACCCTTCTGGATCAGGGCGCGGGTCAGGCCACGGCGATTGTCCGGCGCGAAACCGAGGCCAAAGCGCTCCATGTCGGATCGGCTCAGGCCGCGACGTTCGAGATAGATCCGCGCCTCTTCGCCCTCGGGCGCAAACAGCGACCGGGCGAAATAGTCCTGGGCCAGCGCAATCCAGTCCAGCAGCGTCTTGCGGCGCTCTTCCTGCTTGGGGTCGCGCTGCTCCATGCGCGGAACCTCAAGCCCGGCTTCCTGAGCCAGGGCCTCGATCGCTTCCATGAAGCTCAGCCCTTGGGTCTTTTGAAGCCAGGTGAAGATGTCGCCATGCTCCTGGCTGGCGAAGCAATGGTAGAAGCCCTTCTCGTCATTGACGAAAAACGAGGGCGTGCGCTCTTTCTTGAACGGGGAGAGGCCCACGAATTCCCGGCCCTGACGCTTGAGCGCCACCGTTCGCCCGATCAGCTCGGATGGGCGGATGCGCGCCTTGATCTCGTCTTTGAACCCGTCAGGAATCGCCACGTGCTGAACATCCTCCAGCCCGACAGCTTACGCTCAGGCAGGCCAAGGCGCTAGGAGCCTAGGCCTGACCCTGCAGCAGAGTTTTGACTTCCTTGCCCGCCTTGGCGAAATCCATGCGGCCGGTGTAGCGCTCTTTCAGCGCCGCCATGCAACGGCCCATGTCCTTCAGGCCGCCTGCATCCAGCTCGGTCACAACCGTTTTGGCGGCTTCAGCGATCTCGGCAGGCTTCATCGGCTCGGGCAGATAGGAGCGGACGATCTCCGCTTCGGCGCGCTCGCGTTCGGCCAGGTCCAGACGCCCCGCCTTTTCATACGTGTCCGCGCTTTCTTCGCGCTGCTTGAGCAGCTTTTGCAAGATCGCCTGGATCTCGTTCACGCAACAACCTTCGCAGCGGTCTTCCGCGCGCGCAGCGATGTCGCGATCCTTGATGGCGGCCTGGATGAGGCGCAGCGTAGAGACGCGCGTGTCATCCTTGGCGCGCATGGCGTCTTTAAGATCAGAGAGGATGCGGTCGCGAAGCGACATGGGAGCACCTATTTGCGGCGGCGCTGCAGATAAGCGCCAAGCCATTGTTTTTACAGTTCTTTGCAGCTCGGGCTTTTGCTTGACCCAGACCAGCTGCTCGCCTACTTTCCGCGCGTTTAACCGCCCGCCGCTGGAGCCCAGCTCGCGGCCCCGCGCGTGTCAGGAGGCGAGCACCTATGCCGGAAGCGATCAAGAATCAAGAGCCGATGCAATCAACTTCTTCTGGCGCACAACCCGATTGGGCCACGGCTGCGCTGGTTCTGTCAGACGGAACAGTGTTTTACGGCAAAGGCGCGGGCGCGACCGGCAGCGCCGTCGCCGAGCTTTGCTTCAACACCGCGATGACCGGGCACCAGGAAATCCTCGCCGATCCCTCCTATGCGGGCCAGATCGTGTGCTTCACCTTCCCCCATGTGGGCAATGTGGGCACCAATGCCGAGGACGAGGAAGCCTCCAGCGCCATCGCCCGCAAGGCCGCTGTCGGCATGGTCAGCCGCGAGGACATCACCCCGCCCGCCAGCTGGAGGGCCGAGACCAGCTTTGACGAATGGCTGGCCGCCCGCGGCGTGATCGCCATTACCGGCGTGGATACCCGCGCGATCACGCGCCGCATCCGCGAGACCGGCATGCCCATGGCGACCATCGCTCATGCCCGGGACGGCAAGCTCGATATCGAGGCGCTGAAGACCCTGGCCAAGGACGCGCCCTCCATGGAAGGGGCGGAGCTTGCGGGCGCTGTGGCCTGTGACGCCGCCAATGACTGGACGGATGGCGACTGGGGCTGGTCGGAAGGCTTCGCCAAAGGCCCTGAAGACGGCCCTCTGGTGGTGGTGCTCGACTATGGCGTGAAGGCGAACATCCTGCGTCGTCTTGTCTCCGCCGGCGCGCGCGTCCAGGTCGTGCCGGGCAAGGCCAGCAAGGACGATGTGCTCAAGCTCAACCCGGCGGGCGTGCTGGTCTCCAATGGTCCGGGCGACCCCGCCGCGACGGGCCAGTATGCGCTCGACACCATCCGAGGCGTGATTGATGCCGGCGTGCCGGTGCTGGGCATTTGCCTGGGCCATCAGATGCTGGCGCTCGCGCTGGGCGCCAAGACCGCCAAGATGGTTCAGGGTCACCATGGCGCGAACCACCCGGTGAAGAATCTCGAGACCGGCCAGGTCGAGATCGTGTCGATGAACCACGGCTTTGCTGTGGATCGCGACAGCCTGCCCGAAGGCGCGATCGAAACCCATGTGTCGCTGTTTGACGGCACCAATTGCGGCTTCAAGCTGACCGACAAGCCGGTCTGGGCGGTCCAGCACCACCCCGAAGCCAGCCCGGGCCCGCAAGACAGCTTCAAGGTCTTTGAACGCTTCGTCAGCGCCCTGAAAACGGCCTAAGCCGCTAGCGGCGCAGTCAGACGCAATGCTACCCTTCCCGTAATCAGTCGCGGGAGGGGAGCATGGCGGGTCTGACCCGACGCCAGACACTGGCGAGTGGCATGGCGGGCGCAGCCGCCCTGGCCGCAGCAGGGTGTTCGGGTCGCACCGGCGCGCCGGACGGCTTTTTGCGCGTCGCCATCGAGACCGAGCCGGACAGCCTTGATCCGCTGCGCGGCCAGTTCGCTTCCGCCGCTCTGCTTTACAAGCAGTTGCATGCGCCGTTGACGGAATACGCCCCGTCAGGCGGGCTGGCTCCTGGCCTGGCCCTGACCTGGCGCAGCGAAGACGCCCGCAGCTGGACTTTCACGCTGAGGCCTGACCTTGTCTGGTCTGACGGCGCGCCCCTGACCGCTGAGGACGTGGTCTGGACGGCGCAGCGCGCAGTGGACCCCACCACAGGCTTTGCAGATCTGGGCGACTTCTTCGCCGTCATCGGGGCGCGCGAAGCGCTGGCGGGCGAACGCGATCCTGAGAGCATCGCCGTCACAGCGCCAGACCCGCGCACCGTAGTGTTCGAGCTGGACCGTCCGGTGGGCAATTTCCCGGTGCTTATGCGCGAATTCTACCCGCTGCCGCGTCATGCCGTTGAGGCCCATCCTGAAGACTGGACGCGACCCGAGCACTGGGTCTCCGCCGGCCCCTACATTCTGGCTGGTCATGAAGCCATGTCGCTTCAGCTGCGCAAGAACCCCAACTTTCCTGCTGCAGACAGCGTCAGCATTGATGCAATCGCCGTGGACGTTGTGGACACGCCCGCTGCCCGCGCCCGGCGCTTTCGGGCGGGCGATTACGACCTCGCCGAGCGCCCGCCCACCGACCAGATCGGCTTTCTGCGCGACACCGTGGGCGATCAGCTGCAGGCCTATCCCGCGCCAATCCTGTCCTATCTGAAACTCAATTGCGCCCAGCCCTATCTGGCCGACCCGCGGGTCCGGCGCGCGCTCAGCCTGGGGCTCGACCGGGACTTTCTGAACACGCACTTCTTCAATGGCGAAGCGAGAACCACCGACCGCGTCATCCCCCGCCATGGCGAGGAACGGCGGGAGCCGCGGCATGATCCCGAAGCGGCGCGCGCCCTGCTGGCCGAGGCGGGCTTCTCCGAAGCGTCTCCATTACGGTTGACGGTTCGCGCCAGCGCCGGCGACCGGGACCGGCTGGCGATCGCCATTCTGGATGACTGGGCGCGTATCGGCGTGCAAGGTGACTTGCTGGCGAGCTATCCGCTCGATCTCTATCAGGCGGTGGATGCGGGCGAATTCGACATTGCGCTCGCCCGGTTTGACCGGGGGCTGAAAAGTGATCCCGACTTCATGCTCCAACCCTTCAGCCGGGACGGCTTCGCCGACAACACCAACTGGACCGGCCCGGAGCGCGACCGGTTTGACGCCATCATGGCGGACGCCTTCGCCGTGATCGACAGCGAGGCGCGTGCGGAGCACTTTCGACAGGCTGAAGCGGTGTTTCTCGAGGCCATGCCCAATATTCCGCTTCTGCATGAGCGCGCCTACTGGCTGGTCTCGGACCGCACCCGCACATCCGCAGACATCCAGCCCCAGCTCTGGCGCGACCTGTCCCTGCGCTAGACGAAGACCGGCACGACGGTTGCATTTCCGGCAATGAATCCCCTCGCGCCTGCACTCTGATGAGAGGCGCGGGACCTCGATCAGGCCCTGTCTGACAAGGTCGGACACGCGAACGCAAAGCCGTTCGGCCGCTCTCTCCGGGACGGCGACACAGGCGGAAGAATCTGCCGCTCAGCACATTTTGATAGGCAAGGCCTGCCCCCATTCGGCAGCCCGCATATCGGGAGACCCTGATGAGCGCCAGCGCAATCACCGGCCCGTCTTGGACGCCATGGGACAGCAAGCACGCCAAGGGCGCCGCCCTGGGCGAAATGTCCCTGCCCAACCCTACCAAGTCGGCCGAGGAAGCTCGCAAGACCGAAGAGGCGTCCGCCGCGGCGGAACTGTCCCAGAAAGAGCGGGCCGGCAAACTCAATGAGAGCCTGTCCGCACAGCTTTTCGCCGCGCTCCTCGATCAACAGAATTTCGCCCAGGCGAACCCCAATGGCGACACCAGCACAGAGGATGCGCCCGCCAATGGCGCAACCAGCGTGAAGGGCGGCAGCGCCAATCTGACCGAGGCCGACGCCGCCACCGGCGGCGCAACCGGGGAGACCGCCGAGCAGGCGGACGAGAACGACTCAAAGCGGGGCGTCACCGTCCAGCAATCGGCCTCGGCCCATGTGATCGGCGCGCAGACAAGCTCAGCATACGCTCTTGATGAAAGCGCCTTGTCTCCCGCTTTGCTGGCCCAGCTGGAAGGCGCACGCAACCCGCAAGCCGCCTCGGCCCGTCTCGCCCGCTTCTTCTCCTACAGCTAGACCATGAACCGCGACTACGCCCTGACGCTCTGGCGCGCCGACCTTGTCCGCTTCGGGCTGGAGGACCGCCAGCTCCAGACCGGCAAAGCCGTGATCGCCCATCATGCCGGTTGGCTCAGGCGCTATCACGGGCTGGAGCATCTGGCCTTCCTGTTCCAGGAAATCGAGGCGCATGCGGACCGGATCAAGGATCTGCCGCGCCTGACCTATGCCGCCTGGTTTCATGACGCGATATACAAGAGCTGGCGCAAGGACAATGAGGCCCGCAGCGCGGGCTGGGCGCAGAGCGCGCTCGTCGAAATGGGGGCTGATGCTGAGCTCGCCTGGCGGGTGCACATGCTGATCCTTGCGACCGCGATCATGCCGGCGGCGGTCACGATGCCGACGATGCGCTGTTTCTGGATATGGATTGCGCGATTCTGGGCGCGTCCGCTGAACAGTATGACCGCTATGTCAGACAGGTCCGGCAGGAGCATGTCTGGGCGCCCGGAGGCGCGTTCCGCAAGGGACGGCTGGCCTTTGTGAGCGCTCAGCTCGACCGCCCGGCGATCTTTCATACTGAGCCCTATCGCCAGCGTTTCGAAGCGCAGGCCCGCGCCAATCTGGAGCGTGAACGCGCGGCGCTGTCGCGCTAGTCCTCGTCGCGCACCAGAACCAGCAGATCCCCCGGCTCACAATCGAGCACCTCGCACAGGGCAAGCAGCGTGGAGAAGCGCATGCCCTTGATCTTGCCGGTCTTGATCTGGGAGAGCGCGACTTCGGAGACCCCGATCCGTTCCGCCAGCGCCTTGGACGTCATGCGTCTCTTGCTCAGCATCACGTCCAGACGCACCTCGATGCGTGCGCTCATATAAAGGTGTCCAGCTCATCCTGCTGGGCGCAGGCGCGATCGAGAAGATGGGCCACGCTGACAAAGACCAGCGCCACGAACAGGGTGGTCAGGTCATCCGAACCCAGTTCAAGCTGGAGCTGTCCGCCCTCGCCCGGCGCGCACCAGGAGAGGAAGGCGCTCAGCGCCGCGCCCTGAAGCGGGGCCAGCACCGCCAGCGCAGCGATTGACCAGGCGAACACCTTGAACCCCGACAGCGCGCGCCTTGAAAAGGTTCGGCCATGCGAGGTGTGGCGGAAGAAGCTGCGCAGGTTCAACAGCGCATAGCTGGTCACCAGCACGACGGGCAGGCAGATCGCCAGCGCGCCCAGCCGGATGGGAAGCTCCAGCCAGGACAGGTCCTGTGCGCCGCTGGCGTTGAGGATGAGGCTCTCGATGAAAGCCGGCGTCAGCAACCAGCTCACCGTCTGAAACAGCGGCGCCAGGGCGGCCCCGGCGAGGCAGACCCACGCCAGGAAGGTGGCCAGCCCCGACCCTTTGCCGGTTTGTTCTGGCGCTGAACGCGATAGCTCGGACATGGGGCCCTCGAGGATAAAGTCAGACTTTATCCTCTTAGCGCCTGGAATTGTGCGGGTGCAAGACGCTTGTCAGAACGCTGCACCCGCACGCGTCTAGCGGAGCGTCTCGTCAAACAGGGCCAGAGACCGGGTCAGCAGGACCTGGCGTGACGCGCCCAGATGCAGGAAATGGTTCTCTCCTTCGAGCTCGACATAGTCCAGCGACTGATCGCGGGACATGTTCCGCCGCAATGCTTCGGAGGCCTCCAGCGGGACAACCGCATCATCATCGCCGTGCATGAGCAGCACCGGGGCCGTCAAGCGAGCGGCGTTTCGGGCGATCGAAATCCGGGACGCTTCATCGCGGTCGAACACGATGTCGCCGATGTATTGCTCCCAGAAGTCATAGGCGAAGACGCTGCCGCCAAAACTGCGCGCCTCGGCCAGAAGGTCGACCGGATCCGTCACGGGCGCGACCGCGACCACGCAGGCGACCTCCTGCGGGGCCATGATCGCAGCTCTCAGCGCTGCGTAACCGCCATAGGACGCCCCTGCGACGCAGAATGGGTCGGGTCGGGCGAGGCCCGCCGCCTGAAGCGCGCGGCCGCCATCAAGCACATCTTCGACCATCCGGTCGCCGAACTCGCCATAACCGGCTTGCTGGAACTCGACGCCATAGCCGGTGGAGCCGCGGAAATTGGGTTGCAGGACCAGATAGCCCTCAGAGGCATAGGCCTGTGACCACCAGTCAAAGTCCAGATCATCCCGGCTGGCCGGACCGCCATGGGGCAGCACGATGAGCGGCAGCGGGCCATCCGCTTCGGTCCAGCCCGGCGGCGTGGTCAGCACCCCTTCCAGCTGGAGCCCGTCCGACGCCTCATAAGCGTAAAAGCGCCGTTGCGGGAGGTCGGCTTCGGACAGGTTGGGATAGCCCTCGGCCACGATCGCAACACTGCCCGCTGACCGCTCATAGAGATAATAGGTTTGCGGACGCCCCGGCTCGGACAGGGTCAGCAGCAGCATGTTCCGGTCCGGCGTGAAGGATTCGATGATGACAGGCGCCCCCAGCGCATTGCCGAGCGCCCTGGCGTCATTGCGCAATCCCTCATCAAACAGATGTTGCGCCTTCAGCCCGTCGCGCTCGCCGGAGAACCCCACCAACCGCTTGTCCTGATCCCAGATGGGTCGGGAGACAATATCGAGCTCGATTTCGCCGAGCATGGAGATCTCGCCTGTGCTTCGGTCGATCCGGCGATAGCCGCCGCGCTCACTCGGGAAGATGGCGAGGAACGCGTTCTCTCCGATGAAGCCCAGAATAGAGGGCGCATCACTGAGATGGGTGCGCGAGTAGATCACATCGCCGTTTCGCCCCGGTTCGCGAATTTCATACAGGCTGGAGCTTTCCTCGAAATGGATTTCCGCGACCACCTCGCCCTGCGCGTCCACGACACGGCCCATGATCTCCGAGCGATCCAGACGGTCGGTGTCTCCCGAGGCGAGGTCGACTTCATAAAGAAGGCTTTCAAAGCCCGAGGCGGAGGCATAGCGCGACCCCGTCTGGGCCTGTGAATCGCGATAATAGTTCATCTCCATGATGACCGTGTGCGGATCATCAATGTTCAGCGAGACGATATTGGTCGTATTGGTGCTGCCGCGCAGGTCTGGCGCCAGGAGGGCGACTTCGCCGCTCGCGACATCCAGGGACAATGTGCGCGAGACCTGGAAACGGCGAATGCCGTTGCCAGTATTCATCGTGTTGTACGAAGACAGGCTGAGCAGAAGAAAGTCGTCAGACGCAAAAGAGGCGCTGTCCAGCCACGCGCCTTCCGGCGCGGGAATGATATGAGCCAGGGCATTGGCCTGGAGGTCATAGACGCAGGCAGCGACACGAGATCGCTGCGTGCAGTGCGTGGCCAGCCAGCGGCCATTGGGCGACAGACGCGGATGGGCGTCCAGCGGCGTCGACGCGAAATCAGCGATCGATTGCGCCTGGACGCTTGCCGCGCCCGACATCAGGGCCAGCCCGGAAAGGACGGCCGTTAGAACCAGGTTTTTCATTGATATTCTCCCCCTCATGACGACCAACTTTTCGCGCCGGGGGCGATTTTTCAAGTCCTTTTCTCCCCTTTTCCCCAAATGCAGGCCTGACAGACCGAGGTGTGGGAAACACGGCATTCAGGTCTCGCCAAGCGACGCATTAGGGTCTAAGGACGGGTTTCAGCGTACATCATCAGCGCCGCACGCCGCCTCCGCCCGCAAAGGGCACGTCCGAGGCTGCGTTTTCGCGCGCGCGTGCAAAACTCGAAGAGGCCGGCCATGCCCAAGCGCACAGACATCCAGTCCATTCTGATCATCGGCGCTGGACCTATCGTGATTGGTCAGGCCTGCGAGTTCGACTATTCCGGCGTTCAGGCTGTCAAGGCGCTGAAGGAAGAGGGCTACCGGGTCATCCTGGTGAACTCCAACCCCGCCACCATCATGACCGATCCGGACCTTGCCGACGCCACCTATGTCGAGCCGATCACCCCGGAAATGGTCGCCAAGGTGATCGAGAAGGAACGCCCCGACGCCCTTCTGCCCACCATGGGCGGGCAGACCGCGCTCAACTGCGCGCTGGAGCTCGACAAGCGCGGCGTGCTCGACCTCTTCAATGTGGAGATGATCGGCGCGAAAGCGGACGTCATCGACAAGGCGGAGAACCGCGAGCGCTTCCGCAACGCCATGGATTCCATCGGCCTTGAAAGCCCCAAATCGCGCACCGTGCACACCATGGCCGAAGCCGAGGTCGTGCTTGAGGAGCTGGGCCTGCCGGCCGTGATCCGCCCCTCCTTCACCATGGGCGGCACCGGCGGCGGCATCGCCTATAACGTGGAAGAGTTCCGCGAGATCGTCACTTCGGGCCTGTACAATTCCCCGGTCACAGAAGTGCTGATCGAGGAAAGCGTTCTGGGCTGGAAAGAGTACGAGATGGAAGTGGTTCGCGACAAAGCGGACAACTGCATCATCATCTGCTCGATCGAAAACATCGACCCGATGGGCGTGCATACGGGCGATTCCATCACCGTCGCCCCGGCCCTGACCCTGACCGACAAGGAATACCAGCGCATGCGCTCGGCCTCGATCGCCGTGCTGCGCGAGATCGGTGTGGAGACCGGCGGCTCGAACGTCCAGTTCGCCGTGAACCCCGCTGATGGCCGCATGGTCGTCATCGAGATGAACCCGCGCGTGTCGCGCTCCTCGGCGCTGGCGTCCAAGGCCACTGGCTTCCCGATCGCCAAGGTCGCCGCCAAGCTGGCGGTCGGCTACACGCTTGACGAGATCGACAACGACATCACCGGCGGCGCGACCCCGGCGAGCTTTGAGCCGACCATCGACTATGTGGTCACCAAGATCCCGCGCTTCGCCTTCGAGAAATATCCCGGCGCCCAGGCGACCCTGACCACCTCGATGAAGTCGGTCGGCGAAGCGATGGCCATGGGCCGCAGCTTCTCCGAAAGCGTGCAGAAAGCCCTGCGCAGCCTCGAAACCGGGCTGTCCGGCTTTGACGAGATCGAGATCGAGGGGCTGGACCAGGCCGAGGACGAAGCCGCCCGCCATCAGGCGGTGCTGGCCGCCCTCTCGCGCCCGACTCCGGACCGCCTGCTCGTCATAGCCCAGGCCTTCCGCGAGGGCCTGAGCGTGGAGCAGATCCACGCCGCCTGTTCCTATGAGCCGTGGTTCCTGCGCCAGATCGAAACCCTGATCCATGCCGAGGATCAGGTGCGCATGCTGGGTCTGCCGCAAAATGGCGACGAGCTGCTGACGCTCAAATCCATGGGCTTCTCCGACAAGCGGCTCGCCACCCTCGCAAAGATCGAGGAGACCGAGGTCAAAGCCCTGCGCAAGCGGTTCGGCGTCCGTCCGGTCTACAAGCGCGTGGACACCTGCGCCGCCGAATTCTCCGCGCCTACGCCCTACATGTATTCAAGCTATGAGCGCGGCGGGGAATGCGAGAGCCAACCGACGGGCCGCAAGAAGGCGATCATTCTGGGCGGCGGTCCGAACCGGATCGGCCAGGGCATCGAGTTTGACTATTGCTGCTGTCACGCGGCCTACGCTTTCGCCGAGATGGGCATTGAATCCATCATGGTGAACTGCAACCCCGAAACCGTCTCCACCGACTATGACACCGCAGACCGGCTCTATTTCGAGCCGCTGACGGCCGAGGACGTGCTCGAATTGATCGAGACCGAGATGCAGTCAGGCGAGCTTCTGGGCGTGGTGGTCCAGTATGGCGGCCAGACCCCGCTGAAACTGGCGCCGGAGCTGGAAGCGGCGGGCGTGCCGATCCTTGGCACCGCGCCCGACGCGATCGACCTTGCCGAAGATCGCGAGCGCTTCAAGGCGCTGCTCGATGATCTCAAACTAAAGCAACCCCCGAACGCCATCGCCCATGACGAGGCGGAAGCCCGCCAGATGGCCGAAGAGCTGGGCTTCCCGCTGGTGCTGCGTCCATCGCACGTGCTGGGCGGACGCGGCATGGAGATCGTGCGCGATATCGAGAGCTTCAGCCGCTATATCCGCGAGGCCGTGCATGTGTCCGGCAAGGCGCCGCTGCTGCTTGACCGCTATCTGTCGGACGCATCGGAAGTGGATGTGGACGCGGTCTGTGACGGCGAGAATGTCTGGATCTCCGGCATCATGGAGCATATCGAGGAAGCGGGCGTGCACTCGGGCGACAGCGCCTGTTCGCTGCCCCCGCACTCGCTGTCGGATCAGACCGTGAGCGAACTGCGTCGCCAGACCAAGGCGCTGGCCAAGGCCATCGACGTCAAGGGCCTGATGAATGTGCAGTACGCCGTAAAGGACGGCGTGGTGTACCTGATCGAGGTCAATCCGCGCGCCAGCCGCACCGTGCCCTTCGTCGCCAAGACCATTGGCGCGCCGGTCGCGAAGATCGCCGCCAAGGTGATGGCCGGCGCCAAGCTGACCGAGTTTGACACCCCGTCCATGCCGACCCGCCATATCGCGGTGAAGGAAGCGGTGATGCCATTCTCGCGCTTCCCCGGCGTTGACCCGATTCTCGGCCCGGAAATGCGTTCCACCGGCGAGGTGATGGGCATTGACGAACGCTTTGAAGCGGCGTTCGCCAAGGCAGAGCTGGGTGCGGGCGTGAACCTGCCCAAATCAGGCACCGTGTTCATTTCGCTCAAGGAATCAGACAAGGCGATGATGATCGAGTCCTGCCATCGCCTGACCTCTCTGGGCTTCAAGATCCTCGCCACCACCGGCACCGCGAAGACGCTGGAAGACTCCGGGGTTCCCGTCCAGCGCATCAACAAGGTGTTCGAAGGGCGTCCGCATATCGTGGACGCGATCAAGAATGGCGAGGTCCAGCTGGTGTTCAACACTACCGAGGGCCAGCGTTCGATGATCGACAGCTATTCCATCCGCCGTACGGCGCTGGAAATGAAGGTTCCGTGCTATACGACAGCCTCCGCCTCACGCGCCGCGGTGAAGTCAATTGCGGCGATTGATGCAGGCCAGCTTGAACCGCGCTCGTTGCAATCTTATCGTAATGGGCCATCTGGCGGCTGAACAGAGTTGTCAGTTCGCCAGAGCACTGATCACGAGACCGGACATTCATGCAGAAAATTCCGATGACCGCCGAGGGCCATAAAGCGCTCGACGAAGAACTCAAGCACCTCAAGAGCGTGGAACGGCCCGCCGTGATCGCCGCGATTTCAGAAGCGCGCGAACATGGCGATCTGTCCGAGAACGCTGAGTACCACGCCGCCAAGGAACGCCAGGGCTGGATCGAAGGCCGTGTGCAGGAGCTTGAGGACAAGATTGCGCGCGCCCAGGTGATCGACGTCTCCAAGATGTCGGGCACGCAGGTGAAGTTCGGCGCCACGGTCACCGTGGTCGACGAGGACACCGATCAGGAAAGCACCTACAAGATCGTCGGCGATGACGAGGCCGATGTGAAATCGGGCAAGATCTCGCTGTCTTCCCCCATCGCCCGCGCGATGATCAACAAGGAAGAAGGCGATGTCGTCGAGGTGAACGCGCCCGGCGGCGTGAAAAGCTACGAGATCCTCAAGGTCGAGTGGAAATAGGCTCGGCCTTCAGGCTCTGAATACAAGACGGCCGGCGCGATGCGCCGGCCGTTGTCATTTCCGGATAAGGGAACGATCAGTTCTCCGGAAACAGAGCCAGTCGGATCTGACGCATGGCGGTAGCGTCGTCGGCGCGGCCGGTCTGCTCATAGAGGTATTGCAAGAGCAGCAGCGTGTCCCGGTCTTCACCATCATGAACCTGTCTCGCGTATATGGCGTATGGCAGGGCAGCCTCGAACTCATCCATCTGCACATAGGCTTGAGCGACCGTCCTGCTCATATGCCCTGACATCGGGAAATCGTACTGAAGCAAACGGTCCAGCGACTGGCGCACCGCGTCAAAGTTTTCCATCACCAGGTTGAGCTGGAAAATCGCGGTTTCAATCGAATAGCTCTCTTCTTCATTGGCCCCGCCACTGGCAAGCGCCGCCTCGAACGCCTCCACAGAGCCGGGCAGATCATCGAGTTCGAACAGAGCCCGCGCTCTGAGCTGATCGACGATGAAATGATCATAAGGTGAAGTCGGCGCGATCGCGTTGAGGATGTCCAATGCCTGCCGGTGATCATCAGCCTGCGCCGCCTCCTGTGCCGCCATCACTCGCTCGCCTACCGCTTCACTCAGAACCCGCCTCTCCACGATCTGAACGGTATCCTGCCCGCTCAACATCACCGCCAGGGCTGAAGACGGCGCGCCCGCCAGCAAGATAGCGGCGCCTGCCATCATCGCGACCAGCATCCGCGGTTTGCGGCCCGTATGGCTCAAGGCCGCCCGGACCCGACGCAGGCGCAGGCGTTCAAGGTCCGTGAGAAAGCCCGTCGCCACCGCCGGCATGGGCGCCAGCCCGGCGATCGCCTCGGCGTAATGCTGGCGATGCTCCGGCCCCATGGCGTCCAGCACGTCCGCATCACACGCCAGCTCCCGCGCCGCCGCGAGGCGACGCTCGATGGCGCGATAGACCGGGTTGAACCACATCAGGGCGCTCAGAGCCTCTCCGATCAGACGGTCGCGCTCATCGCCGCGCTTGATATGCATCAACTCATGGGCGATGGCGGCTTCGGCGTCGTCACGCTTCGCCAGCGTATCGGGCGCCAGAATGACCGGCTTGAACCCCACCACGAAGGGCGAGATCACCGCGTCCACCACCCGCACCGGAGCGAGGGTCTGCGGCAAGCCAAGGCGCGTCCGCCAGACCTGGGCCAGCTGGGACAGACGCCCCTCTTCCGCGATCGAGGCCCGCATCAGGGTGCGGATCTGCCCGCGCTGGATCACGCCCCGCACCGCCATCAAGGCGAGCCCTACGAGATAAAGCCCGGCGATCAGCGGCAGCAGCGCCGCAGGGATGGATGAAATGCTCAGCTCAGCGAAGTCCAGAACCGGTTGGAACAGCGGCATGGCGACTGGCACAGTCTGTTCCGTTCCCACCCCCAGTGTGACCGGCGCGCTTGGCGCATTGGCGCTTTTCAGGTGGGGGATCAAGCCTGACCCCAGCACCACGAGAACCGGCGCGAAGGCGGCGAGCCGGGCGGCTTGCCACAGGCGCACGCCCAGACGAGGCGACAGATGCGGCTCCAGCGCGCGAGCTGCGAGCCAGGCGGACAGGGCGGCGGGAATGCTAGCCGCGCTCGTCCAGATCAAATCCATGAGGGTCATTGTCCTGCCTCCTCCTCGTTATCATTGTCAGATGAACCGCCTGCCCCTGCTTTCAGCAGGGCGTCGAGTTCGGCGCGTTCGGCCTCGTCCAACAGGCGGCTGCCTGCAAAGGCGGACGCCGGCAGAGCGCTCGGATCAGCTTCCAGAACGCGGGCGGTGAAGCTGCGCACCAGCCGCGAGATCAGATCGACCTTGCGATCGGCCGCCGCGAAGACGGCGAGACCATGGACGCTATCCTTGTGGACCAGCCCCTTGTCGACCATGCGCTGGATGACGGTGCGTGTGGTGGAATAGGACCAGTCCTGGGCTTCGCCGATCCGGTCGTGGATTTCACGCGCGCTCAGCCTTTGGGAGGACCAGAGCGCCTTGAGCACTTCAAGCTCGCTGGGATTGGGTTCGGTCGTCATGTGACACCTCGCTTGTCTACGCTACAACTGTCGCACGATTCTGGCGGACGTCAACTCCCAATCGACCGAACCGCCCTTCGCGCTTGACGATGCAGGCATTCCGATCACCATGACGGGCATGGAAACTCGCTCATGCATTGTGGTGTCCGACGGGCGTCGAGGCATTGAAAATCAGGCGCTTGGTCTGGCCGAAGCGGTGGGGCGTCTGACACCATTGCAAACTCTGCCCATCCATGTGCCGCGCACGGGCGAACTGCCGGACGCCGGCATGATCGAGCCCGATCTGTGGATTGGCTGCGGGCGGGCCGCAGTGCGCGCAGCCTCTCTGCATCGCAAGCAATGGCGACGCACCCGTTTTGTCTACGTGCAGAAGCCGCGCAGTCATGCCGACCTGTTTGACCTGATCATCGCGCCACGCCATGACCGGATGAGCGGGCCGAAAGTGCTCAATATTCTGGGCTCGCCCAATCGCATCACGCCGCAACGGCTGAACGAGGGCGCGAGCGCCTTCGCCCAGCGCCTGGAAGCCCTGCCCGGCCCGCAAGCCGCGATCCTGATTGGCGGAGACAGCAAGCATCACCGTTTCACTGACGCCGCCTGCACGCACTTGCTGGAGGAAGTGGATTCCATTCGCCGTCAGGCCGGCTCGCTGATGATCACCGTCTCGCGACGCACGCCCGACGCACTTACGACCGCCTTGCGCGAACGCTATGGCCAGGCCGAGCGGGTCTGGTTTCATGAAGGGGACGGCCCGAACCCCTATTTCGCCTTCCTGTCCGCGGCGGACTGGATCTGCGTGACCGAAGACTCCACCAACATGCTGTGTGAAGCCGCCGCCACCGGCGCGCCCGTCTACCGGCTGGGCGTGGAGGGCGATCCGGGCAAGTTCCGCCATCTGTATGCGGGTCTTGAAGGCGTTGGCGCAGTCCGCCCGTATCTGGGCCGGCTGGAGAGCTGGGAGTACGAGCCGCTTCACGAAACCGACAGAGCGGCGCAAGCCGTGCTTGAAATCCTCGCCTAGGAAGGCGACATCAGGTGCAATTCAAACGCTCGCCTGCGCGCCGTCCGACTCAGGGCATTCTGCGCGGCCATTACAGACGAAGGAGCCGGCCATGGCCGACACCCGCCACGCCAAGCTTGTCATCATCGGATCCGGCGCCGCCGGTTACACCGCCGCGATCTACGCCGCCCGCGCCATGCTGGAGCCGCTGCTGATCTCGGGCATGCAGCCGGGCGGTCAGCTGACCATTACCACCGATGTCGAGAACTATCCCGGCTTCGCCGATCCCATTCAGGGCCCGTGGCTGATGGAGCAGATGAAGGCGCAGGCGGAAAACATGGGCACGGCCTTCGCCGATGACCTGATCGTCGAGGCCGATCTCAGCGCGCGTCCCTTCACGCTCAAGGGCGATAGCGGCAATATCTACACCGCGGACGCCGTGGTTATCGCCACCGGCGCCAGCGCCAAATGGCTGGGCCTTGAGAGCGAGCAGGAATTCCAGGGTTATGGCGTCTCCGCCTGCGCCACCTGCGACGGCTTTTTCTATCGCGGCCGCGAAGTGGTTGTGGTCGGCGGCGGCAACACCGCGGTCGAGGAAGCCCTGTTCCTGACCAATTTCGCCTCCAAGGTGACGCTGGTGCACCGTCGCGATTCCCTTCGCGCCGAGAAGATCATGCAGGACCGCCTGTTCAACCACCCCAAGGTGGAAGTGGTCTGGGACAGCGTGCTCGAAGAGGTGACGGGCGAAGACAAGCCCGTGAAGGCGGTGACCGGCGTGAAGCTGAAGAACGTCAACACCGGCGAAGTCACCGAACGCAAGGCGGACGGCGTCTTCATCGCCATTGGCCATGCCCCGGCGACCGAGCTGTTCACCGGCCAGCTTGAAACCAAGGATGGCGGCTATCTGGTGACCGCGCCGGACTCGACGTCCACCTCCATCCCCGGCGTCTTCGCCGCGGGCGATGTGACCGACGACAAATATCGTCAGGCCATCACGGCGGCGGGCATGGGCTGCATGGCGGCTCTGGAAGCCGAACGCTATCTGGCGGCCCTGGACGCTGCCCGCGACAAGGCGTCCGACGCCGCGTAACCGGTTCTTCACTTGGCGGAGCGCGGCGGCGACGTTACACAATAGCGCATGAGCACCACGACTGCGCCCCCCGCCCTCGCCCTCTCCAATCTGCATTTCGCCTACACGCGGCGTTCGGCTGACGTCATAGCGATAGAGACGCTGCGCGTTGAAGCCGGCGAGCGGATTTTCCTGCGCGGTCCCAGCGGGTCGGGCAAGTCGACGCTTCTGGGCCTGATCTCGGGCATTCTCGAGCCGCGCTCCGGCGAGCTGGAGATTCTGGGGCAGTCCATGCAGACCCTCTCCTCGTCCCGGCGCGACGCATTCCGGGCGGCCCATCTGGGCGTCATCTTCCAGATGTTCAACCTGCTGCCCTATCTGCCGGTGGGCGAGAACGTCATGCTGCCCTGCCGGTTCTCCGACGAACGCGCAAAACAGGCGCAAGCGGCCGGCGGCGAGCAGGCTGAAGCGAAACGGTTGCTCGAGCGCCTTGGCCTTGACGCCAAAGAGGTCTGGTCACAGCGCGCCTCCAATCTCAGCGTCGGCCAGCAGCAGCGTGTCGCCGCCGCGCGCGCGCTGATCGGCAAGCCGGGCCTGATCCTGGCCGATGAGCCCACCTCAGCGCTCGATGCGGACAGCCGGGACGCCTTCATCTCGCTTCTCAAAGAGGAATGCACGGCGTCGGGCGCGGCGCTTCTGTTCGTCAGCCATGATGGCGGGCTCGCGGACCAGTTCGACCGCGCGCTTGACCTTCAGACCATCAACACCGCCAGCGTGAAGGAGACGGTCTGATGGCGCGCCTTCCCATTCTCAATCTCGCGCTGCGGTCCATCGGCAATCGTCGCGCCACCGCCATTCTGACAGTCCTGACCGTCGCGATTTCGGTCATGCTGTTCCTGGGCGTCGAGAAAGTGCGCCACGGCGCGCGCGAAAGCTTCGAGAACACGATCTCGGGCGTTGACCTGATTGTCGGCGCGCGCTCCAGTCCCGTGAATCTGCTGCTCTATTCAGTGTTTCATATTGGCGACGCCACCAACAACATCACCTGGGAAAGCTATGAGACCGTCGCCAGCGCGCCTGGCGTCGCCTGGACCGTGCCGATCAGCCTGGGCGATTCCCATCGCGGCCATCGGGTGATCGGCTCCACGCCGGGCCTGTTCGAGCACTATGAATATGGCGGCGGCCGGCATCTCGAATTCGCCAGCGGCGCACCGTTCGAGGATCTGTTTGACGCCGTGATCGGCGCGGCTGTCGCCCGCGATCTGGGCTATCGGACCGGCGACGAAATCGTCGTCGCCCATGGCATGGGCGAGGTCGGCTTCATCGAGCATGACAGCAACCCCTTCACCGTGGTGGGCGTGCTCGAGCCCACCGGCACGCCACTCGACCAGTCGGTCATGGTGACGCTGGACGCCATCGAGGCCATCCATCTTGGCGGCGCCACCGGGTCGGGCTCGACCCTGTCCGCAGAAGAGCTGCGGGCGCGAGACCTGACACCGGATCAGCTGACGGCCTTCTATGTGGGTCTTGACAGCCCTGTCGCCGCTCTGCGTCTGCAGCGCGCGATCAACACCTATCCCGAGGAGCCGCTTCAGGCGGTGATCCCCGGCGTGGCGCTGGCCCAGTTGTGGAGCATTGTCGGCGTGGCCGAGCGCACCCTCGCCGCTGTGGCGGCCTTTGTGGTCCTCACGGGGCTGGTCTCCATCCTCACGGCCATCCTGACCAGCCTGAATGAACGGCGGCGGGAAATGGCGATCCTGCGCGCCCTCGGCGCCCGCCCGCATCATGTCTTCCTGCTTCTGGTCGCCGAAGCAGCGCTGATCGCGCTGGCGGGGGCCGGGCTGGGGACAATCGCCACCTATGGCGCGCTCAACGCCCTCGCCCCGCTTCTCGAAGCGCGCTTCGGTCTTGTCTTGCCGGGGCTGACGCCGGGACTTTACGATCTGGGCATTATCGGCGCTGTTACGGGCGCAGCCGCCGTGCTGGGCTTTTTCCCCGCCTGGCGCGCATATCGCAACTCGCTCGCCGACGGCATGACCATCAGATTGTAGAAGGCCCGACATGGACTGGGACAAGCTCAAAACCTTCCACGCCGCGGCGGAGGTGGGGTCACTGACGGGCGCGGCGGAATCGCTGGCCCTGTCGCAATCGGCCGTCAGTCGCCAGATTTCGGCGCTGGAAGGCGAGCTGGGGGTGAAGCTGTTTCACCGCCATACCCGCGGCCTTCTTCTGACCGAGCCGGGCCGGGTGCTGTTTGAAGCCAGCAAGGACGTGGCGGGCAAGATCGCGCTGGCTGAAGCCAATGTGCTGGACTGCCGCGACGAGCCCAGCGGCCTGTTGCGCGTCACCGCGCCGACCGCCATGGGGGCGACCTGGCTGGCGCCGCGTCTGGCGCGCTTCAATGCGCTCTTCCCGCAAATCCGCGTGCGCCTGCTCCTGGTCGATCACGAGCTCGATATTTCAAACCTCGAAGCCGATGTCGCCCTTCGTCCCTGGGCCGCGACCCAGAACGATCTGATCCAGCGCAAGCTGATGGTCGTGGACCAGCATCTTTACGCGTCTGACGCCTATCTCGAGCGCAAGGGCGCGCCGGACAGCTTTGAGGATCTCGACCGGCATGACTTTGTCGGCTACGGGCCGCGCAATCTGGCGCCCATCCCCAATCTGAACTGGCATCTGGATCTGGGGCGGGAGCCCGGGCAGAAGCCGCGCGAAGCGCTCGCCGAAGCCAGCACCATTCACGGCATGATGCGTCTGGCCGAAGCCGGGCTGGGACTTGTGGGCCTGCCCGATTATGTGGCGCGCGAGAATGACCGGCTCAAACGCCTGTTTGATGAGATCGAGGGCCCGCCCTTCGAGGTCTATCTCATTTTTCCTGAAGAATTGCGCGCCTCGCGCCGGGTGAAAGCCTTCCGCGATTTCATCATGGAAGAGGTCAAACTCTGGCGAGAGTAGGATTTTCGTCCCATTTCGAGACGCTTTGAGCCAATTGCGACAGCAATGCGGCAATGACCTGACGCAATTGTTGCAGGTCCGCAAAAACGCATAACGGCTATGGCGAAGGGGCTGTTGTGCGGCATGCGCGAAGGAGGCATATAGCCCCCCGACAGCGGGTGCTTCATCTGCTTTCCCCTTTTAGCGCATACCGTCTCCTCCCCGATTAGGTATGCTAAACTGAGCTGGTCACCGCCGACGCGGGGCCAGCTCTTTTCTTTTTATATAAGGCTTTTTCAGCCGCTCCGAACGTCATGGACGTGCGCACCCTCCCCCTCGAGCGCACGTCACAAAGAACCCCGCCAGTGCAAGCGCTGGCGGGGTTTTTCTTGATTGCAATGAGCAGCGCCTAGCCCAGGGTGGCGCGCAGCATCCAAGCGGTCTTCTCATGCTCGGTGATGCGCGGCGCGACCAGATCGGCCGTCGCCTCGTCCCCATGCTCTTCAGCCAGCTTCAGCGCCTCGCGCGCTGTACGGACGACCTGTTCGTGGCCCGCCACCAGATTGGCGACCATGGTGTTGGCGTCCGGGGTCGAGCCGTCATGCTTGATCTTCGCCGATGCGGCCATCTCGTCATAGGAGATCGGGGCCAGAACGCCCAGCGCCCGAATTCGCTCGGCGATCTCGTCGGTCGCGGTCCAGAGCGCGGTGTATTGCTCTTCAAACATGGCGTGAAGATCGTGGAAGCGCGGGCCGGTGACGTTCCAGTGATAGGCGTGCGTCTTGAAATAGAGTGCATAGGTGTCAGCCAGCAAAGCCGTGACCGCTTTGGCCATGGTTTCGCGCTGCTCCTTGCTCAGGCCCATATTGATGTCCATTGCCGCCTCCTTTGCGGTAAAAAACCCATAAGGAGAATGTGGGGATGAAGCCTCACAAACGCCAACTGAGTTTCTCGAACAGAGCTATAGATTTTGTCTATTCGCCAACGGCGGCCTGACAGAAGCGGACAATACGCTTTCCGGCTTCTTCCAGTGCGGCATCATCGGTGGCGTAAGACAAGCGGAACCCGGCCGATGCGCCAAAAGCGGTGCCCGGCACCACGGCCACGCCCTCTTCGGTCAGCAGCGCCTCGCAGACATCAAGATCGGTCTTGAGGAAATGCCCGCCCTGGGAGGTCTTGCCGATCAGCCCGCCGCAATCGGCGAAGATGTAGAAGGCGCCCTCCGGCGTCGGCGCGATCAGACCCGGCGCCGTCTCGAACTTGCTGAGCATGGAATCCCGGCGCGTCTTGAACGCGGCGTTGCGCGGCTTAAGGAAGCTGTGATCGCCGTTGAGCGCCGCAACCGAGGCCCACTGGCTGATCGAGCAGGGGTTGGAGGTGGTCTGGCTCATCACCTTGGCCATGGCCTTGATGAGCTTCTCCGGCCCGGCGGCGTAACCAATGCGCCAACCGGTCATGGCGTAGGCTTTCGACACGCCGTTCATCGTCAGGGTGCGGTCATAAAGGTTCGGCGCGACCTGAGCGATGGTGGCGAATTCAAAGTCGTCATAGACAAGGTGCTCATACATGTCGTCGGTCAGGATGAGCACATGAGGATGTCGCTCCAGCACCTCTGCCAGCCCTTTGAGATCGTCCGCCGTGTAGGCGGCGCCGGTGGGGTTGGAGGGCGAGTTGAGCAGCACCCAGCGCGTCTTCGGCGTGATGGCGTTTTCCAGGGCTTCCGGCGTCAGCTTGAAACCGTCCTCGACGCCGGCGGACGCGAAGACGGGCGTACCGCCGCACATCACCGCCATTTCAGGATAGCTCACCCAGTACGGCGCGGGGATCACCACCTCGTCGCCCGGATCGAGCGTGGCGAGGAAAGCGTTATAGATAACCGGCTTGCCGCCCGGCGACACGTTCACCTGGGACGGTTTGTAGTCCAGGCCGTTATCGCGCTTGAACTTGGCGCAGATCGCGTCCTTGAGCTCCGGAATGCCGTCCACATTGGTGTATTTGGTCTGGCCAGTGCGAATGGCGTTGATCGCCGCTTCCTTGATATGATCAGGCGTATCGAAATCGGGCTCGCCCGCGCCCAGGCCAATGACGTCCTTGCCTTCCGCTTTCAGCTGGCGCGCCTTCTGGCTGACCGCAATGGTCGCAGACGGCTGTACGCGTGCAAGCGCTTCAGAAGACCGGAACAGGTCAGAGGCGGAAGCGGACATGGAAATCTCCTCGATCAAAATCTTCGCTGCGGCGCATCATGCCGACTTACGCTGCAATAAAACAAAGCGAGTCACCAGCTGCGTCGGCGCCTCAAGGGCGCGCTCGGCCACCCGCAATCCATAGGCCGATCCCAGCCCGGCCGGCCCCACGGCGCCCCAGCCCGGCTCGGACTCAGCCGCGATCCCCGCCAGGCCGGCAGTATTCGAAGCAAACACCCGCGTAAGCAAGCGCTTGTTGTCGATATAGGCGCTCAGCTGCGCCAGGGCTTTTTCATGTCCAGCCAGACCGATCAGCGGCGTGTCGTCATCCAGTCTGCGATACAGGTCGAAACTCACGGCGATCGCATGCTCGCCCAGGCGCTCGGCCCACCCCGCCTCGATCGCAGCGACGGTCTCGGCAATGGGCCCTGCAGCGCTGTCAATGGCGGCGACGGCATAGCGCGCCGCGCCAGAGCGCAAGGCCTCCAGCACGGACACGAGATCGGGTTTCGGATCGAGATGGGTGGGTTGAGGCGCCAGGGCCAGAGCCGCCTGGTGGGTGAAACTGCCTTCAGGTCCCAGATAGGCGGTCAACATGTTGGCGTCCTCGGCTGTCTCGCCGACACCCTACGCCCCTCTTCGCGGCGGACAACCGCCTTGCCCGCAAATCAACACATTTGATCACGCCAGCGCCCGATTTGAGCCCCAGACGCGCCCCGACATCGCGTGAGAGTTGATTCATCGCCGGTTCATCAAACCGACAGCAGGGAGGCCGCACCATGAAGCACGACACATCCAGCGCAGGCCTCTTGGGATTATGCCTTGCCGCCCTGTGTCTGCTCGCCATTGGCTGGACCTTCCACGCCGGACCGGCCAGCGCGGAATCGCTTTACGTCTCAAGCGACAGTTACCAGAGCGTCGTCCAGAGCACAGTGTCTGACTGATTGACGATTGAAAGCCCGGCGCAATGGCCTCATCTGTTGGGTCGTGAGCCGGTCTTCCCTCATGTCTCCCGCCCTCAGCCGCGACCGGCTCAGCGATGCGACACGGCGCAGCCTGCCCTACGGTCTGGCCCTGGGACTGCATGCGGGACTGATCGCGCTGCTTCTCAGCACCCCGCTGGGTGAGTTGCTGCGTATCCATGGGGATGTGGAGCGGCTGGATGTGCGCTTTTACACTATCAGCGCGCCTGATGCTCAGAGCGACGCCCAGCTGGTCGAACCCCCGCTCAGTGAAGAGACGCGCGAGCCTGTGCGTGAGACCCCGGCGCCTGTGACCGAGGATCAGACCGCCGAAATCGCGGCTCCGCCCGCCGCGCCCGAAACCCCGGACACAGAGCCTGTCGGTCAGTCCGAACCGGAGCCCGCCCTCTCTCCGGACGGTCTTGCAATCGCGTCCGATGAGTCTTCAGACGCTTTGCGGCCTTCACCCGGCGCGCCCAGCCCCGCCGCGGCCAGCGCCTCCCGTCCGGACGCCCCCGTGGCCACGACCCAGCAACGCCCTGTTGACGGGAGCGCTTCCGTTCCGCCGCCCAGCTTCGCCGATATTCTGGCCCGCGCGGAAACCCGGCTGGATCCGGATGACTTCCGGGTGGTTCTGTCACTGGGCGGCGTCCGGGAGATGGTGCGAGAGAGTTTCTGCCTGTCATCCTCAGCCGCCAATCTGGAAGCCGGCGACTGTCCGGAAGGTCCCAATCCCAACGCCCCCAATCTGGCGCGATTTGGCCTGCAAGGTCTTGGAGAGAAACCGCCGGAATTTCTTGAGGATCTGGACCGGATGGAGTTCCAGCTCAGGCAGCTCGGCGCAAATCCCTCGCAAGTTGAACGCATCATGCTCGCCTTGCGCGAGTCCCGGCGCGACGCCATCAACACGCCGGGCGTGAACCGCGCCATGCGTCGCGATCGCGAAACGCGCACCGACAATCTCGGAAACTACATTCCTGATCCCGAGTGAAGGCGCCCCCGCTCGGAATCCACACCCGCCCTGCGCGAGTGATTAAGAGCCCGTCAACCCAAGCAGGCAAGGCTTCTGCAAGCACTCCGGGAGACTCTCGCCATGCTGTCCAACATCCCCGTCACCTGGCGGATGATCGTGTCCGCCCTGTTGCCGACGCTTGCCCTCTTGTACTTCTCTTCCAGCCTGGTGCTCCAGGAATGGCGCATTGCGGGCAATATGCGCGACGCTGAGCAGGCGACAGAGTTCTCCCGGGACATCAGCCAGCTTGTCCATGAGCTACAACGCGAGCGCGGCCGATCCGCAGGATTTGTCGGCAGCGGCGGCGACGCCAGCTATCAGGGATTCATGCAGGATCAGCGACAGGCCACCGACACGGCCATGTCCCGGTACGCCGCAGCGCGTCTGCAAGCAGGCGAAGCGCTTGAGGATCCGGATCTGGCTCAGTCCCTGTCTCAAGTGGACGATTTTCTGGCGGCGCTTCCCGAGCACCGCAGGCAGATCGACTCGCTGAACCTGAACATGGGACAAACCGTCGGCCCCTATACACAGACGATCTCGGCAATGCTGAACAGCGTGGCTGATCTGTCTCATCTGGGCGCTTCAAGCGACGTCTCGGCGCAGTTGATCGGCCTGTTGAACCTGATGTCCGCCAAGGAAAACGCCGGCATAGAGCGGGCTGTGGGATCGAACATCTACGCTTCCGGATCCATCTCGCCGGCGTTGCATCAGAACGCCCTGAATCTGGCGGCGCGGCAGCGGGCTTATTTCCAGGAATTCCGCGAAATCCTGGGCGAACCCTGGGCAGAGCGGCTGGACGCCGTTCTGGCGCAATCGGATTCCCTGGCGGTTGACGCCGCTCGACAGAACATTGCCGAAGCCGGCTACGGCGCTCCGCTGGCGGACATGACCGGGGTTGAATGGTTTGAACTCACGACCCGGCGCATCGAATTGCTGATGGAACTCGAAGAGACACTGGCGCACGACATTGTCATGAACACGTCTGCTCGACGGACTGAGGCGCGCAACACTGTCCTTGTGATGCTGGGCATGACCCTGGCTCTGATCCTGCTGACCCTGGCGGCGACCATCACCCTGATGTGGTCCGTGGTCCGCCCGCTCGCCAACATCACCGATTGCCTGCGCAGGCTGGCGGCCGGAGAAACCGATGTCGAGGTTCAGGGCGCGGATCGCGGGGATGAGATCGGCGTTCTGGCCAAGACCGCGCAATCCTTCAGACAGGCCACGCAGGAGCGTGAGGCCGCGATCCGCGATCGCGCAAAGGCGGAACAGAACGCCATGCGAGAGCGCCGCAAGGTGCTCAGCGATATGGCGGCCAATGTTGAAAAGGCCACCCTGGACTCCGTCGGCTCCGTGGCGGACGCCGCACAATCGCTGAGCGCCAGCAGCGATACGATCCGCACAACGCTGGAAGCGGCGGGTCAGACCGCCACCCAGGTCACGAATGCGACGGAGCAGAACGTCAAGCATACCGGGCGCGCGGCCGAACTGGCGTCTGAACTCTCCTCCGCGATTGGCGAGGTCACCCAGCAAATCACACGTGGCGACACCCTGGCTCGCGACGCCATCAGCGAAGCTGAACGGTCCCGGCAGAGCGTTGAAGAGCTGAATGAGGCCGCCCAACAGATCAGTGACTTCATTGGCCTGATCACCGATATCGCCGAGCAGACCAATCTGCTGGCGCTTAACGCCACCATCGAGGCCGCGCGCGCCGGTGACGCCGGCAAGGGATTCGCCGTTGTCGCGAGCGAAGTGAAGGCCCTGGCCGCACAGACCAATCAGTCCACGACCCAGATTGCCGAACGCGTCGCCCATATCCAGAGCCGCACCCAGTCCACGGTGGAGGCGATGAACGCCATCACCCAGTCCATCGAGAATATCGGCGAGGTTACGGCCTCGGTCGCGGCCGCCATGGAAGAGCAGAGCGCCTCCACCGGATCACTCTCGAGTTTTGTCGAGCAGAACCGGGAGGCCCTTGCCCGGGTCAGCTCGGACATTTCCGAACTGGTTGAGATGACCACGCGCTCGGCTCGGGACGCTGAGAGCATGGCCGGTCTCGTCCGGACCATGGCAGCGACTGCGAATGACGCCAATTCCTCGATTCCGAAAATCGTCCAGCAGGCCGTAGCGGCCGCAGAAAGCCGCCAGGAGCCCAGACACGCCTCTCAGCACAACGCCGAGATTTCGGTCAATGGCCAGGCCCGGAAAGTGAGTCTGGTCGATGCCTCTTCACTGGGTGTGCGGATTGCCGCAAAGGGCCTGCAAGAAGGCCAGACCGTCAAGATCATCAGTCCGGCGTTGAATGAGAAGACGACCGTGATCTGGACCAGCGAAGACGAGGCCGGATTGAAGTTTGAGACCGCGATCAGCCAGAAAAGCCTGCGCGCATTGCTGGAAGCTGGCGCAAGGGAAGTCGCCGCGTAAAACCGGTTTACGTCTGCTTCGCGCCAACAGTCTCCATATCGAAAAAATGCTTCAGGTGATGAACCGCCAGAGATGCATCCAGATCGGGATCGTCACTGAGGATCATGCCAGCCAGTCCGTCTCTCATGGCCTCCAGCCGTACGGCGGTGGCGGCGGGGTCTGGCAGGGACCAGTCTTCATTCGTCATCCCCTCTTGCAATAACGCCGTCAGCCTGTCGCGCATCTGAGCGCGAATGCGCCCCAGCGCCTCGGCGATGGGCTTATCGCCTGGGGCCAGACGCTCCGCCTCTAGCCAGAGCTTCCAGAACAGCCGGGCTTCGGCGGCAAACGCTTCCTCCAGAAACCGGTCTAGAGCGTCGCGCGGCGTTTCTTGCGAACGCCACAGATCACGGACCACGGCCTGAAAGATCAGTTCCCAGGCGGCGGCGCGCAGCTCTGGCCATTTGAAATAATGGTTGAGCAGCCCCGTCCCCACCTTGGCGCGGTCGGTGACCATGCGCGTCTGCGCCTCCGCCAATCCCTTTTCATAGATGACTTCTGCAGCCGCCTGGAAAATCCGGTCACGGCCTCCGCCACGTGAAGTTTTCGTATCGTTCATACAGACCTCATTGACCATTGAGCAGCGGCTCAATAAAGTTGAGCCACTGCTCAATTGGAGTTCTTCATGATCACGCCGGATCGCAACGCCATCGTCGACACCTTACGCACCGCAGCGTTGATCGGCATCTGTGTCGTGAACCTGCCCTATATGGCGCTGCCCGCATCGCAGACCCTCACTCAGGCGCCGACCGGGCCGGATCAGTTCGCCGCCATAGTCACAGCCGTCTTCTTTGAAGCCAAGTTCTTCATCCTGTTCTCTTTCCTGTTCGGATGGGGCATGCAGATCCAGTACTGCGCCGCGGAACGCGCGGGCGCGGATGCCAGCCGCAGACATTGGCGACGCATGATCATGCTGGCGGTGTTCGGCGTGCTGCACGCCGTGCTGGTGTTCTCAGGCGACATTCTGCTGCTCTACAGCCTGGTCGGCAGCCTTATCTGGCACTTGCGACGCGCCTCCCCCAAACGGCTCCTCGGCTTTGCACTCGGCATGATCGCGCTGAGCCTGCTTTGCCTGTTCCTCATCAGCCTTGTGATCGCCCTGTCCCCGACCGCACCAGCAGACCCGACCCCCGGACTGTCCGGCGGCTATCTCGACACGATCAGGGCGCGTGCAGCCGCCTGGCCGGAGACCTTCGTCTTCCTGATCCTGTTCCAGGGCCCCTTGGCCGCCAGCGCCTTCCTCGCAGGTCTCGCCGCGGCAAAGCTCGACATGCTCGATCCGCAAGCGACGCGCTGGCGACGGCGGTGCGCGATCGCCCTGCCCGCGCTTGTGCTGATCGGGCTGCCCTTGAACATCGCTTATGCCCTGGTCGCGAGCGGTCCGGGTCTGGGATGGGGTCAGATTGCTGACCTTCTGGGCTTCCTCTCAATCGCAGTGGGCGGCCCGGTTCTGACCCTCGCCTATATCTGCGCTATCCGCCTGTTGATCGATTTGTTCAAGCTGCCATCCATACTGGTGCTGGCCGGGCGCAATTCGCTCTCCAGTTATGTGCTTCAGGGCGTATTGGCCGGACTGGTTTTCAGCGGCTACGGGCTGGGTCTGTTCGGACAGTTCGGTCAGGCTTGGCTGGTTCCAATCAGCATAGCGCTGGCCCTGACCGCCATGGTGATGGTTGGTCTCTTCGCCCGGCTCATGGGACGGGGGCCTCTCGAAATCCTGCTGCGCCGGGTCACGTATGGCGGGCGTCCCGCCTCCCCGTTCAAGGCGTGCCGCTGATGAAACAGAGTGTTTCCATCTTGATCCTTGCTTGTGCAGCCCTGACCGGTTGCGCCAGCTCGGCATCCCTTACGACGCCCAATCCTGCACTGGAGCACATTTCCGGCCTCTGGCGCCTGCCCGATGACCAAGGCTGGTTGGAGCTGGGGCCCTGCCCTGAGCGCGCGGACCAGCTGTGCGGCGTCCTTGTCGCATTCCAAGGCGATCACAACGCGCGCGACTACGCTCATCCTGATCTTTGGGCCTGGGGCGAACGGCTGTGCGGCGCATCGGTCCTTGAAGCGGCAGAGCTTGATATGCACGCCGGCGTCTGGCGCGGTCACGTCTACTGGCGAGAAGATGGACAAATCCTCGACGCGGAACTGATCCAGACCGGACCTGACACGCTGGATGTGCTGCTGTTTGACGGGGCGGACATGACTGAAGGCGTCAACATGGCGGTGTCCGCCCTGTTTGGCAGTGCGCCGGATCCGTTTGACCTGGCCTATTTCGCCGCTCGCGCCGGTCTGGGCCGCGATGTGTTGAGCCAGCCCCAGGAATGGACGCGCAACACGCCGCCCCCGGCTTTTCTATGCGCCCCCTGACCCACTTCCAGACCATTGACGCGGCTGGATGATTGCGGCTCATTGGCGGCATGAACTTCCTGTCCGACACCACCGCCCCCGCCCATCCTGCAATTCTGGACGCGCTCACCCACGCCAATCAGGGTTTTGCGTCCAGTTATGGCGCGGACCCGGTCAGCGCTGGAGTGAAAACCCAGCTCTGCGAGATCTTCGAAACCGACCTCGAGGTGGTCTTCACCGTTTCGGGCACAGCCTCAAACGCCCTGGCGTTATCCGTCCTCTGCCCGCCTGACGCCATGGTGCTGTGCCATGACGAAGCGCATATTCATCGAGACGAACGCGGCGCGCCGGAATTTTTCACGCGCGGCGCCAAGCTGCTGCCCTTGGCCGGGTCACATGCCAAGATCGCCCCTGAGGCGTTGTCGGACGCGCTGAAGCAATGGCCGAGCGATTTCGTGCACGCCACGCCGCCCGCAGTGCTCAGCCTGTCCCAACTCAATGAGTCTGGCTGCGCCTATACGCTCGATGAGTTGGAAAGCCTGATCGGACTGGCGAAGGCCCGGGATCTGAACATTCAGATGGACGGCGCGCGCTTCTCCAACGCACTGGTCTCTCTTGGCTGCACACCGGCCGAGATGACCTGGAAAGCCGGCGTCGATATTCTCAGCCTTGGCGCCACCAAGAATGGCGCGATGGCCAGCGAGGCCGTCATCCTGTTTCCGAGTGCGCGGGACCGGTTGCCGCAATTGCTGGCGAACCAGAAGCGCGCAGGGCTCATGCTGCCCAAGATACGGTATGTCTCGGCGCAGATGGCCGCCTGGCTGAAGGATGATCTCTGGCTTGATCTGGCACGGACCGCCAACGCCGCCGCCAAGCGCCTGTCAGAGGGACTGTCCGCAGTGGACGGGGCCGAGCTGGTTCATCCCACACATGGAAATGAGGTCTTCATCCGCCTTGAGGACGCGCTTGCGGCGCGTCTGCGAGAGGCGGGCGCCGGGTTTTACAGCTGGCCGGACGGTTCGGCCCGGTTTGTCGCCAGCTGGTGCACAACGGATGCGGACATCAGCGCCCTGCTCGACGCCGCTGGCTAGTCCCTCTGGGCGAAATCGCGCGTCACACCATCCCTGATGGTGAATGTGAGACCGGGGCCGCGCCAAACGCCGCCCCGGTCTCGGTCAAGGCTACAGCCCGAATTCAGAGCAGTCGTGAATGGACCAGGGCACGCCGATCGGACGGCATACCACGGCGCTGCATTGCAGTTCGCCGGTGACCGGGTCGGGCAGATAATAGACTTCACAATAGTCCGGCACGCCGCGCCCGGCGCGCAGACTGGCGAGGTCCGCAGAACTCAGGCGCTTTGACTCCGAGTGTTCAGTCTGAGCGGGTGAGGCGTTAGCCTCGGGCTTGATCTCTGCGTCAGGCGCGCTGAAGGCCAGCGCCACGGAAACCATGATAAGCGAAAGCATGTTCGATACTCCCCGTTTCAATCAACGGGGGAATACTGGCACGCAATACGCGACAAAAGAACCCCAAAGGGGAATTTTTCAACCTAGGACTTTTCGCCATCCTTGTCGCTGATCCGGCGCATGGGGCCGGAGTAGCGCGGGTCCTGACGACGCCGGCGGTCGGGGCCGAAATAACCCGGCGTCTTCACGAAGCGCCGCGGCTTCTCGATCAGGGTGACGAGACGGTTATACAGATCCACCGGACGCACTGGCTTGGCGAGGTATTCGTTCACCCCCGCATTGATCGCCTCAAGCACCTTGGAGCGGTCTGTGTGACCGGACACCATGACGATCGGCAGATACTTGTTCGGGCTGTCGGACGCGGTGCGGATCAGCCGGGTGAATTCCAGCCCGTCCACATCGCCCAGCATGTAGTCCACCAGCGCCAGGTCCGGATTGGCGTTGCGCATCAGCTCGAACGCGTCCGCCGCATCACGCGTCTCGATCACCGAACGCACGCCAAACCCTTGCAGGATGGTGCGCAAGATCGAGGACATGTGGGCGTTATCCTCGACGATAAGCACCCGGATGCGTTCGAAACTGCCTTGGGACATGGCGCTTTAGCGACCCTGCTGATTGAAGTCTGTCAGGCGCACCTTGCCTCAGAAACGGTTAAACAAGACTTGCCCCAACGTAAGCAAGGCCGACAGCTTGCGCCATCGGCCCTGTCAGGCTCACTCCGCAGGATAATCCCGGAGCGAGCGCTACTCCGGATCCTGGTCGCAAGTCCGAAGACGTGGGCTTTCGTCACAAATCAGATAGATGCAGTTTCCTTGCGCATCGAGCACTGGCGAGCAAGTCGCACTGGATGCGACAGCCTGCATGCCGAAGCCTGACAGGACGACACTGAGCGCCAGCGCGACCGAAGACGCCATGCCGATCTGTAGCGGGCTGAATGCATGATTCATTCTCAAATCTCCATCAGGTTGTTTTGTGATTACAAAAACAATTTAGCGGGGAATTTCAAGCTTCACAAGTCGTTCCGCGCCCCCTGTTCAAGCCAGTTTCACGCCCCCATATTGCCCCCATGCCCAAACTGACCCGAGACGACAGCGCCCTCACCCCCCAAGGCGTCGAGGACATGGCCCAGGCCGATTTCGTGATGGACAAGCCCGTTTCGGGCTCCATCAGGGATCCGCTGAGCCTGCCCGCCAACTGGACCCCGCACCGCCCCGACCGCCCGGACAAATCCGAAGGCGGTCAGAAATTCCGCATGGTCTCCGACTACGAACCCGCCGGCGACCAGCCCCATGCGATCGCCGAGCTGGTGGAGGGGATTTCCCAGCAGGAGAGAGATCAGGTTCTCCTTGGCGTCACCGGGTCGGGCAAGACCTTCACCATGGCGAAAGTCATTGAAAAGGTTCAGCGTCCGGCTCTGATCCTGGCGCCGAACAAGACGCTGGCGGCGCAGTTGTACGGCGAATTCAAGGACTTCTTTCCCCATAATGCGGTGGAGTATTTCGTCTCCTACTACGACTACTACCAGCCCGAAGCCTATGTGCCGCGCACCGACACCTACATAGAAAAAGAATCCACCATCAACGAGGCCATCGACCGGATGCGCCACGCCGCCACCCGCGCGATCCTGGAGCGCGACGACGTCATCATCGTCGCCTCGGTGAGCTGCATTTACGGCATCGGCTCGGTCGAGACCTACACCGCCATGGTATTCGATCTGGAGGTGGGGGCGGAAAAGGATCCGCGCCAGGTCATGCGCGACCTCGTGTCGCTGCAATACACAAGAAACGACGCCGCCTTCCAGCGCGGCACCTTCCGCCTGCGCGGCGATGTGCTGGAGATCTTCCCGGCCCACTATGACGCCCGCGCCTGGCGGATCAGCTTCTTTGGCGACGAGATCGAGCGCATTCAGGAGTTCGAGGTCCTCACCGGCGCCCCCATTGGCGATCTCGAGAAAGTCCGCGTCTACGCCAACTCCCACTATGTCACCCCGCGCCCGACGCTCAATCAGGCCATCGCCAGCATCAAGAAGGAGCTCGCCGAGCGGCTGACCTGGATGGAAGCCAACGGCAAGCTCTTGGAAGCCCAGCGCCTGCAACAGCGCACCGAGTTCGACCTTGAAATGCTCGAAGCCACCGGCTCCTGCATGGGGATCGAGAACTATTCGCGCTATCTCACCGGCCGCAAGCCCGGCGAGCCGCCCCCCACCATGTTTGAATACCTGCCCGACAATGCGCTGGTCTTCATTGATGAAAGCCATGTCACCGTGCCCCAGCTGGGCGCGATGTACAAAGGCGACTTCAACCGCAAGCGCACCCTGGCCGAGCACGGCTTCCGCCTGCCCTCCTGCATGGATAACCGCCCCCTCAAATTCGAGGAATGGGAGGCCATGCGCCCGCAAACGCTCCACGTCTCCGCCACGCCCGGAAAGTGGGAGCTGAACCAGACCGGCGGCGTCTTCACCGAACAGGTCATCCGCCCCACCGGCCTGATCGACCCGCCCGTCGAAGTACGCCCGGTGCAGACCGAGACTTCGAGCCAGGTCGATGACATCATCGAGGAGGCGAGGAAGACCGCCGAGGCCGGCTATCGCACCCTCATCACCACCCTCACCAAGAAAATGGCCGAGGATCTGACCGAATACATGCACGAGCAGGGCCTGAAGGTCCGCTACATGCACTCGGACATCGACACGGTGGAGCGGATCGAGCTGATCCGTGATCTGCGCCTCGGCGAATACGACGTCCTTGTGGGCATCAACCTGCTCCGCGAAGGCCTCGACATCCCCGAATGCGGCCTTGTGGGCATTCTTGATGCGGACAAGGAAGGCTTCCTGCGCTCTGAAACCTCGCTCGTCCAAACCATCGGCCGCGCCGCGCGCAACGCCGACGCCAGGGTGATCCTCTATGCCGATCGCATCACCGGCTCCATGGAGCGGGCCATGCAGGAGACCGAACGCCGCCGCGAGAAACAGATCGCCCATAACCAGGAGCACGGCATCACCCCGCGCACCGTCACCCGCGGCGTCAGCGATATCCTGCAAGGCGTGATGGAAGAAACCGCCAAGGGCCGCGGCAAGAAACGCGACAAGAAGCGCGACCGCGCGGTGGCCGAGGATCAGGCCCGCTTCGAACCCAACAATCTCAAGACCACGATCGCGGATCTGGAGAAGCGGATGCGTGAGGCCGCAGCGGATCTGGAGTTTGAGGAAGCCGCGCGTCTAAGGGATGAGATCAAGAAGCTCACCGATGACACAGCGGACGCTGTGTAAGGATCCGGGGCCTTGCGCCCCGGCCTGCACGAGGCGTAGTGGCGTGGTGGAGCCTGCCCCGGACTTGATCCGGGGGGATGAGATCAAGAAGCTGGAGGGGGCTTAAGATGTTAACCACCAAACTTTCTCCATGCCTTTGATCGCCTCAGAGCTTGATGGAAGCCCACTTAACGGCCTATCACTCAGACAGAAGCACTAAATTTAAGGACTATATATTTCCAACTCGCAAATAGTCCTCAGTGAATTCAGCTGCTTCTGGAAAGCCCTCCTGCACAGAATAGCCAAGGCTATCAGAAACCGCAAAGTACTCTTCCTTCAAAGACCTTGTTTTCAAATAATATTCCCACACCACCGACCTAATAGCATGTATGCTAAAGTTCTCTCTAATAAACTTCTCATCATCAATAGTGTAAATCCAGTCCCCACTCAAACCTCCAATCAAGGCCGCAGACTTTTCTTGCTCTTCAATGTCATAAAAAAATCTATATAGCCTCTTTCCCATGGATATATATGGCGGATCAATAAACCAAAAAACCCTATCGTCGTTCGCTCTGTCCAAAAAAACCTCTTGTGCACTTCTGCATTCAATAATCACATTCTGCATAATTTTAGACATAGTTTCTATTGTTTTGCATATTCGATCTTTGTTGAATCGACACCCAATTTTATACTTAGATGATTGTGACATGCCCCCGATTGGCCCCGCACCAATTATTCCACTAAAATTAGTTCTATTTAAAAAAAGGAAAGAAAATGCGGCGCTCAAATCATCACCTTCGCCATTATATTCTTCTGCAATTCTCTTTTGGACAACCCAGTTTTCAATGCTTAGTTCGCAACTTTCAATTATAGCAATTAAATCCTTAGGACAATCACGTACGGCTTTCCAAAAAGCCACTACGAGCGGGTCAAGATCATACAACTCAGCCGATCTAATATGCCCCGATGAAAGCAATGAAATAGAAACACTCGCTCCACCCGCATAAGGCTCAATTAAAGTTTTGTTCCCCGAATAAGAGGCCTCTACATACCGCTTAACAATAGAGGCAAATTTTCTTTTCGATCCCGGGTAACGAAGCGGTGATTGATACCCCCAATTCACTGAACAACACTCCTAATAAACTGCCGCAGCTGATTTGCGAGTGACACAATACGCCCAGCATCCGCATGCGCCCACTGGCCGTGAGCCGAGATGCTAAGATAATCTAGCTCCCCCCTGCTCCTTACCCCATCCAGCACGTCACGCGCCCTGTCATCTGGCAGATGGTGAGGATTTGCTATCAGGTGGTTTACGTAGCCCTTTAGCCCAGGCATTTTAGATTTCGGCAAATCGCCAGCCTGAGAGAGCAGATAATAAATCGTAGATTCAATAAGAGCCCGGAATAAGAATGTACTAGTCAACGGGAACTCATAAGGATTTATTTTATTTATCTCATGAATTACTTGTTTGAGCGTATCATCTTCTACGCCACAGACCAAACTTTCGAAAAACAAATCCGGCTTTAGAGATTTTCTTGTTGGACTTATAACAGGTTTTCTGTCTAATTTTTTATCTTCAGTTACAGCGGCCTTGGAATTAGCAGGCTTCGTGGGTTTTTCTGCACGTGTTGCGCCATCACTTGAAACAGCAAGCCCAATATCACGCAAAATTTTCTTCTGATCAGTTCTCGTGTCGTAAGTGGTTTTTCCGGTTTTGGGGTCCGGAACAAAAAATCCTTTAACTATTTTACGCATTGCTGGATGGAAAGTCTTTTTGTCTAAGCTAGTCTTAGGCACTTGATAAGCATCAAAAGAAAGCTGAAATGCGTCCATCACTCCAGCTAGCGTCCAAAATCTAAGATATGGATTCACTTTTAACTTAGGGTCAAATAATAATGCCTTTTCTGCTTTATGCAGACGGGGTGTTTCTTGAGCCATTCTGAGAAGGTTATACTCTCGGATAACTCTCCGAACCGCCTCCTCACTAGCGCCTTGCATTTTGGCAATCGAGGCTACCGGCTCCCCTAAATCATATAGCCTTGCGGCCCTTCGCATTTTTGCGATGGGAGTCCACTTTTTTATACCCGGCTCAGTATGCCGAATCGTTAATATTCGCTCAGCCGAATGCCTATCGGGAGAGACATCAGCTTGAATATTTCTGATGTCGTGCAACACATCTTCTGTTGGCTTAATGATATCTCTTTTATAGGCTTCAGGAATCAATGAGGGGTTTAAGAGCACTTGGCACGAGGTAACTCTTCTGTTTCCCTCAAGAACCATTACAAAACCATTTTCCCTTGTTACGATAATCCTTTCACCAGGCAGCATTCCCTCTGCTGCTATTTTATTTGCTAGCTCAACTATTTCCTCATACTCGAACATGGCGGAAATAATATCCGCTTGGCTTGCATTTTCCGGAACTTCAATTCTTGGATTTAAAGGATCCAAGGTCAGTTCTAACGGATTAAACTGCTCTGAAGGCCAATTGCTCATCAAATTTCTCAATCAACAGCACACGGATTATACGCAGATATCAACTCATCCAAAATCAATCAATAAGCGATTTTTTTATCTTCGAACACCTTACTAGCGACCAGACGCGCTCACCAAAACGGCAAAACTGACACCTGTTCTTTTCCATGCTGAGGCTTGAATGAGAACAAAGTGAAACACTGAGAACGCCACCCTATCCCCCACCTCGCCCTCACCCCCTACCCCTTACCGTCAAGGGCATGAGCGCTGAGACACCTGACATCACCGATCCGAGGATCGCCCGGGCGCGGACGATGCGGGAGGCGGGGGAGGAGACCGCCGATATCGCGCGCGCCTGCGGCGTGACAGTGAGCCGCCAGCGCCCCGCCTGCCCCGCCACTCTGTCATCCCGGACGCGCAGCGCGCCGGGATCCGCCGGAAACGCTCTGTTCTGATCGCAGAGACGCCTGCAGTAGATCCCGGATCAAGTCCGGAATGACGGGGGAGTGATGTGGAGCTTGCCCCAACCTCTCGGCCTTCGGACTTGATCCGGAGGCCCATGCGGCGGCTCGGTTGGTCTGGGTCCCCGGGTCAAGCCCGAGGACCGAGAGGGAGAGAGTCTTATTCTCTTCCCCCGCGAAGGCGGGGGCCCAGAGCCGGAGTCGCGGCGCTTGATGATCTCTGGATCCCCGCCTGCGCGGGGAAAGAGGGAGAGTTAAGGGCGGGGGAGGCCCATGCGGCGGCTCGGCTAGTCTGGGTCCCCGGGTCAAGCCCGAGGACCGAGGGGGAGAGTCTTATTCCCCCAAACTGAATTCCCGGACGCGCGCAGCGCGAGCCGGGACCTCCATCAGGATATGGAGCCAGACGCGGAGGGAGGCCCCGGCTCAAGGCCGGGGTTTCAGTTTGGGAAAGAGGGAGATTCAAAGCGGAGAACGCCACCCTATCCCCCACCCCGCCCTCACCCCCTACCTTCAAGGGCATGAGCGCTGAGACACCTGACATCATGGATCCGAGGATCGCCCGGGCAAGGGCGATGCGGGAGGCGGGGGCGGAGACCGCCGAGATCGCCCGCGCCTGCGGCGTGACGGTGAGCACCATCTATCGCTGGGCCGAGGCGCATGGCTTTCGCGTTTGCGATCTGGAGGCGACGGCCTGGGCCGCGTCGGGGCGGGGTTTGGGTGCGGCCTCTCCCTCACCTGAATTCCCGGCCTTGAGCCGGGACCTCCATCAGAATGAGGCGCCACACGCGGAGGGAGGCCCCGGATCAAGTCCGGGGTTTCAGTATGGGAAAGAGGGTGAAGAGAAAGAAGCGCGCGAAGACGCCCCCGAAATCACCGCCGAGCAATGGGGGCAGATGGCGCGCAGTCTCAAACAGCGCGCGCTCGCCTTGACCGGCGCGGGGCGCTTGCGACAGGCCGAGCAGGCGTTGCGCCTCGCCGAGCGCTATGACCGCATGCGCGCCAGCGCGCCGCAGCCGAAGACGGCGGAGGACGCCAGCCGCTATTATGACGAGATGGATCGTCGGCTCGATCGCCTCGCCGCGCATCTGCGCGAGCGGGCCGGGCTGAAAGAGGGCGAAGAGTTCACCGACGCCCACCGCGAAGCCCTGGGCATCAAACCCCTGCCGCCGGAGTATGAGGACTGCAAGCGCGACGGGGAGACCTGCGGGAGCCGGCGCCCGGACGGGCCGGGCGGCGGGGCTGCATAAAAGCTTAACACATTGTGAAAGCGGGTTTTCAGATCCGCTGCTCCCCTTATAGTGGGTCTCGAACAGGGTCGCGCAATCTGGAGGGGAAGAATGGCGCATTCACGCATCACGGCAGGGCTTTGCGCCCTGGTCATCAGCGCCATCGGCGCCCCGGCGGCGCTGGCGCAGATGTCCTCCGGAGCCGGTCTGGCCGCAGGCCGGGCCGAGGCCGCGCGCGCGCTGGATGCGCGCGCCCGAGAGGGCCTGCCGGCCGCGCAGATCCTCGCCTATGAGCGGCGGCTTCAGACCTGTGATGCGGATGCCGGGGCCTGCGCCCTCTTGCGGGACGAGCTTCAGAGTCTGATCGTGTCTGCGGACGGCCCTGCGCCGACGCGGCTGATCCGCAGCCCTGCAACCCTTGAGCCCGGCTCGGATGGGGAGATGGCGGGCGCGACGGCGCACCTGCAGGCCGGCCCGGATCGGCCCGAGGCGGTCGATACGGACCGGCCGGTCGTGCAATCGCTGACGATCACGCCTGAAACGCTCGATATCGATGCGGGCGAGACCACGCTCTGGGTGGACTACGAGATCACCGATACGGGCGGCTCCTATCTCGACATGATGCTGCTCGAACTGCAGCTCGTGGGCGATTTCACCGCTCCGGATATTGATGGCGGGCAGCACGCGCTGAGCGGCAACCGGTCCACGGGCCGGGTGCGCATCGATGTGAACCCGTATACGCGGCCAGGCGAGTACAAGGTGTTCCTGTGGGCGTTCGATCACGCCGAGAACTCCAATGATCTCAGCCAGCCGACGCCGTCCGTGACCATCGTGAACACGGCGAGCGACACGCTGGACCCGGTGCTGAACGCGCTGGAGGTCACGCCCGATCCGCTGACGCTGGAGGGCCAGGATGGCCGGATCGAGATCGCCTTTGATGTCAGCGAGCCCGGCGGCGCCGGTCTCGACTACGTCTCCTTCGGGCTCTACCACGTGGATTCGCCCACCTATGACGGCGCGATCAGCAACTCGCTGATCTCCCTGTCCGGGGAGACCGAGCTGCAGGGGCGCACCTTCCTGAACGTGCCGGCCGGAACCCCGTCGGGGCAGTATTACATCAGCGTCCAGGCCCGCGACACGGCCCGGAACATCCTCTTCCTCAACCAGGACGATCTGACCGAGGACCGGACCCTGACCATCCGGAACGGGGAGTCCGACACCCTGGCGCCGGTCATCCACCGCCTGACCCTGACGCCGGACGCCGTGGAGGCCTCCGAGCTGGGCGCAACGGTGCGGGTCGACTATGACGTGGAGGATCTGGGCGGCTCCGGACTGCGCAGCCTGTCGCTCTGGCTGGCCCATGACGAGGCGGCCAAGCGGCAATCCATCCTGACGACGCCCCTGATCCAGTTCAACGGCCAGACCCGCGGCAGCGGTTCGTTCAACGTCCGCATCCCGCCGAACTATCCCCCGGGCGCCTATCGCGTGGGCCTGAGCCTGCAGGACGAGATCCGGAATGAAACCGGCAATGGCCGCACCAGCGGTCTCGCCACCACGCAGATGATCCGCCTGAACGAGCCGGGCAAGCGCGCCTTCGGGCCGTTCCCGGACGTGCTGGAGCCCGAGGGCGAGGGCCGCGACATCTTCCGCGTGACCGGTCTGGACAGGGCCCCGCCCGAACGGATCGAAGTCGCCTTCCGCGATCCCCGGATCGCCGGTTTTGAGGGCGCATTCAGCGATTGCGATCTGGAGGTCCGGCCCGGACGCCGGTCCGGCGGCGAGTATCTCATCCTCGCTCAGGACCTGGCGGCCTGCGGCGCCTTTGGCTCCGCCGATCTGGTGTTCCGCATCACGCCTCATCCCGCCGATCTGGGCGAGCGCATCCTGCTGCGTAGGTTCCGGGTCAGCGAGAGCGGCATGCTCACCGACATGGTGGCGGACCGCTCGCCGCTGTCGCGTTGGGGGGAAGGTCCCGGCGCGCTGACATTCGGCCCCTTTGAATGGACTGAAACGCCGGCGAGCGGGCGCCTGCACCGCTTCCGCCTGTCCGGCCTCGAGGACCGTATCCCACAGAGCATGGACATCGCGATCGCCAACGCCGCGGCGGACGGGTTCGACGGCGCGTTCAGCGATTGCGCGGTGGACATCCCCCCGAGCAGGGTTGCAAACGGGATCTATGACTTCACCAGCGCCGATCTCGCTGCATGCGGGGATTTCGGTCGGGCGGATCTCAGCTTCCGCTTCACCGACATCGCCGATTATTCCGAAAGCGTCACCCTGACCCGCCTCGTCACCACGGCGGACGGATCGGTCACCGATTTCTCCTTTGATCAGTTGATGGACACGCCCCTGCAGCCTGAAGCGATTTCAGGCGGCCGCGTCGAGGTCGAGGCCGGGCTTTTCGAGTGGACCGGCGACGCCAATGCGCCGACACGGAACCTGTTCCGGATTTCGGGGCTTGATGGCGTTCCCGGCGAGATCGAGGTCGCCATCAACAACGCCGCCGCCAGCGGCTATGACGGCGCATACTCCGACTGCACCCTGCAGATTCGCCCCGAGCGCGCCGGCGCGCACGACTATCTCATAAGCACGTCGGACCTCGTCGATTGCGGCGCCTTCGGTCGTGCGGACCTCAGCTTCCGGATCACCGCCGCCGCCGAGACCATGCCGGACGGCGTACGCATGCGGCGGATCGCGATCGGGGCCCATGGCGACCTGACCGATTTCAATTTCGATCACGCCTTCCAGACCGCGCCGACCATTCGTGAGGGCGATGACGGGCAGTCCAATGTGGTGTTCGGTCCCTTCGAATGGACCGGAGACAGTACGGTCGGCACCCAGAATGTCTTCCGCATCACGGGCATCACCGGGGCGCCCACCCGCATCCAGGCGGCGCTCGCCCATGCGGCCTCCGGGGAGTATCGCGGCAGCTATCTCGACTGCGAACTCACGGTGCGCCCCGGTCGCGTCAGCGACGGCGACTTTGTCATCACCAGCAATGATCTGGCCGATTGCGGCGATTTCGCGCGCGCCAATGTCACCTTCCGGGTGTTCGCCAACACCGGTCAGTTCTCGGACACCGTCCGCATGCGGCGCTTCGCCGTCACCCGGACCGGAGGCCTGACCGATTTCGGCTTCGACAATCAGTAAGGCGAGGCGCCCCTCTTCCCTGACAGCCTTCAGGGAAGAGGGGGGCAGCCTCTAGGCCGGCAGGCTGACCCGCGCCCTCAGACCGCCGAGCGGGGAGTCCTCGAGCCGCAATTCCCCGCCATGGGCGCGCAGGGTGTCGCGAGCGATGGCGAGGCCGAGGCCGACGCCCTTGCGGTTGGCGTTGCGGCTTTCGTCGAGGCGCGAGAAGGGCTTGAAGGCGTCCTCCCGCTGATCAGCGGGAATGCCGGGGCCGTTATCATCGATGAGGATTTCAAGGCGCGAGCCATTGCGGCGCGCGCTCAGCAGCACGTCTTCGGCATGGGCGGCCGCATTGGAGACGAGATTGGCGAGCGCGCGTTTCAGGGCGCTCTCGCGCGCCTGCACGATGAGCCCGTCCTCCACCTCGAGCCGCAGATCGACGCCCTCGCGCGCGGCGTCGTCCGCCAGCGTCTCGCACAGGGCGGTGAGGTCGAGGCTTTCAGGCTCCTCCCCCGCCTGACCACGGGCGAAGGCGAGATATTCCTCGAGCGCGGCCTCCATGTCCGCGAGATCGCGGCGCGCGGCGTCCCGCTCCTCGCTTTGCGGCATAAGGGCGAGCTGGAGGCGTAGGCGGGTGAGCGGGGTTCTGAGGTCATGGCTGACGCCCGCGAGCAATTGCGTGCGCTGTTCGATATGGCGCTTGAGCCGGCCGCGCATGTCGAGGAAGGCGGCGCTGGCGCGGCGCACTTCACGCGCGCCGGCGGGCTTGAAGCGCTCCACATCCTGACCCCGACCGAAAGCTTCGGCGGCCTCGGCGAGCTGGCGGATCGGTTTGACCTGATTGCGGATGAACAGGATGGCGACGGTGAGCAAAAGGCCTGTCGCGAGGAACAGCCAGATCAGGAAGATATGCCCGGTGGTGGCGAACACCCGGTCGCGCACGGCGATGAAGCGCAGGACACCGCCATCTACCTGCACGCGGATGTCGACATAGGAGGGATAGCGCGTGGTGTCGAACCAGAAGGCGTGGTTCAGCTCATCGCCCAGCGCGCTTCTGAGCGTCCGGTCCAGCGCGCGGAAAAACGCCGTGCGGCGGGTGGTGGGGAGCGCATCTCCCTCGCGAAACTCTACGCTGAGATCGGTGGTGGCGAAGGCGAGATTCGCCAGCGCGTCGAACTGTTCAGGGCCTTCGCGTTCATAAAGCGCGACCACCAGCGCCACCTCACCCGCCACGCTTTCACTCAGGCGCGCCGTCGTGGTCTGCCAGTGCTGGTCAAAGAAGGCCCAGGTCACAGCCCCCTGCATCAGCGCCACGGGCAGTACGATGATCAGCAGTGATCGCTCGAACAGGCCCTTGGGCAGATAGGGTTTGATAGAGAAGCGCATCCGGCCCTAGCCTTCAGCAACGTCGTAGACCGGATCCGCCACCAGCTTGTAGCCCGACCCCCGCACGGTCTGGATATAGAGCGGGGCCTTGGGGTCCAGTTCGATCTTGCGTCTGAGACGGGTGATCTGCACGTCCACCGCCCGCTCGCCCGCGCCATTGGCGGCCTGCTCGGACAGCGACTGCCGCGACACCGCCTCGCCATTGGATTTGGCCAGTGCGGCCAGAAGCGCGGTCTCACCACCGGTCAGACGCACGGACTTGCCGTCTTCGCTCAATTGCCCGCTTTCGATCTCGAACCGCCAGGGCCCGAAGGCGACCGCCGACGGCCCGCGGGTCTGCGGCAGGGCGCGGCGCAGGATCGCCTGCACGCGCAGCACCAGCTCCTCAGGCTCGAACGGTTTGGCGAGATAATCGTCCGCCCCGAGGCTGAGCCCCTTGATGCGATCTTCGGGCTCGCCGCGCGCGGTCAGCAGGAGGATGGGCGTCGCATCGGTCTGGCGCACGGTTTCGGTGACTTCAAATCCGTCCGCGCCCGGCATCATCACGTCGAGGATGATCAGGTCAAAGCGCATCTGCGCCAGCAACGAGAGCGCTTTCCTGCCGTCGCTGGCGGAGGTGACGCGCAAACCTCGCGCGCGCAGGAACTTCGTCAGAAGATCGCGAATGCGGTCATCATCATCAACGACAAGGATATGGGCGGCGCGCGGGTCGATCATGGGCGAAGAGTGCCCAAATCCGCCCGCTTTGACCAGTTGCTCAAGTGCGTCTGAAACGTCCGCTAATGCTTCTTGAACGGCGCCGAGATCGCACTGCCGACCAGGGCGACAATGATCCGCGCAATCAGAGTGAAGAACAGCAGCAGGATGGCGCCCTCCTCGATCAGCAGATCCATCCAGACCTTGTAGCGCACCGGAATGTCGGGCCGCAGGATCAAAGCCTCGAAATCCTTGGCGCGCTGCACCAGCCAGTCGAGACCTTCCGGCCAGAGAATGCCCATGCTGATCAGCATGATGTAGGACAGCACGAAGGACAGGAAAATCGTGAAAGTGGCGTTGGTCGCACGCGCAAAGATCAGGCCCATCTCGGCCTCCCTCAATCCAGGGCGTCAGCCTCCCCACGGGCGACGCTTCGGGACCCTAGCACCGGAAATGGCGATGCGCAGTCCATTTTAGGATTTTATTGACCTTTCCGGACCGGATGCGGCGACGCAGGCCCCGTGATGGATGCCTGTCGGCGCCAGACTAGCTTCAATATACCAGAGATCAAACCCTAGATGATGAAGACAAACGCAATCACGGCGAGCGCAATGACCGCACCTCCCAAGGAGGCATAGAGGACATGTTCCTGCCAGTTCCGGCGCTCACCTTGGCGTGCTTCGGTTTTTTCTGCTCGAATGGTCATATCGCCTCCTTTAGCTTTGATAACGTCAGCTAGGGCGATTGGTTCCACTCTCAAGCGTCAATGCTCTGCGCCCTGAGGGGGATGAGCGCGTGCGGACACGCCCGAATTCAATCCGTTCAGCGCGTTCACGATGGCCTGCAACTCCACAGGCTTGCTGAAATACCCCTCCACATCCAGTGACTGGACCCGCGAACGTGTTTCCACGGTGGCGTCGGCGCTGACCACGTAAATCGGAATGGCGGCGGCTCCCGCCTCGCCGGCGCGAATGCGCCGGATCGCTTCCTCTCCGCCCATGCCGGGCATGTGAAGGTCCATCAGGACGGCGTCAAAGGGTTCGGCCTGGAGCAATTCCAGCGCCTCTCCGCCGCTGGCCGCCACCACAGGTTCATACCCGCCCTGGCGCACCATCTCGGCGGTGACATCGCGATTGACCTTCTGATCGTCAACCACCAGCACGCGCTTGTCCCGGGCCGGCGCTTCCGGCGTATAGCGCAATCTGGACTGCGCCGTTTCCTGGGGCTCGTCATCAAGATCGGCCGGCCGGGCCGGGAATTCGAACCAGAAGCACGCCCCCTGCCCCGGACGGGAGTGGACCCCGATCTGGCCGCCCATCAAGACCACCAGTTCGCGCGCGATCGCGAGGCCCAGACCCGAGCCTTCATGGCTGCGCGAATGGGACATGTCCGCCTGTTCAAAACGCCCGAAGACCCGTTTCTGGACGGTTTCGCTCATTCCGGGCCCGGTATCATGAACCTCGACCCGGATGCGGCCCGTCTCGGTCCAGAGCGCGTCCACCCGAACTTCTCCGGTTTCGGTGAACTTGATGGCGTTGCCCAGAAGGTTGCTGAGAATCTGGCGGACCCGATTGGCGTCCACCATCGCCACACGCGACAATTCCGGCGCCTGGGAGAGCCGCAACGGCAAGGCCTTGCGCTCGGCGTCGGGCGCATGCGCCTGCACCGTCTCCTCAATGACGTCGGAAGGGCGCACGGGGCGCTGAACGAGCTTGAGCTTGCCCGCCTCGATCTTGGACAGGTCCAGAATATCCTCGATGATCGACAGAAGGGCCCGGCCCGAGGACCGGATCGTCTGGACAAACTCCTTCTGGCGGTCGTTGAGGTCGGTCAACGCCAGCAATTGCGCAATGCCCAGAACGCCATTCAGCGGCGTTCGGATTTCATGGCTCATATTCGCCAGGAACTGGGATTTGGCTTCACTGGCCGCCTCGGCGTGAGCGAGGGCCGCCTTCAGCGTATCTTCGGCGCGTTTGTGCTGGGTGAGATCCTCGACAATCCCGATCATGCGAATGGGCAGATCATTGTGATCCCGGTCGACGATCCGGATATAGACCTTGATCCAGACCGTTTCGCCACGGCCATTGATGATCATGTGTTCCAGGTTCGTCTGCTCGTGATCGCCGCGCAGCAGGGCCTCGGACATCTCCCGCACCTCGGACAGGTGCTCGGGGTGCGCAAACGCGATCAGGGTTTCCGTGCTGATCTCCTGATAGGCCAGTTCAGGCCTGCCCAGTATATCCGCCAGCGTGGCGTCCAGCCTCAGAAGCCCGCTTTCGGAATCCAGGTCCCAGACGCCCAGCCCCGCCACACGCAGCGCCATCTGGGCGCGCATGCCCGCCTGACGGGCTTCCTGCTCGATCCTCAGCTTGTCCGTGATATTGCGCAGCGTGCCCGAAATCCGTTCCGGGCGTCCGTCCGCATCGCACAGGACTTCGCCCACCCCCTCCACCCAGAGATAATGGCCCTCCCGGTGCTGGAGGCGGAACACCAGATTCTGCTTGTGGGGACCGGGATCGCCGGGTTTGACCTCCGGCTCGCGCAGGGTCTTCTGGACCGCCGCCAGATCATCCGGATGCACGGCGGCCAGGAAGTCCGATATCCGGCGCACGCTCGAGGGCTGGGGATTGCCCGTCATCTGGTAATAGCCGGGCGAGGCAAAGAGCTGGTCGGTCTTGAAGTCGAGATCGAAAACCGTGAGGTCGGAGCCCTTGATCGCCAGCTCGTATAACCGGCGATGTTCGTTGGCTTCCTGCTCGGCCTTGCGCAACGGAGTCTGGTCCGCCGCGATGCCGGTCATTTCCCGGGGGGCGCCGGTCTCGTCGCGACGAATGACGGCTCCGTCCACCTGCAGCCAGACCACTTCGCCATCCGGGCGGATGATGCGGTGCGCCAGCGTGATGCGCCCATCCTCGGACTTGAGGGTGTTCTCAAGGGTGCGGGAAACATTGTCGCGATCCTCGGGCACCATCAGCATCAACATGTCCGCCCAGGGGAAGGGCTTGTCGACCAGATCAGGACGGCCGAGCAAGGCGGCGAACCGGCTGTCGAGATAGATCACCGAGTCTTCGACCGAATACCACCAGCGGCCCATGTTCGCGCTGGTGATGGCCACTTCGGCGGTCAGACGCGCCTTGAGCGCCCGCGATTCCGCATCGGCGATCTCGCTGACATCGACCAGGGTGCCGACCATGCGCCGGGGGGCGCCGGGTTCAACCTGCTCAGCCTGGCCATGGGATTCCACATAGATCCAGTGTCCGTCGGCGTGGCGCACCCGCAAGCGCTCGCGCAAGGGGGTGCCATCCTCCAGATGACGCCAGATCGCCGTCTGATAGCGCTCACGATCACCCGGATGCATGAAATCGAGACCCGATTTCGAGGTGGGCGGCTGATAGCTTTCCGGAAGCCCCATGATTTCGAGCAGGCGCTCTGACCAGTAGAGCGTCTCCTCATCCGCGTTCCATTCCCAGATGCCCGCGCCCGTGCCCGAGATCGCCAGCGCATAGCGCGATTCCGAGTGCTCGAGCCGCGCCTGGGTCTGGCGGGCCGCCTCATCCAGACGCCGAGCCTTGATGAAGGCCCCGATCGTGTTGGTCAGGGGGGTGAGGAATTCGGCCAGCTCGGCGTCATACCCGCCCTTGCGGTTGGCCACGCCGGCGATCCCCAGCAGCTCGTCCCCGTTCATCATGGGCAGGGCCATGAAGGCTGTCATGGCCGGATGGCCAGGGGGCAGGTTCACCTTGAGGTCGGGCGCGTTTGCAATGACCGGCTTGTGGGAATTCAGCACCGAGGCGAAGATCAGCTCGGTATTGACGAACTCCATTACGCCTTCCTGTCCCGATTGCTCATAGAGCGCCCGAGATTGCGCGTCCCAGCTGATATCGGTCATCGCCCAGGTGCGCAGCCAGGGATTGACCCCGTCGCCCTCGCCGACGACCTCGCCCACGAACCCGTATCCGGACTCCGTGATGTCGAGCAGAATGGCCAGCAGCCTGTTGAACGAGGCGTAGGCGGATTCCTCGCCCCCGATATAGATGGACTGGACATCCGAAATCGCTTCCAGAAGCTGGCGACTTCTAGCATCGGATGTCATGTCTCGTGCCATCTTGCGGTTCCCCACACGGGTTAGGGCTGGTGTGCAACCTTGACTTAAGGGTGTCAATGACTGGTGAACTTGAAGCCATCAGTCTTTCTCTCGGCCTCGCATCACGCTATATCGCAGGCGTTGGCGCAGTGCGCGCCCGCTCAGACACTCAGGAAGGACCCGTCCCATGGCAGCTCTTGTCGCTCTCGGCCTCGCAGTCGGCATTTTCGGCATTCTGAACCTGATCGACAACAAGCGTCTGGACTAGGGCGCTCGCGGGCCTAGCCCGCCACAGACGCAGGTCCTCATGCCCGACATCCTTCTTTTCAGCCTGATGGTGCTTGGCGGCATCGTCGTCCTTCTGACGGGCGGCGACATCCTGGTGCGCGGCGCCACCGCGCTGGCCAGCAAGGCGGGCGTGCCGCCGCTTCTGGTGGGACTGACCATCGTCGCTTTCGGCACCAGCGCGCCCGAAATGGTCGTCAGCGCCGCCGCGGCGGTTGAAGGCGCGCCGGGGCTCGCCATCGGCAATATCGTCGGCTCCAACATCGCCAATGTCCTACTGGTGCTTGGCCTGCCCGCATTGCTTGCGCCCATCGCCTCCACCGCCACCGGCGTCAAACGCAACGCCTTCATCGCGCTGGGCTTCACCGCGCTCTTCATCGCCCTGTGTCTGGATGGCGCATTGTCGCTGATGGATGGCGCGATCCTGGCGGTGGGCATTGTCGGCTATGTCAGCTTCCTGGCGCTGACCGCGAAGGCGCATGCTGACGATCCCATGATCGCCGAGCTCACCGATATCGAGCATATGGACGGCCTGCCCGCCAAGGCGCCCATGGTGGCGCTCTTCCTTCTGGGCGGCCTGGTGATGCTGCCGATCGGCGCCCAGCTGATCGTGGATGGCGGCGTGGGCATCGCCGCGCTGTTCAATGTCCCCGACGCCGTGATCGGACTGACGATCCTGGCCTTCGGCACGTCCCTGCCCGAGCTCGCCACCGCGCTCGTCGCCGCACTGCGCAAGCAGGCGGACATGGCCATCGGCAATGTGGTCGGCTCCAACATCTTCAATATCAGCGCCGTGGGCGGCATTACCGGTCTTGCGGCGAGCTTTGCGACCGGCCAGCCGGCCCCCGTCTCGGACCAGTTCATCCAGCTGGACTTCTGGGTCATGACCGCTGCCGCCCTCGCCATTCTCGCCTTCGCCCTGTTTCGCCGCCCCATCGGACGGGTTTCGGGCCTCGTCATGACGCTCGCCTATGTGAGCTATATCGCGCTTCTTGTGCTCCGGAACCCGCTGACGATCCCGGCCTGAGCCGGCGCGGTCAGACATCCCCTCATCGCCTGAAAAAAAATGGCCGGCTGCGCGAAGCAACCGGCCAGATGGGAAGGTTCATCCGCCTTGCGGCGGGCGCTCGGGGAGGAGCGAGGATCAATCTGATCCGGCGCTGTGACCTCACAAGGGCGGCAAAAGGGAAAGTCCGGGGCGCGAATAAGGCCCGCTCGCCGCAAGCCTGTCAGCCCGTTCATGTCCGCCCCAACAAACAGGGCCGGTCGCATGGCGACCGGCCCCGGGGTGCACGTGGGGGGACGTGCAGAGGGTGTGAAGCGCAGTAAGGCTTAGTGGCCTTCGCCGTGCTCTTCGTCAGCCGGAAGCGTCGCCGCCCAGGCTTCGAACTCGGCCTGGTCCAGGCCGCCATCGGCGTTCACGTCGAACGCAGCGAATTCGTCTTCGGTCAGTTCCGGCGCAACAGCTTGCGCTTCAGACAGGGTGATCACGCCGTCGCCATCGGTGTCGACAGTGTCGAACATCGGGGCTTCAGCGAATGCAGCGCCTGCGAAAGCAGCAGCAGCGATCGTCGAAATCAGAACTTGGCGTTTCATCAGTCTCTCTCCTTGCTCTAGGCCGGACAGTCACGGGGCGTCTGAGGGCCGCCTCGTCGTCTGGCAGGATCGAATATGATGAGCGCTTGTGTCCGCAGATGGCCGAAATCGGGGTATTCTGGCGTGTTTTTGAGGGCGTCTTCCCGCCGGAAAGCTGGCGGAATTGTGAACTTCCGTTCATGCGGGACGGGCCCGTCCGGGCCGCGCCCCGCATCCCCTATTTCAGATGCTTGATGGTGTGACGGAAGAACTTCTCCGTTTCCGGGTGCAGCGTATTGGACAGGCGCAAGAGCGCCACCAGCCGGCGACCATCATTGGCGATATCCTCGTGCGACCGGGATTCCTCATCCAGCACGCCCTGGATCTTCAGGAATCCGGCATGCCGCTGCCCCACCCCGTGACGGATCACCACCCCGGACGGGTTGATCCGGCGCGTCTTGCCCGCAAGCTTGCGCCGGATGTGCAGCGCCTTCTGGGCCTCATCGGCCTCATAGCCGGTGATGGCGCCCTCGATGAAGCGCACCCGGCCTTTCTTGAACAGGCACCAGACCAGCAGCCGGTGGGCCGTACAGGAGGCCGGCCAGAAAGGCTGCGGAACATTGGCGACATTATAGACCTGGACGGGGTTGAGCTTCACATCCAGCCGGTCGAGGAAGGCGTCAATATCAAAGCCGGACATGACCTGGTCGATCTGCGCCAACCGGTCCTTTTCGCCTTCGACCAGCTTGAAGTCATCTGATTCAAACAAGCGCGAGAGCTCGTCGCCATAGACCAGAACATCGGACTGGTTGGCCCAGACCGCGCCATTCAGCCGGGGCGACAGGAGCGCGTTGAGCTCATTGACCAGCCGCTCATGGTCAAAGTTCTCGATGCACAGCCGGAGAATGTCCACGAGCGCGCCATCCCCCGAGCCCGACACCACGAACAGCCGGTCCGGCGCGCTCTCTGCATCTTCCTTGATCTCCAAGGGTTCGCTGGCGCGCCCGAAACCGGTTTCGTCTGGCGTCCAGTATCCCTTGTTCAGGATCAGGTCCTCCGGCATAGGCGGATTGACCTTCGCGTTGAACTCCCTGGGGATCTCGGCTCCGAAGCCCGTGGCGAAGACCACCACGTCACAGTCCACGATCGACCAGGGGTCGTCGGCGGCGTTGTACTCCTCAGCCGCTGACGCCCTGGGATCCCGTCTGGCGGGATAGCCGTGATCGCCCTCCCCCATTTTCTGCAAATGCGCGATATAGGCGGAGGCTTTCATGCGCCGTTCGGCCAGGAGGTCGGCTTCGGTCGCCGTCGCGTGTTTGCGGCGTCTTCTTTCAAGTTGTTCCTGAATGGACCGCGGCTCTGTGACCGCTCTCATCTCGCCATCCTCATCAACGCCGAAATGCCAGTTCGCGACGATGTGCTTCCGGTTCTGGCGGTCAAACAGCAGCATTTGCACCGGGAACTCGCGATACACCGAGAAATCGGTGTAATCGCCGAGACTGGCGCGACGGGCCTGATACGCCTCGAACTGATCAACGAGCGTGCTGATGACGGTCTCGGCGCGGCCGGCGGTCCAGTTGAGCGCGGGCAGCGGAAAATCGGTCGAGCCGTGCTCACAGCCCTTTTCCGGCCAGTCATAGAAACGCGGATGCAGATAGCGCTGGCTCTTGCGATCAATGACCGGGACAAGCTCGGGCTCTTTTTCCAGCAAGACGACCCGGGTACCGGTTTCCGCAGCCGCCACCGCGGCGGCCATGCCGCTGATCCCGCCGCCAATGATGCAGATCTTTCGCCCCTTGCCGATCTTGCCCGCCTTGAAGAGGGCATGGATCAGGGTCATCGCCCGGGTCTGCTGGGTGAAAACGGTTTTCTTGGCTTCAAAGCACCCCAGCACATAGATCTGATGGCGCCGCATGTGCTGATCGCGCGGCAGGGACATGGCGTCCAGGATCTGGTTCTCGTCAATCTGATCGAATTTCACCGCGGAGCGTCGCCGCTTCTCGACCGGCTTGTCGTAATGCTGGCGTCGGATCTCTGCCTGAAACCGCTCGACCCGTGACCACTCCACAAGATTCTGCTTGGCCTCGTCGAGCGCTTCCGACGTGTTCTGCGCCTGAATGGCGAGGCTCTCGCCGTGCATCTCGCGAATGGGGCCATAGCCCAGACCCGAGATCAGCTTGATCGCTTCCGCCTCGGAGTGCTGCTCGAAGACATATTCCAGAGGCCGGATGACGCTCCAGCATCGCTGGTCCGCCTTCGCCGAGCCTTCCGACCGGCGCAGCTTGAACTGCTCCAGGCGGGACCGGAGGGTCTCCAGATGCGCCGGGTCGTCCAGAATGCCCGCCCCGGCGAACGTGCCCAGATTGCGAAGACCATGCATGATGATCAGCCCGTGCTGGTCCACCCCCTTCGAGAACACATTGGGAAGCAGCGTTTCGACGAAATGGTCGTACAGCACGAAATCCGAGACCGGGCGGGCGAGGATGGACACGCCGCTCTCCTGCAGCGCGGTCAGGTCTATGGACAGCGAGGGAAGCGAGCGCTTGGGCGCGCTGAGGATGCTGCGATTGGCGCTGAACAGGTAGATATCCTTGCTGGGCGAGCGGGGGTTCGCCTTGACCTGATCACGCATCTTGTTGATGTCGTTGTAGTAGTGATGAATGATTTCAAGCGCGGTCTCGTCCAGGGACTCGATATCGGTCAGCACCCGGTCATCGTAATCGCGCCGGTTGATATGGGTATAGCGCATCTTGAAACAGGCGCTCGTGTACCGCCGGTAGAATGGCAGGCGGGCGCTATAGTTCATCTCGTATTCCATCGCGATCCGCGAGATCACGTTGGAGCGCGGCCCCCCGATCGCCAGGACATGCCCGTCCAGCGCCGGGACCGACAGTCGGTCGGGGATGAAATGGATCTGGATCCCGTTCCGTGAGGAGGGCGGCGAGCTGCCGAAATTGGTGCTGAGCATCAGGTGCATCAGCAGGTCCGAAGAGCGGCCGAGCATTCTGGGATTGGCCGCCTCGATGCAGACATGCAGCGGCGCCGGGCCCAGCACGTCATCGACGACCGCCTTTAACTTATCCAGAAAGTGCGGTTTTCCGCCGTCCTGCATGGCGTCCGGGTTCACCGGATCCACTGCATAAAACGCACGCCGCTTCCTGCCCCACATGAGCGCCCCCTCCTCCGCGCATGGTCCATAGACTGCGCCATTGAAGGACAGGATCAACCAAGAGGCGAGTCAAAAACGCGTTCAGGGACTCAGCGCGCGGTGTCAGGGCGCGGGCGCGAGATGGGTCACCCTGGTCTGGAAGGCGTCTTCATTGCCCTCCAGGATGAGCGGGAAGGCGCGCGCGATCGCGTCCAGCAGCGGGCCCAGCCACTCACCCTCGGCCTTGGAGAAATCGCCCAGAACCCAGTTGGTGACCTGGTTCTTGTCGCCGGGATGGCCGATGCCGATGCGGCCGCGCTTGAAATCGCCCTCGATATGCGCCTTGGTCGAGCGCAGGCCGTTATTGCCCGCATGCCCGCCGCCGGTCTTGAGACGGAACTTGCCGGGCGCCAGATCGAGCTCGTCATGGAAGACCATGATCTTGTCCGCCTCGATCTTGTAAAAGCGCGCCGCCTCGGCCACGGCCCGGCCGGACTCGTTGTAGAAGGTCTGGGGCTTGAGCAGCAGGACCTTCTTCGGTCCCTGCCCGGTCTCCACCACGCCTTCGGCGGTCTGACCGGAAAAGCGCGACTTCCACGGCCCCAGCCGCCAGTCCTCGGCGATGGCGTCCAGCGCCATGAAGCCCACATTGTGACGGTTGCCGGCGTATTTGCCGCCCGGATTGCCGAGCCCAACGATCAGATGCATGACGCGCTCCAGAAATGAAAAAGGCGGCCGGGACAGTGTCCGCCAGCCGCCTTTTAAGTCCGTTCCGGACGAAGGAAAGAGGATTACTCCTCGTCGCCCTCGGCCTCGGTCTCTTCGCCTTCAGCGCCCTCTTCATCCTCGGTCGCACGCGCCGCGCGAGAGTTCTGGATGGTGGCGATGGTGAAGTCGCGGTCGGTGATCGCCGGGGTGACGCCTTCCGGCAGGGTCACGGCGGAGATGTGGATGGAATCGCCGATGTCGTAACCGGAGAGGTCCACATCGATCTGATCCGGGATCGAGCCCGCCGGCACGTTCACTTCCACGGCGTGACGCACAACGTTCAGAACGCCGCCGCGCTTCAGGCCCGGAGACTTCTCGTCATTGTGGAAGTGCACGGTCACTTCGACGGTGATGATGGTGCTTTCGTCAACGCGCTGGAAGTCGATGTGCACCGGCTCGTCGCGAACCGGGTGGAATTGCACGTCGCGGGTCAGCACGGACTGCTTTTCACCCTTGTGATCGATGGTGATCATCTGGGCGAGGAATTTGCCCGAGTTGATCGCCTTGATCACTTCGTTGTTTTTCAGCGCGATCGAGACGGGACCTTTGTCGCCGCCATAAAGAACGCCCGGCACAAAGCCGTTGCGGCGGGTTTCACGTGCGCCGCCAGTACCCGTGCGCTCACGCACTTCGACGGAGAGAACAATATCGCTCATGGTCCGGTCCCATACGAAATCGGTTTAAACGCAAGCGCCGCCGGTTTTGGCGGCGCGCGCTTCGTTCAGCCATCAAGACTGAGTAAGAACTTTCGAGCCGCGGGCTATAGCGGAAGCTTGCGGGGAGCGCAAGCGATCCGCTGACTCTTCCGCGGCGCGTCTCCAGCCTAGTCGAACAGCTTGGAGACAGACTCGTCATTGGCGATCCGGCGGATCGCCTCGCCCAGCAGCGGCGCCACCGACAGCGAGCGGATATTCTTGCCCGCCGCCACCTTGGCGGTCACGTCGATGGAATCGGTGACCACAAGCTCTTTCAGGACGGAGTTGGAGATCCGCTCCACCGCCTTGCCCGACAGGACGCCATGGGTGATGTAGGCGGAGACTTCCTTGGCGCCCTGCTCCTTGAGCGCCGCCGCGGCGTTGCACAGCGTGCCGCCGGAATCGATGATGTCGTCGAAGATGATGCAGCGGCGGCCTTCGACATCGCCGATGATGTTCATCACTTCAGACACGCCCGCCTTGGGACGGCGCTTGTCGACGATGGCGATGTCCGCGCCCAGACGCCCGGCCAGCGAGCGTGCGCGCACCACCCCGCCCACATCCGGAGACACGATCAGCAGGTCCTCGACATCATAGTGCTGACGGATGTCCTGCTCGATCACCGGGGTGGCGAAGAGGTTGTCGGTCGGAATGTCGAAGAAGCCCTGGATCTGGCCCGCATGCAAATCGATGGTCAGCACCCGGTGGGCGCCGGCCTCGGCGACGAGGTTCGCCACCAGCTTGGCGGTGATCGGGGTGCGGCCGCCGGTTTTGCGGTCCTGACGGGCATAGCCGAAATAGGGAATGACGGCGGTGATCCGGTTGGCGCTGGCGCGAGCCAGCGCGTCCATGCAGATCAGCAATTCCATCAGATGGTCGTTGGCGGGCTCGGAGGTGGGCTGGATGATGAAGACATCCTGGCCGCGCATGTTCTCGTCGATGCGCACGAACAGCTCGCCATCGGCGAAGCGCTCGATCTCCACATCCGACAGGGGGGCGTCAAGATAATCGGCGATGGCCTTGGCCAGTGGTCGGTTGGCGTTGCCGCACATCAGTTTCATGATCTGCCCTCTCCCGTGTTCTGAGCCGCGGCGCGCTCATAGCAGGATAAGCGCGTGCGGCAAAGCGGCGGGGCGCCCGCCATGCTGTCATGATGATCAGGACGTGAACGGAAAAAGCCCGCTGCACACGCCTAGGGCGCGTCTCGCATCTGAAACACTCCCTTAAGCAGAAACCTAGAGTGTCGGATACGCAATTCCGCAAGCTCAGAGGCGCTCATGCAATCTCTTCACGGCTTCATGCCCCATGGCATGTGTTATCTGTGGCGTGCGGACATCCTGCTGATGCATGTGGTCTCGGATGCGCTGATCGGTCTGGCCTATTTCTCCATCCCCGTCGTCATCTGGCTGATCTCCCTGAGACGGCCGGACATCCTGTTCAGGCCCGTCGCCTATCTCTTCATCCTGTTCATCATCTTCTGCGGCACCACGCACCTGTTCTCGATCTACACGATCTGGACCCCGGCCTATTTCACCGAAGGCGCGCTCAAGATCCTGACCGCCGTGGTCTCCGTCGCGACCGCGATCACCCTCTGGCCGCTTCTGCCCAAGGCGCTGGCCATGCCCAGCACGGACCAGCTCAGACAGTCCAACGAATCTTTGCAGGACGAAGTCCAGCTGCGTGTGGGCGCGGAGCGCCAGCTGCAGCAACTGGCGAACTCGCTGGAGCGCCAGGTCCAGCGCCGGACCGCGGATCTGGAGCGATCGAACGGCACCCTGCGCGACTTTGCGGCGGGCGCCTCCCATGACCTCAAGGCCCCGGCCCGCCAGATCTCGCTGCTGGCGGATCTGGCCCAGCGCCAGCTGGGTCCGGAGGGGGACGACAAGGTGCTGGGCTATCTGCATGACGTCAAAGCCAAGTCCCGTGACATGCTGATGCTGATCGACACGCTGCTGAGCTATTCGGACCTGGTGGAGACCAAGGCCGCCTCGAACGCTGCGCCTCTGCGGCCCCTGCTCGAAAAGCTGCTGGCCGCCTATTATCCCAACGCCCCCATCACGCTGGACGTCATCGGCGATCCCGTCCTGCAAGGCGATGAGACCCTGCTGGCGCACCTCTTCCGCAATCTCGTGGACAATGCCGTGAAGTATTCCGACAAGGAAGAGATCCGGCTCACCGTGGACGCCATGGAAACGCCTGGCGGGCTGACGGTCCGATTCGCGGACAATGGCCCCGGCATCCCGGCCAACCAGGCCGAGGGTGTGTTCAAGATGATGCAGCGCTATCGCAGCGACGTGTCAGGGTCGGGGGTCGGGCTGGCCTTTTGCGCCCGGATCATGGAGGCTCATGACGGCAAGATCAGCGTGGATCCCGATTTTGTCGGCGGCGCACGGTTCTTGATGCAGTTTCCCCGGATCGAGGAGATCAGCGATGACCAGCCTGATCATTGAAGACAGCCTTATTGACGCCAGCCTGATCACGAGCGCGCTGGAAGCGCGAGGATATGGCGATCTGAAAGTCTTCGAACGGGCCGAGGATGCGCTCGACTATATCCGCAGCGACGCAGCGAAACCTGATTTCTGCCTGGTCGACAGCCGCCTGCCCGGCATGTCGGGCTCGGACTTCATCAAACTGGTGAAGAAATGCGGCAAGATGGACGGCGTGCCGTGCATCAGCCTGTCCACCTCCAACCTCAAGGACGAAATCCGGATCGCCCTCGAGGCCGGCGCGGACGGCTATTTCGTCAAGCCCTCCGACCTTGAGGAATATGAACGCGTGATCGCCCGCATCATCGAGGCGCATCTCAGCGCCTAGCGAGACCGTTTGAACGGCGCGATGCCCGGCGCCGGCGGCAAGCCTTCCGAACTGAAGGCCGCCAGCTTGAAGAGCGTCCCCATATCCTCAGGCGAGACCAGGCGGTGCATCTGACGCTTGAGCTTGGCCTGACCGGCCTCGTCGACCGAGCGTGACAGAACGGCGGCGCGCTGCTCGATCCCCAGCTCGGTCAGGAAATCGCCCTGGGTCATGGGACCGAAAGCCGACAGTCCGGCGTCCACGCCCAGCCTGAGCAAGCGATCGAAATCGACCCAGGCTGTGAGGTCCGCCGTGCCCGGTGCGTCCAGCGGATCCACTTTCTGGTGCGCACGGATGGCCTGCAGCGTGTCGCCCGTCTCAGGCTTTGCAGACCCGTAATCGACAAACAGGGCATAGCCCGGATCGCGGTCGAACCAGGCCGCAAGCTGGTCGATCTGTTGCTGATCGCCAGGGCGCAATTCCACCAGCGTGCCGTCGTCGGCTTCGCGCAGACCAGGGGCGATGAAGGCCATATCCGCTTCACCCAGCACTGGTCCCAGCCCATAGACGAAACGGGCTTCGTCCTCGGGGTGCAGCGTCACCACCCGTTCGCGCCATTGGCCCTTGTGGCGGATGGCCTGACGGATCGGCAGACAGTCGAGAAACTCATTGCCGATGACGACAGCGGGACCGGACGGCGCCTTGTCGAAATCCTTCGCCCAGTTGATCGGGACAGAGGCGCTCGCCAATGTCTGGCCCTGCACCATCTTGAGCGCGGGCGACGCCTCGATCAGCGTCACATGGACCGCGTCCAGAAAGCCGGGCGCGGCCCGCCCAGCCCGAAGCATGTCGCTCATCATCCGGCCGGTGCCCGGCCCCAGCTCGATCAGTTCAAAGCGCGAGGGCGCGCCCATCTGCATCCAGCATTCCGCCGCCCACAGGCCCAGAAGCTCGCCGAACATCTGACTGATTTCGGGCGCCGTGATGAAATCGTTTGCAGCGCCCAGCGGGTCTTTCGTTGCGTAAAAGCCCGCCATGGGATGAAACAGCGCCTCGGCCATGAAGGCGGCCACCGACAGCGATCCCTCCGTGCGGATGCGCTCTGCCAGACGCTCCGAGATCATCTGCGCGGGGCGAAACTCGTCATCGCTCATGGATCAGTCCCTGTCTTGGCTCAGGCATCGTCCCGGCTCAGGCGGCGCGTTCGCCCACAGCCGGGGCCTTGCGGGCGCGCCAGACCAGATAGGCCCCCAGCGCGATCATGGGAATGCACAACACCATGCCCATTGTCACATAGCCCTGCAGCGCTTCGGGCATCTGCCGGTCGGGCTCGCGGAACAGCTCCACAAACGCGCGGAACACGCCATAACCGATCAGGAAGGCGCCTGTGATCAGGCCGGGCCGGGTCAGCGCCTTGAAGCGATAGATCAGCACGCTCAGGATCACGAACAGCACCAGACCTTCAAGCGCCGCCTCATAGAGCTGGCTGGGATGGCGCAGCTGGCAGGTCGGGTCGGCGGAAAACCGCATGGCCCAGGGCAGGTCCGGCGCCGGACGCCCCCAAAGCTCGCCATTGATGAAGTTCGCCATCCGTCCGAAGAACAGGCCGATCGGCGTCGCCGCCGCCACCGCATCCGATACCCGCAGCAAGGGCGCAGCGTGTGCGCGCGCGGTCAGCACCATGGCGAGCGTCACCCCGATCAGGCCGCCGTGAAAGCTCATGCCGCCATCGGTTATGCCGGTGATAACGCGCAGCGGCGTCTCCCAGATCATCGACGTATTGTAAAAGAGCACATAGCCCAGACGCCCGCCGACAATGACCCCGATCATGATCCACAAGACGAGATCATCCACGAAGGCCCGGCTATAGGGCGCAGTCTGGGTTTTGCGCGTCGTGCCCCACAACGCGCCGTTCGAGACGAGTCGGAGCACCCAGACCAGACCGCCGAACAGGCCGGCGATATAGGCGAGCGCATACCAGCGGATCGGAAACGGACCGAAGATCCAGACCTTGGGAAGGGTGAACAGGACCGGATCGATGAGGTCGAAACTGGCGGGGCATGCGCCTATCATGGAAGGCTCCAGAAAAATAATTTGGCCGACGGGACCGGCTGTTAACTGTCAGGCGGCGCGGCGGCGCATTGCTAAGCCGGCCCGTCGACGCCTATATGGGTCTTCATAGCAGAGCACACGGTGATGTCATGCAGTCACGCAATCCCCTGTTCGCAGATCTCGCCGATCTGATGACCGACGCCTTCAGCGCCGCGCAAGCCGCAGGTGATGAAGCGCGCGCGGTGTTCCGCGCCCAGGCCGAACGCATGGCGTCCGAGCTGGATCTGGTGAGCCGGGACGAGTTCGAAGCTCTGCGGGCCGAAGCGGACGCCAGCGCCGCCCGGCTCGAATCGCTGGAGGCCCGCCTGGCCGAACTGGAAGCCCAATCGGCGAAAAAGCCGACCCGGGCCAAGTCTGCGGCCAAGACGTCCACAGCAAAAAAGTCCGCTGAATAAACCACTTACAAAATCCCCCACGCACAGCGCTTGCACCCCGATGACGGGGCGGCATACCGTCCGACATGGGCGGCGCACTGAGTCGCCAGGCGCTGCGAGGGGCTAGAGGACCATCATGGATCTCACCACCCAGGAAACCGTCGTTTCGATGGATCCGCTGGAAAGCATCGAGCAAGCCGTCCTGACGGCTCAATACGCCTATGAGCGCGACGACCTGGAACTGCACATGGCGGTTCCCGGCTCCTGGCGCGATCACCAGATCTGGTTTTCCTATCGCCCGGATCTCGACGTCATCCACATGTTCGCGGCTCTGGACCTGAAAACGCCCGACAGCCGCTACAAGGATGTGTGCGAGCTGGTGGCGCGTCTCAATGAGCGCCTGTGGATCGGCCATTTCGAAATCTGGCACGAGGACGGCACCATTGTCTTCCGTCATGCGCTGACCCTGCCGGAAGCGGAAAATGTCTCCGTCGCCCAGGCCGCCACCATGATCGAAGCGGCCAAGGAAGCAGGCGAACGTCTGTATCCGGCGTTTCATTATCTGCTGTGGAGCGGTAAAACCCCGCTTGAAGCAGTGGCCGCCGCCATGTTCGACACGGCCGGCGAAGCCTGAGGACACGGAACACGCACATGGCAGACTCACAGGGGCGGATCGGCCTGCTCGGCGCAGGCCGCATGGGCTCCGCGCTGGCCTCAGGCTGGCTGCGCAAGTCGCGCGGCGGTGTGAGCGCCGACCAGATCGTGCTGATCGATCCGAGACCGGGCGTGGGCGCCCAGGGTCTGATGGAAAGCCATGGCGTCAAATGCGTCCCGGCCCTGACCGGCCAGATCGCCGCCACTCTGGATACGCTGGTCGTCGCCATCAAGCCTGACCTTGTCCGCTCCGTTCTCGGCAAGGTGAGCGAGGATTTGCCGGAAGGCGCGCTGGTGATCTCCATCGCCGCAGGCGTGCCTCTGCGCACCCTGTCCGCCGCCCTGCCCGGACGCCCCATCGTGCGCGCCATGCCCAACACGCCCGCCGCCATTGGCGAAGGCGTCTCGGTCTGCGTCGCCAATGAGGCCGCTGATACGAAAACCCTGATCCGTCAGGCTGAAAGACTGCTCAAGCCGGCGGGCCTGGTGGAGTGGATCTCGGACGAACGGATGATGGATGCGGTGACCGCCGTGTCCGGCTCCGGTCCCGCCTATGTCTTCCTGTTCACCGAGGCCCTGGCCGCGGCGGCCGAAGCAGAAGGCCTGCCGCGCGAGCTGGCGATGACGCTGGCCAAGCAGACCGTGATCGGCGCCGGGGCGATGATGAAGGCGGGTCTGGGCGAGCCGGACGAACTGCGTCGCAATGTGACAAGCCCCAATGGCACCACCCAGGCGGGCCTGGATGCGCTGATGAGCGGGGGCGGGCTGCCGGGCCTGGTGCGCAACGCCGTCGCCGCCGCCGAACGGCGCGGCCGGCAGATGGGCGCGCAGAGCGCGGGCGATTAGGCCCGCGCCGTCAACGCCTAGAGATAATTCAGCAAGCTGATCTGGCTCAGACGCGAAAAGGTCTGCGCCGACACCTGGACCGCGGTCTGGGCCTGCTGGAAGCGGGTGGCCGCTTCGGCCATGTCCGCATCCTCAATTCCCGCCACCATGATCTCGAGATAGTCCGAGCGCTTTTCATGGCCGGTGATCGAGCCTTCGAGCTGTTTCTGGCGAGCGCCGTTCTCCGCCATCGCCACATTGATGGTGTCGAAGGCGGAAATGATGTTGGCCAGTTCGGTTTCGAGGAAGGCCTGCTGGTTTTCGGTGATCTGACCGTCAAACGGACCGTCCGGCCCGGCGTTGAAGTCAGCAATGCGTTCGATCGAGGCCATCAACTCCGTGCCGACCTCGGATGCGGTGGCGTTGACGTCGATCGTGATGGTTTCCTCGATCTTGGTGGTCTGGCGGTCTGCGGCGTTCTGGAAGGTGGCCGAGACGTCCGGCACCGCCGCCTGCAGATCGGCGATCGTATCGGCGGTGAAGGGCACGGCGTCCGTCCGGCGTCCGCCGAACACAAAGGAGCCGTTGAAGCGCATGTTCAGGGCGGCTGACGCCCGGTCGAACACCTCCTGCACCTTGTCCATCATGAAGGAGCCGTCATTGGTGGTCAGCGCGGTGCGCAGATCGGTCGCGGCGGTGGAGAGCTCCTGATAGGCGAGATCCTGGATCTCGAGCCGGTTCAGCACGCGCTCATTGGCGCCCACGAAGGACTCGCTGCGTTTCTGGGCCGCCTTCGCGGCGATTATGGTCTCGGCGGAGTTGGCGTACCCTTTGAGATCCGGGGCTTTCTTGCCGCTGGCGAGCTGCTGGCGGGCATCATAGGCTTCACGCTGTGCGCGCATCAGATCGCTCAAGGCGGCCTGGGATGCGGCCTGGGTGGAAATTCTCATTCTAAGCTCCCTTCCCGACCTAAACGATGTTGATCAGCGTATCCGACATCTCCCGGGCGGCCTGCAGAAGGCGCGCCGCGGCGTTGTAGGATTGCTGGAACTGGATCATGCGGGCGAGTTCTTCATCGAGACTCACCCCCTCAACGTCAGACCGCTTGATATCGGCGGCTTCCTTCACGGATTCCGCAGCGGTCTCGGCGCGTTGGGCGGCCGCGGCGACAGAGCCGACCTTGCCCGCAACCCTCGCGCCATATTCGATCAGGGTGGACATGCCGCCCTTCATGTTGCCGGCGTCATCAAAGGTGCGCTTGGCCTGACCCGCGGCCGCAAGCTCCTGGCCGCCACGATTGTCCCCGGCGCTCACCACCAGATCGCCCGGAACCGTCGCGCCCGTCACGTCCAGCTTGGCCATCGACAGCAGCGTGGAATCCGACCGGATCGCCGGGCGCACCTCGAACCCTTCCGCCCGGCTCATCCGGGCGCCGTCCGACATGCCGAAAATGGTGGTGAAGGACTTGCCCGTGCCGGTCCGCACACTGGTGTCGCCGGTGACGACGACCTCATACTGCTCGAAGCCGGCGTTCGGCGTGAAACTGATCTCGCCATTGCCGTCCATGCCGAACGAGCCGTAGGCGCCGAGCCCGGTGCCCGCCGCGTTCAACGCGTTCAGCTGATCCTGGATGGTGGCGCCGGCCACGCTGACATCGATATCTGCGGTGCGTCCGCCATTGGGACCGAGCACCTTGAAGCTCATCACCCCGCCGCCGGCCAGGCCATGGGCGCTGGTTGCGGTCAGACCGGTCTCGAAGAAGGCCGGACGGTCGGAATCCACGATGTCATTGAGGCCGAAATAATGCGCAAAGCCCCGTCCCCCGATGGAAGAGGGGTTGGCGCTGTCCTGGGCCAGGGCGACGCCGTGATTGGCGTTCGCCGCATCAATGCTCAATCGGCCATTGGTGAAACTGGCCGTCCCATTGCCGCCCAGCGCGGTGTTGATCTCGTTGACGAGGTCGGTGATCGAGTTGGCGGCGTTGCCGTCCACGGTGAAACCGGTCCCGGTGACGGTGATCGCCACCTGCTGGACCAGCGTGCCGTCATTGTTGACGATGGCGAGCGTGGCCGCGCCCGAACCCTGCAGCACATCCGCGCCCACCAGGCTGGTGTCACGGCCGGTCAGCGTGTTGGGCGGCGGATAGGCGGTGGCGTCGTTATGCGCCGCGTTCAGCGCGTCCGCCGCGCCGGCGGCGTATTCGGCCAGGGCGGCCGCCAGTTGCGGCAGATCCTTGTCACGCAGATCAATCAGTCCGCGCAACTCGCCCGACGTGATGTTCTGGGTCAGGTCGACGCGCGCGCCCGACGCCGAGACCACGGCGGTGATCTCGCCATAATCCAGACCGTAGGCGCCCGTGCCGGCCGGGGTGTATTCCAGCTGCAGCCGGGAGTTGTCCAGCAGCGCCACGCCATCCACCGTGGACACGAAGACGCGTCCGTCCGGCTGGCGGTTGGTGCGCACATCGATATAGCTCGACAGCTCGTCCAGAAGCTCGACCTGACGGTTGGCGGCGCCGCTGGTGTCGGCCGAACTGGCGTTCAGCGATTGCGCCTGCAGGTTCAGGTCCTGCATTTCCTTGAGGATTTCATTGATGCGGCCAATGCCTGAGCCGATCCGGGTGTCCGCTTCATTGCGCAGGGTGCGCATCTCGACCGACAGGCGCTGGGTCTCATCAAAGAAGGTCTGCAGTTCGGAGGCGGCGCTCAGACGCGCCACGGTTTCGGCGCTGTCGGCGGCGGCGGCGCTGAGGGAATCAAAAGCGGCGTTCAGGCGTCCGAAGATCGAGCTCTCGTCAGACGTGCTGCCGAACTGGGCCTGCAGGCGATCCAGCGCCGAGTATCGCGCGGTCGCCGCAGAGAAGTCGGAATTGGCGCGCACAGACGCGGCGAGCAGGTATTCATCAGTGATGCGTTCGACCCCGCGCACATCCACGCCCATCCCCTGCCCCGCCACATTGCGGGAGGTGATGGCGAGCTCGGTGCGCGCATAGCCTGGCGTGTTCACGTTGGCGACATTGTTGGACGCCGTGCGCAAACCCAGCTGCGAGGCCCTGAGTCCGGACAGGGCGTTGCCGATCACAGAATTGAGCGCCATGTGCGCCTCCAATACCGCTCCGCCGGGGCGATTTTACCCATTTGGCGGCAGAATTTTCCTAGCCAGCCTGAAGAACGCGACGCCTGGAACCCGACCCGGAAACCCAATAAGCACCTTTGTTTTAAAGGTTTTTCTTGGCCCTGGCGGACTCGCGCCCATGTGCGCTTGCCGACTGGCTGCCAACTACAGCGCAAGCAACGGGCCAAACCGGATACCGGCCCGAGCGCTCGGCAATTCCGTCATGCCCAGCGGGGGAAAATCTGCCGACCGGCGCCGAACTCAATTCCTAATGACAAGTTTATTCATTGTTTTATATGCACTTTTTGGATTTCGAGAATTGGCACGCCCCTTGAAGGACAGGATCGACCTCGGCTGGACAAAAGGTCCCGCCCCCTCGACGCAGCAAAACGCGGCGCATCAGCTTGATGATTTGCGGAGCCTTACGCTCATGCCGCTCGACCGTCTGCCTCCGGCCCCTGCGCCGACAATCCCCAGCCCGAAGCGCGCTCAACGTGCGTCGGGCGAGGATGCGCAGACGTTTGCGCTGCCCGGAAACCGTGAGAGCGGCGCCGAGAAAGCCTCCCGTCCGGACAAGGCCGAGCGCAAGTCCGAAAGCGCGCGTGAGGGCAAGAATCGCGAAGCGAGCGCTTCGACCAGGCCGGAGGACGCCCGCGAGGCGCAGAGCCAGACTCCAGATCCTCAGGGTCCGGAAACCGCGAACCCGGCTCTGGCCCTCAACGAAGTCTTTTCCCAGGCCGTAACCGACGCCCAGGAAACCGGGGCGACGGCCGAGACTGCCGCCACCTCATCCAAAGCGGCGGACGCCGAGGCAAAGACCGGGGCTGAAGCGCGTGCGCATGCCGTTCCGCCGCCCGGAGCGGGCAAAGCCGGGCCCGAGACCTCTGACGCACAGTCGCCGTCCCAATCGCAGGCACGTGCAGGCGCGCAAGACAGCGCGGCGCCGATCACGCCCGCCGCCGCTGCGCAAAACGACGCCGCACCGGACGAAACCATCGCCTTCAAACCGGACAGCGCCGCCAAGTCCGCTGACGCACCGCGCCAGTCGCCCGCTGATGGGGAGCAGCCCGCAGCCGGAGAGCAGGCGCGCGCCCGGACCGAACAGACCGCCCCCCAACAGACCCAGCCTGCCCCCGAGCCGGAGCTAGAGCCGGAGCCCGAAGGCACGGTCGAGCCGTCAGCCGCCCGATCCGCGTCATCCGCTGATGGCGAGGCTGACGCCGAAGCCGACGCGGCGCGCGCCGTGCGCGATGCGCAGACCGCACGCGCCGAGGCTGTCCGCTCTGACGACTCGCGTCAGCAGGGCCGGAGCACGCCCGACAGCTCACCGGCATCCAAGGACGCCGCGCCGCAAGCAAACGCTGATGCTGAGAAGGCGCAAGCGAAGTCCGCCGAGACGGCCCCCGCCGGAAAGAACGCGCCCGAGCCGACCCAGGGTCAGAGCCGGTCCGCCGAAACTGTCGCGGATCCGGCCGAGGCCGCCGCCTCGGTGCAGGCCGCCTTCAAACAGGCCCAGCAGCAAGCCCAGAGCGCGGACTCCGACCGGGCGCCGGGCATGCAGAACAAGTCCCGGCATGCCGACAAGAGCGATGCGGGCGCCAAGACGCCGACGCCCCAGGGCGCACCCGACTCCGGCGCCAACAGATCTGCAGCCCCGGACGCCGCTACGCCGACAGCGCGCCCGACGCCGCAACCTGTCGCTCCGGCGAACGCCCCGACCGATCCCCTCGCCTGGTTGCTTCAGGAGAGCCTGATAGCGGAAGAGGCGCCCATGGACGCGCCTGCCGACACGGTCGATGCGGAACTCGACATGAGTACGGTGCGGGCCGAACCGCGCATCGAGGCCGCTCGCCCCTCGCACCATCCCCAGGCGCATGCCGCCTCCCGCTTCGCTCCGACGACCACCCACACCCTGGCGGCGCAGATCGCGCGCAAGTTCAATGATGGCGGGCGGGTCTTCGACATCCGTCTGGATCCGCCGGAGCTGGGCCGGGTTGAAGTCCGTCTCGAGCTGGGACCGGACAACAAGGTGTCCGCCGTCCTGAGCGCAGAGCGCGCCGACACCCTGTCCGAACTGCAACGCAATTCGAAAGATCTTGAAAAGGCGCTGGCCGACGCCGGCCTCGAGCTGGGCGAGGACGGCCTGTCCTTCTCGCTGAGCCAGGACAATGGCGCGTTCAACGGCTTCCAGGACGAGGCGCACAGCGCGCCGGACGGATTCGCCGCCCGGAACCGGTTCACCGTGGAGGTCGAGACCGACCTGCCCGCCGCCCCCCTTGCTGACGCGCTCTACGGCTTCGCCGTGAGCCAGCGCGCCGGCGTCAATCTGATCGCCTGAGCAGAAGAGCGAGATCATGACCGAAGTCAATGCAGCCGCCCAAACCCAGCAAGCGCAAAGCCAGTCAAAGCTTGCGACCGCTGGCCTTGCGGACAATTTCGACACCTTCCTGACACTGCTGACCGAGCAGCTGAAAAACCAGGATCCGCTCGACCCGCTGGAATCCGAACAGTTCGTCCAGCAACTGGTCCAGTTCTCCTCGGTCGAGCAACAGATCGCCTCCAATGAATCCCTCGAGGCCCTGCTGGCGCTTCAGCAAAGCGACGCCCAGCTCAAGGCGCTCGACTTCATCGGCAAGGAAGCCACTGTGAACACCCGCTACAACCTCCTGCAGGATGGTGAGGCGACGTGGGAATACGGCCTGTCTCAGGAAGCGGACAGCGTCGAGATCCTGATCTTCGATGAGAAGGGCACGCAAGTCCGTCGCCTGGATGGCGAGACGGGCGAAGGCGTCCATGCAGTGACCTGGGACGGCAAGGATCAGGCTGGCAACACCCTGCCTGAAGGCGTCTACGAGATCGAGATCATCGCCAAGGATGCCGACAAGAACGCCATTGATTACGCCACCCGCGTTTCACACCGGGTCACGGGCGTGGAGATGAGCGGCGGTCAGGCCCAGGTCAGCTTCGCCAATGGCGAACTTGTGCTGCCTGCCTCTCTGGTGACCAGCGTGCGCGAGGCGAGCAGCGCCCCCGCCAATTCCAACACCAGCTCTCCGGACGAGGAGTCCGAGGCTGCCGCTTAACCCCGAAGACGGGGAAACCGGAGCCCGAACCGCTCCGCAACAAAATCGAGGCTCTCCGCCAGAAGGAGCGGACGCCCTGGCTAAAACGATGGGAAGCAAGTCATGAGTATCAACTCGGCCATGGCCGCCGGCGCGTCCGGCCTGATCGCCAACTCTTCAGCGCTGGCGGCGATTTCGGACAACATCGCCAACGTCAACACCGTGGGCTACAAGCGCGTGGATACGATCTTCACGCCGAACTACAAGATCGGCGGCGGCGGCGAGACCCGCTACGCCTCTTCGGGCGTCAGCTCGAATTCGCGCCTCGACGTCAACTCGTCGGGCCTTCTGACCCCGGGCGTCAGCGCCACGGACATGGCCATTGACGGCGACGGGTTCTTCGTCGTGCGCCCCAGCCCGACCGCGGGCGGCTCGTCCGACGCCGTGCTGTTCACCCGTTCGGGCGGCTTCCAGACCGATTCCTCTGGCTATCTGCGCAATGACGCCGGCATGTACCTTTATGCCTGGCCGGTTCAGGCCGACGGCACGGTCAACCAGAACCCGTCCAACGTGGACACTCTGGAAGCGGTGAACCTGTCCAATATCGGCGGCACCGCAAACGCCACCTCCAGCGTGCGCATCAACGCCAACCTGCAGGCCAGCACGACGCCTTCGGCCGCGGCGGCCACCTATGACCCGACCGCGTCCGGCACCAACATGGCGTCGGGCACGGTGACGCCGGATTTCGAGCGCACCATCCAGATCTACGACACCCAGGGCGGCGTCCGGTCCGTGACCATGTCCTTCCTCAAGCACGCCACCAACGCCAACCAGTGGCATGTGGAGCTGCACGTCCAGCCGGCCTCTGACGTCACCACGGGCGCGCCGCTGATCGACGGTCAGATCGCCACGGGCATTGTCGCCTTTGACACCAATGGCGAGATCGTGCCCGGCGCTCCGACCACCCTGCCCACCTCGCTGCCGTTCGAAGCATCAGACGCCGCCGGCGCCGTGGGTGCAGGCGCAGTCCGCTGGGCGGCGTCGACCGGCGTTGGCGCACAGACCATCTCGCTGGATCTCGGGACCGCCGGCACGCCGGGCGGCATCACCCAGTTCAACTCGCCCTCCAACCTGGACTCCACCGTGGTGGATGGCGCGATCTTCGGCGCCTTTGCGGGCGTGGAAGTGAGTGATGACGGCTTCCTGTCCGCGCGCTTCACCAACGGCGTGGTCCGCCGCGTCTACCAGCTTCCGGTCGCCACCGTCTTCAACCCGAACGGTCTCGCTTCGGTTGGCGGCGCGAGCTTCCAGATCACCGAGGATTCCGGCGCCTTCACCCTGAACGCCCCCGGTTCGGGCGCGTCAGGCACCATTGCGGCGAAAACCGTCGAGAACTCGAACGTCGATATCGCGACGGAATTCTCCAACCTCATCATCACCCAGCGGGCCTATTCGGCCAGCTCCCGGATCATCACCACGGCGGACGAAATGCTCGCCGAGGCGATCCAGATGAAGCGCTAACCCAACGCCGTCCCACCGGCCGACTGACACCCCGGCGCTTCGGCGTCGGGGTGAATTTTTTCTAAACAACTGATTTACCGCACTTTTACCTTGCGCTTTAGGCTCACCTTAAGAGGCCTCGCGTATAACCCGTCTCATTAAGGACCCGCGTTAGACGGGTCTTCCTAAAAGGATGGGTCGGATGGAACGTCGAGCGAAGAAGGAAAACTATGTCATCGGTCCTGATGGCAGCCCCTTAACCGTGGCCGATTTGCCGAGCCCGGACACCAAGCGTTGGGTTATTCGCCGCAAGGCTGAAGTCGTCGCCGCCGTGCGCGGCGGTCTGCTGAGCCTGGATGAAGCCTGTGACCGCTACCGGCTGACCGTGGAGGAGTTTCTCTCCTGGCAGCGCTCTATCGACCGGCATGGCCTTGCCGGGCTGCGCACCACGCGCATTCAGCAATACCGCCAGTAGGCGGTTCGCCCCCCTCTCTTTCAGGCCCGCGTTCAGCGCGGCGAGTTGCGACTCGCCGCGCTGATCGTGTTTTTTGATTCAACGCGTTAAGACCTCGTTTACGCGGATAGTGGGAAAAACTTGCCTAGCCGCTGCAGGGAGCGGCGTTTTCCTGATTCGGAAATCAGCAAGGGCCCAGCGTGAACGCGATACTGGAACAGCTTTCCCGATTCGGAGTCGGTCGACTGGCCGCCATACTCGGCCTGACCGCCGGTGCGGCCGCCGCTCTGGTGTTTTTCACCATGAGCATGAACTCCAATGGCCAGGCGCTGCTGTTCTCCGGCCTCGGCCCGGCGGACGCCGCCGCCGTGAGCCAGAGGCTGGACCAGGCCGGCATCTCCTACGAACTGCAGGAAGGCGGATCGGCGGTCTATGTCAGCACCGATCAGGTCGACGAGGCGCGGATGCGCGTCGCCTCGGGCGGGGCGCTGAGCTTTGGCTCGGTGGGCTACGAGATCTTTGACGAGACCGATGCGCTCGGCACCACCAGCTTCGTTCAGAACGTCAACGCCAAGCGTGCGCTCGAAGGTGAGCTGGCGCGCTCGATCAACACCCTCAACACCGTGTCCGCCGCCCGCGTTCACCTGGTGCTGCCTGAACGCCGCCTGTTCTCGCGCGAGCAGCAGGAACCCTCCGCTTCGGTCGTGATCAGCGTCCGCGGCGAGCTTCCGAGCGCGCAGATCAACACCATCCGCAATCTGGTCGCCACCGCCGTGCCGGGCCTGCAGGCCAACCGCATCACGCTTGCCGACGATCAGGGGCGCCTGCTGGCCGCCCCCAGTGACGCCGAGGGCGATGTGCTGGGCGCCATGCTGGATGACCGCCAGAACGCGATCGAACGCGATCTGCAACAGAAGATCCGCGATCTCGTGGAGGGCATTGTGGGCTCGGGCGGCGTGCGCGTCGCCGTCACCGCAGAGATCAACCGCGAGAGCCAGACCCGCACGCGCCTGGAATATGATCCGGACGGTCAGGTCGAAGTCAGCCGACGCGCCGTCGAGGAGCGTCGCAGCGAGCCCGTCAATTCCGGCGGCGTCTCGGTCAGTGAGAACACGCCCGACGCCGAGGCCGGCGCGAATGGGGAAACGCCGCTGCTGGCCACCAGCGAAAGCTCGACGACCGAACGCAATTACCAGAACACCCAGGAAGAGACGGTCTCCATCATCCAGGCGGGTGATCTGGAGCGCCTCGCCGTGTCTGTGGTCGTGGATGAAGTGGCGGTCGTGGGCGAGGACGGAACCCTGAGCTTCGAGCCGCGCAGCGAGGCCGAGCTGACCCAGATCCGCAATCTCGTCGCGGCGGCGGTCGGCTTTCCGACCGACACCACCCTGACCGATGGCGACCAGATCCTGCAGGTCACCTCCATGCGCTTCAATCGCCCGGACCTCACCCTGGGCACGCCGGCGCCGGAAGGCTTCAGCCTCGCCCGCCTTGATTTCATGCGCATCGCCGAGATCGCCGTGCTGTTCGTGACCGCGCTGCTGGTCATCCTCCTGGTCGCTCGTCCGCTCGTTCAGGGCGCTGTGGGCAATGTCAGCGCAGCGCGCCCGGCCCTGGCGGGCGCGGGAAGCGGCGGCGGCAAGGCCCTGCCGGACAATGTCCAGGCCCTGCTGGGCAATTCGGACGGCACGGTGATGCTGCCCGAAGGCGACCCCTCTGATGACCATATCGACGTCGCGCAGATCGAGGGTCAGGTGAAGAAGTCCTCTGTGCGCAAGGTGGCCGCCCTGGTCGAGCAGCACCCTGATGAATCCATGAGCATCCTGCGCACCTGGATGCATGACGGGGAGGGTTGATCATGGCTGAAGCGCCCGCCCCTCGCGGCCGGAAAATCGACGACCCGTCCAGCATGACGGGCGCGGAAAAGGCCGCTGTCATCCTGCTGGCGCTCGGCGACGAGCAGCGCCAGCTGTGGGAAATGATGGATGACGAGGAAATCCGCGTCGTCTCCCAGGCCATGGTCAATCTCGGGAATGTGACCTCCGGCGCCGTCGAGAAGCTGATCATGGAGTTTGTCGGCTCCATGTCCTCGACCGGCTCCATCGTGGGCTCGGTCGATCAGGCGCAGCGTCTGCTGTCCTCCTTCCTGCCCGAGGACAAGGTCGACCAGATCATGGAAGAGCTGCGCGGTCCCGCCGGCCGGACCATGTGGGACAAGCTCGCCAATGTGAACGAGGTGGTTCTGGCGAACTATCTCAAGAACGAATACCCGCAGACCGTGTCCGTGGTGCTCTCCAAGGTGCGCCCCGACCACGCCGCGCGCGTTCTGGCCGCCCTGCCCGAGGATTTCGCCATGGAAGTGGTGACCCGGATGCTGCGCATGGAGCCGGTCCAGCGCGAGATCGTGGAGAAGATCGAGGAGACGCTGCGCTCGGAATTCATGAGCAATCTGGCGCGCACCTCCAAGCAGGACAGCCACGAGCTGATGGCGGACATCTTCAACAATTTCGATCGCCAGACCGAGAACCGCTTCCTCGCCTCGCTCGAGGAGCGCAATCGCGATTCCGCGGAGAAGATCCGCTCGCTCATGTTCGTGTTCGAGGACCTGGGCAAGCTGGACCCGCAAGGCGTGCAGACCCTTCTGCGCGGCGTGCCCAAGGACCAGCTGGGCCTGGCGCTCAAGGGCGCGTCCGACACGCTGCGCGACCTGTTCTTCTCCAACATGTCCGAGCGGGCGGCGAAGATCCTGCGCGAGGACATGGCGTCCATGGGCCCGGTGCGCCTGAAAGACGTCGATGGCGCGCAACAGGCCATGGTCAACCAGGCCAAGGACCTCGCCGCCAAGGGCGAAATCCTGCTGTCGGAAGGCGGCGGGGAAGACGAGCTGATCTACTAGGAAGGCCGAAACTCAGTGACCGACGGCTTCAGAAAATTCGACTTTGACCGGGAGTTCGCACCGGACGGCCGCATTCTGCGTGAAGGCGACACGTTCAAGCGCGTCTATACCGAAGACGAGATGCAGATGGTGGCCGAACAGGCCGCCGAAGCCGCCCGTCAGGTCGCCGAGATCGAGGCCCAGGAAGCCGCCGCCGAAGCCGCCGGCCAGGTGGTGCATCAGGTCGCCGGGCTGCTGGGCCGCCTGCAGGCGGAATCCGAAGCCATGCGTCAGGACGCCGCCCGCCTGGCGCTGGCGTCCGCCCGCATCATCGCGGGCGCGGCGCTGGAGCAATATGGCGAGGAAACGCTGAAGGACTGCATCACCGAAGCCCTGGCCGATCTGCGCAGCGAACCGCGCGTCGCCGTCCGGGTGAACCCGTCCATGTCCGACGCGCTGGCGGAAATCCTTGAAGGGGAAGCCGCCCAGCATGGACTTGAGGGCGCGCTGATCGTGCGCGCCGACGCGGACGTGCCGCGCACCGATTGCGTGCTGGAATGGCGCTCCGGCGCCATCGAGCGCACCACCGCCGATATTGAATCCCGCATCGAGCAAGCCGTGAAGAACTGGCTGGCCCAGCCCCGCGAGGGCGATGCGGACATCACCCCCGATCAGGCCGCCATGGGCGGTCAAGCCTCGGCCTGAAGGAGCTAAGCCATGAGTGACGACGATCTGAACCTGCCCGATCTGTCTGACGGCCCGCAAGGCGTGAACCCCGATCCCGAGCCCATGGGCGAGCCCGCCAATGGCGCCGCTCAGGCGCTGATTGACGAAGAGGTTCGCACCGCGGTGGACCTGGCGCCCGTCTTCGACGTGCCGGTCAACATCTCTGCGGTCCTGGGCAAGGCCCATGTGGATGTGAACTCGCTGCTGCGGCTGACCTCGGGCTCTGTGCTCGAGCTGGACCGCAAGGTCGGCGAAGCCATCGACATCTATGTGAACTCTCGCCTGGTCGCCCGCGGCGAGGTCGTCGTCGTGGACGACCGGCTGGGCGTGACCATGACTGAAATCATCAAGGACGGGGACACCGGCTGACCCCGGCCGCCCATAGGAAAGGAAACGAACGATGCGCGTTCTGATCGTTGGAAGCCTGGGCGGCCAGTTGTCCGCCGCCACGAAAATCGCCATGGACCGCGGGGCGAAGGTCGCTCATGTGGACACCATCGCGCAAGCGACCGCCTATTTGCGGGCCGGCAAGGGCGCCGACCTTCTGATGGTGGACGTCAATCTGGATGTGGGCAGCCTGATCGCCGCCAACGAGGCCGAGCGGATCATCGTTCCGGTCATCGCCTGCGGCGTGAATGTGCGCCCGGAAGCCGCCGCCGGCGCCATCAAGGCCGGCGCCAAGGAATTCATCCACCTGCCGCCCGAGCCCGAGCTCATCGCGGCCGTGCTGGAAGCCGTCTCCGACGATGACCGCACCCTGATCGCGCGCGACCCGGCCATGCTCGATGTGGTGCGTCTGGCCGAACAGATCGGCCCGTCCGACGCCTCCGTCCTGATCACGGGCGAAAGCGGGGTCGGTAAGGAAGTCATGGCGCGCTATGTGCACAAGAAGTCCAAGCGCGCCTCGAAAGCCTTCGTCTCGGTGAACTGCGCCGCGATCCCCGAAAACCTCCTTGAATCCGAACTGTTCGGCCATGAGAAAGGCGCCTTCACCGGCGCGCTCGCCCGCCGGATCGGCAAGTTCGAGGAGGCCGATGGCGGCACCTTGCTGCTCGACGAGATCAGCGAGATGGATGTTCGCCTGCAGGCCAAGCTGCTGCGCGCCCTGCAGGAACGCGAGATCGACCGCGTGGGCGGCTCCAAGCCCGTGAAGGTGAATATCCGCGTGCTCGCCACCTCCAACCGCGATCTGCGCGAGGCGGTGAAGGACGGGACGTTCCGCGAGGACCTCCTGTTCCGCCTGAATGTCGTGAATCTCGCCATTCCGCCGCTGCGGGACCGCCCCGAGGACACGCTGGCGCTGGCTGATCACTTCCTGAAGAAATACGCCAAGGCCAATGGCGTCGATTACCGGCCCCTGTCCGAGGCCTCGAAGGCCCAAGTCGTCGCGCGCGCCTGGAAAGGCAATGTGCGCGAACTCGAGAACGCCATGCACCGCGCCGTGCTGCTGGCGAGCGGCGACAAGATCGAGCCTGAAGCGATCCGCCTGCCGGACGGCTCGCCCCTGCCGGCGAGCTCGGCGGGCGCCGCCATGGCGCGCCAGGCCGCCCAGGCGGCGGATGAAGCGATCAACCTCGTGGGCAAGACCGTGGCTGAAGTGGAGAAGGATCTCATCCTCGACACGCTGGACCATTGCCTCGGCAATCGCACGCACGCCGCGAACATTCTGGGGATTTCGATCCGCACGCTGCGCAACAAGCTCAAGCTTTATGGCGAACAGGGGGAGGATATCCCCGGTCCGGGCGAGTCCCGGTTCGCCGGATGATCATCAGCCCCGCCCGCTCAGCCTTCCTGACCGACGGACGGGCCCTCTCGAAACGCTTTTGAGGGGATGAGAATCCGGGCACTCAAACCCAGGGCGAGGCGCAGAAACGCCAGGCCCGTTAACCTTACCAGAACGGGCCTTTTCCATGGCTGACGCCAACGCCTCCACCCCAAGCGGGATTGACTTCGCCCAGATCGCCCGGCGGCTGGCGCGGGGCGATATCGCGATGGGTCTGGGGGTTCTGGGCCTTCTGGTCATGCTGATCCTGCCTTTGCCCAAGGCGCTTCTGGACGTGATGCTGGCGGTGTCGGTGAGCTTTTCCGTGCTCATCCTGATGACGGCGCTGTTCATCAAGTCCCCGCTCGAATTCACCGCCTTCCCGGCCATCCTGCTGGTGGCGACCATGCTCCGGCTGGGGCTGAACGTGGCCTCCACCCGCCTGATCCTGTCTGAAGGGCAAAGCGGCACGGCCGCGGCGGGCGACATCATCGAAGCCTTCGGCAGTTTCGTGATGCAGGGCAATTTCGTCATCGGGATCATCGTCTTCATCATCCTGGTGATCGTGAACTTCGTCGTCATCACCAAGGGTTCGGGCCGGATCGCGGAAGTCGCCGCCCGCTTCACCCTGGACGCCATGCCCGGCAAGCAGATGGCGATTGACGCCGACCTGTCCTCGGGCCTGATCAACGAGGATGAAGCCCGCAAGCGCCGCAAGGAGCTTGAAGAGCAATCGAACTTCTTCGGGGCCATGGACGGCGCCAGCAAGTTCGTGCGCGGCGACGCCATGGCGGGCATCCTGATCACCTCGATCAACCTGATTGGCGGCATGATCATCGGCGTCGCCCAGTCGGGCATGGATTTCGGCTCGGCGGCGAACACCTTCTCGACGCTGACCATCGGCGACGGTCTGGTCTCCCAGATCCCGGCGCTGATCGTGTCGCTGGCCGCCGGCCTTCTCGTCTCCAAGGCGGGGGTGGACGGTGCAGCGGAAGAAGCCGTGTTCGGCCAGCTTTCGGCCAACCCCGCCGCCATGGGCATGGTGGCCGGCACCTCGCTGGCCATCGGCCTGCTGCCCGGCATGCCGCTGATCCCGTTCGGCCTGATGGCGGCCGGCGCCGGCGCCCTAGCCTGGACCAGCGCCCAGCGACGCGAGAAAGCCGTGGAGACCGAAGCGCGCGAAGCCCTGGCCGAGGAAGAGGCCGCGGCCCAGGGACCCGATCCGACGGATGCGCCGATCGAGGACACCCTGCATATCGACGAGCTGAAGATCGAGCTGGGCTACGCGCTCCTGCCGCTCATCAACGATGTCGAGGGGCGCCGACTGACCGATCAGATCAAGGCGCTGCGCCGCAATCTCGCCCAGGACAGCGGCTTCGTGCTGCCGAGCGTTCGCATCGTCGACAATATGCAGATGCCCGGCGAGCAATACGTGCTGCGCGTGAAGGAGATGGAGGCCGGCGTCGGCGAGCTGAAGATCAACCAGATCCTCGCCATGAACCCGTCCGGCGCCCAGGTCGAACTGCCCGGAACCCACGTCAAGGAGCCGGCCTTCGGCCTGCCCGCCACCTGGATTGATGAGAGCAATCGCGAGGAAGCCACCTTCCGCGGCTATACGCTGGTGGACCCGGCGGCCGTGCTGGTCACGCATCTGACCGAAATCCTGCGCGACAACATGGCCGAGCTTCTGAGCTATTCGGAAACCGAGAAGCTGCTCGACGCCCTGTCGCCCCAGCATCGCAAGCTGGTGGACGAGATCACCCCGGGCCAGATCACCCGCGCCGGCATCCAGCGCGTTCTGCAGAACCTCTTGAAGGAGCGCGTCTCGATCCGCGACCTCGCCGCCATCATCGAGGGCATTGCCGAGGCGTCCGGCGCGACCAACAATCTCGACGCCATGACCGAGCATGTGCGCACGCGTCTGGCGCGTCAGATCTGCTACGCCAATCGCGGCCCGGACGGCAATCTGCCGGTGCTGTCGCTGAGCCCGCAATGGGAGCAGGCCTTCGCCGAAGCCCTGATCGGGGATGGCGAACGTCGCCAGCTGGCGCTCGCGCCCAGCAAGCTGCGCGAGTTTGTCGAGGTTGTGCGCGCCGCCTTTGACCGGGCGGGGATGAGCGGAGATGTCCCGGTGCTGCTGACCAGCCCGCATGTGCGCCCCTATGTGCGCTCGCTGACCGAACGCTTCCGCCCGCAAACCGTGGTCATGAGCCAGAACGAAATTCACCCCAGCGCCCGGCTCAAGACCGTCGGGCAGGTCTAGACCTGTAGAGGAGAGATGGCGCGATGCGCCTGCGCACCTACACCGGAGACAGCCTCAGCACCGTCATGGCGCAAGTCCGCCGTGAGCTGGGGCCTGATGCGGTGATCATCTCCACGACCGATTCCCCCGAAGGCGGAGTGCAGGTGCGCGCGGCGGCCGAGCGCGGCGCCGTGCAGCCCAGGGCTGAAACCCCGGAAGCGGCGCTGGCCAAGCGGGAAAAGGCGCGCATCACGGCGCGCGGCGAGGCGGATGAAGGCCTGACCCGGATTGCGCGCGCGCTCGGCTGGCACCTGCCGCCCGAACGCGCCTCTGAGGCCCTGATGGACAGCGCAATGGCGCTGGAGGACGGTGAAGCCACCGCCACGCTCGCCCGGGCGCTCGACCAGCGCTATGGCGTGCATCCGCTCGAACCCGATCCCGGTCGCCCGGTGCTGCTGGCGGGGCCGCCAGGTTCCGGCAAGTCCTCCGCCATCGCCAAGCTGGCCGCGCGCGCCGTCGCCCAGGGCCATGCCCCGGTCCTGGTCAGCGCGGACTCCCGGGCCGGCGCGGCCGAGCAGATGACCGCCTATGCCGATGCGCTGGACCTGCCGCTGGAGTGCGTCACAGGGCCCAGAGAGCTGCGCTCCGTGCTGGAAGGCCTGCCGGCCGGCCCGGTGCTGATCGATGTGGCCGGACTCAATCCGTTTGATCTTGATCAGCTCGATGATCTCGCCGCCCTGGCGGATGCGTCTGACGGGGAAATCGTTGCGGTGCTGGACGCCGGCATGACGCCGGGAGACGCCGAAGATGCCGCGGCTTTGTTCAGCTCGATCGGCGCCGGCCGCGTCATCGCCACCAAGCTTGATATCGCGCGACGCCTGGGCGCGCTTCTGGCGTTCGGCGAGGCGGGGCTCGCCTATGCGCAGATTTCCGCCTCCCCCTATATCGGCGACGGTCTCGCGCCCGCCACCGCGCTACGCCTGTCCAGACTGCTACTGGAAGACCCCGGAGAGGAGCTCCCGGCATGACGAATTTCGCTACAGACGCCGGCATGGCCCTGAGCGCGCCCCGTCGCGCCGGGCCGCTGCTGGCCATTGCGTCCGGCAAGGGCGGGGTGGGCAAGACCACGCTCGCCATCGCCATGGCCCATGCCTTTTCCAGGCGGGGCCAGCGCACGCTGCTGGTGGACGCCGATCTGGGGATGGCCAATGTGGACGTCCAGCTGGGCGTCAGCGCAGTCAGTGATCTCGCTTCGGTCGTGGCGGGCGATCTCAGCCTCGCCGAAGCGGTGAATTCAGCGGGCGAGGACAGTTTCGACCTGATCGCCGGACCGTCAGGCTCCGCCGCCCTTGCCGGGCTGGATCTTGAGAACGTCAACCGGCTGGCGGCGGGCGTCACCGCCGCCTCCATGGCCTATGACCGCACCCTGATCGACCTGGCCGCCGGAGCCGAGCGCTCCACCATTCGCCTCGCCGCCGCAGCCGATGACGTGATCGTCGTGCTCAATGATGAACCGACCTCGCTGACTGACGCCTACGCCTTCGTGAAGACCCTGCGCATGCGTGACGAGGGCGCCAGCCCCTTCGTCGTGGTCAACAATGCGCCCGATCACGCCTCCGCGCAGGCCGCGTATGCGGGCTTTGCCAAGACCTGTGAGAGCTTTCTGGGCTTCCGTCCGCCGCTGGCCGGCATTGTGCGGCGCGACCCGCATGTGCCCCAGGCGATTCGCGCCCAGGTCATGCTGGAGAAACGCTATCCCGCCTGTGACGCCGCCTCTGACATCGGCAAGCTCGTCAGGGCTCTGGAGCATGGCGTTCCGGTCAAGTAGACTGGCCGGGCCCTGGGGGGCGCGAGACGACAGGACCTCGACAAGAGGCCGGAACACGGGGGGTGCGCATGGCGGGCAATGACGCCTGGAGCCTGTTATGGGCGGGTTTCACATTCTTTGATCTGTCCTTCATCCTGATGGCGGGAATCGTGGCGGCGCTGGCCATGCGCCGCTGGGGACAGCTGACCGCCGCCGCCCTGATCGCCTACGCCGTGGACGTGCTGCTTCGCTTCACGCTGGAATTCATGAGCGCGGGCGACATGCCGGCCAATTTCGCAATGGACCTGGCCTTTGCCCGCATGGACATGCACGCCCTGTCCGCCATGCTGCGCCCCTTCCTCTATTTCGGGACCATCGCCATCCTGTTCGGGATCAAGAAGCGCTATGGCGGCTAGCCCGTCTGCATCTGAAGCACGGCCAGCCTGCATCCTGATCTGAAAGCGGCGCCGCCAGGACGCTGCGCCTGACAGGATCTCCGCATGCTTCACACTGCACTGACCGCCCTCGCCCTGCTCTACCCGCTCTCCGCTGATATTCAGATGGGGGGTGGCGAAACCGCCAATGCGCCAGCGCTTGATCAGCTGTGCGCGTCACAGACCCGTCGCGAACTGGACCCGTCCGAGCTTCCGCTCGCTCAGACGAGCCATGTCCAGATCGATTGCGACGGCTATGTCTTCAGGAATGCCCCGCGCCGGGCGGAATTCGTGTTCGCGGACGACCGACTGACCCATGTCTGGATCTTGCTGGAGCCCGATGAGCTGGATGCGCTGGAAGCGGATCTCACCCAGGACCATGGCGCGCCCTCGGTCAGAACGGACAGTTTCAGCGCCTTTTTCAATGCGCGGGCGGCGGTGCGGCGCGATGTTCCCGAAGCGCTCTTCTATTCCGAAGAGGCCGCGCCGCTGTTTGAAGCCTTCTTCGGCGATCAGGGCTGATCCCAGCTTGCGAGCAAAAGAAAAAGGACGCGTCCGGATGGACGCGCCCTTTTGATAAGCAGATTGCGGTGACCGCTTACTGGTCATCACCCTCTTCAGGCTGCGGCTCGGCAGCGGGCTCTTCAGCCTCAGAAGCAGGGGCGGCAGCGTCGCCCTCATCCATCATCTCAGGTTCGACGGCATCATCCATGGCGACCGAGTCAGCGTCAGCCTCCTCGTTCATGTCGCCCTCAGCCATCTCCGCCTCTTCAGCCGGGGTCGCCAGCGGTTCAGGGAACGGCATGTCAGAGCTGCCTTGCTCATGCATGTAGGCGATCAGGTTGATGCGATCTTCCTGGTCGCGCAGGCCGGCGAAGCTCATCGCCGTGCCCGGAATATAGCGGCGCGGATTTTCCAGGAAGTTGTAGAGGTTCTCATAGTGCCAGTCCGGCGTGGTCGTCGCATATTCCTGCATGGCGCCGGAATAGTTGAAGCCGTCCACGGCGGCCACGGCGCGACCCAGGACACCATACAGGTGCGGGCCGGTGCCATCAGCCATGCCGGAATCAAATGTGTGGCAGCTGGCGCAGCGACGCGCGACGCGCTCACCGGCGCTCACATCGGCGCTGGCGAGCAGAAGACCGAAATCGACCGGTCCTTCTTCCTCTTCCTCGGCGGCGCCAGTGTTCTCCAGCGCGGCCAGGTCAACCGGGTAGCCATATTCCTCGGGCTGTTCGACATGGAACAAGCTGTCACCAAGAGTGGTCAGCCCCAGGACCACCAGAGCGATCGCCAGGAGAGCGGCAGCCAGCTTATTGAAGAAAAGAGAGCCCATGAGCGTCCTCACCGATCCCTACTGATACAAACGGAGTGTGGCGGTGTTTGGCACGCTCCGGCGAAAGAGGCAACCAGTTCACACCGCTTCGAAAGGTATTGCCCAGTTCAATCTGACAAGCGCGACAGGGCGTCGCAGGTCTCAGTCCGAACCGGCAGCGAGCCATCTTTCTATCAGCATACGCGCGATTGAGAAGTGCGATGGCATCATCCGGGCGATCTCGCTGTTGAAAAGCGTGCGCACCTCTTCGCGCATGAACCAGCGCGCATCCTCCAGATCATCATCGGGCACGACCTCGCCCGGTTCGACTTCGGCCATCAGACCGATCATCAGCTGGGAGGGAAACGGCCAGGGCTGGGTCGTGACATACTCCACCGAGGTCACCTTGAGGTGGACTTCCTCGGCCACTTCACGGGCGCAGGCCGCGTCCACGGTTTCGCCAGGCTCCATGAAGCCCGCGAGCGTGGAGTACATGCCTTCCGGCCAGTTGGGCTGGCGGCCGAGCACGCATTTGTCGCCTGCATGCACCAGCATGATCACGCTGGGATTGACCCGCGGGAAGTGCTCGGTCTGACAGGAGGGACAGATCCGCTTGGACCCGGCATCCGCGCCCACAGTCTTCTCGCCGCAATTGGAGCAGAAGGCATGCTCGCGATGCCACATCAGGAGCGAGCGGGCGCGCCCGAACGTGCTGGCGAGCTCTGGCGGGGCGTGAATGGCCGATTGTCGGAAGTCGGGGCCTTTCTCGGCCACGCCCTTTTCCACCGCGCCGGCGAACCAGGGCGCGCCATCCAGCAGGCCCAGGAATATCAGCCCCGGCGATTTGAGCGGCAGGCGCGCAGCGTATTTGGCGCGCATGATCAGGGGCGCGCCCTGCTCATCCATGGCCAGATCCCCGCCTGCAAACAGGACAGCCTGCGCCTTGCGGTCCGCAAGCTGGCTTTCGATCCAGTCCGGATCAGACCGGAGCAATCCCGCGTGATCGAGCGCGGCGTCGGTGAACGTCAGTTTCATGTCCCGCGTTCTAGCGCGCATCGGGGGGCGGACGCCAGAGAGAAACGACCTCACGCCTCGCTCGCTATCGTGTGAAAACCTGTTGATCAATCAGTCTCTTTTCAGCTTCCGCTCCCTCCCCCATCTGCGGGTCGTCGCATTGACCGGCGTCGCAATTCGCTGCGCCGCCCCCAAGGATGGAGCCTTCCATGACCGATTTTAATCTCTACGACGAAACCAACGCCCCGGAAGCGGCGCGTCCGGTGCTGGCGACCGCCAAGAGCGCCTTCGGCTTTGTGCCGAACCTTCTGGGCACGCTCTCTGAAAGCCCGGCGGCGGCTGAAGCCTATCTGACCCTTGCCGGCATTGTGGACAAGACAAGCCTCTCCCCGGCCGAGCGTCAGATCGTGCTTCTGACCGTGTCCTATGAGAACACCTGTCATTACTGCATGGCCGCGCACTCCACGCTGGCTGGCGGCGCGGGCGTTGACGCCGCGACCCTGACCGCCCTGCGCAATGGCGCGCCCCTGCCCGACGCCCGGCAGGAAGCCCTGGCCCGCTTCACCCGCACCCTGGTGCGCGAGCGCGGCTATGCCAGCGACGCCGAGATCAAGGCCTTCCTGGACGCCGGCTATACCAAGGCGAACATCTTCGACGTCATCACCGCCACCGCGCTGAAGACGATCTCGAACTACGCCAACCACATTGCCGAAACCCCGGTCGATGCGCCTTTCCAGGCCCAGACCTGGGCGAAACCGGCCGCCGCCTGATCCTTGCCGACAGGTTAACGACCCCAGGCCATGACGGAATTCCGACGGCGTTTCGCCATGGCCCGGACACCCTTCGCCACGGCTTGGCCACAATGCGTCGCAGAACTGCAACACTGCGTTTTTACTGACATTTTTCGCAGCACAAGCAGGCTTGCGAACCCTGATCTCCGGGCACAACTCTCAGCGCGGGCTGGGGCTCGAACCGGAACCCTCAAGCGTCACAGAAAGACAAAAACCATGCAAAAGACGATCCTCCTCTCCACCGCCGCCGCCCTGCTGATCGCTGGCGGCGCTTCCGCGCAAGAGTCCAAATGGAATATCGGCGCCGGCTACACCTATTTCGACGCCTCTGACGTCGAACTGGACGTCATCAACGTCCGCGGCGGCTATGACTTCACCCCGTATTTCGGCCTTGAAGGCGAGCTTCTGGTCGGCCTGGAAGACGAAGACCTCTCCGTCGCCGGCGTGCCGGCGGAAGTCGGCCTCGACTATGGCCTGGGCATCTACGCCAAGGCGCAATACCCGCTGGCCGAGCAAGTCTCCGTCTACGGCCGTCTGGGCTATGCCTATCACGAGTTCGACGCCTCTGTCGCAACCGTGAACCTGGACGACAGCTCGGACGCCTTCGCCTTCGGCGGCGGTCTGGAATGGACCGTGTCCGGCCCGAACGCGGTGCGTCTGGACTACACCCGGTACGAATATGATGGCGACGGCGACGCAGACGCCTTCTCCATCAACTATGTGCGTCGCTTCTAGGCGATCGCCATATCGGCATGAGAAACGGGCGCGGCCATGGCCGCGCCCGTTTTGTTTGCGCCCAGAGTCAGACGCCCGGATACGAGCGCACCTCTTCCCTCTCTGAGCCCGCGCACGGGTCTTTCTTCCTGGCGACGGGCTGCGGGTGCGGCATGGCGCCCTCACCCCCTCAGGGGGGCTGGACAAATCGGCGCCTCTTTCTGAAAATGCGAATTGTTCGCAATAAGGAGAGTCGCCATGACCTGCGCCGTCGTAGAATTTCCCGCCTCAAGGACAGAGGCGTGCGCCCCGTCCGTCACCGACTGGCTCGACAGTCAGGCGCGGGTCATAGAGATCTGGATTGATCGTCTGGTGGCGACAGGCGGCGATGTCGGGCTGATCGCAGTGCTCGATCAGCACGCCGCCTTCCTGCGTGATGCGCTCGAGCGCAGCGCGGCCGGCGAAACCGTCTAGGCGGCCGAGCTGATCAGCTCGGCGTAGAAGTCGTTCTCAAAATCGGCGTTGGCCGCGAGACCGTCACGGCCGCTCAGCTTCACGGCGTCGCGAAAGGCGGAATAGATCAGCCGGTCAGACAGGCTCATCTCCCGCTCGGCGTCGCCATTGGCGCGGATGCGCGCCCAGCGCCAGATCGCCAGCTTGAGGGCGATTCCGGACCAGTCATCCGCTTTCTGCGCGCTGACGGCCGGCAGCAAATGGACAAGGTCGGGGTTTTCACCCTCGGTTTTCATCTGTTTGAGCTGCTCGAAGACAAATTCTATGAATTCAGAGTCGTTCACACACACACTCCGTCTGGGGTTGAACGGCGTTCAAACACCGAAGCGCGGGGTATAGTTAAAATTGAATAGGGGTCACGTCGCGTAATTCAGGGACAAACAAGGGCAAGGCTGCCTTATTTTTCCTTATTGTCGCCTTGCTGACGAGAACGCCTCTGAAACGCTGCAACTAAAACGTTATCAATCCGACCCTTAGCGCTTTAAGCACGGCCGCGATCCGGTTGGAGGCATTCAGCTTCACAAAGGCGCGCCGCATGATCGTATCCACAGTGTGAGGCGAAACACCCAGTATCGCAGCGATGACTGCGTTACTTTTGCCACGGGCGAGCCATTGCAGGATCTCAACCTCGCGTTCGGAGAGGTGCGGCGGCGCCGGAGCATCGTAATCACGCAGCATGATCGTCCGGCTATAAAGCTCCTGGCACCCCAGCTGCAGCATCCGCAGCTGGATGGCTGTGAGGTTGAACGCCCCGGAGAACCGCCCGCACGCGACAAAAGCCGCAAGGCCGTACGGGCCGAACACCGGAATGGTGAACCCGTCCACGAACCCGGACTGGCGAAGCAGTTCAAACAGGCGCTGGCTGAACCGGGTTCCCGGCGTGGTCTGTTCCACCTCGAACCAGAATTGCGGCTGCAAGGCCGTGGCGGCCCGGCTGGTCACCGGATCGTGGTCATACAAACGCTCCTCGAAATAGACGTCCTGCATGGCTTCGGGAAAAGTATTGTATTCAAAGTCAAAGGAGGTGTCGGCTGCATCAAACGGGCTGGGCAGCACCTGATAGCCGAAGGCTTCAACGCCAAACGTCTCCACGAAGGCCTTGAACGCATGACACAAGGCTTCATCGGTGTCGGCTTGGGCGCTTTGCTCCAGAAAGCTGAGGAGCGTCTCGGCCATCTCTTTCCCCGTTTCTGGGAAAAGTGGAACACCGCTCCAGCGAATTGGCAAGCGAAAGCGGACCCGCTTCAATAAATTCAGTTGGTTAATTCGCTTCCCTTGAATCCTGATCGGGCTCACCCTGTCAGAGGGAGGGCGCTCAATGGCGCTCCACCGCCCCGGTTCACAGAACTGTGGACACCTGCGGGCCCGCCTTGCGTTTCAGCCCCTCAATCGCGATATTAGCCGAAGGAAGGCCGGCGGCGGACGAGCCCCTCGCCAACCCGGTCAGGTCCGGAAGGAAGCAGCCGTAACGAGTTTCGGTTCGGGTCGCCGTCCGGTCTTCCGCCGTCTTCCGCGTCAGTTCATCTCCCGCAGCACCCGCATCCGGGCGCGCGGCCCCGCGCGAAGGACACGCTCCTGTGATGGATGATCCCCACTCCGACGCGCCTGAGTCTGACGCCCATGAGGCCTATGACGGCCCGGCTCTGCCCGGTCTCGAGCCTGAAGCGCCCAGGGATTCGGGGTATCAGGTGCTGGCGCGCAAATACCGCCCGCAAACCTTTGACGACCTGATCGGCCAGGAGCCGATGGTGCGCACGCTGACCAATGCGTTCGCCTCCGGCCGGATCGCCCATGCCTACATGATGACCGGCGTGCGCGGGGTCGGAAAAACCACGACCGCGCGCCTGATCGCCCGCGCGCTCAATTACGAGACCGACGAGGTCCACCAGCCATCCATCAAGCTCACCCCGCCGGGCCGGCATTGCGACGCCATTGCGCGCTCGGCCCATGTAGATGTGATGGAGATGGACGCCGCGAGCCGCACCGGCATTTCCGACATCCGCGAGATTCTCGACGGGGTGCGCTATGCCCCCGTCAGCGCGCGCTACAAGGTCTACATCATTGACGAGGTGCACATGCTGTCCACCTCGGCCTTCAACGCGCTCCTCAAGACGCTCGAGGAACCGCCCGAGCATGTGAAGTTCATCTTCGCCACCACCGAGATCCGCAAGGTGCCCGTCACCGTGCTGTCGCGCTGTCAGCGCTTTGATCTCAAGCGTGTGGATCGCGACGTGCTCACCGATCATCTGGCGCGCATCTGCGAGAAAGAGAACGCCAGCGTCGAACGCGACGGCCTCGCCGCCATCGCCCGCGCCGCCGAAGGCTCGGTGCGCGATGCGCTGTCGCTTCTGGATCAGGCGATCGTTCAGGCGGATGCCGGGCAAAGCGTCACCGCGGACCAGATCCGCGACATGCTGGGTCTTGCGGACCGCTCCCGCGTGCTCGACCTTCTCGAAGCCGCGCTCGAGAACCGCGCCAAGGATGCGCTTGATGAGCTGCGCCACCAGTATGATAGCGGCGCGGATCCGCAAGTGCTGATGCGCGATCTTCTCGATCATCTGCACGCGGTCAGCCGCATCAAGGCGGCGGGCCCGTCCGCCGATCTCGGCGAGGCGCAGGAGACCGTGGACCGGCTGGCGAAGCTGGCCGAGGCCCATTCGCTCGCCTCGCTCGGTCGGTTGTGGAAGACCGCTTTGACCGGGCTTGAAGACGTGCGCAATGCCCCCGACCCGGTCTCGGCGGCGGAAATGGCGGTGATCCGGCTGATGGCCGCGGCCAGCCTGCCCAGCCCCGAAGACGCGGCCCGTCTTCTCGCCGGGGTCGCCCCGTCAGGCGGTGGGGCAAACCCTAGCACCGGTCCGGGGGGCGCGCCGTCCGGACCGCAAGCGAGTTACGTTGCGCCCGAACCCGAATTTCACGGGCCCAAGGATCTTGATGCGCTCATCGCCCTGGTCGACGAGGCGCGCGATATCGGTCTGAAGCTCGATATCGAGCGCTGCTTCCGCCCGGTCTCGATCAAGCCTGGCGCCATCGTCTTTGAACCCACGCAAAACGCGCCCAGCAATCTGGGCGGGCGCATCGCCGCCTTCCTGCAGGAGCAGACCGGCGAGCGCTGGCTGGTGGATTCCAAGCCCAAATCCAAGGGCGGGGAGACCATCGCGGAACGTCGTGAGCGTCAGCATGAAGAGCGCATGGACGCCGTGCGGCGCGATCCGGCCATGGTGAAGGCTCTGACCCTGTTCCCGGGCGCGGAAATCCTCACCGTTGACGACGCCGCCCCGCTTCCCACATCTGAAGACGAAGACGACACCACTGCGCGGCAGGAGACCTCCCGATGAAAGACCTAGGCGGGCTGATGAAAAAAGCCCAGGAAATGCAGGCCAAGATGACCGAGGCCCAACAGCGCCTCGAAACGCTGGAAGTCACCGGCGAGGCTGGCGCGGGTCTGGTGAAACTCACGCTCACCGCCAAGGGCGAGATGCGCGGGCTGGAGATCGACAAATCCGTGATCGATCCTGAAGATCCGGCCATGCTTGAGGACCTGATCAAGGCCGCCCATAACGACGCCAAGCGCAAGGCCGACCAGGCTCAGGCCGAGGCCATGAGCGAGGCCACCAAGGGCATGGGCCTGCCGCCGGGCATCGACCTGCCGTTCGGGACCAAGCCGGGGCCGTTCTAGGGGCTGACCGGGGGCGGGGCCTCACCCTTGGGCGATTTGAGGCTGAACAATCCCATCTCGTCAAAGATGCGCAATTCGCGCTCTGACAATCGGTCTGACGCCTTGTCCTTGGGGAATTCCCGGAGCGACTGGAAGAGGTCGGCTTTCAGCTCGTCTTGGGTCAGGCGGTATCCCGCCACCCGGCCGGCTTCCTCGCCCGTCAGATACCGGCCCTTGAGACGATCGGCCGTGAAGACCAGCTCCAGATGGGCCAGGTTCCTGGATTGAACGATATCCATCTGATTGGAGGGGCGCGCCTCGACATCAAGATCCACCCGCCGGTCAGAGGCCTCCCAGTCGCCTATGAACTGGGACAGGGTCTCGCGGGCCATGGATTCATCATACTGATCTGACAGGATCGCTGTGATCCCGTCATGCGCCGGAACGAGGAAGCCCGCACGAGCGGTCAGTCCATCCCCCACGGGAAAGACTTCCAGGCACTCGATCCTGTGGTGGCCCACATCAAAGACGAAGAGAAGGTGGACGCGAGTCCAGTCCGCGCCCTGGGCGCGCACCATCATCTTGTAACATCCCCGATACTCATACGCCTTGGTCATCTCGTCAGACCGAACGGCGGCCGCTTCCCCATAGGCGAAGCGATAGGTGAAACCGGACAGGACACGGGAGAAGGCCAGCGCGCTCAGCTCCCGGATGGGGAACCCGTACTCGGCGTAGCCGGCCTGGCGCAGATAGCGCCCGACTGTCTGGCGAACCGTCTCACGCGAGAGAAGGGCTTCAAGCCCGGCTCTGATCTCGGCCCGGGTCAGAGTGTCCGGAGTCCTTATGAATTCCGCGATCTGCCCGGGCAGGTTCCGGGCATAGGGGCGATGAAGCCCGAAGACCTTGCGCAGTTTTTCAAACCAGCTCGGCTTGTGATCCGCCGTTTGCAAAGCCGCGCTCAGCCCGTTTTCCAGCGCCGCTCGATCCAGGAACCCGACCTCGCGCATGGCGAGAACCGCGTCCACCGCCGTATCCAGGAGTGATTTCGACATCCCTCATCCCCCAATGAGTGTGCCCGAAATAGGCTCAGCTCACCTGATGCGTGTCAAGACGACACGCTTGAATCCTCTCGCGCCTGATCATGATGGATCCGCGCGGTCTGCTAGCCGCTCCGGACCTATGGCTTTAGGGTGTCAGCGTGATTCCCTGCGTCGAGGCTTCCATGTCTGCCGGTCCTGAAATCGAGCGTCTGATCCAGCTCCTGTCCAAGCTGCCCGGGCTGGGGCCGCGCTCTGCAAGGCGCGCTTCGCTGTCGCTTCTGCAAAAGCGCGATCAGTTGATGAAGCCGCTGGCGGAAGCCATGGCGGACGCCGCGGACAAGATCAGCGCCTGCGCCGAATGCGGCAATCTGGACGTGACGGATCCGTGCTCGGTCTGCCGTGACCATCGCCGCGATGACAGCGTGATCTGTGTGGTCGAAACCGTGGGCGATCTGTGGGCGCTCGAACGCGCCGGGGCCTTCAAGGGCCGCTATCATGTGCTGGGCGGCGTGCTGTCCGCACTCGACGGCGTGGGGCCGGAAGACCTGAATGTGGCCAAGTTGATCGAGCGGGCGAACCGTGAAGACGTCAAGGAGGTCATCCTGGCGCTCAACGCCACGGTCGATGGTCAGACCACAGCCCACTTCCTCGCCGACAAACTGGCCGAAGCGAGCGTGGACATCACCTCGCTGGCGCGCGGCGTGCCCGTCGGCGGGGAGCTCGATTATCTCGATGACGGCACGCTGACAGCGGCGTTCAGATCACGCCGCCCCGCCTGACCCAGGAGCCTTCATGACCCGTCGCACGACCCATCCCGCCGGTACTGTCACACGCATCACGGTCCAGTCCAAGCTGTTGGAGGGCAATCTGCTGGGCGACCCGACCGAGCGGGTCATCGATGTCTATGTGCCCCACGGCCATGACGGGGCGGGCCTTCCGCTGCTGGTCGATCTGGCGGGGTATACCGGCTCGGGGCTGAGCCATTCAGCGTGGAAGAATTTCGGCGAGAACCTGCCCGAACGGCTGGACCGGCTGATCGGGGACGGCGCATTGCCGCCGGTCGTGGTGGCCATGCCCGATTGCTTCACCCGGCTGGGCGGCAACCAGTATATCAACTCCGCGGCCATGGGGCCGTGGGAGGACATCCTGATCAGCGAGTTCGTGCCCGCTGTGGAAGCGCGTTTCAAGTGCGGCGGAGCGGGTAAGCGCGGCGTGTTCGGCAAGAGCTCGGGCGGCTATGGCGCGATCATCCACGCGCTCAAGCATAATGATTTCTGGTCAGCGGCGGCGTGTCATTCGGGCGATATGGCCTTCGAGCTGTGCTATGCGCGCGATTTTCCCGCAGCTTTGCGCGCCATCGCCAGACACGGCTCGGTCGAAGCCTTCATTGATCAGATCGAGACCAGCAACAAGCCCAAGGGTGATGATATTCACGCCCTGATGTCGCTGGCCATGGCGGCGACCTATGACCCGGATCCCGGCCAGCCTTTCGGCGTGCGCCTGCCGGTGACGCTCGACACCTGCGAGCGCCTTGAGGACCTCTGGGCGAACTGGCTGGCCTGGGATCCGCTAACGCTGGTGGAGACCCATTTCGAGGGCCTCAAGGGGATGAAGGCGCTATTCATTGATTGCGGCGATGTGGACCAGTACGACCTAGTCTATGGCGCGCGTCGCTTGCACAGACGCCTTGAGGCGCTGGACGTCCCCCATCGCTATGAGGAATTCCCCGACACCCATTCCGGCATCGACTACCGCATGGATGTCAGCCTGCCCTGGCTGGCCAGGGCGCTGAGCTGATCAGGCCGTTCCGGGATAGAAGGTGTTCACCACCTGACCGACCTCGACGCGATTGCGTCCGCCGGACTTCGCCTGATAGAGCGCCCGGTCCGCCAGCTCGATCAGTTCATCCGGCGACAGGGCGTAGGAAAACAGCGGGGCCACCCCAAAGCTTGCGGTGATCTCGATATCCTCTCCATCCGGCGCAGTCAGCGTCAGGCGCTCGATGGCCCTGCGGCAGCGCTCTGCGGCGACCACGGCCTGATCCAGCGCACACTCGGTAAACAGGATGGCGAATTCCTCGCCGCCAATCCGGCCCAGCTTGGAGCCCGCGCGCAGTTCGTGCTTGCAGGTCGCGATGACATTGCGAATGACCTGATCACCGACAGCATGACCATAGGCGTCATTGATCCGCTTGAACCGGTCGATATCAAACAACGCGATACAGAGCAGATTGGAGTTCCGCGCGGCGCGCTGGATCTCTTCCTTCACCATCGAGACCCAGTGCCGACGCGCCATGACGCCTGTCAGCTGATCACTGCCCGCCTGGATCCGCAGCTCAAGTTCATCCACGACAAGCCTTGCGAACTTGCGAAGAATTTTGAGTTCGTGATCTGAAAAATCTCGGGGCCGGACATCCATCGCGCACAGCGTGCCCACCTGGTATCCGTCCGGACTGACCAGCGGCACCCCGACATAGGCCCGCAAGTGCGGATCGCCAGTAACCAGCGGGTTGGCGCTGAAGCGGGGATCCTCGGTCGCATCGGGCACGACCATCGGCTCTTCCTGCTCGATCGCATAGCTGCAGAAGGCGATATCCCGCTCGGTTTCGCAGACCGCAAGTCCGCGCTTGGCCTTGAACCATTGGCGGTCCGCATCCACGAGGCTGACGGCGCACATCGGGACTTCCAGAATATCCTCGACCAGGGAAACGACCGTTTCGAACGGGCGTTCAACCTCGGTATCCAGCACCTGGTATCGGCGCAAGGCGGCCAGCCGGCCGGTCTCGTCGCCCAGTTTCACCTTGCCCAGCAAGGGCGCCTCCATCCTCAACGGTCTTGGCCAGAGCCAGCGCCAAGAATGGGGATGCAGGTTTGATCAAGCTTTAATCAAGAGAACCGGATTGTGTCAGCCCAGACGGTAAATCCCGTTGATCGGCGCATAGTTGAACGCGATCCGCTTGGCGGCGCGGGACAGATTCTCCTTCACCGCCAGCATGTGATGGCCATTGGCGTGCAGCAGGGTCTCGGGGTCGGTCATCACCCCCACATGGCCCGGCCAGAAGACCAGATCCCCGCGTTGCAGTCCGCTGAAGGTCTCGGTGATTTCAATCGCGCGGCCGTGCTGTTTGGCCCAGGCTTCCTGAGGACCGGAATCGCGCGGGATGAAGCGGCCCGCCGCCTCCATGGCGCTCTGGATCAGACCCGAGCAATCCAGCCCCAGGCTTTCCTTGCCGCCCCACAGATAGGGCGCATGCTCGAAGCGTTCAGCCACGGCGACCCAGTCGGGTTCGACCGGTTCGCCAACCGCTCGCAAGTGATCCTCGAGGACCCAGCCCATCCGCTGGGCCTCAAGAAAACGGCCTTCGCGCCGGGCCCCCACGATCTTGGCGTTCATGGAGATGAGCGCCAGGGGTTCGCTCTTCATGTCAGGCTGGGCGTAGACATAGGTGCGCAGCGTCTTGACGGTATGGGTCGGGATCAGGGCCGGCTCCGCCAGATCATCCAGCTTCACCCAGCCCTCATAGCCGTCGAGCGTCGCCACGCCCTGCGCCCAGCCATCCACATGGTCATGGACGTGGAAGACTTCGCCCGCCAGCATCTGGGTCTCCCGCGCGCCCTCCCGCGAGGGAGATTTGCGCAGGGCCGTGACGCTGGCGATCACCTGGTAGGGTCTGGACGTCTCGCTCATGGCCCGAGCCTAACTCTTGAAGCGTGTTTTGAGATAGTCGAACACCGCGCGCCCCGCCAGCATCTCTCCGCCCTGCGGTCGGCCCGGACGAGCCGACGGCGTCCATCCGAAGATGTCAAAATGCGCCCATTCCTTCGCGTCAGAACCGAAGCGGCGCAGGAACAGGGCCGCGGTGATGGAGCCTGCGAACTTGCCATTGCCGGTCGAGCTGAGATCCGCGATCGGACTGTCCATCCACTCGTCATATCGGCTCCACAACGGCAGTCGCCAAACCGGGTCGTCAATGCGCCCCCCCGCTTCGAACACGCCGTCGGCGATCGCCTCCACATCCGTATAGAAGGGCGCAACATCCGGGCCCATCGCCACACGTGCGGCGCCGGTCAGCGTGGCCATGTCGATCAGAAGCTCCGGGTCGGATTCACACGCCTTCGTGATGGCGTCCGCCAGTACGAGCCGTCCTTCCGCATCGGTATTGCCAACCTCGACCGTCAGCCCCTTGCGGCTCTTGAGGATGTCGCCCGGACGGAAGGCGTTGCCCGAGATGGCGTTCTCCACTGCGGGGATCAGCACATGCAGACGCACGGGCAGCTTGGCGTCCATGATCATGGAGGCGAGGCCCAGCACGGTGGCCGAACCGCCCATATCCTTCTTCATCAGGAGCATGCCGTCGGCCGGCTTGATGTCGAGACCGCCTGAATCAAAGCACACGCCCTTGCCCACCAGCGCCAGACGCGGATGGCGCTCATCGCCCCATTCAAACTCGATCAGGCGCGGGGCGTCGTCCGCCGCCCGCCCCACGGCGTGGATCATGGGATAGTTCTGCTCCAGCAGCTCATCGCCCGTGATGACGCTGACGCTCGCGCCATGGGCTTCAGCCAGCTCGCGCGCCGCCGCTTCAAGATCAGAGGGCAGCATGTCGCCGGCGGGCGTATTGATGAGATCACGGGTGAGGTAAACGCCGCGCGCCACACGCTCGGCTTCGGCCACATCACAGCCCTGCGGGGCTACAAGACGCGCCGGCGCCCGTTTGGGCGTCTTGTAGCGGGTGAACTGATAAGCGCCGAGGGCGAACGCAATGGCGGTCTGGGTGGCGTCCCAGCCCTTGGGCAGCCCGTCATAGCTCCAGTCGCCTTCGGGCAGGGCCAGAGCCGCGCCGGCCGCCTCGAACGGGGATTGTGCTGTCCCGGCGCCGACCAGCGCATCAAGCCCGGCCTCACCCGGCAGCATCACGACCTGACCCGGCGCGCCTTCAAATCCGCTGGCCCGGGCGTGCGCCGCACTCGAATCGCTCAGTCGCTCAAGCTCGGCATCGAGATCAGCAAATGGCACAAGGCGCGCAGTACGGGCGAAGTCGGAAGGTGAAGCAAACAGGTCTGTCATAATACGTCTTTCACTCATGAACTTGCTGCGGACGCCCGGCCCCGCGTCGACGCCCGGACGGTGAACGCCCCGGAAACGTTAACGACTTCTTGACCAGCGCACAGGCACTCTCGCGACACTCAGATAGATACAGAGCGCCTGACAGCAAAAAGGTAGAGCATGGCCACCCCGTCTCCTGCAATCGCCCTACTGAGCATGAGCGCGTGCCTGCTGGCCCTGACGGGCTGCGCCACCCATGCCGACTTGCAGCCGACCGAACAGGAAGCGGAGCTCACCGAGACGCTTCAGGGCCGCTCGATCGCTCCGGCGACCGCGGCCGAACGCGAGGCCATTCACAATCAGGACCTGCTGACCCAGGCTGCGTTCTGGGCCGAGGCCTATGAACTCAACCCCGGCGACCGCGAAGCGGCGTTCGAGCTGTCGAGCGTCCTGCGGCAGCTGGGATCGACCCAGCGCGCCGCGGAAGTCTCCCGGCAGGCTCTGGCGCTCTACCCCGACGATCAGGACCTGCTCAGCGCCTACGGCATGGCGCTCACCGCCGATGGGCGCGGCGCCCAGGCGGTGGAATACCTGATGCGGGCGATGAACGCCGGAACGCCCGACTGGCGACTGGTGAACACGCTGGGCGTGGCGCTGGAACAGAGCGGCCGGCCCGATCAGGCGCGCGCGCGCTTCATGGAAGCGCTCGGAATGCAACCGGGCGAACCGGCGATCATGAACAATCTGGCGCTCTCTCATCTGCTGGCGGGCGAACCTGAACGCGCCGAAGCGGTGCTGCGCCAGGCCATGCAGAACATCTCCGCCGGCCCGGAAGTGCGCCAGAACCTCGCCATGGCGCTGGCCCTGCAAGGCCGGTTCGACGAGGCGCGGGAAATCGCTTTGATCGATTCCACGCCGGAAATGGCGGAAGCCAATCTTGATTACATCCGCAATCTGATGAGCAGCCCGCGCAGCTGGGACCAGCTGCGTCGTTCGGAAGCCCTGGGCGGTTAGGCGGAACCGGTCAGACGTCGTCCACATCCGGCGGCGGCGCCATCGGGGGAGGCGCAGTCTGCACTTCCTCCACCTTCTTCAGCGGAAAGCGCGTCTTCAGCCATTTGCTGACCATGATCTGGTCAAAGCGGAAATCCTCCGCCTCCTCGCGCAACTCCGCCGGCGCGCGGCCATCCTTGGACGCCTCGATCGCGCGATAGAGCGCGTACAGGCGCAGATAGCCCTTGTCGTCCTTGCTCAGCGAGGTCTCATCCAGGCCCGCGCAGACTTCCAGCAGCTTGGCGTTGCCCGAACGGCGCTTGCCGCTGGCCAGCTCCACCACAGCCAGGGCGAGGGCCGGCTTCCAGCCGCCATCAGCGAATTTGAGCTTGCGCGGCACGGCGGACAATTCCTGGCGCGCCCGCGCCAGATCACCTTCCGCCAATGCGTCCAGGGCGTGTTCCGCCGCCTGATCAGCGATGCGGATCGCTTCACGACGCTTGGCCACAGCCTTTTCACCACCGAACATGCCTTGACGGCTCCCTCAGAACGCAACGCCCCATCCGGGTGCAGGGCGAAGGCGCCAGACTAGCTGGGCTTACATGTTTTGGAAACTGATCGCGGCGGGTCCGATGATCACGACGAACAGCACCGGCAGGAAGAACAGGATCATCGGAACCGTCAGCTTCGCCGGCAGGGCGGCGGCCTTTTTCTCGGCGTTGCTCATCCGCATGTCCCGGTTTTCCTTGGCCATGACCCGGAGCGCCTGCCCCAGCGGCGTGCCATAGCGCTCGGCCTGGATCAGCGCCGTCGCCACGGCCTTCACCCCCGGCAGATTGGTGCGCATGCCCAGATTCTCGAACGCGGCGCGCCGGTCCTGAAGATAGGCCAGCTCGGCATTGGTCAGCGACAGCTCTTCGGCCAGCTCCATCGAGTTCGTCCCGATCTCGGCGGCGACCTTGTGCAGGGCCGCTTCGATGGACATGCCCGCCTCCACGCAGATCAGCATGAGATCCAGCGAGTCCGGGAATGCCTGCATGATGGAATCGCGCCGCTTGGCGGCCTGGTTGGACAGATAGATGCCCGGCGCATAATAGCCCAGCACCGCAAGCACCATGACGATGGTCAGGCGCTGCATCACCGGCAGGCCGAAATCGTTGACGACCCAGAGATAGACAAAGCCCAGAAGCCCCATGACCGGCGGGATGGCGAAGCGGGCGAAGTAGAAGGCGTAGACCGGCCCCTGCCCGCGATAGCCGGCCTGGATGAGCTTGGTCTTGAGGTTGGCGTCTTCCAGAAGCGTGGCGAGATTGAGTTTCTCCACCACCTTGCGATAGAGCGAGCGGGTATCCTTGCCGCGAAGCCCGCCCTTTTTCTCATTGGCGGATTTCTCAAGCTCTTCGCGCGCCTTGCGGCGCAGCTCCTCGCGGCGGTTGGCGACCGCCTTCATGCGCTTGTTGAGATTGTCCCCGCCCATGGCCGGGGCGGACAGCGTCCAGACCGTCGCGAAGACCAGACCTGCGGCGATCACGGCGAACAGATTGGCCGGGGTCACGATCCAGCGGATGAAATCGTCCATGACCGCCCCCTACATTTTGAAATTGATCATGCTGCGCATGACCAGAATGCCGGTGAGCATCCACACGCCCCCGCCCAGCAGCAGGAAGTGTCCCATGGGCGTGGTCAGGAGCGGCGTCATGTAATCGGGCGACATGATGGACACCATCACGCCCACCCCCGGCGGCAGCGAGCCGATGATCCAGGCCGAAGCCTTGGCTTCGGACGAGAGCGCGCCGACCTTCTCGCGCATCATCTTTCGCGCACGCAGGACCGCGGACAGGTTGTTGAGCGCTTCAGCGAGATTGCCGCCGGTCTTTTGCTGGATCGCCAGCACAGTCGTGAAGAAGGACAGTTCGGGCAAGGGCATGCGACGATGCATGCGACGCATGCCTTCCTCGACATCGACCCCGACCGCCAGGCCCTCGACCAGAAGCTGGAACTCCTGTTTCACCGGGGCCTCGCCCTCCTGGGCGATGATCTTCAGCGTCTCGTTCAGCGGCAGGCCGGACTTCACGCCGCGCACAATGATGTCGAGCGCATCGGCGAAATTCTCGGTGAACTTCTTCTGCCGTCCCTTGCGCATCATGCCCAGCACCCAGCGCGGCAGGCCCAGACCGGCGATGATGGCGGCGGCGACGGCGAACAGGATGTTCAGCCCGGTCACGACCACCATGAACGCCGCCACAAAGCCCAGTATGGCGGAGAAAATCCAGAATTGCGTGGGACCGGTCTTGAACAGACCCGCCTGATCCAGCCGCGCCCGCAGGGTCAGCGACTTCTTGCGCTCGGCTTTCTGGCTGTCCTCAAGCTCTTTGAGGCCTTCCTGGATCTGACGGCGTTTCTGGGCGGCCGCGTCCACCGCGCCGACCCGTCGACGCGTGCTCTGCACGGGTCCGCCGACAGCGCCTTCCAGGCGCGCCTTCCGCGCCTTGTCCGCACTGGAGCCGACAAAGACCCAGCCAAGGCCGGCGACCGCCATGAAGGCGCAGGCTGCTGCGACGAATAGGGCGAGATCAGGCGACATGGGACTAGGCCTCCGACGCGTCGAGCGCGGCGGCCAGCTGGGCGTCGAGACCGAAATAGCGCGCCCGCTCCCAGAAGTTCGGACGGGCGATGCCGGTGGAGACGTGACGGCCGGTGATGTCGCCGTTCTGATCCTCGCCGGTGATCTCGTACAGGAACAGGTCCTGGGTGATGATCACATCGCCTTCCATGCCCAGCACTTCGGTGATGTGTGTGATCTTGCGCGAGCCATCGCGCAGGCGGGCGGCCTGAATGATCACGTCGATCGAGCCCGAGATCATCTCGCGGATCGTCTTGGTGGGCAGGTTGTAGCCGCCCATGGTGATCATGGATTCAATCCGGCTCAGCGCCTCGCGCGGGGAGTTGGCGTGCAGCGTGCCCATCGAACCGTCATGGCCGGTGTTCATCGCCTGCAGCAGGTCAAACGCCTCCGAGCCGCGCACCTCGCCCACGATGATCCGCTCGGGGCGCATCCGCAGACAGTTCTTCACCAGGTCGCGCATGGTGACCTGGCCCTGGCCTTCAAGGTTGGGCGGGCGGGTTTCAAGACGCACCACATGCGGCTGCTGCAGCTGCAATTCGGCCGCGTCCTCACAGGTGATGATGCGCTCATCCTCGCCAATGAAACCGGTCAGACAGTTCAGCAGCGTGGTCTTGCCCGAGCCCGTACCGCCCGAGATCAGCACATTCGCGCGGCAGGCGCCGATGATCTCCAGAATGCGCGCGCCTTCAGGCGAGATCGAGCCGAACTCCACGAGGTTCTGGAGCTTGAGCTTGTCCTTCTTGAACTTCCGGATGGTCAGCGTCGGCCCGTCCAGCGCCAGCGGCGGCGCGATGACGTTCACACGGCTGCCGTCGGCGAGGCGCGCGTCACAGATCGGCGAGCTTTCATCCACGCGCCGCCCCACCTGGGACACGATGCGCTGGCAGATGTTCATCAGCTGGCCATTGTCGCGGAAGCGGATATTTGTCTTCTGGACCTTGCCCTTCACCTCGATGAACACGTCGCCGGCGCCATTGACCATGATGTCGGCGATGTCGTCGCGCTCCAGAAGCGGCTCGAGCGGGCCATAGCCCAGAACATCATTGCAGATGTCCTGAAGCAGCTGCTCCTGCTCGGCGATGGACATGGCCACGTTCTTGATCGAGATGATCTCGGTGACGATGTCGCGGATCTCGTCGCGCGCGGTTTCATTATCGAGACGCGCCAGCTGACCCAGATCGATGGTGTCGATCAGCGCGTTGAAGATCGTGGTCTTGACGGCATAGTACTCCGCCGACCGTTCGGCCCCGATATTGGCGAGCTGGGCGGCGGGTTTGGCCTTGATGGGCGCAGAGGCCGCCGCTTTAGGCCGGGTGGCGCTGGCGGCCGGCAAGACGGGCGCGGCGGCTGGCGCACTGGCGGGTTTGGCCGGAGCGGGGCTGGGCGCGGCCGGACGCGGCTTCGTCGCAACACCGCTTGCGCTGTCCTGGGACGGACGGGTCGCGCCGCCGCCGAACTGGCGGGGCGGGGTCTGCATTCCGGTGGGGCGCTTTCCGAACATCGTCGCGCGTTAGCCTTTTCCGAACAGGGAGCCGAACAGGGATTTGCGGCGCGGCGCAGCCGGCGCCCGGCCCGTCAGCTGCGCGGCGAGATGGGCGAAGCCGTCAGAGGCCTTGGACTTGGGATCCACCTCGGCGATCATCTGACCGTTATTGGCGGCCTTGCCAAAGAGCGCCGGTTCGAACGGCAGCACCAGAACCGGCGCCGCGCCCAGCGCATCCGAGAAATCCTTGAGCGGGATATCAGGCTTTTTCGGGCATCCGGCCATGTTCACCACCACCTTGGGCGGTTCGTCATTGGGCCGGGCGTTCTGCACGAGATCGAACAGGTTCTTGGCGTTGCGCAGGCTGGCCAGGTCCGGAGTCACCGTGACCACCACCTGATCCGCGCTCAGGAGCGTGTGTCGCACCCAGGGGCTCCAGGCATGGGGCAGATCCAGCGCCACGAACGGCGCCTGACGGCGCACCTTGTCGAGCACGGTCTCGAAGGCGTCCGGCTGGAAATCCCAGTCACGCTCGAGCGTGGCCGGCGCGGAAAACAGGCTCAGCCGCTCGGTGCAGCGCACCAGAAGGCGATCCAGCAAGGCGTCGTCCAGTCGGTCCGGCTCTTCCAGCGCCATGGCGATGGTCTGGGCCGGGTCCTGGTTGAAATCGAGCCCCGCGGTGCCGAAAGACAGATCGAGATCGACCAGCACCGCATCGGAGCGCAACCCCTCGGTCATCTGCCAGGCGACATTGTGAGCAATGGTGGAGGAGCCCACCCCGCCCTTGGCGCCGATGAAGGCGATCGAACGGCCGGCGAACGGCGCCTCGGGATCCAGAAACAGGCCCGAAATCGTCGAGATCAGGTGAAGCGGCGTCATCGGCGGCACGAGATATTCGCTCACCCCGCGCTTGATCAGCTCGCGATAGAGCGAAATGTCGTTGGCGGCGCCGATGATGATCACCTTGGTGTCGCCATCACAGACCGCCGCCAGATCCTCGAGCTGCTGGAAGAGCTCGCGTCCGCGCATGCCGGTTTCAAGGATCAGAAGCTCGGGCGTGCTTTCGTCATGAAAGCGCTCGATGGCCGCGGAGAGCCCGCCCAGCTCGACGGTGACATGAGTGCGCGCCATGCGGCGATCATCCGCCGCATGATGGATCAGACGACCGGTTTCCGGGCTTTCACAGAATGCGTGGATGGCGATCCGCGGCACAGGCTGATTGAGCAGCGAGTCATCCGGGCCGGATACCGCCGAGATCTCCCCGCTGATCCCGCTCGCGCCGAGCGGCGTGGTCAGGGGCAAGGTCTCATCATCTTCAAACGGATTGGACGCCGGAGCGGATGACGGCGCCGGCTTCGGCGCGGAAGCCATCGGTCGCATGGGTTCGGCAGGCTCATAGCCGCTGAAATCATCCTCGTAATCGGAATGACGGTTGGCGTCGGCCAGGCGGGCGCCGAACGGACGGGCGCCCGGGGATTCATTGAGCGGGGCGTCGCTGACATCCCCGAAGCCGTCATCCTCGCCCAGAAGGCGGCGCTCGATGCTCTCGGCGCCCAGGAACGGGTCATCCTGAGCCTCGTCCAGAGGCTCCATCGGCGCAAAGGCGTCGTCGGAGACAAATTCGTCAGCCGCGTCAAAGGAGTCATCATCAAAGGCGTCAGCGGTGCGGTTCATAGCCATACCCTGTTAATTGCCGACCGAAGAGCTGACAGCGCCGCTCTCGCGTTCGGAACGCTGGCTGGCCGTCGACTGGCCCTGCCGGTATCTGTCTAGAACGGTCTGGCGGCGCGCGCTGTCGGGCGCATCCATGCCCCGCGGCGCCACGAGATCACGCGGATCGGCCACCATGTTGGCGAGATTGTTCGCCGTCGCGCAGCCAAAGCGCGGCCAGTCCTGATTGGCGCGCATATGGGCCATATCGTTCCAGGCGGTGGAACACTCAGGCGCAACGGCCTGGTAGCGCGTGAAGGAGAAAATCACAGGCGCGCTGACTTGCCCGCCGGCCTCATAGGCGCCGCCGCTGATCTGCCGCCAGTCCAGACCGGCTTCGTAGAGCCGGGTCCGGGCTTCCGCGATTGCGCCAATGGCGGCGTCCGCATTGCCGGCGTTCTGGGGATAGGAGATCACGAGCGGACCGTGACCGCGCGCCTTGTACTCGGCGGCGACGGCTTCGATCACATCGATCTGGTTCCAGGTCAGGCCATTGTCGAGCGCGCTCACATCCATGCTCACGCGGACGGTTTCCGGCGCTGCAGTGGCGCGCGGCAGAGGCTGGGGCGTTGCGGCGCAGGCCGCCAGTGTCAGAGCGCTCAGGGCCAGCAGGCCTTTGAAGACAGATTTCATCTCAGCTACTCCAGCACAAAGCCGATGGGGCCCGACCAACCGCGGTTCTCGACCTGCGCGCCCGGCGCGGCGTAAACCCGGTTCAGGCGGCCCAGAAAGGCGCCTGCGGCCAGCGAGGACACGGCGAAGCCCTCCGCCGGGCTTTCCACATCATTGGGATTCAGCGGGTCGACCAGATAAGGCGTGACGACCACGACCAGCTCGGTCTCATTGTTGGCGAAATCACGCGACCGGAAGAGCGAGCCGAGGACCGGCATGCGCTCGATGCCCGGCACGCTGTCCATGGCCTGACGCGTCTCCTCGCGGATCAGGCCGGCGATGACCATCGAACCGCCCGAGGGCAACTCCACGGTGGTTTCAGCCCGGTTCACGGACAGGGCCGGAATGGTGACGCCCTGAACCGTCCCGGTGACATTGCCCTGATCATCGGTGATCACCTGGGAGTTCAGCGAGATGGCGCCCTCATTGGACAGCTCCGAGACTTCGGTCGAGACCCGCAACGAAATACGGCCTTCGGAGAGCACGACCGGCGTGAAGCCCAGACCGACCCCGAAGGGTTTGAACTCGATGGTGACATTGCCGTCGCGATCACGGCCCACCGGCACGGGAAACTCGCCGCCCGCCAGGAATTGCGCCGGCTCGCCGGAAATGGCGGTGATGTTCGGCTCGGCCAGGGTGCGCACCAGCCCGACGCGTTCGAGGGCATTGAGGGTGGCGGAAATCGAGCTCTGCAGCACACCGTCGACCAGATTCTGAGTGCCCAGAGTGCCCGTCAGCCCGCCCAGCGCGGCGCCCGCCACGCCAAAGGCGTTCGATGTGCCCCAGCCCGCAGAGTTCTGGAAGCGGCCCTGCTGATAGACTTCGTAGATCGGCGCGCCATTCTGGTCGAACAACGGATCGCCGCGATCATTGGTGGCGGCGGTGCGCACGGTCGGCGTGAATTCGCCAAAGGCCTGTTCGCCGCTGAGATTGACGCCCAGCTGGCGCACCAGCGTGCGCTCCATCTCGACAATGCGAACCTGCAGCGTGACCTGGTCGCGCCCTTCCACTGTAAGAAAGGAGACCACCTGCTCGGGCGTGTCCACCCAGCGCTGGGCGACCTGAAGCGCCGTGTCTGCGGCCGCCGCGGAGGGAACCTGCCCGGACAGCACGATATTGGCGTTCATGCTTTCGGCCTGGATGCGGCCCTCCGGCACGAAACGGTCAAGCGCGTCCTGCAAGGCGGCGATGTCGCGTTCGACCCGGACATTGAGATCCAGGATCAGTCCGCCGTCGGCGTTGAAGAAGAAGATATTGGTGCGCCCCACGGCCTGGCCCATCACGAAGGCGCGGCGCGTGGTGCGGACCACGGCGCTGGCCACCTCGTCATTGGCGATGACGACGTCGGCGGCATCCTCTGGCAGATGGATCACGGCCGCCTGGCCCAGCGGCAATTGCAGACTTTCGGAGGCCGGACCGGCGCCGGGTTCGCGAATATGGACCTGCAGGGTGTTGTTCGCCTCGGTGCGTCCGCCGGAGAGTTGCGCCTCGGCCGGACACACGCAGGCAACCGCCATCAGGGCGGCCGCGCAGAGGGTTTGAGAGAAGCGGGCCATTACGGCGTCCCTCCCAACGCGACGCGCTGTTCGGCGCCATAGCGGATGATGCGCACTTCACGACCGCGCCGCTCGCCCGCCTCGTCGTCCGCGCCATTGGGCAAGCGGGGGCCGCCCTCGCGATCAGCGACCGAGCGCAGCGCCAGAACGATATCGCCCTCGGCGACGCCCAGAGCCACCGAGCTGGTCTGTTGCGGGGTCAGTTCCAGCGTGGCGGTGGAACCGAGCACCACGCCTTCGCCGTCATCCACATAGGTCTGGTCGATGGCGAGAACGCGAACATTTTCAACAAGAACTTCAGAGATATAGCCCATATCACGCGCAGAGGTCGTGACCAGCACATCCACCCGGTCATTGGGCAGAATGAAGCCGCCGGCGCCGGACTCCGCCGAGATCGGCACGGCGACGGCGCGCATGCCCGGATCAATGACGGCGGCCATGAAGCCCGCCTCGCCTGGCTGAACCAGCTTGCCCGGCAGGATCGGTTCGCCATCCACAAAGGCGGCGCGCGTCACGGCGCCGCTGAGCTCATCCATGGCGTCCGGACGCGCCTCACGTGTGATGAAGGCCGGCATCACGGCCTCGACCGGCCAGTTGGTCCAGCGAAAATCCGCGCCGCTGACGCGTGAGGACGGGCTCATGTCGCGCGCCGCCACCAGCACCTGAACAACTTCGGGAGCCGCAGCCTGTTCGACCACGACGGGCGCCGGCGCGGCGGCAGGCTGCATGGCGCTGCGCACGAAGAGTGCGGCGAACACGGCCGCCAGCGCAGCGACAGCAAGCACGATCAGGCGGACAGCATTCATGACGGACCCCAAAACCCTTTTGCGCACAAGGCGTCAGCAGGCATCAGAGCCGATAATTCTCAAGGCCGCGTTAATGCACGGTGATTACACCGTTAACTAGCCTGTGTAGACGGCGAACATCTGGGCTTGCGGCAAGACAAGCAAAGCCCCCGCCGCAATGGCGATGGCGTAAGGCACCGGCGCGCCCTGGGCGAGCGCCGTGGATCCCAGGCGGTCCGACGAGATGGGCAGCAGATGCGCCATCTGGCGCAGGATCACGAGGATCACCGCCAGCACGCCGCCCGCCGCCACCGCAATCAGCACGAAAGCCAGCCCGTCCGGCCAGCCGAACCAGAGCGCGCCCGCCGCCAGCAGCTTGACGTCGCCGCCGCCGACCCAGCCCGGCGCCCACAAGGCCATGCCCAGAGCCAGCACGCCCAGCCCGGTCAGGAGCGAGAAGCCCGCATCCATCCAGCTCAGCCCCAGAAACGGCGCCGCCAGGACCCAGCCTGCAATCAGCGCCCCCGGCACCCAGTTGGGGATGGTGAAGCTCCGCACGTCATACCAGACAGCGCACAGCATCAGGAAGGCAAAGCCCAGAAGGGCGATATTTGAAATCATGGCTGGCGCCCGCATCCGTCAATTCGATGTGCGGAGCCTAGGCCGTCATGCTTAAGGCTTTTCAAACAGCTCGCACCTGATCGCAAATGCAGAAAAGCCGCCCCTTCCGGGACGGCTTTTCAGACATGCGATCAGATGATCAGCGCAACGGCTTAGGTGCCGCTGCCGCCAGAACCGCCGCTGCCGGCGCTGTTGGCGGTCGAGAGCTGGGTCCCGACATTGGTGAAGGTGGTGCTGAGGTTGGTGCCCAGCGTGGTCACGGCCGTGATGATCACGACGGCGATCAGCGCGGCGATCAGACCGTATTCGATAGCAGTAGCGCCAGACTCATCTTTCAGAAAGCGCGAAACCAGGTTTTTCATCCCATCCACTCCGTTTGGTTTTATCAGACCCAGGATCGCAGACTTGTCCCGCCCCGTCCTGAATGCACGGTGAGTAAAACCCGAAGACGATTTAAACCGGGTAAAAATCCATGCTTTATTTTTTGTAAATCTGCGAAACGCAGAGCATGGTGAATAAAGCGTAAACGCCAGATATCGCTATCCAGCGCAAATCAATACAAATAAATGCGGCATTAAGAGCACGCTCTACTACGCCTCCCCTACCCGTCTGGCAAGCGACGGACTGCATGCTCTGCCTGTTTAGGTTTCCTTCACGGCCCGCCCCCATACTCTGGCCAGCCATATACAGAGAGGCCTGTCATGGGTTTTCGAGCGATCGCTGCCGCACTTGTGATGACTTTGGGTCTGGGCGTCGCCCAGGCGCGGGAGTTTGTCGTCACCGCTGACCAGGCGGGACTGATCCGTCTGCCGGGCGACGCCTCCGGGGTGATCGTGGGCAATCCGGGCATTGCGGACGCCATGCTCTATGACTCCCGCACGCTCTTTGTGACCGGCAAGGTCTTCGGGCGCACCAATCTGATTGTCCTCGATGAGGCCGGTCGGGTGCTCTACACCTCCGACCTTGTGGTGACCCAGCCTGACTCCCAGACGGTTCAGGTGTTCCGCAGCAAGAGCCGCCCGGAAACCTTTGTCTGCGCTCCGACCTGTCAGGCCATCCCGCAAATCGGCGACGATGCGGACTGGTTTGCCGAAATGAGCCAGCAGCGCGAGACCACGCGCACCGGGGCCAACTCCAATTAACCTCGCCGCTTCATCGGGCATTAAGCGCTGTCTGACAGATTATTCGTCTGTTTGAGGGATGAATGATGTCAGCATCTGCCAGGATCAGGGACCGCATCACGCGGTTTCATCGTGCGCGCGAGGGCGCTGCGGCGGTTGAATTCGCCCTGATCGCCGCGCCGTTCTTCCTGTTGATCTTCGCCACGCTGGAAGTGGCGCTGTTCTTTCTGGGCTCAACCATCATCGAGAATGGCGTCAACGAAGCCGCGCGCAGCATCCGCACGGGCCAGCTGCAGCAATCGGGACAGACGGTCGAAGACTTTCGCGGCGCCATTTGCGAGCGGATCAGCTCGGTGGCGGATTGCAGCCGCATCCAGCTCGATGTGCGCACCTTTGACTCCTTTTCCTCCAGCTCGATGACCAGCCCGCTGAACGCGGATGGCGAGATCGACGATACGAACTTCACCTTCGATCCCGGCGGCGGCGGGGATGTGGTCGTGGTGCGCGTCTTCTATGACTGGCAGCTCATGGCGCCCGGCGTGGTGTCCGGCATGACCAATATGAGCGGAAACAAGCGCCTGATCTCGGCGACCGCCGTCTTCCGGAACGAGCCTTTCGAGTAAGCCATGCGCCAGCTAATCCGCAAATGTCTGGGTTTTCACCGTGATGAGCGCGGCGTCTCGGCGGTGGAGTTCGCCCTGCTCGCCCCCTTCATGATCGCGCTGTATCTGGGTTCGGTCCAGCTCACGCTCGGTCTGACTGCGGACCGCAAGGTCTCCCAGGTCGCCAATTCGGTGGCGGATCTCGTCACCCAGGACGATTTCGTTACGGATGCAGACCTGCTGGACATCTACGCCGCTGCGGACGCCATCCTGAACCCGTTCGCCCCTGCCCCGCTGAGCCTGCGCATCACGTCTGTTCGCATGGATGCGGATGGCGAGATCTTTGTGGACTGGAGCGAGGGCGACGGCATGCCTGCGCTCGACACCGACAGCCTGCCGGACCTGCCGGACGGGCTGCTGGCGCCCATGAACTCGATCATCATGGTCGAGGCGAACTACCGGTTCGCGACCAATCTGGGCGAGCTGACGAAGACGCCGATCACCCTGTCGGATACCGCCTATCTGCGCCCAAGGCGCGGCCCCTGGGTTCGCCGGGGCTAGAGCGCGCTGTCGCAGACCGCCCGAAACAGCGCGACATCCGCGCCGAGCGCCGGCGCCGGGCGTCCGTTCAGTTCCGCCACCGGGGTCAGCCCCGTCACGGCATTGGTGACGAAGATCCAGTCTGCATCGCCGAGCTGGTCAGCAGAATACGCGCCCTCTTCGACGGCGACGCCCCGCGCCTTCAGGCTTTCAATCAGGGCCGCTCGCGTCGTGCCCGGCAGGCAACCGCAGGCCAGCGCGGGCGTGAAGACCACGCCCTGCTTCACCCAGAACAGGTTCGCGCTATCCGCGCTCGACACATGCCCCGCGCCGGAGAGCACGATTGCGATGTCCGCCCCGGCGCGATGCGCCGCACGGCGCGCTCCCAGCATGTCGGCGTAACCTGTGAGCTTGTGCCGGCTGGAGAGATTGCGAACATCCCGCCGACTCTCGTCCACCAGATGCGCAGACAGGGCGCTCGGGCGCTCGGGGGCAGGCTGTGCTGTCGCCAGCACAGTCGCCGTGTCGCCGGACCGCGCGGTCATGCCGCCGCCCAGAGGCCCTCGCGAGACGGTGAGACGCACAACGGCCGCCTCCAGCCCGACCGCCTGAACCAGATCGGCGATCCCTGTTTCAATCCGGCTCCAGTCCGGCGCGGTGATCTCAAGCGCTTCGAGCGCCCGGGTCAGACGCAATCTGTGCCGGGGCCAGCGCCGCAGTTCGCCCGCCTCCAGGCGCATCGTCTCGAAGGCGCCATCGCCCAGAAGAAAGCCGCGATCCTGCGGATCGATCCGCGCGGCGTCTATCGGCGCCAGCTCCCCGTTCAGCCAGACCGGATTCATGCTCCGTCCTCCAGCGCGCCCCTGAGAGCGGCCGCCTTGTGGCGGGTCTCCTCAAGCTCGGCCTCGGGATCGGAATCGATAGTGATGGCGCCGCCGGACCGGACCTCGACATCCCAGCCGCCGCCCGCTCGAAACAGGCTTGCGGTCCGGATCATCACATTGAGATCACAAGCGCCGTTCGCCCCCAGCCACCCCAGCGCGCCGCAATAGGCACCCCGGCTCTGCTGTTCGAGCTCGGCGATGATCTCCATGGCGCGCACCTTGGGAGCGCCGGTGATCGAGCCCGGCGGGAATGTGGCCCGGATCAGGTCGAATGCCGTTCGCCCGGGACTCAACCGCCCCTGCACCGTCGAGACCAGATGATGGACATTGGCGTAGCTCTCGACGCTGAACAGTTCGGGCGTCTTCACACTGCCCGCTTCACAGACCCGCGCCAGATCATTGCGCATCAGATCCACGATCATGAGGTTCTCGGCCCGGTCCTTCAGGGACGCCGCCAGGGCCTCGGCTTCGGCCCGGTCCTGTTCAGGATCGGCGCGGCGCGGCCGCGTACCCTTGATGGGACGGGTCTCCACTGCGCCGTCGCGAGACACCTGAACAAACCGTTCCGGCGAATTGGTCACGATCACCTGGTCCGCGCTCAGCCTGAAAAAGGCGGAGAAAGCCGCGGCGCTGCGCGCTGTCAGACGTTCAAAGACCGACAGGGGCGCATGCTCGCCGTCAACATGGCCGGTGAAGGCATGGGAGAGATTGACCTGGAACACATCCCCTGCGGCGATGTAGTCGCGGGCGCGCGCCACCGCTTGCAGATACCGCTTATCGGGCCAGTCCTGTCTGAGCGCCTCGCCCGTCAGGCCTCGCGCCTGGAGGGGCCGTCGAGGACAGTTCTTCAACTGACGCACAAGTCGCTGCGCCGCATCCGCCTGCCCCAAGGCACGCACCTGACGCGATTGGTGGTCAAACTCCAAAACGGCGTCATACCAGCCCATGGCGACAGCCGGACATGGCCCCAGCCCCGGCGGGCTGGCGGGCGTCTTTTCAAAGGCCTGTCCGAGATCATAGCCCAGAAGGCCCGCATAGCCGCCCGCAAAGCCGTGCTGGTCGGGCTGGCGGGCGGGTCGAAATCCGGATTTCAACCGGTCGAAGCCGCGAGCCGGATCGGCATCCTCCACGATGAAATCCGGATAGGCGCACAGATAGCTCTTGCGCCCCCAGGGCTGTGGGCCGCCGCCGTGCAGCAATAGCGTATAGGGTTCGGCCTCGAAGGCGTTCAAGGCCTGGACCGGCTCGACCCAGCCCAGCGCCGAAGCCCGGTCAGGGGCGGGACTCACGGAGTTTTCAGCCGCTCGTGCAATTGCGCGATCACGGTCTCGCTCAAGCCTAGCTCATTGCGAAGATAGCCCGACACATCTCCCATGGCGTCCAGTGCGGTGGTCAGATAGTCACCCTCGACGCCCAGGAAGGCGCGGATTTCCCGATCCCCCACATCCCGGCCCATCGTGTCGCGAATGCGCTTGGCGAAACGGGGGGCCAGCTCGTCATAGTCCACGGCCGTGTTGGTCATCAGATAGTCTTCGCGCACGGCCTCGGGATCGACGCCCAGCTCGGTCAGCAGCAGGGCGCAGAAAATCCCGGTCCGGTCCTTGCCCGCCGCACAATGGACCACAAACCCGTCCTCGACGTCGGACTGGGCCAGCGCCTCAAAGCCGGCCTTGAACACCGCCTTGTTGCCGGCGTCGAAAGGCAAGCGCTGATAGGTCTGCATCATGAAGCCGCGAATATTGTCGAGCGTCAGATCAGACTCGCGCAGGAAGGCCAGATGCGGCGGCTCGGCGTGACCGGCATGATCGGAGCTGAGTATCGTCACCCCGTCATGATCCACCCAGTGGGACGGTTCCGCCTCGCGCTCCCGCGGTCGGCGCAGATCGGCGACATAGCGAATATTCAGGCCGGCCAGGGTCTGGACGTCGTCTTCCGTCGCCCTGGAAAACTGGCCCGAACGAAACAGGCGGTCTCGCACCTTCCCCCCCGACTGGAGCGGATAGGCGCCGAAATGGCGGAAATTGTAGACGCCGGCGAGCGGCAGAACACGATCAGTCATGGCGCTGAGTTAAGTCCGAATAAGATTATGAGCAAGGGGAAGCGAAACAGGTCTGTGCGGCTAAGTGCAAATTAACACTGGCACGTTACAGAGTTCATCCTCAAGGAGAACTCATTGCGCGTCCTGACCTGCCTGGCATTCGAACATCATCTCCCGAGCGTTCTGTTGGCGGGGCTGGTCTGTGTGATCAGCTGCCTGCTCAGCATGCGCCTGCTCCGGCGGAGCGAAGAGAGCGACAGCGTCGTCCAGGTCGCCTGGCTGGTGGTCACCGCCACCTGTCTGAGCGCCGGCATCTGGTCAACCCATTTCATCGCCATGCTGGGCTATCGGCCCTCCGCAACGGTCAGCCTGCAAGTGGATGAAACCGCGCTTTCCGCGCTGATCATCATGTGCGGCGCGTTGATCGGCTGCTATGTGGCCACCTTGAAATTCACATTCGCCAAAGCCCTGGCCGGCTCTGTGATCGGCGTGTCCGTGACCGGCATGCACTATGCCGGGATGATGGCGTACAATCTGGATGCGATCGTGGCATGGGACATGCGCTATGTCATCGCGTCCGTCGTGTTCGCCGTCTTCTTCGGCGCCCTCGCCTTCGAAGCCTCCGAGAAATTCGACAAGGGTCTGCACCGGCTCATTCCGGGCGGTCTGCTCGCCATCGGCGTGGTCTCGCTGCACTTCACCGGCATGGGCGCCATGACCGTGGTCTCCCTGGGCGTGTCCGAAGGGCTGGATCCGGTCACCTTCCAGATCCTGGCGCTGACCACCGCCGTGACCACGCTAGTGGTCGTGGGCGCCGGTGGCGCGGGCTATGCCGTGGAGGCGAGCCTGCGCGAACGCACGGATCGGCGTCTGCGGCACCTGGCGCTGCATGACATCGTCACCGACCTGCCCAACCGCGCCTGTTTCACGGCGCTCGTCGAACAGGCGATCGAGAACCGCAAGGGCAAGAATATCGCCGTGCTCGTCATTGACCTGAACCGCTTCAAGGAAATCAATGATGTCTGGGGACATCAGGCGGGCGATGCCGTTCTCTGCGACATCGCCGATCGCTTGCGCGGGCATGAACGGCCGGGCGGGTACGCCGCCCGACTGGGCGGGGATGAGTTCGGCATCGTCTTCCCGGTAGAGGGGGAGACCGAGCTGGTCGAAGAGCTGAAGCTGATTGAATCGCTCTTCATGACGCCGGTCCGCCACGCCGATTTCGAGATCGTCACCAACGCCAGCCTGGGCGTCGCCGTCTACCCCGAGGACGGACGCGATTGTGAAACCCTGATGCGCAACGCGGACCTGGCCATGTACAAGGCCAAGACCGATCCGCTGAATCGCATCCAGCATTACGAACACGCCCTGGGCGAGGCGGTCCGTCAACGCCGCGAGCTGGCGCAGGATCTGCGCACAGCGCTCGAAACCGGCGAGCTGCGCATGTTCTACCAGCCCCAGATCGACCTGAAATCCGGTGAGGTCTGCGGCTATGAAGCGCTGGTGCGCTGGCCGCATCCGGTGCGAGGGATGATCTCGCCCGCCGAATTCGTGCCCCTGGCCGAGGCCAATGGCCTGATCGGGCGTCTGGGCGACTGGGTGCTCGAAACCACGTGCGAGGAAGTGTCGCAATGGCCGGGCGCGCCCAAGGTGGCGATCAACCTGTCCGCCATACAGCTCAATGACCCCCACCTTGTGGGCAAGGTGCTGCAGGCCATGGTCTCGACCGGGCTCAGCCCCAGCCAGCTCGAGATCGAGCTGACCGAGACCGCCCTGATCCATGATCTGGGTCAGTCGCTGAATGTTTTGCGGCGGATCAAGGCGCTGGGCGTGTCCATGGCGCTGGACGATTTCGGCACGGGATATTCGGCGCTCGAGACGCTGCGGCGTTTCCCGTTCGACAAGATCAAGCTCGACAAGGGGTTCACCGACGGCCTGTCCGATGGCGGCCGGTCGCGCGCCGTGATCAGCGCCGTGGTGACGCTGGCGCACAATCTCGACATCCCCGTCCTCGCCGAGGGCGTGGAGACCGCCGACCAGCTGGACCTTCTGAACATGATGGGATGCGAGCAGGCTCAGGGCTATCTCATCGGTCGCCCGGCGCCCAGCGTGAACGGGCAACCGCCCGCTGCGCTGGACGTGATGTGGCGACCCGCAGAGCAGGCCGCCACACAGGCGTCCGGACACGCGGGCTAGGCCCTAGCGGAAAGGCGGCTCGTCAAAGCTGCGAAGCTTGCGCGAATGCAGGGCGTCCGCCCCCTGACGCTTGAGGATTTCCACCGCTTCAATGCCCGCCGCCAGGTGCTCGGACACCGACTTGGCGTAAAAGCGGTTGGCCGCGCCGGGCAGTTTCAGCTCGCCATGCAGCGGCTTGTCGGACACGCACAACAGCGTGCCGTACGGCACCCGCAGGCGGAAGCCGTTCGCGGCGATGGTGGCGCTTTCCATATCCACGGCGATGGAGCGCGACTGGTTGATGCGCCGCGCTTCCTGATTATAGCGCAGCTCCCAGTTCCGGTCGGCATAAGTCACCACCGTGCCGGTCCGCAGACGGCGCTTGAGTTCGCCGGCGTCATCGCCGCTGACGCTTTCAACCGCCTCCTGCAGGGCGACCTGGATCTCCGCGATCGGCGGGATCGGAATCTCCACCGGCAGATCGCGATCGAGCACGCTGTCATAGCGCAGATAGGCGTGCGCCAGCACGTAGTCGCCCAGACGCTGGGAGTGACGCAGGCCGCCGCAATGGCCGATCATCATCCAGCATTCGGGTCGCAGCACCGCGAGATGGTCGGTGATGTTCTTGGCGTTCGACGGACCCACCCCGATATTCACAAGGGTGATGCCCCGGCCATCCTTGGCCTTCAGGTGATAGGCCGGCATCTGGAAGCGCCGCCAGGGCGCCGCGCTGATCTCGCCCACCGGATCGTCGGTATTGGCGTCCACATTGACGAAACCCGCAGCCGACAGCGCGACATAATCGGTATTGTCATCCTTCACCTGCTCCACCGCCCAGTCCACGAACGCATCCACATAGCGATGATAGTTGGTGAACAGGATGAAGGGCTGCACGTCCTCATAGGGCGTGCCCGTATAGTGCCGGATGCGTTGCAGCGAGTAATCGGTGCGCACCGCGTCAAACAGGCTCAGCGGACGGGGGCGTCCGGGGATGGAGGGACGCTCGCCATTGGGCAGGGCGTCATCAATTCCGGCCAGATCGGCATAGGGGAAATGGCGCACGAGCTCGGCGGGCGAGGCGGCGTCCATATCCAGATCATCCGCGCCGTCGAGCACATAGGAGAACGGAATCTCCTGCACCGACAGACCCGTCTCGATCTTCACCGGATAGGTGTCGGACAGAAGCTCGATCTGCTCCACCAGATAACGGCGGAACTGTTCGGGATGGGTGATCGTCTGCTCATAGACGCCCGCTTCGGAAAACTTGCCGAAAGCCCGGCTGATCGGCGGCACGGCGCCGTCCGGCTGATAGATGATGCGCAAGGCGGGATAGGCGAAAGCGCCGGCGAAGCGATCCGCCTCGGACGGCGGCGGTCCGCCATCGAGATAGATCTTCAACTCGTCGCGCAGCGCCTTGACCGAGGCGTCGAACAACAGGCACAGCCGATCCACCGCTTCAGAGGCGCTGGCGGCGCGTTTGAAAGTCTTCTCGACCGCTTCGTGAGACACGATGTCGGTATCGCCCAAAATCTAGTCCTCGCGTTTGATGAAGGTGACCGTGAACAGCGGTTCGCCGTCAAAGACCGGCTCGGTCCGGCCTTCCTCATCAATCATCTGGAAGGAGGTGGGCTCGATGCGACCTTCCATGCGATAGCCGCGTTCGGCCATGCGGCCGCGATGGAATTCGAGCGCCGCCGCCGAAAACGTCTTGGCCAGGAAGGTGATGCGATGCGGTTCGTCTGCCATGGCGGCCTCCTTAGAAACTTAGATGCGCGCGGAGCGCGGTCCTTTAAGTCGTACCGCTATCTCCGCGCGCTTCCAAGCCGGGATGACCGTCTGGGGCGAGGCTTTTACTGCGCCGGGCAGCGACCTGCGGTCACACGGGCGACCTCGGCCGGATCGCCATCGGTCCGGGCCGGCTCCAGGCCCAGCGCGCAGGCGATCATCAGATAGACGTTCACATTCTCGAACGGAGCGACCATTCCCACGCCGTCAAAACGCGGACCGGCGGCCACAAAGGTCGAGCCCATGATCGGATCGAGATTGTCATAGCCGTGATTGCCCGGAATGATCCGGCGCGGCGATTGCTCCAGGCTCGGCGCCACAAGCGACCAGCCCGCATCCGCCACCACCAGCAGGTCCGGACCGCGGGTCGGGTGATCGAGATGATAATGGGCCGGCATCTCATGGGCCTTGTAGGCGACCACATGCGCGTTGCCCGAATTGTTGATGGCCTCGAAGGCCTCGTCGATGGCCGCTTCCTCGCCCTCTTCGGAGAACAGGAAGATATAGGGCTGCGCGCCGGCGCCCCAGCGCCCTTCCATGTGCGGGGAATAGACCCGGTCAAAATCGATCCACTCATCCACCGCCACGATGCGCTCGTCCGACAGCTGGGCCATGCCGTGGTCAGAGACGATGATGATGTCGGTCGTCTCCAGAAGGCCGCGCGCCCGCAGGCCCTCGACCAGCTGGCCCACATAGCCGTCCACTTCGGCGACCGCTTCGGCGACGGCGTCATTCTCCGGCCCATTGCGGTGCGCGACGCTGTCCACACGATCAAAATAGACCGCCGCCAGACCCGGCATGTCTTCAGAGGGCGCGTCGAACCAGGCCAGAACCTCGTCCACGCGTTCCTGATAGGGCTTGTCATGCTGATAAGGCGTCCAGATGGACGGACGCACGCCATCATGCTCGACCTCCGAGCCCAGCCAGAACATGATCGCGCTTTCCACCCCCTGTTTCTCGGCCGTGATCCAGATCGGCTCGCCCTGCCACCAGAACGGGTCCTGGGCCGACATCGGGTTGACGAAACCGGTGCGCGCCTCGCGGTCGTAAGGCGCATTCTCGGTCATGCCGTGGTTCTCGGGATAGAGCCCGGTGGCGATGGAGTAGAAATTCACGAAGGTCTTGGACGGCATGACCGGGATCATGCGCTCGGCGCGGGCGCCGCGCTCGGCCAGCGCCTCGATGTTCGGCGCATCATAGAGATCAAGGAAGTCGGCGCGGAACCCGTCGAGCCCGATCATCAGCACGCGCTCGGGCTGCTCGCTTGCAGCGACGTCCGGCGCGGACGCCGTGTCAAACACGCTGGCGCAGCTCGCCAGAGCCAGCGCACTGCACGCCGCTATAGTATAGACAAATGATCGAAACATGACGCATCCCCATGCGATGACTGGAAATTTCCAGCCCGCCCTAGCCCATGCGCGAACCGGGGTAAAGTGAACATCGCGAATGAAAACTTTCGCACTGCAACATGGCGCGCTATGGGATCGGCCTCTCTTGAATTCTGGACGATCCGATGACTGATCAAACCCCTCTCGCCAACCGTGTCTGGACTGTTTTGAAATTCGGCGGCACCTCCGTGGCCAAGCCGGAAAACTGGGCTGTTATCGCAAAGCTTGCGAAGGCCCGGCTCAAACAGGACAAACCGGGCGGGAAGGTGCTGATCGTCCATTCCGCGCTGTCGGGCGTGTCCAACCGCCTTGAGGCCCTGCCTGATCAGGCCTTGCTGGGCGATGTCAGCAGCGAGATCGCGGCCATCAAGGCGGTGCATCTGGACTTTGCCGAAGCCGCGCTTCTGGACGGCTCCACCCTGCTGGCCGGCCATTTCGAAACGCTCGACCGTCTCGCCGCCGGCATTGCGCTGGTGCGTGAGGCCAGCCCGCGCGTGCGCGCCGAACTGCTGGCGCTTGGGGAACAGATGGCGAGCGTTCTGGGCATGGAGCGCCTGCGCCAGGAAGGACTGAGCCCGGTGTTTCTCGATGCGCGCGACGCCTTGCAAGCCGCCTCCAACAGCGAGGATGCGGGCGGGTATCTGTCCAATTCGGTGATCGAGGGCGCGGACGCCCGTCTGCAGATGCGCCTCAAGGACGCCGAGCTGGTGCTGACCCAGGGTTTTATCGCCCGCAATGCCCGCGACGAGACCGTCCTGCTGGGCCGGGGCGGGTCGGACACGTCTGCCGCCTATTTCGCCAACAAGCTCGATGCCGCCAAGCTCGAGATCTGGACTGATGTGCCGGGCCTGTTCAGCGCCGATCCGCGCCTGACCGAGGGCGCCCGGCTCCTGCAGGCGCTGTCCTATGACGAGGCGCAGGAAATCGCGACCATGGGCGGCAAGGTGCTGCATCCGCGCTGCATCGGCCCGGCCCGCCGCGCCAATGTGCCCGTGGAAGTGCGCTCCACCCTGCGCCCCGAACTCGCTGGCACGCTGATCACCGCCAAGCCCGGCGATGACGCGCCGCAGCTCAAGGCCGTGTCGGTGAAATCGGGTGTGCGCATCGTCGCCATGGAAGGCGCGGGCATGTGGCGTCAGGCGGGCTTCCTCGCCGATGTCTTCGCCTGCTTCAAGGAATGCGGCGTGTCGGTGGACCTCGTCTCCACCTCCGAGACCAACGTCACCGTCAGCCTTGATCCCGATCCCAGCCTTGATCAGGCGCGGCTCGACGCCCTGCGCGCCCGGCTGGAACGCTTCTGCCGGGTCAAGATCATGGACGATGGCGCGGCGGTGTCCCTTGTCGGATATGGCGTGCGCCGCATCCTGCACAAGCTCGCCCCGGCGCTGGAAATGTTCCAGGACAAGCCGATCCGGCTGGTCAGCCAGGCCGCCAATGACCTCAACTTCACCGTGGTGGTGGACGCCAGCGAAGGCCGCGCCCTCGCTGCGCGCCTGCATGAAGAACTGATCGCGCCCGCCCCGTCCGGTCCCGTGTTCGGGCCGAGCTGGGCAGAGCTCAATGAGACCGCGTCGAGCAAGCCGCAGCGCCCCGATCCGTGGTGGGTGACCAAGCGCGACGCGCTCATCAAGATCGCGCCGCAAACCGGCGGACGCTATGTCTATGACCTTGAGACCATCAAGGCGCGCGCCAGCGCTGTCGCAAACATCAAGAGCGTCAATCGCGCCTTCTACGCCATGAAGGCCAACCCGCACCCGGACGTTCTGAAAACCATCTTCGAGGCCGGGCTGGGCTTTGAGTGCGTCTCGCCGGGCGAGCTCATGCGGCTCAAGGACACCTTCCCCGGTCTTGATCCGAAGAAGGTGCTGTTCACCCCCAATTTCGCCGCGCGCCATGAATACGCCGCCGCGATCGAACTGGGGACCAACCTCACCATTGACGGGCTGCACCCGCTCACCGAATGGCCCGAACTCTTCAAGGGTGTCGAGGTCATCCTGCGCATCAACCCGGATCGTCCGCGCGGCCACCACCAGCATGTTCAAACGGCTGGCCCCAAGGCCAAGTTCGGCATTCCGCTTGATCAGCTTGACGCGGCGCGCGACGCCGCGGCCAAGGCCGGCGCCACGGTCATCGGACTGCACGCCCACGCCGGCTCCGGCGTGATCGAGGCGGGCCATTGGCGCGAGATCGGGGCGATCCTCGCCCGCGCCGCCGAGGGCTTTTCCGATATCCGCGTCCTCAATGTGGGCGGCGGCCTCGGGGTGCCCGAAAGCGCCGAAGCGCCGGCGCTTGATCTGGCGCTGGTGGACGCCGAGCTCGCCAAGCTCAAACAGGCCCTGCCCGATTACGAGATCTGGATGGAGCCGGGCCGCTATCCGGTCGCGGAATCCGGCGTGCTGCTCTCAGCGGTGACCCAGATCAAGCACGCCTTCGGCACGCGCTTTATCGGTCTTGGCACCGGCATGAACTCGCTGATCCGCCCCGCGCTCTATGGCGCCCGCCATGAGATCGTGAACCTCAGCCGCTATGATGAAGAGGGCACGGGCATGGCGTCCATTGTCGGCCCGATCTGCGAAAGCGCGGACCTTCTGGGCGCGGACCGCCTGATGCCGGAGACAAAGGAAGGCGATATCATCGCCATCGCCGAAGCCGGCGCCTATGGCGCGGTCATGTCCAGCCGCTACAATCTGCGCGAACCCGCGGATGAAGTGGTGATTTAGGGGGCTATTCACAGGAATTGAAACCCCGGCCAAGCACAGCGCAGAGCCGGGAATTCAACCATCTGCATAGCTCACGCCACCGGGATGGTGCCCCCGTCAATGACATGCTCGCTACCGGTGATGGCGCCCGCGAGGTCTGAGCTGAGGAAGGCGATCAGCGCCGCGACCTCGGCGGGTTTCGCCGGGCGGCCCAGCGGAATGCCGCCCAGCGCCTGCATGATCATGTCCATGCCGCCCTGCCGGTCCGTGCCCGCCTCGTCCGCCAGCCGGTCGGCGAGATCAAGGGCGGCCTCGGTCTCGATCCAGCCCGGCGAGACGCGCACGACCCGTACGCCTTTGGGGCCCAGCTCCTTGGACAGGCTCTTGGAATAGGTGGAGAGCGCCGCCTTCGCTGCCGCATAGGCGGTGGTGGATTGCGGCAGAGGCATGCGGCTCTGGATGGAGGTCACATGCACGATCACGCCCGCGCCTTGCTCTATCAGGCCCGGCGCCAGCGCGCGATCCAGGCGCACCGCGGCCATGAGGTTGAGCGACAGCTCGTCTTCCCAGATCGCGTCGGTCAGCGCGGCGAAGCCGCCCGCCGGCGCACTGGAGCCGCCGAGCACATGCACCACGACCTCGACGCCACGCCAGAGATCCTCGACTTGTCCCGCCAGTCGCGCACACCCCTCCGCCGACATCAGATCCGCAGCAATATAGTCAACGCCCGACAAAGGGGCCTCAGGCAGGCTGCGCGCCGCGACGAGCACGCGCGCACCCTGATCGCGAAAGAGTTGGGCGGTCGCATGGCCGAGCCCGCGCGTGCCGCCCGTCACCAGAACACGTTTGCCGTTCAGGCCGAGATCAAAGCTCATCGATGATCTCCAGCGACCGGATCAGCCCCTCAGACAGGACAAACCGATAGGTGAACAGGATCGGGCTGTTCTTGAAGGCGCCCGAAACTTCACAGGTCAGCGTCACCGCCGCGTCGTCGCCTTCGGCGGACAGGACCCGTTCCCTGAAGCTGATGGCCTGTACGTCCTGGCGCCATTTCAGGATGGCGGCTCGCCCGTGATGGGACTGGCGCTCGTCGGTGACGACGCCGTCCTCGGTGAAGCAGGATGCAATGTCTTCTGGGCTTTGCGCCGTCATGTAACGCTTGACGGGGTCCGGAGATGCAGGAAATCCGCCCCGCCCCCGTTGAACACACCCGCGAAAGCGCAACCGAAGGCCTTGAAGCGGCGCTGAAAATGATTGAGGGGCGCTGGAAACTGGCGATCCTGTTCCATCTCTTCGGCGGACAGGTCCTGCGCTTTTCCGAGCTTGAACGGGCGATCCCCGACATCTCCCAGAAAATGCTGATCCAGCAGCTGCGGCAGATGGAAACGGATGGCATTGTCGCACGGACCGTCTATCCCGAAGTCCCGCCCAAGGTGGAATATGCGCTGACCGACTGGGGCCAGTCCCTTTGTCCCGCGCTCGACGCCTTGCTGAGCTGGGCAGGTAACAGGCCTGAATAGTCCCTAACAACAAAAAGCCCCGGTCACATCGACCGGGGCTTTTCGTATCAGGGGTGACGCGACCTAGTCGTCGTCGCCATCCTCATCGTCCTCATCGTCGTCGTCATCCGCCTCGACCATCGCGGCGGTGGCGCTCCACCCGTAAGCGTGGGTGATGACGTGGTGGAGGGTGTTCTGCTCCATCGTGCCGTCCACCAGGTGCGCCCAGGGGCCGACGGCGAAGGCGATGACGTCTTCGCCCGAATGGGTTTCAGAGCCCATCGGCATCGCCGATTGCTGGCGATAGTTCGGATCCATCACGATCTCGTCGGTCAGCGGTTCGGCGTCCTCGCCGCGCGGACGCAGCGGGCCGCCATTCTGATAGCCGAGCGTGGTGTAGGGACGGCCGTCGCCCGCCGGCATGGGCGGCGTCTCGGCGTCGGTCAGGTTCGGCGCCGGCGGACGCACCAGACCCAGGATCGGATTGCCGCGACGCGGATAGCCCGCAATCGTGAAGACATGGCCATGGTCGGCGGTGACGATGATTAGCGTCTCATCGAGATCCACCATGGACTGGGCGGTCTCGATGGCCTCGGCCAGGGCAAGCGCGTCATTGAGCGCGCGCGCGGCGTTGGCGCCGTGATGGGCGTGGTCGATCCGGCCGCCCTCCACCAGCAGGTAGAAGCCATCCTCGTCATTGGACAGGCGGTTGATGGCGAACTCGGTCAGATCAGCGAGCGACGGCTCCTCGTTCGGGTCCCGGTCGATGGCGTAGCTGAGGTGGGAGTTGGTGAACAGGCCCAGCACCGGCTTGTCGTCATCGGCGTCCAGCGCGTTGAAACCCGCGAGATCGTCCACATAGATGCCGCCTTCGGACACCCATTCCGCCGTGAGGTCGCGATCGCGACGCTGGCCGCCCTGGTCTTGCGTGGTGAACGCCGCGCGACCCCCGCCCAGCGCCACATCAAGGCCGTCGCCATACGGGCCCGTCCGGGTGCCGATCAGCTGGGCGGCGATATCGGTGCAGCCCGCCGCGACGGCGTAGTCGGGCAGCGCTGCATCGCTTTCCCAGCCCCGGTCGGTGACGTGGGCATAGGTGGTGGCCGGGGTGGCGTGCGTCAGGCGCGCGGACGACACGATGCCGGTGGACAGTCCGTGCTCTTCGGCCATCTCCACCAGCGTTTGCGGCACCGGGCCGCCTTCGCAGGGTTCAAGAATGTCGCGCGCATAGACCGAGATCGCGCCCGAATGGGTCTTCACCCCGGTATGGATGGCCGAGGCGGTGGCGGCGCTGTCAGGCACCTGCGCGTTTTCCGAATAGGTCTTGATCAGCGCCGTGTGGCCCCATTGCTCGAACGGGAGATAGTTCTCCTCCCCGCTCATGCCCTGGTTCTGACCGTCAAGGATGCGGCTGGCGACGATGGTCCCCAGGCTCATGCCATCGCCGACAAAGACGATGACATTGCGCGCGCGGCCTTCGCGGTGCGGTCGGTTCAGGCGCGCCAGGATCTCGTCCTGAGAGCGGGATCGCCATTCCGCGCCAGGCCCCTCGAACTCGGCCGGCTGGGCGATGGTCGGGGCTGGAGCCTCGCTGCGACCGGACCAGTCCAGATCAGACTGAACGGAGACGTTCTGGCAGGCGCACAGCGCGAGCGCGCTGGCGGAAAACAGGGCGGCGCGGAAGATCATGATGGATCCCTTCTCTGACACTGGCGTTGGTTTAGCGCGGCTTTGTGACGGATCAAAGCATCCCTCCTGCCAATCATGCGTTATAGAACAAGTACGCCGCCTTCATCGGAGACCACCGCCTTGAAAACCTTGTCCCTTGTGCTGAACGCCCATTCCGGAACCACGCGCGAGCTGGGCAGGGAAAAAGTGCTGGAAGCGGTGCACGGGTCGGCGGACTGGGCGAAGGTGATCGTGCATGACTGCTCGGAAACCTTCAAAGAGCGCGTCAGCAAGGCCTGCGCCGAACCCTCCGACTATATCGCCGTGGCGGGCGGGGACGGCACGGCGGCGGCGGTGCTGAACGAGCTGGTGCGGACGAATTGCCGCACGCCGGTCATTCCCCTGCCGCTGGGCACCGCAAACCTTCTGCCCAAGCGGCTGTATGGCGCCCGGTCCATCGAGACGATCCTGCGCGAGGCGCCGGAATATCCCGTTGAGCCGCTGCACGCAGGCGAGGTGGACGGGCATCTGTTCTTCTGCGCGCTCATGGCCGGTTTCCCGGTCCGCTTCGGACAGGCGCGCGAAGCCCTGAGACCGGATGGCGAGGGCCGTCAGCCCGGACGCGCCCTGACCTATCTGCGCAAGGCCATGCAGGCGTTTGGACAGACCCGCATGCGCCTGAAGGTGGATGAGGACGAGACGATGAAACTGCGCCGCGCAAACGCGCTGATGACCCTTCCGGGCGGGGCGGCGGCCATGATCCATGGCGCCCGCCCCGGGGAAGAGGTGCTCGAGCATGTGTTCACTCATACCGAAGACCTCTCCGACGCCCTGGGCGCGCTGACCGGCTTTCTGGGGGAGATGCTGAACATGGGCGAGCTCAATCCGCTCCGCTCGCAGGAGTGCGCCGTGCTCGACGGGCCCTCGAAGATCACCGTGATGCTGGATGGGGAGGTGTTGACCCTGAAGACCCCGATACGCATCTCCTTGAGACCCAACGCCGCCCTGTTCGCAGCCCCGGAGCCTGACGCATGACGCGACTGGCGCAAATCTCGGACCTTCATTTCGGCGCGGAATCCCCTGGCCTGCCCGAGGCCCTGCTGGAGACGCTCAACGCTCTCGCGCCTGACGCTGTCATCGCCTCGGGCGATTTCACCCAGTATGGCCGCCGGCGCGAGTTTGACGCCGCGCGGGACTTCTTCAGCGCCATCAACGCGCCGGTCATCGCGGCGCCGGGCAATCACGACACCCCCTATCTCAACCTCGCCGCCCGCGTGGCCGCGCCCTGGGCGCGCTTCGAGAAACGGCTGGGCAAGGGCGTCACGCCCAGCTGGCGCTCCCCCACGGCGGCGGTGGAATCCTATCTGACCGCACGCGGGCTGCAGGCCCAGCTCGACTGGTCTCTGGGCCGGGCCAATCCCCGCCACGCCGCCCGGATCGCACAGAGCTTCAATGATTTCAGAGGACTCAAGGTTGTCGCAGCGCACCACCCGCTGATGGCGCCAGGCGGATTGAAAGGCCGGGCCAAGACCCGCGGCGGTCGCGAGGCGGCGGATATCTTCGTGCAGGCGGGCCTCGACCTTGTGGTGACCGGCCATCTGCACCAGGTCTTCGCCCTGCCCCAGCGCCGGCCCGATGGCGGGTCGTGCTGGTTTGTCGGCGCGGGCACGGCGCTGTCACATCGCACGCGCGGCGAACCGCCCAGCTTCAACCTGTTTGATCACACCCTCGAAGGGCTCAGCCTGACGGTGTTCGCGGCCGAGGACGGAGAGAACCGCTTCACGCCGCAGAAGACACAGGCCCTGCACCGCTAGGACCGGCTGCCGCCCAACAAAAAGCCCGGCGCGATGCGCCGGGCTTTCCGTTTGCGAGCAATCGCCCTGTTACCAGATGCGCACGCGCTGTTCCGGCGGCAGGTACAGATCGTCTTCCTCGGTCACGCCGAAGGCGTCGTACCAGGCGTCCAGGTTCCGGACCACGCCGTTGATGCGGTACTGCGCCGGGCTGTGCGGATCGCCCAGCAGCTGGGCGCGCAACGCATCCTCGGTGATCAGGTTGCGCCAGACCTGGGCCCAGCCCAGGAAGAAGCGCTGGTCACCGGTCATGCCGTCGATCACCGGAGCTTCGCCGCCATAGACTTCGTCCACATACTGACGCCAGGCGGTGTAGGCCATTTGCAGGCCGCCCAGATCGCCGATGTTCTCGCCCATGGTCAGACGACCGCTGACGCACTGGCCCTCCACCGGGCAGAACGCTTCGTACTGAGCGCCCAGCTCGCCGGCGCGCTCTTCAAAGCGGACATTGGTCTCTTCGGTCCACCAGTCGCGCAGACGGCCTTCGGCGTCATAGCGACGGCCGTTATCGTCAAAGCCGTGGCCGATCTCGTGACCGATCACGCCGCCAATGCCGCCGAAATTGACCGCCATGTCGGCGTTCGGGTCAAAGAACGGCGCCTGCAGGATGCCGGCCGGGAAGGTGATCTGGTTGGCCAGCGGAGAGTAGGACGCATTGACGATTTGCGGCGGCCAGCCCCATTCACGGGTGTCGACCGGGCTGTTGAGATCCTCGATCTGCTCGGCCCAGTTGAACTCGGCCATGCGGGTGCGGTTGCCGAAATAGTCGTCGGCGGAAATTTCCAGGCCCTCATAGGAATCCCAGATTTCCGGATAGCCGATGCGCGCTTCAAAGCCGGCCAGCTTGGTCAGCGCTTCGGCGCGGGTCTCGTCGTCCATCCACTCAAGGTTCTCAAGACGCGATTCAAAGGCCGTGGTCAGACGCGCGACCAGGTCTTCCATCTGGGTCTTGGAGCTCGGCGGGAAGTGACGCTCCACATAGATCTGGCCCACGGCGTGGCCCAGGGCGCCGCCCACCAGGTTGACCGCACGACGGTCACGCGGGCGCTGCTCGGTCTGACCACGCAGGGTGCGGCCGAAGAAGTCGAAATTGGCGTCCTCGAACTCGGTCGGCAGCCAGCCGGCGCGGTCGGAGATGAAGTTGAACGCCATCCAGTCCTTGATGGTCTCAAGGTCGGTGTCTTCCAGAATGGCGGAGGTCTGGGCGATGGCGGTGGGCTGAACCACGATCAGCTCGTCCACGTTCAGGCCCAGATTGGCCATGCCTTCGGGGAAGTTCAGCGCCGGCGCCAGCTCGTCGAGCTCGGCCACGGACATCACGTTGTAGGTCAGGGTGACGTCGCGGCTGTCTTCACGGGTCCAGTGCGCGTCCGCGATGCGGGTTTCGAACGCCAGGATCGCTTCGGCTTTCTCCTGACCGCCTTCAATGCCGGACAGTTCGAAAATACGCGCAATATAGGCGACATAGGCGTCGCGGTATTGCTGGAAGCGCTCGCCTTCATCGAGGTAGTAGTCGCGATTGCCCATGCCCAGGCCGCCCTGGAACAGGCGCAGCGCGTTCACGGACGGATCGGCCGGGTCGGCCCAGACGGCGAAGCCATAGGGCGACTGATGATGCACGCTGGCGAACAGGGCCGTGGCGTCGTCCAGGCTCTCCACCGCGTTGATTTCGGCCAGGTAGGGCTGCAGCGGCGCCGTGCCGGCTTCGCTGATCGCCGCTTCATTCATGTAGCTGGCATAGAGATCGCCCACGAGCTGGTTGTTCGAACCGGCTTCGGCGTCGGCTTCGCCGGCTTCAAAGATGATCGCCTGAACGTCTTCCTCGGCTTCTTCGGACAGCACGGTGAACATGCCGAAGCGCGAACGGTCGCCCGGCAGCTCGGTGGTCTCCATCCAGCCGCCATTGGCGTACTGGTTGAAATCGTCGCCCGGATCGACATCGGTGTTCATGCCGGCGACGTCAAAGCCGAACTCGCCATAGACCGGCGCGCCCGATTGCGCGGTCTCGGTCTGGGCGGCGGTCTCGGTTTGCGCCGAGGTGTTGCTCTCGGGCGCGTCGGTCGGTCCGCACGCGGCCAGGCTGAGCACGGCCAGCGCCGAGCACGACATCAGAATCTGTTTCATAGGGTTCCCCTTAGCATTCACAAACGACACCCGCCCGGAGTGCGAGATGATGTCATAAATGTGGCGCACCCTCACGCCCGCCAAGATGGATGGCAAGTGAAAATGCGGACAGACAAGGCTAAACCCATGAAAAAGCCCGGCGCCTGAGCGCCGGGCTTGAACGGTTCCGATCGAGGTTGGTCTACCAGATCGAAACGCGTTGTTCGGGCGGCAGGTAGAGATCGTCGCTCTCATCCACGCCGAAGGCGGCGTACCAGGCGTCGATATTGCGCACCACGCCGTTCACCCGATATTCGGACGGGCTGTGCGGGTCGGTCCGCAGACGGCTGATGAGGTTGTCCTCGCGATACAGGCGACGCCAGACCTGGGCCCAGCCCAGGAAGAAGCGCTGATCGCCGGTGAAGCCGTCAATGACCGGGGCCTCGCCGCCATAGTGCGCGTCGACATAATCGCGCCAGGCCGAATACGCCATTTCCATGCCGCCCAGATCGCCGATATTCTCACCCAGGGTAAAACGACCGTTGACGGTGTGGCCTTCCAGCGGCTCGTACTGGTCGTACTGGGCGACCAGCGCGTCAGAGCGCTCCAGGAAACGCTCATTGGTCTCTTCAGTCCACCAGTCACGGATGCGGCCCTGAGCGTCAAAGCGACGACCCTGGTCGTCGAAGCCGTGGCCGATCTCGTGGCCGATCACCGCCCCGATGCCGCCAAAGTTGACCGCCATGTCGGCGTTCGGGTCAAAGAACGGCGCCTGCAGGATGCCGGCCGGGAAGGTGATCTGGTTCAGCAGCGGGTTATAGCTGGCGTTCACGATCTGCGGCGGCCAGTCCCATTCGCGGCGATCCACCGGACCAGCGAGGTCTTCCAGCTGCTCGGCCCAGGCGAACTCGGCCATGCGCATGCGGTTGCCGAAATAGTCATCCGCCCGGATCTCGAGACCCTCATAGGTGTCCCAGACTTCGGGATAGCCGATGCGCGGCTCGAAGGTGGAGAGCTTCTCCAGCGCCTGGGCGCGGGTTTCGTCATCCATCCAGCTGAGATTTTCCAGACGTTCGCGGAAGGCGGTCTGAAGACCGGCCACCAGCTCTTCCATCTGGGTCTTGGATTCGGGCGGGAAATGACGGTCCACATAGATCTGGCCAATGGCGTGACCGAGCGCGCCGCCGATCAGGTCCACGCCGCGTTTCTCACGCTCGCGTTGCTCTTCCACGCCGTTAAGGGTGCGCGAGAAGAAGTCAAAGCTCGCCTGGTCGAAGTCATCGCCCAGCCAGCTGGCGCGGTCGGACAGGAAGTGGAAGGTCAGATAGGCCTTCAGCGTGTCGAGATCGGTTTGAGAGAAGATCTCGCCGGCGTCCGCGATGGCGCTCGGCGTGGCGACCATGAAGCTTTCCTGACCGCCAAGGCCGAAAGCCTCGAGATTGGCGCGGAAATCGAACTCGGGCGCCAGCTCGACCACTTCGTCGAGCGACAGCACATTGTATATCTCGGTGATCTCGCGGGTGCGCTCCTGGCTCCAGTGAACCTCGGCCAGCGCGGTTTCCAGCGCCATGATGGCCTGGGCCTTGTCAGCGCCGCCTTCAATGCCGGCCAGGTCAAAGATGCGCTCGATATAGGCGACATAGGCGGTGCGATAACGCTCGGACGCCTCGTCTTCTTCAAGGTAATAGTCGCGATCGGGCAGGCCCAGACCGCCCTGGCCCATATAGAGGGTGTAGCGGGAGGTGTCGGCGGGATCGGGGATCACGCCCACGCCCCAGGGCGAGGCGTAATGCACGGTCGCGAACAGGGAGGCGACATCCTCCCAGCTCGACGCGGCGTTGATCCGGTCAAGATAGGGCTGTGCCGGCGCCAGACCGGCGGCGTTGATGGCGTCCGCGTCCATCCAGGACTTGTACAGACCGCCCACCAGCTGGGTGTTGGAGCCGTCCGGCGCATCAACCGCGGCGGCTTCATCAATGATCTCGCGGACATGGTCTTCCGCCTCGATGGCGAGCTTGGTGAACATGCCGTAATTGGAGCGGTCGGACGGGATCTCGGTGCGCTCAAGCCAGGCCTGGTTGGCGAACTGGAAGAAGTCATCGCCCGGATCGAGCTCGGCGTTCATGCCGGTGACGTCAAAACCGAAATCACCCAGAACCGGCGCATCTTGCGCAAAGGCGGGCGCTGCGGCGGCGAGCGCGATGAACGCAACGCCAGACAACAGGTTTTTCATGCGTTTTCCCCTTGGTAATCGTGTCATTGCAGGCGCCGAAAAAGCGGGCGCTGAAGTTAGGTCCTGCGGCGCGAAGCGTGTGAGGCGTCGCCCGCGCCGCAGGATCGTGAGGGTTATTCGGCCGGAGCCGTTCCCTCATCCGGATGGCCGACATCAACCCCGTCCGGGCCCGAGTCATGGCCGATGTAGCTCTCGCCGACGCGCGGCTGCTTCTCACCCGTCCACAGCCCCTTGAAGAAGCGGCCGATATCCGCGCCGATCGCATACAGCGCCGGCACCATCAGCAGCGTCAGGAACAGGGCGAAGATCACCGCAAAGCCCAGAGAGATCACCATCGGCTTCAGGAACTGGGCCGCGGTGGAGCGCTCGGCGATCATCGGCAGGATGCCGATAAAGGTGGTGACCGTGGTCAGAAGGATCGGGCGGAAGCGCTGCACGCCCGCATCCACCAGCGCCTGCATGGCCCCGACGCCGCGTTCACGCAGGCGGTTCACGAAGTCCACCAGCACCAGGTTGTCGTTGATCACGATCCCGGCGGCGGCCCCGATGCCGAACATGGAGAACAGCGCGAAGGGCTCGCCCAGGATCATGTGGCCGAAGACCGCGCCGGCATAGGCGAAGGGAATGGCCGTCATGATCATCAGCGGCTGGGCGTAGGAGCGGAACGCCACCGCCAGCAGCACATACATCATGACCACCATCATCAGCTGCAGCCGGATGACCTCGGACAGGAATTCCGCCTCGCCTTCGGCTTCGCCGATGGCGCCGGTGGAGATGCCCGGATACCGCTCGCGCCATTGCGGGAAGAACTCTTCCTCCAGCTCCTGGCGGATGTTGGCGGCGGCGTCATTGTCGGTCAGCTCGGCGCTCACCGTGACGGTGCGCTGACGCTCCCGACGGCGGATCTGGTTGATCCCCGGCGCGAACTCGGCGTCGACCACCGCCGCCAGCGGCACTTCGCGGCCGTCATTGGTGCGGATGCGCAGATTGTTGACCGCATCCAGGCTGTTCCGGGCCTCCCGGGGATAGCGGACCATCACCCGGACATCCTCGCCATCGCGCGGCAGGCGCTGGACTTCATAGCCATAAAAGGCCTGGCCCACCTGACGGGTCACGTCCGCCAGCGTCAGGCCCAGGGCCTGGGCGTCCGGACGCAGGGTCAGGCGCAGCTCGTCGGCGGAGGACTGCAGATTGTCCACGATGTCATAGGTGGTCTCGAACGTCGCCAGATGCTGGCGAAGTTCGGCCGCCGCCGCCCGCAACACATCCAGATCGGGATGGTTGATGGCGAACTGGATGGCCGGGCCACTGTCATTGAGGGTGGCCTCGAAACGGATTTCCTCCGCATCCGGCACCGGCCCCAGGGCGTCGCGCAGGCGTTGCGCCACCTCGGCGGTGGGCGTGCGGCCCGGACGGTTCTCCGGCGGCGCGATATTGATCCAGGCCCGGACCGAACCGTCGGTCGCCAGCGTGGAGCGCGAGCGGATCATGTCGTCCTCGCCCGGGAACTCCTCGCGATAGGCCTGCTGCACTTCCAGCTCGGCTTCATCCAGACGCGAGCGGATCTCGTCGGTCCGCGACCAGGGCGTGCCCTCGGCCAGCTGGATGTTCACCCGGATCAGGTCGCTTTCGATCTCCGGCATGAAGGCGGACTTCACATAGCCGTTCGCCTGCAGGGCGATGGCCAGGCCGAACACCCCGATGAAGAACATCAAGGTGGCGTAGCGCAGGCGGATCGCCGTCGCCAGAACCGGCGCGTAGACATGGTGCGCGAAGGCGATCAGGCTGTCAGCGATCATCGCCTGGAACTTGATGAACGGACCAAAGAAGCCGTTCGTGTTCTGCGGTTTGATGTGCGCCAGGTGCGCCGGCAGGATGAACAGCGCTTCCACCAGCGAGAAGGCCAGAGCCGCGATGATGACCAGAGAGATCTGACGCGTGAACTGCACTTCGGGCCCGGTCAGCATCATCCAGGGCGCGAACGCCATCATGGTGGTGATGACCGCGAAGACGACCGGCTTGGCCACCATCTGGGTGCCCACGACCGCCGCCGTCAGCCCCTGCTCGCCGCGCTCGACGCGGGCGTGAATGTTCTCGCCCACGATGATGGCGTCATCCACCACCACCCCGATCACGATCAGGAAGGCGAACAGCGACAGGAAGTTCAGGGTGATGCCCAGCATGGGCAGGATCAGGAAGGCGCCGGCGAAGGCGGTGGCGATGCCCACCGTCACCCACAACGCCACGATCGGACGCAGGAACAGCACCAGCACGCCCAGCACCAGCGCCAGACCCAGAAGGGCCGAGCTGCCGATGACGGTCAGCTGCGAGTTGAACTGGTCCGCGCCGTCCCACCACACCGACAATTGCAGGGTGGAGGGCAGTTCGGCGTTCTTGCGCTCGAGATACTCCTTCATGGCGTTGGACACATCGATGATGTCCGAGCTGCCGGTGGAGCGGATCGCGATGATCACCATCTGCTCGCCATCAAAGGTGGCGTTCAGATTGGCGTCCACGAGACCGTCGATCACGGTGGCGACATCGCCCACGCGCACCACGCCGCCGTCAGAGGTCTGGCGCACGATGATGTTCTCGAATTCGTAAGCGGTGTCCGCCAGCTCGCGCGAGGCGATGCGGACATCCCCGAGATCGGTGCGGACCGAACCGGCGGAGGTGTTGATCGAGGAGTTGGCGATGGCCTGGGCGATCTCGGCGAAGCTGACGCCATAGCGGCGCATGTCTTCCTCGGAGACCTCGATCGCGACTTCCTCGCCCAGCGTGCCCATCACCTCGACCAGCGAGGCGCCGGGAATGGTGGAGGAGATCTCGTTCCGGATCTCGCGCGCCACCCGTTGCAGGTCGCGGCGCTCCACCTGGCCGTGCAGGGCGAAGCCGGCGATCTGGTCAGAGTTCTGCCAGCGCTGGACCTGCGGACGATAGGCTTCGCGCGGCATGTTGTTGATGGAGTCCACGCGCAGCTTGATCTCGTCGATGAAGGCTGACGCTTCCTGGGACGGCAGGCCGGACACATAGACCGAACCTGAGCCTTCGCGGGCGACGGCCTCAAGCTCGTCCACGCCGTCCAGATCGCTCAGCGCCTCTTCGATGCGGACAATGATCTGCTCCTCGATCTCCTGGGGCGACGCGCCCGGCCAGGCGACCGAGATCGACGCGCCCGGGAACACGGCGCCGGGATTGTTCTCCCGTTGCATGGAGAAGTAGCCGACCACGCCGCCGATCAGGGCGATCAGCATCAAGAGGTTGGCGGCGACGGAGTTCTTGGCCCACCAGGCCAGCAACCCCTTGTGCTTGTCGTGTTCAGGATTGTGAACCATGTCCGTTCTCCCCGATCCTGACTAGTTGGCGCGCGAGGCGGTCGTGGTCTCCTGGACCAGCGCTTCGCTCTCGGCGTCATTATCATTGGCGGCGTCGGCTTCCGGTTCGGGATCGAGCGGATCGCCATTGGCGTCCATCGCCCGCACCAGCATGCCTTCGGCGGCGCCGCGCAGCGGCGAGGTGACAACGCGATCGCCCGGTTCCAGACCGGCGGTCAGAACCACGCGCTCGGCGCTGGTGTCCACCACATTGACCTGACGGATCGACAGGGTGCCGTCGAGTTCGGCCACATAGACCTCGTTCGAGCCGCGCAGGGCGCTGCGGGGCAGCACGATGGCGTTCTCAAGCTCGCGACCATCAATGTTGGCGGCGACGAACAGACCCACGGCCAGCGGGGCGCCCGCCTCTTCAGCAGCCGCGCCATAGGGGTCCTCGACCTCGATGATGGCGCTCATGGTGCGGGTTTGCGGGTTGATGGCGCTGTCGGTGCGCACAAGGCGACCTTCCCAGTGACGCTCCTGACCGGCGACGCTGGCGCTCAGATGCGCGGGGCGGCCCGGATTGGCGTCGCTGGACTGGAAGGCCAGCGGCAGGTTCAGGATCGCGAGCTCGGCATTGGTCAGCGGCAGACGGACCTGAACGCGATTGGTCGCGAAGACACGTCCCAGACGGGTGCCGGGGCCGACATACTGACCGAGATCGGCCGACTTGGCGCGAACGCGGCCGTCAAACGGCGCGGAAATGCGCGTCCGGCTCAGATTGAGACGGGCTTCGTCCAGGCTGGCCTGGGCCGAGGCCAGCTGGGCGCGCGCTTCCGCCATCTGCGGTTCGCGCAGGGTCAGCGCGCTGGCTTCGCCATCGCCCAGCGATTCCCATTCTTCACGCGCCAGCTCGGATTCGGCCTGCTCGCGCACCAGCGCCTGACGGCTCTGGGCGACCAGCGCTTCGGCGCGCGTGACCGCCAGGCGATAATCGGCGTCCTCGAGACGCACCAGCACTTCGCCCGCTTCAAAGAAGCCGCCATCAACGAAGTTCGGGTTCACATAGGTGATCCGACCTGACACCTGGGCGGTGAGATCGATCTCGGTCAGCGGGGTGACCTCGCCCTGTGTGGTGACAGACAGCTGCACCGGGCTCAGAGCGGCTTCGGTGACGAAGACCGCAGACGGACGCGCGACGATCTCGGCGCGCTCGGGCTTGGGCGCCGCCGCAGCCAGCACGACATAGACGACGATGAACGCAAAGAGCACCGCAACCGGCAGCCCTATAATCAACAAACGACCCAAAAACTTGCTCATGACCAACCTCTTTTGTCCCCTGACCGGTTTTACCGGTCTTATGATGTCCTAGTTCTCGATATTGGATGCAGTGACGCCGCCGCCGGCGCTGAAGTCGCCAGCAATGGCCAGATGCAGCGCGATGCGGTTGTCCACCCGCTCATTGCGCGCTGATATCAGGGCCGACTGCGCCGAGATCTGACGCGTCTGAGCGTCGATCAGCTCGAAGATTGTCGACAGGCCCGACGCATACTGACGCTGCACGAGAGCCAGCGCTTCGCGGGCTTCATCAGAAGCGACCGTCAACGCATCGACCCGTTGCGCCAGGCGGCGATCCGCTTCGATCGCGTCCTCGGCTTCACGCAGCGCCGTCAGGGCGGTGCTCACCAGATTGGCGGACAATTGTTCCGCCTGGGCCTCGGCCCGGTCGCGCTCGGCGCGCAGGCGTCCGCCCTGGAAGATCGGCGCCGAGATCGACCCGACAACGGTCTTCACCAGATCATCAAAGTTCAGCGCATCGGCGATGTCCGCGCCGCCATCGGCCAGGCTGGCGCGCAGGCCAAGCCCCGGATAGAGCGCCTTCTGAGCCGCGGACGCCGAATAGCCGGCGGCGGCGAGGCGCGCTTGCGCAGCGACCACATCCGGACGACGCGCCAGAAGCGTTTCAGGCTGCCCCGGATTGGGCAAGGCGCCCAGCGCTGGCAGTTCGGCGCCAGCGGCGATCGAGGCGGACGGATACCGGCCCAGCGTCACTTCAAGCACCCGCGCCGCATTCGCTTGCGCCCGCAGACGCGAGGCCAGCGTGGCTTCGGAAGAGGCCAGGGCCGAACGCGCCGTACGCACATCCGAGGAGCGGACCACGCCGCGCTGGAAGCGCCGTTCGACGATTTCGAGCTGATTGGTCCGGGCCTCCACATCAGCCTGGGCCAGCTCAGCCTGCTGGCTGGCGGCGATCAGGGCATACCAGGACCGCGCCACGGAGGCGGCGATCGACAGGCGCGCGCCATACCAGTCGGCGCGCGCGGCTTCCGCCGTCAGGGCGCCAGAGCGCGCCTGGTCACCCAGACGCCCCCAGACATCCGCCTGCCAGTTGACTTCAAGACCGGTGCTGAAGCCGGTATTGCCCGGCTCCTGGTCAGTGTAGCCCACAGAGCCGTCCAGCGTTGGAAGACGGGCTGCGCCCGCAGACCGGGCGCCGGCGCGGGCCGCATCATAGCTTGCAAGAGCGGACGCAACCGTCGGATTGGCGTCCAGCGCCTCGGCGACCAGCACCTGAAGCACCGGATCCTCGAACGCCGCGATCCAGTCGGACGGCGAGGCGTCCAGCTCGGCCGGCGCCGCAGAGAACGTTTCCGGCGCCAGGACAAGATCGCTGGCGCCCGGCGTGACGACGCTGGCGCAGGCGCTCAACAGCAAGGGCGCAAAAAACGGTGAAATACGCAAAAGGGACACGGGCCCTCCCCCGGGAAAATTACAAAACCTGAACTGCACCCTATTTGGGCGCTCTCGAAAGTCAATCAAAACTTATCGAAAAACGACAAAAGTTTCTCGAATTACAAAAAATTTATACAGGCATTCTTCCCGGGCCTCCGAACAAATCCGCAAAACAACAAGGGTTTCCGAGGTGTCACATTCCCATGCTACGAGAAGGTATGACTGAAGATCGTAACACCCCTGCGAAACGCATGACCGGGGACCGGCCGCGTCGCCGTGATATTGCCCTGACGGCCTCGATCGGCGTGGTCGTGATGCTGGTTCTGGCTGTGGCCGGCGAGCTCTCCGGCGGCGCGTTCCTGGGCGGGGCGGCCGCCTTCATCGCACTGGCTTTTGTCTATTATCTCACCGCCTTGACCACGGCAGAGCCCAATCCGCGCCCGCTGGCGGTGAACGCGCCGCGAGACCTGGAGGCCGAGGCGAGCGTCACCATGCTGGAGCGCCTGCCCATTCCGGTGCTGCTGATCGGCGCAGGCGGACGAATCGAACGCGCCAATCCAGCCGCGCGCACTTTCCTGGGGCTGGGGACCGAACGCGGCCTTTTGTCCACGGTTCTGCGCCAGCCGCGCGTTCTGGAGGCGGTCAGCGCCGCGCTGCGCGGGGATCGCGGCGCGACGGTCGAATATTCAACCCTGGCGCCGCTGGAGAGCCATGTGCGCGCCTATGTGGAGCCAATCCGCCTCTCAGCGCCCGGCCCCATGCCGTTTCGCGCCATGCTGGTTCTGGCGGACGACACCAATTCCAAGCGCGCCGAGCGGATGCGGGCGGACTTCCTCGCCAACGCCAGCCACGAGCTGCGCACGCCCCTCGCCTCGCTGGCGGGTTTCATCGAGACCCTGTCCGGTCCCGCCCGGGATGACGAAGAGGCGCGCGACCGCTTCCTCGAGATCATGACGGTGCAGACCGAGCGCATGCGCCGTCTGATCAATGACCTGCTGTCTCTCAGCCGGGTCGAGATGAACGAGCACATGCCGCCCACGGGATCGGTGGATCTCGACAATCTCACCGCGGATGTGTCCGAAGCCCTCGCGCCTGTGGCCGCGAGCCGGAATATCAGTGTCGAGATCGATGAAGCGGGAACCGAGGGCGGCGCGCAGGTGCGCGGCGATCGCGACCAGCTCTATGAAGTCATCGAAAACCTGGTCCAGAACGCCATCAAGTATTCTCCGGACGGCTCGCAGGTGAAGGTCAGCGTGCGATACGGGATCTCCCGGGACGCCGCCGAACATCTGGGCGCCCGGATCGACCCTGATTCCGGACGCCTGACCCTGACCGCGCCTGCGCTCGACCCCGAGGCGAAGTTCGGCGTTGTGCGCGTGCAGGATCAGGGCGGCGGGATCGAGCGGCGCTATCTGCCGCGTCTGGCGGAACGCTTCTTCCGGGTGGACGGACAAAAGAGCGGCCCCACCTCCGGCACCGGTCTGGGCCTCGCCATCGTCAAGCACATCGTCAATCGCCACCGGGGCGGCTTCACGGTGGAGAGCGCGCCCGGAACCGGCTCGGTTTTTACAGTCTTCTTCCCGGTCGCTGCGGCGATGAAAACCCTTGAAACGCCTGAGCTCAGGGATCAATCGGACTCGGCGGCGCAGTGAGGCACGCGCGGCGTCACATAACTGTCACCAAACTTACATATTGGATTGATCGTTCCTGACCATGGTCCGCCGCTGATCAAGCTTTGGGGAGTTTTGCGCCCGGCGCAGAGTTCAGCTCCCTGACCAGGTGGTTTCATGCAGTCCTCGCTTTTCGCTGTCCTCGCCCTTCTGGTGCTGACAGCGGTCGGATTTCTGATCGGTCGGCGCCGCGCTGTCGCGGCGGCCAATGGTCGTGCGTCCTGGCTGCACTCCCTGCCCAATTATTACGGGTATTATCTGGCGCTCTGGACCGGCCTGCCGGCCTTCATCCTGCTGGCCCTGTACGGCCTGTTCGGCGCCAGCCTCGTCAACACGCTGGCCCTGGGCGAGCTCGAGCGTGAGGCGGCGCCGCTGATCCGGGAATACGAGGCGCAGCTGGCGCGGGATCCCGAATACCAGGCGCTGGCTGAGGAGACGCTTCAGATCGAGGCGGAAGCCCTGTCCGCCCGGAACGAGATGTTCCGCGCGGAACGCGAAGGCGGCGACGCCGAGCGCTATCTGCGCGCGCTCGGAACCCTGACCGCCCAGCGCAATGAAATCGCCGCTGAACGCCAGGCGCGTCGCGATCGCGTCGCCATCTCTGTGGCGGCCCGTGCGCCGCACACTGTCCCCGGGGTCCGCGCCCGGGCCGGTTTCGAATACTGGCGCGCGCCCAGCGAACGGCGCGAGCTGTTCATCTCGGACGCCCGCGCGCTCGCCTTCAATGAAGGGCTCGCCAGCCGCAACACCGAGGAAATCCGCGCGGCCGCCCTGGCCCTGCGCCCCTGGGAAGACCTGTTCCGCTGGAGCGCGGCAGGCGTCGCCCTCGCCCTCGCGGTCGGCGGCCTCGCCTTCGCCCGCACCCGCATTCGCGCCGGGTTCAGGGCGCGCGACCGGGTGGAGGGCGTGATCGGGCTGGCCCTGATGATGACCTCGGCCATCGCCATCCTCACCACGCTGGGGATCGTGTTCTCGCTCCTGTTTGAATCGATCCGCTTCTTCGCCTCGATCGACTGGCGCATTCATGAATTCCTGTTCGGGCTGCACTGGAGCCCGCAAATCGCCATTCGCGCCGACCAGGTGGGCCAGTCCGGCGCCTTCGGCGCGGTGCCCCTGTTCGCCGGCACGGCCCTGATCACCCTGATCGCCATGCTGGTGGCTGCCCCCATCGGCCTGATGGCGGCGATCTATCTGTCTGAGTACGCGAGCCCGCGCCTGCGCGCCTGGGCCAAGCCGGCGCTCGAGATTCTCGCGGGCGTGCCCACTGTGGTCTACGGTTTCTTCGCGCTTCTGACCGTGGGGCCCTTCCTGCGTCAGGTCGCGATGATGCTGGGCTATGAGGATGCGGTGACCCAGTCCGCCCTGTCGGCGGGCCTGGTCATGGGCGTGATGATCATCCCCTTTGTCTCCTCGCTGTCTGACGATGTGATCAACGCCGTGCCCCAGGCCCTGCGCGACGGCAGCTACGCCATGGGCGCGACCAAGTCCGAGACCGTGCGGCATGTGGTCTTCCCGGCCGCCCTGCCGGGCATTGTCGGCGCGCTGCTGCTGGCGGTCTCGCGCGCCGTGGGCGAGACCATGATCGTGGTCATGGCTGCCGGTCAGGGCGCCAACCTGACCGCCAACCCGCTGGAATCGGTGACCACCATCACCGTGCAGATCGTCATGCTGCTGACGGGCGACCAGGAATTCGACAGCCCGAAAACCCTCTCCGCCTTCGCGCTGGGTCTCGTGCTCTTCATCATGACCCTCATCCTGAACATCATCGCCTTGCGCGTGGTGCAACGCTTCCGGGAACGCTATGAGTAACGCGCCGACCATACGCGACGCGGTTCAGGCGCGCCTGGCCAAGCGGCATCGCGCCGAGCAGCGATTCCAGTTCTATGGACTGGCGGCGATCAGCGCGGCCGTGCTGTTCCTCGCCGTCCTGCTCGGCTCGCTGATCATACAGTCGGTCCCCGCCTTCACCGCGCACAAGCTGGTGCTGGATGTCGACATCCGCCCCGAGATCGCGGATCCGCGGGGCGACGCCAGCGAAGCCTCCCTGCGGCGCGGCTCGTACAATACGCTGATCCAGAACAGCCTCTGGGCCCAGTTCCCCGAAGCCGGCTCCGTCAGCGAAATGCGCGAACTCTTCGGCCTTTACAGCGCCGTGAACGCCGCACGCCTGCTCAATGAGGTCGTGAACAATCCCGACGTTCTGGGTGAGACCATCCGGTTCACCCTGCCCATCTCCGATGATGCGGACCTCTATCTGAAAGGTCTCACCACCGAAGAGGAATTCCTGCCTGGCGCCGCCCCGCTCAGCCTCGTCCCGGCGGCTGATGGCGGGGTCATCCTTCGCTCCCGGACGGGTGCGCCCGTTTTCGATGGCTTTCTGGACCTTGTGCAGGCGCGCCAGGACGCCGCCCTCGCGCAGGCGCGGCGCCGGGCCGAACAGACCGCCGCCCAGGCCGCCGAAGAACTCGATACGGACACCCGCAACAGCCTGGAGGCGGAGGCCCAGCGCGCCCGCGATCTGGTCCGGGCGCTTGAGATGGCGCGCTCGGACACGGCGCCGGTGCAGCTGAATTCCCAGACGGCCTCCCTGATGCTGCGCGCCCAGGGCGGGGTTCTGCGCATTTCACAATTGCAACAGGACGGCCGCAGCGCTCAGGGCGATTGGCTCATCGGCCCCGATCACGCCTCGGACAGCGCAGAGACCTGGTCGCTCTGGGTGATCGAGACCCCGTCCATCGCCCGACGGATCACTGACCGCCAGATCGTCTGGGCGCGCACGCTCAAGGAGCGCGGCCTGATCCGCAACGGCCTGAACACGACGCTGTTCACCAATGCCGACAGCCGCGAGCCGGAACTGGCGGGCGTTGCGGGCGCCCTTGCCGGGTCGATCCTGACCATGATCGTCACCATGCTGCTGGCCGTGCCGATCGGGGTGGGCGCCGCGATCTATCTGGAAGAATTCGCGCCCAAGAACCGGCTGACCGATTTCATCGAGGTCAATATCAACAACCTCGCCGCCGTCCCCTCGATCGTCTTTGGCCTGCTCGGGCTTGCGGTCTTCATCAACCTGTTCGGCATGCCGCGTTCGGCGCCCCTGGTCGGCGGCATGGTTCTGGCGCTGATGACCCTGCCCACTGTGATCATTTCCGCTCGCGCCGCGCTCAAGGCCGTGCCACCCTCTATCCGGGAGGCTGCGCTTGGCGTCGGCGCCTCGCGCACCCAAGCGGTGTTCCACCACGTGCTGCCGCTGGCCATGCCCGGCATCCTGACCGGCTCCATCATTGGTCTGGCGCAAGCCCTGGGCGAGACGGCCCCGCTTCTGATGATCGGCATGGTCGCCTTCATCGCCGACCCGCCCACGCTGGGCCTGTCGGGCTTCACCGAACCGGCCACCGTGATGCCGGTTCAGATTTACATTTGGTCTTCAAGCGCAGAGCGCGCCTTCGAAGCGCGCACCGCCGCAGCGATCCTGGCGCTGTTGACGCTGCTCGTCAGCTTCAACGCCGTCGCCATCTATCTGCGGCGCCGCTTCGAACGGAGATGGTAGGTAGATGTCCATGAGTCTCGATTTTCCGGTCGACAACCCGCCGACGCGGTATCACCCGCTGACGACGCAATTGCCGATCAAGGTCGCCACCGATGCGGTCAGCGTGCGCTATGGCGACAAGCTGGCGCTCGAGGATGTCTCGCTGGAGATTCCGGATCGGGCGGTCACCGCCTGCATCGGTCCGTCCGGCTGCGGCAAATCCACCTTTCTGCGCTGTCTGAACCGGATGAACGACACCATCGACACCGCGCGCGTCAGCGGATCGATCCGCATTGATTCCGAGGAAGTGAACGGCCGCGATGTGGACCCGGTGGTGCTGCGCGCCCGGGTGGGCATGGTGTTCCAGAAGCCCAACCCCTTCCCGAAATCGATCTATGAGAACGTCGCCTATGGCCCGCGCATTCACGGGCTGGCGGAAACCAAGGCCGAGCTTGACCACATCGTCGAGACCAGCCTGATCAAGGCGGGTCTCTGGGCGGAAGTGGCCGACCGTCTGCATCATCCGGGCACCTCGCTCTCGGGCGGCCAGCAGCAGCGTCTCGTCATCGCCCGCGCCATCGCGGTGAACCCCGAGGTGATCCTGATGGATGAGCCGTGCTCGGCGCTGGACCCCATCGCGACCGCACGCATCGAGGAACTGATCGACGAACTGCGCGAGAACTATTCGCTGATCATCGTGACCCACTCCATGGCCCAGGCCGCACGGGTGTCCCAGATGACGGCCTTCTTCCACCTCGGAAAGCTCGTGGAATACGGGCCGACCGAGGAGATCTTCACCAACCCGCTCGATCAACGCACCCAGGACTACATCACCGGACGTTTCGGATAAGCCCCGCGCAATCGGACCTTTGAAAGGCCAACGCAATGAACACGCCGCATACCGCGCCGCATATCGTCAAAGCCTTCTCCGAAGAGCTTGAACAATTGACCGCCGATGTGGCGGCCATGGGCGGGCTGGCCGAGAGCATGGTCAGCGACGCGCTTCAGGCTGCATCCAGCCGTGACGGGGATCTGGCCGACGAAGTGCGCCTGCGGGACGCCCAGGTCGACCAGATGCAGCGCGATATCGAGAAGAAGATCATCCGGCTGCTGGCCCTGCGCCAGCCGATCGCCCAGGATTTGCGGGTTTGCATCGCCGCCCTGAAGATCGTCTCCGATCTCGAACGCGTGGGCGATCTGGCCAAATCCATCGCCCGGCGCGTGCACACGCTGAACGCCTCCGACCCGACCGCCCTCAACGGCGCCGTCGAGCGCATGGGCCGCGTCGTGCAAAGCCATCTGCACCAGGTTCTGGACGCGTACGCGACGGGCGAAGCCAGCCGCGCCGTCGCCGTCTGGGAACGCGATGACGATGTGGACGAGCATTACAACGCCCTGTTCCGCGACCTCGTCACCGCCATGCGCGAGGACGGCTCGATGATCGAGCCGGGCGCGCATCTGCTCTTCATCGCGAAGAATCTCGAGCGTATCGGCGACCATGCCACGAACGTCGCCGAAGTGGTCCATTACCTGGTTACCGGGCAAGAGCTGACGGCTGATCGGCCGCGCGGCCCTCGTCCAGAAACGTCCTAGCGAAGGGGGTTCGCCATGCAACCGCATGTACTGGTCGTAGAAGACGAAGACGCTCTGTCCGAGCTGCTCTCGTACAATCTCAAGAAGGAAGGCTTCCGGGTCTCCCTCGCCGCCGATGGCGAAGAGGCGATGATGCTGGTGGAAGAGCGCCAACCCGATGTGGTGGTGCTCGACTGGATGCTGCCGAAGATCTCCGGCATCGAGGTCTGTCGTCGGCTCAGAAGCCGTCACGAGACGCGCAACCTGCCGATCATCATGCTGACGGCGCGCGGCGAGGAAGCCGATCGGATCCGCGGCCTCGACACCGGGGCGGACGACTACATCGTCAAACCCTTCCTGATGAAGGAGCTGTTCGCGCGGGTTCGCGCCGTCCTGCGCCGCATCCGGCCGGGCCTGGCGGAGGACTCTGTCACCGTCGGGGACATCACGATCGACCGCGTCGCCCACCGGGTGGTGCGATCCGACCTTGAAATCCATCTGGGTCCGACCGAATTTCGCCTTCTGGACTATCTGATGCAGCACCCTGGGCGCGTGTTCTCGCGCGAGCAACTGCTTGATGCGGTGTGGGGCTCTGATGTTTATGTGGAGGCGCGCACGGTAGACGTGCATATTGGTCGCCTGAGAAAGGCGCTCAGCGCAGGCGGAGAACACGATCCGATCCGGACCGTTCGCTCGGCCGGCTATGCCCTGAACGCCGCCTGACCCATCGAAATGCGACGCCTAAGGAGCTGCAGACCCTGCGGCGTCGTTAAAAAGGCCGGCCTGGTTTTCCAGGCCGGCCTTTAACTTTTCAGGTCTGCAAAGTCGCCTAGAGGACTTCGAACAGACCCGCAGCGCCCATGCCGCCGCCCACGCACATGGTGCAGACGACGTATTTCACGCCGCGGCGCTTGCCCTCGATCAGGGCGTGGCCGACCATGCGGGCGCCCGACATGCCATAGGGGTGGCCGACCGAGATCGCGCCGCCATTGACATTGAGGTTCTCGTTGGGAATGCCCAGCTTGTCACGGCAGTACAGGACCTGCACGGCGAACGCTTCGTTCAGTTCCCACAGACCGATATCATCCATGGTCAGGCCATTGGCCTTGAGAAGCTTCGGCACGGCGTAGACCGGACCGATGCCCATCTCATCCGGGTCGAGGCCCGCCACCGCAATGCCGCGATAGGCGCCCAGCGGCTGAAGACCGCGTTTCTCCGCTTCCTTGCCTTCCATCAGCACGGCTGCGGATGCGCCGTCAGACAGCTGGGAGGCGTTGCCCGCCGTGATGAACTTGCCTTCCTTGATCTGCTGACCATTGGCGAAGACGGGGTTCAGCGATTGCAGGTTATCCAGCGTGGTGGACGGACGGTTGCCCTCGTCCTTCTCCAGCGTGACCTCCTGCTTGGAGATTTCGCCGGTCGCCTTGTCCTTCACCAGCATGGTGGAGGGCAGCGGCACGATCTCGTCGTTGAACTTGCCCGCTTCCTGCGCCGCAGCGGTGCGTTGTTGCGATTGCAGGGCGTACTCGTCCTGGGCCTCGCGCGAGACGCCGTAGCGTTCGGCCACGATCTCGGCGGTTTCCAGCATGGACATGTACAGATCCGGGCGGTGCTCATTGATCCACGGATCAAACGCCTTGTGCAGGTTCATGTGCTCGTTCTGCACGAGGGAGATCGACTCAAGGCCGCCGCCCACGGTGACGTTCATGCCGTCCGAGATGATCTGCTTGGCGGCGGTGGCGATCGCCATCATGCCCGAGGCGCACTGGCGGTCCATGCTCATGCCTGACACAGAGGTCGGCAGGCCGGCGCGGATGGCCGCCTGGCGGCCAATGTTCTGGAAGGTCGAACCCTGCTGCATGGCGGCGCCGATGATCACGTCCTCGATCTCGTCGGGGGCGACCTTGGAGCGTTCCACGGCGTGCTTGATGGCGTGGCCGCCCAGTTCCTGGGCCTGGGTGTCGTTGAAGGCGCCGCGATAGGCCTTGCCGATCGGCGTACGGGCGGTGGAGACGATAAGCGCTTCACGCATGGTGAGGCTCCTTTGCTGGCTTAAAGGATGGGAACCTAGCCCAGGGCGAGGTCGAAATGCTTGGCGGCGTACTGGATGAACTTGAAGGTCTGGCGCGCGCCCTCTTCAAATTCCTCCTGGCCGTGATCAGAGGTGATCTTGTCGATATTGGCGAGCACGTTCTCCGCCGTCTGGTCTTCCGGCGGCAGATAGATGCCCGGCGTTTCATAGATCTTGGTGGCGGCGTAACCGCCCGCGCCGGCGCACAGAATGGTGCGCTCGGGCGCGGTTTCGGCGCACAGGGCGACCAGGCCGGCGGTGACGCTTTCCGGCGTCATCAGCTTGGCGGCCTCTTCAGGGATCAGCCCTTCGGTCATCCGGGTATGAGCGGTCGGGGACAGGGTGTTGACCTTGATGTTGTTCTTGCGCCCTTCCAGATGGAGGACGTTCATCAGGCCCACAACCCCCATCTTGGCGGCGCCATAGTTGGACTGGCCGAAATTGCCATAGATTCCAGAGGATGAGCTGGTCATCACGATCCGGCCATATCCGGCCTCCTTCATGTGATCCCAGACCGCCTTGGTGCAGACGACCGAGCCCCAGAGATGGACTTCCATCACGGCGCGGAAGTCATCCAGGGTCATCTTGGAGAAGCTCTTGTCGCGCAGGATCCCGGCATTGTTGACCAGGATGTCGACCTTGCCCCAGGTCTCGCGCGCGGCGTCGACCATGGCGGTGACTTCATCAGGCTTGGTGACGTTGGCGCCGTTGGCGATGGCCTCGCCGCCGGCGGCCTTGATCTCTTCAACGACGGTTTCCGCCGCGCTCAGGGACGAACCGGTGCCATCCACCGCGCCGCCCAGATCGTTGACGACCACCTTAGCGCCGCGACGCGCCAGCTCCAGTGCGTGTGAACGTCCAAGACCGGCGCCGGCGCCGGTTACAATGGCGACGCGGCCATCAAAACGAATATCGCTCATGGCAAAATGCCTCCCTGATCAATCGGTCTTTTCGCGTATGCGAACCGGTTTTGATCAGGAAAGCAATTGCTGCGGCGCCGCGCAAGGTACTTAAGCTATAAAAGAAAGGCCGGCTCAGCCACCCGGTCGAACCCGCTGCGGCAGATGAAAGCCTGCACCGATGCGTTCGAAAGGCCGGAAATGAAGTCCGGGTCGGTCAGCGGGTGTCGGCCATCCGCTGACGGCTTGATCTGGCTGCGGTCATCACTCATGCCGCCCACATGACGCTCCCAGTCGTCCAGCGCCTCTTCGACAGCCTGGGGATCAAGATTGAGGGCGTCGACACACGCCGAGAGCCGGGCGCCCGTCGTGTGGCGCAGATCGAGGACGATCTGCAGCTTGAGCACTTCCTCGATCGGCCAGAGGCGCATCCGGCCGCCATGGGGACGCACGCCATGCACCGCCTTGATGAAGCCCAGCCGCTGAAGGTGACGCAGCACGCCTGTCGAGACCGGACGATCCACCGCTTCGGTGATCACTTCGTCATCGGTGAGCAGCTTGCGAAGGCGCCAATCATAGACCAGCAGTGCGCCCAGCGCGCCCGGGTCCCGCAGGGTGAAATCCGTCCGTTCAGCAAGTGCAGCCATAAGAGCCCCCTATGCCCACGCTTCAGTGATTCTGAATGCGTATAATGAGTTTGTCTAATAAACATATTCGTCGAATTGTCTTAATGAATAATTTCGAGAATTCATGAGTTATATGCGAATAACTCTCAATTATCTCTTTCAAAATACTGATTTTATTGCACCGCTACGGTCAGCGTGCCGAAGCGGCACATAGACCTTGGTGGAACCCTGGCCAATCGCTGCGTGAGCTTTCCATTCGCCGAATCAGTTCATCGAAATCAAGATGAACACGTTCGACCGCCTGCGGCCCCATGCTGCAACCGATCGTCTAGCCGTGCTCGCTCTCCGGTTCCGTGAGGAGGCGTTGGTAACTCTCCACCAGCGCCAGATAGGGCGGAACATGGGTGTTCTGCAGCCCCTGCCCCGTCTCGACAGCCATCCGGATCTCGAAATGAAGATGGATGGTCGTCGCATTCCCGCCAAACTCGTTGGAGACGAGCCCAAGGCGCTGGCCCCGCACAACCTCATCGCCCGGCGCAATCAGCAGGCTGTCCCGGTCCAGATGCAGATAGGTGTAACGCACGCCCTCCGGGCTCATCAGCCTGACCGAATAACTTCCCACTGAGGTGATCACGCCGTCCCCCGCCGCCACCGCCCAGTGACGGGCGTCCTCACAGCTGGCCGGACGAATGTCCTGGCCCTGATGCCCCGTTCCGGCCGGACACAGTGGCGTGGCGTAACCGCGCGTCTCGCAGAAATTGTCACGCCAGGCATAGCTGTAATTCTCGGCGTCGCACTGACCGCCGCCGGGGCCCAGATACCCGCCATGACCATAGACCTGAGAGTTCGCATACGCCTGACCCGCCTCGAGCGGGAAGCGCATCTGCGGCGCGTAATTGATCTGCAAGGCCTGCCCAACGCCGCTATCGGGCGCCAGATCGCCCGGCGGCAAGAAGGCCACAGGGTCCAGACCGTCATCCAGCAACGGACCTTCCGGCTCAGGCTCAGGCTCAGGTTCCGGCTCGGGTTCGGGTTCGGGCTCAGGCTCCATGAGGGGGTCTTCGTCCATCACAGGCGCATCAGGCGCCGGCGGCGGCGCCTGAATTGGCCAGAGCACCAGAAGCGCGCCACCCAGGATCGCGACCAGAACCGCAAGAACCAGCTCGACAGGACGCGGCATCATGGGGCCTCCCTGTCACGCGTACCGGGCATGAGCTGCAAGGACGCCCAGAGCCCCTCGCCATACTCCGGCGCGGTGCAGCGCGGATCCGTCTCGGGCGCCTCGCATTCCAGCGTTATGGAATAGGCCGCGTTATAGCGGTTGAACGTGATTTCCCGGCCATAGGCGGTGGGCGTGCTGCGATAGCCTTCCGCCCCCGCGCCGCGCAGATGACGGGCGGTGAGCGCGTCCGGCGGCGCAGCATGCGCGAGGCGCGTGCCGAAGACCTCGATCAACAGCCCCTCGCCCTGGATGACGAGCGTATAGAAATCGCCCCGCGCGTAGAGACGCGCACCCGCAAGCGGATTGAACCGCAGCGCTTCCTGCGTTGGCGTGAGGATCGGAACTTCGGTCTCACCCCCCTGTTCCACCGTCACGTTTTCCGGGATGACGGGTCGCGGCATGGCGCGAACCGCCGTGAACCCGGCCCGCTGGCGCTGGAGCACGTCCTGGCGCACAGCCTGCCAGTCCACGTCGACAGCAATCGGCGTGTCGGGCTGGGGACGGACGGGCTGAGCCGCGCCCAGACGGGCAGGCTGGGCGCTGGCGGCGCACGCCATCACCCCCGCCAGAGCCCCTCCGGCCAGAATGATGGCAATGCGTCGCGCCGCCCGTCCTTGCATGCGCCCCTCCGAGACCATGGGCGCATTTTAATCGATTATTAACCAACTGACGACGCTTTTCAGCGCGCCCGTCAAACGGCTTTGGCCTCAGAGGTTTGGTCTGTCGCTGGGGCAAACCAGGCGTAGACCGCCGGCAGGATGAACAAGGTCACAAGCGTCGAGCTGATCAGCCCCCCGATCACCACGACCGCCAATGGTCGCTGGACCTCGGACCCGACCCCGCTGGCGAACAGCAGGGGCGCAAGGCCGAGCATGGTGGTCGCGGCCGTCATGAGCACGGGCCGCACCCGCAGGAGCGCGCCCTGAACGCTCAGGGCCTCACGATCTCCGCCCTCGAGCGCCAACCGGTCCAGAAACGAGACCAGCACCATGGCGTTGCCGAGCGCGATGCCAAAGAGAGCAATGAAGCCCACCGACGCCGGCACGGACAGGTTCAGCCCGGCCAGCCAGAGCGCGACAAGGCCGCCCACCAGCGCCAGCGGGATGTTCAGCACGATCAGCAGCGCGCTCTTCACCCGCCCGAAGGCAGCCAGCAAGAGAAGGAAGACCAGCCCGAGCGTCACCGGCACGATCAGGGCGAAGCGGGCATTGGCCTGCTGTTGCAGCTCGAACTGCCCGCCCCATTCCAGAAGATAGCCTGGCGGCAGATCAAGCTCGGCCTGAACCGCGGCCTGCGCCTCTTCAACAAAGGAGCCGATATCGCGATCGCGCACATTGGACTGGATCGTGATGAAACGCCGACCATTCTCCCGCGTGACCTGACGCGGTCCCTCGATCCGCTCCACCCGCGCCAGTGCGCCCAGGGGCAGACGTTCGCCATTGGGCCCCTCGATCAGGGTTCGGGCAATGCGCTCGGGCGTGTTCCGGTCGCCTTCGGCATAGCGGGCGATGATGTCAAAGCGGCGCACGCCGTCAAACACCTGACCCGCGTCCGCGCCGCCGATCGCATCCTGCACCGTCTCCAGCACATCGGCCACCTGCAGCCCGTAGCGGGCGATGGCGGCGCGATCGACCTCGATGCTGATTTGCGGGGCGCCGCCGACCTGTTCGACCTGCACGTCCGCCGCGCCCCTGACGGCTCCGACAACCGCGGCGATTTCGCTCGCCTCCTGCGCCAACACCTCGGTGTCGGGGCCGAAGAGCTTGATGGCGATCTCGGCGCGCGAGCCGGTCAGAAGCTCGTCCGTCGCTGCGGCGATGGGCTGGGTGAAGTTGAACTGGGCTCCGGGAAAGTCCTCGAACGCTTCGCTCATCTGCGCCAGCAGAGCCTCCTGATTGCGCACAGCCCCCCATTCGGATCGGGGTTTCAGCGCCAGAAAGGATTCCGCATTGTTGACCGGGTCGGCATGGGCGCCCACCTCGCCCCGGCCCACGCGCGTGACGACGCGCTCGACCTGCGGGAAGCGTTCGAGCACATCCCGTTCAAAGCGGGTGACGGTCTCCCGCGCCGCATCGAGCGAAATCGAGGGCGCCATGGTCATGCGCACCAGAATGTCGCCTTCATTGAGCCGCGGCGAGAATTCAGACCCCAGGCGGGTGAAGGCGAGCGCTCCCGTGGCCAGCATCAAGGCGGCGAGCCCGACAGCCAGCCCCCGTCGCGCCACGAGGTAACCGATGGCGGCGCCCAGACGATGGTCCGCCCCGGGCGCTGCATCCGTCTGGGCAGGACGCGGGGGCGCTTTGAGCAAGCGGCTGGCGGCCGGCGCGATGACCAGGGCGAACACCAGCGACCCCGCCATGGCGAGGATCACGGCGAAGGCCAGCGGGCGGAAGGTCTTCCCCTCAACCCCCTGCAAGGTGACAATGGGCAGGAAGACCAGCATCACGATCGCGATCGAGAAGCCGAGAGGCTTGATCACCTCAGCCAGTGAAGAGGCGAGCAGCAAGGTCCGCTCGCCGCCCGCGCCCTCCGCCAAACGTCGGCGCGCATTCTCCACGATCACGACCGCGCCATCCACCATCATGCCGATGGCGATGGCGATCCCGCCCAGAGACATCAGGTTCGCCGAAACGCCCAGCAAGCGCATGGCGATCAGCGCGAAAGCGACCGAGAACGGAATGGAGGCGGCGACGATCAGGCCGGGCCGCCAGCCGCCCATGAACGCCATGAGCAGCACCACCACCAGAAGCGCGCCCTGCCATAAGGCCGTCGTCATTGTGGAAACCGCCTGGTTCACCAGTTCTGACTGGTCATAATAGGGGCGCGCGACGACGCCTTCAGGCAAAGCGGCGTTGACCGCTTCCAGCCGCTCCGTCACGGCGGCGATGACCGCGTTGGTGTTGGCGCCGGTCAGCTTCAGGACAAGGCCGGCGACCACCTCTCCATCCCCGTTCATGGTGGCGAGTCCCTGGCGCGGGGCGCCGCCCACGACGATGTCGGCGATCTCGTTCATCACCACCGGCACGCCATTTACGGCCTTCACCACGACCTGGCGCAAATCCGCCTCGCCATGCAGCAGCCCCTCGGCGCGCACCGTGTATTGTTCGTCATTCTCGACAATGTACTGCGCGCCCGCGTTGAGGTTCGCCCGCTCGAGCGCCGTGATGACGTCCGCCATGGAGAGGTCGTACTGGATCAGCGCCTGAGGCCGGACATTGACCTGGTATTGCCGCTCATACCCGCCGAGCGAGAGCACTTCGGTGACCCCGGGCACGGTCTGGAGGTCCAGCTTCACCAGCCAGTCCTGCAAAGTGCGCAGGCCGATCAGATCCGCGTCCGCACTGTCGAGATAATAGAAGAGCACCTGACCCAGCCCGGTCGTGATCGGCCCGAGTTCAGGCTCGCCAAACCCCTGCGGGATATCCTCCCGCGCCGCCGACAGGCGTTCGGAAACGAGCTGCCGGGCCAGATAGATATCTGTCCCATCCTCGAAATACGCCGTCACCACGGACAGGCCGAAAGTGGAGTTTGACCGCACTTCCTCAAGGCCCGGAAGGCCGCTCATCGCGGCCTCCACCGGAAAGGTCACATAGCGCTCCACCTCCTGCGGGGAGAGCCCGTCGGTGACCGTGAACACCTGAACCAGGGGCGGCGTGATATCGGGAAAGGCGTCCACCGGCAGGGTCCGCCAGGACCAGCCCCCCGCCAGGAAGACGGCCACGAAGGCGATCACGGCGAAACCGCGGGCGGAGACGATGCGCTCGGCCCAGCTCCGGCGGGCCGCCCCTGAGACGCTAGTGGTTATGGCCATCGCCGAACGCCCCCTTCTGAAGTTCTGATTTCAGGGCGAAGGCGCCGGTCACGACAATCGGATCACCCTCCTGAAGGCCGGAGACAATCTCGACAAAATCCGCGCCGCGGCGTCCAAGCCGCACCGGTCGGGGCTCGAAGCCGTCATCCTCGGGCACGAAGATCACGCTCTCTCCATTGAGGGTCTGAACCGCGCTTGCCGGCGCGCGCAGCAGCCGCCCCGCCTGACCGTCCTCCAGTTCAACAGTGACGAAGGCGCCGGGCATCAGCCGGGATGTCTCATTGTCCACGATCAGCCGGGCGAGGCCTGTACGCGTCTCCGCGCCGATCTGGGGCGCGACGAAACTCACCTCGGTCTCGATGATCTCGCTCTCGCTCAGACGAATGCGCGCGCGGGCGCCGGGGCGGACCCGCATCAGGTCCGGGCCGTAGATGGCCGCATCAACCCACACCCGGGAGGCGTCGGCGATGGTGAAGGTCGGCATGACGTCGCCGGCTTCGGCGAACTCGCCGCGCACCGCATGGCGTTGGGTGATCACCCCGCTCATGGGCGCCCTCAGGGCATATCGGCTCAGCGCGCCGGTCTCGGGATCGGCCAGAGTGTCACGCGCCGCTTCATCAATACCCAGCGCATCCAGCTGGAACTCGGCGCTGCGCACCGCGATCCGTGCTTCCTCAAGCTCCCGACGCGCGGTCTGGAACCGGCTCTCGGTGGAGACGCCGCGGTCAAACAGCTCGCGTTCACGCTCGAATTCGGGCCGCACCAGCTCCAGCGAGGCCAGCGCGGAAAGATAGGCCGCCTTGGCTTCCGCGAGCTCGCGGCTGTCAACTATGGCCAGCAGATCTCCGGCCTCGACGCTGTCGCCCATGCTGGCATGGACCTCCCGGATCACGCCTTCCACCGGGGCGGAGACAAGCGCAATGCGGTTCTCGTCAAATCGGACTTCGCCGGGCAGCTCGATCCAGCCGCCAACCGGGCCGGTGCTTACTGCGCCGAGGGCGATGCCCAAGGCCTGGCGGTCCTCGGGCGAAAGGCTGATCAGGTCGTGCGCTTCACCGTCCTCATGATCATGGGCGCTTTCACTCCCGTGATCGGCGTCGGTTTCATCATGGTCGTGCGAGTCTGGCCTGGAAGGCGCATCGTCACACCCGGCAAGCGCGAGCGAAATCGCTGCCATACATGCAGCGAGGGGGAAGGCGAAACGCCCTCCATCAATCTGGAAAGTCATGGGTATCCCTGAAGGTCAGTGCGTCGGAAACAGGTTCAGACGATGACGCTCCGGGGCGGGGAATAGGGCGGCGCGGTGATCCGCGTGCTGAAGGACTGGGGACGCAGGACCCGCTTCATGGCGCTTTCAGACACCATGGCCGGTTCGACCAGTCCGGGCAGAAGGACAAGATGGTGGGTCACACAGGCGTCCTGGCACGGCGCGTCGACCTCATGGTGGTCATGATCAGCCTCGGCATGATGAACCGAATGCCCCTCGCCTGCGCCGACTGTCAGATCGTCCGCCGCACACGCCATCTGCGCACTGACCATCAGGACGGTCAGCGCCAGCAGCAGCATATGAAACGGTCGGTGCAGCATCGTCGCAACGATAGCCAACACCGCCCGTCCGGACAAGCACGCCTGGTGCGCGCAAGACGTCTAGCTGACCAGCTGCTCACGCAGTTTGCGCGACGCCATGACAAAGCCGATCAGGCTGGTCGCGCCGAACACCGCCACCACGATGATGGCCCAGCGCAAGCCTTCAGCCACATCCATGCCGCTGGCCGAGAAGCTGTCAGAGAGCAGGCCGACACTCAGCGGCCCAAGCCCCAGACCGATCAGATTGATCACGAACAGCAGAAGCGCCGAAGCGGTCGCGCGGGTCTGCGGACGCACCAGCCCCTGGGCCGTTGCGAAGATCGGCCCGTACCAGACCGCGTTCAGCAGCACCGGAATGGTCAGAAGGATCAGAGACAGCGACACCGAAGGGGTCAGCATGGCCCACAGGAAGGGCGGCACGGACAACACCGAGGCAATGGCGGGCACCAAGGTGTAGGCGCGAGCATCCTTGCGGCCCACATGGTCGGAAATGAACCCGCCCAGATAGGTCCCGATCGCGCCGAAAATCCCGATCAGGATCCCGAGCACCAGACCGATGAAGCCGATCGGGCCCAGCGCCAGACCGGTGAGATTTTCCAGATTCTGGGAAATCGCCGCCAGACCGTCAGTATGATTGCGCATGTAGAACGAGCCGTAAAAGGCGATATGGCCGTAGGACACCATGGCATTGATCGCCGCGCCGAACGCAATCCACCAGAAGGCGGATTTGCCGCGCAATTCGCGGGCGGCGTCGCCAAGGGTCGGGCCGGTATCGGTCGGCTCCTTGGGCCGGTCCGCACGCGGCTCGGGCAGGGTGAACCAGGCAAGCAGCGCCATCAGCACGCCCGGCGCGCCCGCCACCAGGAAGGCGGCTCGCCAGCCATACGCGTCCGCGATAAGACCGCCCAGCGCCATGCCTGCCAGAGAGCCCAGCGGAATGCCGAGCGAATAGAAGGCCAGCGCCGAGGCGCGTTTCTCCTTGGGCGCGTAATCGGAGATCAGCGAGTGCGCGGGCGGCGTGCACCCCGCCTCGCCCACCCCGACGCCGATCCGCGCCAGAAGCAGCTGGACGAAATTGGTCGCCAGACCGCACGCCATGGTGAACAGACTCCAGATCGCCACGGCGACGGAAATGATCTTCACCCGATTGCCGCGTTCTGCGAGCCGCGCGATGGGCAGGCCGAGAAAGGTGTAGAACAGGGCGAAGGCCAGGCCGGTCAGCACGCCGACCTGCCAGTCCGCCAGGCCCAGCTCGAGCTTGATCGGCTCGGCCAGGATGTTGACCACCTGACGGTCAAGAAAGTTCAGGATGTAGATCACCAACAGCACCGTCAGGGCATAACGCCGCTTGGGCGCCGCCAGGGGCGGAACGGTTGGATGTTCGGATGCGGCCTCGGCCATGATGGACTCCCCGGAAATCTTGTTTTGTTTTTTGTTGGCGCGCGTTTAACGGCTGCGCGCCAGAGCCGGATTGCAGGTCCTAGTTGAACCGCCCGTTCTCTTCCGCCTTGCGCCGCAGGAACGGGCTGATCTCGAAGCCGTCCGCGAGGCGGTCGGCATGCTTTTCCAGACCGTCGAGCACGGTTTTCGCGCCGATCTGGTCCGCCCAGAACATCGGCCCGCCGCGATAGGTCGGCCAGCCATAGCCATACACCCAGACCACATCGATGTCGGAGGCGCGCTGGGCGATGCCTTCATCGAGGATCTTGGCCCCTTCATTGACCATGGGATAGAGCAGGCGTTCGCGAATCTCCTGATCGTCAATCGCGCGTTGCTCATAGCCGGCCTTTTCGGCGAACTCGGCGATCAGGCGCTCGACGTGCTCGGACGGCGCGCCGCGGCGGTTCTGGTCGTAATCGTAAAAGCCTGCGCCGGTCTTCTGACCCCGGCGATCCTGTTCGCACAGGATTTCGCGCACCGTGGAAGACGAGGTGGCGTCCGGATCCCAGCCAATGTCCAGACCTGCCAGATCCGCCATCTGGAACGGCCCCATGGGCAGGCCGAACTCCACCAGCACCCGGTCCACATCCCAGGGCTTGGCGCCCTCAAGGATCAGGCTGTTCGCTTCCGCCTGGCGCTGGGCCAGCATGCGATTGCCGATGAAGCCATGGCAGACCCCGGCGACCACAGCCACCTTGCCGATCCTGCGCGACAGATCCATGGCGGTCGCCAGAACCGTGTCGGCAGTCTTCGCGCCGCGAACAATCTCCAGCAATTTCATGATATTGGCGGGTGAGAAGAAGTGCAGGCCTAGCACCGATTCAGGCCGCTGGGTCACCGCCGCGATCTCGTTCACATCCAGATAGCTGGTGTTGGTGGCGAGGATGGCGTCTTTCTTGGCGATCGAATCCAGAGCCGTGAAGATCTCCTTCTTGATCCGCATCAGCTCGAAGACCGCCTCGATGATCAGGTCACAGTCCGACAGGGCGTCCATCTTCAGTGTCGGCGTCAGCAGCGCCATGGCCTTTTCAACCTGGTCCTGGCTCAACCGTCCCTTGGCGGCGCTGGCCTCGTAATTCTTGCGAATGGTCGCCACGCCGCGATCAAGCGCAGCCTGTTCGCGCTCCACAAGGGTCACAGGGATGCCGGCGGACAGAAAATTCATGGTGATCCCGCCGCCCATGGTGCCCGCGCCGATCACGCCGACACTGGAGACAGTCTTGCGCGGCGTGTCCTTGGCGATGTCATCGATCTTGGCGGCGGCGCGTTCGGCGAAGAACAGGTGTCGCAGCGCGGCGGACTGGTCGCCCGCCATGAGCTTGGCGAACAGGGCGCGCTCGATTTTCAAACCCTCTTCCAGCGGCTTTTCAGTCGCCGCTTTCACTGCCTCGATACACGCTTGCGGCGCGTCCATGCCGCGGAAGCGGCGGGCATTGGCTTTGGCGAAATCATGAAAGACGTCTGCATCCGCAGAGAGCTTGTCCGTTCGCGCGCCGGAGCGGCGCGGACCGTCGGAAATCCTGGCCCTGGCGAATGCGATGGCCGCCTGCCGCAGCTTATCCGCCTCCACCAGCTCATCCACCAGACCCAGGCTCTCCGCCTTTTCCGCCGAGATCGGGTCACCTTTCGCGATCATCTCGAGCGCAGCTTCCACACCGACCACCCGCGGCAATCGCTGGGTGCCGCCTGCGCCCGGCAACAGGCCAAGTTTGACTTCGGGAAGTCCCAGCTTCGAGCCGCGTGCGGCCACGCGATAATGCGCGCCCAAGGCCACTTCCAGCCCGCCGCCCAGCGTCGTGCCATGCAGAGCCGCGACAACGGGCTTGTCCAGCGCTTCGATCGCTTCGATCACTTCGGGCAGCGAGGGGGATTGGGGCGGCTTTCCGAACTCGGTGATGTCGGCGCCCGCATGGAAGGTCCGTCCGTCAGCGGCGATCACCACGGCCTTCACTGCGGCATCGGACCCGGCGGCTGTGACAGCGTCCATGAGGCCGGACCGCAACGCATGGGAAAGCGCGTTCACCGGCGGATTGTCCGAGACGATCACCAGCACGCCGTCCGTCACCTGAGTCTTCACTGTCATTGCGTTTGCCTCTTTGCGTCTTGCTTCAGCATACCGATTTTTCTATCGCCTGATCACGGCGGTCAAGGATCGTGCGATGAGATTTGATCATTTGCGGTTCGCGCAAGCATGATCTAGCGTTTGAAAATACAATATATATAAGCCTTGGAGGAAACATGATGGGCGCGCGCGAATGGCCCGCGCTTACGGCGCAAGCCGCTCAGGAGCAGCTCTGCGCGCCGGGGGCGCTTTTCGAATTTACGGTACAACAGATCAATGGCGCGCCCGTTCGGGTGTGGAAGAACGGACCGCAAATCCTGCCCGATCTGCTCGAAGCCGCAAAGGCGCACGGCGACCGGGACTTCATGGTGCTCAATGATGAGCGGGTCAGCTTTGACGCCTTCCGGCGCGCCACGGCGCACCTGGCCGAAGCGCTGCTGGCTCGCGGCGTCGAGCCGGGCGACCGGGTGGCGATCGCCATGCGCAACCTGCCTGAATTCCCCATCGCCTATTTCGCCATTACCGCCATCGGCGCCATCGTCGTGCCGCTGAACGCCTGGTGGACCGGGCCCGAGCTCGATTATGCGATAAGGGACAGCGGCGCGCGCACCCTGATCTGCGACGCCGCGCGCTGGCAAGTCCTGGCCGGTCAGGCGATCGCATGTGACGCCCTGGTCTGTCGCGCAACGCCGGGCGCAGCGCCCGAACGCCTTGAAGACCTGATCGGAGCGCCGAACGACTGGGCGACGCTGTCGCCGCGTCCCCTGCCCGAAATCCATATCGCCCCGGACGATCCGGCCACCCTGTTCTACACCTCCGGCACAACCGGCAAGCCCAAGGGCGCACTGGGCACCCATCGCAGTTCGATGAGCAATGTGCTGTCCACCGCCTATGCCGGCGCGTTCGCCGCCCTGCGTCGCGGCGAGCCGGTTCCCGAGCCTGAACCGCGCGCCTCGCTCCTGCCCATCCCGCTGTTTCACGTCACCGCCTGCAATGCGCGCATGCTGTCGAGCGTGCATGTGGGCCACAAGACCGTGCTGATGGACAAATGGGATCCGCTGGAAGCGCTCCAGTTGATCGAACGCGAACAGATCACCCATACGGGCGGCGTGCCCGCCATCGCCTGGAGCCTGATCGAGCATCCGCGCCGCAAGGAGTTTGACCTCTCCTCCCTGACCGGGGTCGCCTATGGCGGCGCGCCCGCTGCGCCCGAGCTGGTGCGCCTTATCGCCGAGGATCTGAACTGCGAGCCGGGTACGGGCTGGGGCATGACCGAAACCAGCGGCACGGTCACCCGCCATGACGGCGAGGATTATCTGAACCGGCCCGACAGTTGCGGCCCGCCCGTGCCGGTGGCGGAACTCAAGATCATGAGCCTGGACGGCGAAACCGAACTGCCTGCCGGCCAGTCGGGCGAATTGTGGGCGCGCGGTCCGATGGTTGTTCGCGAATACTGGAATCGGCCCGACGCAACCGCAGAGACCTTCAAGGAGGGCTGGGTGCGCACCGGCGACGTCGCCCGGCTCGATGAGGAGGGTTTTTGCTACATCGTTGATCGCGCGAAGGATGTGATCATTCGCGGCGGCGAGAACATCTACCCTGTGGAGATCGAGAACCGCCTCTATGAGCACGCCGCCATTGTGGACGCCGCCGTGGCCGCGATCCCCCATCGCACCCTGGGAGAGGAGCCGGCCGCCCTTGTCACCCTGGCGTCCGGCGCACAGGCGGACGAGGCGGAGCTTCAGGCCTTCGTGCGCGAGGCGCTGGCGAGCTTCAAGACGCCGGTTCTGGTGCACATTCATGACGGCCCCCTGCCGCGCAACGCCAGCGGGAAGATCCTGAAAACCGAAGTCAGGCGCATTCTGGCGGAACTCGCTGCCACGCGCGCCTCGGCATGACGGCGAGACGCGCTATAGCGGTGGCGTTTATCAGCAAGCGCTTTAGATTAACGCCATGACCGAGACAGGCCTTTCCGCCGCGGCGAGTCGCTATGACCGCAAGCGCGACCAGATCATTGCTGCGGCGACCGAGCTGATCAACGAGCTCGGCTATAAAGGCATGACCCTGACGAAGGTGGCCCAGGCCATCGATCTGAACACGACCAGCATCACCTATTACTTCAAGCGCAAGGAATTGCTGGCGGAAGCCATTCTGGAAGCGGCGATCGAGCGCTATAATCGCATCGTCGATCAGGCCGAGCTTGAGCCAACCCCCTTTGACAAGCTGCACCGCATGGTCTGGGCGACGCTGGAACAGTTTGCGCAGATCCGCTCGGGCGATGCGCCGCCGGTCGCGAACCTGTCCCACATTCGCAGCCTGAACGAACCGCTGCGCACGCGCCTCAGCGACCAGTACATCGTCATGTTCCGACGCGTGCGCCGGTTCTTCGAGGAAGAGGACGGGTCACGCAAGCATCTGGCGACCGCGCAAACCCATGTCCTGCTCGAGAACCTGTTCTGGGCCCAGGCCTGGTTGCGACGCTATTCGCTGGGCGATTTCGAACGCGTGGCCCATCGCTTCAGCGAAGTGCTGGCCTATGGCGTTTCCGGCGCGGGACGGGACTGGGACCCGGCCTTGCTGACCCTTGAAGAGCCCGAAACCGTCAAGGGGCTGGGCGACATGAATATCGCCTTTCTCAAGGCGGCCGCCATCACCATCAATGACTGGGGCTATCGCGGCGCGTCCGTGGATCGCATCGCGGCCGAGCTGTCCGTCACCAAGGGCAGCTTCTATCACCATTTGCAGAGCAAGGACGATTTGGTCCTGGCCTGCTTTGACCTGAGCTATGCCCGGGTCTCGCTCGCCCAGAGGGCCGCCGAGCGCATTGAAGGCGACCATCACCGCAAGCTGTGCGCCTCGGTCGCTTCCTTGCTGGCGCTGCAGTTCTACGGGGATTCCCCGCTCCTGCGGACCACGGCGCTCTACGCCCTGCCCCCGGATGTCCGCGCCGGCGTGATCGAACGCTCCAACCGGATGGCGCGCCGCTATGCGGGCGTCCTGATCGACGGGATCACCGAATCCTCGATCAAGGCGATCGATCCGCTGATCGCCGCGCAGATGATCATGGCGACGCTGAATACGGCCTATGAGATGCGGCGCTGGGCCGAGGTCCAATCGCCCGAGCAGGCCATAAAGACCTACGCGTCGATCATCACGCGCGGGCTCATCCCCAACCGCTAGACGCTGCGGACGGCCTCGCCCCTTCAGGCTGACAGGCGGATTGTGTTCGCGAGCGCCTACAAACCCGATATTCAAAAAGCATCGATATTGCGCCGCAACACGTCGCAATAGCGAGAAATTTAATACGTACCGCTTTTTCTTTTTTCTTGAAAGCGACCGTAGAAGCTGTAGCGTTTTTGCGATCGGGGCGGATGGGAGGCTCACACTCGAACGCACTGCGTCCGGCGCGAACCGCGCCTGAGGGAAGGCCGGGGTCGGCCTGTGCGAACGCATCAACGGCCCGAAAGAACAAGCGCCGGAAAGGCGCGACGAACTGCGGTCACAACCGCGAGGGACATGGCCTGCATGACAGGTCGGGAGGAGAACACGATGACGATCAAGTCAAAGCTCATGCTGGGGGCGGTTTGCGCGCCACTGGCCTTCATGGCGGTCTCGGCCGCTTCCGCTCAGGAGAGCGCCAACCCTGCACAATCTGATGACGCCGCGATGCCGGTTGATCGCGTGGTCATCACCGGCTCCTACATCCGCGGACGTGGTGAAGACGGCGCATTGCCGGTGGATGTGTTCGGCGCTCAGGAGCTGGATAATCGCGGCATCGACAGCCCGCTCGAATTCATGAAAACCCTGCCGTCGGTAGGCCCGGTCCTGGGCGATTCCAACCAGTTCGCCGCCGGCACCGAACAGGGCGTGGGCTCGATCAACCTGCGCAGCCTCGGCCGTGAGCGCACGCTGGTGCTGTTCAATGGCCGCCGGACGATCTCCAGCCCCGGCACCGGTTCGACCGACACCAATCTCATCCCCTTCTTCGCGGTTCAGCGCGTGGAAGTCCTCAAGGACGGCGCGGCGTCGACCTATGGCTCCGACGCCATCGCCGGGGTGGCCAACTTCGTGACCTACAACGCCTTTGAAGGCGTGGAAGTGTCCGGCAGCTACAATTTCATCGACGGCTCTGACGGCAATTACCAGGCCAGCGTGCTGGCGGGCGAGCGCTTCGGCAATGTGGATGTCATGGTCGGCGCCGGCTGGCAGCGGCGCAATGAACTGCCCAATACCGAGCGCGCCTTCACCCAGACCGAATACGACGTGAACCCGACCGGCTATTCCTTCCTGTCCAATCCGGGCACCTATCTGCCGATCATTCCCGGCTTCGGCGTCGTGGGCATCGGCATTGACGGTCAACAGCTGGACACCTGCACCGCCATGGGTGGCATCCAGGGAACCTTCCCGACCTCGCCGACCAGCGCCTTCCCGGTCTGCCGCTATTCCTATGTGGATTTCAGCAATCTGGTTGAAGAAGAGGATCGCTATCAGATCTATGGCCAGATCGATGTGGATCTGGGCCCGAACACCACCTTCCACGCCGAGGCGATCTATGCGGGCATGGAAATGATCGATTACGCCGGTTCGCCCAGCTATCCGCCGGTTCAGGGGCCGCTGGGCCCGGGCAGCGCGAATGCGTTCTCCGTGCCGGCCTCAAACCCGGGCTATGCGGCCTATCTGGCGCAAACCTTCCCGGCCGGCTCGCCCGCCTATCTGTCCTCGCTGTCGAACATCTTGTTCTTCCGCCCCTTCGCGCTTGGCGGCAATCCGCTTGATGAGCGCGGCGCGGGCCTGGGCAGTGCGGAAAACGAGGCCTGGCGCATCTCGGGCGGGTTCGAGCATGACTTCTCGGACAATTTCAGCGCCCAGCTCTACGCCACCCTCATTCACTCCAACCGCAAGAATGCGGTCCGCGACTTCGTCGGCGACCGCCTGCAGCGAGCCATCAACGGCTTTGGCGGCGCCAGCTGCACAGGCAGCACGCCCGGCGCGAACGGGTGCCAGTACTTCAACCCGTTCATCAATTCCGCGCCGGGCCATCCGACCCTGGGGCTGACCAATCCGGCCTATGTGCCCGGCAACGAGAACGATCCCGCCCTGATCGAGTGGATGTACCAGCCCAGCGGCACCGACCAGACCGAGGACCAGTTCATCGTCGACCTGATCTTCAGCGGCTATGACACGCTGTTCGGCCAGGAGATCGACTACGCCTTCGGCGCGCAATACCGCCGCACCGAATATGAATCCCTGCCCGCCAACATCTTCAGCGACCCGGTCGGCTTCCCGTGCGCAATTGAAGGGGATCGCTCCTGCCTGGACGATCCCAACGACAACAACCTGCCGACAGGGCCGTTCATCTTCCTGGGCCAGTACTCCACGGTGAATGTGGAGCAGGATGTCTACGCCCTGTTCGCCGAAGCCCAGATCGAACCGTTTGACGGCTTTGAAGTGACCGGCGCGGTCCGTTACGAGGACTATGGCAATCCGGTCGGCTCCACCTTCAATCCCAAGATCTCGGCGCGCTGGCAGGTCAGCGACAATGTCGCCCTGCGCGCCTCGGTCGGCGACACCTTCCGCGCGCCGCTGCCCAGTGATCTGGAAGGCGACGGCCTGACCCTGGTCGAGGGCATTGACGCCGCCGGCGGCGCCTTCAAGGCCAACCAGATCGCCGGCAACCCCGATCTCGATCCGGAAACCGCCTTCACCTACAATTTCGGCATTCTGTTTGAATCGGGCGGCTTCAGCGCCAGCGTCGATTTCTGGAACTATGACTTTGAAGGCCGGTTCACCGAACTGCCGGTTCAGGCCATCGCCAGCGCGGTCGCGCCCGGCCCGGTCACGGACGGCACCCAGGCGGTGGATTGCGCCAGCCCGTTCACCGAATTCGTGGTGTTCGCCGGGGGCAGCTGCACCGCCGGCACCACTGCGAACGACATCTCCCGCATCCTGGTGCAGGTCGTGAACGGTCCGGACGTCACCACGAACGGTCTCGATTTCTCGCTCAACTATCGCGGTGATGTCGGTCCGTTCGACTTTAGCGGCGGGGTGAACGCCACCTATACCGCCAAGTACGAGTTCGGCGAGTTCGTCTATGAAGGGCTGACGTTTGACGGCTCCTATGACGCGGCCGGCTTCGCCAATTATGACCGCGCCCCAGGCACGGTCTCGCCCTGGCGCGCCAGCGGTTTCGCGAGCTTCACCTATGGCCGCTACAACGCGACCTATTCGCTGACCTATATCGATGGCGTGGACGACAATCGCTGTCCGGACACGGGGGCGTGCACCCAGACGCCCGAATTCGGTCCGACCGATTTCGGACGCACGGTGGAATCCTATACCCAGCATGACCTTCTGGGCACGGTGGATCTCGCCGCCTTCGGCGCGGATGTGCAATTGCAGGCCGGTGTTGAGAATATCTTCGACACTGATCCGCCTGCCGCGCGTCTGGAGTTGAGCTACGATCCCTATGTCGGCAACCCGCTGGGTCGGGTGTACCGGCTGGGACTGACAGCCCGCTTCTAGGTCCGGGACGTCTCCCCTCTGTGGGCCGGGCTCAGCCCGGCCCTTTTCTTTTTGAACTCTGCGCAAGGAGCGCCTTCCATGACGCTTTTCGACCTCACCGGAAAAACCGCCGTGATCACCGGCTCTTCACGCGGCATTGGCCGCGCCATCGCTGAACAGCTTGCCCGCCACGGCGCCCGCGTGGTGATCTCCAGCCGCAATCAGGACGCCTGTGAGGACGTGGCGAACGCCATCAATGAAGAGCATGGCGAAACCCGCGCGCTGGCGATCGCCGCCAGCATTTCCTCCAAGCCCGAACTGCAAGCCCTGTTTGAAAAGACCCGCGCCGGTTTCGGACCGGTGGACATTCTGGTCTGCAACGCGGCGAGCAATCCCTATTACGGCTCCATGGACGGGATCACGGACGAGCAGTTCCAGAAGGTCCTGAACAACAACATCATCTCGAATCACTGGCTGATCCAGTTGGCGCTGCCGGACATGCGCAAGGCCAAGGAGGGCGCCATCATCGTGATCTCGTCCATCGGCGGCTTGCGCGGCTCGCAGACCATCGGCGCCTACAACATTTCCAAGGCCGCGGACTTCCAGCTCGTGCGCAATTACGCCCTGGAAGCGGGCCCGGACAATATCCGCGTCAACGCCATCGCGCCCGGCGTCGTGAAAACCGATTTCGCCCGCGCCCTGTGGGAAGACCCCAAGGCCGAGGCGGCGGTGTCCAGACGCACGCCCCTGCGCCGCCTGGGCGAGCCTGACGACATTGCGGGCGCCGCCGTCTACCTCGCCGGTCAGGCGGGCGCCTGGATGACCGGTCAGATGATGGTGATTGATGGCGGGGTGACCGCCGGCGTCCTTGAATAGGAACGCCGACGGTCTGTGCCTCAGGCCGCGCTGGCGAGCTTGAGATAGCGCGCCATATGGGCGTCTTCATCGCCGAGCACATGGTCAAGCATGACCAGCCGCTTGGCGAAATGCGACAGCGGCATTTCCCAGGACATGCCGATGCCGCCATGCATCTGGATCGCCTCTTCGGCGGTCAGGGCGCCCACCTTGCCGGCGGTGTATTTCGCCGCAGAGCCATAGCGATCGCGCGTTCTCGGGTCCTTGGCGAAATACGCCGCGGCATTGATGGCCGCCGAGCGCGCCTGTTCGATTTCCAGCGCCACGCTAGTCATGCGGTGCTTGAGCGCCTGGAAGGCGCCGATCGGCACGCCGAACTGCTTGCGTGTGCCCAGATACTCGATGGTCGCATCGCGCAGGACTTCCATGATCGCGACCGCTTCCCAGACCGTGGCGACCAGCCCCAGCGCGCGCGCCTTCGAGATGGCGTCCTCTCCGGACACCAGAAGCCGGGCAGACGCGCCGTCCAGGGTCAGCTCGCCCGCCGCGCCGCCATCCACCAGGGGATAGGCGCGACGCTTGACGCCCTTGGCGTCCGCCTCGACCAGGAAGCTGGCCCAGCCATCGCTGGTCTCGGCCGTCACCACGATCAGGTCCGCAGAGCCCAGATAGTCCACCACGCCTTTCGCGCCGGTCAGACGCCAGGCGTCACCCTCCTTGACCGCCTTGAGCGGGTCGGTCACGACGCCATTGGCATCCATGGCCGGATCATCGGCGAAGGTCAGGATCTTCGAGCCCGCGATCACCTCGCCCAGAAGATCCGCTTCACCCGCAGCCTCCAGGATATTGCCAGCGAGCAGCGTGGCCAGGAACGGCCCGGTCGCGAGCGCCTTGCCGACTTCGGCGAACACGGCGCCCGCGTCAAAGGCCGACCCGCCATAGCCGCCGGCCTCTTCCCCGAACAGCATGCCCAGCACGCCCAGTTCAGCGAGGCCCGCCCACATGTCACGGCTGAAACCCGCTTCGCTTTCGGCCGCGGCCTGACGGGCTTCCCAGCCCAGCGTGTCGGCGAAATAGCGCGACAGCGAGTCCGCCATCATCCGGCGATCATCACCCAGAGAAAAATCCATGATCAGAGCCCCATCATCGATTTGCCGATGATCTCGCGCTGCACCTCATTGGAGCCGCCAAAGATCGAAAGCTTGCGATTGTTGAAATACTGCGACGCCACAGGCGCGGCCCAGCCCGGACCGACCGGTTCGCCGTTGAAGCCGCCTTCCAGCGCTTCATCCAGGAAGGGCTGGGCGTAGCGCCCCGCCGCCCGACGCATGAGCGCCGTGATTTTCTGGCGGATCTCGGTGCCGCGAATTTTCAGCATCGAGGATTCCGCCATCGGCGTCTGACCGCGGCCGACGCTGTCGAGCACGCGCAGATTGGTCGTGCGCATGTTCTCAAGGTCGATTTCCACTTCCGCCATGCGGGCTGCGAACAGCGGGTCCTCGGCCAGCGCGGACCCGTTGCGCCGGGTCGTGCGCGCCACTTCCTTGAGCCGCTCGAACGCCGCCATGGAGGCGCCGACGCCGGCGATATTGGTGCGCTCATAGCTCAAGAGGTATTTGGCGCAGGTCCAGCCCTTGTTCTCTTCCCCCACCAGGTTCTCGACGGGCACTTTCACATCGGAGAACCAGACCTCGTTCACCTCGTGATCGCCATCAAGCAGCTTGATCGGGCGCACTTCGACGCCGGGCGTGTCCATGTCGACGAGGAGGAAGGAAATGCCTTCCTGCTTCTTGCCTCCCTTGCTGGTGCGCACCAGGCAGAAGATCTTGTTGGCGCATTGGGCCAGGGTGGTCCAGGTCTTCTGGCCATTGATGACGTAATGGTCGCCCTCGCGCACGGCGGAGGTTTTCAGGCTCGCCAGATCCGACCCGGCGCCCGGCTCGGAATAGCCCTGACACCACCAGTCAGACCCGTCCAGGATGCGTGGCAACCAGTGTTTCTTCTGCTCTTCGGTGCCGAACTTGATCAGCACCGGGCCCAGCATGGACACGCCGAAGGGCACGACCCGCGGCGCATGCGCCATGGCGGTTTCGGTTTCGAAGATGAAGCGCTGGACCACGCTCCAGTCCGTGCCGCCCCATTCCACGGGCCAGTGCGGCGCCAGCCAGCCGCGCTCATTGAGGATGGCGTGCCATTCCTCCATGTCGGCCTTGGTCAGCCGCTGTCCGTAGCGCACCTTGTCTGACAGGCGCTTGGGCAGCTTCTCGTTCAGGAATTCGCGCACTTCCTCGCGGAAGGCTTCGTCCTTTTCGGTGAAATCGAGATCCATGACGGTCTCCTCCGCTTTTCTAGTCGACCAGCTCGAACAGGCCGGCCGCGCCCATGCCGCCTGCGACGCACATGGATACGACGACATATCTAACACCCCGGCGCCGGCCTTCCAGCAGCGCCGCCCCCACGAGGCGCGATCCGGTCATGCCGAACGGGTGGCCCACCGCGATCGCGCCTCCGTTCACATTGAGCCTGTCTGACGGCAGGTCCAACCGGTCGCGGCAGTACACGATCTGGCTGGCGAAGGCCTCGTTGATCTCCCACAGACCGATATCCCCGACCCCGAGACCGGCGCGCTTGAGCAGTTTCGGAATGGCGAACACCGGGCCGATGCCCATTTCGTCCGGCGCGCAGCCGGCGACCTGAAAGCCCCGGAACACGCCCAGCACCTCGCGGCCTTCGGCCCTGGCGGTTGCGTGATCCATGACCACTTGCGCCGCCGCCCCATCCGACAGCTGGCTGGCATTGCCCGCCGTGACAAAACGGCCTTCCGCAACAGCCTCGCCCCCGCTCCAGACCGGCTTGAGACTGCTGAGCGCCGCATAGCTCGTGTCCGGGCGCACGCCTTCATCCGCTGTCAGATTGACTTCCTCGCGCCCGGTTTCGGACCCGTCCTTGGCGCGCACGATCTTCTCGGTGGGCAAGGGCGCGATTTCCGCCGCCTGCCGCCCCGCTTCAATCGCGGCGGCCGCGCGGTGCTGGCTTTCAACGGCGTAGCGGTCCTGCGCCTCCCGGCTGACGCCATAGCGCTCGGCCACCACTTCGGCGGTCTCGATCATCGCCATATAGGCGTCCGGCTCGGCGGCGATAACGCTTTGTGACCGCCAGCTTTCATCGGGCAGGCCTGGCAGCCGCGTCATGGAGACCGACTCCACCCCGCCCGCCAGGATCATGTCCGCATCATCGGCCATGATGGAGCGCGCCGCCAAGGCGACGGCGGTGAGGCCGGAGGCGCATTTGCGATCCAGCGTGGTCGCCCCCAGCGACTGGGGCAGGCCCGCCGTGAACAGGCTCATGCGGGCAAGGTTGTAGAATTGAGGACCGTACTGATTACCCGCGCCGAAGATCACATCATCGAGCCTTTGCGGATCCACGCCCGCGCGCTCGACCGCCGCTTTCATGACATGAGCGGCCAGCCGGTCCGGCGCGGTGTCGTTGAAGGCGCCGCGATGAGCCTTGCCGATCGGCGTGCGCGCTGTTGAGACGATTGCGGCTTCGCGTGTCATGACACTCTCCCCAGGCGGGCGGGCAACCCATACCGCTCTTTCTATTTTCAGGAAGCGGTTATGCCGCGATCGCGCAGAAATCGCAATAACACGGCGTTATATGTCGACATTTCAGTGCAGCTGCGTCAGAATTCTACATACCCGATACACAAATATTGACAGGGGAGGACATCATGGCGCTCACATCAGGAGGCCTTATTCGCACTTGGGCAGGGGCGGCTTTGCTGTCCGCTGCAACCGCATTGCCCGGCGCCGCTTACGCACAGGGCGACGCGGGCGCCGCGCCGGACTACAGCGACGGCTCGGTCTGGCTGTGCCGCCCGGGGCGCGAGGATGCGTGCGCGGTCGATCTGGACGCTGCCGTCGTTCAGGCGGATGGCTCGGTGACCATGGATATTCACCAGCCCGCACAGGACCCCGCAGTGGATTGCTTTTACGTCTATCCGACGGTTTCGGTCGATCCGGGCGTGAACAGCGATCTCGAGATCGGCCCGGAAGAGCGCGGCGTGGTGCACGCCCAGTTCGCCCGCTTCAGCGAAGTCTGTCGCCCGTTTGCACCGCTCTACCGGCAGGTGACCCTGACCGCCCTGCGCGCCGCCATGGCCGGCAATGGCGACGCCATGTCGGGCGGCGCCCTCGCCTATGGCGATGTCCGCGACGCCTGGCGTCATTATCTCGAGCACGACAATGAGGGTCGCGGCGTCATCCTGGTCGGACACAGCCAGGGCGCGCGCATGCTGCAGACGCTGATCAATCAGGAGATCGAGGGCGAACCGGTCCAGGATCAGGTCATTTCCGCCTATCTGATCGGCTGGAACGTCCAGGTGCCTGAAGGCGAGACCGTGGGCGGCGACTTCAGCGCCCTGCCCTTGTGCACCGAGGCGGACCAGACCGGCTGCGTGGTGTCCTATGTCACCTTCCGCGACGATGTCCCGCCGCCGCCCAATACGCGCTTCGGACGCAGCCCGGACCCGGCCAACCAGATCGCCTGCGTCAATCCCGCCAGCCTCACGGGCGATGGCCCGGTCATGCTGGACTCCTATCTCAGCAATGGCTCGGACGGGTACGACATGGCGACACAGAGCTGGACCGAGACCCAGGAGGTGGATGCCCGCTTTGTCAAACTGCCCGGCTTTCTCAGCGGCCAGTGCGTCAATCGCGATGGCGCGCAATACCTGTCGGTGACCGTCAATGCCGACCCGTCAGATCCGCGCACCGACATCCTGACCGGCGACGTGGTCGCCAACGGTCAGGTGCTGACGGACTGGGGCCTGCATCTGATCGACATGCACGTGGTCATGGGCGATCTGATCGATCTCGCCGAGAGCCAGGCGGAAGCCTATCAGGACCGCTGAACGCCTTGGACAGATGAACAGGACGCGGGCCCGCTCCGGCGGGCCCGCGTCTTGACGTTCAGCGCCCTGTGCGGGCTGCGCAGGTTTGCTTGATCAGAATTCGGGGTGCGAAGGCAGGGCGTATCGGTTCAGCGCCAGGAGCAGAGTCCGGAACGGGCGATGCGACGGGTCGCGAGCGACACTCGACACCGATCGCGCGGACAAGCGAACCCTGCGCCGCGAAACGCAACAGCTCTGCATTCAAGATATTCTTTGGGAGGAATGGCGCGCCGGGGAAGATTCGAACTCCCGACCCCCAGATTCGTAGTCTGGTGCTCTATCCAGCTGAGCTACCGGCGCCTGTTTCGTCGTCCGGAACCCTTAAGGTCCCTGTCGGCGAGGCGCGGAAACTAGCCAAGGCTTGACGGCTTGGCAAGCGTCCTGACTGCGCTTTTCTCACCTTTGATGCAGCGGGGCCGGAGACGGCCGGATCACAAGGGATCAGGCGCGCATCCGGCCCCGTCGCGAAAGTCCTAGGCCGCGCGAACTGCGGACAGGAAGTCGCGCACGCGGCTCGCCAGACCACCCGCTTCCTGGCGGACCGTGGCGGCGGTTTCCTGCACCGTGCCGGCCTGGGAGCTGGTCTCGTCGGCCGAGCGGCTGACCTGTTCGATATTGGCCGAAACCCGCTGGGTCTCCGCCGCCGCGCTCTGGGCCGAGCTGGCGATCTCGGTGGACGCGGCGCGCTGCTCGTCGATCGCAGCGTTGATGGCCGACGCCACATTGAGCATCTCATCGATCACGCCGCGCACTTCCTGCATGGCGCTTTCCACCGCGCCGGTGGCGGACTGGATCTGGGTGATCTGGTTGGAGATCTGGCCCGTCGCCCGGCCGGTCTGTTCAGCCAGGGTCTTCACCTCGCTGGCGACCACGGCGAAGCCCTTGCCGGCCTCGCCCGCACGGGCCGCCTCGATGGTGGCGTTGAGCGCCAGAAGATTGGTCTGCTCGGCAATGTCGGAGATCAGCTTGACCACCTGGTCGATTTCGTTGGCCGCTGCGGTGAGCTGGCTCATTTCAGACGAAGCGCGCTCCATCCGGTCCTTCGCCTGCCCCGACACATCGCTCGAGCGTTCGACCTGCGCCGCGATCTCGGAAACGGAGGCGGACAGTTCTTCGGCCGCAGACGCCACGGTGGCGACCGCTTCGGACGCCACCGCGCCCGCGCCCGACACTTCACCGGCCCGGCTGGTGGTGTTGGCCGACGCTCCCACGAGAACCTCGGCGGTTTCCTGCAGGGCGCTGGCGGACATGGTCACCGCCTCGAGCGTGCGCTCCACGGCGGCGTCAAAATCAGCCGCCAGCTGTTCGATCTTGCGTGCGCGCTCGGCTTCGGCCTCGCTGGCGCGCAGGCTTTCCTGCTGCAAGCGAGCGGCCTCTTCGCCGCTATTGCGGAAGGTTTCAAGCGATTCAACGATGGCGCCGAGCTCATCGGCGCGCTTGAGATGGGTCACATTCACCGAGAAATCGCCTGCAGCCAGCTTCTGGGTGGCGCCGGCGATGGACTTCACGGAGCGGCTGACCGCACGGCCAAAGCCGAAGGCCACCGCCGTCAGACCCAGAGCGACGATCAGGGTCGCAATGCCGAACATCCATTTGGTGCGGGCCGCCGACGCATTCGCAGCTTCCGCCCGGGCGTTCGCCTCGGCGATCGCCGCTTCACTCAGGCTGACAATGTCGGCGTTCATCTGGTCGAAGACTTCGTCAAACGGTTCGATGAAGCTCACGGCGCTGGCGAAATCCATTTCCAGCATGGAACCGACAACCTCGAGGCCGCCCGCATAGAGCTCAAGCTGTTCGTCCAGATTGGAGAACACCTCTTCATTCGTGCCGCCGGAGCGCTGATGGATCCCTTCAAAGCGCGCGCGCAGCTCGCCCACACGGGCCATATAGCCGTCAAATTGCGTGAACACGTCCACCTGTCGGCCCGCCGCCACAGCGGTCAGGGTCTGATAGACATCCGCGTTCAGGGATTCGGTCTCCGTGCGCAGGGAGTCCAGTGCGATCACATTGGTCAGACGCTCGACCGTGTCCCGCTGGCTGTTCGCAACGCCGTTCAGGGCGAACCCACCCATCAGGGCGATGCCGATCAGGGCCAGAACCGCGAAAGCCGGCGCAACGCCGAACTTCAGCGAAAATGGCCAGTCGTTAAAACTCAGACGCTTGAACATCACTATGCGACCCCTTTAAATCCCAGCGCGAGCATATGGTTATCACCAACCTAAGCCTGATTGTTTAATAGGTTATGCATGCTCGCCCTCGTATCCCGCCGCCCCGCGGATGCGGGACGGCGGAATTGGCAGGCAGTTAGAAATTCGCCCGCAGGCTGACCCAGTAGCGGGCCTCGGTTTCGTAGACGGGCGTGGTGAGCTCGCCATCACCGAAGTTCACGTTCTGGGCCGTCAGGCTGAGGTCCAGATTGTCACTCAGCGCATAGCTGGCTCGTCCCGAGAAGGAGATGTGGCCGTCAATCTCACGCGACGCCACCGCGCCGAAGACCGGCTGGAACGGCATGGTCGTGTCGGACACATAGTTGGCGTAGCCGTCCAGGCTGATCCGACCGGACGTCCAGCCCAGATGGGCGTTGACCGTATGCTCGGGCGTGATGCCTTCAAAATCGAGCAAGGTGCTGGTCGGGAACGGCGCGAGATCGTCTTCCACCGATTTGTAGGTGTAGTTCAGATCCCAATCGACATTCTCGCCGATCATGCCGGCCAGCGAGCCTTCAAAGCCCCACAGGCGGGATTCACCGCGGTTGCCGAAGACATAAGCCGGCAGCGGCGCGTTCGGCGGGAAAAGCCCCGGGGCGCCGCCCAGAGAGGACTTCACGTCATCGGTGTTCTGCCAGAACAGCGCCGTGCGCAGCTGCACGCCGTTGGACAGGCTGCGATCATAGGCCAGTTCGATATTGTCCACGATGGACGGCTGGATGCCCGGATCGCCGATCAGGACCGCCGCTCCCACCGGCAGCAGGAAGCCCATGTCGAACATGGTCGGCGCCTGGATGCCGCGCGCTGCGGACAGACGCACCGTGCCGCCCGCTTCGGGCTTGTAGACCAGAGCCGCGTTATAGCTGAACTCTTCAAAGCTGACGTCGTAATCGGACTGCGTATACGGATAGAGCGCCGGATTCGGGCTACCGTCACGGCTCCAGTCCACCATGTCATAGCGAACTGCGAGGGTGGTCTCGAGCCGGTTGGAGAACTTGTGGTTCCACATGCCCGAGAACGCCAGGGTCTCGTAGTTCAGATCACCGGCGGTCGTATCGGGGAAGGACGCGGTCTTGGCGGTCCGGAACTCCACCGCAAAGCGCAGCGTGTCGTTGGTCCCGACCTTGATCAGGTCCTGCAGCTTGAACGAGGTCAGTTCGCCATCAAGGTCGCCGAAGCTGTAGGCGATCTGGGATTCGTTGCGATAGGCGCTCAGCGTGATGTAGCCGAATTCCGTGTCCGCGCCGAGCTCGCCCTGATAGGACGTGAGGTCATAGGCGTTGGCGGCGGACGAATACACGGACGTCAGCTCGAGCACTTCAGCTTCAGACTGGGTGTATTCAAAGGTCAGGCCCACCTTGTCGGTGAACTGCACCGAGCCGCCCAGCGCGAAATGCTCGCGAGAGAAATCCGGGTTGGCGGCGCGCAGCCCCACCGCCTCGGTGGCGTCCGGCTCGACGTCAAAATCGCGGCCATCGGTGCGGCCATAGCTGAAGCGCAGCGCGATCTGGTCATTCAGCGCGCGACCACCCGACAGGCGATATTGCTGATACCCGTTCGTGCCGACTTCCGCGGTGGCGTTGGCGTAGTCGCCAAACGCGGGATTGCGGGTGATGATGTTGACCACGCCGGCGACCGCGTTGAAGCCGTAGAGCGCCGATTGCGGGCCCTTGACCACTTCGATCTGCTGGATCTCGTCCAGGCTGACCGGCAGGGTCGACCAGGCGGTGTAGCCATAGCTGTCCAGATACACTTCGCGGCCATTCACCAGCACCAGCAGGCGCGGCGTGTAGGGAGACGCCGCCGAACGGATGCCGACCTCGCCCTGGCCCATGGAGAAGCGGGCGACATCCACGCCGCTGTAATGACGCAGGATGCCGGGGATGTCGTATTCCGGCGCATTGGCGATATCGTCCTGGGTGATGATGATCATCGTCGCCGGGACATCGGTGGAGCGCTGAGGCGCGCCGGTGGCGCCGGTGGTCACCGGCTCGCCGAACATTTCGCTCATCACCTGATAGTCGATGGACTGGGCGTTGGCGGCTGCGGAGGTCGCAATCAGCGCCGCCGCGGAATAAAGCAGTGTATTTTTCATCGTCTCGAATCCTTCCGAGGCAGCGTTAGATTTCTTCGACCATCATGGCGAAAGCGGTGGAGAAGCTGACCGAGGCCGAGCTGGCGGCGGCGCTGTTCACCACGATGCGGACAGACGGTTCGCTCTGGACGCCCATCACGCAATTGCCGGCCTGAACACAGGCCATGTCCGTGGAGACCGTCATCACGCCCGCCGAGGTCGCGGCCTGAACCGCGCCGGCGTTCGACGCCGCGCCGCCCACGAAGAGGGCGGCGTCCACGCCGCTGACCGCCTGGCCAACCGGCACAAGCTGTCCGTTCAGCGTGACGCGACCCGCGCTGAGCCCGCCGGCCATGGCGGCGTTCAGGGCTTCGGCTTCCGCCGCACTTGCCGGGTCGAAGACTATGGCGACCGTCCGGTCCGAGCCGGACGCGCCTTCCAGGAAGCTGAGCGCGCGACCAACGACGGCCAGATCACGCTCGGTGGTTTGCGCGGAAGCCGCGCTGCTGAGCAGAACGGCCAGACCGACTGCGCTTAAAATGCGGATCATTCTCATACCCCAACACAAGTATAGTGAACTCGTTCATGGGAGAGATGCCGGTTAAGCCGTGAATGACCTCTTAATCGAGTGTTCCCCTGGCGCGAGAAATACGCATATTCATTATATATTTCAATTGTTTAGAATTATGTTATTTTATTTGTGGAGTTATTGTCGCATTCATCAAGGTCGTGCGGCATGCACCGCACGCGCGATTGAACGCGTTAAGCAATCTGCAGCGAGATTCCCGAGACGCGTCAAAGCGATCGCTCGAGGCTCCTCGATTTCTCGCGCACCGCTTGAAAGTCCGAACACGACATCCCCATCAACGGGTGCGTGTACTGGCCGGATCGCCCGCGCAAGTCCATCTTGCGCCATGACTGTCATCCTCCGAGTCTCATCTCGTGACAGCGCGGCGTCCGTGGCCACGACCGCCAGGGTGGTTTGCGTACGCACGCCCGGATTCAACTTGGCCGCGCCCCAATCCTCGAGATCCGCCAGCCGGCTCACATCCGGGCGACGGCCGCCGAATTCATCCCCCACCTCGAAAGGCCAGGCCCAGTAGACATCGTCCTGGCCGGGCATGGTCACGGAGCCGAAGCAGTTCACAGCGACAAAGGCGGCGACGGTCACCCCGTCCTCCCCGCGCCAGCTGGCCGAACCGACAGCGCCCGGCAGGGTTCCGGCGCTGGCGCCGTATCCGGCGCCATGGCGCCCGATCAGGACCGGGCCGCCCTGGCGCGCATCCTCCAGCGCCGAGAAACCCAGCTCCCGATAGGGCGGCGTGCGCCCCCAGTTCTTGTCCACGCCATTGGCGAGATCATAAAGGCACGCCGCCGGCACGATGGGCGAAGCGGGAATGCCCGGCATGTCAAAGAGCGCAAAACCCCCGCCGGCTTCCCCAATCGCCGCCGTGACAGCGTCCGCAGCGGCCAGCCCGTAGACAGAGCCCCCCGAGAGCACCAGCGCGTCAACCGTCTCCACAAGACCGCCCGGATTCATCACATCGGTCTCGCGCGTGCAGGCGCCGCCGCCCCGGACATCCACCGCCGCCGTAAAGGGCTGGTCGCACAGGATGACGCTCACCCCGGTGTTCGCGCCGTCATGCTCTGCGCGCCCGACCCGCAATCCGGCAATGTCGGTAATATCGTTTCGGCTGGCCGGTCCGCCCATCGCGCTGGCTCCTGTCGTAGCGACGCACGCCAGTGTCGGCGCAAGCATCATGAAAGATCGTCGATCCAAATGCGGCACAGGCTCCCCCAGAGCGCTCGGTTCGCAACCCGTGCATGTCACCCCAGCTTGCCCGGAACCCCGACAAAAAACGACCCCCGCCGGAGGGCTCCGGCGGGGGTCGGGTCTTCACGAACGCCTCAGCTTACCAGGTGTAGCGGATGCGGCCGTAGACATAGCGTCCGGAAAAGCCGAACGGGCTGAAGCCGGAGAACGGGAAGATGTCCGAGAACGTGCCCGCCAGATTCGGGTTCAGCGACGTGGCGTCCGGATACTCGTCGAAGAGATTGTTCGCGCCGAACGACACGGTCAGCCCCTCGACCACGTCTGCGGAGAACTCCGCATCCACGATCGTCTTCGGATCCAGAACCTCATCGCCCGAACCGTCCGCCGCGGAACCCGGATCCACGGTTTCGCCGAAGCGGGTGGCGCGCAGCACGCCGCCAAAGGCGCCCCGGCTCCAGGTCATGGATGCGATCAGCTTGTCATCAGGCTGACCTTCCTCGAACCGGGCGATCTCGCGGCGTGCGAACAGGGTGACGCCGGGCAGCACTTCCGAGCTCGGCGCCTGGGTCACTTCCGTGTCGTTGCGGTTATAGCCCAGGGTGAAGTCGAAATCGCCGTAACGCTCCGTACCCACGCCATAGGTGGCCACGATATCGATGCCGCGGGTCTCGGTTTCCACGCCATTGATGAAGAAGCGCGCGCTGGTGACGCCATTGATCCCGGCGGCTTGCAGCAGGTTTTCCACCGTCGCGCCCGAGAGGTTCTCGGACAGCACGATCCGGTTGTCGATATCAATGGCGTAGGCGTCCACCGTCAGGCTGAAGGCGCCCTGGGTGAACACGACGCCGCCCGAATAGTTCACCGATTCCTCGGCATCAAGCGGCTCACCGCCCAGAGCGGCCGCAACCGGGCTGTCGGCGGGGAAGGTCCCCACTTCCACCGGCGTCGGCGGCGTGCCGGTGAACACCGTGGAGGTCGAGGTGAAATAGGCCTGTTGCAGCGACGGGGCGCGGAAGCCGTTGGAGATCGCGCCGCGCAGGGCGAGCGACGGGGTCAGCTCATAGCGCGCGGACACCCGGCCGGTCACGGTTTCACCAAAGTCGGAATAGCTTTCCGCCCGCACCGCGCCAGTCAGCAGCAGTCGATCGGTGACATCCGCTTCCAGATCGAGATAGACGCCGATGGAATCGCGATCCTCGTCAATCTCATTGCTTGGCTGGAAGCCCGGGAAGACCTGGCTGCCGCCGGCCTTGGTCGGGTCGCCGGTGATGTAGCTCGCCTCTTCCCCGGCCTGGATCTCATAGCCTTCCAGACGGTATTCGGCGCCGAAGGCGACCGAGAGCGGTCCGGCGAACGCATCGAGATCATACGAGCGCACGAAGTCAAGATTCGCGGTGATCTGGTCATAGATCAGCGCGCCCGCATCAAAGGAGGTCGGGCTGGAAGCGCCCAGCGAGGTGTTGAGCGAGTTCTCGACGCCATAGCCCAGCTCGTTGCGGCCATAGCCCAGGGACGCATCCCAGTCCCAGCCGGCCCACTCCCCGCGCGCGCCGCCGACCGCGGAGAAATCCTCGATATCGGTGGTGATGAGCGGCAGGAAGCCATCAGGATAGATGGCGGGCGTGTTGCGGCTGTCCTGAGCGCGACGGTAGAAGCCGGCCGCCTCGCCCTCGCGGGTCTGATAGCCCGCCCAGCCATAGAGCTCGGTCGTCGCATTGATCGGCAGACCGGCATTGGCGAAGAAGGAGAAGGCTTCCGCCTCGGCCAGACCGAACCGGTGATTGATGCGATCAAAGCTCAGTTCGCGCGGATCCAGTCCGCCGCCGGGCAGGCTGGGATATTGCTGACGCGAATCCGGGCCGGCGCGGTTGGTGGGCTCGCGATCAAGATACTCCGCCGACAGGGTGAGGAAGCCGTCCCGTCCCAGCGGGAGGCCGACCCAGCCCGACACGTTCAGCGTGTCGCCGTCACTGGCCGAGCGTTCGCCCGTGGTCAGCGGAATATCGGTGGCGTACTGGCCATAGGTGGCGCTGACCTGACCGCCCTCGCTCGCTTCGCGCAGCTGGACGTCGATGACGCCGGCAATGGCGTCAGAGCCATATTGCGCCGAGGCGCCGTCACGCAGCACCTGCACCGAGCCCACGGCGGAGGTGGGAATGGTGTTCAGATCGACGGCGGCGGAGCCACGTCCGACAGACCCGCCCAGATTGACGAGTGCGGACGAATGGCGGCGGCGGGAGTTCACGAGGACCAGCGTCTGGTCCGGGCCGAGGCCGCGCAGCGTGGCCGGACGCACATGGTCCGTCCCGTCGGTGATGGACGGGCTCGGAAAGTTGAATGAGGGCAGCGTGTAGGCCAGCGCCGCATTCAGTTCCGTGATCCCGGTGTTCTCAAGCGCGCTGACGTCAACGACATCGACGGGCGCGGTGGTTTCAAGGGCGGTTCGCCCTTCTGACCGGGTCCCGACGACGACAATGACGTCATCATTGTCCGCTGATTGTGCATAAGCCGTGGCGGCCGTAAGCGCAGCTAAGGAAACGGCTCCAAGAAGTTTCTTCATTGTGTCACACCCCATATGCTGAAAAGACACAAAACCAAGTGCACCCCTCTATGCACGCTCACCCCGGTCATAAAAAAATACCCGTTTTTTCAAGGTTCGGGCGTGAATATGACGCTAGGGTCGAGCAGGACGCTGACGGATGTCGCATCGTGACACAATTAAGAAGCGCTCAACATGGATTTAGATAAACTAACAGCAGAGACCGCTTCTTCCTTGCCGCTCAATGCCTTGCGGACCTTTGAGTGCGTGGCCCGTCACGGAAGCGTGACCCGGGCGGCGGCTGAGTTGGGTGTGACCAGTGGTGCGGTTTCGCAACAGGTCCGATTGCTGGAAGAACTGATCGGGACCAAGCTGACTGTCCGCGCCGGACGCGGACTCGCCCTGACCGCCCAGGGCCGCGCCACAGCCGAAATGGTCCATGACGCCTTCCAGCGCCTGCGCGAAGCCAGCATCAGGCTGAGCGCTCATCAGGATCCCGGCCTGATTCGACTGGGCGCGCCGGGCGCCTTCGCCGCGCGGTGGCTGTCCGCGCGGATCAATCGCTTCGAGGCGGACCATCCTGAATACCGCGTCCAGCTGATCACCGATCCGACGCCGGAAAGCCTGCATCGCTTCCAGCTTGATATCGAGATCCGGTTCATGCCCGCCCCGCCCCAGGGCGTGCAGACTCTGGAATTGCTCAGCGAGAGCCTGACCCCGGCGGTCGCGCCCCAATTGCTGCATCCGGACGCCGAACGGGTGAACTGGCGCGCCGCCGTCGACGCCCTCCCCCTTGTTCATCATGAACGCACGGGGGGCGAACCGGTCGGACCCAGCTGGGCGCAATGGCTCGAGCACCGCGGCGTCAGGCGTCAGGACACGCTGAGCGGGGACCGGTACAATCGTCATGATCATGTGCTGGAGGCCGCCTGTCAGGGGCGCGGGCTGGCGCTGGCGCGCCGCAGTCTCGCCGAACCGGACATCAAGGCCGGACGGCTGGTGTTCTTGATCGGCGCAGGGGTGACCCCACTTGGCTGGGGATATCATCTGCTCTGGCCAGAAGGACGTGCGCTGCACAATGCGGCGCGACGCTTGAAAGACTTCTTGATGGATGAAGCCCGTCCGTTTGAAACTCCCGGCCTCTAACGGCCCAGACGAGAACCGGCCTTTGAAGGCTGTGAAAGGATAGCATGACCCGTATCGCCCTGCTCACCGCCGCCTCCGCCTTCGCCCTTGCGGGCTGCAATGCGCCGTCTGAAACCGAGACGCCCGCCCCGTCTGCGGCGGAGCCGACCGAAACCGCCGCCCCTATGGGCGGCATGGTCGCGGCGGCCAACCCGGATGCTGTGGAGGCCGGCCTCGCCGCCCTGCGCGCCGGCGGGGACGCCGTGGACGCCGCCATCGCGGTGCAGACCGTGCTCAGCCTTGTGGAGCCGCAAAGCTCCGGCATTGGCGGCGGGGCCTTCATGGTCCACTACGACGCCTCGACCGGCGAAGTGAACGTCTATAACGGCCGCGAACGCGCGCCTATGGGCGCGGACGAAAACCTCTTCATCAATCCCGAGACCGGCCAGCCCTACCCTTATGTGGAAGCCTGGCGTTCGGGCCTGTCCACCGGCGCGCCGGGCGCGGTCGCCATGTTGCACATGGCCCACGCCGATCACGGCCAGCTCGACTGGGCGGACAATTTCAGTTTCGCCATCGATCTCGCCGAGAACGGCTTTGAGGTCGCCCCGCGCCTGAACAGCATTTCCCAGCGCATGGCGGGCTTCACCGACATGGAAGAGACCGGCGTCGCCGCCGGTTACCTGTTCGACGAGACTGGCGAGGCCTGGCCGGTGGGACATGTGCTCACCAATCCAGACTATGCCGACAGCCTGCGCCTGATCGCCGCCGACTGGCGCAATTTCTACGAGGGCGATCTCGCCCGCGCCATCGTCGCCGCTGTCAATGAAGCGCCGCGTCTGGGCTATCTGAGCGAAGAGGACCTCGCCGCTTACGAGCCGGTGAAGGTCAGCGCCCTGTGCTCGCCCTATCGCGACCATCAGATCTGCTCGGCGCCGCCGCCCGCTTCCGGCGGCATCGCCGTCGGCGCGATCCTGGGCATGCTTGAACAGTTCGACATGAGCGCGAACGGTCCGGAAACGGCCGATGGCTGGGCGCTGTTCATCGAGGCCAGCCGCCTCGCCTATGCCGACCGCGACCATTATGTGGGCGATACGGACTTTGTGGATGTGCCGGTCGAGGGGCTTCTCGATCGCGACTATCTCGCCTCGCGCGCCCAGCTGATCAATCCTCAGCAAGCCATCGCAGAGGTCAGCCACGGCACGCCGCCGGGCGCGGAAGACCGCCCTGAAGACGCCACCGATGATCGCCCCGGCACCAGCCATTTCGTGGTGATGGATGCGGATGGCGATGTGGTCTCCATGACCACCACCGTGGAAAGCCCGTTCGGTTCGGGCCGCATGGTCGGCGGCTTCTTCCTCAACAACCAGCTCACCGACTTCTCGTTCGTTGCGCGTGACGAAGAGGGTCGCCTGCTGCCCAACGCCGTGCAACCGGGCAAGCGCCCGCGCTCGTCCATGTCCCCGACCATCGTTCTGGACGCCAATGGTGATTTCGAGCTGGCCACCGGTTCGCCGGGCGGCAATTCGATCATCGCCTACACCGCCAAATCCCTGGTCGGCATGCTCGACTGGGGGCTGAGCCCGGAAGACGCCGCGGCCCTGCCCAATGTGGTCGCGCGCGGCGACACGGTGAATATCGAGGAAGGCTTTGATGAAGCCATCATGGCCGAACTGCGCGATCGCGGCTTCACCATTCAGGGCGGACGCGGGGAAAACTCCGGCATCCATATCGTGCGCGAGCTGGAAGACGGTACGCTGATCGGCGCGGCGGACCCGCGCCGGGACGGCATCGCCGCCCAGCCCTAGGCTTGATACGAACTCCAATGACAAGGGCCGCGCACTGCGCGGCCCTGTTTGCATCTAGCGCCCGGCGGACAGGCGTTTTTCAAGCCGGGTCGAGAACCAGTCGACAATGGCCTTCCACAGCGCGTCCTTGAGGACCGCGCCCTCGACGGAGTGTTCGAGATTGGGGTTGTCATTGATCTCCATGACCATGACCCCCGCCTCGGTTTCCTTCAGATCCACCCCGTACAGCCCGTCCCCGATCAGGCGCGCGGCGCGCACGGCGGTCTCCACCACCTCCTGCGGCGCGTCCTCGATGGCGAGGGTGGAGGTGCGTCCGGCGGTCATCTTGCCGTTCTCGCCATGCTTGACGATCTGCCAGTGGCCTTTCGCCATGCCATAACGGCAGGCGAACAGCGGCTTGCCGCCCAGAACGCCAATGCGCCAATCGAAGGTGGTGGGCACGAAGCCCTGCGCGATCAGAAGCGCGGTCTCGGCAAAGAGGCGCTTGGCCCCCGCTTCGAGCTCTTCCAGCGTCTGCGCCTTGACCATGTCGAGCCCGAACGAGCCGTCCGGCGTCTTCAGGATCACCGGCGCGCCCAGACGCTCGAACACCTTCTTGAGGTCGGACTTCTTGTCGATCACCTCGGTGGGCGGGATCGGCACATGCGCCTTTTCCAGCAATTCCTTGAGATACACCTTGTTGGTGCAGCGGATCATCGAGACCGGGTCGTCAATCACCGGCATGCCTTCCTGATCGGCGCGGCGGGCGAAGCGATAGGTGATATTGTCGATCGAGGTCGTCGCCCGGATGAAGAGCGCGTCAAATTCGGCCAGGCTCGGCAGGTCATTGGTGTCGAGCACTTCCACATCCACGCCCATCTTGCCCGCCACATCGATGAGGCGGTTGATGTCGGACGGTTGCGAGGGCGGGGTGTGCTCATTGGGGTCGACCAGCACCGCCAGCGACCATTTGGCGTGCGCCTTGGCCTTCGGATTGCGCACGGTCGTGCGGGTATAGCTCGCCAGCGCCTGCAAGAAGAAGGCGCGCTGATCCGCGCTCATCCTGTTCAGCGGCACCGGCCGGATGCGCGTGATGCGCGGGGTGCGCTCCAGACTGATCTCCAGCTCCAGCGCCGGCGTGCGGAACCAGTCGCTGACCTCGCGCGCGAGACGCTCGTAGCCAGACTGGGCCGTCTTGGAGAAGGCGATGAACACCTCCTCCACGGGCGCGACACCCTTGGCCAGAGTGTCCGACAGCCGGGCGTTCAAATCCGGCAGGGCGTGCGCGTAGAGGTCCTTGCGCGACAGCTCGACCATGGTCTGAACCGTCGGACTGACCCGGTGACCGCGCGCCTCGGCCAGCAGCGCCGCGTAATAGCCCGCGCCCTGATAGGCATAGGAGCGCGCCAGATTGAGCACATAGGGGCGCCGTCCGGCGAACAGGGTCGGGTTCGCCAGATAGTCTGACACCCGCATCACCTTGTGCGGGGTTTCGGTCTGTTTGAGGTCGGAATCGCTTTCGACCAGAATCAGCCAGTCCGTCATTGTTCCAAAGTCTCCGCAGGTCCGCGCGGGACCGCTCTGTCCATAACCAGGGCAGACGTACCGTCTGCATAATGTTCGGGTTTGACGCCGCGTTCCACAAAACCGCACTTGCGATAAAGGGCGCGGGCCGGGTCGTTGTCGGGCCGGACCTCAAGGCTCACTCGTGAGCAGCCTGCCCGGGCCGCATAGTTGATGGCCGCCTCCACGAGATGGCGGCCTGCTCCACGGCCCTGTGCGGTTTCATCCACGGCGAGAGAGTAGATTCGCGCGGTCTGCCCGCCCTTCCGCACAAGCACGACCACAGCGCCCAAGGCCCCGTCAGCGGATTCCGCGATCTGGACGCAGCCTTCGCGCGACAGGAAACGCCGCCAGCTGCGCATGGAAATCTGGTCTCCCGGGGGAAACCGGGTCTCCAGATGCATCAGAAACAGAATGTCCGAAATCGTCGCCGGGCGAATGCTGACGCCATGCGTCATGGAAGCGAGAGCTCCACAGGCTGACAGTCCGCCCCGCGCGCCCTCGCGCGGGGTCCGTCATCGCTGCGGTCAATACGCCCGAAGGGCGACGCCTGCAACCGGAAACAAGGGCAGACCCTGGTTTGTAACAATTTGTTTTCAGTTGCGACAAAACTCCACTTGCCGAAAACAGAATTCAATCGCCATCTATTGCGTGCGGCGCGTATCGCGTCGCGACGCCCCAGCATTCGCCGGCGCCTATCTTGTTATGGAGAGTGTGCGCGATGCGCACGCAGTATCAGTCCTCAATCGCCAGCTCGGCCCGTTCGGCCATGTTTGGTGGTGAAGCCGCCTCTCTTTACAGACCCAGCAGCTCCGATGCTCACCTTCATCCCGGCGCGGACAAACCGCGTCCCAACAAGGTTCGCGCACGCGATCTGTGGGCCATGCTGTCCGCCGTCGGCCGCTAGGCCGGGCGGACATTTCCGGGCGGTCCTCAAGCCGCCCGGCTTCACACTCCATCAGCATCAGGATCTACGGCCATGGCCGGATTGAAGAAGACGGGCCCCGCCCAGAAAGCCAAGAAACGGCGCGCCAATGCGCCCTGGACACCCAGCTATCCCTTTGAGACGAGTGATCGCGCCTCGCGCTTTCATCCCCATCGCTGGGACAATGACAACCATCGCTATGATGGAGAGTACGAGGAGCGCTAGGCGCTGATCCGGGCTTGAAGGCCGGGCCGGACGAGGACGCCTCGTCCGGTCAGCGCTCCTGGAAGCGCAGACGGACCTCAAAGACTGCGCCCGCATCTGAACTCGACTGCAGCCGCACATCGCCGCCCATCACCCGCGCCAGTTCGCGAACAATGGACAGGCCCAGCCCAGACCCGCCTCTGGATCCCGTCCGTCCGAAAGGCTCGAACAGGGTTTCGGCAATGCGCGCCGGCACGCCCGGCCCCGTATCGCAGACCTCCACACAGACGCTCTCACCGGCCCCCAACAGACGGGCGCGCACATGGATCAGCGGCGTTGGCGTCTTCTCCATGGCCTGTAGCGCATTGCGGAACAGGTTCAGGAAAATGCGGTGCAGATGGTCCGGGTCCGCCTCGACGAGCAATCCCTCATCCACCTCGTTGCGCCAGTCCGCAGCGCCAGTAGCCGCAAAGGCGTCCCCCGCCGCATCATCAAGCGCGGCGCGCAGATTGACCGGCTGCAGCTCGGGCGGGCGCTCTTCGGATCGGCCATATTGCAGCGTGTCCTCACACAGGCGGATGCCGCGATCGACCGCGCGCACCAGGCGCGCGCCCATGGCCGCCACCCGCTCATCCGCGTTCGACGACAGGCGATCGGAGATCAGCTGGGCGCTGGTCAGCACATTGCGAAGATCATGATTGATGCGCGCCACCGCCCCGCCCAGCGCCGCCAGACGTTCGCGCTGGCGGAAGGCCGTGCGCACTTCGTCCTGCATGGCCGCGAGCGCGCTTTCCGCCTCCCCGATCTCGTCCGACCGGCGCGACAGCGCCACGGTGCAGGCGGGATTGCCGGGGTCCTGCTGGAACTGGGTCATGGCCTGGGCCAGCTTGCGCATGGGGCGGACGAACATGAACATCAGGCACAGATAGATCAGCCCGCCCGTCATCACCGCGATGAAAATGGACAGCCACAGCACCCGGCCCGAATAGGCGTAGAGGTCTCGCTTCAGACCGGCTTCAGGCACCACCACGCTGATCAGCCCCGCCGCGCCCGCCATGGGTTCATCGATGATCAGCAGATACCGCCCCTCCGGGGCCAGGAACACGCCAATGGTGTTGAAGATGCGCTTGAAGAGATTCTCTTCGGCCAGCATTACCTCGACCACGGGGGCCGCGCCGATCCCGCCCGGTTGCGCCAGCAATGGCACGTTCATGCCGTCATAGACCCGGCCCACGATCACGGCGTCGGCGCTGGAGAGAAGATTGGCGATCATCTCGTCGCCCAGCCCCATCTCGTCCGCCGTCTCCACGGCGAGCGAGGCGAGATAGGCGTCGTCGGTCCGCTCGGTGAGCCAGTCCGAGCGGTAATTGGCCGCGGAAGGGAAGAAGATCAGGATCTCGGCCAGTAGCACAAAGCCGATGGACAGGCCCAGGAGCTTGCCCGGCATGGACACCAGCGCCTTGCGAACCGCCTGCATCGCCCCAAGGGGCGCTGCGCGGCGTTCGGCGCGTGTCTGGATGTCGGCCCTGATTTCCACTCCGCCTCCCCAGCCGGACTTAGGCTCTAGTGAAACGCGCTCAGGATCCGGGCGAGCAGTTTCGCCATGGATCCGAACACCACCGGTTCATAGTAGGACCCCGCCGCGCGCTTGAAGATCTCGCCGCGCGTCGGATAGGGCGCAACCGGGCTTGTGAGGTCGCGGACGGTTCCGCCCCTGGCCATCACCGCGCCCGCGATCTGGATGAGGTCATCGGCGCGCGCACCGGCCGCGTGTGCGCCCAGCACCTTGCCGCCCTTGCCCAGAACCAGCTTCACGCCGCCGCGCACATCATGCTCGGCGATCGCGCGGTCATTGTCGTCAAAGCCCCAGCTTGCTGTCTTCACCGTGTCGCCATGCTCGGCGCGGGCCTGGCTTTCGGTCAGGCCGATCTGGGCGATGGGCGGATCGGTGTAGACCGCCGCCGGAATGGGCTGGGAGGACTGAGCCGTGCTCAGCCCGTAATAGAGATTGCGCAGGATGACGCTGCCATGCCAGCCCGCCAGATGGGTCAAACCGCCCTTGCCGGCGATGTCGCCCGCCGCCAGGACGCGCTTGTTGGACGTCCGCAAACGGTCATCGCAGACAATGCCCCGCGCGTCGGTTTCAACGCCCGCCGCTTCAAGCTCCAGACCGTCGAGCACCGGCTTGCGGCCCGTCGCCACCAGCAGATGGCTGCCCGTGACCTGTTCGCCATCAGACAGGGTGAGCGTGATCCCCGCATCGCCAGACTGAACGCGCGCCGCGCTCTTGCCCGTATGCAGGGTGACGCCGTCCGCCATCAGCTGGTCGGTGACAAGCCCCGCATGCTCGGGTTCGAACCGCGCCAGCGGCTCGCCTGCTTCGATGATCGTGACTTCTGAGCCCAGCCGGCGGAAGGCCTGTCCCAGCTCCATGCCGATCGGGCCTGCGCCCATGACGATCAGATGCTCGGGCAGGGTTTCCAGCGACCAGATGGTTTCATTGGTCAGATACGGCGCCTCGGCCAGCCCTTCGACCGGCGGAATGAAGGCGCGCGTGCCGGTGGCGACAACGATGCGCTTGGCCTTCACCTCGATGCTGTCGGACGCGACCGTGTCCTCGCTGACAAAGTGGGCGTATTCACGCACAACCCGGACGCCGAAGCCCTCAAACCGCTCCTGGCTGTCATTGGGTTCGATGGTGGTGATGGCGGACTGGATGGTCTCGCGCACCTTCGCGAAGTCCACGCTCGGCTCGCCCACGCTGACGCCATATTTCCCCGCCTCACGGATGGCGTGGACCTTGTGCGCGGCGGTCAGGATCGCTTTCGACGGCACGCAGCCATAGTTCAGGCAATCCCCGCCCATCTCGCCGGCTTCGAACAGGACCACCTTGCGGCCCAGCTGCGCTGCGCCCGAAGCGGTCACAAGACCCGCCGCGCCTGCGCCAATGATGGCGAGATCGGCCTTGATGCGTTCGCGGCTCATGCGGCCTCTCCCTTGTCCTTGCGCACCCGGCGCAGAACCATCGGCAGCAGCGCCAGCACGGCGAAGGCGACCATGGCGAAGATCAGTTCCGGCGTCAGAAGCGCGCCAAAACTCGGCACGCCCTCGGCCGCGGCGCGTTTGATGGTCGCGCCGACGGTCGCATACACATAGGCGCCCGGAATGACCCCCACCAGCGTGCCCAGCGCATAGGCGCGCACCGGCACATTCAGAAGCGCCGTCGCGATATTGATGCCGAAGAAGGGCAGCACCGGGATCAGGCGCAGGATGACGATGTAGGTGAAGGCGTCCCGCGAGAAGCCGTCCTGCAGCTTCTGCACATAGCCGGGGAATTTCTGGCGCACCCAGTCCGCAAAGGCGTAGCGCGCCGCAAGGAAGATGATGGTCGCGCCGGTGGTCGAACCGATCACCGCGACCCCTGTGCCCAGATACGCGCCGAACAGGAAGCCCGAGCCAATGGTGAACCACAAAGCGCCCGGCACGGAAATCGCCACGGCGAGCGCATAGAAGACAGTGTAGGCGAGGAGCGCCAGCAGGAGATTGTCCTGAACCCAGCCGTCCATGTCACGCAGCAGGGCCTGGGCGCGGTCGGCGTCGAGATATTGCTGCCCGCCCAGCGCGAAGAAGGCGGCAAGACCGGCGACGAGGATCACCAGCGGCGCCAGGCGGCGCCAGAGCGGCTTGGAGGGCGCGGTCTCTGGCGCGTCTTCAGACAGGTTCGGTTCGGCGTCCATCCGGATACCCCTTCAGCATTCGTGTGACTGTTGTGACCGGATATAGACCGCGCCGTCGAGTAGGGGAAAACCACATCCCGCTGCGCCATCTTCACCATGGCGTGAAACTTTATTTCAAAATCACGGATTTATCGCCTGCCTAGGTAGTTTCCCGTGCGGACATGACCCGATATCGCATCGCGACTGGAGCGGGCAGTCACAGCGCGACGGGCGTCTTGCGCCCTGTGACCAAGGACGCCCCACCATGCCCGAAGCAGACATCACCCTGTACACCGCCGCCACGATGAATGGCTGGAAACCGCTGATCTTTCTGGAAGAGAGCGGACTGAACTATTCGCTCGAACCCATCGATTTCTCGGCCCGCACCCACAAGACGCCTGCGTTTCTGGCGCTCAACCCCAATGGGAAGATTCCCGTGCTGGTCGATCACGCCGCCTCAGACTTCGTCGTCTTCGAATCAGGCGCCATGCTGTGGTATCTGGCCGAAAAATCCGATCTGTTCCTGTCCGACGATCCCAAGCTCCGTTCTGAAACCCTGCAATGGCTTATGCTGCAGATGGGCGGCGTGGGTCCGATGATGGGCCAGACCATGTTCTTTCGCCGCTTCGCGCCGCATCAGGAGGAGGCCAGCGAGAGCGCCCTCAAGCGCTTCACCACCGAATCCCGGCGTCTGTTTGAAGTCCTGAACACGCGCCTGCACGGTCGCGACTGGCTGGCGGGCGAGGCGTATTCGATCGCCGACATGGCGATGTTTCCCTGGGTGCGCTGCCATTCCTGGGCTGGGGTCTCGATTGACGGTCTCGACGCCCTTGCGGCGTGGATCGCGCGCATTGATGCGCGCCCTGCGGTCCGGCGCGCACTGCAGCTGCCCGCCCCGGCGCCGCGTTTTCTGGCGGAATATGATCGCTAGCCATGCTATAAGCTCTGCGAACAGCCGCAATCGGAGGCGGTGGGGCGCTTGACTCATGCGCTCACCTCCCGTATCCACCGCGGCTCGAATTTTGAGCCGCCGGGAGACCGGCCGCTGATCCCCATGGGAGCCGAACCGTGAAACGTACATTCCAGCCGTCCAAACTGGTCCGCAAGCGCCGCCACGGTTTCCGTGCCCGCGCCGCCACCAAAGCCGGTCGTCAGGTTCTGGCGCGTCGCCGCGCCAAGGGCCGTAAGCGCCTGTCCGCCTAATTCAGGCGCCAGACGACACGACGATGTATCCAGATCGCGCCGCACGGATCACCGAGCGGCGCGATTTTTTACGCGCGCGAGAAGCGCCGCGTTCCGCCAAACCCTCCGTGGTCATTCAGATGCTTGTCCGCAAGGATGATCGCGACGGCCCGACCCGGGCCGGGTTTACGGCGACCAAGAAAATCGGCAATGCCGTGGCGCGCAATCGCGCCAAGCGTCGATTGCGCGCAGCCGCCCGCCTGTTGCTGCCCCTCCACGGACAGCCCGGAACCGACTATGTGTTCATTGCGCGCGCTCAAACTGCGGCCCGATCCTGGCCGGCCTTGCTTGACGATGTGAAAGCCGCGTTGATAAGCCTCGCGCGGCGTGAACGCGGACCGACGGGCGGTTCGCGCGATCATACGCCCTCAAAACCGTAAGGGACCGTTCCTCCCATGGGTGAGAACCGCAATTTCCTGCTCGCGGCCGTCATAGCGATCGGCATTCTGTTCTTCTATCAGGCCTTCATCCTCGACCCGATGGCGCGAGACCGTGAAGCGGCTGAGCAGGCGACGGCAGAAACCCAGGTCCAGGAGACGGGCGACGACGCGCCCCAGGCCGCCGACTCCGGCTTCGCCGCCGGGCTGGGCGAGAACGGCATGAGCCGTGAAGACGCCCTCGCCCGCTCCCAGCGCATCGAGATCCGCACCGAGGCCCTGTCTGGCTCGCTGTCGCTGACCGGCGCACGGATCGATGACCTGCAGCTGCTGCGCTACGAGACCGAAGTGGATTCCGGCGTGCCGGTGACCTTGATGAGCCCGGAAGGTTTTGACGGCTATCAGTTCGCCGCCAGCGGCTGGCTGGGCGGCGCCAATGCGCCCCAGGGCCTGCCGGGGCTGAGCACGAACTGGACGCTGGTCGAGGGCGATGTGCTGACCGAAACCACGCCGGTGGTGCTGGAGCACGCCGCGGGCGACCTGACCTTCCGCCGGACGATCTCGGTGGACGAGAACTATCTCTTCACCGTCAATGACACCGTCATCAATAATGGCTCGGCGGCCGTCTCCCTTCGCCCCTATGCGCTGGTGCGCCAGCATGGCGTCCCGACCGACCTGCAGAATTTCTTCGTGCTCCATGAAGGCGCGGTCGGCGTCATCGACGGCACCCATTTCGATCGCAAGTTCAAGAAATGGGAAGATGAAGGCCTGATCGAGCGCAACGGCCCCGGCGGCTGGATGGGCATCACCTCCAAATACTGGCTCGCCGCCGTCGCGCCCGAAGGCCAGCCCAATGTGCGCGCCCAGTTCCGCGTCGTCTCGCGTCCCGACCGCCCGGTCTTTGAGTCCAACTATCTCAGCGACGCCGAAACCCTCGCGCCGGGCGCCACGCTCGAATCCACGAGTTATGTCTTCGCCGGCGCCAAGAAACAGCCGATCCTGGCCGCCTATGAAAACGATCTGGGCATTGACCGCCTGACCATGGCGATCGACTGGGGCATGTTCTGGTTCCTGACCCGGCCCTTCTTCGCGGCGCTGCACTTCTTCTACGGCGTGCTGGGCAATTACGGCCTCGCCATCATGGTCGTGACGCTTCTGATCAAGCTGGTGCTGTTCCCGCTGAACAACCGCGCCTTCGCCTCCATGGCCAAGATGCGCTCGGCCGCGCCGAAAATGACCGAGATCCGCGAGCGCTACAAAGACGATCCGCAAGCCCAGCAGAAGGCGATGATGGAGCTCTATCGCAAGGAGCGCATCAACCCGGTGGCGGGCTGTCTGCCCATGCTGCCGCAGATCCCGATCTTCTTTGCGCTCTACAAGACGGTGTTCATCTCGCTCGATGCGCGCCATGCGCCCTTCTTCGGCTGGATCCAGGACATGTCCGCGCCCGATCCGACCATGATCGGCAATTTGTTCGGCCTGTTGCCCTATGATCCGTCCGGCCTGCCGATTGTCGGCCCGATCCTGGCGATCGGCGTCTGGCCGCTCCTGATGGGCGTGACCATGTGGGCCCAGCAATCGCTGAACCCGCCGCCCGCCGACAAGATCCAGCGCCAGATCTTCGCCTTCATGCCGGTGATCTTCACCATCATCATGGCGCCCTTCCCGGCGGCCCTGATCATCTACTGGTCCTGGAACAACACCCTGACCATCGGCCAGCAATACCTGATCATGCGCCGTCAGGGCGTGGTGACCGAGCTCGATCGCAACTTCTTCAAGCTGCGCTCAAAGCTGACCGGCAAGGCCGTGCCCGTCAAATACCAGGGCGAGGACACCCCGACCGCCACCAATCAGGTGATTGAGGGCAAGGTCGAGGAAGCTGTCGGCGACCTGGCCGATGACGCCAACGCCGATGATGCGGCGACAGACGGGAAGACCCCGACTGACACCGCAACCGAGACCAAGCCCGCGCCGACCGGCCGCCGGGTCAGCTCCAACCCCGCAGCGAAAAAACCGCGCGGCGGCAAGAAGAAATAGGAGGCGGCCCTGACCGAGCCCTCTCCCGAAGCCCAGGCAGAACAGGCGGCCCGTCTCGCGGCGGGTCGCAAGCTGTTCTCGGGCCAGATCGACTTCATGCTGGGCGTGGTGTCCATGGACACCCTGCCCGACACCCATGTGCCGGAAGTGGCCTTCGCCGGCCGTTCGAACGTGGGGAAGTCCTCGCTGATCAACGCCCTGACCGGCCGCAAGCAGCTGGCGCGCGCCTCGACCGAGCCGGGCCGCACGCGCGAGCTGAACTTCTTTGACATGCATGGCCGGCTGCGCATCGTCGACCTGCCCGGCTATGGCTTCGCCAAAGCCCCCAAGGAGGTCGCGGCGCGCTGGACGCGCCTGACGCAGAACTATCTGCGCGGCCGGGTCAATCTCAAGCGGGTCTTCCTGCTGATCGACTCCCGGCACGGCATCAAGCCCTCTGACGAAGCGATCATGAAGGTTCTTGATAGCGCCGCGGTGGTGTACCAGATCGTTCTGACCAAGACCGACAAGCTCAAGCCATCCGAAGCGCAGAAGCGCCTTGAGGAAACCCAGGCGAAAGTCGCCCGGCGGCCCGCCGCCTTCCCGGTGATCTCGGCCACCTCCAGCGCCAAGCGTGACGGGCTGGATGAGCTGCGCGGGGAAATCTCCACCCTGGCCCTGCCGGCCGGGGAATAGCCACCGGGGCCCTGACACGCCCTGCCAAACGGGACTGTCGACATGCTGAACCGGATCCTGATCGCCGCCTTCATCGCCCTGGGCTTCAGCGGTGCGGCCCAGGCCGGTCAGGTGTGCAACGAGACCAGCTTCATGGTCGAAGCCGCCAAGGCCTGGCGCACGCCCACCGGGCTCGCCGTGGAGGGCTGGGCGCGGATCGCGCCGGGCGGCTGCGCCGAGATCGGCCCGTCCACCAGCTCTGATCAATATCTCTACGCCCGCACCACCCGCGCCTATCTGGGCGGGGTGCGCGAATGGCGCGGCAGCCTCGACATCTGCGTGGACGAGACCGACTTCGCCTTTGAAGGCGTGGCGGACTGCGAAACCCTGGGCCTTGAGACCCGCAAGTTCCGCCAGCTGACCGACGCCGAACGCGATCATGCCGTCCTGGTCGAGGTCGCCGATTTCGGCGATCGGGCCGAGGAGGCCGGGCTGCAACGCCTGCTGCAATCGGCGGGCTATGACATCAATGTCATCGACGGCTATGCCGGCCGGCGCACCCGCCGCCAGGTCGCCGCCTTCGAAGAGGACCAGGGCCGCAGTTTCGGCGCGGACCGCGCCGCTCTGATCGAGGCGCTGCATGAACGCGCCCTGGCGCGCAATACCGGGCTGGGGCTGCAGGTCTGCAATGACGCCAACCTGCCCATGGGCGTCGCCGTCGCACGCGCCGCCGGGGATGGATATGAAACCCGCGGCTGGTGGCGCATTGCGCCGGGCGGCTGCGCGCAGACGCTCTCCGCCCAGCTCACAAGCAATGAAACCTATGTCTACGCGCAGCTGATCGACGCGGACGCCCTGCGCCCCCTGGCGGGCGGAACCGAGGCCTTCTGCATCACCCCGGCGCGCTTTACGAGCCAGACCCGGAGCGAATGCACCAATTCGGGCTTCCAGCCCGCCCTGTTCCGCGCTGCGCCCGCCCCCGAAGACGGCGGCAGCGTGATGCGGCTCGACCTGAATGACTTTGAGGAACCGCTTCCGTGACCCGAACCCCTGACCTGCATCATGTGGACACCTGGGTGTTCGATCTCGATGAGACGCTCTACCCCGCCGACGCCGCCGTGATGAGCCAGGTCATCGACAAGATGACCGACTGGGTCCAGCGCGAATTCTCCCTCACCCGGGAGGAAGCGCACGCCATGCAGCAGCATTACTACACGACCTACGGCACCACGCTGAACGGATTGCTGGCGAACAATCAGGTGCGGGATCTGGCGAGCTTTCTCGATTTCGTTCATGACGTCGATCATTCGGTGATCACGCCTGATCCCGAACTCGCCGCACATGTCAAAGCGCTGGACGGCCGACGCATCGTCTACACCAATGGTTCGCGCAAGCACGCAGAGAAGGTGATCGACCGTCTCGGACTGAACGGGCTGTTTGAAGACCTCTATGACATCGAGGCCGCCGCCTTCACGCCCAAGCCCCACCGGGAGGGCTTTGACCGCTTTACCGGCCATTTCTCGATCACGCCGCAAAGCACAGTGATGTTCGAGGATTCGGTCAAGAACCTGCAGACCGCCCATGATGTAGGCTTCACCACCGTGCTGGTGCATCCGCCCGTCGAAGCGCTTGCGGATGGCGCTCGCCCCGAACCCTTGGTACATCCTCCCCACATCCATTACGCCGTGGACTGCCTGCGCACCTTCCTGGGCGACTGGCACGCCGCCGCCGAGAACAAGAAGAAGACGACGCCATGAACCGTGATGCTCTCAAATCCGTCATCGACGCCGCCTGGGACGACCGCGACCAGCTCACCACCCAGACCCAGGGGGATGTCCGCGATGCGGTGAACGCCGCGCTCAACCTGCTCGACAGCGGCGAAGCCCGTGTCGCCAGTCGGGACGAGTCCGGTCAGTGGGTCGTTCATGAATGGCTGAAGAAAGCGGTTCTGCTGTCCTTCCGTCTGAACCCGAACCGCATCATTCCCGGCGGCGCCGATCATGGCCCGTGGTGGGACAAGGTGGCGTCAAAGTTCGAAGGCTGGGACGCGGCGGAATTCCAGGAAGCGGGTTTCCGCGCCGTGCCGCCCGCCGCCGTGCGCCGGGGCGCCTTCATCGGCAAGGGCGTGGTGCTGATGCCGTCCTACGTCAATATCGGCGCCTATGTGGATGAAGGCACGATGGTGGACACCTGGGCCACCGTCGGCTCCTGCGCGCAGATCGGCAAGAACGTGCACATTTCCGGCGGCGCCGGGATTGGCGGCGTGCTCGAGCCGCTGCAGGCCAATCCGGTGATCATCGAGGACAATTGCTTCATCGGCGCCCGCGCCGAGGTCGCCGAAGGCGTGATCGTGCGCGAGGGCGCGGTCCTGGCCATGGGCGTTTACCTGAGCGGCTCCACCAAGATCGTCGATCGTGAGACCGGCGAGATCTTCCGCGGCGAGGTGCCGCCCTACGCCGTTGTGGTGCCGGGCAATCTGCCGGGCGAAGCGGGCAAGCCGGGGCTCTATTGCGCCGTCATCGTCAAGCGCGTCGACGCCCAGACCCGCGCCAAGACCTCCATCAACGCCCTGCTGCGCGACTAGAATGGACAGACGATAGTCAGGCATGGCGCCCGTGGCGAAAACGCCCTAAATCTGCGTCATGCTTGATCTGTCCGCCCTCACCGACCCGATCCCCCTCGCCCGCCGCCTCATCCAGGCGCCGTCAGTCACGCCCGCTGACGCCGGCGCGCTCGACGTGTTGTCCGAAGCGCTGGAAACGCTGGGATTTGAATGCACGCGCTTCAAGTTCGAAGAGGTGGACAATCTCTACGCCCGGCTGGGCCAGACGGCGCCGGTCTTCTGCTTCGCCGGGCATACCGATGTGGTCCCGCCCGGCGATGAAGCGGCCTGGAGCCGCGGTCCGTTCGAGGCCGAGATCGCCGACGACGTCCTGTGGGGACGCGGCGCGTCGGACATGAAAGGCGCCATCGCCGCCATGGTCGCGGGCGTCGCCCGGCTGCTTCAGTCTCAGGGGCGGCCGGCCGGATCCATCGCCTTCCTGATCACCGGCGATGAGGAAGGCCCCGCCGTGAACGGCACGAAGAAGCTGCTCAAGGCTGTCGCGGAGAAGGGCGAGCGTTTTGACCACTGCCTGGTGGGCGAACCCACCAACCCGCACCATCTGGGCGACACCATCAAGGTGGGCCGCCGCGGCTCGCTCAACGGCGTCGTCACCGTCACGGGCCAGCAGGGTCATGTGGCCTATCCGGAAAAGGCCGAGAACCCGATCCCGGTGCTGATCGACTTTCTCAACCGGATCACATCGCGGACGCTGGACGAGGGCGCGCCGCACTTCCAGCCCTCCAATCTCGAGGTGACGACGATCGATGTGGGCAATGCCCCCCATAACGTCATCCCGGCGAAAGCGACGGCGAAGTTCAACATCCGCTTCAACACCGCCCAGACCGGAGACGGGCTGAAGACCTGGCTGCGCGAACAGGCCGTCGCCGCGGAACAGGGGTTTTTCGGCGATATCGATCTTGATCTGACCGTCACCGGCGACGCCTTCCTGACCGAGACCGGCCCCTTCACCGATCTGCTGCGCGCCGCGGTCAGGGACCAGACCGGCCATGATCCGGCGCTGACCACGGGCGGCGGCACCTCGGACGCGCGCTTCATCAAGGATTATTGCCCGGTCGCGGAGTTCGGCCTCGTGGGCGAGACCATGCATCAGGTGGATGAGCGCGTGCCGGTCAGCGATGTGACCCGTCTCGCCGCCATCTATGCCGACGTGCTGCAGAGGTATTTCAAGACTTTCGCATCATGAGACAGGCTATCAGAGACATGCGGTCCGGCGTTGCGGGCGTCTTTGCGCTGCTGACGTTCAGACCTGACTGGCGCAAGCATTTCGACGTCAGCGCAGAGGGCGTGGCCCGCTCCTTCTCGGGCGTCATCCTGGCCCTGCCCGCCTTCTTCTTCCTGATTGTCGGCGTGAACTATTTCTATGCCGAGAACGCCGCCGCCTACACCGCGGACATGCGCTTCACCCTTGTCGACGCGGTGATCAGCTGGGCGCGATTCTGGCTGCTCTTCCCGGTCGTCGCCGCAGTCGTGGTGATGGTGATGGGTCTCAAGGACCGCTTCGCCAGCTGGCTGGTGGTGCATAACTGGACCGTCTTTGTGCTGGTCCATGTCCAGGCGCTCTTGCTGGCGCTCTACCCGGCCGGACTGGCCGATCCGGGCGCGATCGGACAGGCGATGACGCTGTACAGCCTGCTGCGCCTGTTCATCCACTGGCGCGTGGCCCAGGGCGCGATGGGGCTGCCCCCCATCATGGCGGCGGCGGCGGCCAGCATCCCCCTGATCATCGACCGGCTCATCCTGTCCGTGACCTGACGGGCGCGCCGCGCTAGTTTCCCCCTCAACGACTTCGGGGAGAACCATCATGATCCGTTCAACACTCGCCATGCTTTCGCTGAGCGCCGGCGCTCTGGCGCTGACCGGCTGCTTTGATCCGCAAGCGGTCAATCAGGCCGCCGGCCTGAACGCCGCAGACACCGTCTTCACCGGCGGTCCGATCTATACCGGCGTTGAAAGCCAGCCCACCGCCGAGCTGATTGCGGTGGATGACGGACGGATCGTCTTTGTCGGCAGCCTGGCCGATGGCCAGTCCTATATGGGCGATGACACGCGCACGGTGGACCTGGGCGGCGCAACGCTCTTTCCCGGCTTCACCGACGCCCATGCCCATATCATCGGGGTGGGCGAACGCGAACGCTCTCTGAACCTTGAAGGCACGGCCTCGATCGAGGATCTCAAGGCGCGGGTCGCCGAAGCGGCGGCTGACGACAGCGCCTCGATCATCGCCGGTCGCGGCTGGATCGAGACCCATTGGCCAGAAGGACGCTTCCCGACCGCTGCGGATCTTGATGAAGTCGAATCGGAACGTCCGGTGATCCTGGTGCGCGCGGACGGCCACGCCCTCGTCGCCAACACGGCGGCGCTGAACGCCGCGCAGATCACCGCTTCAACCCCCGACCCCGAAGGCGGCGCCATCCTGAAGGATGAAACCGGCCAGCCCAACGGCATGATCATCGACGCCGCCATGGCCCCCTTCGCGGCGCTGGCGGGCGAGCCCACGGGCGAGGAGCGCGAGACGCTCTACCGGCTGGGCGCGGAAGTCATGGCGTCCCAGGGCTGGACCAGCGTGCACGATATGAGCGTGCCCTACGCGGATGTGGACATCATGGCGGGCCTTGCCGAGGCCGGCGACCTGCCCATCCGGGTCTCGGTCTACGCCAATCCCGAAGACTATGACGCGGTCGCCAGCCGCGCCCCGCGCATGGAGGCGGATGGCCGGGTCATTGCGCGCGGCGTGAAGTTCTACATGGACGGCGCGCTTGGGTCTCGCGGCGCGGCGCTTCTTGAACCCTATGACGATGCGCCGGACACCACCGGCCTGTTCCTGTCCGAGGAAGAGCGCGCCGAAGCGATGATGCAGCGCGCCCTGGAGGACGGCGTGCAGCTCGCCATTCACGCCATTGGCGATGCGGGCAACCGCAATGTGCTCAACTGGATGGAAGACAGCTTCGAGGCTGTCCCCGCATCCGATCGTGCTGTTGCGGAACCCCGCTGGCGCGTCGAACACGCCCAGGTGCTGCACCCCAACGACATTCCGCGCTTTGGGGACATGGACGTCATCGCCTCCATGCAGCCCAGCCACGCCATTGGCGATCTGCACTTCGCCGCCAGCCGCATCGGCCTGCACCGTCTTGAGGGCGCCTATGCCTGGCGGTCGCTCATCGACAGCGGAGCCATCATTGCAGGCGGGTCTGACGCGCCTGTGGAGCGCGGCGAGGCGCGGATCGAGTTCTACGCCGCCGCCGTGCGCCGCGACCTCAATGGCTTCGCCGATGAGCACTGGCATCTGGAACAGGCGCTGGATCGGGAGACCGCGCTCAAGCTCTTCACCATCTGGCCCGCCTACGCCACCTTCCGCGAGGATGATCTGGGCACGATCGAGGTGGGCAAGCTGGCGGACTTCTCCGTCTTTGACCGTGATCTCATGACCGTGCCGGACGCCGAACTGGCCGAGGCCCGTCCGGTCATGACCGTGGTCGAGGGCGAGGTGGTCTGGCGCGCGGAACAGCGCTGAGCCGCCGCATGGGTCCCCGGGTCAAGCCCGAGGACCGGGATGTAGCGCCTGAACCTCTCGGCCTTCGGACTTGATCCGGAGGCTCATGCGACACCCGTCTCTCCCCATGTCATTCACCGGTTTATCCGGTGAATCCATGCCGTGACCTGTCATCGGACCCACCGGCATGGAT